>ERZ791785.6-NODE-6-length-444150-cov-40.077790_pt1 | contig 444150 bp, 398 predicted proteins | sample MGYA00509947_ERZ791785 | MGnify/ENA primary metagenome ERZ791785 (study PRJEB30046, sample SAMN00791982) | human gut metagenome | study: EMG produced TPA metagenomics assembly of the A metagenome-wide association study of gut microbiota in type 2... | reverse complement strand
AACTGCACCTTACTCAGTTGGGTGTCCAACTTTTGGGGTGCAGTCCACTGCGCTTGCCGGGCCTACGGGGTCAAAGCCGAATGGTAGGCCGGGTGGCGGATACGCCTTACCCGGCATAAAAACCGCTAAAGCCCGACGGTCTACCAGGAGGCCAGCCACAGCCGCAGGCGCATTCCCCAGCCGCTGGTCCAGCCGGTGGTAACCGACTTCACCTCGCCTTGAGAAATGACCACCAGCGTTGGCGTTACCTGGATATCCCACTGCCGCGCCAGCTGGCCGCTTGGATCATTCACCGTCGGCAGCGCCAGTTTCTTCCTGGTCAGCCACTTCTCCAGCGCGGCGTTATCGCCGGAACGCAGGGCTACCGTCAGCACATTGCCGCCGTCGGCGGCAAGCGATGCCACCGACGGCGTGGTATAGCGACAAACTCCGCACCAGGTCGCCCAGACGTACAGCAGCAGCGGCTTTTGCTGGCTTATGGCATGCAGATCCAGCGTCCTGCCGTCGAGTGTCTGCAGCGATGTGGCGCTGACGTTTTGCGGCAGCGCGGGCTGGCGAAAATAATCCACCGCCAGGCTCACCGCCGCGCCAATCAGCAGCCACACCGCCAGCTCGCGCAGCCAGCGCCTGATTTTACTGGCCACGGGCTTTCGCCAGCTGCTCTTTCACCAGCCCCTCCAGGTCTTCAGCAGGGATCGCGCCGGCCACCATCTGATCGCCGATGATCGTTGCCGGGGTGCCCTGAATATTCAGCACCTGCGACAAAATCAGGTTCATCTTCAGCGAATCCATGGTCTTGTCATCGATATTTACGCTATCGGTGGCGGTTTTCTTCTGCGCGGCGGCGATACTGGCGTCATCGTGATAGCCTTTTTTCGCCATCAGCCGCTGATGCAGCGCCCAGAATTTATCGGGCTGCTGACGCCAGGTGGAGAGCGCGATTTTAGCGGCATTCACCGAACTCTGCCCTTTAAACGGCAGCAGCTTAACGATGAGCTGGATGTCCGGATTATCGTGGACGATTTTTTCCAGCAGCGGATCAAACTGTTTGCAGTAAGGGCAGTTGTAATCGGTAAACGAGACGATCGTGAGTTTTGGCTCTTTCGCGCCGGTGCGGGGGCTATTCGGATCGTTAAACAGCAGCTGGGCTAACTGGTCATTACCGTTCGATTGTGGTTCTTCCGCCGGGGCGGCGAAGCTGATGGCCGATACGCACAGCAGTAATAAGGCTTTGATAGTTCTCATGTTATTTTCCTTTAGCGGCGGACAGGGTGGCGAGAAGGTGTTCGCGGTCTAACAGCGCAGGCAGAATCTGTCCCTGCGGCAATTCCGGTCCGTAAATCTGGTTAAACGGCACCGCGGCGCTGCCGCGTGCGGTTAAAAACTGGCTAATGTCAGCGGAGGGGCGGCTCCAGTCGCCGCGCAGGGCGACTACGTCTGGCGCTAACAGCGCCTGCTGGACGTCGTCGCGCAGCAGCACGTTGTATTTATTGGCTTTACAGGTCACGCACCAGTCGGCGGTGACATCAATAAATACCCGCTTATGCTCCGCCAGGGCGCTGGCGATAGCCTGCTCGCTGAGCGGCTGCCAGTTAACCCGGTCGCGGCGCGGGCCCTGGCCGTCCTGTTGGGCGACAAAGGCGACGGCGCCCGCTACCACGATGGCCAGGGCGCCCGCGCGCAGCGCCGTCCGCCAGCGGTAGCGCCAGGCGGTGGCCACTAGCAGGGCGATGGCCAGAATCACCAGCAGGGTAAGCACCGGCGTACGGCCGATGTGGATCGTCAGCAGGCTGACCAGCCATAGCGCTGAACTAAGCATCATTAGCCCCAGCACCACCCGCAGATGATTCATCCAGCGGCCCGGGCGTGGCAGTCGTTGCGCCAGACCCGGCCACGCGACGATAAGCAGCCACGGCAGGCTCATGCCGATCCCCATGGCGAAGAAAATGCCCCACAGCAGCGGCAGGGGCGCCACCGACACGGCGGTACCGAGGAACGGCGCGGTACAGGGCGTCGCCAGCAGGGTGGCGAAGGCGCCCTGCCAGAAATGGCCCATTAAGCCGTTGCCGCCCCTGGTGGCGAGGAAAGTGCTGGCGCTGGAGGAGAGGCGGATTTCGAACAGCCCCAATAAACTGGCGCTGAACAGCACCATCACCAGCGCCATCGCGCCGATAAACCACGGGTTCTGGAACTGGATGCCCCAGCCGAGCGCCCGATTCCCCAGGCGTAGCGCGGTCATCATCAGCGCCAGCGCCAGGAACGAGACGACGATCCCGCACACCGAGGCGAGGAACTGCCGCCGCACCGCGCCGCGTTCGCGACCTTCGGTTTGCACCAGCGAGCCGAGCTTCATCGCCAGCACCGGCAGCACGCAGGGCATGACGTTGAGAATTAGCCCGCCGGCCAGCGCCATCAGCAGCACCCAGCCTAACGCCAGCCCCGGCGCGGCGCTGCCGGCGGCGACGGCGACTTGGCTTTCCTGCGCCTGACCGCTATCGGCCAGCACCAGCGACAAGGTTTTACCGCGCAGATCCGGCGCCGCTTCGCCCCAGCTGTCGGTGACCGGTACGGTGGCGGTCAACGTAGCGCCGCGGGTGGTAAAGCTCGGTTTGCCGAAATCGACATCCTCCATGTTGTCGATAAACAGTGCTGGCTGCTGCCAGCCGGCATCGCGGCGGGCGGTCACCGTCAGTTTGCCGCTGACGTAGCTGGCGGTCAGCTGCGAAGTCAGGCCATCGCGCAACGGCAGCGTGCCCATCGCGCGGGTAAAATCATAATTAAATCGCTCCCCCGCCGGAGTCGTCATATCCAGCGAAAAGGGATAGTCAGTGAGAATACAGACATTGCTGCAGGTAGAGAGCGTCAGGACGCCGCTAAGCGTCGGCGGTATTTTGCCGCGCAGGGTCATCGGGAAGCTGACGTCGCCGTGGTACCCCTGAGTGGAAATGCCCGCGACGTCGAAGCGCTGCGGCGTCGGCCAGCGCCAGCTCACCTCCAGCGGCGTGTGCCAGGCGATAGCCGGCGCGATGCCGCCTTCCCCTGGCGAGCGCCAGTAGGTTTTCCAGCCCTTTTCCAGCGCTACGTCTAAAAGCAGGCGAGTGTCGCCATTGCTCTCGGTTTGCGCCCGCAGGCGGACGCTGGCGTGTTGATTGTCGGCGGCGCGCAGCCAGCCGCTGTCGGCGGCCTGGCTGACGGGCAGCCATAGCCAAAGCAGGCAGACCAGTAGTCGCCTGAATACCATATACATAAGTTTGCTCCGTAAGTGATGAATTAACCTGAACTGTCAGGAGAATCAATCACTCACGGAAGACGCATAATCGCAGATGCACCCGCAATCGGGGTGAGGAGATAACGCGGGGAGGCCACTGGCGTTCGATACGCGGCGGGATCGCCGCCAGCACCGCCAGCAGCAGGGTGATAGCCAACAGCGCCCCTTCAAACAGCATCGGCGGAACGGCCATCAGCGACTTGGCGCTGAGCTCGCACGGCGTGACCGGCGCCTCGGCCTGATCCTGGTTTTTCTGTAGCGACGGGCTGTCGGCGGTGAGGTTCATGACCAGCGCGTGCATCCCGGCCATCCGCTGGGCGGTGCAGGTTAGCACTACCAGACAGGCCAGGAGGACAAAAAGAATGGCTTTGCGTTGTCGCTTAATCATGATTGCCTCAAATATTCACGAGGCTTATCTTAACGGGCGAACGGGTTTTGGCAATGGTAAAGCTGTAAAGAAGTGTCTGGCGGATAAGCAATTAGCCCTCCCCCGGCCGGGAGAGGGCGGTTAGTTACAGGTTCTCACCGTTGCTGGCGATGACCTCTTTGTACCAGTTAAAGCTCTTCTTGCGCGAGCGGGACATATCGCCGGTGCCATCGTCGTGTTTGTTGACGTAGATGAAGCCGTAGCGTTTGCTGTACTGCCCGGTGGTGAAGGAGACGCAGTCGATGCAGCCCCATGGGGTATAGCCCAGCAGATCGACGCCGTCATAAGTGACCGCTTTGATCATCTCTTCGATGTGGGCGCGCAGGTAGTCGATGCGGTAGTCATCGTTGATGCTGCCGTCGGCTTCTACTTTGTCGTAGGCGCCAAAGCCGTTTTCCACGATAAACAGCGGCTTCTGATAACGCTCATACAGTTCACACAGAGAATAGCGCAGGCCGACCGGGTCAATCTGCCAGCCCCAGTCGGAAGCTTTGACGTGCGGGTTCGGCACGCTGCCTTCGAAACCGGAAATGGCGTCGCCAGTGCCGCCCTCAGCTTTCACCGCGTTGGTCATGTAGTAGCTGAAGCCGAGATAGGCGCAGGTACCTTCGCGCAGGATCTGCGCGTCGCCGTCTTCCATCCTGATGTTGAAGCCGCGGCGTTCCCATTCATTCAACACATAGCTCGGGTAGTAACCGCGCAGCTGGACGTCGGTAAAGACGTAGCGCTCGCGCATCGACTCCTGGGCGAACATGACATCTTCCGGTTTGCAGGAGTAAGGGTAGAGGGCGACCATCGCCAGCATGCAGCCGACCTGCATGTCCGGGTTGATGCGCCGCGCCGCTTTCACCGCCAGCGCGCTGGCCACGAACTGGTGGTGCAGCACCTGGTACATGGTCTCTTCCGGATTGTCATGCTCGGTATAGACCACCCCGGAGCAGCAGTAGCCGAACAGCGGCGCGCGCCAGTTGCGCTGGTTGTTGATCTCGTTAAAGGTCATCCAGTATTTCACTTTGTGCTTATAGCGCTCGAAGACCACTTCGGCGAAGCGCACAAAGAAATCGACCACTTTACGATTGGTCCAGCCGCCGTACTGCTGCACCAGGTGCAGGGGCATCTCGAAGTGGGAGAGGGTGATCACCGGTTCGATGTTGTACTTCAGCAGCTCGTCGAACATGTCGTCGTAGAACTTCAGCCCCTCTTCATTCGGCTGGGTTTCGTCACCCTGCGGGAAGATGCGGGTCCAGGCGATAGAGGTGCGGAAGCATTTGAAGCCCATCTCGGCGAACAGTTTGATGTCTTCTTTGTAGCGACCGTAGAAGTCGACGGCTTCGTGGTTCGGGTAGTATTTTCCCGCTTCGACCTGGTGGGTGATTTCGCGCGGCACGCCGTGCGCCCCGCCGGTCAACACATCGCAGATGCTGGGGCCTTTGCCGCCCTGATCCCAGCCGCCTTCAACCTGATGCGCGGCGACCGCGCCGCCCCATAAAAAATCTTTCGGAAGGGTTAATTTTTTCATCCTGGCTAATCTCTCTAATAACTATTGTTCTCGAGTCTAGCAAAGTGAAAGTGAATGTCACGATATAACAAATTCCGCCAAAGGTAATATGTTACATCAAAAAAACAGGCTGTTATTTTTAGCTGATTTTGCGCGCTAATTTACGTCCGAGGGATTCGAGAATATAGATCACTGGAATTTGCGTTGTAATATCGTAGACGCCGCCGATGCGCGTCTGCGGCACGTGCCAGGAGAGATTGAAATCAGCCAGTTTGGCCAGCCGCGAATGCTCATGGCTGGTAATCGACATCACCTTGCAATGATGCAGGCTGAACTGGCTGGCAAAGCGCAGGATCTCTTCCGTCTCGCCAGAGACGGAAAGCACGATCGCCAGCGCGTTGCGGGCCATATCGTTGGTTACCGGAAAATAGGGGTCGTCAATATGGTTGCTGAATTTACCGACGTTGGAGAAGAAGCGTGCGCCATATTTCGCCAGCGCGCCGGAGGTGCCGGCGCCGACAAAAATAATACGTTCGGAGGCGAGAATAATATCGACGGCCTGCTCGAGTAATTCATCGAACTCGTCATTATTGACGCTTTTAAAAAAGCTCATTATTTCGCTGGCGCCGATATTTGCCTGTTGAGGCTCATTCTGCTCGAGATATAATTTAAAGCGCACGCGAAATTCAGAGTAGCCCTCGCACTGCAGTTTGCGGCAGAAGCGTAACACGGTGGTCGTGGAGACCCCGGCGGCCTCGGCCAGTTCGCGGATGGTCATGTACATCACTTTGTCACGATTTTTAATGACGTAGTGGTAGACCATCATCTCAAGATTATTGAGACTGGCGACAGCGGCGTGGGAGAACATACTCACAGGGCGAACTCACAATTCATAATGACCAGGACGGAATTATATCATGCAGGCCAATGACATTACCTTTTTTCAGCGTTTTCAGGACGACATCCTCGCCGGGCGCAAAACCATCACCATTCGCGATGCAGCGGAGTCGCACTTTAAGCCCGGCGATGTGCTGCGCGTTGGGCGCTATGAAGATGACGGCTATTTTTGCACCATTGCCGTGACCGCGACCTCGACGGTGACGCTCGATACGCTGACCGAACAGCATGCGCAACAGGAGAATATGACTCTCGGGCAGCTGCGGCAGGTCATCAGCGACATCTATCCTGGCGAGAGCCAGTTTTATGTCATTGAATTCAAAACGCTTTAAGATAAGCGGGAACAGCTGTGAGTTGAAATAAAAATGTAACTTTTTGATTTTAATGTATTTACAAATATACATCGTTTTATTTTAGCTAACAGGTGTTCACTGGAATCATTCTCAGTTACCCTAAGTGGGCAATGAAAGCGTTCTTGTTTTCACGGAGTCCAGTATGGTTCGCAAACCATTAATCACTCAGGGATATTCTCTGGCAGAGGAAGTTGCCAACAGCATCAGCCACGGGATTGGGCTGGTGTTCGGTATCGTCGGCCTTGTGTTGCTGCTGGTGCAGGCGGCGGATACAAACGCCAGCGCGACGGCGATCGCCAGCTACAGCCTGTACGGCGGCAGCATGATTATGCTGTTCCTCGCTTCCACGCTCTATCACGCAATCCCGCATCAGCGGGCGAAACAGTGGCTGAAGAAATTCGACCACTGCGCCATCTATTTGCTGATTGCCGGGACCTACACGCCGTTTTTGCTGGTGGGGTTGAATTCACCGCTGGCGAAGGGGCTGATGATCGTCATCTGGAGCCTGGCGCTGCTGGGGATCCTGTTTAAGCTGACCATCGCGCACCGCTTTAAAATTTTGTCGCTGGTGACCTATCTGACCATGGGCTGGCTGTCGCTTATCGTGGTCTATCAGCTGGCAGTGAAGCTGGCGGTGGGCGGGGTAACGCTGCTGGCGGTTGGCGGGGTGGTGTACTCGCTGGGGGTCATCTTCTACGTCTGCAAACGTATTCCTTATAACCACGCTATCTGGCACGGCTTCGTGCTCGGCGGCAGCGTGTGTCACTTCCTGGCGATTTATCTTTACATCGGCCAGTCCTGATAAACATCCCACGGTGGCGCTGCGCTTACCGTGGCTACGATATTCTGCGGCCGGGTAGCCCGGCTAAGGCGCAAGCGCCGCAAGCCGGGAACTTTTCCTTAATTTTCTTCCAGCGAATACGGCAATGGTTTGATGCTCAGGCTGCCGGCATCGTCGCGTACACGGAACACGCTGTCCGGTTCCATGTCGTTATTCATCACTACCTGGACCATCAGGCTTCCGTCATCCAGCTGTACGGCTGCCAGCACCGTACCGGTGCGGCGCCAGTTGTCGCCCATCTTCAGCTCCAGGTCTTCCCCGGCTTCCGGCACCCGGCTGGCGGTCCCTGACAGCGTCCACAGCGCGCGCTTATTGGCGCCGCGGAATTTCGCCCTCGCGACCATTTCCTGGCCGGTGTAGCAGCCTTTTTTGAAGCTGATGCCGCCCAGCGCCTGCAGGTTGGTGGCCTGCGGAATGAACTGCCCGCTGTTGGCGCTGTCGATAACCGGCAGACCGGCTTCAATATTCAGCGCCAGCCACTGTTGGCTGTTGTTAAACTGCGCTTCGCCGCGCAACGCGTCGGTGACGCGGTTGGCGGTGTTGACATCGGTCACCAGCAGGAAGCGCTCGCCCGGGTGTTCAAACCACAGCAGGCTGGTGGCGCCCTCGCTGACCACCGGGGTGGCAGCGTCGGGCAAGGCGGCGAACAGCGGCGCCAGCGCGGCGCGCGCCTGGAAGCCGGCTACTCCCAGCAGAACCAGATCGTCGTTGGCGGCAATGGTGACTTTGGAGAAGACGGCATATTTTTTCAGCTCGGTCAGCTGCGCGTCGCGCAGGCTGCGGCGCTCAATCCACGCGAAGCCGCCCTCGCGACGGAATACGCGCAGGTTGCTCCACATCTTGCCTTTGGCATCACAGTGGGCGGCAAGCAGATGCTGGGCATCGGTGAGATGACTCACATCGGCGGTAATCTGCCCCTGCAGATATTTTTCGCTGTCCGGCCCGCTAATTGTCGCCAGCGCCCAGTCATCCAGGGTCATCAGCGTTAACGGCAGACGAGCGGAAGAGGAAGGCTGACGCGGAGGAAAAGGTGTAAAAGCCATAGTCATATCCTGAATCGCTTAACGCAGTGTGTGTGACCAATGGTAAAAGAGCTATAGTGCATTGCAAGTGCTTTCAACAGGCCATTTGTGCGCTGGCGTGAGACAGCCGCCTGACGCAGGGAATCAATAAACCCATCATTATTTTAAGGTTTTTATGGAAGGATGCTCGCATTCAGCGATATTCCTGTAAAGTTACGGCAGAAAACGGGTTAAACTAACCTATATTTTGCTGCTGGAAGGTCAACATGGACATTAACAATAAAGCACGTATCCACTGGGCATGCCGCCGCGGGATGCGCGAACTCGACATCTCCATCATGCCGTTCTTTGAGTATGAGTACGATACCCTCAGCGACGCTGACAAACAGCTGTTCATTCGCCTGCTGGAAAATGACGATCCGGATCTGTTCAACTGGCTGATGAACCACGGCAAACCGGCCGATGCGGAGCTGCAGCGGATGGTAACCTTAATTCAGACACGGAATCGGGAACGTGGTCCTGTGGCAATCTGATCTCCGTATCTCCTGGCGCGCGCAGTGGTTTTCCCTGCTGCTTCACGGCGTGGTGGCGGCCCTGGTGCTGTTGGTTCCCTGGCCGCTGAGCTATACCCCGATCTGGCTGCTGCTGCTGTCGCTGGTGGTCTTCGACTGCGTGCGCAGCCAGCGGCGGATCCATGCCCGTCGCGGGGAGATAAAACTGCTCACCGATTCCCGTCTTCGCTGGCAAAACGCCGAATGGGAGATCCTCGGGACGCCGTGGGTTATCAATAGCGGTATGCTGCTGCGTTTGCGCCATGTCGATACCCGGCGCGGACAGCATCTTTGGCTGGCGGCGGACAGCATGGACGCCGGAGAGTGGCGCGATCTGCGCCGGCTGGTGCTGCAAAAACCGGCGCAGGAGTAAGCCGCGTCAGGAAAAGTGTTCGGCCATTTCGCCGAGGATCTGCTCGCACCAGCTCTGGATGCGCTCGTCGCTCAGGTCGTACTGGTTGGTTTCATCCAGCGCCAGGCCAACGAACAGTTGGCCATCGGCGATCACCGGTTTCGGGCTGGTGAACTCATAGCCTTCGGTTGGCCAGTAGCCGACAAACTTCACGCCCCTGGTCGCCAGCTTGTCATGCAGCATGCCGAGCGCGTCAAGGAACCATTCGCCGTAGCCCAGCTGATCGCCCATGCCGTACAGCGCGACGATCTTTCCCTCGAGGTTCAGGGTGTCCAGCTGATCCCAGACCGCTTCCCAGTCTTCCTGAATTTCGCCGAAATCCCAGGTCGGGATGCCAAGGATCAGTACGTCGTACTGGCTCATCAGCGCGGGGGAGTCATCTTTCAGATTGTGCAGCGTCACCAGCTCGGGGCCGATGATATCGCGGATTTTCTCCGCGGCCATTTCGGTGTAGCAGGTACTGGAGCCGTAAAACAGACCTATATTCATCGCGTAAACATCTCGATTCTTGCCGTGAATGGTGGGCAGTGTACCAGAAAGGCGTCCTCTTAAGGCATAATGAGAGCGTTTAACGAACAATGAGGCCGATGTGAAACAGGATCTGGCACTAATCGAACAGTTTCTCGATGCCCTTTGGCTGGAGCGCAACCTGGCGGAGAATACGCTCAGCGCCTACCGTCGCGATTTGACGATGTTAGTTGAGTGGTTGCACCATCGCGGCCTGTCGCTGGCAAGCGTTGGCAGCGACGATCTGCAGGCGCTGCTGGCTGAGCGGCAGTCCGGCGGCTACAAAGCCACCAGCACCGCGCGCCTGCTGAGCGCCGTGCGCCGTTTTTTCCAGCATCTGTACCGGGAAAAAATTCGCCCGGACGATCCCAGCGCGCTGCTGGCCTCGCCGAAGCTACCGCAGCGGCTGCCAAAAGATCTCAGTGAAGCACAGGTTGAGCGCCTGCTGCAGGCGCCGCTGGTGGAGCAGCCGCTGGAATTGCGCGATAAAGCGATGCTGGAGGTGCTGTATGCCACCGGCCTGCGCGTCTCGGAGCTGGTGGGGCTGACGATGAGCGACATCAGCCTGCGGCAGGGCGTGCTGCGGGTGGTGGGAAAAGGCAACAAAGAGCGGCTGGTGCCGCTGGGGGAAGAGGCGGTACTGTGGGTGGAAAATTACCTCGAGTATGGTCGCCCCTGGCTGCTGAACGGCGTGGCGTCGGATGTCTTATTTCCCAGCCAGCGCGCCCAGCAGATGACGCGCCAGACCTTCTGGCACCGGATTAAACACTATGCCGTACTGGCGGGGATCGACAGCGAAAAGCTTTCCCCGCACGTGTTACGCCATGCGTTCGCCACGCATTTGCTCAATCATGGCGCCGATCTGCGCGTAGTGCAGATGCTGTTAGGACACAGCGATCTCTCCACCACGCAGATATACACCCACGTGGCGACCGAGCGTCTGCGACAACTTCATCAACAGCACCACCCGCGGGCGTGAGTGCTGAACAAAAGGACTGAGTATGAAAAAAGGTTTATTGATGTTCACCCTGCTGGCGGCCTCCCTTTCAGGAGCGGCGCACGCCGATAGCGCGGCAATTAAACAGTCGCTGGCGAAGCTGGGTGTGCAGAGCACCGATATTCAACCATCGCCGGTTTCCGGGATGAGCACGGTGCTGACCGACAGCGGCGTGCTGTACGTGACCGACGACGGTAAACATATCATCCAGGGGCCGATGTACGACGTGAGCGGCGCGCAGCCGGTCAACGTCACCAACCAGCTGCTGCTGGGTAAGCTGAACGCGCTGAGCAATGAGATGATTGTCTACAAAGCGCCGAAGGAGCAGCACGTCATCACCGTCTTCACCGATATTACCTGCGGCTACTGTCATAAACTGCACGAGCAGATGAGCGACTACAACGCGCTGGGGATCACCGTGCGCTATCTGGCTTTCCCGCGCCAGGGTCTGCAAAGCCAGGCGGAGCAGGACATGAAGGCCATCTGGTGCGCGAAAGATCGCAACAAAGCGCTGGATGACGCCATGAATGGTAAAGGCGTGCAGCCGGCGAGCTGCAACGTAGATATCGCCAAACATTACACCCTCGGCGTGCAGATGGGCGTCAACGGCACCCCGGCGATGGTCCTCAGTAACGGCATGGTGCTGCCGGGCTATCAGGGGCCGAAAGAGCTGAAGGCGTTCCTCGATGAGCACAAAAAACAGACAAGCGGTAACTGATTCGCGTGAAACAACAGATACAACTACGCCGCCGCGAGGCGGTTGACGGCGTCGAACTCCCCGCCGACCTGCCGCCGCTGCTGCAGCGGCTATATGCCAGCCGCGGGGTGCGCAGCGCGCAGGAGCTGGAGCGCAGCGTCAAAGGCATGCTCCCCTGGACGCAGCTCACCGGCGTTGAAAAAGCGGTCGAGATGCTGCATGACGCGTTCCAGAAAGGGTTGCACATCGTGGTGGTCGGTGATTTTGACGCCGACGGCGCCACCAGCACCGCGCTCAGCGTGTTGGCCCTGCGCGCGCTGGGTTACGGCAACGTCTCCTATCTGGTGCCGAACCGCTTTGAAGACGGCTACGGTTTAAGCCCGGAAGTGGTCGATCAGGCCCATGCTCGCGGCGCGCAGATGATCATGACCGTCGACAACGGGATCTCGTCCCATGCCGGCGTCGATCATGCCCATGCGCTGGGGATCCCGGTGCTGGTGACCGATCACCATCTGCCGGGCGAGACGCTGCCGGCGGCGGAAGCTATCGTTAATCCCAACCTGCGCGATTGCGACTTCCCGTCAAAATCACTGGCCGGGGTGGGGGTGGCGTTTTATCTGATGCTGGCGCTGCGCACTTTTCTGCGCGATAAAGGCTGGTTCGACGCTCGCGGCATCCCCGCGCCGAACCTTGCCGAGCTGCTGGATCTGGTGGCGCTAGGCACCGTCGCGGACGTCGTGCCGCTGGATGCTAACAACCGTATCCTCACCTGGCAGGGGTTAAGCCGCATTCGCGCCGGCAAATGTCGGCCCGGTATTAAGGCGCTGTTGGAAATTGCCAACCGCGATCCGCAAAAGCTGGCGGCCAGCGACCTCGGTTTCGCCCTCGGGCCGCGCCTGAATGCGGCGGGACGGCTGGACGACATGTCGGTCGGCGTCGCGCTGCTGCTGTGCGACAACATCGGCGAAGCGCGGGTGCTGGCCAACGAGCTCGATGCGCTTAATCAGACGCGCAAAGAGATTGAGCAGGGGATGCAGGCGGAAGCGCTAACGCTCTGTCAGCAGCTGGAGCGCAGCGCCGATACCCTGCCCGGCGGGCTGGCGATGTACCATCCGCAATGGCATCAGGGGGTAGTCGGCATTCTCGCCTCGCGGATTAAGGAGCGCTTCCATCGCCCGGTTATCGCTTTTGCGCCTACCGGCGACGGCACGCTGAAAGGCTCCGGTCGTTCCATTCAGGGGTTGCATATGCGCGATGCGCTGGAGCGCCTTGATACGCTTTATCCCGGGCTAATCCTGAAGTTCGGCGGCCACGCGATGGCGGCGGGCTTATCGCTGGAGGAGGCGCGTTTTGAAGAGTTTCAACAGCGCTTCGGCGAGCTGGTGACCGAATGGCTGGATCCTGCGCTGTTGCAGGGCGAGGTGGTTTCCGATGGCCCGCTGGCGGCGGCGGAGATGAGCATGGAAGTGGCGCAGATGCTGCGCGACGCCGGGCCGTGGGGGCAGATGTTCCCGGAACCGCTATTTGACGGTCGTTTTCGCCTGCTGCAGCAGCGGCTGGTGGGCGAGCGTCACCTGAAGGTGATGGTCGAACCGGTTGACGGCGGGCCGCTGCTGGACGGTATCGCCTTCAACGTTGATACTTCCATCTGGCCGGATAACGGCGTGCGTGAAGTCCAGTTAGCCTACAAGCTCGACATCAACGAGTTCCGCGGCAACCGTAGCCTGCAGCTGATCATCGATCACCTCTGGCCAAATTGACAACAGTGTAGGAATAAGGGCGCGAATCCGGTAGAATTCCGCTCTTATCACCGCATTTTGACAAATCCATTAAAAGAAACCGACCATGTTTGAAATAAATCCGGTAAAAAACCGCATTCAGGACCTCACGGAGCGCTCCGACGTTCTTAGGGGGTATCTTTGACTACGATGCCAAGAAAGAGCGTCTCGAAGAAGTAAACGCCGAGCTGGAACAGCCGGACGTGTGGAACGAACCCGAACGCGCCCAGGCGCTGGGTAAAGAGCGTTCTTCCCTGGAAGCCATCGTAGATACCCTGGATCAGATGTCCCAGGGGCTGGAAGACGTTGCCGGCCTGCTGGATCTGGCCGTGGAAGCGGATGACGAAGAGACCTTTAACGAAGCCGTCGCCGAGCTGGATACCCTGGAAGAGAAGCTGGCGCAGCTTGAGTTCCGCCGCATGTTCTCCGGCGAATACGACAGCGCCGATTGCTACCTTGACATTCAGGCCGGTTCCGGCGGCACCGAAGCCCAGGACTGGGCCAGCATGCTGATGCGCATGTACCTGCGCTGGGCGGAAGCGCGCGGCTTTAAGACCGAAATCATCGAAGAATCCGAAGGTGAAGTCGCGGGGATTAAATCCGTGACCATTAAGATCATTGGCGATTACGCCTACGGCTGGCTGCGTACGGAAACCGGCGTTCATCGTCTGGTGCGTAAGAGCCCGTTCGATTCCGGCGGCCGCCGTCATACCTCCTTCAGCTCCGCGTTCGTTTACCCGGAAGTGGAAGACGATATCGATATCGAAATTAACCCGGCCGACCTGCGCATTGACGTATACCGCGCCTCCGGCGCCGGTGGTCAGCACGTTAACCGTACGGAATCCGCGGTGCGTATTACCCATATCCCGACCGGGTTGGTGACGCAGTGCCAGAACGACCGTTCGCAGCACAAGAACAAAGACCAGGCCATGAAGCAGATGAAAGCAAAGCTTTATGAACTGGAGATGCAGAAGAAAAATGCCGAGAAGCAGGCGATGGAAGACAACAAGTCCGATATCGGCTGGGGCAGCCAGATCCGCTCTTACGTGCTGGATGACTCGCGTATTAAAGATCTGCGTACCGGGGTGGAAACCCGCAACACTCAGGCGGTGCTCGACGGCAGCCTGGACCAATTTATCGAAGCAAGTTTGAAAGCAGGGTTATGAGGAACCAACATGTCTGAACAACAAGCACAGGGCGCTGACGCGGCAATTGACCTTAATAATGAACTGAAAACCCGTCGCGAGAAGCTGGCTGCGCTGCGTGAGCAGGGCGTCGCATTCCCGAACGATTTCCGTCGTGACCATACCTCTGACCAACTGCACGCTGACTTCGATGGCAAAGAAAACGAAGAGCTGGAAGCGCTGAACGTTGAAGTGGCCGTTGCTGGCCGCATGATGACCCGTCGTATCATGGGTAAAGCGTCCTTCGTGACCCTGCAGGACGTAGGCGGCCGCATCCAGCTGTACGTGGCGCGTGATGACCTGGCGGAAGGCGTTTATAACGACCAGTTCAAAAAGTGGGACCTCGGCGACATCATCGCCGCCCGCGGTAAGTTGTTCAAGACCAAAACCGGTGAGCTCTCTATCCACTGCACCGAGCTGCGTCTGTTGACTAAAGCTCTGCGCCCGCTGCCGGACAAATTCCACGGCCTGCAGGATCAGGAAGCGCGTTACCGTCAGCGTTACCTGGACCTGATCTCCAACGATGAATCTCGTAAGACCTTCAAAGTGCGTTCGCAGATCCTGGCAGGCATCCGTCAGTTCATGGTTGGCCGCGGCTTTATGGAAGTAGAAACCCCGATGATGCAGGTGATCCCGGGCGGCGCTTCCGCGCGTCCGTTCATCACCCATCATAACGCGCTGGATCTGGACATGTACCTGCGTATCGCGCCGGAACTGTACCTCAAGCGTCTGGTGGTTGGCGGCTTCGAACGCGTCTTCGAGATCAACCGTAACTTCCGTAACGAAGGGATCTCCGTTCGTCATAACCCAGAGTTCACCATGATGGAACTCTACATGGCTTATGCGGATTATAAAGATCTGATCGAGCTGACCGAATCTCTGTTCCGCACCCTGGCGCAGGACATCCTCGGCAATACCGAAGTGCCTTACGGCGACCAGGTGTTCGACTTCGGCAAGCCGTTTGAAAAACTGACCATGCGCGAAGCGATCAAGAAATACCGTCCGGAAACCGAGATGGCGGATCTGGATAACTTTGATTCCGCGAAAGCGATCGCTGAATCTATCGGCATCAAAGTGGAGAAGAGCTGGGGTCTGGGCCGTATCGTGACCGAGATCTTCGAAGAAGTGGCGGAAGCGCACCTGATCCAGCCGACCTTCATCACCGAATACCCGGCGGAAGTTTCTCCGCTGGCGCGCCGTAACGACGTCAACCCGGAAATCACCGACCGCTTTGAATTCTTCATTGGCGGCCGTGAGATCGGTAACGGCTTTAGCGAGCTGAACGACGCCGAAGACCAGGCGCAGCGCTTCCAGGATCAGGTTGATGCGAAAGCCGCAGGCGACGACGAAGCAATGTTCTATGACGAAGACTATGTCACCGCGCTGGAACACGGCCTGCCGCCGACCGCTGGTCTGGGTATCGGTATCGACCGTATGGTCATGCTGTTCACCAACAGCCACACCATCCGCGACGTTATTCTGTTCCCGGCGATGCGTCCGCAGAAATAATCGCCCTTCGCGAAGAGCAAAAAACCCGGCTTGCCGGGTTTTTTTTATGTCTGATGTGAGGTCCTAAGGCTGGCGTAGCCTGGCTCAGCGCAGCGCAAGCCGGGGATCCCGGATGACGGCGTAAACGCCTTATCCGGGCTACGCAATGGCGCAGAACCGTAGGCCTGTGCAAGCGTAGCGCCGCCAGGCATTAATGACAGGCACAGGGCTGCGCCTGGCCTGGAGAATAGTCAGCTTACCCGCGCAGACGCGCAACAAAGTCGGTCAGCGCCTGGCGGGCGTCCCGATTTTCCGCTTCCAGCACCATCCACGGGCTGAACGCCCACGGCGTGGCGGCCAGCGCGCTTAACATGGTTGCCAGGTCAACCCACTGATAGTCCATGACTTCATCGTCGTTAGGCTGCACTTCGCTTACCACGCGCGCGGCATATACCGGGCACACTTCGTTCTCAACGATACCGTTTGGGGCGACCGCCCGGTAGCGGAAGGCCGGGTGAACCGGCGCGATATCAGAGATCTCCACACCGAGTTCGAAGCGACAGCGGCGCGTGACGGCCTGCTCGAAGGTCTCGCCCTGCTGGGGGTGTCCGCAGACCGAGTTGGTCCATACCCCGGGCCAGGCTTTTTTGCCCAACGAACGGCGAGTGACCAGTAACTGACCCTGCTGGTTAAACAGCCAGCAGGAAAACGCGAGATGTAAAGGGGTATCAAACGTATGGGCGGCATACTTCTCCAGCATACCGGCAGGCTGATCCTGCTCATCCAGCAAAATGACGTGTTCCCCGGCCATGACGACTCCTGAAAATAAAAAATGACCCGGCACAAACCCGCCGGGTCATGTACTCAGGCCACTAGGGTAGCCCATAAATGGGAGAAAGGCATTACCAAAACAAGCCCTGGAGGCAGCTCTGTGAACGGCAACGCGCAATAGTGAGGAGAGGCCGCCGCGCCGCGTGGCGCAAATATGAATTTCTGCCTGCCGCAGACCGCGCTAGGGACGGGGGATAATGGTTTCGCCATCAGGGATGACGCCCTGCGCCGCGGACTGGTATGATATTCGCCCTGATTGCGAGGTAAGTGGTTGTGTTAAGTGCAGGATGCCTGATGATGAAACGCTTTTATATGACACTGATGCTGGCGGCAAGCCTGGTGCTGGCCGGCTGCTCCAGCACCTCCGATTCCGGTGGCACCTACACCGTTAAACGCGGCGATACCCTGTACGGCATCTCCCGCACCACCGGCACCAGCGTTCGCGATCTGGCCCGCCTGAATAACATCTCCCCGCCTTACACCATTGAGGTGGGGCAGAAGCTGAAGCTTAACGGCAGCAGTTCAACGAAGACAACGAAGAAAAAATCTTCCTCTACGCGCACCGCTGCGGTCACGCCTTCGTCCGCGGTACCTCAGTCCTCCTGGCCGCCGGTGGGACAGCGCTGCTGGCGCTGGCCGACCAGCGGCAAAGTGGTCCTGCCTTATTCCACCGCCGATGGCGGCAATAAAGGTATTGATATCGCCGGAACCCGCGGCCAGCCGGTGTATGCCGCCGGGGCGGGCAAGGTGGTCTACGTCGGCAATCAGCTGCGCGGCTATGGCAATCTGATCATGATTAAGCACAGCGAGGATTACATCACCGCCTATGCCCACAACGATAAGCTAATGGTGAATAATGGCCAGAGCGTGAAGGCCGGCCAGCAAATTGCCACCATGGGCAGTACGGATGCCGATTCAGTGCGGCTGCATTTCCAGATCCGCTACCGGGCGACAGCCATCGATCCGCTGCGTTACCTGCCGCCGCAGGGAAGTAAACCTAAGTGCTAAAAGGTTATTTTATCGCCAGTCAGCATCCGGCAGGCTTGTCACAGGGTGCGTAAGGGCTATAATGCTTCTCGCACCTCTTCGCGGGCGTAGTTCAATGGTAGAACGAGAGCTTCCCAAGCTCTATACGAGGGTTCGATTCCCTTCGCCCGCTCCATGACCTTTCTTAAAGTATTCCAACTTACTGAATCCTAAGGGATACGGCTTTAAGCCTTCCGATAGTTTTACTCACTGTAACCAACATTGTAACCCTGTAGCGACCAAGCTACGTCCTTATGTTGACAAAGTGAGCGGACCTAGGGTCTCAGTACATGCTCAATTCCTACACCTACCTTTACCAGCGTAACGGCGTCTACTATTTTCGCCTTCGAGTTAGACCATCAAACAATGATAGAATGACCTCAGTTTCATTAAGGACCAAGGATAGACGCACCGCTATGGCTCACTCCCGGCACATTAAGGCAGCACTCAAGGCAATCCATGCGGATAACCCTACAGCCTCCTACGAGGATATGAGGAAACACTTACGGGATATCGCGGAGTGGGAACTTTCAGCGGGACGCTCTGACCTCTTCGAGCCGGACATGAGGGACATCTATCGGGACCAGTACGGTGAACTTGGTGAGAACCTTACCGATGCTCTGGCTAGTGAACCGCTGAGTATTGACCAGCATCGCTACATCAATGAGGCCCTGAAGGTACTCAAGGCTTGCATGAAGCGTATCGAAGCGGGAGACAGTCAGTCACTGATAGATTACGTCGATCGTTTTGATGGTATTGATCGGCAGGATGACCAAGCCTCTGTGTCCCTATCTGTTAGTGCTCCTGAGGTAAAACCAGCAGCGCTAGCTGCACTAGCAGTCACACCAAGCGTCACTGTGGCTAGCCTCTTTGAGCAGTATGAAGCGGAGAACGCTCAGAACTGGAAGCCTGCTACCTTAAGGGAAAACCAATCGTCTCACGCTGCGTTAATCGAAATCTTTGACTATCTGGGTCTTGGTGCTGACGCCAATACGGTAACACGCGCTGACGTGCTTAGAGTCCGTGATGTCCTCCAGCAGTTACCGAAGAACCGTAAGCAGCGCTTCAAGGATGCCCCGTTGGTTGACTTGCTGGGCCGTGAAGAGAAAACAGATTGTCTGGACGTAGTCACCATCAACAATAAATATCTCATTAAGATGGCGGCGGTCTTTAAGTGGGCTGTGCGTAATGACCTGATTAAAAAGAATATGACTGAGGGGCTGGAACTCAAGGTTCCCCAGCGTAAAGCCCCAGAGGCCCGTAACGCTTTCTCTACGGAGCAGGTAGGGCAACTGCTGGTTGCCGCTAAGTCATACTCTCAGAAGGCCTCAGGCAAGCCTTATCACTATTACGTTACGGTGCTGGCGGCTATCACTGGTGCGCGACTCAATGAAGTAGCTCAACTTCAGGTAAAAGATGTCAGGGTCACTGAGGCCGGGACCGTTTATATTCATATCAATGAGGATGACAGCAGCCTGCCCGGTAAGAGCATTAAGAACGCCCACAGTGATCGCTGTGTCCCTCTGGTTGATGGTGCCTACGGTTTTGTATTGGCTGACTTTATGGACCTGTTAGAAGCCCGTAGGAACGCGGGGGGTGAAGATGCTATGGTATTCGATGGCCTGCGTCTCATGAAGAACGGCTACGGTGAGCAGGTGAGCAAGTGGTTTAACAGAACGCTGTTACCTAAAGTTCTGGCTGACCGTGACGGCTTGGCGTTCCACTCGTTTAGACATACGGTCGCCACTCAGTTAAAACAGCATGGCGTCGAGTTGGCTTACGCTCAGGCTATTATGGGGCATAGCTCAGGGTCTATTACTTATGACCGCTACGCTAAAGAGGTTGAGGTAGACCGATTGGTTAACGTTCTGGCTGATGTTTATAAGGAGGTAAAGTAAATGGCGGTTCCATATGAACCAGCGGAGTTTGATAAAGAGGCTTTTAACTGTCCGTATTGTCAGGCTTATGCTAAGCAAACATGGGGGCGATTATATCCGTACTATGAAGACACGGGTTTCCCTATGCATGTATCACAATGTGAGCGCTGTGGGGAATATTCATATTGGTTCGAAAAGTCCCTTCTGATTCCTGCTTCTGCGAATGTTGAAATGCCAAATCCAGACATGCCGGAAGACTGTAAGTCCGACTACATGGAAGCCAGAAGCATCGTTAACCTGTCTCCTAAAGGGGCCGCAGCACTCCTCCGCCTGTGTCTCCAGAAGTTAATGGTTCACTTGGGTGAGCCGGGAGAGAACATAAACAAAGACATCAAGTCTCTCGTTGAGAAAGGTCTTCCTCCCCGTATCCAACAAGCTGCTGACATTTGCCGTATCGTTGGTAATCAGGCCGTGCATCCCGGAGAGATTAGCCTTGATGATGACCCTCAGTTAACACATGGTCTCTTTAAGTTATTGAATATCATTGTTGATGACCGCATCACCAGACCTAAAGAAATCGAAGCGATGTTCCAGAGTATGCCTGAAGGTCCCCGACAAAATATCGAAAAGCGGGACAGCAAGGCTGGCGGATAGTCCTTCGGAATTAGGGCACACTATAGGGGGAAGTCTAATACGACTCACTATAGGGAGATACGCCAAATCACCTTGATAATTGACTATATGTCAAGCATTTTGAATTAGGGCACACTATAGGGAGACAGTGAGAAATAAATTTTATGATGACACTCACTGTCCCTATGTACACTTCACGCTGGCGCAGTTAGCACCGCTGACAATCAGCATTCCTTTAACCGTAACTCATCGCATCCTTTCAGGGGCGGGATGACCACATACAGACGAACACAGCGGAGACATTATGTCACTGCTTCCCGGTTCTTCTAGGTCAGTCGATGAGTGAATAGCAAATAGTCTTTATATTAATAATAGACACGAGCCTACAGGGGCTAACTTAAAGTTTACTTAAAGACCCTTAAGATACTTATAGTTTAAATAATAGATTAATTAAAAGATTACTCTAAGAACTTAAAGAATAACCTTAAGTGAACTTGAAGAGGTGATGATATCAATCATAATCAATCACCATACTCACAGGTCTCCTCACTGGTCTCCTCACAGGTCATCCCTTGGGTCTCCTCAGTTTTGAGGACACTCAGGGTCTCCTCATGGGTAATTAGGGCACACTATAGGGAGACCGTGAGAATACCTCTTCGCTGTCGACAGATGGTACACTTTCTGTACAACCGTCAGTCCTCACCACTAGCAAAGCTAGCACCAAGTAAGAATCACCTACCGACCCGCATTTTCTGCGTGTCATCTATCCATGGTCATCGCAGACCGTTAATAAAACCAGTCTTTATGTAACGCCTTTATGCTACCGTCAGTTCCCTTTACGTGGGGTCTGGTTGGCTGGCGGTAGGTGCGAACATAGAGGCGTCACATAAGGAGTACACGTAAATATGAACATTATCAATCTTGACCAGCTTATCTCTATGACTTCCTTGGAAATCGCAGAATTGACGGGTAAGCGTCACGACAACGTTATTCGTGATGTTCGTAAGATGCTCGAAGAACTTAACGGCCTCAGTTTTGAGGGCGTTAATGAAGAAACATACAAGGACGCCAAAGGCGAGACGCGAACGCTATATCGACTCGACCGGAAGCATACCTTTATTCTGGTCGCTGGGTATTCCGTCCAACTCCGCGCTAAATGCTACGACTACATTCAGATGCTTGAACAAAAAATCCTCCGATTGGAAGACCAGCAGAAACGCGCAGCCGTACAGTCGGCTAACCGCCGTGGTGTAACATGGGGCGATTACTGCAAGACGCATGGTCTACCTGCTCAGAAGTTGGTGAACATCCTCAAGCGGGAACGAAAGCTCTTTCAGGTCCACCCCGTCAGTGGTGAATGGTCAGTCAATCCAAAATATGCGGAATACTTCCGGGTCATCAAGCCAACTGACCAGCGATTCAACCCGAGCGGCATTAACATTCGGTTCAACGCCAAGGGACTGGAATTCTTTGGTCAACCTGAGCATGTCCTAAAGATGCGCGGAAAGGTTATCGAAATTCACGGTACAGACGCCGAGAAGCAGAAGCACCTACAGGATGTCGCTAGCATATCTTCTCAAAATGAGGGTCTGTAACCATGAAGACCTTACCAGAAGCGTTACCAGACCTACCGCCCACTTACAGTGTAGACGTGAAGATTGACCCCCGGACACCTGAAGGCCGTAAAGCTATGCGCCTACTGGATGTGCCTACAGCCATACTCGTAGCCGCGCTGGGTCTCCCACCGAAGCACACCCGGCCCGACATGTATTACTCGAAAGGTGCGCTGTGTCTCATGGCGACCGCTGAAGGGTTGACCCCGATGGACTTCAAGTAAGCCACCACACCACCACAAACAACACTCTTTTGAACTGACCGATGCGGGGAGACCGTAGGGCTAGCCGTGCCTGCGAGACCGATAAGTTCAACCATTTCAAAGGAGAATCAAATTATGTCTATTTCATACCGTAAGCTCGACATCAACCTGAGCGCCGACAAAGAGACCGTGCTGGTCTTCGGTCAAGAGATGTCCACCAAGTATTTCACTGAGATTGTAGTGACCTCAATGCTGAATGGTCTACCTGCCCTGAGCGCAGGAGCACACGCCATCCTGACCTCCCTGCACGCTGCTGGTCTTAACGCTAATGACTACGGGGCGTATTCCCGAGCGTGGTCTGAGAGCAACGCAGAGGCACGTAGAGAAGCTGAGCGTCAGCGCATTGAGAACGAGAAAGACCGTCAGCGCATCACCGCTATGTATGCAACCCCTGAAGAAATCGCTAAAGAGGCCGCAGAGCGTAAGGAACGTAAGGCAGACCTTGAGCGTCGCTTCAGCCGTAAAGGCGCTGCATTCGGTCTGTAAGTTCAACGGCTACGCCCACTCATGGCGCTGTGGGTCAAAACTCATGGTGCCATACCGCTACCAACACCAATCTCATTCAAATTAAATACAAGGAGGCATCCCATGCCAGAAGTAAAACGTATCGACTCGAACAATTCAAAGATTAAACACACCGACGAACTCCGCGCTCACCTGCTGGATAAAGAAGGCAACAAGATTCCGCATAGCGTCTTTGGTACTGATACGACGCGCACCGAGATTATCTCTCAGGCTGACGGTACAGGCGAGATCATGAATGTTGGCTTCACTGACCGCTCAGGCCGCCCGCAGGCATTCGGTAATGACGTGACTGATTATGTACAGGCCCTTGAGTCTGCACTTGATGAGACGCTTAACGATGGTGATTTTATCGATGGGTTGAATACCGAAGTATTCCCTTGTGAGCAGCGCCCATTTGCCACTCTACCGACTCCGATTAACCGTGAGACCCTGACCGATCGCACCGTCCGCTTCCTGTCCAACGGCGTGTATAACCCAGCGAAGAACGCCCCGACCACTAAGGTGAAAGGCGGTCAGACCCTGATGGTTAACCCTGTGATTGCCGATAAGGACGCTAAAGAAACTGGTATTCTGTGTTCAGCGATTACCCATGTGTCCGACTTTGCGATGATGGGCGGCTGGACTGGCGCTGGTCTGATGGCTACGGCTACCGATATGGTTGACCAGTATCTGCGTAACATGACCTCTAAAGTTGTCGATGTGCTGCTGGATGCTCCAGACCTTCAGTCAACCAAAGTGGGCGCATTGTCTGGCAAAGCGTCAGCACAAGCCGATGACATTCTGGATGCTGTAGCGGTGAACCTGCCGTTCTACCTTGGCTCCTCACTGACCGATTACACTCTACTGGTCCCAGAGAAGTACGAAGCTATCCTCAATCGTGCAGCCCAGAAAGCGGGTATGACCGAGATTAGCGAACTGGTAGGCACTGCCGTTGCGCCTTACAGTGGTGATGACCGTGGTGTTATCATTCTACCGAAGAAGTACGCTATGTTATCTTTCCGTTCAACCCGTAGTGGCGACCTCGTTAACGTGTTGGTTACTCGTGACGCTAACCGTGCAGGCTATGACGTCGAACTGGTAGGCGCACTAGATGTCATGGCAACGGGTACCGTTAAGGTTAAGGCCGGGGCGTTCGACACTGAGGCGGCTGCTAGTTATCCGTTGGTCCACGTCCTGAAGTTTGAAGACTAACCCTATGAACCCTTGGAGGAGACTCTGAGGGTTTATTAACTGTTATGATATAACATATCAAATAAGGGCAAGGAGGCGCTATGTCAAACCTGATGCTGCTCTATCTGGTCCTTCTTCTGGTGTATTACGTAGTGGAGGAGTTTTAAGAAATCACCACAAAAATCTGAGGGGATATGTAATAGTTCCCTTGTGAGTAATTCCCCCCGTTACTGCTTCTTGCAGTCACAGCTATCGAGATAGCACAGCGTATGCCTCTTTCTAAAGGAGAAGGGCGGTACGTCTCACCTCAGGTTCTATTCCTGCCATGGGAATCTAACTGCGGGTATTGACCAGAGATCACTCAATGTGTAACCATAAGTGTAACCAGACGGATTCACCTGTCTTTAAGAAACAGAAGGTTAGCTACTTGTCCTCGGCTCCCTTCGCCCGCTCCAAATTCAAGTCTCCTGAAGTCTACCAAACTCAATTTTCCCTTAATAAATCAGCGGTTATAGCATTCTGTTAGTCTATTGAACTCCGGCGGAGGACTCCACTTTGGTTGCGGGATCGGCGTTTTGCGCTGCTGGCGCTGGAGTCGTAGCGTTTAGTGATATTTTCGCACTTATCCTGTTTCCGCAGGATGAGTGATTTTTCGCAACCGGCTCGCGCTGACGACGACCGATACCGCAGAGGCCGCGGCGGCGCTCCACAGCGCAACATGAATTGACCTTTCATCTGCTGCCAGCAGAACGGCTACGGCGGCGGCTCCCAGGCACTGCCCGAAAGTGCGCATAATGGATAAAACACCGGACGCATAACTCGCGTGCTCACGAATAACGTTTGAGAGCATTTCCCGGTTATTGGGACTCTGAAAGCAGCCAAACCCTATTCCGCATACCAGACTTCGCAGGCAGATATCCCACATTGAAGGTCTGGCGGGTAACGTCGCCAGCAGGATCAAACCGACGACAAATATCACCAGCCCCAGGGTGGATATCGCCGGGGCTGATATCGTGTCCGCCCAACGGCCTGCATGCGGCGCAATCAGCACGATCCCTAATGGCCACGGCGTAAACAGCAGGGCAGACACTACCGGACTGTAGCCGTATTCGCTCTGAAACAGGAAGGGTAGCGCAATAAAGGTGATCCCCTGGCTGACAAAAGCAACCATCGACGTGAAGGCCGCGAGGGTAAAACGTTCATTTTTAAACATGCTCGGCGGCAGTAAGGGATGACCCGTGCGGCGGATTTGCCAGATAAAAGCCATGCCGCTCAGCGCAGCGAGAGCCATCCAGCAAAGGCTGCCGAATTGAGAAATAGCGTTCTGTAGGCTGTTCGCCGCCATGATCGTCGAACCCAACAGCAGCGCCGACAATATGGCGCCCACGGTGTCGAAGGGCGCCTGCATATGGATCGCATCCCGCGGCAGCGCTCTGACCGCCAGCAGTAAGGCGAGGGTGCCGGGAAGAACGTTTATCGCAAACAGCCATTGCCAGCTAAGGGTGTGAAGGATCGTACCGCCCAATACCGGGCCGATAGCGGAGCTCGAGGCAATGAGCAGGGCATGGAACCCCAGAATGCGGCCAAGTAAGCGTCCGGGAAATACGGACCTGAGTATTGCGGGGGCAATACTCAGCGTCGCCGCGCCGCCGATCCCCTGAAGCACGCGCATACCGATAAGCACTTCGGGCTTATTCGCCAGCGCACAACCCAGTGATGTCAGGGTAAAGGTCGTCAGGCCCGCCAGAAATACGGGGCGATAACCCAGACGGGCCGCAAGCGCCGCGAATATCGCCAGCGTCATCGCAGCCGCCAGCAGATACCCGTTGGCGAACCAGACGGCAATACTGGCAGGTACCTGCATCTCCTGAGCCATGGAGGGCAGGGCAATGTTGATCATGGTGCCATCAAACACGCCCATTAAGGTGGTGGTCATTATTGCGGCCATCACCCGTGCGCGCGCCGGGCCAGGCAGTCCTTCGTCGCCGGGTTGACTGGAAAAGAGCGTCATCATTTGTCCTCTGAGAAGAGTGTATGGATGACAAAACTATAAAGATGGCTTTTACCAGGCGGAAGGCGCACTATTTTCACTTTATTGTTGCATCAAACGCCTTATCTTAATGTGCTGGGAGGAAGGGTAATGTCTGATCCCGATTTTAATTTGCTGGTAGCTCTCGACGTATTGCTGAGTGAAGCGAGTGTCGCAGGTGCGGCTCGTCGTCTGAACCTCAGCACTTCGGCCATGAGCCGGACATTAAGCAGGTTACGCGATGTCACAGGAGACCCGATCCTGGTACGCGCCGGGCGTAACATGGTACTGACCCCGTGGGCCGAAGCGACCCGGGATCGCGCCAGGCGTGCAGTGCACGATGCCAGGGCGGTATTACAGCCCTCAACTGAAACGTTCAGCGCGCAAAATCTGGCGCGTCTTTTTACCATCAGGGCAAACGATGGTTTTGTGGTGGCGTTTGGGCCTGCGCTTATAGCAGCGGTTGCCGACGCCGCGCCGGACGTCTGTATACGCTTCGCGCCTAAGCCGGAAAAAACGTCGCGCTATCTTCGGGAAGGGCTGGTTGATCTGGAGATTGGCGTTCAGAGTAATATGGGGCCAGAAATACGGCTGCAACGACTGTTTGAGGATCGGTTTGTTGGCGTCGTCCGTAAAGGGCACCCGCTGGCTAAGCAGGCTGAAATAGGCGTGAGTGATTATGTCGCCTGGGGCCATGTGGTAGCGTCACCCGAGGGCGCGTTGCACGGATCCGTTGACGATGCGCTGGCCGAACTGGGGACAAAACGTAAAATTGCAAGCGTCGTACCGGGATTTCCGACAGCACTTTCCGTGGCGCTGGAATCGGATCTTATCACCATGATACCCGCACTCTATTTACTCAATCAGCAGGTAACGGACCAGGTACACCTTTTCGAGCTGCCGTTCAAAAGCCGTCGTATTACGGTATCGCAGATGTGGCACCCAAGAATGGAACGCGACCCCGGTCACCGCTGGCTGAGAGAGCAAATTCTTGCGATATGCGGTGTGGCCCGGTCAGTCATGACTAAGGAGCCTGTATAGCGATTGCTATAACATCAACTTAAGTTAATGATGCAGTTCATTGATATTTAAGATGAAATAAATTAAGTGTAGTAGCTAAATTGAGATGTTCGTCTCGGGGATGCGGATGTTTTCCTGGACTGGTTATGTATTTAGCCCAAGATGTTGCCGGTACTTCATCGGACTCATTGCACCTACTGATACCTTAATTCGCTTATCGTTATACCAGCGTATTTAACTGTCCAGAAGGCAGATAAATTTTTCCAGTGTTATGTCTGCCCATTTTCTGCCGTAGAACATTTCATTTTTGACCCGCCCGAAGAAGCGCTCCATAGGACTGTTATCCCAGCAGTTTCCGCGCCGACTCATACTCTGCTTGATCCGGTATCGCCACAGTAACTGCCGGAACTGCCTGCTCGTATAATGACTGCCCTGATCACTGTGGAACATCACCCCGACGGGCTTACCGCACGTTTGCCATGCCATTTCCAGCGCTTTCATGGTGAGTCTACTGTCCACACCTTACGACCAGGCAGAATGGTAGATTCAACTATCTACTGGTCACGATGTACGCTACTGCGTAGCATGATAAGCCCCTTCCTTTAGCTTAAATATTCCAGGAATGCCCTGTGGATCAGGGTTTATCTTTCAATCCCAGGACAAACGGTACGGAATCGCGTAGAGAAGGATTTACCGCGCCGCTGTGGTCAAGTCCGGGGTAGAGATGAATATTAGTATGCGTACCTGCCGCCTGCACGTCTTTGGCAAACTGCTGTTGCATAGCTGTTGGTACATTAATGTCGTCTCCACCAATGCCAATAAATACCGGATGCGTGATTTTCAGCGTCGGATAAGAAAGTGAAGGGAGCGCATTAGTCAGCAGTGACTGGATGTTAGGTGTCAGACTATTGTTCATATTCAGGCGGTTATGCATCACTTTTTGCGTTAACGGGGTGATACAGAGGGCTTTTGCCTCATCCAATTGTGCTAAGGCAGCGTTCTGGAAGTAATTCTCCGCCTTCAGCGTAGGGTTAGTATCCGCAGCCGATTGCCATATATAAAAAATATACGGTATTTTAGGATCGCCAGATGACTGATTTTTATCATCACTTTTGGTGAATAAGCTGGCAACATCGCTCTCTGCAGAAAAATAGGGGGTGCCAGTTAGCACGGTCCCGATGATATTCAGCTCTGGTGCGTAGGTGGGCTGATAGCCTGCTGCAGCAAAGGCGGCGTGTGCCCCCTGAGACTGGCCAACCAGTACCAGTTCGTTTTTAAGCGGAAATTCAGTGAGCGCAGCACGTATACCGTCAAGCACGCTCCAGCCCTCACCTTGTGCGTTAAGATAGTGGTGCATCCCGTCTGAGCCTAATCCGGGATAGTCAGGAGCCACAACCGCGTACCCCAAAGAAAGCCATGTATTAAGATATTGGCTGTCTCGTGCCGTGCGTGTATTCAGTGACGGTGCGCAGTCCGAGTTTATTCCTACTGTGCCATGTGTCCAAACGATTACCGGCCAACCGCCCTCTGGCTCTGGGCCAAAGGGAATAAACACTGCCGCACTGTCAGTACGCTCTCCTTTGCCCCGTACACCATCCACAGCCGTATACTCAATCCGGTACTGACTCTTCGCCTCTAAAAGCCCATGCGCGGGATCCAGAGGCATTTTCGTCACCACTGTCCCCGTCTTTGCTATTGCAATACTTGTGAGAGGTGAAATAAGGGTGAAGACTACTAAGCTTTGGTTTACTAATTTTTTAAGGTACATAGCTTTTCCGCGTTTATTATAGTGGGCATGGAGAACACTCGGGAGCACTCCTGCAACCTTAAACAAACCAGTTCCGACGGGCATCTTTCAACATCATGACTTTGAGCATCTTACGAATACCCTTCTTAATACGCCGGAACCATCCAGACGCACCTTATCACAGCTACTACAAATGAACCTGCAACAGGGGGAACAAGATATTGTATGCTGGTCAGAGATTCAGTCTGTCGTCTACTTGAAGGATTGTTATCAGTATAGTGGTTGTTAGCAATACGCGCCGTCAGCTTAAATAGGGAGAAAAGACAAGCATAGGTTAAGCGTTCCAGTGCCTGGTGCGGCGATGATAATCTCCTCTCAGTAAGTAAAGCCTTACAAAATAAGTGGAGATGGTGTGGGCAGTCATCTCGCCAATATCATGCGCAGTGTGTGTTCCAAGGGGTAATTAATTATCTTCTCAAAAAATCAGTGGTTTACTGGATAAGATGGCGTAAAGGGGGACTGCTACTCAAAATATGGCATAGATTAATACTTTTTATGTGTGACTGTTGTGTGACAGAATTTATGTGATCAAAGAATCATTCTCAAAAAATACCCTTCGATGATAATTAAGCGTCGGGATTATTAAAAAGTAATTAATTAAGTTTGCTTACTATAAATAATAATTAATTTTATCATATGGTTAGTTGGTAACATGTATTTTTTTATCAGTTCTTAATTTCTGTAATTTTCGTGAAAACCCTTTTTGATAGGATTTGGCTATTGTATTTGTTGTTTTTGATTGATTTAAACTGTTTTTATTCTCTCGAACAATGTTTTACTTTTCTTATGTTTGATGGAGCTAAATACTCTTTTTGAGCTTAAATGATGTAAACCATATGCAGTAAACAAGAACATAACGATTCTGCAGCGATGAGTGAGTATCTTCAGGCCTTTGATCGAAAACACTTTTTGTTATCCTGCGATGGTTTAAGCTGCGAGTGTTATCCTCTGATCCAAAGTAGATATGAAAAATCAATGTACTACCTCGCTTTCCCTCCATTCTTCTCCGGTATTAATTAGTATTGGTTTGAGCAAAATAATTGTTTTAAGCGTAATTTTTGGAATGTCGTGTTTTAGCAAAGAGGAGTTCTGATAGAAATTAATTGAGTTGTTTTTTGGTGACCAGAAATAAAGAAAGAGTTTCGCTTTTGATTAATTGAAGTTTTTGCAATCAATGTGAGTAAGAAAATGATGGAATGTTGTGCGATGCAGACAACTTGCTTTTTAAATATAACGTCTATTTCTCGATGGATAGATTTTATTGTAGTGCGTTTGTATGAATGTAAAAAAAGGACCATCAGCGATAGAGGTGTTCAAGATAAATGCCAGATTTAAATGATGGAGATCTAACCGAAGAGAGAAATATCAGCGTGGTCCTTATTAATCGTTATCCCCTGGAATCTATAGCCATAAAAACCCTTCTGGAAAATAAAGGAGTGTCTGTTACTGGTGAGGCGATAAATGGTATGGACGCCCTTAGAATCGTTGACCAGTTGCAGCCAAATACGATTATTGTCGATGTCGATCTGCCAGATATCGACGGGATCGGACTGGTTGAGACGTTACGTAAGCGCCTTTATAAGGGAAGCATCATTGTGACCTCGAATAAGTACGAGTATTTTTATTCGCGATGTACTGCCAGTGCTGGAGGTAATGGTTTTGTGAGTAAAAAAGGATCGATTAATATTATTCTCTCCGCTGTTCAGGCTGCGCATAATGGTTATTCTTATTTTCCATTTTCGCAACATAGGGTTTCCGGAGAAGGAGCGTATGCGAGGAATAAGCTACAAGCCTTATCCGAGCAGGAAATCATAGTCTTGCGACATTTACTGGAGGGGGCTAGTAATTTTCATATAGCCGCCAAAATGGATATAAGTTCAAAAACCGTTTCCACTTATAAAAGTCGTCTGATGAAAAAGCTAAATTGTCAAACGCTTGTAGAACTCATCGGATTTGCTAATAAATTTAGAATCGATGAATCCTTTATCTCTGATTAGGTGTGTGGGATTGAATGTATTATATTTATAAGTTACCCCTTAGTGGTTATTTATTGTTTTTATGTAATTAAGGTATTTTATTGATAATATAATATGAGGATTGTTTTATTATCCATGACGAGAAGTGCCAGGCGTAAAAGCAATGTCTGCCCGCGTGGAGAGGTGATGCAATCGAGTACCACGAACTGAAATGAATGCAAAGCAAATTGCTTGGTCCGGTTACTCTGAGCAAAAATAGCTGCATAAGGAGCATAGTAATATCTTTCGTTAGGATCGCGAATGACAATTAGCTGTAACGAGCTTAACAGCAGCTGTTATTTAATGTAAGCATAATGTAGCTTGAATTAGTGTATCATAACGTATGGCTGCCGATTAATTTCCGGTTTTCGAGCAGCCACCCGCCAAACCCGATGAAAAAATTCTGTCACTGATAGTGTAAGCTAGCGATTAGAGAGATTAAGTATGATATGTCTGCTTATTCGACAAGAGAAGAATTGATGGCACATTACCGGCCTTATTGTAACGATAGCCTGGATATTGCTGAAAGTTGACAGGAGCGATCATCGGGCTCGAACCACGAGGCTAAGATCGCTTGTACGAAAATATCTTCATCATAATGAACGCGATCGAAATTCCTTCGATAGTGAAAAGTACTCGTTCCTGAGCTAATGAAAAAATATCGCTGCCGACGGCTGGATTGAAGGCCAGGGTAATTGTGGTCAGACAAAATGACCAGCGGAAGTAATTTTTGGCCCCAAACTGTAACATTAACAGGAACATCCCGCCAACAATGGCTATGTGAAACAAGGGGTAAGGGTAACATACCAGGATTATGCTTCCGACGATGGCTCCCAGCATCGTTCCCATGCTTCTGGTTTGTATGCGATATCGCGTTTCCTCCCACCCAGGTTTAACCACCCGCAGTGCGGCGGCAGGGATCCAACATGCATGCGCCACTGTACTAAGCGACACGGCGATACTTCCTAATAACGCGGTGAAGGTAATGCCCAATAGAAACCGGCGTTGTGTCGGTGACTCCATGGGATAAAGGGGGACGCGCGCTGGTGACAGCGTTTCTTTTGGTATAAAGATTAGAATAAAGGGGATAGCCCACAAGCAACCAAGACCAAAGGAAAAAATATACTGACTAAGCGTTTCAGCGGATGATTGCCCGTGCGCCAGAAAAAAAACAAGGGCAGCTAGTGAGACCGGCAGGCGTAGATTCCCTCCGCGAAGTTCAGCCAGGCCTTGTGCCAGGGCTGCCAGGATGGCGAACAGGAAAAAATAAATTGAGCCGCCTGGGGCGCTGAAACCCAGCGTCGCGAAAAAGATCATTATTCCGGCCGCAATTAATACTTGCTGAAGGGGGTTTTTCACAGGCAATACTGAAAAAGAAATCACTAGCATATAGGCACCAAAAGACGCAATACTCCCTGATGCCGGTTCCTGCATAAACAGACTCACTATCCACGGAAAGAGCATGGTAAGCGTGAGCGGAATGGCTGATACTTTGTGCCTGATTCCAGGACTATGTGTTTTTTTTATCACCATATTATCGTTTCAATTCAATCAAAATTGTACAGAGCAATTGTGTTTCACAAATACCCTGCCTACGGCCAGGCAGAAGATAAATACCCATCGCAGTTGAATAGGGCACCTGAGCGGCCATTAGCAAAGATACCGTAAGGGCACTAACCTTTAGGTTATTCATACTGCTACCAGCTTGTTTTATTCCCTTGAGGTAAGCCCTTCCCTTTTAAGAAAATTGTCCATTGCTTTCCCTAATGCAATCAATTGTTGTTCAAGCAGCTGCATATCCTCCCCGAAAAGAGAAAGCGGTTGCTCTGATGCCAGTGCATTTTCTAATTTATCTGCAAGCACATGTAACGACGTTGCGCCGATTAACTGTGCCGTACCATTAATTCGATGTAGATGATATCGAACGATATCTCGATCATGGCTGAACATCGCTTTTTTAAGCGCCGCCAGATCTTTGACATTCTCATGGTATGCCTGATTAATTAATTCAAGCATGAATGCCGTATCATCCATTGCGTTAGCCCGTAGTGCCTGCATATCAATCAGTTCATTACATACTGTAGTATCCAATTGTGTGTTTAATGACGCCGATATTTCAGTCTGAGTTGGATTTTCCAGACGCTGCGTTATGCTGTTAAAAGCTGCAGCAAGTTGCGGCAAATTAACGGGTTTAATCAGGCACAAATCCATACCGCTGGCCAAACAACGTGCTTTTTCGTCAGGCTGCGCATTAGCCGTTAAGCCCCAAATGACCAGGGCGGGATTAATCTTCCTTACCTGCTGGGCTAGTGTAAGTCCATCCATTCCGGGCATATTGAGATCCGTTATCAGCAGATCGTACTGTCGTCGTTTGATCAAACTGAATGCCTGTTCGCCATCTTCGACATCATCTACATAATAACCGAGAATATCTAACTGACGGCGCAGTAATAACCGGTTGGTAGGGTTATCGTCAGCAATGATGACCCGTAGCCCAGATGATACAGGAAGGGCCATTTCCTGATTATTTAAATCTGCAGGGGCGCGATCGGATACTTGAGTCTGAACATATATGCTCATTGTTGTGCCCGTGCCAGGGTGGCTGGCCACCGAAATGGTGCCATGCATGCGATCCATCAGCTCCTTACAGATGGTTAACCCGAGACCAGAGCCCATTTGCTTCTTACCACAGCTGGCCTGACTGAAAGGTTTGAACAGTAGCTGCTGTTCCTCTTCGCTGATCCCTACGCCACTGTCTTTGACGCTTAGCATCAGCTGAGCCGCATCATTTTCACGAGGTTGTGTTTCCACCTTAATCTCTACGCCACCGCTCACCGTAAATTTGATCGCGTTGCTTAAGAAATTGGCGAGCACTTGCTTAATGGCCTGCGGATCCAGCCACAATATGCCTCCGGCATTCAACTGATAACTTACCGTTAACTGCAGGTTTTTTTGGCGAGCAAGGCCAGCAAAATTGGCCATCGTGGCTTGGGTTAATGCCTCGATGTCAACCCATTCTGGAGTCAGCTCAAAATTACCAGATTCTATTTTTTCCATATCCAGCACATCGCCGATCAGTCCAATCAACGATTGCGCTGTAGCATAAGCCAACTGAAGTGATTCCTGCGCTTCTCGTTCGCTTTGCGGCCCCGTTGCCAGTAATTCCAGAAAACCCATAATAGCGCTGACCGGGGTACGTATTTCATGGCTCATTCTGGCCAAAAATCTACTTTTTACCCGGCTAGCCTCAATGGCTTTATCTTTTTCGACCTGAAGCGCCTCCATGAGTTTGCGGGATTCAGTTATGTCCTGCCAGCCACAAATCAGTACAGGTGGTAATGGCACTGGCAGCGGGCACAATGTCATCCAGTGCAGAATAGTACGGTCTTCGGCACCGTTGTTGAGTGTAAATTGATGTGATGCCACCGTATCCGGTGCCAATCCTTGCTGCATTTCCTGCTGAATAACCGGAAAGATATGCACAAGCGGGCTTCGGCGATCAAAAAGGGAATAATGTATAGCCTCTCTTTGTTGCGGCGTAAAAAACGCGTTGAAGGCACGGTTGTAACTTTCAATTTCTCCTTCCGGCGTCGTAATATAGACCGGGACCGGTATCGAATTCGATAAGGTCTGACGTAAACTCAGCTGGTATTCCAGCGCTGCCTGCGAGGCCTTTTCCCGCCGAATGGCGCGTAGCAAATAACCGCCCCAGAGTAAACTACTCAAAATGAGCAGTACCGCACTAACCGTCAAAATATAAAAAGGACGGCTATAGAGATCCCAGGTATCGATTTTTACCTCAGGCATTTTAATCCACTTGCCCGCCAGACTTAGCGTTTCTTTGGGGGGGATTTCGGCCAGCGCCTTGTTTAGAATACTTTGTAGCTCGGGTTTATCACGAGGTACAGCAAAAGCAATTTGCGCAGAAGGCTGATTGGGGATCCGCTGATAGCTCATTGTTTCGGGATAGTAATGATCGATGATATATCGAGCTGCCAGTTGGGTGGTCACCACGCTATCCACTTTGCCAAGATTGAGACTACTCAGAGCGGTACTGGTATTCTCAACGATGATCCAATGGACGTCGGGATACTTCTGAATCAGCTTATCCCGTAAGGAATAATAAGCAGGTATAGCGACTGTTGAACCGGCTTGGAAAATATCTTTTTGCTTATTTTCAGTGCGGCTCACCACTACATAAGGTGTGGAAAAAAATGGCTGCGTGAAGGCCATCTCATCTTCACGTTCCGGGCTATAGGTTACTGTAGGCACCATATCCCAGTCTCCTTTACGCATAATCTCTGCCATATCGCTGTTGGATTTTGCGATAACGGGTTGAAAGTGCAGCCCGGTCTGCAATTGAACAAGATTGAGAATATCTCCTACTAACCCACGAATTTCCCGGTTTTCATCCAGTACGGTGAAAGGGGCATAATAAGGATTGACCAGAGTTCTGAGGACCGGATTTTTTTCTATCCAACGCTTTTCTTTCGGCGTTAAAGATAGTGGTTTAGTTAAAAAAGTGAGGTTACCGTCATCCACCCAGGTATGGGAGATCCGGATATGTGTCGATGCATCTAAGGCGGAAATGAATTTATTGATTATCTCGACGAGCCTGGACTGATTTTCTCGTGCGATAAAATAGCTACCCGTTAACGGTGAACGCCAGTATTTAACAATGTCTAGCTTTTGATAGAAATCGCGAGCGATGAGAAAGTTGCTGGCGATATTGTCGCCAATGAAGTAGTCGTTTTCACTTTTGGCAACAGAAGCCAGTGCTTGATAATTGCTGGAATAGGAGACAATGTTGGCGTGTCTGAATATAGATTTAATGAAGGTATCTGATGGATAGTGTTGACTCACTGCCACATTCACAGTTTTATCAAGCTGGTAAAATGGCATCATTCCGTTCGAATTCAGGGTTACTAATGTCGGATAGGCCTGGAATAATAGCTGGCTGATAATGAACGGTGTGGTGGCCTGATGAGAGGTATTGTTTGAGGTCAGTACCAGATCTGCCTCTTCGTTATTCAAGGCACTAAGCGCCTGAGTTTCATCATCATAATAGTGAAGTACAAGATTTACGTGCAAAGCATCTTTCAGCAGCTGCAAATAATCTGCATTAATCCCTCGATAACAGCCATTGTTACTATTCATGGCGATGGGCGGATTTTCTTCACCATAGACCGCAATCGTCATGGTACGTTTATCAGCAAGCCATGCGAGATCCTCCTGGCTTAGAGGAAGCTTAGAGATAAAATTGTGCTTTTTGCTGCTTAGCGTCAGCGTAATTGGTTCAGTCGTAGCGGCTACTGTTTGGCCTGTTAGCAATATCATAGCCAGCACAATAATCATTCGAGATATCATTTTTTCAACCGATATTGTTATTGTTTGAAAAGACGAATAAATCTTTAAGTGTTTTACAGTTGAGTTTCCCCATAAGCCTTCTTTTATAAGTGCTGACAGTTTTTGGGTTGATATTCATCTCTGCCGCAATATTTTGATTTGGTGCGCCACTAAGAATATACCGCATTATTTTAATTTCTTGTTCTGACAATGAAAGTATCTTATTTTCAGCAGGCGTGGGGTTATATGATGGGAGAGGGAAGTAATAATATCCACGCTGCACAGCCTGAATAGCAGCAACGAAGTTATCCATTGACTCTTTTTTGCTAATAAAGGCATTAGCTCCCGCATCGACACTGCATTTACGATAGAAAATTTGGTTTTTCCCGGACACCATGACAATGCTACCAGCGTAGTGGTTTTGGCGAAGTTTTGTTACCACATCGATGCCACTCGATCCAATTAGCATGACATCCACGATAACGATGTCGGGTTGCAACCGATCAACCAGCTGGATAGCATGAAAATCATCTGCTGCTTCACCCGTTACCACTATATTTTGGTTTTCCAGGACGGTTTTTAGTGCTAAACGTGCAAATGGATGATCGTCAATAATGACTGCACTCATATTGTGGTTACTGCTGTTCATTGCATAATCCTTTTATAGGGTGAGTGAAGCAATGGGGTATCGTGGTACCACCTGAATTATTGTTTTAAATGATTAGCCTGACCCTGGGTAACTAACTCATTTGGCTAATATACAGGCGTTAACTCCCTGGGGCGTAGAGTAAAAAACACGCTCATTAACCAAACGTAACAATCCCAAAATAGCTAATCACGAATCTCAACGCACACAAACAGTGCGAGACAAGCGCAAAACCAATAGCCTTGCTTATCTCATGGGAATTTGTCTGCGAACATTTATTCAGCATATGCAAGCTTATGAGTGGTTACGTTAGTTACCAAAAACTTTGTTATCTCATTGTGTTGAATAAATTCAGAACCAGTTATTGTGATATAAGTCAAAATTTTAAGGCGGTAGATCCTGAAAATAGATATTAATCATGCTAACCCTCCCTGATGTTGTTCAGTCATTCCGATCTCTGTGTTGACGTAATGACAGAACTTTATTACGAACCAAATGTTTTTGTAAAAATAGAGACCTCTTCCCCAAAATGCAAGCACGAATATTTTTTTTAAGATTGCTATGATTGCTATGTAAGGTATTTCCTACAGAGGTAGTATTTTTCCTGTTGGTCTAATGTCAGGAACATTAATGCATTAAATCGAAAAGGGCATCGACAGAAAGGAGGATGAATATTGTTGCTGAATCAACAAAGAAACGTTATAAAGACCTGGAGCGTAAATTATTAGTTGCCGAAAGGGTGTCAATACAAATTTATTGAACTTGAGATGTTCTTGGGGGAATTATCCTACAGGCGTAGGAAGCTACTCTCGATGAAATAATCCAGCTCTCATTTATTAATTTAACTTAATCTCTAAGATAGGCATTGTCAGCCACGGTAGGCTGCGCAGAAATTTAATTGTAATCTTTATTTGATACAGAACTGGGGTAACCAAAATCAGCCTGGTAACAGCAACCTTAATATGGGCTGGCAGGGAAGCAAAGGCAGCATTAACGCGGGCTATGGCCACTCCCATAATATCACCGGAGGGGCAATTGCGCACTCTGAAGGCCAGACGCTGTCGCGATCGCTTGGAAGTTCAATGGCGCTGGTCAGTGCACCGGACGCAAGCGGCGTCCGTCTTACCAGCGGCAATGGCGTAACCGATTGGCAGGGTTTTGCCGTTGCGCCTTATCTTTCCGATTATACCAGCAACAACATCGGCCTCGATCCCAGCCCCCTGCCGGATAATGTGGACCTGCCGAAAACCAACGTTGAAGTTTATCCGACGAAAGGTGCAGTGGTGAAAGCCGATTTCGCTACCCGTATCGGTTACCTGCTACTAATGACCCTGACGCGCGTGGGCGGGATGGGTATTGTGCCCTTGGTGCGACGGTTTCGCTGTTGAATAGCAAGGAGCGTGATGATGCGACCAGCATCGTGGGGGATAACGGTCAGGTGTATATGGCTGGTCTGCCGGTGAAAGGGGAATTGCCCGTGGTGTGGGGTAAAGGCGTCGATAAGCAGTGTCGGGTGAATTTTAATCTTAACGGCCTTAAGCCAACGGCACAAATGCCGGTAATTCAATTGAATGGCGATTGTCGTTAATGAAAATGCGTTATGTCCTGGCGTCAGGCAGCAGCGCAGCAAGAGAGATCGATATGAATAAAATGAAAAGTGTTATCTGTTTTCTGGCACTGGGTGCTATCAGCCCGCACGCCTGGGCTACGCCAAATAATGATGACATTAAAGCGATGCTTTCCCAGGCAAAGAGTGGGGATGCCTCTGCCCAAACCCAACTTGGCATTCTTTATGCTGAAGGCAGTGGTGTCACCCGTGATTATAAAAAAGCGCGATCGTGGTTTGAGCAGGCCGGTAAACAAAATTATGCCGATGCGGAATATAACCTCGGCGTGATGTACGGCAATGGGGATGGTGTGGCGCGTGATAATAAAAAAGCGCTGACCTGGTTTGAAAAAGCGGCAGAGCATGGCCATATCGGCGCCCGTTATAATCTGGGCATGATCTACAGCCAGGGAATTGGCACCGCCAAGGATCCGGTTCGTGCGACTTTCTGGTTTGAGCTTGCCGGGCAAGATGGTTCGGTGGAAGACAAATATACGCTTGGCGTGATGTACAGCAAGGGTGAACCGCTGGAGAAGAATGATGTAAAAGCCCGGCAATGGTTTGAACGCGCAGCCAATGAGGGGCATGTGCTTGCCCAGTATAATTTAGCGGTCATGTACAGCGAAGGATTAGGGGGCGATCGCGATCTGCGAAAGGCGCGTCACTGGGCGGATAAAGCCGCCGGGCAGGGTGATCCAGAGGCCACCAGATTGCTCAGCATATTGAATGAACGTGGCAAACAGAGCCCCTTCGAAATACTGATGGTGGCGGGCGGTGACCCTGCTGCCGCGTCGCATATTGTGCCACCGGTTCGGCTGGGTGCCGATCATGGAGTTGAAAAGCCAGCGGCGCCAGCGGCTGAAACACTTTCGGAGACACCCGCTGCAGTCATAAATACGGCGCCAACCACTGAGTCTGTCGAGATTATAGAGATTGACGGGGGTAGCACCGGCGTGGAAATAGAAAAAATAACGGAGGACGCGCCGGCAGAGGAAGCCATGCCGTCGGATGCGCTGAGAAGTCAAAAGATGGAAAACAGGGAGAGTGAGGCACGGGCAGGCGAAGCGGAAAATTTACAAAACTCTCAACGGGGTTCAACCCAAAATAACGAACTGACTCCCGCCACTGGTTCGCAGGCAGTGAGTGAAGGCGCTCCCCGGGAAGAGGGGCAACAGGCAGAGGAGAACGACGTCATGGGATCATCCGGTGTCAGTGAGTCGGTTCCTGCCCAGGAAACGGTTTCTGCTACGAAACCCGCCGAAGATAATATTGTGGGGAATCCCGCACAAGAATTGGTAAAGACAGAGGAATAGCTTAACTCTATCGTAAATCGCATAAATTTATTCTGGCTACCAAAGTTAGCTAGCTGAAAATTTATCTGATTCACAAAAAATAAGGAAATAAATTGTATGGCCATTTCCATTATTCCATTCGTATGGTGCCATTAAGATGGAAAAATATTATTATTACTTGCAGCCTGTGCCAATAGATACGGCTCCATTTAATGGTGAATAACACTATTATTACGCTGTGCTGATTTTGACCTTCATAAAATCAGCTGGTCTGTCGGCTGCATGCTTATCATAACCTGTCTGCTATTTCATACCATTTATTGTGCAACTGGCTATCGCCTGTCTTTGCCAGTAAATGATGGAGGGCTCAGGTTGTCAACGTACGGTCTTGTAAATTAAATAACGTGATGGAGATGAATAAATGAAAGTTAAATAATTGGTTTTTGGCGCCATCGGCGCACTGTTTTTAACCTCTGCCGCCCATGCAGCTGACCACAAGAAGCCGGTTAATTCCTGGACCTGTGAAGATTTTCTGGCGGTAAATGAAGATTTTCAGCCTACGGCAGTGGGGGTTGCGGAAGCGCTGAATTCTAAAGACAAACCGGAGGATGCGGTTCTCAACGTTTCTGGGATTGAAAAAGTCACCCCGACAATCGTTCAGGCTTGCCAGAAGGACAAGAAAATGTCTTTCAAAGATAAAGTTCGTGCTGAATGGGATAATCTGAAAAAGGAAATCTATTAATCCCAGGGGAATGCCACAATCCCTTATTCCGCAATAATGTTAGGAGTAGCAGAGCCGCGTTATAACGTGGCTCTGTTTTTTTGCGACTAATTAAATACTTCATCGATTTCGCTTTCGCTTTCGCTTTCGCATCCGCGTTAAGCGACTCGTCCCTGCAGATCATGCCCGCAACTATCCGCTAAGTCGCTGTGCTTAACGCGAGGCTATCATCATGCGTGAGCTTATTTGCTCCAGAAGCGCTGTCTGATGACTAAATATAATGATGCTTAACCCGCGCCGACGGGATTCATGGATTAACTGCTGCCAGATATCCCGTTGCACAGAAGGATCGAGCTGGGCGGTGATCTCATCGGCAATCAGTACGCGAGTACGGGGATCGAGCGACCGCAGCAGCGCAATACGGGCCAGTTCCCCCCCGGACAGCTGAGCAGGTTTTCGCCTCAACCACTCGGGGTTAACGTGAAAACGCGCCAGTTGTTCATCATCCGGCTGCCACGCATCGCGTAAGGCATTTCCCGTGGTGCGAAAAGGGTTAAATGTGCGTTCAGGGTGCTGAGGCACTAACTGAACCGGACAATAACCACGTTTTGGCAAAGGAAGGCCGTCAAGGGTGATCCGCCCCTGGCGGCAGGACTGCCAGCCCGCAAGCACGCGTCCCAGCATGGTTTTACCATAGCCGCTCGGTGCCGAAATTCCCAACCGCTCACCCGCCGGCAATTCAAAAGAGAAATTTTGCCACAGCGGGCGATTATCTTGCTCAATGGTGAGCTCTGAAACAGAAAACATTACACGCCCCCGGCCTGGACAGGCATTTCCTCATCGGAAAATAAGCGTTGGTGTTCTGGCAGGGCCAACCACTGACGTCGCAATGCTGCGCTTCCACCGCCGTCTTTGAGTTCGTTAACGACCATATCATCACTGATCTGTCCGTGACTGAGGGCCACAATGCGATCGGCGAAACGTGCCGCCAGCGACAAATCATGGGTTACCCATAGCACCCCGGCCCCCTGAGCCGCCAGATCGCGTAACTGATGTAGGAGCTGGAAAGCCAGCGGTTCATCAAGCCATGCTGTAATTTCATCCGCCAGAATATACCGGGCTCCTCCTAATGCGGCATTACATGCCAGAATGCGTTTTGCCATGCCGCCTGACAGCTGGCGGGGATATTTCAGCAGAATATCGTGCTGAAGATGATAATGTTTGATTTGCTGTTCTAGCGCCAGTGCGCAGGTATGGCGACCACTGAGGTGCAGGCTTCGCTTCAGCTGAGTGCCTACGGTCAGAAGAGGGTTGAGCGAACCGACGCCCTGCGGAATATAGCAAAGTGTGTTACCCCGAAGCGTTGCGCAATGGCGGGAATCGATCGCTTTGCCCTCCAGTCTGATTTCCCCACGCATCCGTAAGTTATCGGGTAAGAGTGCCAGAGCCGTTTGCAGCAGGAGGCTTTTTCCTTCCCCGCTTCCCCCTACCAGAGCCGTCATTTCGCCGCGCTTGACTGACAGATTAATATTGCTAAGGAGAGGCGATAACTGTTGGCGTCCAAACCAGGTGTAATGTACATGGTCGACGTAGATGCTACTGAAATTCAGCATGATGGATTCCTTAACCACAGATCGCGAATGGCGCGCACGCAGAGATCAAACAGTAAAACAATTAACAGCAGCATCAGGCCGGGATACAGCGCCAGCCACCAGCTACCGTTGCTAAAGAAACGCAGCGCATCGGCTAATAAAATCCCCAGGGAAGGATCATGAGGCGCCAGTCCGAAACCAAGAAAACTTAATGCTGCGCTGTGTAAGACAGCATGTGGGAACATCAGTAATGTGCCCACAAGCCACTGTGACGAAAGCGCGGGCAGATAATGCGCCCGCCAGCAGTACCAGCGAGTATTTCCAATACGCTGAGCCAGCGTCATGTAGTCGCTGGTCCGAATCTGCTGGGCTTCTGCTCGCAGGATCAGCGCCAGTTTGGGCCAGTGGGTGAACGCGACGGCTAAAACCACGCCCCGCATTCCTCCTCCTACCGTAAAGCAGATTAGGATAAGCAGCAGCAGATGGGGTAATGAGAGCAGGGTATCAATGATCAATCGTAGCGCCTGATCCATCACGGGATGGATAAGCGTCAGACTGGCGATCAGCATCGCAATAACACCGCTGCAGATTGCGGCACCGACACCAATTTGCAAACTGGTCAATGCCCCCTGAAAGCAACGTAACCACAGATCGCGCCCCATATTATCGGTGCCAAACCAGTGGCTGGCGCCGGGCGGAAGATAGCGTGCCTGCAGATCTATCGGTACATCCACTGACAACAATGAAACGCCATAGGCAGCCATCATGCCGAGCAGTAAGGATGAAAAAATAAAACGCAGTAATGCCGGAGCGGGATTATTCTGCATCATTTCGGCTCCAGAATATGATTTGTTCTGGCCAGTAACATCGCAGCGAAGCTATTTCCGCAAAATACCAGCACGGTACTGAACAGCACGATGCCCATCAGCAACGGAATATCGCCGCGCAGGCCAGCATCAATGGTGGCTTGCCCCAGTCCGGGGTAGGCAAACACTTTTTCTGCCAGAAGCGAGCCTCCGAGGAGTTCGCCAACTGAGGCAAACTGCAGGCAAAGCGCGGGGGTTAATGCATGGCGGAGTACCTGTACCCGTAATAGCCCCCAGCCTTTCTCGCCCTGGGCTCGCGCGTAGTGTACAAAGTCACTGCGCATCGTTTCGGCCACTTTTTCCCGAGTGTGCAGTGCAATTTGTCCAATGCCGGTCAGGCTTAACGCAACCATCGGCAAGATGACATGGTGAAGGCGCTCCCCCAGGCTGGCATTGTCGGCGTTCTGACCCGGTGCCCAGGCACAGCAAACCGGAAACCATTGCCAGTGAACGGCAAATATCGCCAGCAGTAATAAGCCCACCCAAAACGTCGGTAGTGAGGACAACAGGTAGCTGATGCGGCAGATTAAGCGATCCGGCCAGCGGTGGAGATAACGTCCGGCAGTCAATCCCAGCATGATCCCTAACAACCCTGACAGCAGCCAGGCGCTGGCTAACAGGATAAATGAGAGGGCAAAGCGTTCGCCAATAACCTGGGCAACCGGGGCGTTATAAATCATTGAATATCCGAGATCGCCCTGGATGACTTGCGAAAACCAATGCCAGAAGCGTAGCCACAGCGGTTGGTCCAGTCCCCAGCGTGCGGCAATGAGGGGGTACTGTTGGGGGGGAACATGCAGCAAATCATTGCCGATATAGGCACGAATGGGATCAACCGGTGAAAAACTCAGCAATGTAAAGGTTCCGGCCGATACCAGTATCAGCAGAATGGCGAGCCTGAAGACAGCAATCAAAACAGGACCTGGCCCGTAAGATCGGGTTAGATTTAGCCTGGTCATTAAAAAATGCTTTACTGGCACGTCCATTTCCAGTCCTGAACATTGTTAAGCACTGACCAGCTGCCATGAATTTCAGGAGCAGCATTACCTAAATCAATACACGGACTGGCAAGGTAGGTATGTTGTAAATTTAGCAGCCAGGCCCAGGCGGCATCGCCCCGCACGCCCGCGCCAGACTCTCCATCCCATTCAACCTGCTGCCAGACAGGAACCGCTTGTTGCCACGTTGGCGCGTTGAGCGCCTGCTGGAGATGCTGGTCCACGGCGTTATTGCTGTAATAACCCGGATTGTAATACTCAACGCCCGCCGCCTTGCTGCTGTAATGATGGTAAAGCTCCATCGGATCTAGACTCCCCCAGCCGAACAGCGTGGGATTGGCATGCATATGCCGCTCGACGGTTTCCCAACTGCCGGATTTGAGCTCCATCGCGATACCGAGGGGTTTCACCATCGCGCTGACGGCCTGAGCCAAATCGCGACGGGTGCTGTCTCCGCTGGCATACCACAGCGTTAACTGTGCCTTTTTACCGTTTTTAACACGAATGCCATCCTCTCCGACCTCCCAGCCGGCATCATCGAGAATGTGTTTCGCTGTGGCGAGATCACCATCTTTGAAGGCGGCCTGGGGATTGTCCCAGGGTAAGCCCTGCACCGCGCTATAAGCAGGTACTGCGTGACCTTCCATAAGCTGGTTTGCCAGAAGGTGACGATCGATGGCGTAGTTGATGGCCCGCCGGATAGCGACATCCGCAGTAACGTCATTACCGATCGGGTATCCGTTAGCATCTTTTTGACCGGCAGGTATGGTGGGGAAAGCGATGCCCCGGTTTTCCACGCTTGGGCGTACCCATAGTGTTAAGCCCTGTTGCGGCGTAACCGAAACGGATGGTGCGACTCTGACTAATCCTAACTGACCACTTTGCGCCGCAGCGTAGGCGCTGTCTTCATCCAGAAAGACAAAGATCAGTTTATCGAAGTCGTTTCGGTGGCCTGAATAATAAGGATTAGCCTCAACGATAAGCTGCTGCCCGGGCTGAAAGCTCACCAGCCGATACGGCCCTGCGCCGACCGGATTTTGCGCATAGGTTTTTGCATCATATTGATGTTGAGGCACAATCCCCAGCGATCCTAATACGCTGACAAACGTGCTTTGCGGTGCGGACAGGGTAATCTCGACCCGACGGTCGTCCAGAACCCTGGCGGCGGAAAAATTCCCCATATCGATTTTGCCGCCACCCTGCGCGGCCTGGTTATAGGTAAAGGCCACATCCTGGGCCGTTAAGGGCGAGCCATCTGAGAATTTCAAATCCGGCAGGAGCGTAATGGTCCAGATCTTTCCGTCGGCACTGTGCTCGACGTGTTCAGTAAGAAAATTCTCCCAGTCCATATCGACATTTTGTTTTAACAGCGCGCTATGCAACAGCAACGTGCTTCCATGGCTCCAGCCCAGTAAAGGATCAAAGCCTTCACTGGGCTCTTCACCAATAGCCAATGTCAGTGAGTGACCTGAGGTTGAGTCCGTTTCAGCCTGCGCATAAAACGGTAACGTGCTGGCGATAAGCGCAAAAGTATATGACATTACTTTTAGTAGGTGAGGCATGCGGCTTCCTTGTAACAATGCATAGTCAATAAAAAATGCCCTGACGGCTGGTATGCAACTCTGCTTTTTCAGCAATATCGATAATGGGCGCCGGTCACATCTACCTAGTGACCCTGACGATGGGCCGGCATAATGTCTTTATTCGGCACCAGAAAGAGCCAGGAAGCGAGAACAAAGGGCATGGTCAGCGTTGGGATGCCTACCGGCGCCAGCAATGTGTTCATGGCTCCCTGCACGAAAACGGTAAATATCACGCCGATAAAGGTGTAACCCAAAACTCGCCAGCTGGGTTTATTGAAACTTGAGCCAAGCGCAATGGCCGTGAGCACCGCGCTAAATGCATATAACCCGCTGTCGGTGCCGGTGGTATTCGCTCCAAGCAGTGAGGCAGTTAATACCGCGAGCAGCGAACCGCCGATGGCAAATATCGCCGCCCAACGTGACGCCACCGCCAGACCCACAACAAATAATCCCCCCGCGGCCACGCTGCTGAATAAATACACCTCAGAAACACCGTGTAATACCGTGGCAAATATGTGGCCGTTGAACAGCCCCCCCGCCGGAGCACTAACTAACGGGTGGGGGAGTTCAGGTACGGATAACCCGGAGGCATCCAGGCCTGAAAACGCATAACTTGCCAGCAACACAACCCACGTCGTCAGCACAAAGGGAGCCGTTAATGCCGCTACTTTCCAGGTTTTCAGTATGTCGGCAATACTGACGGTGGCGATAACAGACACGATGCTGCCTGTAATAATGCAGCCCCAAAGCTGCGGCGTGACGGATAAAAAGGTCGGCAGCGCCACCCCAACCAGACAACCATTGTATCCGTATAGTCCGGCCAGCCATGAGGTGCGATCGTTAACGAACATACCGGTAAATGTCGCAACCACCGTACCCAGCACACAGCCATAGGCCGCTGCGGGATTGCCTTCGCCGTAAGCGGCAATAAATATGGCAATAAAGAAGATTAACCCGGTCAGCGGGTTATTCTGAAACATGACCTGAGCACATCCCCGCAGCGTCACGTCGATAAACCTGACAGCAGGGTTTATTTCAGTGTAATGAGTCCATTTACTCGCTATAGCTGATGAGGTATTCATGATGTGGCGTCTCCTGCTAATTATTTTTCATTCTGAGCTTGTCTGACGGAAGAGGGCCGTTAAGGCCCTTTTCCTGAAGGCAACACGCTGATGTAAAGGTCAGACTTTCCAGAGAAAGGGCGCCGGCAATGAATAACCGGTGGCGACTTGCCGCACGGTTTGCCAGAAATCCCGGATGGCTTTTTTTATACGGGTGCTGTCGTTTGCCAGTACCTTATAAATAAGCCCAGCCCCATTGGGTAAACGGCTTACGCCATGACACAGCTCCTCGCTATAAAAAGAGCGTGAACGGGATAAAATTTCGTCCTGGCAGGTTGAAGGGGTCAACACAATTACGTTGCCGTAAATATCGAATGTTCCCATTACGCCGACGACATCCAGCGGCTTTTCTTTAGGGGTAAGTACCAGTTTTTCAGTGAACAAAACGTCACCGGCTTCATTTTTGGCACTGATCCGCGAGGAATAAACATCAAAACCAAAACGCTCATCCTGGTGATGATGCTTACGCCCTGGCATCAGGATTTCCGAATAAAGCACGGTGGCGGTGCTGTCGCATTCAATAAGGGTATCGCTGATAAATCGCGAATGACGATGCGGAATGACCTGATCCGGCATAAATTCAAGATAAGCCTGCTTACCGACGCGTATATGTTGCGTTTGCGCGGCAAAATTATTATCCATCGAATGGATTTTAGTCGCTGACTGCGTGGTGATATGGGCGCAGGCGCCCGCATCAACCTCAATCTCCACCGTTAAGCGATCCCCCTGCAAAACGCATCCTGAGGTGGAGATCATGGGTACGCAGGGCAGGAATGGCATTTCCTCATCCCAGTAGAGGGCTTTTTGAACCAGCAATGGCACCTTTCTTTCCATTTCATGGAGGGTGCTTTTGGCGCCACGATCGGCAAAACGTAGCCGCAAATAGCCATGTTTGCCGACGGCGCCGCTGGCCATTTGCGGTGGCTCTTGTTGATACTTTGCCAGTTCGGGCGCCAACGCGCCCAGAGAAAGAGTATCGAACGCCGGCGACGCCTTGTGTTTGGTCTGCATGATGGCTCCTATTTTGCGTGCGTAAACAGGAAATCTTTTTCGATCATGTCCACCAGGGCATCGATGCCTTCGCCAGTTTTACAGTTCGTTAATATATAAGGACGGTTGCCGCGCACAATTTTGGTATCATCCTCCATGACTGCAAGGCTCGCTCCAACGTAAGGGGCGAGGTCGATTTTATTAATAATCAAAATATCCGCCTGCACCAGGCCGGGCCCATTTTTACGGGGGATTTTTTCCCCTTCGGCCACATCGATAACGTAAATATAAAAATCAGCCAGCGCCGGACTAAAGGTCAGCGTTAAATTATCGCCACCGCTCTCAATCATAATGAGGTCGCTGTCCGGGTACTTATCTTCCATTTCCTCAACCGCAGCGATATTCATACTTGGATCTTCGCGTACTGCGGTATGGGGACAGGCTCCGGTTTCAACGCCCATAATCCGCTCTTCATCAAGAATGCCTTTCAGGGTGCGTTTTACCTGTTTGGCATCTTCGGTTGTGACCACATCATTGGTAATGATTAACGGCTTATAACCACGCTCGATTAATTTAGGGGTGATGACTTCAATGATGGCTGTTTTACCTGAACCAACCGGGCCGCCGATACCCAGGCGAGTAATTTTTTTCATTCTCCAGTCCTTATTTTTAATTCATAAATAAACGCACATGCGCGTCAACGTGTACGGCGGCCAGAATATCGATAAGCGGCGTGTACGACGCCATTTCGCTGATATCGGCATTCACGGCCTGCCGGCAAAATTCAGGTATGTTTTTATTTACGGCATACAGAATCTGCTGGCTGTCAAAGTGCGTTATCCTCATCAGCCGCTGGGCGGCGCTCAGGATAGTCATGGCAACGCCATACTGATGCATAGCGATGGTTTCCTGAGCGCTGATCCCTTGTAACCCCATGACCAGCGCCTGGCTTACCGGAAATGTGCCTGCTGTCTGTCCGGTTTTAATGTTATCCAGCCACCACGTCAGCAGGTCGGCTTCGAACACCTGACGGGTCATCTCAACCAGTTTCTTACCCATCCGCTGCGTCATTAACCGCGACTCTTCATTGAGTTTGCGATTCATAATTTCGCGATCAACGGCCAGAAGCTGATCTAAGTTGCCATCAAGTAATGCCCGGTGAGCATGGGCCAGGCCAATCGCATCGCATTGCGCTGCCTGGACCAGCGAGGTTTCAACAAACGCTTTTAAGCTCACGACATCGTGGACCAATCCCACCTGAATAGCGGATTCCACACCACATGAAAAAGTAAATGCTCCCACTGGCAGAACCGAGTCGCCGAACTGCAATACTCTGATCAGACGCAGGAGCTGATGTGATTCATCAATGTTTATGCTCATGCGCATTCCCATGATGTGCGTGGTGAGATCGATCGTGGGCGTGGCTGTGCTGTGGATCGCCGCTGAGCACGCTGACATGGACATGCGGGTCTTCCGCACCGCCAAACAGCAGGCGGGACTCGGACGGTGTCAGGTGTGGTAATACCGTTTCACCCGCGACAAAGTGATATTCAGATTGCGCGTAACCATGAGTTTTCAACACGGAATTCATCATTTTCTTTTCGACTGATAAAGGGACATATACCTGAGTGCCTTTGATCACCGACTTCCAGTGTTGATTTCCCAGGGCGTGTCCGAGTTCAAACACGCGTTTAATTGCGCCTTCGAACTCTGCCGTGGCCAGGGAGGCGAGCTGGATAACCAGCACTTCCCGCAGAGTGATATGTACGGTTAACAGGTATTTTTTGTCGTCATCACATAACAAAATATCCCCGTCGGTTAACCGCATGCGACGATCCAGAGCGATACCGATATCAAAACCCTGCTCGCTTTGCTTACGGCAACGGCTTTTTTGAGCTTCCCATTGTTCCAGGGACAGCACATCGTGTTGATATCCTCGGGTCTTTTCCTGCCACGACGGGTCGTTTTTTACATTTCCGATAATCGTCTCAATCAGTATCATGTTTATTTGCCTCACATCAGAACGCACGGATATGGCGCTTAGCCAAAGAAATATTTTTGGTTCATTACCGCTGTTGTGACGGGGTTGCAGGTGGCATGTTCACCATCCACTTTCACGGCGAAAGTTTCCGGATCAACTTCGATATGCGGCGTGGCGGAGTTACGTACCAAATCACGCTTGGTTACTGAGCGGCAATTGTTGATAGCGATAACCTGACGCTCAAGGCCGGCTTTCTCTTTGACACCATCATCCAGCGCGGCTTGAGACACGAAAGTCGCGCAGGTGTCTTGCAGGGTTTTCCCCATGGCACCAAACATCGGGCGATAGAATACCGGCTGCGGGGTCGGCAGCGATGCGTTTGGATCGCCCATCAGGGCCCAGTTGATCATGCCGCCCTTGATCACCATCTTCGGCTTCGCACCGAAAGAACGCGGGTCCCATAGAACCAGATCGGCCATCTTGCCCACTTCAACTGAGCCGATGATATGGCTTACGCCATGCGCAATAGCCGGATTGATGGTCAGCTTGGCAACGTAGCGCAATACCCGGAAGTTATCGTTGCCGTCGCTGTCTTCTGGCAGTTTGCCGCGGGCGACTTTCATGGCATGGGCTGTCTGCACAACGCGCAGCCAGTTTTCTCCGACGCGTCCCATCGCCTGAGAGTCGCTCGAAAACATCGAGATTACGCCCATATCATGCAGCACGTTTTCCGCCGCGATAGTTTCCGGACGGACGCGGCTTTCAGCGAAGGAGACGTCCGCAGCCACGTTTGGGTTCAGGTTGTGACACACCATGATCATGTCGAACAGTTCAGCCTGGGTGTTGATGCCGAATGGAAGGGTAGGGTTAGTGGAGCTGGGTAGCACGTTTAACTGGCTGGCCACCTTGATGATATCCGGTGCGTGCCCACCGCCGGCCCCCTCGGTATGGAAGGTATGAATAGTACGGCCTTCAAACGCCTCGATAGTGTTTTCGACGTAACCCGCTTCGTTAAGGCTATCGGTATGCACCGATACCTGAATATCCATTTCGTCAGCAATACGCAGGGAATGACGTAACGCGTTTGGCGTGGCTCCCCAGTCTTCATGCACTTTCAGGCCCGCCACCCCGGCAATAATCTGTTCAACCAGCGGAGCACGCCCAAACGCGTTACCCTTACCCAACAGTCCGACGTTGACCGGTAGCCCTTCCACTGCGCGCAGCATCTTGCGAATATTCCAGGGGCCTGGGGTGACGGTTGTTCCGTTGGTACCGTCCGTCGGGCCGATCCCACCGCCAAAGAAAGTCGCCACGCCATTCGATAGGGCGCTGTACGCCTGCTGCGGTGAAATAAGATGGATATGGCTGTCGATGCCGGCCGCGGTCAGGATCAAGTGTTCCCCGGAAATGGCGTCAGTGCTGAGCCCGACAATCATATTCTGCGTCACGCCATCCATAATGGCCGGGTTACCGCTTTTACCAATGCCCACAATCAGGCCATCTTTAATACCGACGTCGGCCTTAATGACGCCCAGTTTGGCATCGAGAATCGTGACGTTGGTAATCACCAGGTCCAGAACGCCGTTATCGCGCGTTAAGGTATTATTCGATCCCATTCCATCACGCAGTGATTTACCGCCACCATAGACCGATTCGTCACCATAGCCGCGGAGGTCTTTCTCAATTTCGATATAAAGGTCGGTCTCACCCAGGCGAATTTTATCTCCGACCGTCGGGCCAAACAGGCTGGCATATTCTTTTCTTGAAATAGTTGGCATAAAATCCTCACTAGACAGTTAATTCTGAAATTTAACTTACTGATTTAAAACCATGTTTGATGGCATTGTTAAGAATATCTTCAGGTGCATCGCCCTGAATGCCAGAGGCGTTGCCGACCCAGCCGTCGACCAGATTATTAAAGCCGTATACCACCTGCTGACCGCTGAAAGGAATTAATTCAACGGTAATAGCATCACCCGGTTCAAATCGTATCGCTGTCGTAGCGGTAATGTTGAGTCGTTTACCAAACGCTTTACTGCGCTCAAACTCCAGTGCTTTATTGGCTTCAAAGAAATGAAAGTGCGAGCCTACCTGGATTGGACGATCGCCGGTATTTTTGACATGAACGGTAGTAATGGAGCGGCCTTCATTAAAAGTAATTGGCGAGTCCGCTAATACATAGCCGCCGACGGAGACCCCTGTCTCCACCTTTTTAACCATGGTTTCCGAAGTGTTGGATTGCTTTTTCATTAGAGCTCCTTTGCAGAGTCATTTCAGGCTTATTCACTGAATCGGGTCATGAACCGTGACCAGACGACTGCCATCGGTGAAAATGGCTTCGACCTGGACGTGAGGAATTAAATCGGCCACACCGTCCATGACGTCCTCTTTGGTTAATACGGTACGTGCTTCATTCATCACCACTTCCAGGGTTTTTCCTTCCCGGGCACCCTCCATCGCCGTGGTCGTAATAATGGCAACCGCTTCCGGGTGGTTCAGTTTTAGACCCTTGTTTTTGCGCTTCAACGCGACGTCAGCCAGGGTATAAACCATCAGCTTTTCAATTTCTCTGGGCGTGAGTTGCATATTTCCTCCATTCCTGATTACACACATTGTTTAATATCGGTGATGCTGCCCCAGCCACAGGGATGGGGCAGGGAGATATTAATTTTTCTCGCTATAGGCATCTTCGCCGAATAAAGTGTTATCGAGTTCGCCGCCAACTTTATTCTGGTCGACTTTAACTACGGTGAATTTATTAATGAGCCACAGAATAGCCAGTGTGAAAATAAACGACCAGACGCTGGTAAATACCACGGCGGTAATCTGTTTAATGATTTGCATCCCATTGCCTTCCAGCAGACCGTCAGGCCCATTCGCGTTCCATGTGGCTGAGGCAAAGACACCCACCAGAATCGAGCCTGTTATCCCGCCAACGCCGTGTACGCCAAACACGTCCAGCGCATCATCAAGGTAGCGGCGTACCAACAGCACCACGAAATAACAGACGAAGCTGGCAATAATGCCAATTAGCGCAGCAGACTGAATCGAGACATAGCCAGCAGCTGGGGTGATAGTGGCAAGCCCGGCTACTGCGCCGGTTAAAAAACCGACCAGTTTGGGTTTGCCTGTACGGATTTTCTCAATGACAAACCAGGTGACGGCAGCAAAAGCGGCGGCGATATCCGTGGTCACAAACGCGGAGACCGTAACAGTATTGACCTGCAGTTCTGAACCTGCGTTAAAACCATACCAGCCAAACCACAATAAACCGGCTCCCAGGGCAATATAAGGAATATTATGCGTACCGTCTGAGGCCACCGTACGTTTGCCAACATACAGTGCGGAAGCCAGTGCGGCAAAACCCGCTGTGGCATGGACTACGATCCCGCCAGCAAAATCTACGACTCCCCATTTCGCCAGCATTCCCTGCGGACTCCAGATCATATGAACAAACGGGCAGTAAACCAGAAGTGTCCAGAAGGTAAGGAAGACCAGATACGCTGGAAAATTGACGCGATTTGCAAACGCACCCGTTATTAATGCGGGGGTAATGATGGCAAACATCATTTGATAGACAAAATGAACTAATAAGGGGATGCCACCTTTGTTACCGGTGTACATCGTCCCTGGATCAATATTATTCATGAAAGAATAATAGAGGGGATCGCCGATGATCCCGTTGAGCGTCGGACCAAAGCTCAGTGAATAACCGACAATAAACCAAAGGGCGGCGACCCACCCCATCGAGAAAAAGCTTTGCGCCATTATCGTCACAATACTTTTTCTGGGTACCAGTCCGCCATAAAAAAATGCCAGCCCGGGCGTCATCAACATCACGAGGCTGGCGCAGAGCAACATAAAAGCAGTGTTAGGTACATCTAATGATAAATAATTTACAAGTGCATGTTCCATAAAATTATCCCTGTGATCTTATACAGCGCCTGTAAGCGTTGATTTTTTAAGCTGGCGAACGCAGATTGCACGATATGACAGTGCAATGTGTAAAATATATATGCAGGACGTTGTTTATATTCGTAAAATAAATCCTCCACGCATCGAGGGAGTGGTTTTATTAACCTGTTAATATGCTTTTAATCGTTCACGCTTTTCTCCATGGCAGGCTGTGTGCTGATTTTCCTAAAGGAGGCCAGACATGCTAACAGCTTCTTATAAATGCATGCCTTGCATTCGATAAAATAGGTCTCCTGACTTTTGTAAAGTTATATACTTCAAGAGTGTATAGCTTGTTTTATAATCTGTATATCAGAGTGGATACCCGCATGAGTCATACCCATCCTACTGGTGTAAGTTGTTGCCTGACGGAATAAAATATTGGCTTATTTCTGTCAGGGTAGCTGCCGGAGCAATTATATCTCAGGACGTAATAAGAAGGCAGGCACGTAAAAAAGCGAAAAACAGCAATCTGTAAGATAGGCTGTTTTCCGCTGGTGGTTTATCAGGTAGGGCAGAAAAGAATAAACTGCGCAGGATTATCGAATATCATTCACCCATTGCATAATTTTACTTTCTGGCTTTTCATGACAGATTTTGATTAACTTTGGTACCGAGACGGTGTCCGTTTCATTCCAGTCAACGGTATCTCCACCTTTATAGACGGTCTCATTATTGATTGCCCAGTAAGCTACCGGGGTCATTGCCTTAGGGTTCATATCAAGGTATTCCCGGCAAGTCATGTTTTGCGGTGTGGTTTCCGACGCTTTCTCCGCCGCCACGGCGGCGTTGGCGTTCAGTAAAACAAGAGTCACAACGGGTGTGAGAAACAGAGTGGATAATTTTTTCATGATGTTTTCCTGTTTAAAAAGCCTATGCACAATATATAAAATAGCGATTTATGTGGTAATTAATTTTTTTTGTGCTTTATTCAGTGCATAGCTGAGCACTAAGAAGAACCCGGCACAGAACAGCATTTCCAGACCAATGAAGGTGACAGTGATGATATAGTTGGCGTCTTCGCTAGCGCGGAGCCAGGCCAGGGCGATGATGAGGTCTATTATGCCAATGAAAATATACCAATAACGACCCTTCATAGCCCGATCTTTAAATCCCATGGCGATACGACTATACCCGGCAAGGATAAATAAAACACAAAACAGCAATGACAAAGTATTAATACCGAATGACGTGCTAAAGATAAAACCACAGCCGACGCCAAAATAAATAATTCCAAATAACAACGATGAGATGTAAGAACGAGTATTGTATTTAATGAATATCAATGCCATCGCCACAGAGTACATGCCACAGATGAACATTAAAGCACCAGTCAGGGTGCTAATGACCACACCGCTATATATTGGGAAGAGCATACAGGCCAGCGCGCACAACAGCAGTATAACGGCCATAACGGCAGTAGCTCTACGGTATCTTTTTAACAGCGTACTGCCAAGAGTATTTATTTTACTGCTGTCAATAAATAACATGATATCTCCGTTAGTCATTACGGTAGCAAAATGAACCGCAGCAGATAGCGGGCGACGGCATTTAATAGTATTTCAGTTATTATAAGTGGCGGTTATTTTCGTGTGTATCGGAGTGCGAGTCGATCGATATCATCAATATCTTACAGGTGTAGGATGCGATGGTGGGGGGCTTTAATTTTTCTCAACGGAGCCGTTGCCGCAGCTTTTTCTTTTATGGATGGGTAGGCGGGACGGCAACGATTATAGTATGTAATTTGTATAAACTGGCTGGACATGACGTGAAATTAACAGGCTTGTAGCGAGTGGGAAACAGGTGGGGGAATATCAGGCCCGTTGCCGGGCCTGATAGATGACAAGCATTAACCAGCTTTGCTGGAGTTAAACGGTGGTTTTGCGAACCATACCAGCAGAGTGAGCATCAGGAATACGCCTGCTGACAGGTAAAAAACATCGTTTGCCGCCATCAGCAGGCTTTGCTGAGTAATCTGGTCATTGAGATAGGTGGCTATTTGCTGGTTATCAAAACCCATATGTTGTAGTTTATGGAACATATCAACGGACGGGGGATTATACTCGGTGACCGATTCTGTTAGCTGCGCGTGGTGGAAGGAATCGCGACGACTCCATAGCGTCATGGTGATCGTGGTGCCAATAGAGCCGGACAAACTTCGGAAGAAGTTACTCAAACTGGTAGCGGCAGCGAATTTCTCCGGCGGTAACCCTGAAAGTGAAATGGTGGTCAGCGGTAAAAAGAAACAGGCGACCGCAAAACCCTGCATAAATTGTGGGATAATAACCCACGTAAAATCAATGGCCGAGCTAAAGGTGACGGAACGCCAGTAATAACACAGGGCGTACACGATAAAACTAAACGTTACCAACATCCGCATATCGATTTTATGGCCATAGCGACCAATAAGCGGCGCAAGCAGTAGCGGCATGATACCGATCGGTGCGTAAGCCAGTCCGGCCGATACTGAAGTGTACTCAAAAACGGTCTGCAGTAACTGCGGCATTAACACGATCGCCCCGGCATAAATTAAATAGGCACAGGCGATACATAAAATACCAATAGTAAAATTTCGCGAACGGAACAGGCTAAGATCAATAATCGGGTTATTGTCCGTTGCTTCCCAGATGACCAGTAAAATAATGGCAATAATCGCCAGAACAATGATCGTGGTTGAGTTGAACCAGTCGAGATCTTTTCCTTTATCCAGCATAATTTGCAGGCTGCCGACGCCCAGCACCAGGAGGCTCAACGCGATGAGATTAATTTTAACCGGTTCAGTTGGCGTCTCGCGGCCTTTGAGTAACCAGGAGGTCAGCACAACCACAATGACACCCAGTGGGACGTTGATTAAAAATATCCAGCCCCAGTCGTAATTATCGCAAATGTAGCCACCAATAATGGGCCCAAAAATGGGAGCGATAATAACCGTCATTGACCAAAGCGCCAGTGCGATATTGCGTTTTTCCGGTGGATAATTGCGTAGCAGCAGACTTTGTGAGAGTGGAATGAGCGGACCAGCCACAAGTCCCTGAACAACACGGAATCCTATCAGAGTGTCCAGATTTGTCGAAAGTCCACAGCATAATGATGCCAGTGCAAAGAGGGTTACCGAGGTTAAAAATAGTTTGCGTTCGCCAAAACGTTGCGCCAGACGACCGGTAACAGGAATGGAAATAGCATTCGCCACACCGAACGAAGTTATAACCCAGGTACCTTCATCGGTTGAGGCGCCTAAAAATCCTGAGATTGTCGGAATTGCCACGTTGGAAATGGTGGAGTCCAGCATTTGCATAAAGGTGGCCATCGACAGCGCTAATGTCACCAGTACTAAGGCAGCACCCTTCAGCGGCGGAAGTGCAGAATTATTACTCATAAATCACATCGCGTTGGCTTTGATGATATTGAGGATTTCGTTATCAACAGGGGTGGTATCGATAACCAGTGCGTTGCTTGCGTAAGCCGGGGTTTTTCGCTGCGTCGTTGCCAGTGCCTCGCCCTGCGAATGGGTTTCATGCAGCCGCACGGTGGCGGACAAGCCGATGCGCAACGGGTAGGCCTTTATCTGCTCAGCATCCAGCGTAATGCGTACTGGCAGGCGTTGAACCACTTTGATCCAGTTACCGGTCGCATTCTGCGCAGGCAATACCGAAAATGCGCTGCCGGTTCCCATGTTGATACCATCAACCCGACCGTTAAACACCACATCGCTGCCGTAAAAATCGGTGACGATCGAGACTTTCTGACCGATCTTAACCCCGCTGAGCTGGGTTTCTTTGAAGTTAGCGTTAATCCAGACCTGCTCGGCAGGTATGATTGACATCAGCGCCTGGCCTGAGCCGATAGTTTCCCCGACTTGTACATTGCGTTGTGCAAGATACCCCGTGACCGGGCTGCGCACTTTGGTTCGCTGAAGCGCAACCCAGGCTTCCCGCATGGATTCCGCCGCCATTAACACTTCCGGCTGTTTTTCTAACGCCGTATTCTGAATCAGTACACGGTTTCCGCGATAAGCCTGGACAGCGACATCCAGCGCTGCTTTGCTGCTGTCCACGGCATCCTTTGCATGTTGCATATTCTCCCTTGATATCGCCGCTGCGCCCTGCAGCCTGCTGCGGCGCTGGTAGTCTGCCAGTGCCTGCTGATATGCGATTTTTGCTTCCTGAACGTTAGCGTTATATTGATCGTCAGCAATATACATCTGTTTGATCTTGCGGACCGTATTGGCCAGATTATTGGCGGCTTTGTTAAAATTAATTCTGGCGTCGGTATCATCTAATGTGACAAGAACATCACCCTGACGTACTAAATCCGTGTCGGTGTAATTAACACTAATTACGCTCCCCGCAACCAGTGAAGAGATAGCAATTTGATTTCCCTTCACATAGGCATCATCAGTGCTCTGTACATCGCGCAAATCAAAATACCACCAGGCGGTACTGGAACCCGCAACAATGACTATGACCGCCGCGAAAATAAGCAACAATTTTTTTCGTTTTTGGATTTGCTTGCCGGCAATGTTTTCGTCAGTATTTAAATTGTTCATGATGAATCTTATTCCATTCGTCTGTATACAAGAGAAACTCATGTGCAGGAAGAGCTGCGTGTGATAGAAGCTATGGAAACATGGGCGTGCTGAAAATTTATTTATTTATGCACATACCCAATTTGGTTAATGAGTTTTAGCCGAGCGGGAAAGACATCGCATCACTATGCGTAGCAGTGGTAAATGTAGTCCCGGTTAAACAAGTATAAAGTTATGTCCAGGTTTGCCATATTGGACATATCGGATATATATGCAGGTTAATTCTTACGTGTGTAATCCCAGTGGAAAGCAGGCAAAAGATACCGGCGTCATTACGATGCAATCTCAAAACTTTCACTGTATATCTAGGATGAATACGTTGAAGGATGCTATGGTAGATAATGGATGAATAATACCATTCCCGGTCTTCCGGCCACGTTTGTATATCGTCGATCAGGCATGTCTGGTTGGATAGAAGGAGAGCACAGCATGTCATTACGTTCAACATAACAAGGAATAATGATGAGTAAAACGGCAAATTTAAGCGCGATTATTATTGATGATCATCCTCTTGCGCGAATGGCGATTCGTAACCTTCTGGAAAATGAGGGTTTTAATATTGTTGCCGAAGCGGGAGATGGAGGCGAAGCGTTAATGGCTGTTGCGGAATACCAGCCGGATGTGGTGATTGTGGATGTTGATATTCCGGTTATGAGCGGTATTGAAGTTGTTGAGAAGCTGCGTAAGAAGCAATTTAGCCATATTATCATTGTGGTTTCGGCAAAAAACGATCTCTTTTATGGCAAGCGTAGCGCAGATGCCGGCGCTAATGCGTTTATCAGTAAAAAAGAGGGGATAAACAATATTATCTCTGCCATTCATGCTGCGCAAAATGGATACAGCTATTTTCCTTTTTCGCTGAGCGGCTTTGTCGGCAGCTTATCTAACGAGCAGGCGATGCTGCAGTCGCTCTCCAGCCAGGAAGTCAAGGTGATGCGCGCCATCCTGAATGGGGCAGACAATATGCAAATCGCCTCAGAGATGCATATCAGTAGTAAAACGGTCAGCACCTATAAAGGTCGATTGATGGAGAAACTGGGTTGCAAATCGCTGGTGGATCTCTTCTCATTTGCAAACCGTAATAAAATCGGATAATGCGATGTGCCGGTGGAAGGCATCTCCAACATTACTATGGGGGGATATTAGCGGTCCCCCGTCTTTTTACATCAACGCTGTCAGCAACGGCTGGCGCAAAAACGAATGCCAGGTATCGCCATTGTAGGTGCTAAGTTTTCACTGCTAAGCATGCTTGCTTCCTCTGACCGCGATCGCGGGTTCTATATCGACTATTTATTATTCATGGCAAGCGGATTGTACCTGCCTGTTATACTGATAAATGTCGCGGGCAGAGCCGCTTGCGAACGATGCCTTCATGTTCCCGTGTAGGGCAACAAAATGGCAATGCATTCTCAATAAGGCATCGGATGATATCCCCGCCAACAGAGAGACCGAACCCTACGGGAAAGTGGACCAACATGCCTGAAGTGACTATCGATACCTGGAGCTTCTATAGCCGACCCTTTTACTGGTTTGCAGGGCTGGCGACGCTATTGATCCTGAGTGGTTTGCTCTGGGGCGCGTATTGGCTGCGATCTGAGCGCAAACGAAAAGCGGTTCAGGCGGCGCTGGAGCATCAGCTCAGTTTTCACCAGACGTTGTTCAACGCGATGCCGATACCGGTGTATGTGATTACCCTTAAGGGCGAGCTTGACAGTTATAACAACGCCTTCAGCGCTTTTTTCCCCGAGCATCTGCGTGAAGCGATGCATTTTTCACTGTTCGACCGGCGTCATCCTCTCGCGCATATCTTCCCTGCGATCCAGCATGAGGTTCAGCTGGGCCTGACCCCCGATATCATTATCACGCATCCACTGGCATTACATAATGGTATAGAGGAACGAACGATTTTGCACTGGATGGTGTTATGCCGCTTACCCACAACCCTGACACCGGTCTTAATGTGTGGCTGGCAGGATATCACTGAGTCCCGACAGTTAGTGGAGAAGCTTCAGAATGAAAAAGAACAGGTCAAAGACGCCAGTCAGGAGAGCAGTGCCTCTTTGCCCTGCTCGAGTCATGATGTTCGTACGTCAGTAAGTGCTATCCTGGGGTTTCTTGAACTTATCTTCACCCGCCGACAAACAGCAGAAGAAGATCAGCAGTGCCTTAAACTGGCGTATGCCACCGCTCAGTCTTTGCTTGGTTTGAACGTTGATACCCTGCCTGGGAACGTTAAGGCAGTTCCGCAGGCAATTCGTATTCTCATTGCCGAGGATCTCCCCGCCAACCGCCAGCTGCTTCGCCGCCAGCTCGATACCTTGGGCTACGCTGCTGATGAAGCGAAGGATGGCGCCGAGGCGCTTAAACTCATCCAGCAACAGCGCTATGACCTGTTAATTACCGATCTGAATATGCCTGTGATGGACGGTATTACGTTAACCTGTCGCGTGCGCGAGTACGATACCAGAATGGTCATCTGGGGGCTTACCGCTAACCTCGTGGCCGGAGAAAAAGAGCGTTGCCTGGCCAGTGGCATGAACTTGTGCCTGTTTAAGCCCCTGGATCTTTCTCAGCTGGCCACCGCGCTGTGTGAAATAAATATACCCCAGTCCGGCAGCTCGCTTGATGAATTCCTCAATATGAAGATATTCACCGCGCTGACGCTGGGTGATAAAAAATTAATGCGGCAGATGCTCGAGCAATCGCGGGTGGAAAACGAAAAGGATATCGCCGCAGCGCGCGCGGCCATCAGCGGACAAGACTGGCGACTGGCGCAATACCATTTACATCGAATTAATGGTACTGCACAGATTCTTGGCGCAACCGCTATCCATGCGACAGCTGAACAGTTAGAGAATGCGCTGGCGGCGGGGGAACCTGAAGCCGTTTTGCCGCAGGGAATAGATGAACTTACGCAGCAGTTGCAGGCATTAAGCGCGGCGATAACCTTTTTTTCCAGTCAGGCGGACTACCATTGATAGTGCCGCTTTCACCGGATCGCTCCTGATTGCTCTGCTGCGTGGCGCAACAGGAGAAAAAGTCAGTTCGACTTAACCAGTCGATCTGTTATGAGTCATGGGCGGCGCAGGCTTTACTCGGGAGCCCAGTCTTAACCCCAGCTCCACAGCCATAAACCGACTATCAGGCTGATAACCAGATAACAGATGGCGATCAGCGCGCTGAGTGGCTCATTCATCATTTCCACCGCGCCAGATACAAAGCTGGAGAAGGTTGATAGCCCTCCCATGATACCCGTAGCCACCATCATATGGATGTACTGATTAACCCGGTTCCTTTTATACAGTGATGTGCATAAACCAAGCAAAAAAGCGGCAATAATATTGGCGATGAAGATATCCAGGGGGAAGCCATCGCTCAGGCGAGGCACTACCAACATCAATAATTCGCGGCATATTGCGCCAAACGCCCCGCCAACAAAGATCAGAATAGTAAAATTAAGCACCTGATGCGCTCCTTATGGACAGGCTAACCATGCACCGCAGGCAGCCGCCGCCACGCCGGTAACCACAGAGACGATTAAATATCCTGCAGCGAGTAACCTCTGGTGCGCATGAGCCAGGTTGGCGGCATCTAACTGCATGCTGCTGAAGGTGGTATAACCGCCAAGGACACCGGTCAGCAGGCCTGCATTTAACCATTCACCATAGCGCTCGCGCCAGTCGATACCGAACAGCGCGCTGAGATATCCGATGATTAATGCGCCGCTCACATTGATTAAAAACGTGCCGAGAGGAAAATGTCCGCGGTAAAGTTTGCTGACGGCAAGACCAACCCACCAGCGTAGTAAAGAGCCGGTGCCGCCGCCCAGGCCCACCCAAAAAATGTCAGTAGCGACCATATTTATACCTTTTAAAATGGCATCATCCCGAGAATCATCGGTGGGTATCTCTTAACGTTTGCCCGCGAGTAACCCTGTCGTATTGGCGTAAGCCTGTATTGATATAAAATTTGGATCTTTCCCTACGTTGATCCCATCAAAGTTGCTGCTGCCTGCCCCCGACATTCACGGCTATCCTGCGTTTTAGTCACGAGGGATCCCAGTTACCAGGTTTTGTATAACCCGGCTCGAGAACAAATACCGATACCGATTGAGGTATCATTGCCAGAAACACTGCCCCGTTAAGCCATGTTGCAAAACGCGCTCCTGACCTGTTTTTTTGCTTAGGGATAAACCGTGGACAGGAGGCATGACATGCTGCATTTTTTGACCACGAGAGCGCGGCGGATTCGCTTTTTTCATAGGCGCTGAGAGAGCAATGTTTGAAGATTAAGTCTGGCATAAAAACACCTTTTGGTAAAAGAACAGGAAACACATGTATCAGTAAATTTCTGCTGATAATAATCAGGTATGATAAGCAATGATTCGCTTTTGATAATAAGTATTTTTCTACCAGTATTAATGTAAGCTGAAGACTAGCAGAGAGAGAAATAGATGAGAAATCGTTCTTGCCGTTATAAAAACCATCCTTGAATAGGTGAAAGCTATCTTGTCATCGTTATCAATCGCTTAAAGGAACTGTGGTAGTCTATACTCTAAAGGAGCCTTCCGTAACACTTTGATAATAATGGTTTTTTGTTTGTGTATAGGCTTGGGTGATTTTTTTTAGTTCAAGAAAATGCTATGAAAAGTCTCCTGAAATACTACACCCCCCTAATTTCATCAAAAAAATTATTTTGTTTTGGACTTGCCAGATATATGTAGGATTATAGGGGGGCTGGTGAAGGTGGGGGATGACGGGTGTAGGATTTTCCCGGATGTAAATAAATACCGATCAAATTAAATGATGCGACAATATCTGCGGTTGATATCACCTCGAGTAAGATTTCTCTGCCTGTCATTCAATGGGAAATAGGCCGTGCGAGGTCTGGATCAAGTTAGAGAGATTACGTGATGAATTGCATCCAATACCATAAAAAGGAAGCAGTGAGGGGCGTCAAGCTTCATGCTCTCGGATAATTTTCTCAGCTTTGCTGAACAGATATGGGCGAAATCGAATTTCCCATTGCCAGGGCGTCTTCGCGTTGGTTAATTATGGTTTAGCCGAAAGTGGTTTCCTGTGTCTCGTCGGACAAAGGCGGCTCCATCGTGTTTGGTATATTGCCAGAGGCCTGCGTCATTTCCTCCATGACAAAAGCGAGATTCGCTGCGGCGATCAGCGCGGAGGTGTAGGCGTCGACATTCCTTTGCTCTGCGCTCAGCAGACCGTTTGCCGCTTCATTAGCGGCGGTAATGGTGCCCACACCATGACGGTAAGTCTCAAAGGCAGTATCTTCAGTCATCATGGCGGTACTGGCCAGATGGGGAGCCGCCCGGTGTGGTTCAAACGCAGAGCGCAGTTTGTTGGCCGAAACTATGCTCTCTCTTTATCCACTATGCGGTATATCGCTGATACACATCAACCATCAGCGGCGGGGTATCGCAGTCGGTGTTACGTACGGCCAGTCTCACGCTTTCTGTTATTTTCTTCGTACCAGGAAATGAAATCAGCTGCCGGCATCGGTCTGGCATAAAGATACCCCTGGACGTAAGACACCTGATTATCCTTGAGCCACTCGGCCTGCTGTTGCGTACTGACGCCTTCCGCAATCGTGGCGAGGCCCAGACGCTTGCTAAGGCCAATGATGGTATCCAATACTGGCGTATCCGTCCCGGCGGAGGTCAGCGTATCAATAAAAATTTTATCGATTTTCAGGTAGTCCACGGGCAGGTTGTGAAGCAGACTCAATGAGCAGTATCCTGTCCCGAAATCATCCACGGCTACCTGACAGCCATGCTGACGAAGTGCGTTCAGATTCTCTGAGGCCAACGCGGTGTCATCGACCAGGCTGCGTTCGGTGACTTCCAGTACCAGGCGAAATGAGGCAGCGAGGGATTGACGAAACTGCAGCACGTCCGTGGTAAAGGCGTCATCCGTCAGATGGGCCGCAGCGATATTGACCCCCAGGTGGAAAGGGGCGGTCACCTGCCAGGCTTTGACATCGGCAGCGATCAGGCCAAAAAGATGTCGCGTCAGGCTGATAATCATCTCCTCTTCTTCCGCTGCCTGGATAAACAGCGCTGGCGATATTGAGCTGCCGTCAGCCCGCTGCCAGCGCATCAGGGCCTCCGCACCGGTGCACATACCGGACGCCGCCTCACATACCGGTTGGTAATGAACAACAAACTCTCCTCGCGCCATTCCCTTCGCTATTTCATCAGCCAGAGACAATTTTCCTGTCAGCCAGCGTCGCCATAAATACAGCGTAGCCAGCGTCAGGAGCAGAGAGGCCGGGCCGAGAAAAATCATATTGCGCACCAGGTAGCGAGCAAGCGATTGCCAGGGGGTGATGATCTGTATACGCGCCTGACTAAAGTCAGAATTGAATACCGCACTGAAGCCCGCGAGGTCTTCAGTGCCTTTATCCTGACTGGAGATAACGGGACCGTCACTAAACCGCAACCGCAGGATGGCATGATTTTCATCATCCAGGGTTTCCATCAGATCGGTAAAATATCGTCCATCTACTACGCTGAAAACCGTGATGCCATTACCGGCACCAGAGGCGTAGATGATAGCCGTCTGATGCGGAACGCTGCGGGTACCGTTAATCGCCGTTATTTCGAGACTGCCCATCTCTGCTGAGAGGGGGAGTCCATAAACTGACCGAATACTTTGCTGTCTGGAGCCGGTGATGGAGGAACAAACAAGCGTGTCCCCACGCACCAGACCGGTACTACGGATGTAAGGGGTGAGCGCACCGGTTTCGGTCATCTTTTCAACAACGTTTTCGCAGGGCTGATTCGCCATTTGCGCTGTCGTGTGGAGGGTATGGCGAGCAATCGACGTCACGTGGTCAACCTGGCCTAACAGAATCTCCGCCGTTATGGCGGTATCCCTTTGCAACTGACGAACGGCCATCCCCAACGATAGCAGGCCAACCAGAATCGCCGGAACGAGAAGGCTGACAACAATCATCCTTTTACTCAGCTGCATCATGGTGATCATCTCTGTTAATAATTAGCCAGACGCACTTCAGTTGGTGCACTGGCAAAAAGGTCCGTGTTGTTTTTATTCCCGAATTTATCCGCCGGTTATGCCGCAGTGAGAGCGTGAATTTCCTCAGCGCTAAGGCAGATTTAAATGCCGACAGATGCTGTTACCTAACTCAGTCTGCTCGATCCCGGTGGAAGGCACGATTCTCATCAGAGGAAGCTCGGGATAACATTCTATTATCCGTTGCTCGATGAGGCTGTTTGCCCAACTGCACTGGGCAATCGCATTCTCATAGTTTGAAAACCCTGGTTTGTTGTCTAGCCCACATTCGGATGCGGATACACCTAGCCCTGCAGATTCAATATGCAGGAAATGTCTCAATGAGGGGGCCTGGCTCATACGATCGACAAACCTGAGCATCCCCGCCACATACCCTGTCCAGATAAACGGATTATTACCGGATGAGGTGATATGCGCACAATTGATGACGTCAGTAATGGCATTGAGACGACAATCTTCAAGAAAAAAATCCGGTGCCGTCAGGTCTCCTAGCAGGATATTGTCACTGGATATTCTGTTAATTAACGTTTCAGCGAGTTGAAATTTTCTGAGGTTCTCATTGACACGCATCACAGCATGTTTTGTCGATTCACCTCTTGTCAGTAATAGCAGTTGGCATTCGGATTTTTCTTTCAAGATATAACTCAATGCGGCACCACCTAAAAAACCGGTTGCGCCTGTAATAAGTACGTTCCGCATTTTTTCACTATCATTTCAGGGTTATTGGCCAGACTAAACGGATGACTCTCAATGCTTCTTCAATATAGCAGTAATTCTTGTGGTCTGGGGTGAAGTATTTAGTGTTACCGTTTTTTGGTGGAGTTGCGTTTACAACAACAGGCAGGAGTATTTAGGAATTTTCGGACGCGGAGTTGTTATTTCTTAAATATTTCAGCGATGAAGGTAAATGAAGCAAATAAATAAAGGACAGCTTCCCTGTCCTTTATTCTTTTTTATTCAGTTTTGCTCTCGCGCGATCGTAATACCTCACCGACCACCGGGGCGGCGGTAAACGCATTTGGCCATCCCGCGTAGAACGCCGCCTGGGCGACCACTTCTCCGGCCTCTTCAGCCGAAAGCCCATTATCCATAGCTCTGTTTAGGTGGTAGCCAATCTGCGCGCTCTGTCCGGCGGCGATTAACGCGCTGACCGTCACCAGACTTCTGTCGCGGGGCGTAAGCGCGGGCCGTTGCCAGAGGTCGAGAAACAGCGGGTCGGCGGTAAATTTAACCAGGCCAGGCGAAATGGGGCCGACATTTTTTTCCACGGTGTCTGCACGCTGTTTCTCTACCTGTTCATTGAGTGGCAGCAGCGTTGGCGAGGCGGCGGGCAGGGCCTCTGCCGTCACGCCCCTGGCTTCAAAGATGGTTTTAGCGACGCTGACGGCTGACATCGCATTGGGCCAGCCAGCGTAGAAGGCGAGGTGAGTAATGATCTCTGACACTTCCGCTGGCGTCACGCCGCTATCGAGCGCAACGGCAATATAGTGCTTCAGCTCGCCTGGCTGGTTGCGGGCAATCAGCATCGCTACGGTCACGATGCTACGGTCGCGGGCGGACAGGGCGTCACGTTGCCAGAGGTCGTTGCTGATGGCCTCGCGGCCGAAGCGCGCCAGCGCCGGGGAGACCGCTTGAATATCAGCGTCCGCAAGGGTGGAAGGGGTAATTTTCATCATAGCTTCATCTCTTTGTTCGTGGGCATAAGTAAAATCAGACAGCACAAGCGACAAGGCTGCCGCGGCAATCACGTTTTTCATATTTTGCTCCTTTCCGATCCGCAGGGCGGATCGTTAGCGCGTCCACACCTGAGGACGGTCTTTGGCTTGCGGCGTGTTTTGCGCCATCACGCCTGTGAGGAAGTGCGGCTGATAGGCTTCTTCCAGATAACGGATGTCTTCCGGGCTCAGTTGAAGGGCTACAGCGTTGACCGCGCCGTCAACATGATGCTTTTGCGTGGCGCCGATCACCGGGGCGGTGACTTTAGTCAGCAGCCAGGCCAGCGAAATTTCGGTCATGGAGACCTGATGCCGTTCGGCAAGTTCGGCGACGCGGGCAATAATGATCCGGTCCTGCTCTGCCGTGCCGTCGTATTTGCCCCGGGCATAATCATCTTCCACCTCTCGCCGCGTGTGGCCTTCTAAGCGGGAGAGACGGCCGCTGGCCAGCGCGCTATAGGGAGTCATGGCGATACCCTCTTCTGCGCACAGCCCGAACAGCTCTCGTTCATCTTCACGCATAATCAGGTTGTAGTGGCTCTGCACAGAAACAAAGGATGTCAGCCCTTCGCGTTCGGCAAGGGCGTTCGCCTTCGCCAACTGCCAGGCATAGCAATTGGAAATGCCAATCGCGCGCACCTTGCCGGCGGTCACTGCGGTGTGCAGCGCCTCCAGCACGTCGATAACCGGGGTGTTGTAATCCCAGATGTGGTAGATGTAGAGGTCGATGTAGTCCATCCCGAGGTTTCGCAGACTCTGGTCAAGCGAGCGGGTTATAGCCTGTTTTCCGCTGATCCCCTCGGCAATCTGCGCGGCGGTTCGTGGCAGAAACTTGGTGGCCAGCACCACCTCCTCGCGTTTTGCCATCTCCCGCAGCGCCCGGCCAACGTACCGTTCGCTGGAGCCGTTCTGATAGGCGATGGCGGTATCGTAAAAATTGATGCCCTGTTCCAGAGCGTGGCGGATGATGTCCCGGCTGGCTGTTTCGTCCAGCGTCCAGCGATGCTGACCCGTTGACGGATCGCCAAACCCCATACATCCCATGCAGATACGGGAGACCAATAAGTCACTCTTCCCGAGCCGGGTATACTGCATCGTTATTTTCTCCCTTTGGGTTATTCCACCAGAGTATTAAGCCGCGCGATCAGTCTGGCCGCGTGTTCCCGGGCAAGCGTTTTTTGCTGAGCGATTTTGTCGGCATCCCGGTCGGCGTAGCTAATACCGCAGGTATAAACCGGCGCCAGCAGCGCAAGATTGCACAGCCTGGCCGTGGTCTCGAAGGGAAGGAGATACTCCTCAATGGCATGGCCAAAGAAACCGTCAGCGGTATAGAGCGCCTGTGGCGCTCCCGTGGTGAAGGAGAGGAGCAGCTTTTTACCACCCAGTTTCGCCGTTGAGCCATGGGCGAAGCCGTGGACAAATACCTCGTCCAGCCACTGTTTCATTAACCCGGGCAGCCCATACCAGCTAAAGGGAAACTGCCAGACAATCACATCCGCCTGCAGCAGGCTTTCCTGCTCAGCGGCGATGTTGAATTTGCCGTCCGGATAGAGCCAGTCCAGACGACGGATTTCCGCATCAGGCAGGGCGGTCGCCAGCTCATCGAGGATGGTGGCGTTGGCGATGGAATGGTTAAGATCCGGATGCCCGGAAACGACAAGAATATGAGCCATTCCCAACGTTACTCCTGATGTTTAAATTCAGCGGAGAAGAGATTTTCCCAGCTAATAAACGAGCCGAGTGGAATACACTCGAAGGTTAATAGACCCGCTTTTGCCAGCGGAAATTCGGCCATGACATTATTCGCCTCTTCCACGGTGTCGCACTCGAGGAAAATAGCGACGCCGGGTCGATCCTGACGGAAATAGATGTCGCGAATAAAACCTGACTTGTACAGTCCCCAGGCGTGCAGGGCTTCTGCGGTAAGGTGCGGCGCATAGTGTTCCAGCGTCGCGCCGGGGGCAGGGATATCCAGACATAAAATTCGCATAGTTGTCTCCGGAAAGTCGTTGTCAGCGGGAAGAGACAAAAGTATACGAGCCGCAGGGGGGGAAGATTAGGCGGTCATTGACTTAAGAATATTTAGCCTGTACTTAATAATCAGGTGAGGGTGTCTTAAGGAGATGCTATGAATAACGCGCTTTATAATCAGATACGCATCTTTCAGAGCATTGCGCGCGAGGGCAATATCTCGGCCGCCGCGCGCAAGCTCGAAATCACGCCGCCGTCGGTCAGCAATGCGCTCAGGCTGCTGGAGGAGCATATTGGCCACCCCCTTTTTGTGCGCACTACCCGGCGTATCGAGCTGACGGAAACCGGGCAACAGCTGCTGGAGCAGACCGCCGCGGCGGTGGAGACACTGGAAAAGTCGCTGGAAATCATCCGCGACCAGAATCAGGAGCCCTCCGGGGCAGTGAGAATAACCCTCTCGCGCTTTGCCTACCTGCTTATTCTCAAACCGGCGATGGCGGCATTTTGTCAGCAATATCCGGGGATCCAGCTGGAAATATCGGTCTATGACGGTACCGTCAATATTATTGAAGAACGTTTCGACCTTGGGATCCGCTTTGGGGATATCCTCGAAGGCGGCGTGGTCGCCCGCCCGTTAATGAAGCCGTTTCGTGAAGGGCTATACGCCTCCTCTGTCTATCTTGCCGAATATGGCGTGCCCGCGAAGCCTGCCGATCTCCATCATCACCGGCTGATTGGCTATCGCTTTATTACCAACAACCGCATCCTGCCGCTGATCCTCAATGACCACGGCGAGCAGCTCACCGTCGAGATGCCCGGACAGTTAATCAGCAATGATATTGACGTCATGGCCGACGGTATTCGCCACGGACTGGGGATTGGCCGTTTATTTGAACCAATCCTGCAATTACAGCCCGATCGTGAGCAGTTTATTCCCGTGATGGAGGACTACTGGAAAACCTATCCGCCGGTTTATCTCTATTACCCAAAAAACGCGGGCAGAACGAAAAGGGTGAAAGCCCTGATTGATTTCCTGATAATGCATGCTGCGGATGATGCAGAGAAAGTCGGGTCTTCCCGCTAGCGTTCAGCTCAGATCGTGCAGCGCTTTGTCCAGCGGCGGGGAAAGCTGAATATCCTGAAACGCAACCGCCAGTCCGCCACGCTCCGGTGAGCAGCACATGACGCCCGCTTTCACCGGGCCTGGCGGAAAGTAGCCGAGCCGCAGCAGCGGCCAGCGCTCGCCGTCGGTTGAATACTGCAGCCTTAACGCGTCGCCCTTGCGGGTCAGCCGCAGCCAGAAGGTGCGCGGGTCGCCGGGGAAAAGCCCGGTGGCCCAGTCGGAGTGGGTTAGCGTCAGTACGCTGCCGATGGCCGGGGCATCGTCATTGAATTCAATTCCCGCCTTCAGCCAGGTCTGCTCGTCGGCCATCATCATCAGCCCAGCCTGGTCGTAAAGCGTGGTGAAATCCGCACAGATTTTTGCCTGCAGGGTAAAATCGCCCGCCACTTCTGCGGCATAGAGATGGCCAGAGAAGCGCTCGAAGCCATACCAGGTATGGCGCCAGAAGTCGATATGCTTATTAGTGACCACCGTCAGGCCGTCGGAATCGCGGCGCCACTCGGCAGGTTCATTGATCCAGTGAAAGTACGGCTGCATTTTTCCTCCGGGATATGCTTTCAGACAGGGTTATAACAGCGACTGCAGCGCGCGTGACGCCATGCTGGCCTCAAAGGGAATAATCTCTGTACGGGCGAGACCCAGCTGCTGGAAGGGATCCTGGCTCAGACGCGCTTGCAGAGTTTCCCGGCTATCGCATTTTGCCAGAATGACGCCGCCGGTGCGGGGAATACGGCGGCCGGAGGCGAGAAAGAGGCCGTCAGCATAGCCTTTTTTGAGCCATTCGATGTGGGCGGGGATCGCACGGTCAACCTCTTCGAGCGGTTTTATATACGTTAAAACAACCACATAAATCGTACTCATCCTGAAAGCCCTGGCAATCCAATGGGATCTCCAGCCTGACATATTTCGATGATGGATAAAAGAAAACGCGGCATTTTTCCGTGCTATTTAGCAGGGATGGCGGGGCGCAACATCCCGGATGCTCATCGCAGACGTGAATTAATATATATGTTTTTTCGCATGTATATTGATCTTTCTTTGTGGCCCCGTATGCTGTCCGTCACGCTTGAGGAGAAATCATGTCTTTATTGCCCCTGCAACTGTTCAAAAACCTCGCCGATGAAACTCGGCTGGGGATCGTATTGCTGCTCAAGGCGCGTGGAGAGCTGTGCGTGTGCGATCTCTGTACGGCGCTCGCCCAGTCCCAGCCCAAGATCTCCCGCCATCTGGCGATGCTCCGTGAGAGCGGATTGCTGCTGGATCGTAAACAGGGTAAGTGGGTCCATTACCGCCTCTCTCCGCAGATGCCGGCCTGGGCGGCGCAGGTGATTGAGCAGGCCTGGCTCAGTCAGCAGGAGGATGTGCGGCTGATGATCAGCAGACTGGCTGGCGGGCCGGGTTGCCGGTAAAAAATTTATCTTAACATATATGATTTTTCGAATGTGATTGGCGGAGGAACGATGTTGCTGGCAGGTACGATTTTTATCCTGACCCTGGTGCTGGTGATCTGGCAGCCGCGGGGGTTAGGGATCGGCTGGAGCGCGGCCTTTGGCGCGGCGCTGGCGCTGGCCACCGGTGGCGTACAGGTAGCCGATATCCCGGTGGTATGGCATATCGTCTGGAATGCGACCGCCACCTTTATCGCCGTTATCATTATCAGCCTGCTGCTTGATAAGTCTGGCTTTTTCGAATGGGCCGCGCTGCACGTTTCCCGCTGGGGAAGAGGCCGGGGTCGACTGCTGTTCACCTGGATTATCCTGCTCGGCGCGGCGGTGGCAGCGCTGTTTGCCAACGACGGGGCGGCGCTGATCCTCACGCCAATCGTGATTGCCATGCTGCGAGCGCTGGGGTTCAGCAAGGGAACGATGCTGGCCTTTGTCATGGCCGCCGGATTTATTGCCGATACCGCCAGCCTGCCGCTGGTGGTGTCGAATCTGGTGAATATCGTTTCGGCAGATTTCTTTGCCATCGGCTTCAGGGAGTACGCTTCGGTGATGGTGCCGGTCGATCTCGCGGCGATCCTCACCACCCTGGCGATGCTGCACCTGTTCTTTCGCAAGGATATCCCGCCGGCCTGGGATATGGCGTTACTGAAAGCGCCGGCCACGGCGATAAAAGATCCAGCGACGTTCCGCACCGGCTGGGGCGTGCTGCTGCTGTTGCTGGCTGGCTTTTTCATCCTTGAACCGCTGGGGATCCCGGTCAGCGCCATCGCGGCGCTCGGCGCCGGGATCCTGTTTGCTGTCGCGAAGCGCGGGCGGGTAATTAACACCGGCAAGGTGCTGCGCGGCGCCCCGTGGCAGATAGTGATCTTCTCGCTGGGAATGTATCTGGTGGTGTATGGTCTGCGAAACGCCGGGTTAACGGATTATCTGACCACGGTGCTGAACATGCTGGCGGAGCGCGGGCTCTGGGCCGCGACGCTGGGCACCGGTATCCTGTCGGCCTTCCTCTCTTCAATAATGAATAATATGCCCAGCGTACTGGTCGGCGCCCTGTCGATTGAAGGCAGCGCGGCAACAGGGACGATCAAAGAAGCCATGATTTATGCCAACGTCATCGGCTGCGATCTGGGGCCCAAGATCACGCCAATTGGTAGCCTGGCCACGCTGCTCTGGCTGCACGTGCTGGCGCAAAAGCACATTACCATCGGTTGGGGGTATTATTTTCGCTGCGGCATTATCATGACCCTGCCGGTACTGCTCGTGACGCTGGCCGCGCTGGCGCTGCGTCTCTCCTTCAACCAGCCATGAGAACGTACTATGAGCATCACCATTTACCATAACCCTGACTGCGGCACCTCGCGTAATACGCTGGCGCTGATCCGTAACAGCGGCGCCGAGCCCACCGTTATCTATTATCTGGAGACGCCGCCGTCGGGTGATGAGCTGCGCCAGCTGCTCGCCGCGATGGGGATCCCGGTGCGCGCGCTGCTGCGGAAAAACGTCGAACCCTACGACGCGCTGGGCCTGGCGGAAGACCGGTTTACTGACGACCAGATAATCGACTTTATGCTTCAGCATCCGATCCTGATTAACCGTCCGATCGTAACGACGCCGCAGGGCACCCGACTCTGCCGCCCGTCAGAGGTGGTGCTGGAGATCCTGACGGCGCCGCAAAAAGGCGCATTCGTGAAGGAGGACGGTGAGCCAGTCATTGATGCCGCAGGGCAGCGTGTGAAATAGCGCGCAGAATGGCGCCGGCTGTAGCAGCCGGCATGCCGTGTTAATCCTCCTGTATGGTAGGCTCTCCAGGTATGTAGCGCCTGGATTGCTGACAATATTCTCGCTTAGCGCTATTTCTCCACTATCCAGTCTGTTTCCCTTACTTTTCCTGCCGTTATACACCGCCTCTGCGCCGGTGGTTTATGTCTCTCGATAAATTATTAACTGTTTGTTTTCAATGGGTAAAATTTCGTTTTGTGCGTAATGATATAAAGTCAACGTCGTTTGCATTATTGCGAACATTAAATCTGTAAAACTAGATGTTTGTCGACTTTTCATCTAAAAAGGGAAGGTAAGGGGCTGGACAAAACCATTGCGTGGTTATCAAATGGTTAAAAATGCTCGTGTTTGATGTTAATACAAACAAATTATAAATCGTCAGCCTGCTTTATACGGTTAACTTGCGCTGCGGCGCACCTTACCTGGAGAATTTATGCATTCCTCTGTTAATAAAAACGAAAGCCGTACCTTTTTCGGCCATCCTTATCCGCTGGGCTCCCTGTTCTTCACTGAAATGTGGGAGCGCTTCTCGTTTTACGGCATCCGTCCTTTACTGATCCTGTTTATGGCGGCGACAGTGTACGACGGCGGCATGGGCCTGGCGCGAGAGAACGCCTCGGCGATCGTTGGGATTTTTGCCGGCAGTATGTATCTGGCCGCGCTGCCGGGCGGCTGGCTGGCGGATAACTGGCTTGGCCAACAACGCGCCGTCTGGTACGGCTCTATCCTGATCGCCCTGGGGCACCTGTCGATCGCTCTGTCAGCATGGCTGGGCAACGATCTGTTCTTTATCGGTCTGATGTTTATCGTCCTGGGTTCCGGGTTGTTTAAAACCTGTATCTCGGTGATGGTCGGCACCCTGTATAAAAAGGGCGACGCGCGCCGCGACGGTGGTTTTTCGCTGTTTTACATGGGGATCAACATCGGCTCGTTTATCGCGCCATTGATCTCTGGCTGGCTTATCAAATCGCATGGCTGGCACTGGGGCTTCGGCATCGGGGGGATCGGGATGCTGGTGGCGCTGATCATTTTCCGTGTCTTTGCCGTACCGTCGATGAAGCGCTATGACGCGGAGGTTGGCCTCGATTCCACCTGGAACAGCCCGGTGGCGAAAAAGAATGGCGTTGGAGCGTGGCTGCTGGCGCTGGCGCTGGGAGTGGCGGTGCTGGTCACGCTTATCAGCCTGGGCACGATCGTGATTAACCCGGTGGCGGTGGCCAGCGTGCTGGTCTATGTAATTGCCGCCTCCGTGGCGCTCTATTTCATCTGGCTGTTCGTCTTCGCCGGACTCAACCGTAAAGAGCGGGCGCGCCTGCTGGTATGCTTTATTTTGCTGGTCTCGGCGGCCTTTTTCTGGTCCGCGTTTGAACAGAAACCGACCTCCTTCAACTTGTTTGCTAACGACTACACCAACCGGATGATCGGCGATTTTGAGATCCCGGCGGTCTGGTTCCAGTCGATTAACGCCTTGTTTATCATTCTCCTCGCGCCGGTATTCAGCTGGGCGTGGCCTGCGCTGGCGCGTAAAAACGTTCGTCCGGGCAGTATGACCAAATTCGTGATTGGCATCCTGTGCGCAGCGGCGGGCTTTGGCCTGATGATGCTGGCGGCGCAGAACGTTCTGAGCAACGGCGGGGCCGGTGTGTCGCCGCTGTGGCTGGTGGGCAGCATCCTGATGCTGACGCTCGGTGAACTGTGCCTCAGCCCGATTGGGCTGGCGACCATGACTCTGCTGGCGCCGGAGAGAATGCGCGGCCAGATGATGGGGCTGTGGTTCTGCGCCAGCGCGCTGGGTAACCTGGCGGCGGGCCTGATCGGCGGTCATGTGAAGGCCGATCAGCTGTCGCTGCTGCCGGACCTCTTCGCCCGCTGCTCCATCGCATTGCTGATCTGCGCCGCCGTGCTGGCCGTGCTGATTGTCCCGGTCCGCCGGATGCTGGAGAACAGTCGGTCCAGCGCCGCGCAAAAATCCCTCAGCAACGCCTGACGCAAGCCTCAGGCCGGCCCGGTGGGGCCGGCTTGTTTTTTGTCCAATCCCCGCCCCAGCAGAACAAAATCCCCTTTTCACAATGCGCGATGTCCCATAACGTGAGCGTGTTCTTTGAAATCACGTCGCTTTCCGGTCCATAGTGTAGTCAGGTTTACTATGTGGTTAATATAAGGACACACCTATGCCAGCAGTCATTGATAAAGCATTGGATTTCATCGGTGGTATGAATACGTCTGAGCCAGTACCACAGTCTATGGATGAAAGTACCGCGAAGGGAATTCTCAAATATTTAAAAGAACTGGGCGTACCCGCCACCCCGGCCGACGTCGCTGCGCGCGGCCAACAGCAGGGCTGGAGCGCTGGGTTTACCGACAAAGTGGCGGAGTGGGCTGAACGGGTCGCCGCCGGCGAACGGCTGGTGATTAAGCATCCGGAATTCTTTTCCACCTATATGCGGGAAGAGCTGCGCGCCCTGGTGTAATCGCCGCGCATCCACCCCGCCTCTTCAGCTTAATGCCTTCCCCTATTGGGAAGGCATTTTTGTTACTGCCCTCGATAGCCGCCGCCCAGGGCTTTGATCAGGGTAATGTCGGTGCTTAGCCGCTGGGCCTCAATGTCCAGCAGCAACAGCTGCTGGGCGAGGACCGCCCGGCGGGCTTCTTCGGCGGCGTAGCGGCTGAGGAGGCCGCGCTGATAATGGGCGCGAGCGCTATCGGTGGTGGTCTGCGCCGCGGTGACTTTTAGCTGCTGCAGCGCGCGCTGCTGATTCAGGTCGTTAAGCTGGCTGGAGCTGATGGCGACATCGCGAACCGCATCCAGCACCGCCTGGTTGTACTGTTTGATCAGGATGTTGCTGGCGGTGCGTACCGACTGCAGATTAGCGTTCAGACGACCGCCGTCGAAGATCGGCAGATACAGCCCGGGCAGCAGGTTGATCTGCTGGAAAGAGGACTTAAACAGATCCCCGACGCTCAGGGCGTTATAGCCCCAGAACGCTTTGATATCAAAATGGGGGTAGAAGGCCGCTTTCGCCGCATCGACCTGGCTCAGGGAGGCGGTGACGTAGCCGCGCAGCGCCTGCAGGTCCGGACGGCGGGCCAGCAGCTCGAAAGAAAGCGACGGCGGCAGCGTCTCCTGGAGCGCCGGCAGCGCCACCGGATGGATGGCCGGCATGCTCTGCGCATCGGCGCCGATCAGCGCCCGCAGGGTTTCACGATACTGGGTCAGCATCCCCTCGGCGCTAATGATCTGCTGGCGAGCGGCGAGCTGTTCGGCCTGGGCGTTGGCCACATCCACACTGTCTTCCAGGCCGCGCCGGGTCCGGTGCTCGTGGGCTTCCACCGAGAATCGGGCAATGCCCTCCAGCTCCTGCAGCAGCGCGATTTTCTGGAACGTCGCCTGCATGGCGAAATAGAGCTGCGCCACGCTGCTGGCGATGTCGAGCTCAATGCCGGCGGTCTCCGCCAGCCGGGCGTTTTTCTCGCCAATAGCGGCGGCGACCCGGGCGCGATCGGCCCCCCAGAGATCGATATTCAGCTGCGCCCCGACGCCAACGGTATTCAGCGTATACCAGGGGCCGTTTTTATCCACCGGCAGGGAGTATGAGTAGGGCCAGCTAAAGGATTTGTCGGTGATCCGCAGGCGGTTTTGCGCCGCGACGGCGGTAGCCTGCAGGCCCATCGCCGACCGGGCGAGTTCCACCGTGGACTGCGACTGGGAGATGCGCAGCCGGGCGGCCTGCATGGTCGGCGAGTTCTGCAGCGCCCGGTTGATCAGCATATTGAGCTGAGGATCATCATAGGCCTCCCACCAGCGGGCGGCCGGCCAGTCGCTGTTCGCCAGGTGGATCACCTGCGCCAGCTGGGCCTGCTGCGGATTGACGATGGCGACCTGGGCAGGCTCATCCTGGATCAGCGCGCAGCCGCTGAGCAGCGTCAGCGTCAGGGTAAAAAGAGTGCCGCGCAGGCGCGCGGAGAAAGGAAGGATCATCATGACGTTTTAGCCTGTTGCTCAGTCGCTATCGGTGTCGGCCCCCAGTCGGGCAGGGCGGCCAGCGCGGCGGCCAGCGCCGGGCCAAAGGGGTTAGTCAGGTCGGCGGTCAGCTGTTCGCCAGGCGCCGTCGCCTCCTGTTCGATACGTTCAGCGTAGCGCCGCAGCTGTTCGGCGCAGCGGGCCAGGGTCGGGTCTCCCGGCGCGGCGTTGAGTCGGTAGCCTTCGCTGAGGCGGGCGATCTCCTCGGCCTGGGCGAGGGTGGCGCGCATCGGCCAGCCTTTCGCCTGGGGCCAGGGGTGAGCATACGTGCCCAGCGGTTCGGCGCGAACCCGGTGGATCAGCGCTTCGCTGTCGGTGAAGGCGACAAGCAGGGGAGCCAGCGGAACCGCCTCCTTCGGGGCGGCGAGGCAGTCCGCCAGCCGGCGATAAAGTGCCGCAAGGCGGGTTTTCAGCTGCGGCGCTTCGCTGTCCGGCCAGAGATACAAATGAACAATGGAGGAGACCAGCACCCCGAGCAGGATGCCCAGCACCCGATCCCGCAGCTCGGTGAGGTTCGTCAGCGGAGCAAACCAGCTGAGAAAGGCCAGCGCAAAGGTGAAACCAATCTGGATCCCGGCGTAGGCGATACGCTCCGAGCCGGCGGCAATCCACGCCGCCAGCGCCAGCACCGGCAGGGACATCGCCAGCAGGCCCGTCAGCGAATCGGTCCAGGGCTGGACAAAGACGATTAACAGTAGCGCCAGCAGGGAGGCGAGCAGCGCCCCGCCGATGCGCAGCCATGTCTTTTGCATCGTGGCGCCCAGCCCGGGCTGGGCGACGATCACGCAGCTCAGCATAATGGTATGTAGACCCTGCCAGTCGGCAGCGGTATAGAAGACATAGCAGATTAGGGTCGCCAGCAGGGTCTTGAGCGCAAAATGGAGATATGCCGGGTTGCGCCAGGCGTCCGGCGCCAGCAGGGGCGCCTTCTCCACCTCACCCTGCGGCAGGGCAACCGGCTCACCCTGCGCCAGCCGCTGCAGAGTGGTAGCCATCTCCTGCAGAACAGCGCGATTGACGCCGCGACCGCTGAGCGTCAGGGGAGGAATAGCGCCGTCAAACGGCCCCTCGCTAAGGGCGTTCTTCAGCTGAAGTACCGCCTGCGACAGCTGCTGGCGATCGTCACTATCCGCCTCGTCTGCTTGCAGCAGGGCCGCCAGCTGGTAGCAGCGCAAAGTGGCGGCCAGCCGCGAGCGCCAGGCCTGGGGATCGGCGGCGATCTCCGGTGTCGCCCGGCTGGCCTGGGCGAATAGCGACTGCAGCTGATTGAACTGCGCGGCGGTCTCGCCGAAGGTCGGTGGCGCTTCAGCGTCCGGGGCCGCCAGCCGCCGGGCGACCTCGTGCAGCATCCCGGCCAGACGCGCCTTAAACTGGTTACCGGGAAAGGCCTGCTGAAAGCAGGCGTTGACCAGCAGGGTGACGAGGATCGCGGTGTTAATCGCCACCCACAGCCAAAGCAGCAGCCGCACCAGGATCTCGCTCTGGCTGGTCATCGACGGGAAGGTCTGAGCGTAAATCACCGCCAGCGCCACCACGAAAAAGGCCAGTCCCAGCTTGCCCAGCACCCGCATCAGATAGAGGGCGCAGAAAAAGAGCGCCACGGAGGCTGCCAGGCGGATCAGCGGGTAGTCATAGGTCCACTTGATGATCAGCAGCACGCCGCCGAGCGCCACGGTGACGGTGACAAAAAAGACCACGCTGACCAGCTTAATCATCAACACGTTAGGCTGGCTGACGTAGAACACGACGATCAGCGCAACGGCCAGGAAAGGGATCTGCAGGGTCATAAACAGGGTGATGAGCACCGCGCAGCTTAGCGTCAGGCGCAGCGTGTAGCTGGCGCGTCCCGGCGCGTCGCGCAGTTCCTGGCGTAAAAAATGGGCGAGAGGAAACATAGCGTCGCCCGGCTACGGCTGCAGCACGGCGCTGGCCGAGGCGCCCATGCGGAACAGTTCCGGGTCGGGATCGCTGACGGCGATTTTCACCGGGAAGCGCTGCGAGACGTGGACCCAGTTAATGCTTTTCTGGATCAGCGGCAGCCCTTCGATGACGCTCCCACCTTCGGGCAGGACCCCGGAGCCGACCGAATCCACCACCCCGTTAAAGGTCCGGTTGTGGTTGGTCATCACGGTGATCCGCGCCGCCACGCCGGGGCGCACGTTGTTCAGGTCGGTTTCGCGGAAGTTCGCGATCACATACCAGCGGTCGTCATCCAGCAGGGTGAAGACCGGCTTCAGCGCCGAGGCGTACTGGCCGACGGTGGTTTTCAGCGCCACCACCACGCCGTTGAACGGCGCGCGCACTTCGGTAAATTCCAGATGCAGTTCAGCGAGGGCGATTTGCGCCAGGACCCCGGCGCGTTGCGCCACCATGGCATCCACGCCGGTCACGGCCGCCGAGGCCTGTTTGGCCTGCAGCAGCGTGGCCTCCAGCTCCGCCCGCGCCGCTTTCTCAGCGGTGCGCGCCTGATCGAGATCTTCCTGGGAAGCGAACCCCTGCGGCACCAGCGGCTCAAGGCGGATACGCGTGGAGGTGGTCTGCTTAACCAGCGCTCTGGCGCGCTCGACGGCGGCCGCCACCGACTGGGCGTTATACTCCTGCGCTTTGATGGTGCGCTGGGTCAGCATGATCTGCGCGTCGAGGGTCGTCAGCCGGGCCTTCGCGTCATCGAGCATTGCCTGATAGGGGCGGGGGTCGATGCGGAACAACAGATCGCCTTTTTTCACCCGCTGGTTATCGCGAATGGGCATCTCCACGATGCGTCCGCTGACCTCGGGCACTACATCGATGGTATCGGCATAGACATAGGCGTCATTGGTCTCCGGCGAGGTTTGCAACTGCCAGATAACGAGGATCAGCGCCAGGATGGCGGCAAGGACCAGCGCCAGCAGAGGCCACTTTTTGCGTAACAGGGAAGTGCGGGAAGTTGTCATAAGCGATCAGTGAACAAAAAACAGAAACCACAGCAACGTGGCGAACAGGAACATCAGCGCGACGTAGCTGAAGACCAGGGGAGAAAAGCGCGGCTGCCAGCCTTTACGGGTAATCAGGATATGGCAGGGGATCAGTAAAAACGCACCGCCCAGTAAGCAGAAAAACCAGCCGGGAAAAGCAGCGCCCAATACCGGGATCTCTGGCGAAAGTGAGCAGCCGGAAAGCGGCAAGACGAGCAGTAACCGCGCCGGGCGGGCGATGGTGGCAATATGATTCAATGGAACATCCCTGAGTGATCATACCAGTGTGTCATGAGTGTAATCGCCTCGTTGCGGGAATGAAAGTCAACCGATCGTTGACTGCGGGATCCTTGCGCGATGGGAGAGCATGATGTGAGGCGTCAATTCCCGCGCTTGCGCATAGTCAGCCGCCACGGCGAGGGCTATGCTTAGCCTGAAAGATAAAAACGACCGAGGCAATGTCATGGATAAGGAATTACTGGAAGCCGGCTACCGGGCCTACACCGGGGAGAAAATCGACGTCTACTTTAATACGGCGATCTGTCAGCATTCCGGGAACTGCGTGCGCGGCAGCGCGAAGCTCTTCAACCTGAAGCGTAAGCCGTGGATTATCCCGGATGAAGTGGATGTCGCGACGGTGGTAAACGTGATTGATACCTGCCCGAGCGGCGCTCTGCAATATCGTTATAAATAAGCGAGGAGAAGATGGAAATACTGGAAGGGCATAACAAATTTTATGTTAACGATGCGCAGGGAAACCAGGTGGCGGAGATTGTTTTTGTTCCCACCGGCGAACACCTCAGCATTATCGAACATACCGATGTTGATCCCAGCCTGAAAGGCCAGGGCGTGGGGAAACAGCTGGTGGCGAAGGTAGTGGAAAAAATGCGCCAGGAGCAGCGGAAGATTATCCCTCTCTGCCCGTTTGCCAAACATGAATTCGATAACACCCGCGAATACGACGATATTCGCGCATGACGTACCGGCACCGGTGCTAACCGGTGCGCTTTTCTCGCACCCTCAACGTTTCGCCGGATCGCGCTGGTGGGAAAAGCGGCGGATCAGTTCCGGGAGATGTTCGCGCCGCATCGGTGGTGAAAACAGATAGCCCTGGAAGCGATCAATCCCCAGCGATTTTAACTGCGTAAATTTCGCCAGTGAATCCACCCCTTCCGCCACACAGCGGCTGCCGCTCAACTGGCAGTAGTAGGCCAGGCTTTTTATTAGCGCAAGCGCCTTTGGATCGTGCTGGGCGTCATTGACGATGCTCATATCCAGTTTATACGCATTGAAGTGCAGTCGACGCGCCGGAAAGATAACGCTCCCCTGAGAAAAGCAGTCGTCCAGCATCACGCGCACGCCAGCACGTTGCAGCTGCGCCACGTGGGCGGCGGAGCGGCTCTGATGGCGAAAATCGATAGTTTCAGCATATTCCAGCACCAGCCTTGCCACGCCCTCTGGCTGCCGAAGCTGCTGGCGAGCGGCTTCCACCATCCGCAGCAGGCTGTCACTGTCGGCGAGCGAGGAGGGTATGTTGACCGAAAAATAGAAGGTGCCTGGATACTCATTAATATTCTGCACGGCCTCCTGCAGAACAAAGGCCGTAAGCAGCAGCCAGGTGTAGTCGGCGCGGAAGTGCGGCAGAAAGGTCTGGGGGTGAAGTACCTGGCCGCGGTGGCGCCAGCGGATCAGGATCTCCACCCCCTGTAGCTGTGAGCGACTATCGACGATAGGTTGAAAAACCGGGAAGACCTGGCGATCGTGAATCGCTTGTACCCATTCCTGTTCAAACGCCGTCAGTGCGTTTGCGGGTGAGCGCGGCAGCAGCGTGCGCGGAAAGCGGGGGGCCAGATGCGGATGACATTCCACCAGCTTTTTCACCCCAGCCAGCCGCTGGGTGTAGAGCGTTTTCTGGCTCAATCCGAGACGTTGGGCCTGCTCGCCTATCGTCTGCCCTTGCAGCAGGGCGAGGATCACCTTGAGCTCGGCGTGGGTCAACCCGACGACCCGTTTTCCGTGGATCAGGGCGGCTTCGCCGGCAAGCCGCTCAAGCCGCGGCGCATTCTCCAGCCGATGGGCCAGCTCCGCGCAGGACAGATCGGCGGGGGCAGTATGGACGTTGCGCAGACGATCCGGATGACTCACCTGATAGAGCAGCGTTTGCCACAGCCAGATGGCCGGGCTGCGGCTCAGAATCAACATCGGTAACGGCGGCAAGGCCTCGTCGAGTAGCCTTGCCGCCTGGCGCAGCGTGGTGAGCATCCACAGGGGATCGTCAGGAAGATACACCACGATCCGCTTCACGGCAGCCAGCTCGCGCAGGGACACGCCCTCGACCGGCAGCTCAACGGGCCGCTTCGCGGCGTTCAGCATCAGCTGGCTCAACCCGCGGGCGGCCAGCGAGCAGGGCGAGAGGATATAATCGGTCATCATTGATAGACAAAGGTGATGCCGATAATCGACTGCACGTTGCCGGCGGTAACCTGGCCTGTGGTCCGGGCATAGGTGGCCGTCAGGCCGAGATTGACCGGCGAGGTGCCGACGGTGCCCAGCGAGACCGTGCTGTTCGCCGGGACGGCGCTGCCGTTGCGCGTCAGCTGAACGCCTATCCCCTGCGCCGGCGAGGCGGAGGCGGTATTGGTGAAGATCGCGTTGGCGCTGTCCGCGGTGGTGCCGGAGAGGTAATACCCCAGCTGCTGGCTTTGCGCGCAGTGGACGGTGAGCGGCACGGCCATCGAGCCCGGGTAGTCGGGGAGGGTGACGGTGACATCGCGGGCGGAGACGTCGCAGCCGCCGGTGGGGACCACCACGTCGTTATTGGCGTAGATGTTCCAGATGAACTGGAAGGAGTCGCTATTGTAGTTGTTGGTCTGATGCAGGATCAGCACCGCGATTAACGATCCTGCGGTGATGGCCACCCCACCGGCAGTGCTCACCGGCGTCAGATACAGGACGGCCGGCCAGGGTTTATCGGTCCGTGAATCATAAATCACCCGCGCGGTTTCCGTGGTGGTCGGGAACGGGTAAGAGGTGCCGTTATATTTCACGGTGCCTGAAAAACTCGACAGCACACCGCCATAGGCGGATCCGCGCTGCAGGGTCACGTAGTCGGTGATCGTTTCCGGATAGTCGTTATGGCAAAAAATCTGCGTGGAGAGGTCGACCACCAGGTTTTGCCCGACGTTCACCGCCGGGGTCAGGTTAACGTAGACGTTGGCTGACCCGCCGCCGATGGGAATCGTCGCCCCGGTGGCCGTTTTGCAGGCAAAGGACCAGGCGTTCATCGACCAGCCCAGCAGCAGCAGGGTGGTGAACAGGGGGATTATTTTTTTCATCATGATGCTCTCCTGGCTCAGGCGTAGGTATAGGTGACGTTAATCACCGCCTGAATGGTGCCTTGCGTGGCGCCGCCGTTGACGGACAGCGCCCTGACCTGCAGCGGGAAGCGAGCGGACTGGCTGGCCTCATCCACCTGTACCGACTGGCTGCTGCCATTGTTCAGCGTGGTGCCGTCCTCGTTCTGCAGTTCGAGCTGAATATTGCCCGCCGTTCCCTGGTTTTTGTAATAGCCGGTGCTGTCCGCCGTTCCGCTGAAGGTGGCTTTCACCCGTGAAGTACCCACGGGGCAGTTGCTCAGATCCAGCGCCACGCTGTGCCAGGCCGATGCCGAGCCCGCACCGATCAGGCTAAAGGTATAGAGATCGCCCAGCTCGACGGTGGCATTGACGGTGGAAACCGTGCAGGGTCTGGCCACCACCTTGCCGTTGACGGTGAGAGTGACGTCGGCCGCCCGCAGGGAAGCGCTCGCGGTTAACAGGCCGGCCAGCAGCCAGCCCACATGAGTCCATTTCATTTCAGCCTCCGCTTACTGAAATTCCAGGGTGAATGTCGCTGTCGCATTGACATGCCCGGCGGTGACGGGCACCTGAGTGGCCATCAGCCGGGCGTAAAAGTTGAGAATATTGGTCTGGCCCGGGGTCAGCGTGGTCCAGGTCATGGTGGATGACGGCGCATTGACCGGCAGCCGGGACTGCTGCTGATCGAGAATTTCCACCCCCATTCCTGCCGCCGCCGAGGCCCCGGCATCGAGTTTTAACAGGCTGGTGTTGATGCTGTCCGCCACGCCGGTGAAACCGACCTTCACCGCGGTGACGGAAGTGCCGCAGGGCGACAGCACGATGCGGAACGGCACCGGCGGCGTCGTCGCCCCAACGGCATAAAACTGCTTCGCGGCGTTATCCTGTAAATCGACAGTAAAATCCTTCGATTCGCCGGCTACCGCGCAGGCGTTATCGCGGACATAGCCGCTGATGGCGATCGTGCTATCGGCGGCAAGCGCAGCCGGTGCGCCCAGGGTGAACAGGGCGCCCAGCAGATACTGCAGTGTTCTCATCATGATCTCCTTAGCGGCACGCGACCGAAAGCTGACTGAGCGCCTGCTGCTGGCTCTCCGGCGGCAGACGGTAATCGGCCACGCACTGAGCGTCCGGGCCATCGCCCCATTTCACCCGCACTTTGCCCGCCAGCGGCATCCCGCTCAGGTAGACCTGGCCGTTGTCCGCGACGATGCTGCCGCTCTGGTTGCTGTCGCCGGTGGCGAGGGCGCCAAACGGCACCGGTTTGCCGCGATGGGTCAGCGTCATCAGGATCTTCATCCCCACCTGGGCGTTAAAGTTGGCGCGGACAATCGCCCCATGGGTGGGCACCACGCTGACCACCGCATCGTCAAGGTCGACATTGTCCGCCAGGGTGTTGGTATCCAGCGCGATCCGGTTTTCACGATACTCAGTGGCATAAGGCAGGACGGCATACCCGCGCCAGTCGGTGCGTACCCCGGTCTGGTTTTCCACTTTCACGCCGCCGGCGCCGGGGGCTTTCACCAGCACCACGGTATCGTTTAACGGTTGGCTCAGGGTGATGCCGTTGGCGTGCGCCAGCACGCCGCCGCTGACCCCGTAATAGAGCTGTTTAAAGCCATCGCTGCGGCTGTAGCCGACGTTGGCGTTGCCGTAGCCGCCGCGGTAGTTGAGGGCGGTGTAGCCTGTGCTCCCGTTGTCGCCGTTGCCGCCGCCGGCATAGCCGGTCTGCACGCTATAGCTGAGGTTGTTGTCTTCCAGCAGGGTGCCGTACAGGCCCGCCAGATTGGTCATGCGGCCATTGAGATCGTGCGACAGGCTGTAGCTGGCGCTGGCGTGCCGCCAGACCGAGCGGCTGTCGGAACGCAGCCAGTGGCTGAAGGGGATATTGATATTGATCGCCAGCATTTGATCGCGCCCCTGCTGCCAGGCGTTTTTTGTCAGGCTGTAGCTTAGCGACCAGTTGATATCGTCCACGGCGGCGTTGAGGCCGGCCTGCAGCTGCTCATCGGCATCGTCGGTGCCCCAGTAGGTCTGGTGGCTACCGCTGAGATAGAGGGTGGCGGTGCGCCCCAACTGCTGGGTCACGCTCAGCTGCACCTTGCCGCGCTTGCTGTAAGCCAGATTGTAGTAGTCGGTAAATTTCGGTTTTACCTGGATAACGCCGTCCTGGGTTTCCACACTGTAGCCGCTCATCCGGCGGTAAGTGGTATCGGCAAAGTTATAATAGCCGCGGGTAGAGTAGCGGTAGCCCACCAGCTGCAGGTTGGTGCCGGTCTCATCCAGGGATTTGTTATAGAGAAAACGCACCGACTGCCCCTGATGTTCGCTGTCGTCAGCCAGGGTGGCGTTGGCCTGAGTGATATCCAGCGACAGGGCGCCGAAATAGCCCATGTTTTTCCCCACCCCAAGGTTAAAGGCGCGATAGCGGTCTGCCAGCTGGGTGCCGCCGTAGAGCGTCCAGCCTGCCGGCAGGCCATGCATGGCCGTGCCCTGGAAAAAATCGGGCGTTTCCTGCTGACTGTTGCCGCTGCGGTACTCCCCGGCGGTGAGGGCGAAGCGGGTATGGCCTTCACGCTGGAGAACCGGCACCGTTGACCAGGGCACGCTGAAGACCTGGCGGGAGCCATCCGCTTCTTTGATCGTGACCTGCAGATCGCCGCCATTGCCCGCGGCGTAGAGATCGTCGATGGTAAATGGTCCCGGCGGCACTGTGCTCTGGTAGATTTCGTAGCCGTTTTGCCTGATTGACACCTGCGCCGTGCCGCGGGCGATCCCGTGGATCACCGGCGCAAAGCCTTTCTGGCTGTCCGGTAGCATATTGTCGTCGGAGGCCAGCTGGGCGCCGCGGAAGTTGATCCCGTCGAAGACATCGCCGTTGGTGTAGCTGTCCCCTAGGGTGAGTCGCGAACGCAGAGGCGTGATGTCCCGCTCAAGCCAGCTGTTAACGTGCTGCCAGCGATTCTCGTTGGATGAGGTGCTACCGCCGCTGCTGTAGCTCCAGGTGCTGTTATCGCGCAGACGCCAGGCGCCAATGTTCAGGCCGCTCTGTAGATTCAGATAGGCGTAACGGCTGCTGCCACCTGTGGTGTTATGGGCGTTATTGCCCGTGAAGTTATAGTTAATCAGCCCGGCGGTGATACCGTTATCCCACAGCTCCGGCGGAATATAGCCGCGCGCATGGTTACCCATAAATGCCTGGGGGACGGTGAGGTACAGGCGCTGCTGTCCGACGTCGAAGCGCGTGGTAGCTTCGCTGATAAGCGTGGTCAGCGGCACGCAGGCCGTGCTGTTCAGCGTCGCCATGCCCGGCACCCGACCGGTATCCACACCCATGCTCGCCAGCTGGCCGCGCGTCAGGCAGGGTGACAGACCGTGACCCTGGGCATCGGCCTGGAAAGTGACGTCCCGGGTGGTCATAAAACCATTGTTGAGATAAATATCGACGCGATAGGTGCCTGGCGGAACCTCCTGGCCTTTTTCAAATCCCGACAGGTCAGCCACCGCCGCCGGATCGTCAGCTAAAAAGCGGGGGTTAAAATAGAGGTCCGCCCGCGCGGCAAACGGCTGTGAGCAGAGCCACAGCGCCAGCGCCGGAGATACCAGGCGCCGGGCAGTTCGGCAACCTAAATGATCCAGTCCATATTTCCGATGTGACATTATCCCTCCGGTCCGACGTTGCCCGGCTGTCATTGCTTCTGGTCATGCGCAGCGTGTCCCGCGCGGCGGGGCGCTTCTGGGTTAGCGCAGCACGCCATTCATTTTCGGCGTCAGCGCGCCGTAATCATTAATCGTGCGATAGGTGATGGTGTTCCCGGCATCCGCGGGTAGCTTGACGCTGGTTTTGCCCATCGGCGGTACGAGGGCGTTCTCCAGAATGCGTGTCCCGGCGTTCAGTTCGGTCACCGTCAGGTAATAGGGGGTGGGGTTCGTTAGCGTCAGCGACGATCCGCTACGGCTAAAGGTCAGCTTTTCCGCCGCTTGATCCGGAGGCAGGGCCAGTTTTCCCGGACGGTAGTAGAGCTTGATGCGGCTGATAATCGCCAGCTGCAGGGTATTGTCGCTGAGCTTTGATTTATCCATCGAAGGGATCGCCTTCACGTTCATCCAGAACAGACTTTCCCGATCCTGCGGCAGCTGGTTATTGGTGGCGTCGATAATGCGCAGGGTGTTCTCTTTTTTACCCTGCATGGCAAACAGCGGAGGAGTGATGACAAACCGGCCGTCTCGCTGACCATCGGCATTTTCCACCCATGACTGAATAAGCCAGGTACTGTTGTCATCATTATTGGTCACCGCGAGCTGGACCTGCTTCTGTCCCGCCGGGTAGATAACCCGGGTCGCGCCAAGCGCAACGCCCGCCTGCGCGCTGGCGCTAAAGATACTGGCGGCGAAAAGCACACATCCTGCCAGTAAGCCATGCGCCATCGTTGCCGTTTTTCTCACATTATCTCCTTGTCTGCTCACCGTGTTGTCCTGTTTGTCTGCGGATTAATTACTGATAGGTCAATGAGAACCAGGCCTGGGCATTGGCTGCACCGCCGGTGACCTGGCGTCCGGTCGCCCGATATTTGGCGACGAAATTTAGCGTCGTCGGTCCGCGGTAGAGTGATATCCAGCGATCCGCTGGACGATTGAGCGGGAGCTGCTGGCCCTGGCTGTCGAATAGCGCAATACCGATCCCACTGGCGATCCCCGGACCTTCACCCACCGACAGCACGTCGGGGTTTTTTCCATCAGCCACGCCGTGAAAGGTCACACCCACATGCTGGCTGACCGCCGTACTGCAATCCTGTAAATGAATCGCGAAAGGGATTGGGTTGCTGTCTTCGCCGACACCATGAAATCGATTACTGCTGATCTGCCCCAGATTGACCGTCATCTGCCGATCGCCGGCTTCGACGCGGCAGGAGCTCGCCATTATCAGGCCCTGAAAACGCATGCTGCCCCCCGGCAGCGTGACGTTCCAATGATTACCGGCCAGCGCCAGCGGAGGCAGTAGCAGCAGCAGACCAGATTTCATTCCCTGCATCGTTTCACTCCGGTTGAAAATAGAGAGCGGGCCCTCCTGGCCCGAATAGCTTCCCTGCCTGACTCGGGTCTTACTCGTACTGCACTTTGAACGTGGCATCCGCGTTCGCTATACCAGCCGTCGCTGCGCCGGTCGCGTAGTAACGTGCCTGGAACGGGATGATGTTGGGGCCGTCATTCAGCGTGGTCGCAGCACTGAAGGTGGCGCCGTCCAGTGCCAGTGGCGTACCGGTATTGTCGAGGATCTGCACGCCGACGTTGGTTGCGCTGCCGGCGGCAGAGTTTTGCAGGGCCAGAACGGTGGTATTGCTGCTGTCGATGGCCGTACCGGCGAAGGCGACGGACGCTTTGGTGGCTACCGTAGTGTCGCAATCATCCAGCTGGATGTTGAAACCGACGGCCGAACTGGTGCTCCCCGCTGTGGCCAGTTTCGCGGAACGCACCTGGCCTAACTGAACGGTTTGATCGATAGAGCCGGCATCCACCGCACAGGCCGCATTAACGACTTCTCCTTTAAAATGCACGGTCCCGCCGTTGACCGTGGTGGTATCGGCCAGAGCTGCCGTGGAGCTCAGTGACAGGGCTGACACAACAATCATTGCCAGTGTTTTGATTTTCATACTGTTTTCCTTTGAACGATGTCGAAATAACGAACCGGATTGGCAGCCGTTGTGCCTTCCAGGCATTTCAGATTTCAGCCGAGTGGTCCGGCTGCCGGCTCTGCACAGTTTTCGCCCAACCGATGAGACAATTGGGGCCATTTTGACTCGTTGGGATAAATGATCTGTATTTTGTGTCAACCTGGTATTCTGTAGTTTTAAATTCTGCAAAATTTGATTTTTATGGTATATAATCTGGTGTGGTGGGAGGGGGTGCGAAAGGAATAGCGATGGCGTTGGCGACGGATCGCCGGTGCAGCAGAGATATGGTTAGAGAAAATTGAGTAATTGCAGGTTTAAAAATAGATAATAATCAATGAGATATGATTTTTTTTGCGGAAATATGGCGCAGTGAGTTGCAAAATATGTCAAAACATTTTTATGATATAAACAGTTTGGCCCCAATTGACCTGTTCGTTATTTTTTTAATTCTTTAAAATCAATCTGTTAATTCATTTTTCTTCTTCTGGTCTTTTTCCTCTAAAAGATTATTTCTTTCCCAGATGCCAGCGAAACGTGCCGCATTACTGGCGGTGTAACGTACTGTGTGACGAATATTGCGATGTCCTAGATAATCCTGTATCAAACGCGTATCTGTCCCTCTTTCCGCCAGTTCATAGCCGCAGGCGTGACGCAGCATATGGGGGTGAGTGTGCGTGACGGTACCCGCATTTTCCCCGGCGGAGCGAATAATACGATACGCCTGCTGGCGGGAGAGCGCGGTGCCGCGGCGGGAGATAAACAGTGCGTCCGTTTTGTCCGCCGCTTTCCAGCCGGCACGGACCAGGCTCCAGCGCTCAATCGCCTCGCGCTCATCAAAACGCAGTGGATGAATCGTCGAAAAACCATTCTTTAATCGCCGCACATTAACCCGCCCTTCATGGAGATCCAGATCGTGATAATGCAGATCCAGCAGTTCGCTAATGCGCATGCCATGGCGAAAGGCCAGCAGAATGAGGCAGTAGTCCCGTTCGCCGGTAGGGCCCTGACGAGCAGCCTGCATCATGGCCTGAACTTCTTTGGCGGTTAGAAAACGACGTCGGTTCACAATAGTTGCTCCTGAAAATAGGTATGAATGACCGTCACAGCGAAACCATACGCCATGACGAAATAGGTTCTGTAATGCTAAAACGGTACAGGGTGAAGATGATTAATCACGAATTGATAACATATTACATTGCCAGACACTAAAAATATCGTCGGGTGATAATTCTTAATTTTAAAGATTTTAATCATCGGCTCAATAGTATCTGTGCGGGTTGCCGCCAGGTATATAAAATGAAAGGATATTTTTCACTACCAGCCGTTATTAAAAACACAGCCGCGGAAATTTTTTCCCACCAATAAATACCAGTCTTATTCCTGAGTAAACGCAGGGTTATATTAACTCTCAGTCATAAGGATTAAATAAGAACTTGTGGGAACAGTAATCCTAATTAACGCAGGGTTAATAATCATGAATATTTTAATTTGTCGACCGCTCGCGATACAACGCCATCCATGGCGTCAAGGCTATTGGATCAGCGACGATCGCTGTTTGTCACGGGGATTGTCCCAGATGCCATAGAAGCGTCCCGCATTGCTGGCGGTATACCAGACGGTGTGGCGGATATTGCGATGCCCGAGATAATCCTGTATCAAGCGGGTATCGATCCCCATATTCGCCAACGCAAAGCCACAGGAGTGCCGCAGCATGTGCGGGTGGATCTCCAGTGGCAGCCCCGCCAGTCCCCCTGAGGACGCGATAATCTGATAAAACTGTTGGCGGGAAAGGGGATTACCTTTGCGGGAGAGAAACAGCCATTCGCTGGCGGCCTGCGGCCAGCTGCTGCGAATGGCCAGCCAGCGCTTTAGGGCGTAGATCTCTTTATCCAGCAACGGGTGGGTAGTCGAAAACCCTTTTTTAAGCCGATGGATGTAAACACATCGGGCAGCAAGGTCGATATCCGATATTCGTAGACGACAGATCTCGCTGGCGCGCAGACCATGGATGAAGCACAGTAACGTCAGGCAATAATTACGTGCAGCATAAGGACCGGTATCGGCCGCTTTAAGTAAAGACTCAATTTCATTCTGAGTCAGGAAGTTCCTTTTTTTTATGTCGGCGTTATTCGTCATGGTTTTCCCTTTTATTGCAGGCATATTTTTGGTTTTCCGAGCCTGCGTCAGGTCATTGTTAAATTTGACTGCCTTTTTATTTTGAAACAGCGTGGTGATAACGTTTTAATTTGCTACGAGCGCGAGCGGTATCATGGGCTAGCTCCATTGCTAACGATAAGAGGCCGCGATCTGAAGGGTAAAGAAAGGGTGAGCTGGCTGAACTGATGAATCTTTCCTGGGGGTTTCCACGTCCTGTACATCCCTGATCCTCTTGATGATACCCGCATGATGATGAAGGCTTGGGCTTCCGGCCACGGCAAGGCGGCTATCAATGCCGTCATGATTGATTGCCTGTCTACTGGGCAATGTCACCCCAGTAAACCAGCCTCCCTCGCCGACAACCTTCGGGAATGGCATGAGAAATTTCTCAGACAAAATACAACCTTAAGTCGTCTGGATAGCATTCACTGCAAAACTACAACAGTGATTAAACCATACTGCAAAAAGCCTGGTGATAATAGCATTGTCTGTAATAGAGCACATTACGCCGTATTTCAACGGGTAAGCTTAATCTGGTACATGCGGTTGAATGAAATGAAAACTCGTCACGGTCAACGTATACAGGAAGATATCAATGGGAGGTAGAAGAGGACAGGTAAGTATTGCGACACGGTCTGGCGGCGGGTTGGAATACTCGCTTCGGCGCGGGAAGGACTCACATCCAGGATACGCCGAAGCCTGCCGGTTCACCACTTTTCGTCACGTGCCTCCTGGCGCTTGTTGCTGCGCCAGGTGGCCTGTACGGAAAGCGATGGCAGCAGTAACCAGGGTAAGTAAGCCTCTTTTCATGGAAGTGATCCTGCTGAAGAGTGCAATAAATAGCAGTTAAAGAATATTGTTGCCGGAAGCGCAGCATAATAACTGACAAAAAATGCTCGCCAAGAAATAACTTATTTATTTTTATCTGTGATTTTTTGAGTAATTATTCCTGTTAAAAGGTATTGGTAACCAATAACGCATAAAAAGATATAGCTGTGGTATGCTCAAGATATTGAGGCATTCTGCGCTAATACGGTGTCGGGAAGATAGCGATCGGTAGATAATGCGGAGTCTAGTGACTACGAACAATCCCGTGAACAGCTTCGACAAATTCCTCACCCTTCAGCGCTGACGCCTTCGCTCGCCTGTCGTAAAGTTGCTGTCAGGCGGTTTACGTTTACTACAATGGTATAACGATGACGACTCCGATTGCGCTCCGCGACTGGCGCCTGCTGGCGGCCGGGTGCGGCGGCCTTCTACTGCTGGCCGCCGCTATCACCTTGCACAGCCACTGGGGTGACTTTCTCCAGTGGTGTCTCGCCACCCAAATTACCCTGCATCGCTATCTGGTGATGTACCTTCTGTTGCTGAATAACCATCAGTACAGCGGCGGTATCTGGCTGCTGGTGGGGGCCTTTCTCTATGGCGTGCTGCACGCCGTCGGACCGGGACACGGTAAATTTATCGTGACGACCTACCTGAGCACCAATCAGGAGAGCCTGACGGCGGCGCGGGTGGTGCCCTTTCTCGGCAGCCTGTTGCAGGGCGTCACTGCGATACTCTTCGTCTTTATTCTTGCGGTGGGGCTGAATCTGGCCGCCAGCGATCTTAGCGCCAGCCGCTGGTACGTCGAGAAGATCAGCGCCCTGACCATCGGCGTCTTTGGGGCTTATGTTATCTTTCGCGCTCTGCAAAGCCTGTGGCCGGCAAAACAGGTGATTCGCCGTCTGACGCCAGCGCATCAGCATGACGCCTCGTGCGGCTGCGGCCATCACGGCGTGGGGCAGGATCTGCAGGGCGCTGACTGGAAGACGCGCCTTGGCGTGGTGCTGGCTATCGGCGTTCGGCCCTGTAGCGGGGCGATCATGATTTTATTATTCGCCAACGCGTTGGGGATTGTTAGCTGGGGCATCGCCGCGGTGATGAGCATGGCGCTGGGCACCGCGCTCTCGATCCTCGGTCTGTCGCTACTGGTTCACTATGCGCGCCATCGGACGGTCAAACGATTGGCCACGAATCACCGCCCGCGGCCCTGGCTGGTTCCGCTGATGAAGATCCTCGGCGGTCTGGCGCTGATCTTTTTTGCCGTGGGATTGTTTTTCAGCGTGGTGCCGATCAGCGCCAACGGCGACTTTATCGCCGCTGGCTGTTAGCCCGTTTCCAGCAGTCGCATCAACACCCGCAGCGCCTGATCCAACTGCTGGCGTTCACCGTCACTGAGTCCTGCCAGCAGTTGCCGTTCGTTGTCGACGTGGGTTTCCACTGCGGCATCGATCCGTTCGCGTCCGGCAGGGGTCAGGGCGACCAGCATACTGCGGGCATCCTCCGGATTGGGCAGGCGGGTAATAAACCCGCGTTTCTCCAGCGCCTTCAGACGATGGGTCATGGTGCCGGAGGTAATCATCAGCGTGGAGAAGAGCTGGGTGGGCGAAAGTACGAAAGGCGCTCCGGCGCGCCGCAGCGTCGCCAGCATGTCAAACTCCCAGCGCACCAGATCGTGGCGCGTAAAGGCCACTTCCACCTGCGGCTCCAGCAGCATAGCGCATCGTTTCAGGCGACCTATCGGCCCCATGGGGCTGCAGTCGAGGTCTGGCCGCTCCCGCTGCCACTGGGCGAGGATGCGATCCACGGCGTCGATCGGCGGTGATTTGTCCATTAGTGCTCACTTGTCTTGATATCAAGATACTTGACGGTACATACTTCACTCACTAATTTACCTTGAAGTGAAGATAAAATCATGGCTTTTCTCTCACGTAATCTGATTCTCGACCTGCTGCTCACCGCGCTGGCGCCCGCTATCTGGGGGACGACCTACATCGTCACCTCCCAGTTTCTGCCCCCTGACCGCCCATTTATTGCTGCGCTGCTGAGGGTGCTGCCGGCAGGTATCGCTCTTCTGATCTGGAGCCGTCGTTTTCCGCAACGCGGCGAATGGGCAAAGCTGATCGTTACCGGCATCTTAAATATCGGCGCGTTTCAGGCGCTGTTGTTCATCGCCGCCTATCGCTTACCCGGCGGGCTGGCGGCGGTGATCGGCGCGATCCAGCCGCTGCTGGTGATGCTCCTCGCCTGGTGTGTCGACCGGCAGCGCTCGCCCTGGCTGGCGGTGTTCTCCGCCATCGCCGGCATACTCGGTATGGCCATGCTGCTGCTGTCGCCGCACACCGTCCTCGACCCGCTGGGTATCGGCGCGGCGTTTCTCGGGGCGATCAGTATGGCGCTGGGCACCTGGCTCTCCCGGCGCTGGGCGCTCTCCCTGCCGATCGTCGCGCTGACCGGCTGGCAGCTGACGATCGGTGGGGTGGTGCTGGCCCCGGTGGCGCTGATCGTTGACCCTCCTTTGCATCAGATAACAGTGCTGCAGGCGGCCGGCTATCTGTGGCTGTGCCTGGCGGGCGCCATGCTGGCCTATGGCCTGTGGTTTCGGGGGATTGGCCGCCTCTCACCGGTGGCCGTGTCGGCGATGAGTCTGCTGAGCCCGGTGACCGCCGTGGTGCTGGGATGGATTTTCCTTGGACAAAAGATCCAGGGGATGGCGCTGGTGGGGTTGATCGTGGTGCTGGCGAGCGTGCTGTCTATCCAGCGCGCGCTGGCGCGCCAGGCGGCGGGAGCAAAAACGAAAAAAGCCCCATAACGGGGCTCGACATTGCTGCGTGCGGGGTGGGCGGCGGGAGCCAGACCAGCCACCCGCAGGCGGCCTGTCCGGCAGCTCCCTCTGCAACCATTCGCTTATTTAGACAGCTCGGCGGTCATATGGACCTGGTTGCCGGTATAGGCTTCGGTGATGTGGTAGGAAGCGCCTTGTTCTTTCGCAATGGTTGCGATTTTCGCTTCTGCGCTGTCCAGGGGGTCTGCTGTCACGCTCACCGGATGAGCGAAGCTAGCGAAAGAGACCAGGGAGAGCATACCGGCAGCGGCGAGTAATTTTACGTTTTTCATGGTGTTTGTCCTTTTAACTTTTATGGTGGAAAGCATGTTTGCTTTCGATGGACTTATAATAAGCCTGCTAACTATAACGCGCGTGGCAAAAAGTGCGATTTAGATCACATTTTTATGGCGGTTTGATGGCGAAAACATGATCGTTTATCTATTTTTTAATTTAAAAACAATGAATTAATGATTTATTTCTGGAAGGGGATATCACATGGGCTGCCCTTGTTCAGGGAGAGGAATGCGCCTCATTCATGCTTTCACCATTCGTTGTGTGAATGGTTTGGTGCTGTTTTCACCACCGCAAAGGCAGATTCAGACTTATCGCGATGGCCTTCCGAGGGCTTTTTCTGCATGCTGTTGCGGTCACTTTCTCTCGCTCTGGCGTTAGGCTTGCTGCGCTGTAAACAACCACCCTCGCGTTTTCATCTATCAATGACTGTTTATTAATAGTCGATGGTTATCTGTTATATAACTTAATGAAACGTGAACAAATGTATATTTGTCGGCGAATAAATAGCATTCTTTGACGCCGATAGCACCAGCGAACTTATATTTTTAGGTTCGTTACCTGACGCCTTAAATATTGCGGCTCCCGGTCAGTCGAAGATTCTATTAGCAGTGGCATAAATCAGCATCGCCTGATGTTTCTGGTTCTATGCGAATTCACAGTGTGCTCATTGATTCGTAATTCACTCTGACAAGGAAATGGCAATGAAAAAGGTTCTTCTCTCTGCAGCAATGGCAACCGCGTTTTTTGGCATGACTGCTGCCCATGCAGCTGATACCACTGTTGGCGGCGGCCAGGTTAATTTCTTCGGTAAAGTTACCGATGTATCCTGTACTGTTTCCGTTAACGGCCAGGGCAGCGATGCGAACGTTTACCTGTCTCCGGTAACCCTGACTGAAGTTAAAGCGGCAGCAGCGGATACTTACCTGAAACCGAAATCTTTCACCATTGACGTCTCTAACTGCCAGGCTGCTGATGGCACTAAACAGGATGACGTAAGCAAACTGGGCGTGAACTGGACCGGCGGTAACCTGCTGGCTGGCGCAACCAGCAAACAACAGGGCTACCTGGCGAACACCGAAGCTTCCGGTGCTCAGAACATCCAGCTGGTGCTGTCTACTGACAACGCTACCGCGCTGACCAACAAAATCATCCCGGGTGACAGCACTCAGCCGAAAGCGAAAGGCGACGCTTCCGCTGTAGCTGATGGCGCGCGTTTCACCTACTACGTAGGCTACGCCACCAGCGCGCCGACCACGGTAACCACCGGTGTGGTTAACAGCTACGCGACTTACGAAATTACTTACCAGTAATTCCGTCAGAAAATAAAACTGCCCCGCGATGGGGCAGTTAATAACAATAATAAAGCGGCAATGTCCGCCGCTTGTATTTTTATTCTGAGGTCAGCATGAAGCGTATTGCCCTTTTTTTCTGTTTCATTTTTAGTTTTGCGGCCCATGCCAACAATATTATTGTTAACGGTACCCGCTTTATTTATCCAGGAAATGAAAAAGAAATAACGGTACAGCTTTCAAATAACGCCGACCGTCCGGCGCTGGCGCAGGCCTGGCTGGATAACGGCGATGCCGATGCCACACCGGATACCATTACCACCCCGTTTATTATCACCCCGCCGATTTCGCGCGTTGACGCCAAGAGCGGCCAGACGCTGCGTATTAAGCTCGGCAGCAGCGCCGGTCTGGCGAAAGATAAAGAGACGCTGTGGTGGCTGAATCTGCTGGAAATTCCGCCGGTGGTGGCCAATCAGAAAAATGAAGGCCAGAACGTGCTGCAGCTGGCGATCCGTTCGCGCTTTAAATTTATTTATCGTCCTGCCGGACTGGGCAACCGCGATGCGGCGGCCGAGAAGCTGACCCTGACCGCCAGCGGCAGTAGTCTCGGCATCAACAACCCGACGCCGTTCTACATTACCGTCAGCCGTATTTCCCGCGACGGCGGTAAAGCCCTGAACAGCAAAACCGTGATGCTGGCGCCGCAGTCCAGCCAGACGGTGGCGCTCTCCTCCGCCGTCAACCGCGGCGAAACCCTGACCGTTAACAACATTAATGACTATGGCGCCGATGTCGCAGTGAAAGTGGCCGTTAAATAAGGGAAAAGCTAATGAAGCAGAGGTCATTCTGCCCGGGAAGATTAAGCACCGCGATCGCCATCGCGCTGTGCTGCTTTCCGCCATTTTCCAGCGGACAGGAAAACCCGGGAACGGTATATCAGTTTAACGACGGCTTTATTGTCGGCAGTCGCGAAAAGGTCGATCTGTCGCGCTTTTCGACCAGCGCGATTACCGAAGGCACTTACTCCCTTGACGTCTACACCAACGACGAGTGGAAAGGGCGCTACGATTTACGCATCGCGCGCGATAAAGATGGTCGGCTGGGCGTCTGCTACACCAAAGCGATGCTGGCCCAATATGGCATCGCGGCGGAAAAGCTCAATCCGCAGCTGAGCGAGCAGGAGGGCTACTGCGGTAGCCTCAAATCCTGGCGCAACGAAGAAAACGTCAAAGACAACCTGGTCCAGTCCTCCCTGCGGTTGAACATTTCGGTACCGCAGATCTATGAAGATCAACGCCTGAAAAACTATGTCAGCCCGGAGTTCTGGGACAAAGGTATTACCGCGCTCAATCTTGGCTGGATGGCGAACGCCTGGAACAGCCATACCTCTTCGGTAGGCGGGTCGGATAACAGCAGCGCCTATCTGGGCGTCAACGCCGGACTGTCGTGGGACGGCTGGCTGCTGAAGCACATCGGCAACCTGAACTGGCAGCAGCAGCAGGGTAAAGCGCACTGGAACAGCAACCAGACCTATCTCCAGCGCCCTATCCCACAGCTCAACTCCATCGTCAGCGGCGGGCAGATTTTCACCAATGGTGAATTTTTCGACACCATCGGTCTGCGCGGGGTTAATCTTTCCACCGATGACAATATGTTCCCGGACGGCATGCGCTCGTATGCTCCGGAAATTCGCGGCGTGGCGCAGAGCAACGCCCTCGTCACCGTGCGCCAGGGCAGCAATATTATCTATCAGACCACCGTTCCGCCCGGACCGTTTACCCTGCAGGATGTCTATCCTTCCGGCTATGGCAGCGATCTTGAGGTCTCGGTGAAAGAAGCGGATGGCTCGGTAGAAGTGTTTAGCGTGCCTTACGCTTCCGTCGCCCAGCTGCTGCGTCCGGGAATGACCCGCTACGCGCTCTCCGCCGGTAAAGTGGACGACAGCGCGCTGCGCAACAAGCCGATGCTCTATCAGGCGACCTGGCAGCACGGGATCAACAATCTGTTGACCGGCTACACCGGGGTCACCGGTTTTGACGACTATCAGGCCTTCCTGGTGGGGACAGGGATGAACACCGGCATCGGCGCGCTCTCTTTTGACGTCACCCATTCGCGGTTGAAGAGCGATGCCCATGATGACTCGGGTCAGAGCTATCGCGCGACCTTTAACCGCATGTTTACCGATACCCAGACCAGCATCGTGTTGGCGGCGTATCGCTACTCGACGAAAGGTTATTACAACCTCAACGACGCGCTGTACGCCGTCGATCAGGAAAAAAATAGTCGCAGCAACTACACCCTGTGGCGGCAAAAAAACGGCATGACCTTCACGGTGAACCAGAACCTGCCGGACGGCTGGGGCGGGTTTTATCTCAGCGGCCGTATCTCCGATTACTGGAACCGCTCCGGGACCGAGAAGCAGTATCAGGTCAGCTACAACAATTCATTTGGTCGTCTCTCCTGGTCGGCGAGCGCGCAGCGCGTCTATACGCCAGACAGCTCCGGTCATCGTCGCGACGATCGTATTTCACTCAACTTCAGCTACCCGCTGTGGTTTGGCGATAACCGCACCGCCAACCTGACGTCGAACACCTCGTTCAATAACTCGCGCTTTGCCAGCTCGCAGATTGGTATCAACGGTTCGCTGGACAGTGAAAACAACCTTAACTACGGCGTGTCGACCACCACCGCCACCGGCGGTCAGCATGATGTGGCGCTCAACGGCAGCTACCGTACGCCATGGACCACCCTCAACGGCAGCTACAGCCAGGGCGAAGGCTATCGTCAGAGCGGCATTGGCGCCAGCGGGACGATGATCGCCCACAGCGGCGGCGTGGTGCTCTCACCGGAAAGCGGCTCGACGATGGCTCTGATTGAAGCCAAAGACGCGGCCGGGGCGATGCTTCCGGGATCGCCGGGCACCCGTGTGGACAGCAATGGTTACGCCATCCTGCCGTATCTGCGCCCGTACCGGATTAACGCCGTGGAAATCGACCCGAAAGGCAGCCATGACGACGTGGCCTTCGATCGCACCGTGGCGCAGGTTGTGCCGTGGGAAGGCAGCGTGGTTAAGGTCGCGTTCGGCACTAAGGTGCAGAACAACCTCACCCTGCAGGCGCGCCAGGCGAACCACGAGCCGTTGCCGTTTGCGGCAAGTATTTTCTCCCCCGACGGCAAGGAGATCGGCGTTGTCGGCCAGGGCAGCATGATGTTTATCAGCGATGCGAACGCCAAACGCGCGATTGTGAAGTGGAGCGGCGGGCAGTGTTCGGTGGATCTGGGACAGCAAACAACAAAGGATAGCGTATGTCGCTGAGGAAATTACTAACGCTTTTTATCGTCTTAATGGCGCTGGGAACCACCTCGTCCTGGGCCTCCTGTACGCGTCTCTCATCGCCAACGGTGATGCTGGACATGGTGGTGGGCAGGGTGGTGGTGCCCCCGGATCTGCCGGTGGGCTCGGTGATCCTTACCCGCGACTGGACGATGAGCGCTCCCGGCGGGGCAAGCTATCGCTGTACTTCCGGCACCAACCGCTTTGCGGCGAAGATCGTGTCGCCAGGGGCCACGGACCTTGGAAATAAAATCTACTCCACCAACGTGCCGGGAATCGGCATGCGTTTCAGCCGCGGCGGCGCAACGGTAAATATCGTCTATCCCGACGTCTTTTCGTCCCGGGTATATAACACCACCAACTATTCCCTCGAAGGGTCGCGCTTTACGCTGCAGATTATCAAAACCGCGGCAACCACCGGCAGCGGCACCCTGGCGGCGGGTAAGTACACCTCCTACGACTGGGAGAGCGGCGGTAACCCGATCCTCGAAACCTATCTGAGCGCCAACGCCATCACCGTGGTCTCGCCCTCCTGTTCGGTGCTGAGCGGGAAAAATATGAATGTCGATGTGGGTTCCATCCGGCGCACCGACCTGAAAGGGGTCGGCACCACCGCCGGCGGGAAGGATTTTAATATCGACCTGCAGTGCAGCGGCGGCCTGAGTGAAACGGGATATGCCAACATTAGCACCTCGTTCTCCGGTACCCTGGCCACCAGCACTACCGCTACCATGGGCGCCTTGCTGAATGAAAAAGCCGGCAGCGGGATGGCGAAAGGCATTGGCATCCAGGTGCTGAAGGATGGCTCCCCGCTGCAGTTTAATAAGAAATACACCGTCGGCCGCTTGAATAATCAGGAGACCCGCTACATCACCATACCGCTGCACGCGCGTTTTTATCAGTATGGCCCGACGACCAGCACCGGCGAGGTGGAGTCGCATATGATCTTTAACCTGACGTACGATTAATACGGGAGGGGGAATGAAGGGATTGCCGAAAAACACTATCGCGTGGCTGCTATTTTGCGGCAGCCTCGCCGCCCCCTCGGCGTGGGGTTTTGAGACCAATTACGATCGCGGACGGGTCGATTTTGCCGGGCGGGTGACGGATATTTCCTGTAGCGTCGCGCTAAACGGCGGCCAGCATGCCGGCAGCGGTAATGTCTGGCTGGCGCCGGTCAGCCTGGCGGAAATGCACGATCGCGGGGCCGGGGCGTTTATGAAACCGCAGCCGTTTACCCTGGCACTGTCAAACTGCCAGCTGCGCCATGATGGTGGGGCAGCCTCGCAGGATGAGGTGCGTCGGGTCAGCGTGCGCTGGGTCGATGGTTTTTTACTGACGGCGGTCGGTAACGAAAACGCCGGGTATCTGGCCAATACCTTGCCGGATGGAGCGCAGAATATTTATCTGGCCCTATCGACTAACGATAATAATACTCTGGATAAGAGTAATAAAATTGTCCCGGCGGACCCGCAGCAAAATCAGGTGCGTTTGCAGGAAAGCGCGGTCAGCGGCGGCCTGTTCACCTATTACGTTGGCTATGTTTCGCCAACGCCGAAAAGCGCCACCAGCGGGCCGATTACCAGCTGGGCAACGTGGGAATTAGTTTATAATTAAGTGACGTTAAAAAGCCGGGAATTCCCGGCTTTTTTTACATGGCAATATCATCGGCGACCAGTTGTTCAATACTGACTTCCCGCCAGTAATGTCCCTGGATAGCAAACCACTCCATTCCCTGCAGCCATTCTTTATGGGCTTCGCTTTCGACACCTTCAATAATCACATTATGATGGTTGCGCGATAAAAAGGTCACCAGCGCATCCATCAGCTGGCGGCCGGACTCTTTGCGCATCAGGTGCCAGAAAAAATCCTTATCAATTTTCACATAGTCAAAGTGATAACCGCGAATAGCGTTAATTCCCGCGTAGCCGGAGCCGAAGTCGTCGAGCCACAGTGAGGTATCCTGTGGGCTCTGCCAGGCGGCAAGAGAATTATGCAGCAGATTCTCGGCGTTTTCGGTTACCTCGAAATGGACGCAGGTCAGGGCGGCGACTTTGGCTTTTATATCCTTCTGGCGCAACAGGTTCAGGATATGGTCATCAACGTTAATTGTTGCGGAAATATGGTTACGTAAAAACCAGGCTTTATGCTTTTCAATCAGTGCCAGTTGTTCGAGAAAAATACGTTCACGAACGGCGGCGGTAGCATGGCGGAAAAAATCTTCGGGGGAAATAGAAAGATTATCAAAGCGGCTTAAGCATTCCACCGCGACCAGAGTACCTTGTGGGGAAAACATTTTCTGAAAGACGTAGCGTACAGCGATATCATTACGAGATAAAATGTTGTCTTCGAATATTTTAGTGTTCATTATCCCTCTTCACGAGGTTAGTCAGACAATAGGCAGAGGATACATTAATTATAGGCTACCTGATGATTAATGGGAATGGCGGGAAATGTAAATCAACAGCGAATAAGTACGCTTTATCCGCTACTGATTTACCGGGAGAACATTTAGCATTGATGGAGAGCGGCAATACGCTGATTCATAGTGCGGGAATTATCAATACCCAGTTTTTGCATGATATGGATGCGGTGGCTATGAACCGTTTTATGAGCAATGCCGAGCAGGGCGGCAATACGCTTATTATTATTGTTGGCAATGAGCAGTTCGAGGATCTGACACTCCCGTGGTGAAAGCTGTTTGCGCAATCCTCGCGGCGGCAGTTCGCTGACGCCTTTGGCGCGCTGGACGATAGATGAAAAAAGAGTTAGCGGAGATTTCTCACTAATAATCATAGCGTTGTCAAAGTTTATCAACTCTCTGCACAGCCCGACAATGTCGCTTTTCACCATTAGCACCGGCTGCTGGCAGCGCAGCAGGGAAAGGCGGAGCGCATTCAGCAGATCGACGATTCTGATGGCAGAAATATCCTTATTAATTAAATTGAAAATAATCGTCTGGGCCAGTGGCAGATGTTTCTCATGGATGACATCGGCATAACTCAGACGGGTGGCATTTTCATGGCTATCAATAAGGTAGTGATAGATTGAGTGACCAATGAGATTGTCATTGGTGTACAGCAATATACTGTCCAAGGTTGTCAGATTCTCTTTTTGCGCTTGGCTTCTAAGATCAGGTCCAGCAGTATCTTCTCTATTCTGCGCTGGTCATCGAGATGGCGGAACTTAAACTGGCAGGATATCTGATAGTAGCTCTCACTCTCTTCATTAGCGTTATCCAGGGTGATAACAATGACATTTTTGACCACCAGGTCGATGGTGATCTCGCCATATTCTGCAAGCATAAGTACGGCGTTTTTCAGTAAGGCGTTGTGGCTGAGGAATTTAAGATTCGGCGTTTTGGTCATCAATGCGCAACCGCCATCTGAAATGTCTTTGATATCGAAAAGATAGTTTTCGCCGTTTTTATGGCGGCCGCGGCAATAAAAGTCATGCTCATGGCGTAAACGAAAGCGGGGATCGCGGCGACGCTGCACTACCTGCAGGCATTCAGGCAATGAAAAAGCGTAGCGGATACCTTTATCGACACCGCTATTGTCATGTTTTGTCAGGGCCGCATTAAACTCTATTTTCCCTGAATCGCTATGCAGGAGAAAGCGAATTTTATGCCCGGACGGGATTTTGCGATGGGTCTGAATATGAAACTCGGCAAAGTCCACGCGCGTCAGTTGGGTTATGATACTGGTGTTGTTAAAAAATATTTCAATTTCAGTACGTTTGCGCAACTCCTCTCTGAAAATAGCAATAATTTCATACTTACTGGTCTTTATCGTTCCCTCTGTCATATGCATCCCTTGTAAATAGTTGTCGTGAGGCGTTTGATTTTTCTTATAGCAATAGCAACATTCTGATTGGGTTAATCAGATGTTTTTATGAGCGTTTGATGTTATTGACTATCTTTGCAGCCAGATTGATATGTATAAACTTGGAATTTGATATTGTATTTCCTGTAATCAAGAGTTTCGAATTTTGGTCATGACAAAAACGACAACGGCCTCCAAGCTGGAGACCGGTCGAAGGATAAAAACTTAAGTTTAATTAACGGGGATAATGAGAGAACGATCGTCGATCACGCCCCATTTGTAGGATCTATAGTGCCAGTAGCGGTGAGGTTTTTCCAGGCAAATATTGAGGAGGGATAGGGTTCCCTCCATTTTGTCTGGCAGGTCAGCGGCGCGCGGCGGTGGCGATATTATCGAGGGTGCGCACCGCTTCCGCGGGCAGGACCAGCTCGGCAGCGGCAATATTTTCCGCGAGGTGCGTGCGGGAGGAGGTGCCGGGGATCAGCAGAATATTTGGCGCTCGCTGGAGCAGCCAGGCGAGGGCGACCTGCATCGGCGTCGCCTCAAGCGAAGCCGCGACCTCGTTCAACTCCTGCGCCTGCAACGGCGTAAAACCGCCCAGCGGGAAAAAGGGCACCCAGGCGATGTGCTGGGCGGCCAGCGCATCCACCAGCGCGTCGTCGGCGCGATGGGCAACGTTATAAAGGTTTTGCACGCAGACGATGGGCGTCATTTTCTGCGCATCCGCGACCTGCTTTGCCGTCACGTTGCTGAGGCCGATATGGCGGATTAATCCTCGCTCTTTCAGTTCCAGCAGGGTGGCGAGTGGCGCCTCCAGCGAACCCTCCACCGGGCCGTGCGGGCTCAGCATACTGCGCAGATTAACCACTTCCAGTACCTCAAGCCCCAGGTGACGCAAATTGTCTTCAACGGCCTGGGTCAGTTCGGCGGGCGACATGGCCGGTAGCCAGTTGCCTTTCTCGTCACGGCGGGCGCTGACCTTGGTGACAATGCACAGATCGTCAGGGTAGGGGTGGAGCGCTTTGCGGATCAACTGATTGGTGACATGTGGACCGTAGAAATCAGAGGTATCGATATGGTTTATCCCGGCCTCGACGGCGGCCTGTAGTACGCGCACCGCTTCTTCAGGATCTTTGGGCGGGCCGAAAACACCGGGGCCGGCCAGCTGCATCGCGCCGTAACCTAAGCGATAGACCTGGCGATCGCCGAGCGTGCCGCGACCGGATAAGGTGACACTGGACATAAGAACTCTCCTCACGGTGGCTAAGCCGTAAGTGTAATCCGCTCACAAGGAAGGCAAGGGGGAGAATATTGTCAGAATGTGCGACAGCAGCTCAGGCAGCCGCTGTCGCCAGAGGGGATTAGCCGAAGAACATCACCGACACGCAGAGCAGGCCTACCACCAGCGTAATGGCGTTACCCACCGAGCGGTACGGCTTCAGCGCCGGAATGAGCCATGTCGACAGCGTGGGCATAATAAACAGGATCATGGCGATAAGCGGTCCGCTGATAGCGTAGATCATTGAGATCGCATTCGGGTTGATAAAGCACACCGCAAAAGTGAAGGCGGAGACCAGCAGGATCGACATCGCGCGGTTGAAAGCGCGGCTCTTACGCACGCCCAGCAGGCCCAGCGAGCTTTTGACGATTTCGCTGGCGCCCTCAATCACTCCGAAGTAGGTTCCGAGAAACGACTTCGACATAGCGACGACGGCGACGATGATGCCGGTCACCGCCAGCCATCCCGGCGCGCCTGGCACCATCGACAGGGCGGAGAGGATAGTCACCCCCTGATCGCGGGCGGTCTCTATATAGGTTGCCGGGATCGCCAGCAGACAACTGAAGACAAAAAACAGCACGCTGGCGCAGATGATGGTGTAGGCCACCTTCATGATTTTTTTGCATTTACCCATGGCCAGGTCGCCGTGTTTCTCCTGCTGATCGATAGCAAAAGTCGAGATGATCGGCGTATGGCTAAAAGCGAAAACCATCACGGGAATAGAGATCCAGACCTGGTGGAGCGTCTGCGGGCTGAACTGCATCTGGCTGGTGAGATGCTCCGGATGCCAGTCGCGGATTAAATAGAGGGAGAGAAACAGGAAACAGGCGATAAGCGGGAAGACCAGAAAGCCCATCACCTTGATGGTGACCTGCCGTCCCATGAGAAAGATCAGGTTGAGGACCAGCACGACCCCCAGACTCAGCAGCGCACGCAGCCCTGGGGTCATCGGCGTGCGATGCGCCACCTGTTCGGCCAGCGAGTTGGTGATGGCCACGGCGTAGATGAGCACCACCACAAAGAAGGCAAGGAAATAGAGGCCGGTGATCAGGTTGCCAATTTTCTTACCATAGTAGTGATTAACTGCGCCGGTGATCCCGGTTCCCGGCGCGATATTGGCCGAGAGAATAAACTGGCTCAGCGCTTTGTGGGGCCAGTAAGTGAGCGGCCAGGCGACCAGCGCGGTGATGAACAGCACAATGGCGCCAGCCGAACCCAGCTGGATCGGTAGAAATAGCGTCCCAGCGCCTACTGCAGTGCCATATAAGGCAAAACTCCATAGAGTTTCTTCTTTAGACCAAATTTTAGACATTATGCGACTTTATCAACCGTCAAACCAAAAAAAAGGAGTGCAATTTACCATATTTATGGTTCGTCTGTTGCGATAGTTTTTGGTGATAAAGTCGCGGCGGATCGTCGAAGATCCGCGCCGGGATTAACCGCGCGCCGTCTGGCGCGGGCGGCGGTGACGAATAACGCGCTCGCGCAGGGTGTCCCATACCCAGTTAAAGGCCATGGTGTAGGGCAGGAAGAAAAGCATAAAACCGATCTCCAGCATAAAGGCCTGCAGCAGCGAGACGCCCAGCACGATCGCCACCATGGTGACGCCAATGATGACGAATCCGGTTTCGAAACCGAGCGCGTGCAGGGCGCGTACTTTCAGCTGGCGGGGGAAGCGGGAGACCGGCCACAGGCGATCGAACGCCGCGTTATAGATAATGTTCCATACCATCGCCAGGGTGGCGAGCAGAATGCTCAGTCCGCCCATCTCCACTACCGAGCGCTGCATCAGCCAGGCGGCGGTAGGGGCGAGGATCAGCGTCGCCAGTCCTTCGAAGGTGATGGCGTGGATAACGCGTTCGGTGAGCGTCTTGCGCTGATGTGGGGTCTGTTGCATGGCGAGCTACCTCCAGTTTTAGCCTGAACAGGAAATTACCCGGCAGTTTATGGAAAAATATGATAAACAAAAGATAGGACCCATCGATATTGTAGATACATCATGCGTTATTCACCGGAAGCCTTAACCGCCTTTGTCGAGGCGGTCGACAGCGGATCGTTCTCCGCCGCCGCCCGCCGCCTGCGGAAAAGTCAGTCGACGATCAGTACCGCCATCGCCAATCTGGAGGCCGATCTCGGTGTAATCCTCTTTGACAGGGCAACGCGGCAACCGACGCTGACCCCGCAGGGGGAGCAGGTGCTGAGCTATGTCAAAGCGATTCTTGCCGCCAGCGAGCGGCTGGACGAACTGGCTGTGTCGTTGTCCGGCGAGACGGAGCCGCGGCTGACCTTCGTGCTCTCCGATACTCTGCACCCGGACGTGCTGGAAGATCTGCTGGTGCAGTTTGACCGCCGCTTTCCTCATACCGAGTTTGAGTGTTTGATTGGCGAAGACGAGGATGTGATCGATCTCCTGCAAAAATCCCGCGCCCAGGTGGGGCTGATTGAGGCGAGGGAGCGCTACCCCACCGATATCGGCAGCACCCGCCTGCCGCTGCAGACGGCGATGGGCATTTATGTAGCCCCTGGCCATCCGCTGGCGGCGCAGGGTAAGGTCGCCTGGGATGAGCTGCGCAGCTGGCGCGAGCTGCGTTTGAGCACCTTTCTGGCCAGCGCCACCGAACCTGCCGCAGGCCAGGTCTGGTCGGCGCCAAACTACCTGCTGCTGCTCAGCATGGCGGCGCAGGGGTTCGGCTGGTGCATTCTGCCCAGCGCGCTGGTGGCGGAGTTTGCGCCGCAGGGCGGGCTGGTGGCGCTCGATATCCCCGGCTGGCCGCGGGCGATTTCAGTCGATCTGCTGTGGAATAAGAAAGCGCCGCCGGGAGCGGCCGGCAGCTGGCTGCGTCAGCATCTGCAGCGGCGTGAACGTTAACGAATAGCTATTTCTTTGTGATTGGCTTCACTTTTTTTAAACAATTACAAAGTTTTTTGATAACAATTATCTAGTATATCGCTGTTTCTTTGCGCAAATGCATGGGCAGGGGTAGAGGATGAAGGATGTCGTGATCGTCGGCGCGCTGCGAACGCCGATTGGCTGCTTTCAGGGCGCATTATCGCGCCATTCAGCCGTCGAGCTGGGGAGCGTGGTGGTGAAGGCGCTGGTGGAGAAGACGGGAATCGATCCGCACAGCGTGGATGAGGTGATCCTCGGCCAGGTGCTGACCGCGGGGACCGGACAAAATCCGGCGCGTCAGTCCGCTATTCGCGGTGGGCTGCCTAACACCGTATCGGCTATCACCATTAACGATGTCTGCGGTTCCGGCCTGAAGGCTCTGCACCTCGCTACCCAGGCGATCCAGTGCGGGGAAGCGGACGTGGTGATCGCTGGCGGCCAGGAGAATATGAGCCGAGCTCCGCATGTGCTTACCGACAGCCGTACCGGCGCCCAGCTGGGCAACAGCCAGCTGATTGACAGTCTGGTGCATGATGGGCTGTGGGATGCTTTCAACGATTATCATATGGGCGTCACGGCGGAAAACCTGGCCCGGGAATTTGGCATCAGTCGCGAGCTGCAGGACGCCTGGGCGCTCAGCTCACAGCATAAGGCGCGCAAGGCGATTGATTCCGGTCGCTTTCGCGATGAGATCGTCCCGGTTGTCACCGAGCATAACGGCGCGGCGCGCACCGTGGATACCGATGAACAACCGCGGGTGGATGCCAGCGCGGAAGGGCTGGCCAGCCTGCAGCCCACCTTCGATCGCCTTGGATCGGTGACCGCCGGCAACGCCTCAAGCATCAATGACGGCGCGGCGGCGGTAATGATGATGAGCGAGGCTAAAGCGCTGGAGCTGGGGCTGCCGATCCTTGCGCGGATCCGCGCCTTCGCCAGCGTCGGCGTCGATCCGGCGCTGATGGGCATTGCCCCGGTGCATGCCACCCGTCGCTGTCTGGAGCGGGCCGGCTGGCGGCTGGACGACGTCGATCTGATCGAAGCCAATGAGGCCTTTGCCGCTCAGGCGATCTCGGTTGGCCGGGTACTGGAGTGGGATGAGCGCCGGGTCAACGTCAACGGCGGCGCGATCGCCCTCGGCCACCCCATCGGCGCCTCCGGCTGCCGGATTCTGGTGTCGCTGGTGCATGAAATGATCAAGCGCGATGCCCGCAAAGGTCTGGCGACGCTGTGCATTGGCGGCGGTCAGGGCGTGGCGCTGGCGGTAGAACGCGCATAGCGCTATACCTCGATTTCCATGGCCTCCTGCGGGAGGCCTTTTTTATGCGCCGTGCTTTGCCGAACCCTTATTTTTCCCTCCCTCTTTCACTCTCCCCGGCGAAATTATTGAGCTTCGTCACGTCTTGTTGTGCCACCTTTTTTGAAACAAATAACTACGATCCTGGTCACTAAAACTATGGTGCCTAAAAAATAAAATGATGTTTCATAAAAACGAAATGTCATTTTATTTATTGTAAGGGTACCCTATGTTAAAACGCTCTCTGGTTCTCGCCGCCCTCTGCGGTATGTCTTTTGCAGCAACCGCGGTAACGATAGATTTACGTCATGAATTTATTGATGGCGGAAAGAGTGATAAAAGTAATGCTGACCGCGTCTCCGTTTCTCACCGCTTTGCCAACGGCTTAGGCTTTACCGTCGAGGCCAAATGGCGTTCGGGTGGCGACAACGGTTCGCAACCCTATTCGGACGTGGTGGGCAATGGCCATGAAGACACCATCAGCTGGCGCTGGAAAGCAACGTCGAACCTGTTCCTCACCCCCGGATTTACCATTGAGAGCAACGACAGCCGCTCCATCTACAAGCCGCACCTGCACGCGCAGTACAGTTTCGACAACGGCTTCTATGTCGCCGCTCGCTATCGCTATGAGTACACCCGCTACCCGAACAACGCCGGCAAAGATGATGACAAAGTTAACCGCGGCGACGCGTGGGCCGGATTTGTCCTCGGCGACTGGCGTACAGAGCTGAACTATGTCTATGCCCGCAGCTCGGAAGGGGTCAGCCGCAACGACAATAAACCCTACTCGCAGGAATATAACGTGAAGGTGGCCTATAAGCTGGATAATAACTGGTCGCCGTATGGTGAAATTGGCAACGTCGGGGTGAACGACCGCAGCGATCGTCAGACCCGCTTCCGCGTTGGGGTGGCCTACTCGTTCTGACCGACCATTCATCCCTCATCGTTTGTTTTCCCCGGCGCCGTCAGCCGGGGTTTTTTTATGGGGGAAAGAGAAGGGACAAAAAAAGCCCTCCATGAAGGAGGGCAAGGCCAGTTACAGAAAGAAGTGTGGCGTGGATCAGGCGCTCAGCATTGACGGGTGCGCGGGTAATTTCGCGATATAGATGGCCGGTTTACCGTCTTTATCGGAGCTGAACAGAATGGCGCTATCGTCCGGGGTAAATGAGGGGTGCGGGTGCGTTACCTGGCGGCTGTTGGCCACCGTCGCCCACGAGGTATCATGGCGCGCGACGCGGAAGTAGCGCTTTTTCGCCACGTTAAAGACATACAGCCAGGGATCGTTATCAATGGAGTAGCCGCCGGTATCCTTGACATCCACCGGTGTACCTGAGCCATCGCCTACCAGCAGCGTGCCATCGAAATTGCTCATCAGATGCGAGCAGGCCGGCATCGTCATCAGGGCCTCGTTGACGCCGCTTTCGGGATCAAAGCGATAGATCGTCCGCCCCTGCTGGCCTTTCAGATAGGAGACGTAGATCAGCGCCGAACCGTCCGGTACCCAAAATTCATGAGTACAGCTTTCGCCTGGAGCATGCGCTTTGACTTTGCGAACATGGCTGCCATCCTCGTTGACCAGCCACATGCGGGCGTCCACCAGATCGTGCGGCCCTTCATGGCAGAAGGCGACGGTATGGTCGTCGAAGGGACGATAGATCGGGTGTCCCAGCCAGATTTTTTCCTCATGGATCACCTGGCTCTCACCGCTGCGCAGGTCGACGCGCAGCAGGCGGCAGTGCGGTCCTTTATGGAAGAAATCATGGAAAATCTGCCAGTCGTTGAGTGGCGTCCAGTCGCTTTTGGCAATCTCAATGCCCACCAGTTTGCTGCAATCGCTGTTTGCCACCCAGGTGCCATACCCTACCCAGTCATCGCTAACGCGATAAACTTCGCGCTCGGCGAGGGTGGTCAGGTTGACTTCCAGCAGGATACGGTCATTTTTCACGTAATAAAGCGACTTATCGTCCGGGGAGAGGAAGCCGCCGAAGGTGTTATCCCCGGCGCCTTCGGTTAGCTGGACGGCCTCGGCGCTGGCGATATTCAGCAGATAGTAGTTCCAGTGGCCGTCAAACTCGCCGGCGAACAGTAAATGGCTGCCATCGTTAAAAAAGCACTTCTGATAGAAGTAGTTGCGATGACAGGTGACCTCCGGGGGGGTTAAGCGGGTGACTTCCGCCCCGGTATCCGGATCGTGGCTGACGTGATAATTCAGTTTGACCCGCATGCCTTTAGCCATGTAGTGCTCCTTTCTTTCCTGCGATGCCGCTGGACCAGAGGCGTGTCGCTGAGTGATATGTTTTAAAAGACGGGTATTAATTTATCAAAACATTGTTTCATTATTTGTGATGGCTCACGCAGTTCAGCGTAATTCCCGCGTTTTCAGCGGGCTGCTGGCTTCGCTTCGGCACCTCTGCAGACAATCGGTTGAATCTTCATCTTTTCAAAACCTTTTCCGGCCTGGCGCGTGCCGGGAGGCTCCTTTGCTTTTTCTTTTTTTGTAATCATCATCATAAAAAATGAAACATCGTTTTAAATAATATTGAAAATGGCTGGGGGCGGGGCTAAGATGGCACCCATCAGCAAAACGGAACTCTGTTTTATTTTCATTATGGTGGGCTATGCCCGAGAGTTCGCCCCACGCTCAGTCGCGCCGCCGGCGCGGACCGGGCCGAGAGAACCTTGCCTGCAAACAGCAGGCTCTGAACGACTAAGGAACATAATATGATTCTTGATGCATTCTCCCTGCAGGGAAAAGTGGCCGTCGTGAGCGGATGCGATACCGGTTTAGGTCAGGGGATGGCCCTCGGGCTGGCGGAAGCGGGCTGCGATATTGTCGGTATCAATATCGTCGAACCGGTGGAGACTATCGAGCGAGTAACCGCGCTGGGACGCCGTTTTCTTAGCCTGACCGCCGACCTGCGCCAGATCGACGGTATTCCTCAGCTTCTGGAGCGGGCGGTGGCGGAGTTCGGCCATATTGATATTCTGGTCAACAATGCCGGCCTGATTCGCCGCGAGGACGCGCTGGCGTTCAGCGAAAAAGACTGGGACGACGTGATGAACCTCAACATCAAGAGCGTATTTTTTATGTCCCAGGCGGCGGCGAAACACTTTATCGCCCAGGGCAGCGGCGGGAAGATCATTAACATCGCCTCCATGCTGTCGTTCCAGGGGGGGATCCGCGTGCCGTCGTATACCGCATCCAAAAGCGCGGTGATGGGCGTCACCCGCCTGCTGGCCAACGAGTGGGCCAAACACAACATCAACGTCAACGCCATCGCCCCGGGGTATATGGCGACCAACAACACCCAGCAGCTGCGCGCCGACGAGCAGCGTAGCAGCGAAATCCTCGATCGCATTCCCGCCGGGCGCTGGGGGCTACCGGCCGATCTGATGGGGCCAGTCGTGTTCCTTGCCTCCTCAGCCTCCGATTACATCAATGGCTACACGGTGGCGGTGGACGGCGGCTGGCTGGCGCGCTAACCGTCCGCGATGGCCGGGGTCTGTGGTATCGCTCCGGCCATCTGAGCAATTATTGTCCATACGCAAAAGTGCGGATCGTCCATACTCCGGAATACGGGTATAATGTTACCGCTCTGTATAAACAGGGTTATTAACTATTGGAAACGCATTTTTTGTTACTTTGAAAGTTTAATGTCCATCACAAAACCCATCCTGCCAGCAATATAGTCCATATCTTTGGCTTATCCTGCCTGACCCATTCATCCACCAGTCACGTACTTTCGTCTTATGTCTTACTCTGTGTGGCAGGAAAAAAATGACTTCAATCAGTAACGACTCTACATTATCGCCGCGGACGCAACGTGATACCCGGCGGATGAACTGGTTTGTTTCCATCGCCGCGGCGGTGGCGGGCTTGCTCTTTGGCCTGGATATCGGCGTGATATCCGGAGCGTTGCCCTTTATAACCGACCATTTCACCTTATCCAGCCAGCTTCAGGAGTGGGTGGTTAGCAGCATGATGTTGGGGGCGGCGATAGGCGCGCTGTTTAACGGCTGGCTGTCTTTCCGCCTTGGCCGTAAATACAGCCTGATGGCGGGGGCCGTACTCTTTGTGGCCGGCTCTATCGGATCCGCTTTTGCCGCCAGCGTGGAGGTGCTGCTGGTGGCCCGCGTGGTGTTGGGCGTGGCAGTCGGGATTGCCTCTTATACCGCGCCGCTGTACCTCTCCGAGATGGCCAGCGAGAACGTGCGCGGGAAAATGATCAGTATGTATCAGCTGATGGTCACCCTTGGCATTGTGCTGGCGTTTCTTTCCGATACCGCCTTTAGCTACAGCGGTAACTGGCGCGCCATGCTGGGCGTGCTGGCGCTGCCGGCGGTGATCCTGATCATTCTGGTCGTCTTTTTGCCGAACAGCCCGCGCTGGCTGGCGGAGAAGGGACGCCATATCGAAGCGGAAGAAGTGCTGCGGATGCTGCGCGATACCTCGGAAAAGGCGCGCGACGAGCTTAACGAGATCCGTGAGAGCCTCAAGCTGAAGCAGGGCGGTTGGGCGTTGTTTAAGGTCAATCGTAACGTGCGCCGGGCGGTGTTCCTGGGCATGCTGCTGCAGGCGATGCAGCAGTTCACCGGCATGAACATCATCATGTACTATGCGCCGCGTATCTTTAAAATGGCGGGCTTTACCACTACTGAACAGCAGATGATCGCCACCCTGGTGGTGGGCCTGACCTTTATGTTTGCCACCTTTATTGCGGTGTTCACAGTGGATAAAGCGGGCCGCAAGCCAGCGCTGAAAATCGGCTTTAGCGTGATGGCGCTGGGAACTCTGGTGCTGGGCTACTGCCTGATGCAGTTCGACAATGGCACCGCATCCAGCGGCCTCTCCTGGCTCTCCGTCGGCATGACGATGATGTGTATTGCCGGGTATGCGATGAGCGCGGCGCCGGTGGTGTGGATCCTCTGCTCCGAGATCCAGCCGCTAAAATGCCGCGACTTCGGCATCACCTGCTCGACCACCACCAACTGGGTGTCGAACATGATCATCGGCGCCACTTTCCTGACGCTGCTTGACGCGATTGGCGCCGCCGGCACCTTCTGGCTCTACACGGCGCTCAACGTGGCCTTTATCGGCATCACCTTCTGGCTGATCCCGGAAACCAAGAATGTCACCCTCGAGCACATTGAGCGCAACCTGATGGCGGGCGAGAAGCTGCGCAACATCGGTAATCGTTAATGTGAGGCGCGCGGCAACCACGGGCTGGCGACTTTGCGCGTCTCCCGATGGTTGTCGCCGTGAATGATATGCAGGGCGCTCAGGCGCCCGATGTCATAATGCGGCAGTTGCACTGTGGAGAGCGGCGGTAGAAACAGATCGCCAATGCCCACCATGTTGTCGTATCCCACTACCGCCACGTCCTGTGGAATGCGTAACCCCTGACCCAGCAGCGTCTGATAGACCATAAACGCGATGCGATCGTTGCCGCAGATCACTGAGTCAAAGCCAGGTTTGCCCTCGCGGATATGCGCCAGCACCACCGCCGGGATATCGTGGTAATGCTCATCGCCCTGGCCCATATACGAATGGCTCAGATGGTCCGGTTCGATACCGGCCTCCCGGCAGGCGCGCTCCAGCCCCCGGCGGCGGCGGATCGTCGCCGGCTGGCTGGCGGGTAAGTGCAGGCACAGCGGACGACGATAGTCAGCGGCAAGCAGGGCTTTCACCGCGTCGTACTGCCCCTGTTCATCGTCCGGGATATAGCTGGCCACCGGCTGGCTGAGGCTTTCGCAGTTGGCCAGCACGCAGGGCAGAGTCAGCAGTTTTTCCGGCAGCGGTACCTGGCGCAGGCCCATGGTGGTAAAGATAATGCCGTCCGGACGGTGGGAGAGGAGCAGGTCGACCACCGCTTCCGGACGATCGTCAGAAAACATATTGACCACAAAGCTGTTCCAGCCGTGGGCGCGGGCCGTCTCTTCGATCGATAAGGTGATCTCCACCGAAAAGGGCGTGGTCACGGTATCCAGCGCCAGCACGCCGATGGTGCTGGGGGTTGCGCGCGCCCCGCGGATCTTCTTCGCCGACAGGTCGGGGACGTAGTTGGTTTCGGCGATGGCGGCCTGCACGCGGGCCAGTGTCTCAGGCTTCAGCCGCTCCGGGGTGTTCAGCGCCCGTGAGACGGTCATCAGAGATACATTCGCCAGTTTTGCTACATCTTTCAGGGACGCCATTTTTTCCTCCGCCGTTGCCGCAGAGTACAGGCTATACAACTAAGTCGCTGATGTAAAAGAGTGAAACGATTTTCTGCTATCGCCGTCGTGAGCTATGTTGCGGTTGATTTTTGATCGCGATCGCATCTTCATTATGTTAACGTTAACTTTTGTGATTAACATCATATATCGCAGCGAATCCACCTGCGTTTTGTTTTTTGTTAACGTTACCATAATTGCATTCCTCTAACACGAGAATGTCATGATGAAAGCGCCTCACTCACACAGCTACCCGTTGCTCAGTGCCTTACTGTTTTTCTTTTTCGTGACCTGGTCGTCATCCGGCTCCTTGCTCTCTATCTGGCTTCACCAGGAGGTTGGGCTGAAGGCAGGCGATACCGGTATTATCTATGCCGTACTGTCGGTTTCCGCGCTGTTTGCGCAAGTTTGCTATGGATTTATCCAGGACAAGCTGGGGCTGCGCAAACATCTGCTCTGGTATATCACCGCGCTGCTGATCCTCTCTGGTCCGGCGTATCTGCTGTTCGGCCACCTGCTGAAAATCAACGTCCTGTTGGGCAGCATTTTTGGCGGGATCTATATCGGTTTGACCTTTAACGGCGGCATCGGCGTGCTGGAATCTTACACCGAGAGGGTGGCGCGTCAGAGCCAGTTTGAATTCGGCAGGGCGCGGATGTGGGGCTCGCTGGGCTGGGCGGTGGCCACCTTCTTCGCCGGCCTGCTGTTTAACATCAATCCGCAGCTAAACTTCCTCGTCGCCAGCTGTTCCGGGCTGGTGTTCTTTATCCTGTTGGCGCGGCTGCGGGTCTCCTCGGCGCCGCATGCGATGCAGGAGGCGGTATCGGGCGGTAAGGTGACCCTCGAAGATGCGCTACGCCTGCTGACGCTGCCGCGCTTTTGGGCGCTGGTCTTCTTCGTCATCGGCACCTGCATTTACGGCGTCTATGACCAGCAGTTCCCGGTCTATTTCTCATCGCAGTTCGCGACCCTGCAGGAAGGTAATGAGATGTATGGCTACCTCAACTCCTTCCAGGTGTTCCTCGAGGCGGCCGGCATGTTCTGCGCGCCGTGGCTGGTGAACCGCATCGGCGCCAAAAACGGTCTGATTTTCGCCGGCATGGTGATGGCGATGCGCATGGTGGCCTCCGGTCTGGTGGAGGGGCCGCTGCTGATCTCCATCACCAAACTGCTGCACGCGGTGGAGTTGCCGATACTGCTGGTGGCTATCTTTAAGTACAACAGCCTCAACTTCGATAAACGTCTCTCCTCCACCCTCTATCTGGTGGGCTTCGCCTGCACCAGCTCGATTATCGCCAGCGTATTGTCGCCGCTGGCGGGCTACAGCTATGAAAAATATGGCTTCGCCCAGTCCTACCTGATCATGGGCCTGCTGGTGTTCTGCACCACCTTTATTTCCATCTTCTTGTTGCGCTCCGGCAAATCCTCCGCCGATCCGCTGGTGTCGCAACCTACCGCTATCTGAATCAAAAAGAGTGAAAATGATGACTTACACAATCTCCCGGGCTGAACAGGTACTCCAGACACAACGCCAGGCGCTGAATCTGCGCTGGTATCCGCACTATCACCTGGCGGCCCGCGCCGGGTGGATCAACGACCCAAACGGTCTGGTGTGGTTCGACGGCTGGTACCATGCCTTTTATCAACATCACCCGTACTCCACCCAGTGGGGACCGATGCACTGGGGGCACGCGCGCAGTAAGGATCTGGTGCACTGGGAGCATTTGCCGGTAGCCCTGGCGCCGGAGGGCCCGGAGGATAAAGACGGCTGCTTTTCCGGCTCGGCGGTGGTCGATGGCGATACCCTGGCGCTGATTTACACCGGGCATAAGTTCCACGGCGATCCTGGCGACGAAGCCAATCTGTATCAGGTGCAGTGTCTGGCCACCAGCCGCGACGGGATCCACTTTGAGCGCCAGGGGATGGTGGTCGACACCCCGCCGGGTATGCACCACTTCCGTGACCCGAAGGTCTGGCGTGAAGGAGACAGCTGGTACATGATCGTCGGCGCGCGCGAAGGCGATACCGGCCAGGTGCGGCTGTACCGTTCAGCCGATCTGCGCCAGTGGCAGGACGCGGGGGTGCTGGATGAAGCGGAAAGCACCATGGGCTATATGTGGGAGTGCCCGGACTTCTTCACCCTCAACGGCAAACGCGTTCTGATGTTTTCCCCACAGGGGATGCAGGCCGCGGGGTTCAGCAACCGCAATCTGTTCCAGAGCGGCTATCTGATCGGCGAGTGGCAGCCAGGCCAGCGTTTTATTCGCCATGGCGAATTCCGGGAGATGGATAACGGCCACGATTTCTATGCCCCGCAAAGCTTCGCCACCCCCGATGGCCGGCGGATCGTGATTGGCTGGCTGGATATGTGGGAATCGCCGCTGCCGGAGCAGCAGGACGGCTGGGCGGGCATGCTCTCCTTGCCGCGCGAGCTGAGCCTGAGCGCGGATGACCGCCTGCAGATGCGCCCGGCGAAAGAAGTGGAGAGCCTGCGCGGCGCCTGGTTCCCGTGGCCGGTCAGCACCCTGAACAACCAGCAGACGACGATGGTCGACAACTGCGAGGCGATGGAGGTGAATCTGCGCTGGGACTGCGCCCGCAGCAGCGCCGAGCAGTATGGTCTGCGCTTTGGCGATGGCCTGCGCATCTACGTGGATGCCCAACAGCAGCGTCTGGTGGTGGAGCGGCATTATCCGCAGTATGGCCTGTGCGGGACGCGCAGCGTGCCGTTGACCGCCGGAGCGGATCTCAACCTGCGAATATTTTTCGATAGCTCTTCGGTGGAGGTTTTTGTCAATGACGGCGAAGCCTGCCTGAGCAGCCGTATCTATCCGCAGGCTCCCCACCGTGAATTAGCGTTATTTGCCTGGAGCGGCTCGGCGGCATTAACCGAAGCCGGCGCCTGGCAGCTCGAATAATAATAAGGCTGTTGTCGTTAATAACCCGTCTTTGACGATGGGCGGGTTATTATTGCCTGCATCGTCGTGCGTTACCCATTAATAAAAAATTCAGTTCATTCCATAATAAAAGGGTTTACCGATGAATAAAATCTGGGTCGGGTGTTTTCTGACGTCTCTGTATCTGCCATCCGTTATGGCGCAGGCGCCGTTATCGCTGGAGGAGCGACTGGCGCAAATGGAGCAGCGGCTAAAGGCGACGGAGGCGCGCGCCGCCAGCGCAGAGGCGGAAATTAAGACGCTGAAAGGCCAGCAGCAGGCCGCGACGGTCGCCCGCGCGGCGCCTGCTTCGCCGCGTTTGCAGCTAAATGACAATGGCGAATTAAAATTTTATGGCGACGTCGAATTTAACCTCGATGGCGCCAGTCGCACCGGCAGTCTGACGTCGGTCAAAACCAGCGCGAATAAAAGCTGGGCGCCCGGCGATAAAGAGCGCTGGGATATTAACGGTCGTATTCTGTTGGGTTTCGATGGCAGACGGAATGGCGCCGACGGGCAATATGCCGGATTCAGCGTGCAGCCTCTGGCGGATATGGATGGCAAAATGAATCTTGATGATGCGGCATTTTTCTTCGGCCAGCAGGATGACTGGAAAATAAAAATAGGCCGCTTTGAAGCCTGGGATATGTTCCCGCTGAATCAGGATACCTTTATTGAATATTCAGGTAATACCGCCAACGATCTCTATTCCGATGGCTATGGCTATATTTACATGATGAAAGAGGGGCGCGGGCGCAGCAGCAGCGGCGGCAACCTCCTGTTCAGCAAAACGGTGGATAACTGGTATTTCGAGGTTAACACCTTGGTGGAGGACGGCAGTTCGCTGTTTGTCGATCAGAACTATCACGGTAATGCGCTGGAAAACCGCAAAAACGTGGTGTATGTGCGGCCGGTGGCGGCGTGGCAGTCCGGCGCCTGGTCGGCGGCGGCGGCGATTGAGAGCAACCTCGTCAACAACGCCTACGGCTATCAGAGCCAGAGCGGGCGCTGGGTCGACCAGTCAAACCGCACCGGCTACGGGCTGACCATTAGCTGGAACACCCTGAAAAGCGATCCGCAGGATGGGGCGGTGGTCAATCTGAGTACCGCCCTGCTGGACGCGGCGGACGAAACCGACTTCAGCGCCGGGATCAACGCCCTTTGGCATCGCGTGGAGCTGGGCTATATCTATGCGCACAATAAAATCGACCAGTTCAATATGGCCGGGGTGACCAGCGAATGCGATGGCGATTGCGCTATCCTGGCGCCGGGGCGCTATGACATCCATACCCTGCACACCTCCTGGCAGTTGCCGAATATCATGGCGATGCCGAACTTCAATATTTACCTTGGCGCCTATGCCTCGTGGCTCGATTCCACGGCAGCGAAGAGCGGGAATCCCGATGAACGCTACGGCGCCCGGGTGCGCTTTAAATATTTCTTCTGACAGGGCCGTCTGGCAGACCCTCCCGCGGCGTGCGCCGCGGGAGAGTTCAGACGGGCAGGTTAGCGCATCGCGCGGCGCAGAATGCGGTCGGTCTGGCGCTGGAAGTCCTCGGCCGCTTCTTCCACCGACTTTTTACCGTAGTCGATGTACTGCAGGGTGGTGCCGAACTGGGCGACGATCTGCGGATCGTCGAAGTACGGGGAGACCGGCAGAGCGGTGGGCAGGGATTGCGCCAGCTTCAGGCCGGACACCGCCGGATCGTCGGCTTTGATTACCCCATCCTCGGTCAGGTAGGTGACCGCCGCTTTACTCAGCGGCACGCCGCGCTCCAGTCCAAGAATATCCACCCCTTCTTTGCTGTTCAGCAGGAAGTTAATCACTTTCGCCGCCGCCTGCGGGTTTTTCGTCGATTTGCCAATCGATAACATTTGCGCGGGCTTGAAGAACAGTCCGGCATCGGTGGCGCCCGGCAGCATCGGGTATTCCCCCAGCACCAGCTTCGCCGGCGGCTTCAGGTTATCGGAATATTTGTTGATGGTGGAGTTCCACATGTAGGTCCCGCCCCATTCGCCCTGGATCCACGGCTTCATTTCGTACATGTTGCTCTTGCCGAAGGAGGCATAGTAGCGGGTGTCCGGCATCACATGGCTGTCGATAAGCTTCTTATACATACCGAAGAAATCCGCCCACTGCGCTTTGCTGTAGGAGAATTTTCGCCCTTTCTCATCGATGGCCGGCTGATTGTATTTTTGCACCATATAAGAGTTGAGCAGGGCCAGCACGTCCTGGTGTTCGAGCACCACCGGGTAGTACTGTTTCCCGAGCTTGCTTTCGAAAGTTTTTCCCGCCGCCATGAGTTCATCCCAGGTTTTCGGGAAGGGGATGCCCGCCTTTTTCCATGCTTCGTCGTTAAAGTAGAAGACGCGGGCGGTGACGGAAATTGGAATACCGTTAAGCTTGCCGTTGACCGTGGTGGACTGCAGTTCTTTGGCGTCGAACTGGCTGAGGTCGATCTCGTCTTTCAGGGTATTCAGATCGTAAAAGCCATCGCCATTTTTCGAAAAGATCGGCAGCCAGTTCCAGTTGGTCTGCATCACGTCAGGCTCGGTACCGCCGGCAATCTGGGTGGTCAGGCGTGAAAGATGGCCGTCCCAGCCGGTGTATTCTGCTTTGACGTTGATGTCTGGGTTTTGTTTGTGGAATTCCTCCAGCGCCTTGAGGGTGACCTGATGGCGGCCGTTGCCCCCCCACCAGGACATACGCAGGTCGACATCCTGCGCTAGCGAAGAGAAGGCGCTAAGGCCCAGGGTGGCGGAGAGGGTGGCGCTTATCAGCACGTTTTTCATTGTTATGCTCCAGGGTTCACAGAGAGAGGTTCTGTTCGGTTTTGGCGTCAAAGATGTGACACTTGTTGAGATCAAAGGTGAAATAGACTTTGCGATTCAGTCCCTTGGCAATCATCGGCTTCGCATCGTCCGACGGCACGCGGGCGGTCAGCTCATAATCAGCAACCCTGAGATAAACAAAGAATTCATGTCCCATGTTTTCTACGCGTACCATTTCACCCGCGCAGGAACCTTCGGCAAACGGTTCATCGGAGAGAGAGACAAACTCCGGGCGCACGCCAAAGAACACCTGCTGATTCTTATGGGTTTCAACTTTGCTTTGCAGCCGATCGTTGAGCGGCAGCCGCTGATCGCCCAGCGTCAAATGCAGGCGACCACCGTGCTCAACCAGCTGGCTGGGACGAATATTCATCTCCGGCGCGCCGATAAACCCGGCGACAAACATATTTTTCGGCTGGTGGTAGAGATTGTCTGGGGTATCAACCTGCATAATGTGGCCGAGCTTCATCACGCAGATGCGGTCGCCCATGGTCATCGCTTCCGTCTGATCGTGGGTGACGTAGACGGTGGTCGCCGGTTTGCCAGATTTTTTCAACTGCTTATGCAGATCGGAAATGCGGATCCGCATCGAGGCGCGCAGCTTGGCGTCAAGGTTGGAGAGCGGTTCGTCGAACAGGAAGACGTCCGGTTTTTTGACGATCGCCCGGCCCACCGCCACGCGCTGCGCCTGGCCGCCGGAGAGCTGGCGCGGCAGGCGATCGAGCAGTTCTTCCAGTTCGAGAATTTTCGCCGCTTCTTCCACCTGTCTGTCGATTTGCGCCTTCGGCAGCTTGCTCAGCTTCAGGCCGAAGGCGAGGTTTTCGCGCACCGTCATATGCGGATAGAGGGCGTAGTTCTGGAACACCATCGCGATGCCACGGGATTTAGGCGCCAGGTTGTTGACGATTTTGTCCCCAATCCGCACCTCGCCGCCGCTGATGGTCTCCAGACCCGCCAGCATGCGCAGGGTGGTCGATTTGGCGCAGCCGGAGGGGCCGACGATCACCATAAATTCGCCATCGGCAATCTTCAGGTCGATACCATGCACCGCTTTAAACCCGTTGGAGTAGACTTTTTCCAGTTTGTTGAAAATCACTTCAGCCATGATATTTCCCTCTTAACCTTTGATTCCGCTGCTGGTCACGCCCTGCACGAAGTAGCGTTGAGCCAGGAAGAAGACAATGATGGACGGCAGAATGGAGATGCTCGCCATTGCCAGAATTTCGTTCCACGGCGCGCCTTCCGTGACGTCGATAGACATTTTTAGCGCCAGCGCGATGGGATACTTATCGACGCTGTAGACGTAGATCAGCGGACCGATAAAGTCGTTCATCGACCACATAAACTGGAACAGCGCCACCGAGATAATGGCCGGCTTGAGGATCGGCACCACCACATACCACAGCACCTGGATGGAGTTGCAGCCGTCGATCTGCGCCGCCTCTTCCATATCGCGCGGCACGCCGCGCAGAAACTGGATCAGCATGAAGACGAAGAATCCCTGGGTGGCGAAGGCCAGCGGCAAGTACAGCGGCAGATAGCTGTTCAGCATCCCCATTTCGCGGAACATCAGGTACTGCGGGATCAGCAGGACGGTGCTCGGCAGCAACATGGTGGTGATAAGCGTTGCGAACCAGAACTTCTTCCACGGGATCTCAAAGCGTGCGAAGCCGTACGCCACGATGGTGGAGGAAATGATCGTTAACACCACTTTCGGGATCACATACTTAAAGGTGTTCAGCATATAGTGGCCGAAATGGTATTCGGTGCCGGTCTTCCAGCCGTTGATAAACCCGTCCCAGGTGGCGTGGGCAGGCCACAGCCCGAGGGTGGTGAAGATCTCGTGGTTCGGCTTGAACGAGGCGGAGAACATCCACGCCAGCGGGTAGAGCATCAGCAGGCCGACGAATATCAGCACGACGTAGCGCACCACCCGGCTCACCTTTTCCCGGCGCAGCGTACGGGCGACCTCACGATCGGCGTCGCTCATCACCGGCGCCATCTGTTGAATATCAGCCATTTTTGCCTCCCTTATCGGCGGAGTAGAAGACCCAGTATTTCGATGACTTAAAGGCGATCGACGCAAAGACCGCCACGACGAGGAACAGCACCCACGCCAGCGCGGCGCCATAGCCCATGTCGAAGTACTTAAAGGCGGTATCGTAGATATAGAGTGAGAACAGGTAGGTGTAATAGGTCGGACCGCCGCCGGTTATCACGTACGGGCCGGTAAACTCCTGGAACGCCTGGGTGGTCTGCATAATAAAGTTGAAGAAAATCACCGGGGTGATCAGCGGCACGGTGACCTTCATGAACATCTGCCACTTTGAGGCGCCGTCAATCATTGCCGCCTCATACTGCGACTGCGGAACGTTCTGCAGCGCGGCGAGGAAGATGACCATCGCGGAGCCAAACTGCCAGACGCGCAGCAGGGTGACCGACATCAGCGCCAGGGAGGGTTCCCCCAGCCAGTTGATGGCATCGATGCCAAAGACGGCGAGAAAACTGTTCAGCAGGCCGTCAATGGCGAACAGGGCGCGCCACAGCACGGCAATCGCCACCGAGCTGCCAAGGATCGACGGGATGTAATAGGCGGTGCGGAAAAAGCCGATGCCGCGCAGTTTGAAATTGAGCACAAAAGCAATGCCGAGGGCGAAAGCCAGTTTTAAGGGGATGGTTAAAAAGACGTAGGCAAAGGTCACCCCCATCGATTTCCAGAACAGGCTATCCTCGGTCAACATATAGCGATAGTTTTCGATGCCGTTAAATACCGGCGGGCTCATCAAGTCGTACTCGGTAAAACTGAGAAAGAAAGATGAAACAAAGGGAAAAGCGGTAAAGACGATCAGCCCGATGATATAGGGCGATATCCATGCCAATCCCAGCAGCTTGTTTTCATTCATACATACCTACCTGGCTTACGAGTTGTAATACGGATCCGGTGACGCCGCGCTGTCGGCCTTTTACGCCTGACAACGCAAAAATGTCTGAACGCTTCCTCTGCTTAACATGTCCTTGTTAATTAATGGGTTATTCTTTGACTGGTCTAGCAGGTAAGGGCTGTCAGCCCTTTTTTTATGCTGAACTGTTTTTTATAAAACACCGTTTTAATTTCATTTTATTGCGATTTGTTTCTGCGTCATGCAGATCAGGATGGAAATGTGATCAAAGTCGAAACGATGTTTCAAAAAGGTGAGGTGGTAAGCATTTTGGCCGTAAAGGGCGTCTGAAAGGAATGAAAAATTAGGCTTAACTGAGCGGGAAATATAATTACCAGGATAATGATTGTGGCAGCATCTTTTTATTGAAGGGCGCCGGGCAGTAACCGGGGACGGCGAACGCCCCCGTTATGGATTAGCCTTCAAGAAAATCTTCGCGAATGGGAGTAAAGGTATCGAGCAGCGTGCCGGGCTGCAGGCAGACGCAGCCGTGCATAATCCCCGGCCGCTTATACAACGTATCGCCGGCGCTGACGACGCGCGTCTCCTCGCCGATGGTGAACTCGAACTCGCCGGAAAGCACATAGGTGAGCTGTTCGTGAGGATGGTTATGCATCGGGCCGACGGCGCCGGCGGCAAAATTCACCTCCACGGCCATCATTTTGCCGTCGTGGGCCAGAATGCGGCGGGTTACGCCATTGCCGAGGTCTTCAAGGGTGGTGTCTTTATGAAAAATAAACATCTGGCGATCCTGTTGTTAAAGTGAAACACTGTTTCATTTAACTTATCCCACTCTTCATGAAAAAGAAATACGCGGCCAGAGAAGTGGAAAGTTGATCACAAGTTTGCTTCACTGGCAGAAACGACATAAGGAGCAGAAGATGAAAACCATTGGCCTGTTAGGCGGCATGAGCTGGGAGTCCACGATCCCCTATTATCGGTTGATCAATGAGGGCGTTAAGGCGCGACTGGGCGGCCTGCACTCTGCCAGCCTGGTGCTGCACAGCGTCGATTTTCACGACATCGAAGCCTGCCAGTCCGCCGGCGACTGGGATCGCGCCGGAGAGATCCTTGCTGAGGCCGCGGTCGGGCTGCAGCAGGCGGGGGCCGAAGGCATTGTCCTGTGCACCAACACCATGCATAAAGTCGCAGATGCCATCGCCGCCCGCTGCCAGGTTCCCTTCCTGCATATTGCCGATGCCACCGGACGGGCGATTGCCGCCAAAGGTCAGCGCCGGGTCGCGCTGCTGGGCACCCGCTATACCATGGAGCAGACCTTTTACCGCGGTCGTCTGCAGGAGCAGTTTGCCATCGAGACGCTGATCCCTGAGGCTGACGATCGGGCGCAGATCAATCAGATCATCTTCGACGAACTTTGTCTCGGCACCTTCAGCGAGGCGTCGCGGGATTATTATCTGCAGACGATCGCCGCCCTGGCGGAGCAGGGGGCGGAAGGGGTTATTTTCGGCTGTACGGAGATTGGCCTGCTGGTGCCTGCCGAGCTCAGCCCGCTGCCGGTCTTTGACACCGCGGCGATCCACGCGGAAGACGCGGTCAACTTTATGCTCTCTGCAGGACCGACGCCAGCGGCGTGAGGATCTGCGGCAGACTCTGCTGCAGGTGGGCAACAAAGGCGTCGACCAGCGCCGAGCGCGGGCGGTGGAGAGGGCGGATCAGGCTGACGGTAAACGGCACCTCGACGCTGAAGCGGCGCACCACCACGCCGCTATCGGCATAGTCCAGGGCGGTTAACGGATTCACCACCGAGATCCCGGCGCCGGCGCGCACCATGGCGCAGATCGAGGCCGCGCTGTGGGTTTCGACCACCATCCGCCGTTTAACCTGATGCTCAAGGAACAGGGCGTCGAGCAGCTGGCGATAGCTGTCGGTGCGCGACAGGCTGATGTAGTTTTCGCCCTGAAAATCGGCGGGGGTCAGCGTCGCCTGCGCCGCCAGCGGATGGCCGGCGGGCAGCACGCAGACTTCATTCAGCGTCAGCAGCGGGGTGCGTTCGGTGCCCGCGGGGGTATGCAGGGTCTCCGTCAGGCCAAGGTCATGGCGCTGGGCGGAGAGCCACTCCTCCAGCAGCGGCGACTCCTGGGGGACGATCTGCAGGCTGACCTCCGGGTAGCGAGCGAGAAACGGCGGCAACAGCAGCGGCAGAAAGGACTGGGAAAACACCGGCAGACAGGCGATCGACAGCTCGCCCTGGCGGAACTCGCGCAGGCTCTCGGCGGCGCTGACGATACGGTCCAGGCCATACCAGGAGCGCTGAACCTCCTCAAACAAACGCAGGCCCTGCACCGTCGGCTGCAGGCGACCGCGGGTCCGCTCAAACAGTTGCAGGCCGAGCACCTTCTCAAAGCGCGCCAGCTCGCGACTGACCGTGGGTTGCGAGGTGTGCAGCATCCGCGCCGCTTCGGTCAGGTTGCCGGTGGTCATCACCGCGTGAAAGATTTCGATATGACGCAAATTGACGGCTGGCATGCGGTCTCCGTGAGGCTCGGCTGGAACCATATCATTTTTGCATAGAGTCGCGATAAAACGATATTTTTTATTCGTCTGTCACTGTGGCGTAATCAGAAAAAACAGCGACCAACACACGCACTGCACCGGAGTTCTTATGCCACACTCGCTTTACGCCACCGATACTGACCTGACCGCGGACAACCTGCTGCGCCTGCCGGCGGAATTTGGCTGCCCGGTCTGGGTCTATGATGCGCAGATTATTCGCCGCCAGATAGCCCAGCTCAGCCAGTTCGACGTGGTGCGTTTTGCGCAAAAAGCCTGCTCTAACATTCATATTCTGCGTCTGATGCGTGAGCAGGGGGTGAAGGTGGACTCGGTGTCGCTGGGGGAGATCGAGCGGGCGCTGGCGGCAGGCTACGATCCGCAGCAGAATCCCGAGGATATCGTCTTCACCGCCGATCTGATCGACGACGCCACCCTCGATAGGGTGAAGGCGTTACAGATCCCGGTGAACGCCGGCTCGATCGACATGCTGAGCCAGCTGGGCGAGGTGTCGCCGGGCCATCGCGTCTGGCTGCGCGTCAACCCGGGCTTTGGCCACGGCCACAGCCAGAAAACCAATACCGGCGGTGAGAATAGCAAGCATGGCATCTGGTACAGCCACCTGCCGGCGGCGCTGGAAGTGATGCGACGCTATCAGCTGCAGCTGGTCGGGATCCATATGCATATCGGCTCTGGCGTTGACTATGGTCACCTGGAGCAGGTGTGCGGCGCGATGGTGCGCCAGGTCGTCGACTTTGGCCAGGATCTGCAGGTCATCTCCGCCGGCGGCGGTCTGTCGATTCCTTACCGCGAAGGTGAAGAGGCCATCGACACCGCCCACTATTATGGCCTGTGGAACCGCGCCCGGGAGCAGATCGCGGCCCATCTGGGGCACCCGGTGAAACTGGAGATTGAGCCAGGACGCTTCCTGGTGGCCGAGTCCGGCGTGCTGGTGTCGCAGGTGCGCAGCGTGAAAGAGATGGGCAGCCGTCACTTCGTGCTGATTGACGCCGGCTTTAACGACCTGATGCGCCCGGCAATGTACGGTAGTTATCACCATATCACCGCTCTGGCGGGGGATGGCCGGGATCTCAGCGCCGCGCCGCAGGTCGAAACCGTGGTGGCCGGGCCGCTGTGCGAATCCGGGGATGTCTTTACCCAGCAGGAGGGGGGCAAAGTCGAGACCCGCCTGCTGCCGGCGGTGGCGCCTGGGGATTATCTGGTGCTCCATGACACCGGCGCCTACGGGGCTTCGATGTCGTCCAACTATAACAGCCGTCCGCTGCTGCCGGAGGTGCTGTTTGATGGCGGTAAGGCGCGGCTGATCCGCCGTCGCCAGACCATCCAGGAGCTGCTGGCCTTAGAGCTTATTTAAAAAAAGGTCCCGTCGTCACCGACTCGCGAAGCACCAGCGTGCCGGTAAACGGCGGGATCGTTTCTATCGGCTGCTGATTGGCAAGCTTGATCGCCTGGTCGATAGCCGTAGTGATCATGTTGTCGATGGGCAGATAAACCGTCGACAGCCCCGGCTCCAGCCATTTCGCGCTTGGCGCATCGTCGAAGCCAAACAGCGACACATCCTGTGGAATACGCAGCCCCGCCTGATGCAGCGCCTTTGACGCCCCCAGCGCCATATCATCGTTACAGGAAAACAGCGCGCTGAAGCGGGCTTTCTCGTCCAGCAGTTCCCGGCACAGTTCGTAGCCGCGGGTCATCGTCGAGTCCCCATACTTCACCCGGCTCGGATCCCACTCAATACCATGTTTTATCAGCGCGTTGCGGTAGCCCTGCAGGCGAGCCTGGCCGGTAGGGGTATGCATCGGGACGGTGATGCAGGCGATATCGCGGTGGCCCTGGGTAATCAGATACTCCACGGCCTGGAAGGCGGCTTCCTGCTGTTCGAAGAACACGCAGCGTTCGCGGGCCTGCGCCACATCGCGGTTAATCACCACCAGCGGCATGGCGATCGAGTTAATCAGCGACATGATCGCCTTCTCGCTCATGTGCCGGGTATAGAGGATGATCGCATCGCACTGCCGGTCGGCGAGCATCTGCACCGCTTCCTCTTCGCGCTCCGGCGTATCATGGCCGTCGGTGACGATAAGCTGCTTTCCCCAGGCTTCGGTCTGGCGTGACGCCTGCTGCAGCAGACGGCCAAAGTAGAAGCCGTCAAAGGTGGAGACGACCAGCCCGATACTATTGCTGGTCTGATTGGCCAGCGAGCGGGCAAGGAAATTGGGCCGGTAGCCCAGCTCTTCCATCGCTTTAAAGACCTGTTGGCGGGTGCTCTCTTTCACCTGACCTGTGCCGTTCAACACGCGGGAAACCGTCGCTTTCGAGACGCCTGCGCGAATTGAGACATCCAGCATTGTAGCCATTCATCGATTCCTGATTTCACGTGGTAAAGCGCAGTTTATCACAGACCGAAAAGGGACATATCGACGGGGCGGGGCGGAAAAACCATCGCGATCACGCTTTTGGCAGGAACTGACGAGCCGACAGTCTCTGGTATGCCAATGTCGATTTTATCGGATATTTGGGATACCACTGTGCGCGTTGCGAGCGCTGTCACAGAACTATTTTTGCCTGGCGACTATGTTTTGGTATGCCAAAAGTCTCTGGCTGTTCACCTGGCCGCAATAAGCCCTTTACTCTGAGGTACTCTTTTATGGCATTACAGGACAAACTGATCGACGCGCTGGGGCGTTTCGCGACGACATTCAACAGCTATCGCTACATTATGGCGATCAAATCGGCGTTTATTACCCTGATGCCGGTGATCATCGTCGGGGCCTTTTCGGTGCTGATCTCCAATATGGTGCTGGATCCGAAGAATGGGCTCGCCAGCTTTTCCTCGCTCTCCTTTCTTGCGGCGCTGAAGCCGATCACCAGCGCGCTAAACTACGCTACGCTCAACTTCCTCAATATCGGCGCCGTGTTTCTGATCGGTATTGAGCTGGGGCGGATCAACGGCATCAAAAGCCTGTTTCCCGGCCTGTTGGCGGTGATCTGCTTTATCTGCGTCACGCCGACCACGGTAGAGATGATGGTCGATGGCCAGATGCACGTGGTGAAAGATGTCCTGCTGCGCCAGTTTTCCGATACCCGCAGTCTGTTCCTTGGGATGTTCATCGCCATTCTGTCAGTGGAGATTTACTGCTGGCTGGAGGGGCGCAAGGGACTGAAGATCAAAATGCCGGATACCGTGCCGCCGAACGTCTCTGCCTCTTTTTCCGCGCTGATCCCGGCGATCATCACCACCACCGCGATCGCCACCTTTGGTTTTCTCTTTCACCAGCTGACGGGAATGTATCTCTACGATGCGGTCTACCAGGTGGTGCAGCAGCCGCTGGAGCGGGTGGTGCAGAGCCTGCCGGGGATCCTGCTGCTGATGTTCGTCGCCCAGCTGTTCTGGGTGATCGGCATTCACGGCAACCAGATGATCAAGCCGATCCGCGAGCCGCTGCTGCTGGGAGCGATCACTGTCAATATGAGCGCTTTTGAGCAGGGGAAAGAGGTACCGAACATCATCACGATGCCCTTCTGGGATGTCTACATGAGCATCGGCGGCTCGGGGCTGACCATCGGCCTGCTGATTGCGGTGATGATCGCCACCAGGCGCAAAGAGATGAAAGAGATCGCCAAGCTGTCGATAGGCCCGGGGCTGTTCAATATTAACGAGCCGGTGATCTTCGGGATGCCGATCATGCTCAACCCGATCCTCGCCATCCCGTTTATCATCACCCCGCTGGTGACCGGCAGCATCGGCTATTTCGCCACCCTGACCGGCTTCGCCGGCAAGGCGGTGGTGATGGTGCCCTGGACCACACCGCCGCTGATCAACGCCTGGCTCTCCACCGCCGGCTCGATGGGGGCGGTGGTGACCCAGCTTATCTGCATCGTCGTCGCGGTGCTTATCTATCTGCCTTTCGTCAAAATCGCCTCCCGCCGTGCCGATGCCGCGCAGCGTCAGGTAGACAATCAACAAACCGCCAACCCTGTCTGAGGAGCCTATGACTACCGTACGGATGACCATTCCCGATGATTTTATCCTTGGCGCGGCGGCTTCCGCCTGGCAGACCGAAGGCTGGAGCGGGAAAAAACCAGGGCAGGACTCCTGGCCCGATCTCTGGTACAAAAACGATCGCCACGTCTGGCATAACGGCTATGGCCCGGCGGTGGCCACCGATTTTATCAACCGCTTTCAGGAAGATGTGCAGCTGATGAAGCTGGCCGGGCTGACCCACTACCGCACCTCAATCAACTGGTCGCGCTTTCTGACCGACTATGAAAACGTCACGGTGGATGAGGAGTATGCGGCCTATTACGACCAGCTGTTCGATGCGCTGCTGGCCAACGGCATCACGCCGATGATCTGCCTTGAGCATTATGAATTGCCCGGCTATCTGCTGGAAAAGTATGGCGGCTGGGGGTCGAAAACGGTGGTTGAGCTGTTTGTGCGCTATGCGGAGAAGGTGTTTGCCCGCTACCACCCGAAGGTGACGCGCTGGTTTACCTTTAATGAGCCAATTGTGGTGCAGACCCGGGTCTATCTGGATGCTCTGCGCTGGCCCTATGAGCAGAACACCAGCACCTGGATGCAGTGGAACTATCATAAGGTGCTGGCGACCGCCAGCGTCGTGAAGCGGTTTCGCGAGCTCGGCTATCCCGGGACCGTCGGCTGCATCCTCAATCCGGAGGTGACCTACCCACGCTCACGCGCCCCCCATGACCTGCGCGCGGCGGAGATCTACGATCTATTCTACAACCGCATGTTCCTCGACCCGCTGGTGCACGGCGTCTGGCCGCCGGAGCTTCTCGCGCTGCTTGAGCAGCATCAGGTGACGTGGGAGACCAGCGAGGAGGATCTGGCGGTTATCCGCGAGCACACCGTCGATGAGCTGGGGATTAATCTTTACTACCCGCACCGGGTCAAAGCCCCGTCGCGGGCCTGGCATCCGCATACCCCGTTCCATCCGGCCTGGTATTATGAGTCGTTTGAGCTGCCCGGCCGGCGGATGAACGCCTCCCGCGGCTGGGAAATCTACCCGCAAATCATCTTTGATATGGCGATGCGGATAAAAAATGACTATCGCAACATCCCGTGGTTCGTGGCGGAGAGCGGGATGGGGGTGGAAAACGAAGGCCAGTTCCGTAACCGCGAAGGCGTCATCGATGACAGCTACCGCATTCGTTTTATCAGCGAACATCTGTGGCACACCCTGCGCGCCCGCGAGGCAGGGGCCAACTGCCAGGGCTATATGCTGTGGGCGTTTACCGACAACGTATCGCCGATGAACGCCTTTAAAAACCGCTACGGGCTTATCGAAATCGATCTGCAAAACCATCGCGCCCGGCGACCCAAAGCCTCGGCGCACTGGTTTCGTCAACTGGGCGAACGGCGTGAACTGGTGCTGGATATCGATGATGAATACCGCTAGCCGGGGGCAATATTTGCTAAGATAGCGGCGTATTTGACTCGCAGGCATGTAACGCACAGGTGATTTTGTGGAAAAAGCGATAGTTCCGCCGGAAAAGAAGCCCTATCAGGAGATTGGTGATGACCTGCGCGCCCAGATCGCGCAGGGGCGCTACCCGGTTGGGTCGCGTTTGCCGCCGGAACGCCATATTGCCGAAACCTATGGCGTCAGCCGGACCATCGTGCGCGAAGCGCTGCTGATGCTGGAGCTGCAGGGGACGGTGGATATTCGTCAGGGATCCGGGGTGTATGTCATGCGCATTCCCCACGAGAACGACAGCGAAGAGGAGCAGCTGCTCAGCAGCGACGTCGGCCCGTTTGAAATTCTCCAGGCGCGCCAGCTGCTGGAGAGCAACATCGCCGCCTTTGCCGCGAAAATGGCCACCCGCGCCGATATCGACAATCTGAAGCGGATTATTGAACAGGAGCAGCGGGCAATCGCTCTCAACGACACCGCGCAGGATAACGCTCGTCTGTTCCATCTGGTGCTCGCCGGGGCGACGCAGAACCAGATGCTGTTGGCGACGGTAGAGCGGATCTGGCTGCAGATGGACAGCAGCCCGCTGTGGCAGCAGTTCAATGTGCATATTGCCAGCCGCGCCTGGCGGCTGAAATGGCTCGGCGACCGGCAGACCCTGCTCGCCGCGCTGCGGCGTCGCGATGTGATGGGCGCCTGGCAGGCGATGTGGCAGCATCTGGAAAACGTCAAAAACAGCCTGCTGGAGCTGTCCGATGAGGACGCCCCCGACTTTGACGGCTATCTGTTCGACTCAGTGCCGATTTTTCAGGGGAAGCTGGTATGACGATCCTGCCGCTGTACGCTGCGCCGCAGTTCGCCCCGCAGGTGACCGACTGGCTGTGGCAGGCCTTTGGCGGCGAGACGCTGCCGCGGCAATTCTTCGCCAGCATCGTGCAGCATAGCCAGACGGCGGAGGCGCTGCCGTTGACCTTTATTGCCGTGGAAGGCGAGCAGTTGCTCGGCACGATTGGCCTCTGGCGCTGCGATTTGATCAGCCGCCAGGATCTGTTTCCCTGGCTGGCGGCGCTGTTCGTCGCGCCCGCCGCCCGCGGTCAGGGGCTGGCCGGAAAACTGCAGCGGCATGTGATCGATTATGCCCGCCACGCGGGCTTTCGGGAGCTCTATCTCTACTCCGCCTGCCGGGATTTCTATGAACGCTACGGCTGGCGCTACCTCGGCGAGGGGCTGGATTACCCGGCCACCGCCGTGCACCTCTATCGCTATGACTTATCGCCTTCCTGCGGGGCGACCACCGAGTGACGACGGACCAGCGTCGGGCTGAACAGATGGGTGATCTCCGGCGCCGGCCGCTGCTCCGCCAGGGCTAAAGCCAGCTCGGCCGCCTGGGTCGCCATCGTGACGATCGGATAGCGGACGGTAGTCAACCGCGGGCGGACATAGCGCGAAATCAGGACATCGTCGAAGCCAATCAGCGAAATCTCCCGCGGAACGTCGATGCCGTTGTCATTCAGCACCCCCATCGCGCCGGCGGCCATCGAGTCGTTATAGCAGGCGACGGCGCTAAAGTGGCGGCCGCGGCCAAGCAGTTCGGTCATCGCCTGTTCGCCGCCGCTTTCATCCGGCTCGGCAAACGTGACCAGCCGGTCGTTGCACGGCAGGCCGCTCTCCTCCAGCGCCGCGTAGTACCCCTGCAGCCGATCTTCCGCATCGGAGATATCATGGTTTGAGCACAGATAGCCGATACGCGTGTGCCCCTGCTGGATCAAATGGCGGGTCGCCAGCCAGGCGCCGTAGCGGTCGTCCAGCGCGACGCAGCGGGTTTCATATCCGGGCAGGATGCGGTTGATCAGCACCATGCCGGGGATCTGCTTCATTAACCCCGCCAGTTCCTCATCGGGGATCATTTTGGCGTGCACCACCAGCGCCGCGCAGCGATGGCGGATCAGCTGCTCTATCGCCTGGCGCTCCTTCTGCACGTTGTGGTAGCCATTGCCAATCAGCAAAAAATTGCCGGTGCGGTAGGCCACCTGTTCGACGGCTTTGACCATCGCGCCGAAGAAGGGGTCGGAGACATCGCCCACCACCAGGCCGACGGTTTCCGTTGACTGCTGGGCCAGCGCCCGGGCGTTCGCGTTGGGGTGATAGTTCAGGGTTTCCATCGCCGCGCCCACGGACTGACGCGAAGCTTCGCTGGCTTTGGGAGAGTTGTTGATGACGCGGGAGACGGTAGCGACGGAGACTCCTGCGAGTCGGGCTACATCCTTAATAGTCGCCATACCATGCCTTTTCTAGGGTAAGCGTTTACATACTGCTATGTTACGGGAAAGAGCGGCAGATTCAAGGCGCGGCGGCGAAGGAATGGCGCAAATGTGATTCAGCGCGGGCTTATCGGTGACCTGTTTACATTGACGCGATCGGTAATTGAAACCGGCGCAGGGAAATACAAACCTTTGCTTACACTTTGCGATGCGCTGTTGCGAATGTTCGCTGGTTTGTTCGCGGATCCGGTTGATATTCTGGCTATCCCAGAGGTATTGATAGGTGGAGTCAACGTCACGTTGACCACTTTACTTACACCAGCCTGCGCAGATGCGCAGGTTTTTTTTTGCCCGCTATCGGCGTTGTTACAGATAGCGAAAATCGTAATACCTCGTTGCACTTAGGCTCACTCCCTTGCGTTTTCCCGCTGGCCCGTTACGGCCAAAAAACGTGACAATCGAGATCCCAGAGGTATTGATAGGTGAGTTTCTCAGGTACGCTCTTCGTACTGAACGTCTTACACCGACCTGCGCGGATGCGCAGGTTTTTTTTATTCCGAAAATCCCCCCGCTGCACTGCTTTCCCATGCCTTCTCGTGTAACCTGCTTTGACTCATCAACCGGTCACATGGAGTTGTTATGCTTTTGGGATTTTTCAGACTGCTGTTCAAGGGGTTATACCGGGTCAGACTGACCGGCGACACGCAGGCTTTATACCAGCAAAAGGTCTTAATCACCCCGAACCACGTCTCTTTCCTCGACGGCATTCTGCTGGCGCTGTTTTTGCCGGTCCGACCGGTTTTTGCGGTCTATACCTCAATCAGCCAGCGCTGGTTTATGCGCGCGCTGACGCCGATTATCGATTTTGTGCCGCTGGACCCGACCAAGCCGATGTCGATCAAACATCTGGTGCGCCTGATTGAGCAGGGGCGGCCGGTGGTTATTTTCCCGGAAGGGCGAATTTCGGTCAGCGGCTCGCTGATGAAAATTTATGACGGCGCCGCCTTTGTCGCCGCCAAATCGCAGGCGACCATTGTGCCGCTGCGTATTGAAGGCGCCGAACTGACGCCCTTCAGCCGGCTGAAGGGGCTGGTGAAACGTCGCCTGTTCCCGCGTATTCAGCTGCATCTCCTGCCGCCCACCCATCTGCCGATGCCCGAGGCGCCGCGCGCCCGCGACCGGCGGAAGATCGCCGGGGAGATGCTGCACCAGATCATGATGGAAGCCCGGATGGCGGTGCGCCCGCGGGAAACCCTGTATGAGTCGCTGCTGGCGGCGCAGGACCGCTTCGGCGCGCGCAAACCCTGCGTGGAGGATATCAACTTCCAGCCGGATACCTATCGCAAGCTGCTGACCAAAACCCTGTTTGTCGCCCGCATTCTGGAAAAATACAGCCAGCCGGGCGAGAAGATCGGCCTGATGCTGCCTAACGCCGGCATCAGCGCGGCGGTGATTTTCGGCGCTATCGCCCGCGGGCGTATTCCGGCGATGATGAACTATACCGCCGGGGTGAAAGGGCTCAGCAGCGCGATAGCCGCCGCGGAGCTCAACACCATTTTCACCTCGCGCACCTTCCTCGATAAAGGCAAACTCTGGCACCTGCCGGAGCAGCTGACCCAGGTGCGCTGGGTATTCCTGGAAGATCTTAAAGGCGATATCACCCTCGCTGACAAACTGTGGATTTTTGCTCATCTGCTGGCGCCGCGTCTGGCGCAGGTTAAGCAGCAGCCGGAAGACGCGGCGATGATCCTCTTCACCTCCGGTTCCGAGGGCAATCCGAAAGGGGTGGTGCACAGCCATAAGAGTCTGCTGTCCAACGTCGAGCAGATCAAAACTATCGCCGACTTTACCGCCAATGACCGCTTTATGTCGGCGCTGCCGCTGTTCCACTCTTTTGGCCTCACCGTCGGCCTGCTGACGCCGCTGCTTACCGGGGCGGAAGTGTTTCTCTATCCCAGCCCGCTGCACTATCGCGTGGTGCCGGAGCTGGTCTACGATCGCAACTGTACGGTGCTGTTCGGCACTTCGACCTTCCTCGCCAACTATGCCCGTTTCGCCAATCCGTACGATTTTTACCGCCTGCGCTACGTGGTCGCCGGGGCGGAGAAGCTGCAGGAGAGCACCAAACAGCTGTGGCAGGATAAATTCGGCCTGCGCATTCTCGAAGGCTATGGCGTGACCGAGTGCGCGCCGGTGGTCTCGATTAACGTGCCGATGGCGGCGAAGGTCGGCACCGTGGGCCGCATCCTGCCGGGGATGGACGCCCGCCTGCTGGCGATGCCAGGCATTGATCAAGGGGGGCGGCTGCAGCTGAAAGGGCCGAACATCATGAAAGGCTACCTGCGGGTGGAAAACCCCGGCGTGCTGGAAGCGCCTGCGGCGGAAAACCAGCACGGCGAGATGGAAGCGGGCTGGTATGACACCGGGGATATCGTTACCTTCGACGAGCAGGGCTATGTCCGCATTCAGGGCCGCGCGAAGCGCTTCGCCAAAATCGCCGGCGAGATGATCTCCCTCGAGATGGTGGAGCAGGTGGCCCTCGGCGCGTCGCCGGACAAAATGCACGCCACGGCGATTAAACAGGACGCCAGCAAAGGCGAGGCGCTGGTGCTGTTTACCACCGATAATGAACTGACTCGTGAAGCCCTGCTGCGCTACGCCCGCCAGCACGGCGTACCGGAGCTGGCGGTGCCGCGAGATATACGCTGGCTGAAACAGCTACCGGTGCTCGGCAGCGGCAAGCCAGACTATGTCACCCTGAAAAATATGGTCGACGAGGCGGAAACAACCCATGAGTGAGTCAGTACATACTAACCCTTCGCTGTACTCGAAAGGGATGCTGGCGGTGATCTGCGCCCAGTTCCTGTCGGCCTTCGGCGACAATGCGCTTCTCTTCGCCACCCTGGCGCTGATGAAGCAGCTCTATTATCCGGAGTGGAGCCAGCCGGTCCTGCAGATGTTGTTTGTGGGCGCTTACATCCTCTTTGCCCCCTTTGTCGGTCAGTTCGCCGATAGCTTTGCCAAAGGCCGGGTGATGATGGTGGCCAACGGCCTGAAACTGCTCGGCGCCGGCTGCATCTGCTTCGGCGTCAATCCGTTTATCGGCTATACGCTGGTGGGGATTGGCGCCGCCGCCTATTCGCCGGCCAAGTATGGCATTCTCGGCGAACTCACCACCGGCGATAAGTTAGTGAAGGCTAACGGACTGATGGAGTCCTCGACCATCGCGGCGATCCTGCTGGGCTCCATGGCCGGCGGGATCCTCGCCGACTGGCACGTGCTGGCGGCGCTGATCGTCTGCGCGCTGGTCTACGGCGGGGCGGTAGTGGCTAACCTGTGGATACCCAGGCTGCCGGCAGCGCGTCCGGGGCAGTCATGGCGTTTTAAGCCAATGACGCACAGCTTCTTCAGCGCCTGCCGGACGCTGTGGCGCAACGGCGAAACCCGCTTTTCGCTGATGGGCACCAGCCTGTTCTGGGGCGCTGGCGTGACCCTGCGTTTCCTGCTGGTGATCTGGGTGCCGGTGGCGCTGGGCATTACCAGCAACGCCATGCCCACCTATCTTAATGCGATGGTGGCGGTGGGGATTGTGCTGGGTGCCGGGGCGGCGGCGAAGCTGGTGACCCTGGAGACGGTGTCGCGCTGTATGCCGGCCGGGATTTTGATCGGTATCGCGGTGATAGCCTTTGCGGTGCAGCAGTCGCTGCTGCCGGCGTTCGGTCTGCTGCTGCTGCTCGGGGTGTTCGGCGGGTTCTTTATCGTACCGCTGAACGCGCTGCTGCAGGAGCGTGGGAAACATTCGGTCGGGGCAGGTAACGCCATTGCGGTACAGAACCTCGGTGAGAACGTGGCGATGCTGCTGATGCTGGGGCTCTATTCCCTGGCGGTGAGCGTGGGCGTTCCACCGGTCGCCGTGGGGATAGGCTTTGGCGCGGTATTCGCCGTGGCCATTGCCGCGCTGTGGGTCTGGGGGCGGCGTAAATAACCTCCCGGCTTGCGCTGCGCTTGACTGGGCGATGGGGTCGCCAATATCTGCTCTTCAGTAGCCCGGGTAAGGCGTATAAGCCTTACCCGGGGCTTTGCTTTCTTACGGCGCCGGGTAGGTATAAACCTGATGCACCGCCTCAATCTCCGCTAATACCTCTTCGCTCAGCTCAAGCTGCAAACTTTCCACGTTGGCCTGCAGCTGCGTCATGGTCGTCGCCCCCAGCAGGGTGCTGGCGACAAACGGCTGCCGACGCACAAAGGCCAGCGCCATTTGCGCCGGATCGAGGCCGTGGCGTTTGGCGATATCCACATAGGCCGCTACCGCTTTCTGCGACTGCTCGCTGCTGTAGCGCGTAAAGCGGCTGAACAGCGTATTGCGCGCCCCTGCCGGCTTCGCACCGTTGAGATACTTGCCGGTCAGTGTGCCGAAAGCCAGACAAGAGTAGGCCAGCAGCTCCACGCCTTCGAACTGACTCACTTCCGCGAGGCCGACTTCAAAGCTGCGGTTCAGCAGGCTGTAAGGATTCTGAATAGTCACGATCCGCGGGAGGTCGTGCTTATCCGCCAGGTGCAGATAACGCATCACGCCGAAGGCGGTTTCGTTCGACACGCCGATGTAGCGGATCTTCCCGGCGCGCTGGAACTCGGTCAGCGCTTCGAGGGTATCCAGCAGCGTCACGGCGGGCGCGGCGTCGGCCCAAGTATAGCCCAGCTTGCCAAAGCAGTTGGTTGGCCGCTGCGGCCAGTGAACCTGATATAAATCGAGATAATCGGTCTGCAGCCGCTTCAGGCTGGCGTGCAGCGCCTCGCGGATATTTTTGCGGTCCAGGACGTGATTGGGCCGAATGCTGCTGTCGTTATTGCGCGCGGGCCCGCTGACTTTCGAGGCGAGCACCAGCTTTTCGCGATTGCCGCGTTTCGCCAGCCAGTTGCCGACGTAGGTTTCAGTCAGCCCCTGGGTTTCCGGGCGCGGCGGGACCGGGTACATTTCAGCGACATCGATCAGGTTGATGCCGTTGGCAACCGCGTAATCGAGCTGCTGGTGGGCATCGGCCTCGCTATTCTGTTCGCCAAAAGTCATGGTTCCCAGCCCGAGGGTGCTGATTTCAAGAGAACTGTGTGGGATACGGTGATACTGCATAGCCAGCTTCCTTTTTATTTATAAGGTCAGGCATTCCCCGACAAAGGAGTATCAACATGGCAGAGGGTGAGAAAAAGAGGAAGTAAAAAATCAAAAAAGCCGGGTGACGAGGAGGGGCGGTGGGTGAAACCCGCGGCGTCCTGGTATATCCCGACTCTTCTCAAAAGACTGGTGGTCGGTAAGCGCAGCGTCAACAGAAGCTGGGGCCGACAGGGAAAGATTAACGCTTAATGATTTGCGAAACGTCGTCACGATTGATCTGCATTTTATTACCCTGCTGATCTTCGTAACTGATTAAACCGGTATCGTCATCCACGGTAGGTTTACCGTCGGTCAGGATCATTCGCCCATCTTTGGTCGCCATGACGTAATCGCTGCTGCAACCGGAAACCGAGAACGCCAGTCCTACGGCGGAAATCAATACTGCCCATTTCTTCATCGTCAACACCTCTTCAGTAGCTGCACCCCATACCCGTCTATTAATAGCCTGATTTGTGAGACATAAAAAGCAGTAAAGTCTGAAAAAGGGTTGCAGCCTGTGACCAGGCTGCAATTTTGTGGTTTACAGCGGGTTTTTCTTATTACGCAGCAGGTTAAGGCTCTCCACCGCGATAGAGAAGAACATGGCGAAATAGATGTATCCCTTCGGCACATGGACGTCGAAGCTTTCCAGCATCAGGGTAAAGCCGACGAGGATCAGAAACGACAGCGCCAGCATTTTCACCGAAGGATGACGGTCAACAAAATCGCCGATGGGTCGCGCGGCGAACATCATCACCCCCACCGCGATCACCACTGCCGCCATCATGATGAACAGATGATCCGACAGGCCGACGGCGGTGATCACTGAATCGAGGCTAAAGATGATATCCAGCAGCATGATCTGCACGATGGCGCCGAGGAAGGAGTGGACGTTGGTCTTCAGCCCCTCCTCTTCACCTTCGATAGATTCATGGATCTCTTTACTGGCTTTCCAGATAAGGAATAGCCCGCCGAGCAGCAAGATCAGATCGCGAAACGAGATCTCCTGACCGAAAACGGTAAAGAGCGGGTTGGTAAGCTTAACGACCCAGGCGATTGAGGCCAGCAGCGCCAGACGCATGACCATCGCGCCCATCAAACCGATCCGGCGCGCATGGGCGCGCTGGGCGGTGGGGAGCTTAGCCACGACCAGAGAGAGGAAAATAATATTGTCGATCCCGAGCACGATCTCCAGCAGCGTCAATGTGCCCAGCGCCAGCCAGGCGTTAGGATCGGTTATCCATGCAAATAACATTGTTCAAAGTCCTGCAAAATAGAAAGCAGCAATTATATGCAACCCCCAACGCAGAACAAAAAATTAATCGTGTTGTAACAAGAAATGGCGGGCAAGCAGAGCGGCGGTAAAATTCTTTTTCAGATAGAAACCGCGCGGCAGCGTGAGGATTGTCTCCCCGCGGGCGCCGATGGCTTCGGTCAGCGCCTTGCTGTTGGCGGCTTTCGGTCTTAACTGCAGCACCTCGCCGTGGCGGGCGGTAATGCGCTCGACCTCACCGAGAACAATGAGATCCATCAGCTCTTCCCAGTCCATGCGCAGCTGGCGCTCCTCGTCTTCGTCCGGGCTCCACAGCAGCGGTGCGCCGACGCGCCGCGCCGCCAGCGGGATGGTGCGTTCACCCTCCACCGGGATCCACAGGACGCGCTGCAGCTTATGCCGTACATGGCTGCTCTCCCAGGTGACGCCGCTATTGCCGGTTAACGGGGCGACGCAGACGAAGGTGGTCTCCAGCGGGCGTCCCCGGCTGTCGATGGGGATCGTTTTGAGCTCGACCCCCAGCGCGGCGAAATCCTGCTCGGGTTTACTGCCTGCGCTGGCGCCCAGCCACAGCTCCAGCAGAATGCCCGTCCAGCCTTTATCGCGCTTCAGATCGCGCGGAATGGGGATCCCCGCCAGCGCCGCCAGCTCGCCCAGCGAATAGCCGGCCAGCTGGCGGGCCTGGGCCAGCAGCTGTTCCTGACTTTGCGGCGGTGAGGCGAGCGGAGCGATAGCGGGCATAGGGTAATACCTTTGGTTAAAAAGTGAGCGCTAATTTTGCGCGTTGTGGATAGAGTTTACCGTTTTCTGAGTAACTATACCAATCTCATGATTTATATGGCTTTTTAAACTCATCATACGGCTTATGAAAACGGTGTAAACGGGTTTTCCAGAACTGGTCACTGACAATAAACAGGATCTTACACCATGTTATCCACAGAAAAGTGGGATAACTGGGGAAAAGACTCACTACTGGTTCGATTTACAGCCTTGACGTGCGACGAAAATCGAATTTTTAGAGAAAATCTGCCGGTGGCCTGCGCGTAATCTGTGGATAAAATCGACATTGCTCGATCTTTCATCAGTCGGCGGATCGCATGTGTGATGATCGTCACGTTATGCTGTAATGTGTGAAAGGAATATATTCTAACTTTATGAATATGATACTATTATTTTCAGATGCTAGCGATGCGATGTTCGGATTACTCTGGGTTTTCCCGGGTTAATTCCGTACTTCTTCACAACTCTATCCACAGAAAAAGTGAATAAAATCGGCTGTCACGCGCTTTCATTGTTTATAACTCTGGCAATTACTGTGAGTTATTCAAATGTTATCCGTTCTCAGTGTGCGAACAGAGTGGTTTACCGTTTCCGGCGAGTGTGAAACAATCATTCACATTGAAGCTTATCTTGAGGTAGTCCGGTGATTGATGACGATGGCTACCGCCCAAATGTCGGTATTGTAATCTGTAATCGTCAGGGCCAGGTGATGTGGGCCCGGCGCTATGGTCAGCACTCGTGGCAGTTCCCGCAAGGGGGCATTAATCCAGGAGAATCCGCAGAGCAGGCGATGTATCGGGAATTGTTTGAAGAGGTCGGGTTAAGCCGTAAAGATGTGCGGATCCTGGCCTCAACCCGTAACTGGCTGCGTTACAAGTTGCCTAAACGTTTGGTGCGTTGGGACACAAAGCCGGTTTGTATCGGCCAGAAACAAAAGTGGTTTCTTTTGCAGTTGATCGGCAACGATGCGGACATCAATATGCAAACCAGCAGTACACCTGAATTTGATGGTTGGCGCTGGGTGAGTTACTGGTACCCGGTTCGCCAGGTGGTGTCGTTTAAGCGCGACGTCTACCGCCGGGTGATGAAAGAGTTCGCCAGCGTGACCATGTCGCTGGCGGAGAGCGCACCTAAGCCGCAAAACGCGCCTGCTTATCGACGTAAAAGAGGTTAAGCCACGCACATTATGCTCACTCGGTTGCGAGAAATAGTCGAGAAGGTCGCGAGCGCGCCGCGTTTAAACGAGGCGCTGGATATTCTGGTGACGGATGTCTGCCAGGCGATGGAGACGGAAGTCTGCTCGGTTTACCTGGCTGACAATGACCGACGCTGCTATTACCTGATGGCCACCCGCGGGTTAAAAAAACCTCGCGGGCGCACCGTTGCGCTGGCGTTCGATGAAGGCCTGGTGGGGCTGGTTGGCCGCCTGGCGGAACCCATCAACCTCGCCGATGCGCAAAAACACCCCAGCTTCAAATATATCCCCGCCGTCAAAGAGGACCGCTTCCGCGCCTTCCTTGGCGTGCCGATCATTCAGCGCCGCCAGCTGCTGGGCGTGCTGGTGGTCCAGCAGCGCGAGCTGCGTCAGTTTGATGAAAGCGAAGAGTCTTTCCTCGTCACCCTCGCCACCCAGATGGCGGCGATCCTCTCCCAGTCCCAGCTGAACGCCCTGTTCGGCCAGTATCGTCAAACGCGCATTCGCGCTCTGCCGGCCTCTTCCGGGGTGGCGATCGCCGAGGGCTGGATGGACGTCAGCCTGCCGCTGATGGAGCAGGTGTATGAAGCCTCGACGCTGGACACCGCCTCGGAACGCGAACGCCTGACCGGTGCGCTGGAAGAGGCGGCCAACGAGTTTCGTCGCTACAGCAAACGCTACGCCGCCGGGGCGCAAAAAGAGACGGCGGCGATCTTCGATCTCTACTCGCACCTGCTCTCTGACGCCCGCCTGCGTCGCGAGCTGTTTGCCGAAGTTGACAAAGGCGCCGTCGCCGAGTGGGCCGTCAAAAAGATCATTGAGAAGTTCGCCGAACAGTTTGCCGCGCTGAGCGACGGCTATTTGAAAGAGCGGGCCGGCGATCTGCGTACCCTGGGCCAGCGTCTGCTGTTCCATCTCGACGACAGTATTCAGGGGCCCAACACCTGGCCGGCGCGCATTATCCTCGTGGCGGACGAGCTGTCGGCCACCACCCTCGCCGAAGTGCCGCAGGATCGCCTGGCCGGCGTGGTGGTGCGCGATGGCGCCGCCAACTCCCATGCCGCTATTATGGTGCGGGCCCTCGGCATCCCAACGGTGATGGGCGCCGATATTCAGCCCTCGCTGCTGCATGGCCATACGCTGATTGTCGATGGCTATCGCGGTGAACTGCTGGTGGATCCTGAACCTGTCCTGTTGCAGGAGTATCAGCGCCTTATCAGCGAAGAGAACGAACTCAGCCGCCTGGCGGAGGACGATCTCCAGCGCGCGTCGGAGCTGAAAAGCGGCGAGCGGGTGAAAGTCATGCTCAACGCCGGCTTAAGCCCGGAGCACGAAGAGAAGCTCGGCAGCTTTGTTGACGGCATTGGCCTCTACCGCACCGAAATTCCCTTTATGCTGCAGAGCGGCTTCCCCTCAGAAGAGGAGCAGGTCGCCCAGTATCAGGGCATGCTGCAGATGTTTAACAGCAAACCGGTGACCCTGCGTACCCTGGACATCGGCGCGGATAAACAGCTGCCGTATATGCCGATCAGCGAAGAGAACCCGTGCCTCGGCTGGCGCGGGATCCGCATCACCCTCGATCAGCCGGAGATCTTTTTGATCCAGGTGCGGGCGATGCTGCGCGCCAACGCCGCCACCGGCAACCTCAGCATTTTGCTGCCGATGGTGACCAGTCTGGAGGAGGTGGATGAGGCCCGTCGGCTGATCGATCGCGCCAGCCGGGAAGTGGAAGAGATGATCGGCTACGCCATCCCACGTCCGCGCCTGGGGGTGATGCTGGAGGTCCCGTCGATGGTCTTTATGCTGCCGCAGCTGGCCAGCCGGATCGATTTTATCTCGGTAGGGACGAACGACCTGACCCAGTACCTGCTGGCCGTCGACCGCAACAATACCCGGGTCGCCAGCATGTATGACAGCCTGCATCCTGCGGTATTGCGTGCGCTGGCGATGATCGCCCATGACGCGGAGCGCTTTGGCATCGATCTGCGCCTGTGCGGCGAGATGGCGGGCGACCCGATGTGCGTGACGATCCTTATCGGCCTCGGTTACCGCCATCTGTCGATGAACGGCCGCTCGGTGGCGAGGGTGAAGTATCTGCTGCGCCGCATTGATATCGAAGAGGCGCAGGAGCTGTCGCGTCGCAGCCTCGATGCGCAGATGACCGCCGAGGTGCGCCATCAGGTGGCGGCCTTTATGGAGCGTCGCGGTCTCGGCGGCCTGATCCGCGGCGGGCGGTAGCGCCAGCCCGGGTGAGGCGTAAGCCGTAACCCGGGGATCCTCTGCTCGCACCCTCCGGCAAAGTAGGGTACCGCCGGGAAAACGGCATTCTGTTAGCATCCGTATACATATCTTTTACACGTTCGGCGCGGATCGCTCTTGTGGCTTATGCTATGATTCGCCTCCTTCGGCGTGCCCGTTTTGTTCGGGTATGGATCATCACCGCTGTCCACTTTCGGCGGAATAACAAGTCTTTATGGTGACAGATGAATAGTGGCTACCTGCATTTTCCGGAGTTCGATCCGGTCATTTTTTCTCTAGGCCCGGTCTCCCTCCACTGGTACGGTTTGATGTACCTGGTGGGCTTTGTCTTTGCGATGTGGCTGGCCACCCGTCGGGCGAATCGTCCGGGCAGCGGCTGGACGAAAAATGAAGTGGAAAACCTGCTCTACGCGGGCTTCCTCGGCGTCTTCCTGGGCGGCCGTATCGGCTACGTGCTGTTTTACAACCTGCCGGTATTTCTTGCCGATCCGCTGTATCTGTTCCGCGTCTGGGACGGCGGCATGTCGTTCCACGGCGGCCTGATCGGCGTGATCCTGGTGATGATTATCTTCGCCAGACGCACCAAACGCACCTTCTTCCAGGTCTCCGATTTTATCGCGCCGCTGATCCCGTTTGGTCTTGGCGCCGGGCGTCTGGGCAACTTTATCAACGGCGAGCTGTGGGGCCGCGTAGACCCGAGCTTCCACTACACGATGATTTTCCCGGGCTCCCGTGCCGAAGACCTGGCGCTGCTGCCGACGCATCCGGAATGGCAATCGCTGTTCGATACCTACGGCGCGCTGCCGCGTCACGCGTCGCAGCTGTACGAGCTGGCGCTGGAAGGCGTGGTACTGTTCCTGATCCTCAACCTGTTTATCCGTAAACCGCGCCCGACCGGCTCCGTTTCCGGTCTGTTCCTGATTGGCTACGGCCTGTTCCGCATCATCGTGGAATTCTTCCGCCAGCCCGACGCCCAGTTCACCGGCGGCTGGGTGCAGTACATCAGCATGGGGCAGATTCTTTCGATCCCGATGGTGCTTGCGGGTATCATTATGATGGTTTGGGCTTACCGCCACCGTCCGCAGCAACAGAATTCTTGAGGAACCATGAAACAGTATCTTGATTTGATGCAGAAAGTGCTCACCGAGGGCACGCCAAAAAATGACCGCACCGGCACTGGCACGATCTCTATTTTCGGCCATCAGATGCGTTTTAACCTGCAGGAAGGCTTCCCGCTGGTGACCACCAAGCGCTGTCATTTACGCTCCATCATCCATGAACTGCTGTGGTTCCTGCAGGGCGATACCAACATCGCCTATCTGCACGAGAACAACGTCACCATCTGGGACGAGTGGGCAGATGAAAACGGCGACCTGGGGCCGGTTTACGGCAAACAGTGGCGTTCCTGGCCTGCGCCGGATGGTCGTCATATCGACCAGATCACCACGGTGATGAACCAGCTGAAAAACGACCCGGACTCCCGCCGGATCATCGTCTCGGCGTGGAACGTCGGCGAGCTGGATAAAATGGCGCTGGCGCCGTGCCACGCCTTCTTCCAGTTCTACGTCGCCGATGGCAAGCTCTCCTGCCAGCTGTATCAGCGCTCCTGCGACGTATTCCTCGGCCTGCCGTTCAATATCGCCAGCTACGCGCTGCTGGTGCATATGGTGGCGCAGCAGTGCGATCTGCAGGTCGGTGATTTCGTCTGGACGGGTGGCGACACCCATCTGTACAGCAACCACCTCGAGCAGACTCACCTGCAGCTAAGCCGCGAACCGCGTCCGCTGCCGAAGCTGGTCATCAAACGCAAGCCGGCGTCGATTTTCGACTACCGCTTTGAAGACTTCGAGATTGAAGGTTACGATCCGCATCCGGGCATTAAAGCGCCGGTGGCGATTTAACCCCCTTGCTGATATGACCAACCGGCGCCCGATGGCGCCGGTTTTTTTATGCCCTTTACACCCCATCCCGATGGGGGGATCTCCCTTGCCACAGGGACAAGGTCGTTTCCACCCGCCCCAGGTCACAGGCGGTTGCGGTGGGCGAAGTTGGATAGACGTTCGCAAAAAAATGTTCTGCTGGTGGTAATACAAACCTTTTTTGCGTATCTGGCCGGGAAAGCTATTTTCCGTCATCGCGTCAGGGGCAATCGCCGCGGCATACTCGACGCCATGAACAGAGAACATGGCTATACCCTGATGGAAACCCTGGTAACGCTGACGTTAATGATGATCCTCAGCGTCGGCGGCCTGTACGGCTGGCAGCGCTGGCAGCAACAGCAACGACTGTGGCAAACCGCCGCCCAGGTGCGGGATTTTCTGGTCTTTCTGCGCGATGACGCCAACGCGTACAACCGTGACCGTGTGCTTCGCGTCGGCCAGGACGAACAGGGCTGGTGCCTGAGTGCGCAGGGGGAAGGGGCGGACTGCACCGCCGGGTCGGCCTTCACGCTGCGCCCACGCTGGCCGGGGATCACGCTGGTCGGTATTACGCCTGGTCTGGGGTTTTATGGTCTGCGCAGCACCGCCTGGGCGGGGAATCTGCGGCTGCAGAGCGCGGCCGGCAGCTGGAGCATCGTGATCTCACACTGGGGGCGGATTCGTTTATGCCCCAGCGACAGCGCAGGGGGATGTCAGTGAACAGTCGCGGATTTTCCCTGGCGGAGGCGCTTATCGCCATGGCCATCGGCTCGCTGCTGCTGATGGGGGCCTGCCGTTTTCTGCCTGCCCTGCAGCGTCATATTCTGCGCCAGGGCGAACAGCTGGCCCTGGAGAACGAGCTGTGGCAGCGCGTGCATGCCGTGGGAAAACATCTCCAGCGCGCCGGGTACTGCCGGGGAGCGTGCGGCGGCGCCGGGCTGGAGCTAGCCGCTGACGGTGAGTGTCTGATTGTGCGCTGGGATGCGAACAGCAACGGGAGATGGGAAACCTCCCCCGCGGCAGCGGCGGAGAGCACCGGCTTTCGCCTGCGCGACGGTGCGCTGGAGACCTTGCGCGGGGCCAGCGACTGCCGCGGCAGCGGATGGGAGAAAATCACCAACCCGGCCGCTATCGTAGTGACGCGCTTCTCGGTACAGCGGCTGGTCACCACCCGCTTCGCGCCGGAGCTGAGCGTGACGCTGGCGGCGCGCTCTGCCCGACTGGCGGGGCTGGCGAGCGAGGTGGAGCAGCGGGTGACGGGGTATAACCTGTGATCCGCCAGCGTGGGATGTCGTCGCTGCTGATGGTGCTCCTGCTGCTGACCCTCGGCAGCCTGTTACTCGAGGGGCTTAACCTGCAGCAGCGGGCGCTGCTGGCGCAAACTGCCAGCGAAACGCAGGCGATCCGCGATACGGCGATGGCCCATTCGGCGCTGCAGTGGGGAAAACAGCAGGCCTGGTCGGCGCAGGAGCCACTGGCCTGCCGTACCGAGCCACAGCAGGGCTGGCACACTTGTCTGCGCATCTTCGGCGACGGCTCGCTGTTGCTCAGCAGCGCCAGCGGCGAGGTGCAGGTCTGGCAGTCCGGCGAGGTGCGCGGCGGGCAGGTGTATTTCTTCGCCCACGGCTGGAGCGATTTTTGCCCGCTCAGGGAGGTGAGCTTATGTCAAATGCCCTGAAGCGTCAGCGGGGTTTTAGCTTGCCGGAGACCGTGCTGGCGATGGCGCTGATGGTGCTGACGGTTGCCGCGCTGGGCGGCTATCAGCGCGGGATGGCGCAAGGGATTGTTCAGATGAATCAGACGCGTCAGCTGTGGCGCGACGCGTGGCGCTTTAGCCAGCTTTCTGCGCCGCCATTGCCGGCACGCGGGCAGGTAAGCCGTATGCAGACATCGACGCAAAGATGTGTCAGCATCACGATAACGATCAGTATGCCCGTTGCAAAGCGGGTGCAGATGACCCGGCTGCATTGCCCGGTCAGCCAGTAGTCAGGAGCTATTATGTTAAGGGTATACCACTCAAACCGGCTGGATGTTCTCGAGGCGTTGATGGAGTTTATCGTCGAGCGCCAGCGGCTGGATGACCCTTTTCAGGCCGAAATGGTGCTGGTGCAGAGTACCGGCATGGCGCAGTGGCTGCAGATGACCCTGGCCTCGCGCTTCGGGATTGCCGCCAATATCGAGTTCCCGCTGCCGGCGAGCTTTATCTGGGACATGTTCGTACGCGTCCTGAAAGATATTCCCGGCGAAAGCGCCTTCAGCAAGCAGAGCATGAGCTGGAAGCTGATGACCCTCCTGCCGCAGCACCTCGATGAAGACGATTTTATCTTGCTGCGCCAGTATCTGAGCGATGACGGCGACAAGCGCAAGCTGTTTCAGCTGGCCGCCCGGGTCGCGGACCTTTATGACCAGTACCTGGTCTATCGCCCGGAGTGGCTGATGCGCTGGGAAGCCGACCAGCGGGTTGATGGCCTCGGCGACGCCCAGCAGTGGCAGGCGCCGCTGTGGAAAGCGCTGGTGAGCTACACCGCCGAGCTGGGGCAGCCGCAGTGGCACCGCGCCAATCTCTACCAGCGCTTTATCAGCACCCTGGAAAAGGCGGATGAACCGCCTGCCGGGCTGCCGTCGCGCGTCTTCATCTGCGGGATTTCCGCGCTGCCGCCGGTCTATCTGCAGGCGCTGCAGGCGCTGGGTAAGCATGTCGATGTCTATGTGTTGTTCACCAACCCCTGCCGCTACTACTGGGGAGATATTAAGGATCCGGCATTCCTGGCGAAGCTGCTATCGCGCCAGCGGCGCCATCATCGCGAGGCGCGCGCGCTGCCCCTGTTCCGCGACACCGAGCAGGCGCCGGGGTTGTTTAATGACGCCGGGGAACAGGATGTCGGCAACCCGCTGCTCGCTTCCTGGGGCAAGCTGGGGCGCGACTATATCTACCTGCTGGCAGGGCTGGAGCGCTATGAGGAGCTGGACGCCTTTGTCGATATCACTCCCGATAACCTGTTGCATAACCTGCAGTCGGATATCCTTGAACTGCGCAACGCGGCGGTGGCCGGTCAGAGCGCAGAGGCGTTCGCCCACAGTCGCGACAAACGTCCGCTGGCGCTGAATGACCGCAGTCTGAGCATTCACGTCTGCCACAGTCCGCAGCGCGAAGTGGAGGTTCTGCACGATCGGCTGCTGGCGATGCTGGAGGCGGATCCGACGCTCACGCCGCGGGATATCATCGTCATGGTGGCGGATATCGACAGCTACAGTCCCTATATTCAGGCGGTGTTTGGCGCGGCCAGCGGTGACCGCTGGCTGCCGTGGGCGATCTCCGACCGTCGCGCCCGCGAGTCGCACCCGGTGCTGCAGGCGTTTATCACGCTGCTCTCGCTGCCCGACAGCCGCTTCGCCAGCGAAGACGTGCTGGCGCTGCTGGATGTCCCGGTGCTGGCGGCGCGCTTTAATATCACGGAAGAAGGGCTGCGCTACCTGCGCCAGTGGGTGAACGAGTCCGGGGTGCGCTGGGGGATGGATGACGACAACGTCCGCGAGCTGGACCTGCCGGCGACCGGGCAGCATACCTGGCGGTTCGGCCTCACCCGCATGCTGTTGGGCTACGCGATGGACAGCCGCGAGGGAGAATGGCAGTCGGTACTGCCGTATGACGAATCCAGCGGTTTGATCGCCGAACTGGTGGGCAACCTCGCGTCGCTGCTGATGCAGCTTAATCTGTGGCGACGCGGCCTGGCCCAGCAGCGGCCGCTGGCGGAGTGGCTGCCGGTCTGTCGCGATCTGCTGAATGACTTTTTCCTGCCGGACAGCGAGACCGAAGCGGCGCTGGCGCTGATTGAGCAGCAGTGGCTGGCGGTTATTGATAGCGGTCTGGAAGCACAGTATGGCGAGCAGGTGCCGCTGACGCTGCTGCGCGATGAGCTGGCCCAGCGCCTCGATCAGCAGCGGATCAGCCAGCGCTTTCTTGCCGGCCCGGTCAACATCTGCACCCTGATGCCGATGCGCTCTATTCCTTTCAAAGTGGTTTGCCTGCTGGGGATGAATGACGGAGTCTATCCGCGCACGCTGCCGCCGCTGGGCTTTGATTTGATGAGTCAGAAGCCGCAGCGCGGTGACCGCAGCCGGCGCGATGATGACCGCTATCTGTTCCTCGAGGCGCTGATGTCCGCCGAACAGACGCTGTATATCAGCTACATTGGCCGTTCGATTCAGGACAACAGCGAGCGTTTTCCTTCTGTGTTGGTGCAGGAGCTGGTGGATTATATCGGCCAGAGCCATTGTCTCGCCGGGGACGAAGATCTTGACTGCGACGCCAGCGAGGCGCGGGTTAAAGCCCATATCACCCACCTGCATACACGCATGCCGTTCGACGTCGCTAATTTCCAGGAAGACGAGAACAAAAGCTACGCCCGCGAATGGCTGGCGGCGGCTGGCCAACAGGGAGAGGCGCATAGCGACTTCATTCAGCCGCTCACCCCGCCGCCGATTGACAGCCTGCCGTTCGAGCAGCTCTTACGCTTCTGGCAGCACCCGGTACGCGCGTTCTTTCAGCAGCGTTTGCGGGTCAATTTCCGCGCCGAAGAGGACGATATTCCTGACGACGAGCCCTTCACTCTTGAAGGGCTGAGCCGTTATCAACTGAATCAGCAGTTGCTCAATACGCTTATCGAGGAGCAGGACGTCTCGGCTATGTTCCGCCGCTTTCGCGCCGCCGGCGAGCTGCCGTATGGCGCCTTTGGCGAACTGGTCTGGGAAACGCAGCGCCTGGAGATGCAGACCCTGGCCGAGCGGGTGATGGCCGAGCGCCAGCAGGCGCAGAGCATGGAGATCGATCTCCAGTGCGGTGGCGTGAACCTGACCGGCTGGCTGCAGCAGGTGCAGCCGGACGGTCTGCTGCGCTGGCGACCTTCGCTGCTGAGCGTCTCTCAGGGAATGCAACTTTGGCTGGAACACCTTGTCTACTGTGCCAGCGGCGGTACTGGCGAGAGCCGGCTGTTTGTGCGTAAAGAGGGGGAATGGCGTTTTCCGCCGCTGGCGCCCGCCGAGGCGCAGGCGTACCTTAATGCGCTGGTGGATGGCTATTTGCTGGGGATGTCTCAACCGCTGCTGCTGCTGCCGGAAAGCGGTGGCGCCTGGCTGGAAGCCTGTTACGACGCCGAAAAGGATGTCATCTTAATGGACGAAGAGACGCAGCAGAAAGCGCGGAGCAAATTCCTGCAGACCTACGAAGGTAACATGGTCGTTAGCGGGGAGGGTGCCGATATCTGGTATCAACGCCTGTGGCGTTCGCTGGAGCCGGCGCATTACGAAGAAATCATTGCCCAGACGCAGCGTTATCTGTTACCGCTATATCGTTACCATCAGTCCACACAAATTTAAATAGTATAAAAATTGCGCAGTGAATGGCGGTTCATTTAATATGCGCAACGTATCACGGACTGATGGACATAAAAGGCTGCACGCTGTGCAGCGCAAGTTTGTTAATGATGAGGTTCGTGAATGCCCCGCAGTTTATGGTTCAAGGTTTTTGTTGTGCTGGCCGCCCTCTGGGCGCCGTTTAGTCAGGCCGACACCGGATGGCAGCCGATTCAGGAGACGATCCGCAAAAGCGAAAAAGACACGCGTCAGTATCAGGCGATCCGCCTTGATAACGACATGGTCGTGCTGCTGGTTTCCGATCCGCAAGCGGTGAAATCACTGTCGGCGCTGGTGGTGCCGGTGGGATCCCTGCAGGATCCGGCCGATCATCAGGGGCTGGCGCATTTTCTGGAACATATGACGCTGATGGGGTCGCAAAAATACCCCCAGCCTGACAGCCTTGCAGAGTTTCTTAAGCTGCACGGCGGCAGCCATAACGCCAGTACCGCGCCTTACCGCACTGCGTTTTATCTCGAAGTGGAAAATGATGCGCTGGACGGGGCCGTAGACCGCCTGGCCGACGCCATTGCCGCGCCGCTGCTGGATAAAAAATATGCCGATCGTGAGCGTAACGCGGTCAACGCCGAGCTGACGATGGCCCGGACGCGAGACGGGATGCGCATGGCCCAGGTCAGCGCGGAGACCATCAACCCGGCTCACCCGGCGGCCCACTTCTCCGGTGGTAACCTCGAGACGCTCAGCGATAAGCCCGGCAGCCCGGTGCTTGATGCGCTGCACACCTTCCGCGATAGCTGGTACTCCGCCAACCTGATGAAAGCGGTGATCTACAGCAACAAGCCGTTGCCGGCGCTGGCGCGCATGGCTGCTGACACCTTTGGCCGCGTGCCGAATCGTCAGATCAGCAGGCCAGAAATTACCGTCCCGGTGGTCACGGATGCGCAAAAAGGCATCATTATTCACTATGTGCCGGCGATGCCGCGCAAAGTCCTGCGCGTCGAGTTTCGCATCGATAACAACAGCGATCGCTTCCGCAGTAAAACCGATGAGCTGGTTACCTATCTTATCGGCAACCGCAGCCCGGGCACGCTCTCTGACTGGCTGCAAAAGCAGGGGCTGGCGGAAGGTATCCGCGCCGATTCCGATCCGGTGGTAAACGGCAACAGCGGCGTACTGGCGATCTCTGCCACCCTCACCGATAAAGGCCTGGCGCACCGCGATGAAGTGACGGCGGCCATTTTCAGCTACCTCGACCTCCTGCGTACTCAGGGCATCGACAAACGCTATTTCGACGAACTGGCGCACGTGCTGGCGCTGGATTTCCGCTATCCGTCGATCAACCGCGACATGGATTACGTGGAATGGCTGGCGGACACCATGATCCGGGTGCCGGTCGAGCATGCGCTGGACGTAGTCAACATTGCCGACCAGTACGACCCGCAGGCGATCAAAGACCGGCTGGCGATGATGACCCCGCAGAACGCCCGCATCTGGTATATCAGTCCCCAGGAGCCGCATAACAAGACGGCCTATTTTGTCGATGCGCCGTATCAGGTGGATAAGATTAGCGAGCAGACCTTCGCTGACTGGCAGCACAAATCGCAGGCCATCCAGCTACAGCTGCCGGCGCTCAACCCCTATATTCCGGATGATTTCACCCTCATCAAAAGCGACAAAGCCTGGCCGCATCCGCAGCTGATCCTCGATGACCCGACGCTGCGGGTGGTGTATGCCCCGAGCCAGTATTTTGCCAGCGAGCCGAAGGCAGATATCTCCCTGGTGCTGCGTAATCCCCAGGCGATGGACAGCGCTCGCCGGCAGGTGATGTTTGCCCTCAACGATTATCTCGCCGGCATCGCCCTCGATCAGCTCAGTAACCAGGCGGCGGTCGGCGGCATTTCGTTCTCCACCGGCGCTAATAACGGATTAATGGTCAATGCCAACGGCTATACCCAGCACCTTCCGGCGCTGTTCAGCGATCTGTTGCAGGGATACTTCAGCTATACGCCGACCGAAGAACAGCTGGAGCAGGCCAAATCCTGGTATGCGCAAATGATGGACTCCGCCGAGAAAGGCAAAGCCTACGATCAGGCGATAATGCCGATCCAGATGGTCTCCCAGGTACCGTACTTCCAGCGCGAGGAACGCCGGGCGCTGCTGCCCTCCATTACCCTTAAAGAGGTGCTCGACTACCGCGCCAACCTGAAAACCAAGGGGCGTCCTGAACTGATGGTGATCGGCAATATGACCGCCGATGCCGCCACGACGCTGGCCCGCCAGATCCAACAGCAGCTGGGCGCTGACGGCAACGAATGGTGCCGTAACAAAGATGTGGTGGTGAACCGGCAGCAGCTGGCGATCTTCAACAAAGCAGGCAACAGCACCGACTCCGCGCTGGCCGCAGTGTTCGCGCCGCCCAACGTGGATGAGTTCAGCAGCACCGCCGCCAGCACTCTGCTGGGGCAGATCGTTCAGCCATGGTTCTACAACCAGCTGCGTACTGAAGAGCAGCTTGGCTACGCGGTCTTTGCCTTCCCGATGAACGTGGGGCGCCAGTGGGGTATGGGCTTCCTGCTGCAGAGCAGCGATAAGCAGCCAGCCTTCCTCTGGCAGCGGTTCCAGGCCTTCTTCCCCACCGCGGAGGCGAAGCTGCGGGCGATGAAGCCGGAAGAGTTTGCCCAGCTCCAGCAGGCGGTGATAAGCCAGATGCTGCAGGCGCCGCAGACGCTGGGCGATGAAGCCTCGAAACTGAGCAAAGATTTCGATCGCGGTAATATGCGTTTTGATTCACGTGATAAAGTAGTGGCTCAGATTAAACTGCTGACGCCGCAAAAACTTGCCGACTTCTTCCATCAGACGGTGGTGGATCCGCAGGGCATGACGATCTTGTCCCAGATTTCCGGTAGCCAGAATGGCAAAGCGGACTATGCCCAGCCGAAAGGCGGCAAAGTGTGGGAAAACGTCAGCGCATTGCAGCAATCCTTACCCCTGATGCGAGAGAATGAATGACCGACACCGCTGAGTCTTTGGATCCCCTGCGCTTGCCCCTGATCGGCGAGCGCCTGATAGAAGCCTCTGCGGGCACCGGAAAAACCTTTACCATCGCCGCGCTGTATCTGCGGCTGCTGTTGGGGCTGGGCGGTGAGGCCGCCTATCCCCGCGCCATCAGCGTTGAAGAACTGCTGGTGGTGACCTTTACCGAGGCGGCGACCGAAGAGCTGCGCGGCCGTATCCGCAGCAACATCCACGAACTGCGCATCGCCTGCCTGCGCGGCGAATCCGACAATCCGCTCTACAGCGCGTTGTTGGCGGAGATCGCCGATAAAGACGACGCCGCGAAGACGCTGCTGCTGGCTGAACGGCAGATGGACGAGGCGGCGGTATTCACCATCCACGGCTTTTGCCAACGGATGCTGAGCCTTAACGCCTTCGAGTCGGGCATGCTGTTCGAGCAACAGCTGATCGAGGATGAATCCCGCCTGCGCTATCAGGCCTGCGCCGATTTCTGGCGCCGCCACTGCTATCCCCTGACCCGCGATATCGCGGCGGTGATCCACGACGTCTGGAAAGGGCCGCGCGATCTGCTGAAGTCCCTTGACCGCTGGCTGCAGGGCGAAGCGCCGCAGCTTAAGTCGCCGCCAGCCCCTAACGAGACGCTGGCCGAACGCCATCAGCAGATCATCGCCCGCATTGACTCGCTCAAGCAGCAGTGGCGCGAGCAGGTGGGCGAGATCGAAGGCGTGCTGGAAAATTCTGGCCTTGACCGGCGGAAGTTTAATCGCGGCAACCAGGGCAAGTGGATGGAGAAAGTGAACGCCTGGGCGCAGGAAGAGACGTTAAGCTACCAACTGCCCGACGCGCTGGAGAAATTTGCCCAGTCGTTTCTGCTCGAGCGCACCAAAGCCGGTGGCGAACCGCCGGTGCATCCCCTGTTTAGCGCCGTAGAGTCGTTGCTGGCCTCCTCGCTGACGCTCACCGATCTGGTGCTGGCGAGAGCGATGGTCGAGATCCGCGATGCGGTCGCCCGCGAAAAGCGCCGCCGCGGCGAGCTGGGGTTTGACGATATGCTCAGCCGGCTTGACGAGGCGCTGCGCGGCGACAGCGGCGAGACGCTGGCCAGCGCCATTCGCCAGCGTTTTCCGGTGGCGATGATCGATGAATTTCAGGACACCGACCCTCAGCAGTACCGGATTTTTCGCCGCATCTGGCGCCGGCAGCCGGAGACGGCTCTGCTGCTGATCGGCGATCCGAAGCAGGCCATCTACGCCTTTCGCGGCGCCGATATCTTTACCTATATGAAAGCGCGCAGCGACGTTGCCGCGCACTACACCCTCGATACCAACTGGCGCTCCTCGCCGGGCATGGTGGGCAGCGTCAATCGGCTGTTCAGCCTCAGCGATAACCCCTTCATGTTCCACGAGATCCCGTTCCTGCCGGTGAAGGCGGCGGCGAAGAACAAGGGGCTGCGCTTTACCGTTGACGCGGCGGACGTACCGGCGATGAACGTCTGGCTGATGCCCGGCGACACTGTCGGGTCTGGCGATTATCAGACCTTTATGGCGCAGCTCTGCGCCACGCAGATCCGCGACTGGCTGAGCGCCGGTCAGCGGGGGCGCGCGCTGCTGTGGCGCGGGGAAACCTCGCGCCCGGTACAGGCTTCGGATATTACCGTGCTGGTGCGCAACCGGCTGGAGGCGGCGCAGGTGCGTGAAGCGCTGCAGACGCTGGGCATTCCCTCGGTCTACCTCTCTAACCGCGACAGCGTTTTTGAGACGCTTGAGGCCCAGGAGCTGCTCTGGCTATTGCAGGCGGTGCTGGCCCCGGAGCGGGAAAATACCCTGCGCAGCGCGCTGGCGACGTCGATGTTTGGCCTGACCGCGCTGGATATTGAAAACCTGAACCAGGACGAGCAGGCGTGGGACGCGCTGGTGGAAGAGTTCAGCGAATACCGCCAGATTTGGCGGCAGCGCGGGGTGATGCCGATGCTGCGGGCGTTGATGACAGCCCGGCATATCGCCGAGAACCTGCTGGCGACCCGCGGTGGCGAGCGGCGTTTAACCGACATTCTGCACATCAGCGAACTGCTGCAGGAGGCGGCCAGCCAGCTGGAAAGCGAGCATGCCCTGGTGCGCTGGCTGGCGCAGCATATCGCCGAGCCGGACAGCAACGCCGCCAGCCAGCAGATGCGTCTCGAAAGCGATAAGCACCTGGTGCAAATTGTCACCATTCACAAGTCAAAAGGGCTGGAATACCCCCTGGTCTGGCTGCCGTTTATCGCCCGGTTTCGTAAACAGGACCAGGCGTTTTACCACGATCGCGAGACGTTCGCGGCGGTGCTGGATCTGGGCCAGGATGAGGCCAGCCTCGAGCTGGCGGAGGCGGAACGACTGGCGGAAGATCTGCGCCTGCTGTACGTCGCCCTGACCCGCGCGGTCTGGCACTGCAGCCTCGGCGTGGCGCCGCTCAGCAGCCGGAAATCCGGCAACAGCGATTTCCACCTCAGCGCGCTGGGGCGGCTGCTGCAGGCGGGCGAAGCCATGGACGCCGCCGGGCTGGCTGCGCGGCTGGCGGACTTCTGTCATGGCGATATTGCATTACAGATTCCGGGCGAACTGGATCTCACCCCGTGGCAGGCGCCCGCGGCGACCATCCCGCGATTGTCGGCGCGCGAGCTGCAGCGCCGCATCGCCGACGACTGGCGGGTGACCAGTTACTCCGGACTGCAGCAGCATGGTTTCAGCGGCGGGCAGGATTTGCTGCCGCGTCTGGATGTTGATGCCGCCGGCGTCGGCGAAGTCGTGGAAGAGCCGCAGCTGACTCCGCACCAGTTCCCGCGCGGCGCCGCGCCGGGGACCTTCCTGCACAGCCTGTTTGAGGAGCTGGACTTCACCCAGCCGGTGCCGGAAGGGTGGATGGCGGAGAAGCTGCAGCTGAGCGGGTTTGACGCGCAGTGGGCGCCGGTGCTGACCGACTGGCTGGGCGGCGTGCTGAAGACCCGCCTGCCGGGGCCGGATATCGCGCTCAATCAGCTTGCGGCGCGGGATAAACAGGTGGAGATGGCATTTTACCTGCCCATCGCCCAGCTGCTGACGGCGGAGCGCCTTGACGCGCTTATCCGCCAGTACGATCCCCTCTCTGCCGACACGCCGCCGCTGGATTTCCGCCAGGTGCGCGGCATGCTGAAGGGCTTTATCGATCTGGTCTTCCGTCACGAAGGCCGTTATTACCTGCTGGATTACAAATCCAACTGGCTGGGGGAAGATCGCGAGGCCTACACCCGGCCGGCGATGGAGCAGGCGATGCGTGCCCACCGCTACGATCTACAGTATCAGCTGTATAGCCTGGCGCTGCACCGCTATCTGCGCCACCGGCTGGCCGATTATGACTATGACCGCCACTTCGGCGGCGTGATTTATCTTTTCCTGCGCGGCATGGACGGGCAGGAGGGGGGGCAGGGGATCTTCACCACCCGGCCGGTGCGACCGCTGATTGACGGTCTGGATCAGCTTTTTGCCGGAGAAACTCAGGAGGAGGCCTCATGACTTTCGAACAACTACTGCTGGCGGCGGTGGAGCAGCGTCTGCTGCGGCCGCTGGACGTCCAGTTTGCCCTGATGGTGGCGCAAAACGACCCGCCGGCGGTCAAGCTGGCGGCGGCCTTGCTGAGCCGGGATGCCGGCGAGGGGCACGTCTGTCTGCCGCTCTCGCGGTTGAGCGGCGACGAGGCGCTGAGCGGTAAAGCCGGGGAGATCCGCGATCGGCTGCTGGCCGAAGCCGGCGCGCCGGAGGACTGGCCCGCACTGCTGCTCGCTTCGTCGGCGGTGAGCTGCGGCGATGCTCCGGCGCCGATGATTTTGTGCGGCGACCGGCTCTATCTCAACCGGATGTGGCGCAACGAGCTGACCGTCGCCCGCTTCTTCAATGAAGCCAACCGGGTGCTGGAGATGGATGAGGCCCGGCTGGCGTCAACCCTGAATGCCCTGTTCCCTGCCACCGGCGAAACCGACTGGCAAAAAGTGGCCGCGGCGGTGGCGCTGACCCGCCGCATCTCAGTGATCTCCGGCGGTCCCGGGACCGGGAAGACCACCACCGTGGCGAAGCTTCTGGCGGCGCTGATCCAGATCGAAGACAGCCCGCGCTGTCGTATTCGCCTGGCGGCGCCAACCGGGAAAGCGGCGGCGCGTCTGACCGAATCGCTGGGCGCGGCGCTGAGAAAATTGCCGCTGACCGACGCGCAGAAAGCGTTGATTCCCACCGAGGCCAGCACGCTGCATCGTCTGCTGGGCGCCCAGCCAGGCAGCCAGCGGATGCGCTATCACGCCGGCAACCCGCTGCATCTGGACGTGCTGGTGGTGGATGAAGCCTCGATGATCGACCTGCCGATGATGTCGCGGCTTATCGACGCGCTGCCGGCCCACGGGCGGGTGATTTTCCTCGGCGATCGCGACCAGCTGGCCTCCGTAGAAGCGGGGGCGGTGCTGGGGGATATCTGCGCCTGGGCGAGTTCGGGCTATACCGCCGCGCGGGCGCAGGAGCTGACCCGGCTGACCGGTTCGCCGGTGCCGGCGGGCGAGGGGGCTATCGCGGGCGCGCTGAGAGACAGTTTGTGCCTGCTGCAAAAGAGCTATCGCTTCGGTAGTCACTCCGGCATCGGGAGCCTGGCGCGGGCGGTGAACGCTGGCGCGCGCGCGGAGGTGAAGGCCACGCTGCGCCAGCCGTTTGACGATATCGCGCTTCATCCCCTCAGCACGACCGAAGAGTACGAAGCCATGCTCGGCGCGGCTCAGCAGGGCTATGAGCGCTACCTGCAGCTGCGCCGCGAGCGGGCCGAACCGCAGGCCATGCTGGCCGCTTTCAGCGAATTCCAGCTGCTGTGCGCGCTGCGCGAGGGGCCGTACGGCGTGAGCGGCGTCAATGAGCGGCTGGAGCAGCGGCTCAACCGACAGCGGGCGATCGCCCTGCCGCGCCACTCTCGCTGGTATGATGGCCGACCGATCATGATATCGCGCAACGACAGCGCGCTGGGGCTGTTTAACGGCGATATCGGCATCGCCCTGGAGCGCAACGGCGAGCTGCGGGTGTGGTTCCTGATGCCCGACGGCGCCATCAAGTCGGTGCAGCCGAGCCGTCTGCCGGAGCATGATACCGCCTGGGCGATGACCGTGCATAAATCGCAGGGCTCGGAGTTCGAACACGCGGCGCTGATCCTGCCGGCGCGCAGCGTCCCGCTGGTGACCCGCGAACTGGTCTACACGGCGATCACCCGCGCGAAACGGCGGTTGTCGCTCTATGCCGACGAGCAGGTGCTCTCCCAGGCCATTGTGACGCGCACCGAACGGCGCAGCGGCCTGGCGGAGATTTTCGCCGGGCGCGAAGCCCCCTGAGACGCCGGGTCCGGGCGATGGAAAATGCTGCAGCCGTTGCCCGGGCTGGCGGAAAAATCAGTAACTGAAGAACAGAGGGATAAGCCAGAGCGCCGAGATCGAGTTCATGGCGAAAAAGCGGACTGCTGCGCCGCCGGCCAGCGGTGGGGTGGAACAGCGGGCACAAAAAATCACCAGCGAGGAGATGAGAAGATTCATGCCGGACGTCAGGGCCAGCAGAAATAATATCGCGATGGCGGCGCCGAGCGCGGCATAGCCATGCTGATGATGGCGCTGGTTATCCCAGAGGAGCAGTATCATCAGCAACCACGGATAGAGGGCGACCGCGGTGGTAATGAGATTAATATGTCTGACCAGCCAGTTCGGTTTGGGTTCCATTCTTTAAGCGATCCTTACAGGGCGGGTGGCGGCCGCGGCGCCAGTCGACGTCCTGTCGACAGCCAATAGCATATCGGTGAGCCAGCGAGAAAGAAATGGCCTGCGCGGAAACCAGGAATTTCGCCCGCGTGCGTACGCCAGGCTGGCGGGAAGAGGGGCGGGAGACCGGCCGGGGATAAAGCGATAAGCGTCGCGCTATCCCGGGCCGTTAGATAGAGAGGAGAAGGGCTTAAGCGAGGTCGGCCATCAGCACCTTCGACCGGCGCTGATAGTTATACATCTGCTTTTTACTCTCCGGCAGCAGGTCGATATCCACCGGCGTGAAGCCGCGCTCCTGGAACCAGTGGATGCTGCGGGTGGTTAACACGAACAGCTTGCTCAGTCCCATCTGCCTGGCCTGAGCGGCAATACGCTCCAGCAGCACCTCTCCCCGCGACGAGCTCCGGTAATCCGGATGCACCGCCACGCAGGCCATTTCGCCGATCTTCTCTTCCGGGAAAGGATAGAGGGCGGCGCAGGCGATGGTGGTGTTATCGCGCTGAATAATGGTGAATTTGTCGATCTCCATCTCCAGCTGTTCGCGGGAACGGCGTACCAGAATGCCCTGCTGCTCGAGCGGGCTTATCAGCTCAAGAATACCGCCGATATCATTGATGGTCGCCCGACGGATCTGCTCCGCGCTCTCCATGACGATCTGGGTGCCGATGCCGTCGCGTGAAAACAGCTCCTGCAGCAGCGCGCCATTTTCCTGATAGCTGATCAGGTGGCAGCGCCGTACGCCGCTGCGGCAGGCCTTCACCGCCCCGCGCAGGAAGCGCACGGTGCCGGAGTTATAGTCTTCGTCTGCTTCCAGCTCTTCGACGCGGGCTTGCGCCTCATTAGGGAACAGTTCGGAGACAATTTCCCCGGCCTGGTTGTAAACCCCTTGCGACGAACAGAAGCCGATCATTTTCTCCGCCTTCAGCTTGATGGCCAGCTGGGTAGCGATCTCTTCCGAAGTCAGGTTAAAGCTCTCGCCGGTGACCGACACCGCGACCGGCCCCATCAGGACAATGGCGCCGCTGTCGAGCTGACGATGAATCGCCTCTTCGTCAATGCGGCGAATGCGTCCGCTGTGGCAATAATCGACGCCGTCATCGACGCCCAGCGGCTGGGCAATGATAAAGTTGCCGCTGACAACGTTGATATGGGCCCCCTGCAGCGGGGTGTTGTTGAGGCTCATCGACAGACGGGCGGTGATCTCCAGCTGCAGCATCCCCGCCGCCTGCTTAACCAGCTCCAGCGTTTTGGCGTCAGTCACTCGCGTCTGCTTGTGATAGACCGGCTCGTGATGGTGCTCGGCGAGGTTAGCGTCAATCTGCGGGCGGGCGCCATAGACCACCACCAGGCGAATGCCCAGGCTATGCAATAATCCTATGTCATTGACAATATTTGAGAAATTTTCATGCTCAATGGCTTCGCCGCCCAGCATGATGACAAACGTTTTTCCCCGATGGGCATTAATATAGGGAACAGAATGGCGGAATCCTTCTACCAGTTCAGTGCGACGTTCCTTCACCATGACAAACCCTCAATGCATGATTATTCGTAATTATTGTATTTTTATTCTGTTTTGCCGTTAAACGCAAGCCCCAATTTGAGGCTAAGCCGCGAAAAACATGTGACCCGGCGCAGGGTGTCAATGAATGTTTACCCTTTTATAGATGACAGGTTATATGCCTTTCGTTAAAGTTTCTGGTCAATCTGTTTGTTTTGGGTATAAATGCGTTTTTATTGCTTGGGAGTGGCATGTCGGGAAACAACTCTGGATTAAGCCGTCGCCGTTTATTGCAGGGGGCGGGCGCCATGTGGTTAATGAGCGTGAGCCCTGTCGGGCTGGCCGCCGCCGCGCGGGTGGTCGCTGTTCGCGTCTGGCCAGCATCGACCTACACCCGCGTCACGGTGGAATCGAATCATGTGCTGAAATACCGGCAGTTTGCCCTCAGTAATCCGGAACGGGTAGTGGTCGATCTGGAGGGGGTTAACCTGAACTCGGTACTGAAGGGCATGGGGGGGCAGATCCGCGCTGACGATCCCTTTATTAAGTCCGCCCGGGTGGGCCAGTTTGATCCGCAAACCGTGCGCATGGTCTTCGAACTCAAGCAGAACGTCAAGCCGCAGCTGTTTGCCCTCGCGCCGGTGGCCGGCTTTAAAGAGCGTCTGGTGATGGACCTCTACCCCGCCAACGCCACCGATGTTCAGGATCCGCTTCTGGCGCTGCTCGAGGATTACAACAAAGGCGACCTGGAGCGTCAGGTGCCGCCGGCGCAAAGCGGACCACAGCCGGGCAAAGCCGGGCGTGACCGGCCGATTGTCATCATGCTCGATCCCGGGCACGGCGGCGAAGACTCCGGCGCCGTGGGGAAGTATCGCACCCGCGAAAAAGATGTAGTGCTGCAGATCGCCCGCCGCCTGCGGGCGTTAATCGACAAAGAAGGCAATATGAAGGCCTATATGACCCGCAACGAAGATGTGTTCATCCCGTTGAAAGTGCGTGTCGCTAAGGCGCAGAAGCAGCGCGCCGACCTGTTCGTGTCGATTCACGCCGATGCCTTTACCAGCCGCCAGCCCAGCGGCTCTTCGGTGTTTGCCCTCTCCACCAAGGGGGCCACCAGTACCGCGGCAAAATATCTCGCCCAGACGCAGAACGCCTCGGATCTGATCGGTGGGGTCAGCAAGAGCGGTGACCGCTATGTCGACCACACCATGTTCGATATGGTGCAGTCCCTCACCATCGCTGACAGCCTCAAATTTGGCAAGGCGGTGCTGGAGAAAATGGGCAATATCAATAACCTGCACAAGAACCGGGTAGAACAGGCGGGCTTTGCGGTGCTGAAGGCGCCAGACATCCCCTCCATTCTGGTGGAGACGGCGTTTATCAGTAACGTGGAAGAAGAGCGGAAACTGAAAACGGCCAAATTCCAGCAGGAGGTGGCCGAGTCGATCCTCGCCGGGATTAAAGCCTACTTTGCCGACGGCGCGACGCTGGCCCGCCGCGGATAACCACACAGGAAAGGGACATGGCCTTACTGAAAAGCGCCCATGGCGGTAACACCCGCGAGGCCGCCGCCCTGCTGGGCATTGCGCCCGGCGAGCTGCTGGATTTTAGCGCCAACATTAATCCGCTGGGGATGCCCGCCTCGCTCAGGCAGGCGATCATCGACAACCCAGGCTGCGCCGAACGCTACCCTGACGTCGAGTATCAACAGCTGCATCAGGCGCTGGCTGCCCACCATCAGCTGCCGGCGGCGCAGATCCTCGCCGGCAACGGCGAAACTGAATCGATCTTCACCCTCGTCCACGGCCTTAAGCCGCGACGGGCGATGATCGTCATTCCTGGTTTCGCGGAGTACCGGCGGGCGCTGCAGACGGTGGACTGCGAGGTGGTGGAGTATGCCCTGCGGGAGTGCGATGGCTGGCAGCTGACTGACGCCATCCTCGATGCCCTGACTCCGGCGCTGGACTGCCTGTTTCTTTGCACCCCGAACAACCCCACCGGCCTGCTGCCGGAGCGGGGCCTGCTGGAAGCCATTGCGCAGCGCTGCCGGGCCCTGAATATCAGCCTGATCCTCGATGAGGCCTTTCTTGATTTTATGCCCGACCAGCCGGGATTTATTCCCCTGCTGGCGCAGTACCCGCACGTCTGGGTTCTGCGCTCGCTCACCAAATTTTATGCTATTCCGGGGCTGCGTCTCGGCTATCTGCTCAACGCTGACGCGCAGGCAGTGGCCCGACTGCGCGAGCGACAAATGCCGTGGTCCATTAATGCCTATGCCGCCCTGGCCGGGGAAATTATTCTCCAGGACCGGGCGTATCAGCGGGCCACCTGGCAGTGGCTGCAGGAAGAGGGAACGCGCTTCTATGCGCGACTGAAAGAGATTAACGGGCTGACCGTGTGGCCCGGGCGCGCCAACTACCTGTTTTTACGCTGCGACAGACCAGAGTTTGACCTGCAATACGCTCTGCTGCGCCAGCACGTGCTGATCCGCAGCTGCGCCAACTACCCGGGGCTGGATAGCCGCTATTTCCGGGTGGCTATCCGCAGCGCGGGTGAAAACGACCAGCTGCTGGCGGCGCTGGGCCGGGCGCTGGCCTGATCCCTACTGCAGGGTGACGCCCCCGGGCACCATCGCCAGCAGATGCTGCTGCGGCCAGTGGGCGGCGATTTTGCTGTCTGCCAGCCGCCATTGCAGAAATTCGACGTCATGACGACGGCGGTCCATCAGCAGGCCGACGACGCTGCCGCTGTGCGCGACGTTTAGGCCATAGAGCCCTGCGCTTTCCACCAGGTCCAGCAGTGCGTCAAATCCCGGCTTAGGCAACAGCTGCTGGCTGGCGACGGCGCTGATGGTCGCCGCTTCGCCCAGCAGCTGCGGGCTGCCGCAGTGGCAGGCCTGCTGTACTTTCTCCCACGCCAGCTGCAGCCGGGAGGCGTTTGCTAACAGGCCAGGCTCGCGCGGCAGCTGGTGATAGTCGGTGGTGCGCAGCGTCAGCGGGCTCTCCAGCACTAACAGGTCGAGCGCTGGCGGAGGGGGACAGGCGATTTGCGTGGCGGCGGTATTATGGTCGAACAACGTCAGCTGGCGAAACAGGGTGCTGTCGGTGGGCTCCAGCGCGACGCACAGGCGCGCCAGCGTCGGCTCATCCAGCGGATGGCCCAGATGGTGGGCGGTGGCCACCGCAGTGGCGGCGATATCGGCAGTGCTGCTGGCCATTCCTTTGGCCACCGGGATCGTCGAGTGCAGGGTAATGCGGATCTGCTGGCTTAGCGCTGGAGGATAGCCCCAGTGGGCCAGCAGCTGGTCGACCATCGCCCGCGACAGCGGCCGCTCGTCCTTTCGCGGCACCCCGGTCTCGACCTCGACGGTGCTGTACCAGTCCACCGGGCAGGAGACCAGCTTTTCGCTGCCGAGGATCCAGCCCTGGATAAGTTCTCCGCACGAGGCGGGACATTGTGCAACTGCCACGTTTTCACCTTTCCGCTTACCTTCGCCAGGGCGCATAGTGGCATGGCGACCCGCCGGTTACCATGATTCTCCGCAAGAGGAGGTACGTCGTTTATGCCGACACCGCCAGCTCGCGCGCCTGCGGCAATGCAAGACGCATGACGTCGCGGGCAATCATTAGCTCTTCATTGGTGTTGATCACTGCCACTTTGACCAGCGCATTATCCGCCTGAATAAAGGTCGCGCTCCGCTGGTTTTTCTCGTCGTCCAGTGCGAGGCCGAGAAAGTGCAAATTGCGGCAGATCGTCGCCCGCGCCCGGGCGGAATTCTCGCCTATGCCGCCGGTAAAAATCAGCGCGTCCAGACCTCCCATCTGCATGATATAGCTGCCGATAGTCGCGCGAATGCGTTCGGCAAACAACGACAGCGCCAGTGCCGCCCGTTCGTTGCCGGCGTCGGCTGCCTGTTCAACGTCGCGGTAATCAGAGGACACGCCGGAGACGCCAAGCAGCCCGGATTCATTATTCAGCAGCTGGTTGAGCTGCTGGGCGGATTTCCCTTCTTTCTCCACCAGCCAGGGAAGAATCGACGGATCGATATCGCCGCTGCGGGTGCCCATCATCACTCCGGACTGCGGGGTAAAGCCCATTGAGGTATTCACCGACTGCCCGCCTTTGATGGCGCAGACGCTGCAGCCATTGCCCAGATGGCAGCTCACTACCCGCAGGGCGCTCAGCGGTACGCCCAGCTTGTCCGCCAGCGTGCTGCTGACATAGTGATGGCTGGTGCCGTGAAAACCGTAGCGGCGAATGCCCAGCTCGGCGTAATAGCGCCAGGGCAGGGGATAGAGCCAGGACTCCGGCGCCAGGGTCTGGTGAAAAGCGGTATCAAAAACCGCCACCGCCGGTACCGCCGGCAGCAGCTGGCGAAAGAGACGAATGCCCAGCGCATTGACCGGGTTATGCAATGGCGCCAGCTCCGCCAGGCGTTCGATCTCCCGCAGGGTGTCGTCGCAGACCAGCGCGGCGTCTTTGAAGCGTTCGCCGCCGTGGGCGACGCGGTGGCCAACACCGTCTATCTCCTGCAGGCTGCTCAGGATCCCGCGGCCGGTCAGCGCCTCCAGCAGCAGCGTCACTGCCTCGTGGTGATCGGCGATGGGCAGCGTCTCCTGCCATTTCTGCGCCGGCGTTTTCAGCGTGAAGCGGGCCTCGGGCAGGCCGATACGTTCGATCAATCCCTGACAGATCAACGCCCCCTGCGGCATGTTAAGCAGCTGAAACTTCAGGGAAGAGCTGCCGGCGTTAATCGCCATTATTTTATATGACATTGATATTCCTCTGTATTCAGGCAGGCGAGCAGGTCATCAAGCCCGTCACCGGTTAACGCGCTGGTGATAAAGGTATGTTCGGCTCCTGCCGCCTCAAGCCATGCCCGGACCTGTTCCAGACGGGGCGGAGCGGCCAAATCGGCTTTGGTGATCACCCCGATAACCGGGCGGTTCATTGGGGCGGTAAACCCTGGAGAAAAGGGTGACCAGGGCGCATCGGCATTGAGCACCAGCGCGATGACATCGGCCTCGCAGGCGCTGGTTAACAGCGCGCTGTACAGGCAGCGGTTTTCCAGATATTCCCCGGGGGTGTCGATTGCGGCCGGCGTCCAGACGATGGCCTGCGTTTTTTGATAACGCAGCGTTTCGCCACGCAATACCTGGGTCAACGAGGTTTTGCCGCACTGGCTGGGTCCGATAAGCATCAGGCGTTTCATGGGCTCAGGTCCGGGTAATTGGGCAGGCGGTGAAGCGCATCAGCTCACCAAGGGTGCGTGTGACCTGCCTGAGCGCGTACTCCACCGCGGAGACATCGCCGGTCAACACCACCGCGCCGGTGAAGCGATCGAGAAAGCCGATCTCCACCGCGCCGGATTTGGTGGCGATGTCGCAGGCGATAATCGATGCTTCACTGGGGGTAATGGTAAGAATACCGATGGCGGAGACCGCGTCCGGCAGACCCAGCTTTTTGAACAGATCTTTGCCAGGATTGGCAATGAGATGCGCCAGAGTGACCTGTTTGCCCGGGACATACTCCTGGATCATGCGTTCGGTAGGGGGTTGCGGTTCCATTATCCCTCCATCAGCTGTTGCCACAGCGCGTCGTGTGGTCGCGGGATCACTGCCCGGTAAACCAGTAATCCTTTCTCGCCTGCGCTGTCGCTGGCCACCGTGACGGCGTTGTCGACATCAGCGATATCGCCAGCTACCACCATGTAACACTTGCCGCCGATACCGAACGCCATATGGACGCGCACCAGGGTGACGTTGGCCGCTTTCACCGCGCGGTCGGCGGCGCTGATGCACGCCGCCACGCTCCAGGTTTCGACGATCCCCGCCGCCTGACGCTGCTCGACCACGTTGAGGCCGCTGATCGCCGGCAGTACGCTGGGGTGAATGTTGGCCAGCACCAGGCTGTCCACCAGCATTTCCCCGGCGCGCGCGGTACCGGCGGCGATTGCCTGCTGCACGGCGCCGACGTCGCCGCCGAGCATCAGCAGGTATTTTCCGGGACAAAGGGTTCTGCAGAGCAGGAGCTGTACGTTCGCACTTTTCAGCATGACGTCGCCTAACTCTATGCCCCTGGCGATGCTGGTCAGTTCTAAAATTCCGATAGCCTGGGTCATGATTAACCTCTTACAAGCGTAATGGCCTGCTCCGTGATGGCGGAGACCAGGCCGTCAATACTGGCGTGTACCGGCGCGCCGAGGGCGTCGGCAGGGATATCTGCCAGCAGCTGGCCACGCGTCACCTGTTCTCCCGGCGCGACGCAGGGCACGGCGCTGATGCCGATATGCTGGCGCAGGGGCAGGGTGACGCAGGTCACCCCCGGTTCGACCGCCGTTAGCGGCGCCTCCTGATACCAGGGATCAAGCCCCAGCTTGCTAATGAGCCGTTTGACCGGCACCAGGCGATGCTTCGCCATCTCGTCCGCCGGACGCAACGGTCCTTCGTAGCGCAGATTTTTCGCCCTCAGTTCACGTTTCAACAGACGGTTGATGCGCATGGGTGAAATACCCACCGGGCAGGCGACGCTCTCGCAAACGTTGCACTCCGAACAGGTCAGGGCGCTGAGCAGCAGCGACGGGGTGGCCGCCTGGCGATAGTTCACCGCCCGCACCAGCAGATGAGGGGAAAGCTCATGACCGATCAGGTGCCGGGGGCATAAATCTGTGCATAAACGGCACTGTTCACAGACGGTGCGGGCGATGGCGAGCAGCGTTCGCTCATCCTGCCGCCGTCGCTGGATCAGTGGATGATTGCCCGGGAGTACCAGCAGGCCGCCGGTGGTTTTGGTGACCGGTGTCTCCAGGGAGGTAATAAGCGAGCCCATCATCGGTCCGCCGTTGATAAACCCCGGATCGTCAACCGTCGCGCCGCCGGCCAGATCCAGCACCTCGCGCAGCGACATGCCCAGCGGTACGGTCAGCGTCAGCGGACGGGCGACGGCGCCATTGACGGTCAACGTCCGGCGAGTCACCGGATAGCCCTGCTCCACGGCTCTGGCGATATTGAGTACCGTCTGCACGTTATTGACCACCACGCCGACGCTGACCGGCAGCGCGGCAGGCGGCACGCGGCGCCCCGTCGCCAGCCAGATAGTGAGCACCTCATCCCCGGCCGGATAGACGTCAGGCAGAATATGCAGCCGGGCCCATTCCGGGAGCCGCGGGGTTAAGGCCGCAATCGCCGCAGCATATTTCGCCTTCAGGGCAATGATCCCTTCCCGGGCACCGGTGGCGGTCATCGCGTAACCCAGGCCGCGAATCAGTCGGTCAGCCTGTTGCGCCATCAGCTGTTGATCAACCTTCAGCATCGGTTCGCATTCGGCGGCGTTCACCAGCACGGTGTCCACCTGGGCCTGCAGTTTGATGTGGGTCGGAAAGCCTGCGCCACCGGCTCCCACGACGCCGGCAGCCCGGACGCGCTCGCGGATCTCCGCCGCGTCCATGTCTGGTAGTGGCACTATCGCTTCACTCATGGCAGGCTCTCCAGCAGTTGCGCAATGGCCGCGCCATCGGCCGGGCGCGGGTTGGTGCGCAGGGTGGCGTCGGCCAGCGCGGCCGGCACCATGGCGGGAATTCGCGATAAGAACAGGGGATATTTTTCCTGCAAGGCGCCCTTGAGGGTGGGAATGGCACACTGTTGTTTCAGCGTTTCCACCGCGGCGATCAGCGCCTGGAAAGCCTCCTGCTCGCCAGCTTCGGGCGGGCAGAACCGGCAGGCCCTGGCCAGGCGCGCATAGCGCTTCGCCGCTCGCGGCTCGCCGGCGTTGAAGCGGATCACTGCGGTCAGCAGCAGCGCGTTGGCCAGGCCATGGGGGAGGTGAAACTGGCCGCCAAGCTGATGGGCGATAGCATGATTGAGCCCAAGGCCAGCCTGGCTAAAGGCCATGCCGGCAAGGGTTGAGGCATTGTGCATTTTACTGCGGGTCGCGACGCAGTCGCCCTGACGAACCGCAACGGGCAGGGCGCGAAACACCAGCCTGGCGGCTTTTTCCGCCAGCGCATCGGTAAAGTCGGTGGCCTGCGGCGATACCCATGCCTCAAGCGCGTGGGTTAGCACGTCCAGCCCGGTATGGGCTGTGATCGTGGGCGGTACGCTGACCACCAGCGTCGGGTCGAGGATCGCCATGTCGGGACAGAGTGCCTCATGGAATAGCGGGTACTTGATCCCTTTTTCCGGGTCGCTGATGACGCAGGCGCTGGTTACTTCCGAACCGGTACCGCTGGTAGTGGGGATCGCCACGCAGGTGTCGACAGGCAGCCCGCCCTGCTGACTGAACCAGACGATAGCCTTGGCGGCGTCCATTGCTGAGCCGCCGCCGAAGCCGATCACCACCTGTGGACGCAGGGACTGCATCTGCGCTATCCCTTTCGCTACGGTGTGAATGGTCGGATCCGGCGTAATATCGCTGAACACGCTGACGCGGTTGCTGGCGGGCAGCGCGGCGCGCAGCCGGTCAAGCAGCGGTGAGCGAGCCAGGAAGCCGTCGCAGACGATCCAGATGTGCTGATGGCTAAAGCGCTGCAGCGCGGCCAGGCTGCCCGGGCCGCTGTAGAGGCGCGTTTGCAGAGAAAAGGTGTGCATGGCGCCCCCGGTTAGCGAATGGAAAAACCGTTAGTTAACACGCAGCGCCGCAGGCGGGCGAACGTCCGTGCGGAGGTGGTGCCTTCTCCGGTTGGTGTGGCGATGGTGAAGGTGGTAAACCCTTCGCCCCCGACGCCGATTCCTGCGTAAGACGGGCCATTTTTGACAAAGATGGAGGTCTGTAGCGTGCGTGCCGCCAGATTGAGCCGCGAGACATTCTGCGAATGCATGGTGGCGGTGTGGTGCAGACCCTCCTCGACGTGCAGGGCCAGCGCCAGGGCGCTGTCAAAGTCAGCGACCCGAACGATCGGCAGCACCGGCATCAGCTGCTCGCAGGTCACCCAGGGGTCGTTCGCCTCCACCTCGGCTATCAGCAGGCGTGGGGCGCGCGGCGGAACGGCGAGACCGGCCGCCGCCAGCAGCGCAGCCGGGCTTTTACCGACCAGTTTTTTATTCGCCGCGCCGTCGGGCAGGCAGACGGCGCGCAGGGTATCAGTCTCCTGTCGGCTCAGCAGCAGCGCGTCAAAATCCTGCATTTGCTGGATCAGGCGGTCAGCGACCGCGGCGACGACGATCAGGCTTTTTTCGGCGATACAGGGCAGGTTGTAATCGAAGGAGGCGCCGCTGATGATATCTTCCGCGGCTTTGACGAGATCGGCGGTTTCATCAACAATGCACGGCGGATTGCCAGCGCCGATCACTTTTTTACCGCTTTTCATACCCATCGCCACAATCCCAGGACCGCCGGTGATAGCCAGAACGGCAATCCGCGGGTGGGACATCATCTGCTGGGTGGCTTCAAAGGTCGGTTCGGCAACGGTTACCACCAGGTTACGGATGCCGCTGCAGCGGTAGGCGATCTCTTCGATCCTGGCGATAAGCTTTAACGAGACCTTTTTCGCGCCGGGATGAGGGCTGAAATAGACGCTATTACCCGCCGCCAGCATGCTGATACTGTTATTGATAATGGTTTCTGTTGGGTTGGTGCTGGGCGCCACGGCGCCAATGACGCCAAACGGTGAGTACTCAAACAGCACCATCCCGCCATCGCCGGTGAGGGCGTTGGTAGTGAGATCTTCAATGCCCGGTGTGTTCTCAAGGGCAGCTTTATTTTTCAGATACTTATCTTCTTTGTTGCCCATGCCCGTCTCTGTGGCGCTCTCTTCCGCCAGTGTCGCCAGCTCAGGAGCCAGCGTCTCCCGCAGGGCGCTGATAATGGCGCTACGGGTTTTTAGCGGACACTGCTGATAGCGGACAAAAGCCTGATGAGCGGCGTCGATGGCGCTGCCGACGTCACGGAAAATGCCCTGCTGATCCTGAGAGGCGGTTGCAGGAGCGAGCTTTTCGCTGAGGATGGTGCGGATAAGGGTTTCCAGTTCTGCTGTATTCATTGATGTGTTCTCACGTTAATGGCCGCCATGGCAGCCTGTGCAATAGCCATATCCTGCTCGACGCTGCCGCCGCTAATACCGAGGCCGGCTATCAGCTGGCCATCGCGCCACAGCGGATAACCGCCGCCAAAGGTGACGACTTTGCCCTGCAGATGGCTCTCCAGACCGTACAGCGCAGCGCCTGGCTGTACGGTCGCCGCGAGTTCGTGGGTCGCGGTTTTCATGGCGACGGCGGTCCAGGCTTTCTTCGGCGCCAGCTCGCTACTGACCAGCAGCGCATCGGGCATTCGCCAGGTCACGGTTTCGGTGCCGTGTGCGTCAACGATGCTCACCACCACCGGCACCTGTAGCTGGCGGGCGTGTTCGATGGCCTGCCGTATAAGCTGATGCAGCTCGTGAAAGGAGAGCGAGCCGGGTTGTGCTTCGGGCGCGTCGGGCGAAGGTGACCCGCTGGCGGTCAGATAGCGGGCCGCAATCTCCGCGACGAGCCGGCGCTGGTGATCGGCATGATCCTCGCCGCGCGCCAGCGCATACAGACAGTCAGATAAGCGATTCAGATAACGAAGCAGAATCTGGCGGATGGTGACCTCTGCCGCCAGCTCTACCAGCCGGCGTTCCGCCCGACGGGCAACGGTGCGGGCCAGGTGCAGGCGACTGGCGGCTTCGCAGCGTCCGGGCAACACAAACTGGTGCAGCGCCGGCACGCAGGCCATCTCGCGATCGATCGTCTGCTCCAGCAGGGCAATCTCTTCGCTGCTGATGTAGCGCTGGCCGGGTGATGGCTGTTCGCTGTCGCTGGCAAGTTCTGCGCTGAACCAGAAAATGTGCTGCTGCAGGGCTTCGAGCAGGGTGCGATGTTTCTCTTCAGCGACGGCGCAGACGCACAGGCTCAGTATGGCGTTCAGTTCATCCAGCGTGCCGTAAGCTTCGACGCGCGGATGCGTCTTGCTAACCCGCTGGCCGGTAAAGAGTGATGTACTGCCGGCATCGCCGGTTCGGGTATAGATAGCCACAGGCGCCCCCTTAGCGTGAAAGTGAGTCAACAATGCCCACGACGGCAAGATCGATGGCTTCATTCGGGCCACTGAAGACGTGGCGTGCGCTCGAGCCGCTGCAGAGCAGCACCAGCTCGCCGACGCCAGCGCCAACCGAATCTACCGCCACTTCATCACCGCTTGTGGCTAGAATCGGATGGTCGTCGTCCGCGCTTACCCGGCGAACCAGCAGCAGTTTTTTGCCGTTCAGTGAGGGGGACTTTTGCGTCGAGACGACGGCGCCGGTCACGCGTGCCAGATGCATAGTTCACTCCTGCTTAATCAATTGAACATGCCGCGCGACGGCCGCTTCGCGGGCGAGGGCGGTAATAATGGGGTGGCGGCGCAGTACCAGATAACCTCTGTGGAGGCGGGCTACATCGGCGTAGGTGACCACCGATGCGGCGTGAAGCCTGACGGGCTGGCCAAGCGGGTCGCTGAGCGTCAGCGGCAAGCGGGCGAGTTTTTTCACCGCCAGCGCGGGGAGCAGTGCGGGAAGCAGCGTTAGCTGTACCCGAACGCCCCAGGCCATGGCCTCATGCAACGCGCAACCGGCGGCCGTCAGCGCACGCTGGCCGGCAAGCTGCTCCAGCAGCGGTAAATCCACCTGCACGATGCGCAGCGAAGCGTGCTGGCACAGCAGGCTGTGGATATCCGCTTCGCCGAGCTGGGCCACGCTGAGCGTGGCCGTACTGAGGGCGCGACGGCGCAGGCGGGCGGCGACCTCCTCGACGATACGCTGCAGCATCTCGTGGTTCATGGCTTCGTCACCAGCCTGGCCCATGCCTGCGCAGCGTCAGCGCCTGCCGCATTAGCTTCGTCAGTATCAATGTGCATCTCAAGGCGCATATCCGGGGCTACGCGGACCGCCACGTTGTCGAAGATAAGCCGCCTGTCGCTGCCTTCGATCGCCACCGCGACGCTATCGCCATGGGCGACGCGCAGGATCAACGCATCAAGCGGCGACATATGAATATGTCGCTGGGCGACGATCGTCCCGCCGCTCAGCTCCAGTTCGGCAAACGGGCTAATCAGGCGGATCCCCGGCGTGTCCTGCAGATTGCCGGACATGCGCAGCGGCGCGGCGATACCGAGGGTCCGGGCGTCGGTGCGTGAGATTTCCACCTGGCTGGTCTGGCGCAAAGGGCCGAGCAGGCGCACGTTATTTAATCGCCCTTTGGGGCCAACCAAAGTCACCGTCTGCTCTGCAGCATATTGTCCTGGCTGCAGCAGCGCTTTTTTCGGCTGGATGGGCTGCGCGGGAAAAAGCCTGGCGTAGTCCGCCGCCGCTAAATGGATATGGCGACTGGAGATACCAATGGGGATGGGACGCTGGCGCATCTCATCCAGCACTTTATTGACTGTCGAAGCCAGCTGTTGTTTATCCATTACGCGTCACCTCGTTTACCGGCGTGCAGGCACTGCGAGCGGGGATCGCCTTTTTGTCGTGGGCAGTGCGGGTCCAGGCACAGGTTGCAGGTCACCAGCTCCGTAGAGTGGGAGGGGGTATCTGTGGGGGCCGTATTCTCCTCCGTCACGGCGACGTCAGGCGCGGGTGAAGGCGCCTGGACGCGGGCTGGCAGCAGGCCTTCACCAGGCCTGGCAATAACCTTCTGTGCCACCAGCCCCTGCTGCCGTTCGGCGAGTTCGGCCCCGGTCATCACCGCCGCCTGGACAGAGGCCACATCACCGGCGATCTTCACCACCATCCAGCCGGAACCGTTGGTCTTTTCCAGGGCGAGCAGCGTGATGGCGGCCGCTTTCGCCATGGCGTCGGCGCAGGTGATGGCCAGAGCCAGGCCGCTGACCTCAAGTAATCCCAGTGATTGCTTCACGCGGTGCTCCTTTTTTCAGGGTCAGACAGATTTCGGCAGAATGGCCTCAACATCGCTATGCGGGCGCGGGATCACATGGCTGGACTTGACCTCGCCGACCACGCTGGCCGCCGCGCTCCCGGCGTCAACGGCGGCTTTGACCGCGCCGACGTCTCCGCGAACCATTACGGTAATCAGGCCGGAGCCAATTTTTTCGTAACCAATCAACTGCACGTTGGCGGATTTCACCATTGCATCAGCGGCTTCAATGGCGCCAACCAGGCCTTTCGTTTCAACCAGTCCTAGTGCGTTATTCATACTGCGTTCTCCTGTGGATTAAGCATTGCGATCCCGAAATGGGATCCCTTTGACGAGACGAGCCGCATTGTTGCCAGTGTTTCGCCGGTCCAGCCTGTCCTGGTGATACATCAGCGAAAACAGCGGAGTTGATGCGGGTAAATTTTTGTAGTGCACGATGAGCCGCTCCCGGTCGCAGGCGATACCCACCTGCAGCGGCGAACGCTGCGCCGCCTGCCAGGCGTGATGGACAAGATCGCCGTCGGTCTGTGGCTGCAGAACAAAAGGAATGCCTTCCTCTTCAATGCCTAGCAGGACATCTCGCCACTGTTCGCTGCATTCGCCAGTGACGGCAATGACGATGGTGGGGGCGAGCACGCTACTCTCCATGCATGCCTCCGTTTTGCCAGGAAAGGAGCAATCCGCTGGCGACCGCATTGCGCGGCCCTTCACAGCCGCGGATGTTGCCGCGCCCGGCAACCAGCCGGTAGTGCGCCAGCGCATCGGTGACCAGCTGGGGGATTTCAAAATCGAGGGACGAGCCGCCCACCAGCACCACGAACGGGATGTCGCGAATGTTGCCGGTAGGGCTCACCTGGCGTAACGCCCGCAGGGCGTTGGTGACAAAGACGCGTGATTTGGCGCTACGACGAATGGCGCGCACTTTCTCCAGCGGCAGATCGCCAGGCAGGGGAACCAGCTCATCCGGTTTCACCACGCAGACGCGGGCAAATACAGCCGGCGGTAAGGCCGACGGAAAAAACTGTACGCTGCCGTCTTCATGACGCAGATGAAACAGACTTTCGACTTTTGCCAACGGGTATTTTTTGATCTCTTCCGCCAGATAGCGGTCCTCAAGCCCCAGCTCGCGGGCAATGATCATCGTGACCATATAGCCGGCGCCGGCCAGGTGAGTAGCGATGATCTCTCCCTGCGCATTGATAATTGAGGCGTCGGTCGACCCGGCGCCGAGATCGAGGATTGCCAGCGGGCGCGTAGTGCCGGGAGTGGTGAGCGCCCCAAGAATGGCCGCTTCTGCCTCGGCGCCGCCCACCTGAACCGTGATCTGCAGTTTGTGCTCAATTTCACGGGCGATCAGGGCCATCTGCAGGCGATCCGACTTAACCATGGAGGCGATACCTACTGCCTGCTCCAGCGAGAACTCACCTGCCAGGCCGCCGGTCACGCTGACCGGCACCGCCGTATCAACGGCCAGCAGATCCTGAATGCGGATCTCCTGAGCTGGCTTATTGGTGAGCTCCGCCATGGTCTGGCGCACGTGCTCAAGCATGCCGCCGATATTGGTGCCCGCTTCCCCCGCGACGTTGTCCAGTTTGCCGCAGCCGTCGATCGCCTTCATGATGGCTTCCGCGCCGGCGGCAACATCAACCTGTACGCTGCGCCCCTGAGCCATAAGCAGCAAATTACCTGCCGGAATAGTCCGCGCCTTGACGTCGCCGGAGGGGGTTTTCACCACCACGGCCGAGCGATTGCCAATCAGCGCCCGCGCCATTGGCACGATATTTTTGGTCTCTTCGGCGTTGAGATCGAAAACGGTGGCAATACCGTAGGGGTTCGAGAGTGTTTCGATGATCTTACCGGGTAAAGCGACCTCGACGGCCGCCAGCATGCCAAGTGGAATGCGGTCGATATGCTGAACTTCGTCGATCACCGGCAGCGGTTGCTGTAGCCGGTTATTAACCAGCACGCCGTCATCCTGCTGCAAAATAATGCCGGTAATCTGATAGCCCGCTGCCGTCGCCGCATTGACCATCGCAGCGACATCGGCAAAATCAAAGGCCGAGGAGACCACCAGAATATAGGGCGTGTCCGCGGAGCAGGACAGCAGCGCCTCTGGTGTGATGGTGATGCCGACCCCCAGCCCGACGCCGCCGGGTGTCTTCGGGTTATGGCCAATCATGGTGGACTCGGTGATGATGGTTTCCGTAATGGTCTCCATCGCCACATCGCCAATGACCGGCGTGGCTTCGTTAATGCGAATAAGCGAGATATCGCTGACATGAATGCCGGCCGCTTTTGCCGCCTGCGTTAGCGCCTCCTGAATACCGAACACATTACGTAATGTGCCTTTAATACCGGTGGTTTCAGCCAGCGCGCTGTGGCGGATGTTCAGCACACCTGCGTCATCGACCGTCGCCAGGGCGACCTCTGTCGATGAGTTGCCAATATCAATGCCAGCGATATAGCGCATGCTTGCCCCCTGTTAATCGTCGCCTTTCAGTTTTTTACGCTCGACGTACAGCCCGGCCGCTTCCCGAACAAAGGCGGCACAGAGTCGAGCCTGGTAGCGCTGCTCGAGGTCATCAGCGATCGCCAGTAGCTCCGCCTGGGTGGAACGGTATGGGCGCAGGGCGTTGTAGATCTCAAGGATCCGGTCGTCAGGAACCGCGGTGAGCTCTGCGGCCCGCTCAAAGTTCATCGCCAGCCGATCGCGTCCGGCATCCTGGGCGATTGCCGCCTGCATGCGCAGCGTTTCCGGGGTGATGCGCATATCCTGCGCCGTAACGCGATCGCTCAATACGTTCTCCAGCGTCAGGTCATCGAGCGTTTTGTTAGTGGCGGTTTTGACCCACTCCGGATGGCGGGTGGCTAACGGGTAGTCGCTGACTTTAGGCTGCCGAGCGGTGTCGTTTGTCGGCGCGGCTGGTGCGACCGTCGTCTCGTCCTGCAGACTGTTCATCCGGCTCAGCACGTCGCGTACCATGGATTCAATTGCGTCTGTATTCATCGGGATATCCTTTGTTAAAGCGCCACGCGCAGTTCCTGCGGGTTTTTGCCCGTCACCACGTATTTGGTCTCTTTAATGTGCAAAATGGCCGACTTCGCCTGGTATTTGGGACGAGCCATCTGATCGTTAAGCGTCGGCACCGGCTGCGGCGACTCGCGTTTGGCGTAGCGGGCGGCGTTTTTGCCAATCTGGCGGTAGGTTTCCAGCGTCAGCAGCGGTGCCTGCGGGAAGAGTTCCAGATTGGAGAGCGGCGGCAGGCCGCGCTGGTGGATGACGGTAGTGCCTTTCGACTGAATACCGATAGAGATGCCGGAACCGCTCAGGCGGTTGCCTTCCACCGCCACGAAGGCAACATCAGAAGACTTAAAGCAGCGGATCACCCGCGCTTTGATGCCTTCTTCCTCAATACCGGCGATCACTTCGCGCAGGATATTTTTATGCGGAATGCCGACGATATTGGCGGTTTGCGCCAGACCAAACGCCGGCCCGACGGCAATAATGACTTCATCCTGCTGTGTGCCGGGTTTGGCTTCGCCGATTTCCGTCAGGAAGCTGTCGCCGGACACAGGCGCAACGGCGGCCGACGCGGTAGAGGCGACAGAAGCCGCAGGCGCGTTAAAGGAGACCGGCTTATCAGCGCCTGTTTTCATCTCCACCAGCACCTCTTCGATAATCTGGCGCAGCAGCTTTTCGTTAATTTCCATTTTTCACCCCTTAGCCAAGTTCATTGGGATCGAGCGCGCCCGGGATATTTTTAATCTCTTCCCAGCGCTCGCCTTGCAGGCGGTAGCCTGTTGCCGGACCGGCATAATCGTTCACGTCATTCACGGCCGAGAGCACCTGGCCCTTGCCGACGATGATGGCGGAGGTGTGCAGGTAGTCGCCGGTGAGCTTGGCTTTCTGAATATTGAGCATGTCCTGGGCGACATCGGGGAAGCCGCCTTTCGCCAGGGCTTTCACCACTTCCAGGCCGTTGCGGTTCTTGTTGATGATCTCCTGGGCGAACTTGATGTCCTCGACGATATTGCGCTCAGGCATATCTTTTGAACCGTGGGCGTAAGTGGCGGCCTCCACTTCTTCATCCGTAATTGGTGGCAAACCCATGCCGGCAAATACCGCTTGCAGCGCGCGGGCGGCTTTATTACGAATGGCGATCACGTCCTCTTCACGCACCGGCCGCAGGCCGCCATCGACCTTCAGGTCGCGCTGGATCACGTTGTAGTCGTCGAAGTCTTCGGCATCTTCATTGGAACCGGCGAACATGTTGTCGTAGTTCGGCACCGCTGAGTAACCGGAGGAGATAAAGTCGGTGCCAGGCAGGAACTGCATCAGCAGGCGCGCGGTACGTCGCATATCCGAGTGGGTAAAGGTTTGATCGTTGCTGGAGGCACACTCCAGATCCAGTGCCGAGCAAATCAGGTTTTCCGCCAGTACGGCGCGGATCCCCGACGGCACGGCGGACGGCACGCCGATGCAGCTGACGGAGCCATTCTGCAGGCCTTGTACCCCAGCGGCTTTGGTGATGTAGATGCAGCGCGCTTCGAGATAAAGCATGGACTTACCTTCGGCATAGCCCATCTGCACTTCAGAGCCGGAGCCGGAGGTAAAGCGCATTTTCAGGCCACGTGAAGCGTAGGAGGAGGCGAGGAAGCCTTTTGACCACGGAGTGTCATCGCCATCGGTAAATACCGGCTCCGTGCCGTAGACCGAGATGGTTTCGGCATAGCAGGTGTGGCCCAGCATGCCCAGTTTCAGCTCGGTGGCTTCTTCCAGAGAACACTGGGTGAGCACGCCGGGGCGGCCTACCTGTGAACCGACCAGCAGGGCGATGGCGTTGAACGGCGCGTAGCGCGCCACGGCGACGGTGGTCTCCTGCTCGTCAAAGCCGCGCCATGCGCCTTCGGCGGCATCGGCAGCTATCTGTACCGGATTATCTTTGATATTGGTGACATGCGCCTGCTGGGATGGCGTGCGGCGGGCGCGCATTTTTTGCATCGCCATCATCATCTCTACCACGTTCATATGCGACACCACTTCGACGATTTTCGCCGGGGTCATCGCGGTGGTGAGCGGGACGATGTCGCTACGTTTAACGTTCGGATCGCAGAGCATGTTGGCGAGCTTGACCGAATCCATCGCCATGACCTCTTCGGCCCGGGCGAGATTAATGCCGTAGCGTGCGATAAAGTGGTCAATCAGGTCGAACTGGGCAACCGGTTTGCCGTCGAGTTCGGTCACTGCGCCATTGACAATGCGAATAGAGGGTTTGGGATCGTTAGGGCTTTCCATCGCGATAAAACCCTCTTCGATCCACTCCTTAACGAAACCATCCTGATTCACAGGGCGTTTCGCCAGTGCTTCAAATCTTTTCGATCTCATGAATCAGCCTCGCGGGTATTAAATGTAGGAGGGGCGATCGTTTTTCGGTTCCGCGCCCAGCGTCGCTAGTACGGTTTTGCCGATTTCCCGGGCGGAGATCACCGCCTGGCGCACCGCGCCGGAGTCGCCAGAAATCACCAGGATGGCTTCGTTGCTGAAGCTGGTGCCGTGCGCCGGTGAGCTGTAAGCCACCACCTCGACGTTGGCTGATTTCAGCGCAGTATCAGCCATCAGAACGCCGACAGACGCCGGGGCGCCGACGATAATGCCGCAGGCGCGGCCCAGCGGAGCGCCGAAGGCTTTTTCAAGGGCATAACTGGCGCGCGCGGTATACTGCAGCTCGATATGACCCGCCTCGTTGCCGTAGACATCGCCGAAAGTACGGTCCAGCTCTTTCAGTGCGACCTCAATACCGCGTTTGACGTCGGAAACATCGTTCCCGCCCAACACAATCAGCGAGCCATGGCCAGCGCCGCCTTTGGTGTCGCGAGGAAGCTCAATGCTGACCACTTCGGTATTGGTAGCTTTTACCGCTTCATCAGCGGCCATAATGTGCGGGCCGGCGCCGGTGCGGGCGCCGAGGATGCCGATAGAGCGATAGCGTTTTTCAAGCTTCATCGCTTCCAGCAACGCGGCATCCACGTTGGCGATGACCAGTCCGAGGGTGTCGCCAATGGCGGTCCCGACAAATTCCGTTAAGCTGCAGCTTTTCTCTGCCATAGCCGTCTCTCCTGTGGGATGGGGGGTATCGGGAAGCGCCTGCTGCTCTGGCGTTGCCACACGGGCTATTACTTGCGCCATGATCTGTTCAACCAGCTCATTGCTGCTCATTGGCTATTCCCCTTCGGTAAGATTTTTTCAACATCGGTATGGGGGCGGGGAATAACGTGTACGGCTTTCACCTCGCCCACATGGCGGGCTGCGGCGGCACCGGCGTCGGTGGCGGCTTTTACGGCCCCCACGTCGCCACGAACGATGACGGTCACCAGGCCTGAACCGATCCTTTCATAGCCAACTAATAAGACGTTAGCCGACTTAACCATTGCGTCAGCGGCCTCTATGGCTGCGGTTAAGCCTTTGGTTTCTACCATTCCTAATGCTTCTTGTTGCATAAAGACCTCGCAGGGTATGTTCCAGTGGGGAAACTATATGGCGCGGCGGCGAAAAAGAATGGCTGAGTTGATGGTGAAGAGTAAAAAAATAGTGGTTTTCTGATAGTATAAAATTAACGTTATTTATTTTATGTGTTTGTTTTTAAACGATTTTAACTTCATTATTAATGTGATTATTTTGCACTGCTTACTCCGTATTTACATTTTTATGAATGCTTTTTTTAATTTTTTTTGTTATGCGAGTTTAGGCGTGATGTGATATTTGTTGGAAAATAAATATGTTGATTTCGCAATTTTTTATTATTGAAAAGGGCATTGAAATATCCCTTCATGGCTTGTCAATGCTGAAAAGAAAGATCAGTTAAGAGCAATAAATTATTCTTCTTCGGCGACTTTACGCCGCCCGATTTCCGCAGGATGCCAACACTTTGCCGCCGCCGGTTTCTATAGTGGGCCTCGCCGTACCCAACGAGCCAGCGGATGGTTGGCTGGCCTGGACACGAACTTCGTCACGAGGTGTCACAATGAATGGTTCTTTACGCGCGCAATGCATTGCCGAGTTTTTAGGCACCGGGCTGTTTCTGTTTTTTGGTATCTGCTGCCTGAGCGCCCTGAAACTGACCGGCGCCAGCCTGGGGCTGTGGGAGATCTGTATTATCTGGGGACTGGGTATTTCTCTGGCGGTATATCTGACCGCCGGCATTTCGGGGGGGCACCTTAACCCCGCGGTCACCGTGGCGCTGTGGCTGTTTGCCTGCTTCCCGGGCAGAAAAGTGGTGCCTTATATCGTGGCTCAGGTCGCCGGCGCGTTTGGCGGCGCTGTACTGGCCTGGATACTTTACAGCACCCTGTTTACGCACTTTGAAACGGTGCATCATATGGTGCGCGGCAGCCTGGAAAGCCTGCAGCTGGCCAGCATTTTCAGTACTTATCCAGCGCCTGAGCTGAGCGTCTGGCATGCGGCGCTGGTGGAGGTGGTAATCACCTCGATGCTGATGGGAATGATCATGGCGCTCACCGATGATGGTAACGGCGTACCCAAGGGGCCACTGGCGCCGCTGTTGATTGGCATTCTGGTGGCGGTGATCGGTGCCTCGACCGGGCCGCTTACCGGCTTCGCGATGAATCCAGCGCGCGATTTTGGTCCGAAATTGTTCACCTGGTTTGCCGGGTGGGGCAATATCGCCATGACCGGGGGAAGAGATATTCCCTATTTTATCGTGCCCATTATCGCACCGTTGTTGGGGGCCTGCCTCGGCGCTGCAATTTATCGCTTTCTTATCGCCAATAATCTGCCGTGTCATACCTGTGTGGAGGAAGAAAATACGCGTTAACGTCATAGAAGGAATGTATCAGTGAAATAGCCAGGCTATTTTCATGAACCGATATCACGAACCGCTCAAAAAGTCTCCCCGGGTTGGGAGACTTTTGTTATTGTCAATGCACTTTTTTATCGTCGACGGGATCTGATGCTAAAAAAGGTAAATATGAAAAATATGTTTTATTTATAACAAAAAATTAACTGAGGGGTTTTATCATGATTTCTGCGAGTACCCTGAACTCAGAACTCATCAATAAAATCGCACAGGATTTTGCGCAAGCCACCAGTCTGGCGGTTGTGGTCGTCAATATTCACGGTGATGAGATTTCTGAACTGTTTAATTTCACGCCGTTTTGCCAGCTGATGCGTCAGCACCCGGAGCACAGCGGACGCTGTCGCATGAGCGACCGCTGCGGCGGACTGGAAGCCTCGAAAAATGACCAACTGTGCATCTACCGCTGCCACGCGGGCTTAACCGATTTTTCCATACCGCTGGTGATCGCCGGCCACCTGGTCGGCTTCGTGCTCTGTGGTCAGGTGCGTCTGAGCAATGATGTTGAACTGGTTGATATCCTGAACGTTGATGACCGCTGGCAGAACGATCCGGCGCTGGTTCAGGCGTTCCACAATGTGCCTGAGATGGACTATTCCCGGGTTATCGCCTCGGCGGATTTGCTAAAGTTGATTGTGGAAAATTGTCTGAAAAAACAGCTTAACTTCGTGGTCATCAAAGATAATCCATCACAGAACGACCCGGCGCAAAGCAACCGGGCGCCCTCGCCGCACGACGGCAAAATGAAGAAGGCGCTGCGCTATATCGACGCGCATCTCTCCGATGAACTGCGTCTGGAGGATGTGGCGGCGCACGTCTATCTTAGCCCATACTATTTCAGTAAATTGTTTAAAAAATATCAGGGGATCGGCTTTAACGCCTGGATCAATCAGCAGCGAATGGCGAGCGCAAAAGAGCTGCTATGTCACAGCGACTGGAGCATTGCCAGCATCGCGCGGAATTTAGGTTTTTCGCAAACCAGCTATTTTTGCAAGGTGTTTCGCCAGACCTATCAGGTAACGCCGCAGGCGTTTCGTCAGCAAATTAATGCGGGATCACAAACTGAGTCATTTTAAATGGCAATATTTTGTTATTGCCGATTTTTGATATCCCGGCGTATCTTCATCATTATAAAATGAAAACAACGACAGTAGAGCAATAAATTGTCATAGCGCAACAAAATAGTGATATTCGAGGGATAAACTACACCAGTTTTTATTTTTGTGATGGGATAGAGTGTCCGTTAATTCGAGACTGCTGATTATTACAAACCGGTTTCCCTCACTGACGTCATTGTGACGAGTGATGAAACGGTAAAACAAAACATAAAGCATTAGCCGTCGATGCAGGGCGCATCGGCGAAACAAACCGACAGGTTCGACACCAACCAGGTGTCAGGGAAGGGGGTGTAAATCCCCCGCAGCCCCCGCTGCTGTGATGCTGACGACCCCGCAAAAACCACTGATCGAAAGATTGGGAAGGGCGGGCGAGAACGAGGCTAAGCCAGAAGACCTGCCTGCCGGTAACTGACCAACAACTTCGGTGGGAAGTGGGTGGCTTAGCGGTGCGTGGTCGCAGGACCAGGCATGCGTGCAGCTATACCCTGACCACCTGGACAGGACAGGGTATGGTAACCAGGCGTGCGTTCATTCTTGCGGGTACCGGCAGCGGTTGTGGCAAAACCACCGTTACGCTCGGCCTGCTCAGCTTGCTCCAACAGCGCGGTATGCGGGTGCAACCTTGTAAAGTAGGGCCTGACTACCTGGACACCGCCTGGCACACCGCCATCAGCGGCGTCGCCTCCCGCAATCTCGACAGCTTTATGCTTCCCACCCCGATACTCAACGCGCTGTTTACCGAACAGCTGCAGCAGGCCGACATCGCGGTTATCGAGGGGGTGATGGGCCTGTATGACGGCTACGGCACCGACCCCAACTATTGCAGCAGCGCGGCGATGGCTAAGCAGCTTGGCTGCCCGGTGGTTTTGCTGGTCGATGGCAAAGCGGTGTCGACCTCCATCGCCGCCACGGTGATGGGCTTTCAGCATTTTGATCCTGCCCTCAACATTGCCGGCGTTATCGTCAATCGCGTCAACAGCGACGCGCACTTCCAGCTATTGAAAAGCGCCATTGAACGCTACTGTCAGGTGCCAGTGCTCGGCTATGTGCCGCGCGTGGAAGGCGTGGCGCTGCCCGAACGGCATCTGGGGCTGGTCACCGCCCGCGAGTCGGTGGTCAATCAGCAGGCATGGCGGGATTTTGCCAGCCAGCTGGGGCGCACCCTCGACATAGACCGGCTGCTGGCCATCAGCGAACTAGCGACCTTGCCGGTGGGCGAGTGGGGGGAGACGCTTGCCGCCGATGCCGGCGAAGGACTGACGCTGGCCCTCGCCGACGATGAGGCCTTCAATTTTTATTACCCCGATAACCTGGCGCTGCTGGCGCGCTGCGGCGTGAAGATTGTGCGCTTTAGCCCACTGCGCGATCGCCAGCTGCCGGCCTGCCAGATGATCTGGCTCGGCGGCGGCTACCCGGAGCTGCACGCGGCCGGGCTATCCGCTAACCACGAGATGCTGACACAGCTTCGCGCGGCGCACCGGCGCGGGGTGGCGATCTACGCCGAGTGCGGCGGCCTGATGTATCTGGGCACGACCCTGGAGGTCACCGGTGGCGAGCGCTACGCGATGGCGGATATTATTCCCGGACACAGCCGAATGGGGACGCGTCTGACCCGTTTCGGCTACTGCGAAGCGCAGGCACAGCAGCAGACGCTGCTGGCCGCGCCCGGCGAGTGGCTGCGTGGCCATGAATTTCATTACTCCGATTTTTCTCCCGCCACCGCTGCCGTACTGGCCTGCCGTAAACAGCGTGATGGTAAGACGCTCCAGCAGTGGCAGGGAGGATGGCAGTCCGGCAGCGCCTTTGCCAGCTATCTCCATGTCCACTTTGCCCAGCGCCCCACCATGCTCAACCACTGGCTGCGGGCAGCAAGGAGGGCGCAATGACCCTTCTCGCCTGGTGTGTGGCCTGGATACTTGATGTCGTCATTGGCGATCCGCCGCACTGGCCGCACCCGGTGCGCTGGATAGGCCGCCTGATTACCGTCAGCCAGCGCGTGGTGCGGCGTGTCTGCCATAGCGATCGGGCGCTGCGTATCGGCGGCGGGGTGATGTGGCTGGTGGTGACCGGGCTGACATGGGGTGTGGCCTGGGGCGCACTGGCGCTGGCGCGGGGGATCCATCCCTGGCTCGGATGGCTGGTGGAGGTGTGGATGATCTTCACTGCGCTGGCGGGGCGCTGCCTGGCGCAGTCGGCGATGGCGGTGGCCCGGCCGCTGCAGGCTGGGGATCTCGCCGAAAGCCGGCATAAGCTCTCCTGGATTGTCGGGCGCGACACCTCTCAGCTCCAGCCTGCGCAGATCAACCGTGCGGTGGTGGAGACCGTGGCGGAAAACACGGTGGATGGCATTATCGCGCCGCTCTTTTTCCTGCTCCTCGGCGGCGCGCCGCTGGCCATGGCCTATAAAGCGGTCAACACCCTCGATTCCATGGTCGGCTATAAACACGAAAAATACCGGGCGATCGGCATGGTCAGCGCCCGTCTTGATGATGTAGCCAACTTCATTCCCGCCCGGCTGAGCTGGCTGCTGTTCAGCCTTGCCGCGGTGCTATGCCGGGAAGATGGCGCCCGGGCGCTGCGCACGGGCTGGCGCGATCGCTATCAGCACAGCAGTCCTAACTGCGCGTGGCCGGAAGCGACCGTCGCCGGCGCGCTGGGGGTCCGCCTTGGCGGCCCGAACGACTACTTCGGCCAGCGCGTTGAAAAGCCCTGGATAGGCGACGCCGTCCGCGACATCGCGGTGGACGATATTTCCCGAACCATTCGATTGATGTGGGTAGCGTCAACCCTGGCGCTGGCGCTGTTTATCGGCGTGCGCTACTGGCTGGTCGGCGTGGCCTGAGGAGAACCTGATGCAGTACATACAACAACCGCAGGCGATCGAGGCGAAAAGCTTCGACATCATCAGCGAGATCATCGCCGAAACGCGGCCGGACTACCATTTTGCCAGCCCACTGCACGAGGCGATTATCAAGCGGGTGATCCACACCACCGCTGACTTCGACTGGCTGGATATTCTGTGGTTTTCTCCGGATGCCCTGATCGCGCTGAGCGAGGCGTTGAGCCGGCCCTGCACGCTGTATACCGATACCACTATGGCGCTGTCCGGGATCAACAAAACCCTGCTGGCCCGCTTTGGCGGCGAATGCCGCTGCTATATCAGCGACCCGCGGGTGGTGCGCGAGGCACAGAGCCGGGGGATGACCCGCTCGATGGCGGCGGTGGATATTGCGGTGCAGGAGCCCGGAGAGAAAGTGTTTGTCTTCGGCAATGCGCCTACCGCGCTGTTTCGTCTGCTGGAACATCGCGAGACGGCCATCGGCGGCGTGGTGGGGGTGCCGGTCGGCTTCGTCGGCGCCGCGGAGTCGAAAGCGGCGCTCAGCGAGAGCGGCCTGCCGGCTATCGCCGCGCTCGGCCGCAAAGGGGGAAGCAACGTGGCGGCCGCGATTGTGAATGCTCTGCTTTACCACCTGCGGGAGGCGCAATGAGCGACCAGACCTTTGACGCCCCGGTGTGGCATCACGGCAAGGCGCTGCGCAAGGGCTACACCACCGGCTCCTGCGCCACGGCGGCGGCAAAAGTGGCGGCGCTGATGGTGATGCGCCAGCATCTGATCCACCAGGTCTCGATTGTCACCCCCTCCGGCGTCACCCTGTGCCTGAACGTCGAGTCCCCGCACGTCGAAGGGCAGCAGGCGGTCGCCGCGATCCGTAAAGACGGTGGCGATGATGTCGACGCCACCCACGGCATGCTGATTTTTGCCCGGGTGACCCTCAATGACAGCGGAGAAATTAGCCTGTTAGGCGGCGAGGGCATCGGCACGGTGACCCGCAAAGGGATCGGCCTGCCGACAGGCAGCCCGGCGATAAACCGCACTCCGCGGCACACCATCGAGACCGCCGTGCGCGAAGCGATTGGTCCATCCCGCGGCGCGCAGGTGGAGATCTTTGCCCCGGAAGGCGCAAGCCGCGCGCAAAAAACCTATAACGCCCGGCTGGGGATCCTCGGCGGCATCTCGATTATCGGCACCACCGGGATCGTCACCCCGATGTCGGAAGAGAGCTGGAAACGCTCGCTCTCCCTCGAGCTGGAGATAAAACGCGCCGCCGGGCTGGAGCGCGTGGTGCTGGTGCCGGGCAACCACGGTGAGCGCTTTGTCCGCGAGCAGATGGGCATCGACCCGCAGATGGTGGTCACCATGAGCAACTTCGTCGGCTACATGATTGAAGAGGCGGTCCGGCTTGGTTTCCGCCAGATTGTGCTCATCGGCCACCCCGGCAAACTGATCAAAATCGCCGCCGGGATCTTTCATACCCACAGCCATATCGCCGATGCGCGGATGGAAACCCTCGTCGCTCATCTGGCGCTGCTTGGCGCGCCGCTGCCGCTGCTGACGCTGGTCAGCGAGTGCGACACCACCGAAGCGGCAATGGAGCATATCGACGCCTGGGGATACCAGCGCCTCTATAACCATCTGGCTGAGCGAATCTGCCAGCGCGTTCTTGAGATGCTGCGCTTCACTCAGCACCCGCCTACCTGCGACGCGGTTCTGTTTTCTTTTGATAACCAGGTGCTGGGCAGCAGTCGTCCCCTGGAGACGATTGCCCGGGAGCTGGCATGTTGACGGTCGTGGGGATGGGCCCGGCGGGGCTGCAGTGGCTGACTCCGGCCGCGCGCGAGGCGATCGCCGCCGCCGAGGCGCTGGTGGGCGGCAGTCGCCATCTCCAGCAGTTTCCCGCTTTCGCCGGCGAGCGCTACGCGCTGGGGGCTGATATTCCAGCGCTGCTGGCGTGGATCGAGGCCCGTGCCGGGCGCCACGTCGTGGTGCTGGCCTCTGGCGACCCGCTGTTCTATGGCATTGGCACCCGGCTGATTGCCCATTTTGGCCGGGAACGAGTGCAGGTGATCCCCGGCATCAGCGCGGTGCAGTACCTCTGCGCCCGGGCGGGCATCGACATGAACGACATGTGGCTGACCAGCAGCCATGGCCGGGCGGTGAGCGTCGATGCGCTGGCCGCTCACCGGAAAGTCGCCATGGTGACCGACGGTCGCTGTGGTCCGCGGGAGATTGCCGCCCAGCTGACGGCCCGCGGCAAAGGCCATCGCTGGATGGTGATTGGCGAGAACCTGGCGATGGAAAACGAGCGGATCCACTGGCTGCCGGTCAGCGCAGTGGAGGACGAATATGAGATGAATGCGGTGGTGATCCTCGATGAAAGATGAGCTGTTTTTGCGCGGCGCCCAGGTGCCGATGACCAAAGAGGCCGTGCGCGCGCTGGCGCTGGCGAAGCTGGAGCTGCACCGGGCGCGCCATCTGATTGATATCGGTGCGGGCACCGGCAGCGTCAGCATTGAGGCCGCCCTGCAGAATCCGGCGCTGCGGGTGACGGCGATTGAGCGTCAGGCCGACGCGTTGCGCCTGCTGGCGGATAACCGCCAGCGTTTTGGCTGCGACAACATCGCTATCGTGGCGGGCATCGCGCCGCTGGCGGTCGCCGACAAAGCCGACGCGATCTTCATGGGCGGCAGCGGCGGCCACCTGACGGCGCTGATCGACTGGTCGCTGGCGCAGCTACATCCCGGCGGCCGGCTGGTGATGACTTTTATTTTGCAGGAAAACCTTCATAGCGCCCTGGGGCATCTGCAGCAGTGCGGCATTCACAAGGTGGACTGCCAGCAGCTCGCGGTCTCCACCCTGGCTACCCTGGGCAGCGGCCACTATTTCAAACCCCATAATCCCGTTTTTGTTATCGCCTGTCAGAAGGAAGAAAACCATGGCTGAGACTTTTGATCCCCATTGTGTGTGGTTCGTCGGCGCTGGTCCTGGCGATCGCGAACTGATTACTCTCAAAGGCTACCGTCTGCTGCAGCAGGCGCAGGTGGTGATCTACGCCGGGTCGCTGATCAACACCGAGCTACTGGCCTACTGTCCGCCACAGGCGGAGTGCCACGACAGCGCCACGCTGCATCTGGAGCAGATCCTCGACCTGATGGAGGCGGGGGTGAAGGCGGGAAAAACGGTGGTGCGTCTGCAGACGGGCGACGTCTCGCTGTATGGCTCGGTGCGTGAACAGGGCGAAGAGCTGACCCGCCGCGGGATCCGCTGGCAGGTGGTGCCGGGCGTCAGCGCTTTCCTCGGCGCCGCAGCGGAGCTGGGGGTGGAGTATACGGTGCCCGAAGTCTCGCAGAGTCTGATTATTACCCGTCTGGAAGGGCGCACGCCGGTACCCGCACGCGAACAGCTGGAGGCCTTTGCCAGCCATCAAACCTCGATGGCGATTTACCTGTCGGTGCAGCGTATTCACCGGGTGGCGGAGCGGCTGGTTGAGGGCGGGTACCCGGCGACCACTCCGGTCGCGGTGATCTACAAGGCCACCTGGCCGGAAAGCCAGACCGTCCGCGGTACCCTCGCGGACATCGGCGACAAAGTACGCGACGCCGGGATCCGCAAAACGGCGCTGATCCTCGTCGGTCCCTTCCTCGGCGATGAGTATCACTATTCAAAACTGTACGCAGCGGATTTTAGCCATGAATACCGTAAAGCCTGAATCCATTGCCCTGTTTTGCCTGACGCCCGGCGGCGTGCGGCTGGCAAAACGGCTGGCGGCCATGCTGCCGCTCACCTGTTACACCAGCGAGGCGCTGCTGGAAGAGGGGTTTATCCCCTTCAACGGCGGCTTTGCCAACGCTGCCCGCGAGGCGTTCAGCAGCTTCTCGGCGCTGATTTTTATCGGCGCCACCGGGATCGCCGTGCGGGTGCTGGCGCCGCTGGTGAACGACAAGCTCAGCGACCCGGCGGTGGTGGTGATTGATGAGCGCGCCCGGCACGTCATCAGCCTGCTCTCCGGCCATGCCGGGGGGGCGAATGCGCTGACCCGCTATCTCGCCGGGATGCTCGATGCCGATCCGGTAATCACCACGGCGACTGACGTCAACGAGCTGGCCGCCCTTGACACGCTGGCCTTCCAGCTGAACGCCCGGATGAGCGATTTTCGCGCGGCGGTGAAAACCGTCAACCAGATGCTGGTGAGCGGTAAGCGGGTGGGACTGTGGTGCGACGCTGAATTCACCGAGGCGCTAAGCCGCTGCGACCGGCGCGGCTTTATCCCGGTGAGCGACCTGGCGCGCTTGCCGACGCTTGACGCCCTGATCTGCGTCACCCTGCGCCGGTCGCTGCCGCCGCTGCCGGTGCCTCACTGGAAGCTGGTGCCCCAGCGGGTGGTGGCGGGGATCGGCTGTCGGCGCGACACCCCCTGTTCCCTGCTCTGTACGCTGCTGGAGCGCCAGCTTGCCGCTCAGCGTCTTGATCCGCTGGCGCTGAAAGCGATTGGCAGCGTGAGCCTGAAGGCAAACGAGCCGGGGTTGCGCCAGCTGGCTCACCGCTGCCGGGTGCCGTTCGAAACCTTCAGCGCCGAGGCGCTGCGCGAGCACGAGCACCGCTTTCCGGCCTCGTCTTTTGTCCGGGAGACGGTCGGCGTCGGCAGCGTCTCCGGCCCGGTGGCCTGGCTGCTGAGTCAGGGAAACCTGTCCGGCGAAACCCTGCGTGAGCAGGGCGTGACCATTACTTTGGGAGTAACACACTGATGTTAAGCGTAATCGGAATTGGCCCTGGCTCGCAGGCGATGATGACCATGGAAGCCGTGGAGGCCCTGCAGGCGGCAGAGATCGTGGTGGGCTACAAGACCTACACCCACCTGGTAAAAGCCTTTACCGGCGACAAGCAGGTGATCAAAACCGGCATGTGCAAAGAGATTGAGCGCTGCCAGGCGGCCATCGAGCTGGCGCAGGCCGGGCACAACGTTGCGCTGATCAGCAGCGGCGACGCCGGCATCTACGGCATGGCGGGGCTGGTGCTGGAGCTGGTTAATAAGCAGCAGCTGGACATTGAGGTCCGTCTGATCCCAGGGATGACGGCCAGTATCGCCGCCGCCTCGCTGCTCGGCGCGCCGCTGATGCATGATTTCTGCCATATCAGCCTTAGCGATCTGCTGACGCCCTGGCCGGTGATTGAAAAACGCATAGTCGCCGCCGGGGAAGCGGACTTCGTTATCTGTTTCTACAACCCCCGCAGCCGCGGCCGCGAAGGACATCTGGCGCGCGCCTTTGCGCTGCTGGCGGCCAGTAAAAGCGCAGATACGCCGGTCGGCGTAGTCAAATCCGCCGGACGCAAAAAGCAGGAGAAATGGCTGACCACCCTCGGGGAGATGGATTTTGCCCCAGTGGATATGACCAGTCTGGTGATCGTTGGCAACAAAGCGACTTACATCGACAACGGCCTGATGATCACCCCGCGAGGCTACGCGCTGTGAATCACGGCGACGTGCTGGTTATCGGGGGCACCAGCGATGCGCGGGCGATCTGCCAGCAGCTGGACGCCGCCGACGTGCGCTACACCCTGTCGGTGGCGACCCCTACCGGCGAGCGGCTGGCCGGCGATATCCGCGGGCAGATACGCTGCGGGCGTATGGAGTGGCAGCAGATGGCGGAGTGGCTCAGAGCGCAGCGCACCCGCTGGGTGATCGATGCCTCTCACCCCTACGCCGAGGTGGTCAGCCAGAATATTGTGCGCGCCTGCGCCAGCGTCGGGGTTCTGCTCAGCCGCTATCAAAGGCCGGAGCAGTTGAGCGATCTGCGCCATCCGCTACTTCACGTGGTCGGCGATCTGAACGAGGCCTGCGCGGTGGCTCGTCGCCTCGGCGAGCGGATCCTGCTGACCACCGGCAGCAAAGATCTGGCGGCCTGGCGGGCGGGACTGGCGGAGAAAACGCTGCTCGCCCGGGTGCTTCCGGTGCCGGAGGTGGTTCAGCACTGTAGCGATCTGGGGTTTGGCGTCGGGGAGATCTTCGCCCTCTGCGGGCCGTTCAGCGCCGAATTTAACGCCGCCTTTTATCGCCAGTGCCGGGCCGATGTTGTGGTGACGAAAGCCTCGGGGGCGGAAGGAGGCTATCAGGAAAAAGTACAACCCTGTCTTGATGCGGGGATCCCCTGCATCGTCATTACCCGTCCGGCGCCGCTGGTGACGGGCGATGAACTACTGCAAAGCCAGGCCGATTTCACTGCGCGGTTGACGCGCTGGCTGTCGGCGACTTGAGGAAGAGGATATGAAAAAAGCACTTCTGGTGGTGAGCTTTGGCACCAGCTATCACGACACCCGCGAGAAGAACATCGCCGCCTGCGAGCGCGATCTGGCCGCCAGCTGCCCGGACCGCACGCTGTTCCGCGCCTTCACCTCGGGGATGATTATTCGCAAACTGCAGCAGCGCGATGGTATTCATATCGATACTCCGCTGCAGGCTCTGCAAAAGCTGGCCGAGCAGGGATACCAGGATGTGGCTATCCAGTCCCTGCACATTATCAACGGCGACGAGTACGAGAAGATCGTTCGCGAAGTGCAGAGTATGCGCCCGCGCTTTCAGCGTCTGACGCTGGGCGCGCCGCTGTTGAGCGGTCATGGCGATTATGTGCAGCTGATGCAGGCCCTGCGCCAGCAGATGCCGCCGCTGGCGGCGACGGAGCGAGTGGTGTTTATGGGGCACGGCGCCAGCCACCACGCCTTCGCGGCCTACGCCTGTCTGGATCATATGATGGCGGTGCAGGGTTTTCCGGCGCGGGTGGGGGCGGTGGAAAGCTATCCCGAAGTGGACATCGTCATTAACGAACTCTCCCGCCAGGGCGTGACCGGCGTGCATCTGATGCCGCTGATGCTGGTGGCCGGCGATCATGCCATTAATGATATGGCCTCCGACGAAGACGATTCGTGGAAAACCCGCTTCAATGCCGCCGGTATCCCCGCCACGCCGTGGCTTAACGGGTTAGGGGAGAATCCGGCGGTGCGGGCGATGTTTGTCGCCCATCTGCAGCAGGCGCTGAACGACACGATGGAGAAAGCAGCATGAGCGGCAAACTATACGCCCTGAGCAGCGGGCCGGGGGCGGCCGATCTGATCACCGTGCGTGCGGCGCGGATCCTCGGCCAGCTGGATGTGCTGTATGCGCCAGCCGGCCGCAAAGGCGGCGACAGCCTGGCGCTCTCCATCGTACGCGAGTACCTGGGCGCACACACGGAGGTCCGCTGCTGCCATTTTCCGATGAGCGCCGACAGCGCGGAAAAAGAGGCGGTGTGGAACGACGTTGCCGCGGCGCTGGCCCAGGAGGTGGCGGCGGGCAGGCAGGTCGGGTTTATCACCCTCGGCGACGCCATGTTGTTCAGCACCTGGGTCTTTCTGCTGCAGCGGATTGGCTGCCCGGAGTGGCTGGAGATTGTCCCTGGCGTTACCTCCTTCGCCGCCATTGCCGCGCGGGCGAAAACCCCGCTGGCCATGGAGCAGCAGTCGCTGGCGGTCATCTCCTGCACCGCGCCGGAAGCGGACATTGCCGCGGCGCTGCGCCAGCATGACAGTCTGGTACTGATGAAAGTCTACGGCCGCTTCGCCCGCATTAAGGCGCTGCTGGCGCAGGCGGGGCTGCTGGATGCGGCGCTGATGATGTCAGAGGCCACCCTGCCGGGCGAGCAGTGCTGGCGCCGTCTGCGCGAGGTCAGCGATGACCAGCCGCTGCCCTATTTCTCGACCATCCTGGTTAACAAACAGTGGGAGGAGGCGTAATGAATCAGGTGAAATCGCTGAAGCAGCTTTCGTATGGGGGGCTGGCGGCCGCTGTTCTGCTGATCATCGTCCCGCAGGAGGCGTTCGCCATGCATATCATGGAGGGCTTTTTGCCGCCGATGTGGGCGCTGGCGTGGTGGCTGCTGTTTTTACCCTGCCTGTGGTACGGCCTGGTGCGCCTGCGGCGTATCGTCCAGGAAGAGAGCAATCAGAAGGTGCTGCTGGCCCTCTGCGGGGCGTTTATTTTTGTTCTTTCGGCGCTGAAGATCCCGTCGGTGACCGGCAGCTGCTCGCATCCGACCGGCGTCGGTCTGGCGGTGATCCTCTTCGGGCCGGGCGTGGTGGCGGTGCTGGGGGCGATCGTTCTGCTGTTCCAGGCGCTGCTGCTGGCGCATGGCGGCCTGACCACCCTTGGCGCCAACGGGATGTCGATGGCGGTAATCGGCCCGATGGTCGGCTATCTGGTGTGGAAGCTGGCCTGTCGGGCGGGGATCCGTCGCGATGTCGGGGTCTTTCTCTGCGCCATGCTGGCGGATCTGATGACCTACTTTGTCACCTCCGTCCAGCTCGGGGTGGCCTTTCCCGATCCGGCAACCGGGGCAGGCGGATCGATCGCCAAGTTTATGGGCATCTTCTGCCTGACGCAGATCCCGATCGCCATCGCGGAAGGCTTGCTCACCGTGATGATCTACGATCAGCTAACCAAACGGCGACTGATCGCCGCGGAGGGACATTAATATGAAAAAGACCCTGATCCTGTTAGCGATGGTGGCCGCCCTGATGATCCTGCCATTTTTTATTAACCACGGCGGCGAGTTTGGCGGCTCGGACGGCGAAGCGGAGAGCCAGATCCAGGTGGTGGCGCCGGATTATCAACCCTGGTTCCAGCCGCTATATGAACCGGCGAGCGGCGAGATTGAGAGTCTGCTGTTTACCCTGCAGGGCTCGCTGGGCGCGGCGGTGATTTTTTACATTCTCGGATATGCGAGGGGCAGACAGCGCCGTGATGACCGGGTTTGACCGACTCAGCTACCAGAGCCGCTGGCTGCAGGTGGCGCCAGAGCGGAAGTTTCTGCTCTGGCTACTGCTGATGGCGCTGGCCTTTACGCTGCCGGCGTGGGGCCAGGCGCTGACGCTGGCGCTGACCGCCGCGCTGACCTGCTGGCTGCTGCGGGTCTCATTCTGGCGCTGGTGCCGCTGGATGGCGCTACCCTTTGGCTTTTTGCTGGTCGGCGTGCTGACCATTGTGTTCAGCGTCAGCCGCGACCCGCAGATGCTGTTAGCCAGCATCCGACTGGGCGCTTTCTCGATAGGGATTTCCGCCCCGGGGCTGGCCGTGGCCGAGGAGACCTTCTGGCGCAGCCTGGCGGCGATGGCGGCGACGCTCTGGCTGGTGCTTAATCTGCCTTTCCCACAGCTGATTATCTTGCTCAAGCGCGGTCGCGTACCGCGGCTGTTGACGGAGCAGATCCTGCTGACCTGGCGCTTCATTTTTATTCTGTTAGACGAGGCGATGGCGATTCACCGCGCGCAAACCCTGCGTTTTGGCTATGGTAGCGTGCCGCAGGGCTATCGCTCGCTGGCGATGCTGGTGGGACTGCTGTTCACCCGCGTCCTCCTGCGCTATCAACAGATGAGCACAGCGCTGGATATCAAATTGTACCAGGGTGATTTTCACCTCTAAGGATAAGTATGCTTGCCACAACCGATCTCTGGTTTCGCTATCAGGATGAGCCGGTACTTAAAGGGCTGACGCTGGATTTTTCCCGCCATGCGGTGACCGGCCTGGTGGGGGCCAACGGCTGCGGAAAGTCGACGCTGTTTATGAACCTGAGCGGCCTGCTGCGCCCGCAGCAGGGGGCGGTGCTGTGGCAGGGAGAGGCGCTGAATTACAGCAAGCGCGGTCTGCTGGCGCTGCGCCAGCAGGTGGCGACGGTGTTTCAGGATCCGGACCAGCAAATATTCTATACCGATATCGACAGCGATATCGCTTTTAGTCTGCGTAACCTCGGGGTGGCGGAAGAGGAGATCGCCCGCCGGGTGGATGAGGCGTTGACCCTCGTCGATGCCCAGGGGTTTCGCCAGCAGCCGATCCAGTGCCTCAGCCATGGGCAGAAAAAACGGGTGGCAATCGCCGGGGCGCTGGTGCTGCAGGCGCGCTACCTGCTGCTTGACGAGCCCACCGCGGGCCTCGATCCACGCGGGCGGGCGCAGATGATCGCCATCATCCGCCGCATTGTCGGGCAGGGGCGGCGCGTGGTGATCTCCAGCCACGATATCGATCTGATCTATGAGGTGAGCGACGCCGTTTACGTGCTGCGTCACGGCGAAGTACTGGCCGCGGGGGATCCCGGCGAGGTATTTGCCTGCGCGGAGACGATGGACAGGGCGGGATTGACGCAGCCGTGGCTGGTGAAACTTCATAGCGAACTGGGGCTGCCGCTGTGTAAAACCGAGGCGGAGTTTTTTCAGCGGATGCACAACAACGCGATAGGCGCGATAAAGGAGGCGTCATGACGCTGGCAGTGATGTTGCAGGGCACGGCTTCCGACGTTGGGAAAAGCGTGCTGGTGGCGGGACTGTGCCGCATTTTTCATCAGGATGGGCTGCGTACCGCGCCGTTTAAATCACAGAATATGGCGCTGAACTCCGGCATTACGCCGGATGGCAAAGAGATGGGCCGGGCGCAGATTTTCCAGGCCGAAGCGGCCGGGATTGCGCCGGATGTCCGCATGAATCCGATTTTGCTCAAGCCCACCAGCGACCGTCAGGCGCAGGTGGTGCTGATGGGGCAGGTGGCGACCAGCATGGATGCGGTGAGCTATCACCAGTACAAGCCACGCCTGCGCGAGCAGATCCTCGCGGTCTACCAGAGCCTGGCCGGAGAGTATGAGGCGCTGGTGCTGGAAGGCGCCGGCAGTCCGGCGGAGATTAACCTGCGCGACCGCGATATCGTCAATATGGGCATGGCCGAGATGGCGCAATGCCCGGTGATCCTGGTGGCCGATATCGACCGCGGCGGGGTGTTTGCCGCGATTTACGGCACGCTGGCGCTGCTGCAGCCTCAGGAGCGGGCGCGCGTGAAAGGGGTGATCATCAATAAATTCCGCGGCGATGTGGCGCTCCTGCGCTCCGGGATAGAGCAAATCGAGGCGTTGACCGGGGTGCCGGTGCTGGGCGTTATGCCATGGCTTGACGTGGATCTCGAGGATGAGGACGGCGTCGCGCTGCAGGCCGGGAAATACCATCGCACCGACCGGCGCGATATCGACATCGCCGTGGTTCACCTGCCGCATATTGCCAATTTTACCGACTTTAACGCCCTGGCGGCACAGCCAGACGTCCGGGTGCGCTATGTCCGCGATCCGCAGGCGCTGGCCGACGCCGACCTGGTCATTCTCCCGGGCAGTAAAAATACCCTCGGCGATCTGTGCTGGCTGCGCGAGAGCGGCATGGCGCACGCGGTCGAGCAGGCCCGGCAGCGCAAGGTGCCGCTGCTGGGGATCTGCGGCGGCTATCAGATGCTGGGCGAAACCATTATCGATGAGGTGGAGTCTGGCCTTGGCGCCCAGCCCGGGCTGGGGGTGCTGAAGACCGTGACCCACTTCGCCCAGCACAAAACCACCACCCAGGTGCAGGCGACCCTGGGGTCTGCGCTCCCGGATTGGTTAGCCGACGCGGCGGGGCTGCGCGTTAGTGGCTACGAAATTCATATGGGCGAGACGCGCCGCGAGGCAGGCTGCCCGCCCCTGCTGCAGCTGCATAAAGCGGGGCAGGCAGTAGACGACGGGGCGATAAGCGACGACGGCCTGGCGTTCGGCACCTATCTCCATGGCCTGTTCGACAGCGATGCCTTTACCCGGGCGCTGCTCAACGGCCTGCGCCAGCGCAAAGGGCTGGCGCCGCTGGACAGCGCCCTGGAGTATGCCCGCTATAAAACCCGCCAGTTTGATCGGCTGGCCGAGGCCATGCGCGAACATATCGCCATCGATAAAATTTACGCCATCATGCGCCAACATCAGGAGCCCCTATGCTGACTCTGGTTACCGGCGGCGCGCGCAGCGGCAAAAGTCGCCATGCCGAGGCGCTGATTGCCGATGCGCCGCAGGTGTTATATATCGCCACCTCGCAAATCTTTGACGACGAGATGGCCGCAAGGATCCAGCATCATCGCGACGGCAGGCCCGCCCACTGGCGCACCGCCGAGCGCTGGCAGCAGCTTGATGAACTGATCACCCCGGCTATCGCCCCAGCGGAGGCGATTTTGCTGGAATGCATCACCACCATGGTCACCAACCTGCTGTTCGCGCTCGGCGGCGACAGCGACCCCGACGGCTGGGATTACGCCGCCATGGAACGGGCTATTGATGACGAAATTGGCGTGCTGATTGCCGCCTGTCAGCGCTGTCCGGCGCACGTCGTGCTGGTGACCAACGAGGTGGGGATGGGTATTGTGCCGGAGAACCGCCTGGCGCGGCATTTTCGCGATATTGCCGGGCGGGTCAATCAGCGCCTGGCGGCCGCGGCGGATGCGGTCTGGCTGGTGGTTTCCGGCATCGGCGTCAAAATCAAATAACTCAATCGCTGGCTGACCGGGCCAGCCCTGGCAGGGATTCTGTATGCAAAATTTAAACACGGTTCTGCGGGCGATCCCCGCGCCGGACGCCGACGCCATGGCGCGGGCACAGCAACACATCGACGGCTTACTCAAGCCCCCCGGCAGCCTCGGGCGTCTGGAGGCGCTGGCGGTGCAGCTGGCGGGAATGCCCGGCCTGGGCGGCCAGCCGCAGGTGGCGAAAAAGGCCTTGCTGGTGATGTGCGCCGACCATGGAGTGTGGGACGAAGGGGTGGCGATTTCGCCGAAGGCGGTCACCGCCATCCAGGCGGCAAATATGACCCGCGGCACCACCGGCGTCTGCGTGCTCGCCGCCCAGGCCGGGGCGAAAGTGCATGTAATTGATGTCGGTATCGATAGCGAACCGCTCCCCGGCGTGGTGAATATGCGGGTGGCGCGGGGCTGCGGCAATATTGCCCGCGGTCCGGCGATGAGCCGTGAGCAGGGGCAGGAGCTGTTGCTGGAGGTGATGCGCTACACCCGCGCGCTGGCCCAGGAGGGCGTTACCCTGTTTGGCGTCGGCGAACTGGGGATGGCCAATACCACGCCGGCGGCAGCGATCGTCAGCGTCCTGACCGGCAGCGATGCGCAGGAGGTGGTCGGGATTGGCGCCAATCTGCCGCTGGCGAAGGTTGGCAACAAGGTGGAGGTGGTGCGGCGGGCTATCGCCGTCAATCAGCCCGACCCGAATGATGGCCTCGATGTGCTGAGCAAAGTCGGTGGTTTCGATCTGCTGGGGATGACCGGTGTCATGCTGGGGGCGGCGTCCTGTGGGCTGCCGGTGGTGCTGGATGGCTTTCTCTCCTACGCGGCGGCGCTGGCGGCGTGTCAGATAGCGCCGGAGGTGAAACCGTATCTGATCCCGTCCCACTATTCGGCGGAGAAGGGGGCGCGTATCGCGTTGGCGCACCTGGGCCTCGAACCGTATCTCAATATGGGCATGCGTCTGGGAGAAGGCAGCGGCGCGGCGCTGGCGATGCCGATCGTCGAGGCGGCCTGCGCGATGTACCATCGCATGGGCATGCTGGCGGCAAGCAATATTGTGTTACCGAAGGGGTAAGCAGGAGATGGGGGCGGCAATGGCCGTTCCCGTTTTCGGCAGAGGTTTTGCCGGCGGCAGAAACAAAAAAACACCCTTGAGGGTGTTTGTAATGTTGGTTGCGGGGGCCGGATTTGAACCGACGACCTTCGGGTTATGAGCCCGACGAGCTACCAGGCTGCTCCACCCCGCGTCACCGTACTGCTTCACTTTGTCAAATTTGATTGGTTGCGGGGGCCGGATTTGAACCGACGACCTTCGGGTTATGAGCCCGACGAGCTACCAGGCTGCTCCACCCCGCGTCACCGTACTGCTTCACTTTGTCAAATTTGATTGGTTGCGGGGGCCGGATTTGAACCGACGACCTTCGGGTTATGAGCCCGACGAGCTACCAGGCTGCTCCACCCCGCGTCCGTGGAAGCGCACTATACTCCGCTAGCGAGATGATGCAACCTTTTTTCGACCAAATCGACATTTTTGTAAGAATTGGCTTATAAAACGCCACGTTGTGGTGTTTTTTTACACAAATCTGTGCCATCGATGAGATCGCGCATTTCAATAGCTCCGGCGCTTTGTTATCTTCAACACGCACTAAGGCTTCGCAGCAAAAGATGAGACACCATGAAAGGACGTTGGGCAAAATATGTAGCGACGGGGGCAATGCTGGCCATGCTCGCCGCCTGTTCCTCAAAACCGACCGACCGCGGTCAGCAATATAGCGATGGCAAGTTCACCCAGCCGTTTTCACTGGTAAACCAGCCGGATGCCGTCGGGGCGCCGATCAACTCCGGCGACTTCTCCGAGCAGGTTAATCAAATTCGTAACGCCTCGCCACGCCTCTATAATAGCCAGAGCAACGTCTATAACGCGCTGCAGGAGTGGCTGCGCGCCGGCGGCGACACCCGTACGCTGCGCCAGTTTGGCATCGACGCCTGGCAGATGCAGGGCGTCGACAACTATGGCAACGTCCAGTTTACCGGCTACTACACGCCGGTGGTGCAGGCGCGCCACACCCGTCAGGGCGAATTCCAGTACCCCATTTACCGTATGCCGCCGAAACGCGGTAAGCTGCCGTCCCGCGCCAGCATCTATGCCGGCGCGCTGAGCGATAACTATGTGCTGGCGTACAGCAACTCGTTGATGGATAACTTCATCATGGACGTGCAGGGCAGCGGCTATATCGACTTTGGCGATGGTTCGCCGCTCAACTTCTTTAGCTATGCCGGGAAAAACGGCTGGCCCTATCGCAGCATCGGCAAAGTGCTAATCGACCGCGGGGAAGTGAAGAAAGAAGATATGTCGATGCAGGCGATCCGCGAGTGGGGTGAAAAGCACAGCGAAGCGGAAGTGCGCGAGCTGCTGGAGCAGAACCCGTCGTTCGTGTTCTTTAAACCGCAGTCTTTCGCGCCGGTGAAAGGGGCCAGCGCTGTGCCGCTGATCGGCCGCGCCTCGGTGGCCTCCGACCGGTCGATTATTCCGCCGGGAACCACCTTGCTGGCCGAGGTGCCTCTGCTGGATAATAACGGCAAGTTTAACGGCCAGTACGAACTGCGCCTGATGGTCGCCCTCGACGTCGGCGGGGCCATCAAGGGCCAGCATTTCGACATCTATCAGGGCATTGGGCCTGACGCAGGCCACCGTGCCGGCTGGTATAACCACTACGGCCGCGTATGGGTGCTGAAAAACGCCCCGGGCGCGGGGAATGTTTTTAGCGGCTAACCCCCCTGGCCGTGCCTGTTGACCAGGGCGCCCGGATGACGCCGCTTGCGGCGGTCTCCGGGCGCTGTCATTTTGTTCTGAGGTTCTATGTCTGTTGTAATCAGCGATGCCTGGCGCCAGCGTTTTGGCGGTACGGCACGTTTATATGGTGAAAAAGCGCTGCAATGTTTTGCCGACGCCCACGTCTGCGTGGTCGGGATCGGCGGGGTCGGCTCCTGGGCGGCGGAAGCGCTGGCGCGGACCGGCATCGGGGCGATCACCCTTATCGATATGGACGATGTCTGCGTCACCAACACCAATCGTCAGATCCACGCCCTCAGCGGCAACGTCGGGCTGGCGAAAGCGGAGGTGATGGCGGAGCGTATTCGTCTCATCAACCCGGAGTGTCGGGTGACGGTGGTGGATGATTTCGTGACCCCGGAAAACGTGGCGGAATATCTTGGCTTCGGCTTTAGCTATGTTATCGACGCGATCGATAGCGTCCGGCCGAAAGCGGCGCTTATCGCCTGGTGTCGCCGCTACAAGGTGCCGCTGGTGACTACCGGCGGGGCGGGTGGTCAGATTGACCCAACGCAGATCCAGGTCGCTGACCTGGCGAAGACCATCCAGGATCCGCTGGCGGCCAAACTGCGCGAGCGGCTGAAAAGCCAGTTTGGGGTGGTGAAAAACAGCAAAGGTAAGCTCGGTGTAGACTGCGTCTTCTCTACGGAAGCGCTGGTCTACCCGCAGGCGGACGGCAGCGTCTGCGCAATGAAGAGCACGGCGGAAGGGCCGAAGCGGATGGACTGCGCTTCCGGCTTTGGCGCGGCGACGATGGTGACCGCGACCTTCGGCTTCGTCGCGGTGTCGCATGCCCTGAAGAAGATGCTGGCGAAAGCGCAGCGTGACGCTGCGGCTGCCGGAAAGTAGTTTGCCCACCGGGCGCGGCGGCGGGAAAGCGAAATCGTGAGATTACCTTTCGCGGGCGGCGGCGAGCACCGCCTCGCTCAGGGCGCTGAGGCCCTGGCTGCGCGAGGCGCTGAGCTGGCCGCGCAGCCCCAGCTCGTCGAACAGCGCCAGCGGATCCTGCGCCAGGATCCCGGCGCGGGTTTTTCCTTCCACGGCGGTTAAAAGTACCGCCAGCAGACCGCGCACAATCCTTCCTTCGCTGTCGCCAAAGAAGTGCAGCCTGCCCTCGGCGTCCTCCTCATAGCCCAGCCAGACGCGGTTCTCACAGCCGGCAATCTCATGGGCCTGCGCTTTGCGCTCGTCGGTCAGCGTCGGCAGCTTTTTGCCCAATAAAATCAGCTGACGGTATTTATCCTCCCACTGGTTCAGCGGGGCGAAGATCTGGCGCAGCGTAGCGTCGGTAATGGTTGTGCCGAAGGGGTGCAGAGTTGTCATTAATCCACCAGAATTTCCAGGGCGCGATCCACCGCGTGGACCAGCGCCGCAACATCGTCTTGGGTATTGTAGGGGGCGAAAGAGGCCCGCAGGGTGCCGCTGACCCCTAAGGCCGCCAGCAGCGGCTGGGCGCAGTGTTGTCCGGCGCGCAGGGCAATGCCGGACTCCGCCAGCAGCGTCACCAGATCGCTGTGATGAATACCCTCAAATTCAAAGGCCAGCAGGCTTGACTGCTGGCAGCGGAAAGAGCGGAAGCCCGGCCGTTTCGCCAGTTCCTCTTCCGCCAGGCTCGCCAGACTGCGGCTCCAGTTTTCCGCCTGGCCGATATCGCTCTGCGCCAGCCACTCCAGCGCGGCGCTGAGGCCGATAACCCCGGCGACATTCGGCGTACCGGCCTCGAGGCCATAGGGGGCCGGCTGCGGCGTAAAGCCGTCAAAGCTGACCTCGGCGATCATTTTCCCGCCGCCGAGCCAGGGCGACATCGCTGCCAGCAGCTCGCTTTTGCCGTACAGGGCGCCGATCCCGGTCGGGCCATACAGCTTATGGCCGGAAAAGGCGTAAAAATCGATATCCAGCGCCTGCACGTCAGCGGGGAAATGCACCGCCCCCTGGGCGCCATCGACCATCACCACCATCCCGGCGGCGTGGGCAAGGCGGATAGCCTGGGCCAGGTCCGGGCAGCCGCCGGTGACGTTGGACATCTGGCCGATGGCCAGCACCCGGCTGCGCGGGGTAATCAGCGCGCTGAGGCTGGCGATATCCGGCAGACGGTCGGCGCCAAGCGGCAGTTTGACCACTCTGGCGCCGGTCTGCCCGGCCACCATCAGCCAGGGCACGAGGTTGGCATGATGCTCGGCTTCGCTAACGATAATTTCATCGCCAGGCTGCAGGCGCGGCCGGACGTAGCTCTGCGCCACCATATTGATGGCCTCGGTGGTCCCCCGCGTCCAGACGATATCTTTGCCGGACGGGGCGTTAAGCCACGCCGCCACGCGATCGCGGGCCGCCTCGTAGCGCTCGGTCAGCCGCTGGGCGGCGGCGAACTGGCTGCGATGGACATTGCCGGCGCTCAGGCGATAAAACTGGTCGCTGGCGTCGATCACCGCCAGCGGTTTGAGCGCTGTCGCCGCGCTGTCGAGATAGACGCCGGCATCGGCCAGAGCCGGAAACTGCGCGCGAAAGTGCGCCGGGTTGAATGCGTTCATGGAATTCCTCGTATCAATACCGCGATCGTCGCGCAATTTGCCGGGCGTGACAAGGTCTCTGCGTCCTGTGGAATTGTCCGAATGTGACTCCACGTCGGTCAAAGAGGGTTATGCTGAAAAGTGTTGGGTTTGTGTTTTAACCTATTACTTAACGAGTTACGAATAGTATAAATAGCCGTAAGGAGAGAAGAATGAAAATGACTAAGGCCGCTGCGATTATCTCTGCCTGTATGCTGACTTTAGGCCTGAGCGCCTGTTCCTCTAACTATGTGATGCATACCAACGATGGGCGGACCATCGTTACCGACGGGAAACCGCAAACCGATAATGACACTGGCATGATCTCGTATAAAGACGCGTGGGGCAACAAACAGCAGATCAATCGCTCTGACGTGAAACAACTGGGTGAACTGGACGAGTAAGGCAGTAAAAAGGCAAAAAAAAGCACCGCGCGTTGCGGTGCTACATTAAATCACTATGGACAGACAGGGTAAATGTACAGGAAGTGAAAAGGGGTAGCTTTGCTACCAGGGTCTGCAAAAACAGACCAATTGCAAACACAACAACACAACATCACAACCGTAAGCCAAAAGCTTGATGGAACACGCATTCCAAAAAAAGCTTCTCGTTCCGGCTCAGGAAGTGCCGCCACTATAGGTATTTGCTGGTAGAACCTCAACGGACAATTTATAATGGCTCAGATAAAAAAAACTAATAGGTTAATCATTGTTTCCTATTTGTTAAATTGAGTTAACATCTAAGCCAGAATAACCATGTCGAAGCGATTACCACCTCTGAATGCATTACGTGTTTTTGATGCAGCCGCACGTCATCTCAGCTTCACTCGGGCAGCCGATGAGCTTTTTGTGACGCAGGCCGCAGTCAGCCATCAAATCAAGTCTCTCGAGGATTTTCTGGGCCTTAAGCTGTTCCGTCGGCGCAATCGTTCGCTGCTGTTAACGGAAGAAGGGCAGAGCTATTTTCAGGATATTAAAGAGATTTTTTCGCAACTGACGGAAGCGACGCGTAAACTGCAGGCGCGCAGCGCCAAAGGGGCATTAACGGTCAGTTTATTGCCAAGTTTCGCCATTCAGTGGCTGGTGCCAAGACTCACAAGCTTTAACTCAGCTTATCCGGGAATCGACGTCAGGATCCAGGCGGTGGACCGTCAGGAGGATAAGCTGGCGGACGATGTCGATGTGGCGATTTTTTATGGTCGCGGCAACTGGCCGGGCCTGCGTGTGGAAAAATTGTACGCCGAGTATCTGCTGCCGGTCTGTTCCCCGCTCTTGCTCACCGGCGACAAAGCATTGAAAACGCCTGCCGATCTGGCGCAACATACCCTGCTTCACGATGCGTCCCGCCGCGACTGGCAAACTTATACCCGTCAGCTTGGTCTAAGCCATATTAATGTGCAGCAGGGGCCGATTTTCAGCCATAGCGCGATGGTGCTGCAGGCGGCCATTCACGGGCAGGGCGTGGCGCTGGCCAACAACGTCATGGCGCAGTCCGAAATTGAAGCCGGTCGTCTGGTGTGTCCGTTTAATGATGTTCTGGTCAGTAAGAATGCGTTTTACCTTGTTTGCCATGACAGTCAGGCAGAACTGGGTAAAATAGCCGCTTTCCGGCAGTGGATCCTGGCGAAAGCGGCAAGTGAACAAGAAAAATTCCGCTTTCGTTATGAACAATAATTACTTGTAGGGTAACAACATGACCAGCCGTTTTATGCTGATATTCGCCGCGATTAGCGGCTTTATCTTTGTGGCTCTGGGCGCCTTTGGCGCGCATGTCTTAAGTCAATCGCTCGGCGCGGCGGAGATGGCCTGGATCCATACCGGCCTGGAGTATCAGGCCTTCCATACCCTGGCGATTTTTGGTCTGGCGGTGGCGATGCAGCGTCGGATCAGTATCTGGTTCTACTGGAGCAGCGTATTTCTGGCGTTAGGGACCGTGCTGTTCAGCGGCAGCCTCTATTGTCTGGCGCTCTCTCATTTACGTCTGTGGGCGTTCGTGACCCCGGTGGGCGGCGTAAGCTTCCTCGCCGGTTGGGTTTTAATGTTAATTGGTGCAATTCGTCTGAAACGTAAGGGCGTTGTTCATGAATAAGGTTGTCCTCTATTGTCGCCCTGGGTTTGAGAAAGAGTGCGCAGCAGAAATTACCGATAAGGCAGCCCGCCTTGAGGTGTTTGGTTTTGCCCGGGTCAAAGAAGACTCTGGCTATGTAATTTTTGAAGGTTATCAGCAGGACGACGGCGAGAAGCTGGTGCGCGATCTGCCGTTCAGCTCGCTGATTTTCGCCCGACAGATGTTTGTGGTCGGCGAACTGCTGCGCGACCTGCCGCCGGAGGATCGCATAACCCCGATCGTCGGCATGCTGCAGGGCGTGGTGGAGAAGGGTGGCGAGCTGCGTGTGGAAGTGGCGGATACCAACGAAAGCAAAGAGCTGATGAAGTTCTGCCGCAAGTTTACGGTGCCGTTACGCGCGGCGCTGCGCGAGGCGGGCGTGCTGACCAACTATGAAACGCCAAAGCGACCGGTGGTGCATGTGTTCTTTATCGCACCCGGCTGCTGCTATACCGGCTACTCATACAGCAACAACAACTCACCGTTCTATATGGGCATTCCGCGGCTGAAGTTTCCCTCCGACGCCCCGAGCCGTTCCACCCTCAAGCTGGAAGAGGCGTTCCACGTCTTTATTCCGGCGGACGAGTGGGACGAGCGTCTGGCGAACGGCATGTATGCCGTCGATCTCGGCGCCTGCCCGGGCGGCTGGACCTATCAGCTGGTGAAGCGCAACATGTGGGTCTCTTCGGTCGATAACGGCCCGATGGCCCAGAGCCTGATGGATACCGGCCAGGTGACCTGGCTGCGCGAAGACGGTTTCCGCTATCGTCCGAACCGCAACAACATCTCGTGGATGGTCTGCGATATGGTGGAGAAACCGGCGAAGGTGGCGGCGCTGATGGCGCAGTGGCTGGTCAACGGCTGGTGCCGGGAGACCATCTTCAACCTCAAGCTGCCGATGAAAAAGCGCTATGAAGAGGTGTCGCAGAATCTGGCCTATATTCAGGCCCAGCTGGACGAGCACGGCGTTAACGCCCAGATCCAGGCGCGTCAGCTGTATCACGATCGTGAAGAAGTGACCGTTCACGTGCGCCGCCTGTGGGCCGCCGTCGGCGGACGTCGCGACGAGCGTTAATCCTTCCCCCTCAGGCCGGAGACGCGTGCGCGTCCTCCGGCCTTCCCCTTAAGGCTGCGGCGCATCCGACACAATATGCGTCACGTCATCCAGATGACCAATCCTCGCCTCGCCGGAGCGGTTGAACTTGCTTTTGTCGATCAGCAGTAGCGACTGCGCCGCACGCTTAAGCAGGATCGATTTGAAGTCGGCATTGAACGCATTGGAGTCCCACAGCGCGCCCTGCGGGTCGATGCCTTCGCAGGAAAAAATAAACAGATCGATCTCCAGCGATTTCAGCTGGGAAATCAGCGCCGGGTTCACGTAGCAGCCATATTTCCGCTGCAGAGTGCCGCCGGAGCAGGTGAGCGTGATCTGGTCGCGTTTGGCCAGCTCCTGGCAGATGGGCTGGCTGTTGGTAAAGACGTGCAGCGGGCGGTCCGGCAGCTGGCGGGCGAGATACCAGCAGGTGGAGCTGGCATCGAGGGCGATCACCATCCCTTCGTCAATCCAGGCCAGCGCTTCGCGGGCGATGTCGGCTTTATGCGCGTAATGGCTTTTCAGGCGCATGTGGAAAGGATCGCCGCTGTCCTGGCTGCGCTGGTGGATCACTTTGGCCCGGCCGTGGTTACGCAGCACTTTGCCCTGCGCCTGCAGCTCGCTCAGATCGCGGCGAATAGTTTCCCTGCTGACGTTGAGCTGTTTTGACAACGTTTCGGTGGTCAGGCTGCTGTGGGTGATCAGGAGATCGACGATCGCCTGCTGGCGGGCTGCTTTCATTTATTCTCATCCCATCATTGATTGAGCGTCTGCATCAGGCAGACGCTCCGGCATGAGATTACGGCGTGACTCCTTTTTTTAAAAGGATATTTCCGTACTTAGCGCACTCTCCTGTGATAACGATCGCAAAGGCTTTTTGCGCCCGGTCGTAGAAGGCAAAGCGGTCAATCCGCACGATATCCGGGCAGGGGGCCTGCGCCGAGAGCGCCTGCCGATAGCGCTGTTCCACCGTCGGGTCGAGCGCATCGCCTTCGACGGCGGCCATCATCACCACCGGCGGCGCATAGCTGTCTAATTCGAACAGCGGGATAATCGCCTGCAGCAGATCGCTGACTCGCAGGCCATCGGCGCGGATCACCTGCGGCCCCATGCTGTGCGCCGGGAAATGGGCATCGGAAAAAATGATTTCATCCCCATGGCCCATTTCGGCCAGCACTTTCAGCAGTTCCGGCGATATCAGCGGGGAAATGGTTTTGAGCATCTCAGGCTTCCTCTATCAGTTCAGGTTCAGTTTGCGGCCAGAAATAGCGGTAGCGGTACGCGACCTGCGCTCTGGCCTGTTCTGGCGAAGAGAACTCGCCCACGCCATACCAGCCAAACATCGCCGCGCCGGCCACCGTGGTTTCGGCATCGTCGAGGACTTTGATCGGTATCCCGAGTCGGTTGGCCTTGATCTGGTTCCATAGCGCGTTGCGGCTGCCGCCGCCCACCAGCAGCAGCTCTTTCGCCCTGAAGCCGCCGATTTTTTCCAGGGTTTGCAGATGCTGCGCCAGCTGATCGCTTAACCCCTCCAGCGCGGCGCGGTAAAAATGGCCGCGGGTGGTGTTGAGCGTGACGCCCTGCCAGCCGGCGTGCTGGCTGGCGAGCAGGTCGCACTGCATCCTGACGCCCTGGGCGCCGGGCGGGATCGCCTGCGCTTCGTCAATCAGCGTCTGCCATGGGGTGTCAGCGCTCCACAGCAGTTTGCGCACCCACTCGAGCACGCCGGAGGCCAGCCACTGCATCCCCGGGTTATAGCGGCCCGGCTGGCTGTCCAGCTCGCAGGTGGAGCCGCTGTAGTCACAGAGCAGCGAGGTGTCGACCTGCGCGCTGCGTACCATCAGGATCTCCCAGGTCCCGGAGGAGAGCACCGGCTCATCCTGCCCGGCGCCGGCGCCAAACAGAGCGAACTGGGTGTCATGCCCGGCCGAGATAACCGGGATCCCGACGGGGAGGCCCAGCAGCGCAGCGGCCTCCGGCAGCAGGGCGCCGATCGGCTGGCCTGCTTCAACCAGTCGCGGGAACAGGCGGCGCGGCAGGCCGGTCGCCTGCAGGATCGGCGCGCTGAAATCGCGCTGCCGGAGATCGAGCATCTGGCTGGTGCCCGCCATGGTGAGGTCGGTGGTGAACTCCCCGGTCAGCCGATGGTTGATCAGCGATGAAATAAACAGCCAGGCATGGGCCTGCGCCAGCAGCTGCGGGTGGTTCTCTTTCAGCCACACCAGCTTATACAGGGTGTTGAACGCAAACGCGCCGACGCCGGCTATCTGCTGCAGCTGGCGCGCGGGCATATACTGGCTGATATTCTCCATCACCGCCGCGGTGCGCGGGCATTTCCAGCTGATGATCGGATACAGCAGGGCGCCCTGCTCATCCACCAACGCGCCATCGACGCCAAAGGTCGTGACGGTGATGCCGCGCACCGTGCAGGAGGCCAGCTGGTCATGGATCTGCCGACAGCAGTCGGCAAAGCGCTGCATAATGGCCTCCAGCGACCACTGGTGCCAGTCGCTTTTTTCCGCCGCGATGTCGCTGGCGTTCGCCGTTGCGGCGCGGGCGATAATGTTCCCTTGTCGATCCACGGCCATCGCCCGCACGTTCGTGGCGCCGCAGTCGAGGACCAGGATAACGTCTTGCTTCATAGTGACTCCCGAAACAACATTGCCGGATGGCGCAGCGCTTATCCGGCCTACAGACCGCGCGCGTCTGTAGGCCAGGTAAGCCTGCGCCTCCGGGCGAAACCAACCTGTTAACGCTTATACAGCGGCCCGTAGTTCTGGCAGGCGCGGTAGTCCTGGCCCTCGATATCCATGCCGTGCGCGGCCCAGGCGGAAGGGCGATAGATTTTCGCCTCTTCCACGTTGTGCATGCAGACCGGAATGCGCAGCATGGCGGCGAGGGTAATGAAATCTGCGCCAACGTGGCCGATGGTCAGCACGCCGTGGTTGGCGCCCCAGTTGGCCATCACCGAGTACACATCGCTGAACGGGCCCTTGCCGGTCAGGCGTGGGGCAAACCAGGTGGTGGGCCAGGTGGAGTTGGTGCGGGCGTCGAGCTGGTCGTGCATCGCTTTGGGCAGCGCTACGCTCCAGCCTTCGGCAATTTGCAGCACCGGCCCCAGACCTTTGATGATGTTCACCCGGGTCATGGTGAACGGCACGCCGCCTTCGGTCAGGAAGCGGGAAGAGAAGCCGCCGCCGCGGAAGTATTCGTGGATCGCCGGGCACCATTCGGTCGCCGCGAGGCAGGCATCCGCCTCGCTCTGCTCAATCTCCCAGTGGGGTTTCATCGTCGGATTGCCCTGCGCGTCGCGCTGCTGGCAGGAGCCGTCCAGCGCCGCAGAGCCGGAGTTAATCAGGTGAATGATGCCGTGCTCCGCCCGCCCGGTGAGCGGCTGCCCGGTGACCCGTTCAACGGCATCCGGCGACCAGTAGGTGCGTACGTCGGCAAACACCTAGGCGGTGCCGGTGAGCTGATGGCCCATCAGCATGGCCACGCCGTTGAGGCTGTCGTTTTCGGTAGCGACGACAAACGGTTCGCGCACCCCGTTCCAGTCAAAAGAGCTGTTGAGCAGCGCTTCGGCGGTATCGCCATTGGGGTATTGATCGGTCCAGTGGCGCTGACCCTGGAAACCGGCGGCGATGGCGTTGTAGCCCAGCGACTCCTCCACCAGTCCTTTTTCTGCGAGCTTCGGGTTACCCTGCATCATGTCGCGGATGCACATCGCCATCAGCAGGCTCTCTTTCAGCACCGCGCGGCTCTGCGTTTCATTGCGCTTATACTGCTCAGCGTTCTGATCTTCGCCGTAGCGGAAGTGTTTATCCGCCCACGCCAGCGCCATCTCCAGCTCGGTTTCATCATAGATTTTTTGATCGATTCGCCGGCGCAGCTCCGTCATGTCGACAGCCTGCACCTTCATGCCGAGCCAGGACTCAAAAAAGTTGTGGTCGACGATAGATCCGGCGATGCCCATTGAGACGCCGCCCAGCGACAGATAGCTTTTCCCTTTCATACTGGCGACAGCCAGGCCGGCGCGAGCGAAGCGCAACAGCTTTTCTTCGACATCCGCTGGGATAGACGTGTCATCGGCATCCTGCACGTCATGTCCGTAGATGGAGAACGCCGGGATCCCTTTCTGGCTATGGGCCGCCAGCGCCGCGGCCAGATAGACCGCCCCCGGACGCTCGGTGCCGTTAAAGCCCCAGATGGCCTTCGGGCGCAGCGGATCCATGTCGATGGTTTCGCTGCCGTAGCACCAGCAGGGGGTGACGGTGATGGTGACGCCAACGTTCTGGCTGCTGAATTTCTCTTCACAGGCGGCCGACTCGGCCATGCCGGCGATGCAGGTATCGGCAATCACGCACTCCACCCGGGCGCCGCAGGCGTGGCGCAGTTTCTCGCTGATAAGCGCGGCGGTGGCTTTCGCCATGTTCATGGTTTGCGCTTCCAGCGACTCGCGGACCCCCATGCGACGACCATCGATTACCGGACGAATACCGATCTTCGGTAAGCTGATTTTTTTCATTACAGATCCCTCAGGTTATGCGGATAACAGGTTTAGTTCGTCGCCGCTTGTGAACGGAAACGGGCAAAAATAAAGATAATGGCGAAGCACAGCGCCGGGACCAGTTCGGCGGTCGGGATATTGCCGGCGGCGTCGCTGACAAAGCCCATCACCGGGGTAACGATCCCGCCGCCGATAATGGTCATGACGATAAATGACGAGCCATATTTGGTGTCCTGGCCCAGATGCTTAATCCCCAGCGAGAAGATGGTCGGGTACTGAATGGACATAAAGGCGCTGCACAGGGTCAGGGCCAGCAGACCGACGTGGCCGCCGCTGAAGGCGGAGAGCAAGCAGAGCAGCATGGCGATAAACGCATAGATAGCGAGCACGTTGTGCGGCGCGAAGCGGCGGATAAGCCAGGTGCCGGTAAAACGGCCGATAAAGAAGCAGACCATGGTGGCGGTCAGGTAGTTGGCGGCGAAACCGGCCGTCATGCCCGGGATCTCTTCGATAGCGTAGCGAATCAGGTAGCTCCAGCAGGCGGTTTGCGCGCCGACGTAGCAGAACTGGGCCAGTACCGCCCAGCGCCAGTGGCGGATGCGCATCAGGCGCGTCAGCGAGGCGAAAAAAGTGCTCTGCGCGCTGTCGCTGTGGTCATCGCTTTGCAGGGAGGGGAAGCGGGTGCAGACGATCAGCAGGGCGACCAGCAGGACAATGGCCACGATAATCATATAGGGGGTTTGTACCGACAGGACCAGACTGTGCTTCCAGGCGCTGAGCTGTTCCGGCGTCATTTTATCCAGCACCTCCTGCGGCTGATGCGGGACGTTAGACAAAATAAGACTCTGGCCAAATACCACGGCAATAATGGCGCCGAATGAGTTAAAGGTCTGGGCCAGATTAAGGCGGAAGTGACCGCCGCTTTCCGGACCGAGGACGGTGACAAACGGGTTGGCCGCGGTTTCCAGACAGCCAAGCCCGGCAGCGATAATAAATAATCCAATGAGAAATAAGGTGTAATTCATCACTTCGGCGGCAGGCCAGAACAGCGCGGCGCCGCAGGCATATAAAAACAGCCCCGTAAGGATGCCGGCTTTGTAGCTGAATTTTTTCATCAACATCCCGGCGGGGATGGGAATAATAAAATAGCCAAAGTAAAAGGCCGATTGAATTAATCCGGCCTGGAAGTTAGTCAGGGTAAAGGCCTGTTGAAATTGCGGCAATAAAATATCATTCAGATTATTTGCCACGGCCCACAGAAAAAAGAGGGAGCACAGCAGAGCGAAAGGAATAATGTAGCTCTTACTCTGCCCGCTCTCCATGGCGCGGTAACTTTGCGTTGGTATCGTTGTGTTTCCCATAGCGTCCTCATCAGTTCAGAAGCATTTACAACAGCATTCAGGGCGCAGTCTGGTGCTGCAGCAGACCGCAAAATTAAGTGAGCTCAGGTGACGCGCCGGTGAGTGAAATGAAAGTCACGGCGGAACTCATGGCTTCATTTTCAAATAAAAACCGTCTGTTAATATGATGATGGTCACACTTAACGTACTGTGGGCCATTTTATGTGATTATTGTCACTTTAATTTTTCAAAAACGCTGACCGTTTGAGAAAATAAATTCACAAAACCACAACGCTAATGACCGAATGAATATATATTGTGGAAAACGGGCAAATGTTACAAAGAAATAAAATGCCCGCTTGATGAAATATTATTAAGAACGGGCATTTTAATCTCTCTCGTAATGGGCATGGTTGCTTTATTCATGGCGGAATAATTGACGCGGCTCACAAAAAATAATCATGAAAATTCCCCTTTGAATATTCAGGTTGATGATGAAGACCATTATTCACCCTATCCCACGGTAGCCGACGATATTTCTGTTGCCCTGCCGTTGATGGATGATGAGTCACCAAAAGAGGAACGCAATGGAAAGAAACAGACTGGCCCGGCAGATTATCGATACCTGCCTGGAAATGACCCGCCTGGGGTTAAATCAGGGGACCGCCGGCAATGTCAGCGTGCGCTATCAGGGAGGAATGCTGATCACCCCTACCGGTATCCCATATGAAAAGCTGACGGAAGACAAGATCGTCTTTATTGATGCCGAGGGCCAGCATGAGCAGGGAAAACTGCCCTCCAGCGAATGGCGTTTTCATCAGGCGGCCTACCAGACGCGACCCGATACCCAGGCGGTGGTCCACAATCACGCTGTCCATTGTACGGCGGTGTCGATCCTCAACCGGCCCATCCCGGCCATCCACTATATGATCGCCGCGGCCGGCGGGAATTCGATCCCCTGCGCGCCCTATGCCACCTTCGGCACCCGCGAACTGTCTGAGCATGTCGCGGTGGCGCTGAAGCACCGCAAAGCCACGCTGCTGCAGCATCACGGCCTGATCGCCTGCGAGGCCAGCCTGGAGAAAGCGCTCTGGCTGGCGCATGAAGTGGAGGTCCTGGCCCAGCTCTACCTCAGTACGCTGGCGATTACCGACCCGGTCCCGGTGCTGGATGACGAGGCGATCGCCATCGTGCTGGAGAAGTTCAAAACCTACGGATTACGCATTGAAGAGTGATGCCGCAACGCTAACAGGAGAGCCACGATGGCAAACAGAATGATCCTCAATGAAACGGCATGGTTTGGCCGGGGGGCGATAAACGCATTAACCGATGAAGCGGTGCGGCGCGGTTATCGTAAAGCATTGATCGTCACCGACAGCACTCTCGCCCGCTGCGGCGTGGCGGCGAAAGTCACCGACAAACTGGATGCCGCCGGGCTGGCATGGGATATATTCAGCGACGTGATCCCTAACCCGACCATCGCCGTGGTCCAGCAGGGGCTGCAGGCCTTTCAACGCAGCGGGGCGGATTACCTGATCGCCATCGGCGGCGGTTCGCCGCAGGATACCTGTAAGGCGATCGGTATTATTCAGCGTAACCCGGAATTCGCCGATGTCCGTAGCCTCGAGGGGCTGTCGCCCACCCGTCAGCCCAGCGTGCCGATCTTCGCGGTGCCGACCACCGCGGGTACCGCGGCGGAGGTGACGATTAACTATGTCATCACTGATGAAGAACAGCGGCGCAAATTCGTCTGTGTCGACCCGCACGATATTCCGCAGGTGGCCTTTATCGATGCCGATATGATGGACGCTATGCCGCCGGCGCTGAAGGCGGCTACCGGCGTGGACGCCCTGACGCATGCTATCGAAGGGTACCTCACTCGCGGCGCCTGGGCTTTGACCGATGCTCTGCACCTCAAGGCCATCGAGATCATCGCCGGCGCGCTGCGCGGCTCGGTTGCCGGCGACGCCGGCGCGGGGGAAGCTATGGCGCTCGGCCAGTATGTGGCGGGGATGGGATTTTCCAACGTCGGGCTCGGGCTGGTGCACGGCATGGCGCATCCGCTCGGCGCTTTTTACAACACGCCGCACGGCGTGGCGAATGCCATCCTGCTGCCGCACGTGATGCGCTTTAATGCTGAGGCGACCGGGGAAAAATATCGCGACATCGCCCGGGCTATGGGCGTCAGGGTGGAAGCGTTAAGCCTGACCGCCGCGCGCGAGGCGGCAGTAGAGGCGGTCTGCCAGCTTAACCGCGATGTCGGTATTCCCGGCCATCTGCGCGAGGTGGGCGTCAGGAAAGAGGATATTCCGGCGCTGGCCCAGGCGGCGCTGGCGGATGTGTGTACCGGCGGCAACCCGCGCGAGGCGAGCCTGGCGGATATCGTCGGGTTATATCAGGCGGCCTGGTGATTGCCTGGCCCGGGTAAAGCAGGCAGTGCCGGAGGCAGTCACCCTGCACCGGCGCACCTCTTAACGATGGTCAGCGCGTCAGCCGCAGCTGTTGCAGATTGCCGTCCAGCTGGAGGTCGGTCTGCAGGCGGGCCACCTCCCGGCAGGTGAAGGCCATCTCCTGATGCGCGGCCAGCTTTTTACGCCACTTCTCCGGGACCTCGGCCAGGCGGGCGTACAGCCCCTCCAGGTCCTGAAACTCGTTCAGCAGCTGGGCGGCGCTTTTGGGTCCAATGCCCGCCACGCCCGGCACCTTCGAGCTGCTGATCCCCGCCAGCCCCCAGTAATCCGCCAGCTGCTCCGGGGTGACGCCGAACTCGCTGGCGATGAAGGGGGCGTCCAGCCAGCGCTTCTGAAAGTAGTCGCGGATGCGGATGGTGGGCGACAGCAGCTGGCAGTAGCCTTTGTCGGTGGAGACGATGGTGGCCTGATGGCCCGCCTGGGCCACCTTCACCGCCAGGGTGGCGGCGAGATCGTCCGCTTCGCTGCCCGGCGAGGCCCAGCAGCGGATCCCCCGCTGTTCGAAGGCGGCCCGCAGCGCCGGCATCTCGGCCACCAGCGTCTCCGGCATCGGCGCGCGGCCGGCTTTGTACTCCGGCAGGCGCTGGTGGCGCCAGCCGTGGGCGCGATCCTCATCATCGAACACCGCCACTGCGTGGGTGGGCTGACTGTGGACAATCAGCTGCTCCAGGGCATGCAGGCAGGTATCGACGCAGGGTGAACCCTGCACCGCGTGGATGCGGCGGATTAGATTTAACGCGTCGACGATTAACAGATGAACAGCCACAGATACCCCCTTATTCTCAGCGTCTTTAGGGTAACATCGCCATCAGATCGAGGCTATCTGCGCCTGAACAATCAGGAAGATAACGCGCAAATTTCGCTAACTGACCGCCATCAGCGGTCTGATGACGTCCGGCGCGGGTTCGCCGTACCACACCGCTTCGCGCACCGGGACCGGTTTGGCGATAAGCCCGAGGGCGTAAAAGCGATCGGCGATGGTCTGCTGGGCGCGGATCACCGACAGATCCATCGGCCGCGGGCGATGGCTGCGGCGGGCGAGGGCCATGCTCAGCGACCGGGCGTCGATCCCCAGCTCTGCCGAGAGTAAGCGGGCCGCTTCGCCGCGATGCGAGTCGATAAACTGCCCGGTGTGGGTCAGCTCCGTCAGCAGGCGGCGCATGATATCGCCATGCTGAGCGAGGTAGTCCCGTCGCGAAAGATAAAACTGATGGTTGTTGACCCGGCCTTCGCCGCTGGCGACCACCCGCAGCTCGCCGGTGTGTTCGGCGTCGCTGAGCAGCGGATCCCACATCATCCAGGCGTCAACCGCCAGATAGTCGCTGGCGGTCAGCGGATATTTCGGCGGGGTATAGACCACCCGCACATCGTTCAGACCCAGGCCGGCGTCCTCGAGGATCTGCAGCAGCAGCCAGTGGACATTCGACCCTTTATTGAGGGCGATGCGTTTACCGCGCAGATCGCTGAGCTGGCGAATGTCGCTCTCCTGCGGGACGACCATCGCCACGCTGCGCGGCGCCGGCGGCTCCCACGCCACGTACATCAGTTCGCTATTGCTGGCCTGGGCAAACACCGGCGGCGCTTCTCCGGTGGTGCCGAAGTCGATCTCGTTGCAGGCGAGGGCGTGGAGGAGCTGCGGTCCGGCAGGAAACTCACTCCACAGCACGTTGACGCCGAGGCTGGCGAAGGCGGTTTCCAGACTCTGACGGGCTTTCAGGATCCCGAGGCTGCCGAAGCGCTGGTAGCCAATGCGCAGTTCGCGATCGGCCCCGGCTGCGTTGGCGAACGCCCGCGGCGGCGCAGGCGGGCGGCGGCGGCTTTTGATCAGCCCGAGGTTAGCGAGCTGGGTGCGCAAGGTATGCCGGCTGATCCCCAACAGCGCGGCCGCCTGGCTCTGGTTATCGTCGCAATGTGCCATGGCGTGGCGAATCAGGGCGCTGGTCACTCGCTGCCACAGCGGCTCGCCGGGAAGCGCCAGCTGGTGGCGAATAAAGTCGTCCAGTTCATGATCGCTCGCCGGCCCCGGGGCGTCGTTGAGCGTCGCCAGGCGCAGCTGGGCAGGACTGATCTCCTCTTCTTTACTGAGCAGCACCGCGTTGTGCAGGGTGTTTTCCAGCTCGCGAATATTGCCCGGCCACGAATAGTCCATCAGCCGGGCCAGTGATTCCGGCGCCAGACGCAGGGTTGGCCGCCCGAGGCGCCGGGCGTAGAGTGATAAAAAGTGGTGCGCCAGCAGCGGGATATCCTGCCGACGCTGGCGCAGCGGCGGCAGCGGCACCACCGCGATATTCAGTCGATAGTAGAGATCCTCGTGAAAGCGGCGCTCGCGGATCGCCTGGGCCAGGTCAACGTGGGTGGCGGCAATCACCCGGACATTCACTTTAATCGCTTTGCGTGAGCCGACGCGGGTAATTTCACGCTCCTGCAGCACTCGCAGCAGCTTGACCTGCAGCGGCAGGCTTAATTCGCCGATCTCGTCCAGCAGCAGCGTCCCCCCTTCCGCGGCTTCAAACCAGCCGGGCTGTCCCTGCTGCGCGCCGGTGAAGGCGCCTTTCTCATGGCCGAACAGTTCAGCTTCGGCGAGGCTCTCGGTCAGCGCGCCGCAGTTAACGGCCAGAAACGGCTGCTGGCGACGGGCGCTGTGATGATGGAGATAGCGGGCCACCACCTCCTTGCCGGTGCCGGTTTCGCCCACGATCAGCACGGTCGCCTCCGTTGGCGCGAGTTTGTCCAGCAGGCTCTGGAAGGCCTTCGACGCCGGGTCGATCAGCGCGGGAGCGGTGGAAGGGGATTCTGGGTTCAGCATAGCGGGCCTCCGATCGTTGACGCTCTGAACTTATCCTGCGGCGGCCGCAGAAACCAGAGGGGGAAGGCCCGCGGCTGTTGCAAATGCGCCAGCGGATGCGCGGCGGCTGCGCGATTTGCAACAGCGCGGCGCGGCGAAGCCGTTTTCAGTGCATTGATTTTAAAAGATTAATTTTTTATTCACCATTGGCATGATTATCGCTAACACCCATATAACCAAATTAAAACATCTCTTCGATAAATATCGGATATGGTTATATAGGAAATAGATAATGACGCAGCAAGCTCCCGACAAGATCAATGTCTTCTGGTTCTTACCTACCCATGGCGATGGCCGTTATCTGGGTACCACCGAGGGTGGACGCCCGGTCGATTTACCTTATCTGCAGCAGGTGGCGCTGGCAGCCGACAACCTGGGCTACTACGGCGTGCTGATCCCCACCGGTAAAAGCTGTGAAGATTCGTGGCTGGTGGCCTCGGCGCTGGCGCCGTTGACCCGCCGTCTGCGCTATCTGGTGGCGGTCAGGCCGGGCCTGCAGCCGCCAACCCTGGCGGCGCGGATGGCGGCCACCCTCGACCGTTTATCGGAAGGTCGGCTGCTGATCAACGTCGTTACCGGCGGCGACCCGGTGGAAAACAAAGGCGACGGTATCTTCCTCAGCCACAGCGAGCGCTATCAGGTGACCCGCGAATTTCTTGATATTTACACCCGCCTGCTGCGCGGGGAAAAAGTGGATTATCACGGCGAGCATATTCACGTGGAAGGCGCTGAGGTGTTGTTCCCGCCGGTGCAGGAGAATGGCCCGCCGCTCTATTTCGGCGGCTCTTCTGATGCGGCCATTGATGTGGCGGCCGAGCAGATCGACAGCTATCTGACGTGGGGCGAACCCCCGGAACTGGTGGCGGAGAAGCTGGCGGTGGTGCGCGAGCGCGCCGCGGCCCGCGGACGCACCCTGCAGTACGGCATTCGTCTGCACGTCATTGTGCGCGAAACGGAAGAAGAGGCATGGGCCGCCGCCGACCGGCTGATCGCCCATCTTGACGACGATACCATTGCCCAGGCGCAAAAGATCTTCGCCCGCATGGACTCGGCCGGCCAGGCGCGGATGAGCGCCCTGCATCATGGATCGCGCGATAATCTGCGCATTGCGCCCAATCTGTGGGCCGGCGTCGGACTGGTGCGCGGCGGCGCGGGTACCGCGCTGGTAGGTAATCCGCAGCAGGTAGCGGAACGCATCCGCGAATATCAGGCGCTCGGCATCAGCAACTTTATCTTCTCCGGCTACCCACATCTGGAAGAAGCGCACCGCTTTGCTGAGCTGGTGATGCCTCTGTTGCCGCTGGAAAACGGGGCCTCGTCGAAGGCGCGTAGCGTGAACACCGGTCCGTTTGGCGAAACCATCGGCGGCGATAAGCGCCCGGTGCGCCAGGTCAGCGCCAGCTGATGGCCCGGAGCGCGACCATGAGACAGCATCCCGGAGGAGGGCAGCGATGAGTGCAGAACCGCATATCGTGATTATCGGCGGCGGCTTTAGCGGCGCGGCGGTGGCGATTGAGCTGCTGCGCCTGGCGCCGAATGGGGTGCGCGTGACGCTGCTGGAGCCGCGCCAGTCCCCCGGGGCCGGGGTGGCCTACTCCACTGCGGAGCCGACGCACCGGATTAACGTTCCGGCCGCTCGCATGCAGCTGGCCGGCGACGAAGAGGGCGCCTTCGATCATTGGTACCGCCATCAGCCTGCCTTTGCCGTCGATGTGCAGGCGCTGCGCCCGGACGGTTCCGTCTACCCTCAGCGCGGCCAGTTTGGTCGCTATGTGGCGCAGCGTTTTGCCGACGCCGCGGCGTCCAGCGGCGGACGGCTTCGCCACCTGCGCGATCGGGCGCTCGCTTTTCATCAGGGGACGGTGACCACCGACGGCGGCCTGCAGTTTAAGGCCGATCTGCTGGTGCTGGCGATCAGTCATCCACCGCCTTCGCTGCCGCCGCAGGCCGAAGCCTGGCGTCATCATCCGGCGCTGATTGCCAACCCGTGGCAGCCCGGCGCGCTCGATGCCATCGCCCCGCACGCCCGGGTGGCGGTGATGGGCACCGGATTAACCATGGCCGATACGGTCGCGACGCTGGACCGGCTGGGCCACCGCGGCAGTATCGTCGCCTTTTCGCGCCACGGCCTGCTGTCGCGCGGCAACCTGAGCGGCGCGGGGACAACCTGGCCTGGCGACTATCAGCAGGGCAGTCTGCGTCAGCGCCTGCGTCAGATCCGCCTCGACGTCGCGTATGCGGCGCAGCAGGGCCTGAGCTGGCAGGTGGTGCTGGATGCGGTTCGTCAGCAGGGGCAACGGATCTGGCAGGCGCTCAGCGTCGCCGATCGCCAGCGTTTTCTGCGCCATCTGCGCCATTACTGGGATGTCCACCGCTACCGCGTGGCGCCGCAGGTCGCCGAGGTGCTGGAGGCGCGCCAGCGCACGGGCAGTCTGCAGGTGCAGGCGGCCAGGCTACTGTCGATAAGCGGTGAAGGCGAAACGCTGCGTCTGACGCTGGCGCGGCGCGGCGGCGGCGTGCAGACGCTGAGCGTCGATCACCTGATCCTGACCACCGGACCCGCACACCGCGCCCTGACCGACAGCCAGCCATTTTTACAGGACCTCGCCCGCCGCGGCCTGATTCGCGCCGATGCCCTCGGCATGGGCCTGGAGGTGGACAGCCGTTCCCGGGCAGTGGCTGAGCCGCACGTTGAGGCGCTGCCGGTGCTGGTGGCCGGTCCGGCCGCCCGCGGGCGTTTTGGCGAACTGATGGGCCTGCCGCAGGTAGCCGACCATGCCGCTGACGTGGCGGCGCAAGCGTTACTCACGCTCGGGATCCCGCAGGACTCCCGATGTCCTGCGTACTGAATACCTCTCTTTCTTTTCCCTGATTCATTTTGCCGCGTGCGCCCCGGCGACGGGCCGCGCTATGGAGATTGCTATGTCATCACAACGTGAAATTCGTCTTAACGCTTTCGATATGAACTGCGTCGGCCATCAGTCGCCGGGCCTGTGGGCGCATCCTCGGGATCGCTCCTGGCAGTATAAAGATCTGGAGTACTGGGTGGATCTGGCGCGGCTGCTGGAGCGCGGCAAGTTCGACGGGCTGTTTATCGCCGACGTGCTGGGGATTTATGACGTGCTGAACGGCAGCGGCGATGCGGCGATCCGCCAGGCGACGCAGGTTCCGGTCAACGATCCGCTGGCTCTGATCACCCCAATGGCGCTGGTGACGGAGCATCTGGGCTTCGGCCTGACCGCCTCGCTGTCGTTTGAGCATCCTTACCCCTTCGCTCGTCGTCTGTCGACGCTCGATCATCTGACCAAAGGGCGGGTGGGCTGGAATATCGTCACCTCCTATCTGGAGAGCGGGGCGCGCAATATCGGCCAGCAGACCCAGACCGACCATGACACCCGCTATGACTATGCCGATGAGTATTTGCAGGTGATCTATAAGTTGCTGGAGGGAAGCTGGGAGGATGGGGCGGTGCTGCGCGACAGAGAGCGGAAGATCTTCAGCGATCCGCGGAAAATCCATCCCATTAACCATCAGGGACAGTTCTTTTCCGTGCCGGGGATCCACCTCTGCGAGCCATCCCCGCAGCGCACGCCGGTGCTGTATCAGGCGGGGGCGTCCAGCCGCGGCAAACAGTTCGCCGCCGGCCATGCCGAATGCGTCTTCGTCGCAGCGCCGTCGAAGGTGCTGCTGAAGAAGACGGTGGCGGATATTCGCCGCCGGGCAGCTGAGGCGGGGCGCGATCCGCACAGCATCCTGATCTTCAACCTGCAGACGGTGATTGTCGGTGACACCGACCGCGAGGCACAGGCGAAGTGGCAGGAATATAAGCAGTACGTCAGCTATGAAGGCGCGCTGGCGCTGCTCTCCGGCTGGACGGGGATCGATTTCGGCCAGTATCAGCCGGATCAGGTGCTGAAGTATCTGCACACCAACGCCATTCAGTCGGCGGTGGAGGCCTTTTCGACCGCTGATCCGAACCGCCAGTGGACGGTGCAGGCCCTGGCCGATTGGGCGGGGATCGGCGGCTTCGGTCCGCTGGTGGTTGGCAGCGCGCAAACCGTGGCGGACGAACTGCAGTCTTGGGTCGAAGAGACGGACGTCGATGGCTTTAACCTCGCCTATGCCGTCACTCACGAAACCTTCCGCGACGTCGTCGAGCTGCTGGTGCCTGAGCTGCAAAAGCGCGGCGTCTTTAAGCAGGAGTACCGCGAGGGGACCCTGCGCGAAAAACTGTTCGGCGCTGGCCCGCGTCTGGCCGCGCCTCACCCGGGCGCCAGCTACCGCCGCGATGCGCGCACGGCGGCATCGGTAGAGGAGAAGGTGACATGATCGCTATCGATGACCTGCATAAAAGTTACCGCACGGCGGATGGCCGGCTCAGCGCGGTGCTGAAAGGGCTGTCGCTGCAGGTGCCTGAGCGCTCCATCACCGCGGTGGTGGGGCCGAGCGGCGCCGGTAAATCAACCCTGGCGCGCTGCATCAGCCTGCTGGAGCAACCGGACAGCGGCAGCATTCGTATCAATGGCCAGGATCTGTCGGCGCTGTCCGGCGAGGCGCTGCGCCGGGAACGGCGGGCGATTGGCACCGTTTTCCAGTCTTCGGCGCTGTTGAGCCGCAGGACCGCCTGGGAGAATGTCGCCCTGCCGCTGGCGTGGCTTGGTGTGGTGGAGCGCGATATCAAGGCGCGGGTTGGCGAGCTGCTGGAGAGCGTCGGCCTGAGCCACAAAGCGGATGCCTGGCCGGCCCAGCTCTCAGGCGGCCAGCGCCAGCGGATCGGCATTGCCCGCGCGCTGGCGCTGCGCCCGTCCGTTCTGCTGGCGGATGAAGCCACCTCCGGCCTCGATCCTCAGGCCACGGCCTCGGTGCTGGCTCTGCTCAAGCGGCTGCGTGATGAGTACCAGCTGGCGATCGTCCTGATTACCCATGAAATGGACGCGGTGCGCACGGCGGCGGATGCGGTGGCGGAGATCCGCGACGGGACGATCGTCCAGTACGGGCGGATCGAAGATCTGCTGGCGCGTCCCGATTCTCTGCTCGGCCAGCAGCTGTTGCCGCTGACGCCGGCGGCAGCTACCCACAGCGATCTGCTGCTGCGTCTGAGCTACCGCTGGGATGTGCCGGTGGCCACCGACTGGATCAGCCGCCTGAGCCAGCAGTGGGCGCTGCAGATCGATCTCCTTGGCGGTCACGTCGAGGTGATTAATGGTCGGCTGGCCGGTCGCCTGCAGGCCGGAGTGCGCTTTCAGGGCGAACGCCTGTCGCCCGCGCGACTGCAGGGCCTGCTGGCGCAGCTCGGCATAACGGCGGAGATCCTCGACAGCGCGCCGTTGCTCAGGGAGGCGGTATGAAACCGACAGTCATCAGTCAGGATACCCCCTGGGGCGAAATCCCTTCGCTGCTGCTCCCCGCCTATGGCGAAACCTGGCTGATGGTGGCCATTGTGATGCTGTTTGTCGTCACGCTGGGAGGACTGGTGGGGGTGGTGTTGTTTAACGCCTCGCCGCGGGGCTTATTTCCGCACGCACTGCTGTACCGGCTGCTGAACTGGGTGGTCAATATGGGACGTTCGCTGCCGTTTCTGGTGCTGATGGCCGCCATTATCCCGTTCACTTACTGGCTGACCGGCACCACGATTGGCATCCCCGCCGCGGTAGTGCCGATGATCGCCGCCGGCGTCCCGTTCTTTGGCCGTCTGGTGGAGAACGCGCTGCGCGAGTTGCCGGCGGAGGTCACCGCGGTGGGGGTCGTCTGCGGCGGGTCGCGCTGGCAAATCATTGCCAGCGCGCAGCTCAGTGAAGCCATGCCCGCGCTGGTGGCGGCGGTGACGCTAAACCTGGTCTCGATGATCGAGTATTCGGCTATCGCCGGGACCATCGGCGCCGGCGGCATCGGCTACCTGGCCGTGGTGTACGGCTATCAGCGCTTCGACAACCACATCATGATCGCGACGATCGTTGCCCTGATCGCCACGATCCAGTTGATTCAATTTTTGGGTGACCGTCTGGTCAACCGTTTACGCCACACGCAGGGGAACCTTGTATGACAACAGAGCAATTTGAGTTACGTAAAGCGCGGCGCTGGCCCTGGCTGGCGGCGCTGGCGGTGATTATCCTGCTCGCCATCGCCTTCTGGTGGTGGCGGGGACATACCCAAAGCCAGCAGGTGGTCTTCGGCAGCACGTTAAAAATTCACTACGAGCCGGCGATGGCCGGCGAGCAGCGGATCATTGAGTATATTAATCAGCATATTGCGCCCGATTACGGTCTGAAACTGGAGGCGGTGGGAGTGCAGGATCCGGTCCAGGCTGACCGCGCGGTAGCGGAAGGTCAGTATGCCGGGACGATCTATCAGCATCAGTGGTGGCTTAAACAGGTGGTGGACGCTAACGGCTTTGCGCTGTCGACCACGGTGCCGGTGTTCCAGTGGGCGTTTGGCATCTATTCCGACCGCTACTCGTCGGTACAGGCGTTGCCCAACGGCGCGACCATTGTCGTGCCTGACGATGGCGCCAATCAGGGGCAGGCCCTGTGGCTGCTCCAGCGCATTGGGTTGATCTCGCTCGACCCGGCGGTGGAGCCGCGCACGGCGAAGCTGAAAAATATTGTCGGTAACCCGCATCAGTTTGTCTTTAAAGAGCTGGATCTGCTGACCATGCCGCGGGCGTTAAATTCGGTGGATGCCGCTATCGGCTATGTCTCGCAATTTGACGCCGGGAAAGTGCCGCGTGAGAAAGGCATATTATTCCCGCCGGCGCCGCGCACCTTTGCTTCGCAATTAGTGATTGGTACACCGTATTTATCGCAGGAAAATATCGTCAAATTAAAACAGGCTTTTTCTGACCCGCGGATCCAGACGTGGTTAAAAACCACCGATGACCCGCTGGTAAAAGACGTATTAGTTCCAGTGTCCGCGGAATAAGCGTCCTGCACGACGTCTATTTTCGTTGTTATTTATTTCCCTTGAGGATGCGTGAAAGCGCGTCCTTTTTGTGTTGGTGATATTTATTAACTTATTGATTATATTGATTTTTATAGAATGATTTGTTGTTTTGATTCTCGTCGCGCGCGGTCTATAACCGCTGATGACCTGCACAAAATAATAAGGTGAAAAAATGAGTACATTACCAGTGGATAATCCCGGTATCGCTTCGGTACCGGTCAGTAGCGTCGGGGATGTGGCGCGGCTAATTAATTCCGGCAAGGAACATGCGAAATATGCGCGGATGATTGTCTTCCTCGCGCTGGGGGGCGTTTTTCTCGACGCATATGACTTAACCACGCTCTCCTACGGTATTGATGACGTTGTACGTGAATTTCAGCTCTCACCGCTGCTGACCGGCCTGGTGACTTCGTCCATTATGGTCGGGACTATCGTCGGCAATATTATCGGCGGCTGGTTGACCGATAAATATGGTCGCTATTCGGTTTTTATGGCCGATATGTTCTTTTTCGTGATTTCGGCTATCGCCGCCGGGCTGGCGCCGAACGTCTGGGTGTTGATTGGCGCCCGTTTCCTGATGGGCATCGGCGTTGGCATCGACCTGCCGGTAGCGATGTCCTATCTGGCCGAGTTTTCCCGCTTTGCCGGCAAAGGCAACAAAGCGGCTCGCCTCGCGGCGTGGTGCCCGATGTGGTACGCCGCCTCAACCGTCTGCTTTCTCATTATCTTCGGCCTCTATTTCCTGCTGCCGCAGGAGCATCTTGACTGGCTATACCGCGCCTCCCTGCTGTTCGGCGCCGTGCCGGCACTGCTGATTATTGCCGTCCGCAGTCGATTTATGAATGAATCCCCGCTGTGGGCGGCGAACCAGGGCGATCTGACCTCTGCAGTGCGTATTTTACGCGACTCCTGGGGGATCCATGCCCATGAGGTCCCGGCGGCGAAGCCCGCGCCAGCGCCGAAAGTGAGCTTCCGCGTGCTGTTCGAAAAACCCTACCGCGAGCGGACTATCGTCGCCGGGGTGATGAATATCTGTATCTCCTTCGAGTACACGGCGATTGCCTTTTTCCTGCCGTCAATTCTTGCCCAGTTCCTCGGGGCTGGCGTCTTCGAAACTATTTCGGCATCGCTGGGGCTGAACGCCCTGTTTGCTTTTACCGGTGGGCTGCTCGGTATGCATCTGGCGTGGAAATATCCTTCGCGTCATGTGGCGATAGCCGGCTTCGCCCTGCAGTTTGTGGCGCTGATTGTGCTGGCGCTGGTGGGGCAACCGCACGCGACGGCAGGTATCGTGCTGGCTATCGCGATGCTGGGGCTGTGGCTGTTCGCCGAAGGGTTTGGCCCGGGGGCGCAGCTGATGATCTACCCGGCGCTCTCCTATCCTACTGCCATTCGCGCCACCGGGGTCGGTTTCAGCCGGGCACTCTCCGGGATCGGCAGCGCGCTGGCGTTGTTTATTCTGCCGCTGCTGCAGGCCTCCCTCGGCACGCAGATGTTCTGGGTGGTCTCGCTTGCCGCCATTATTCCCATTTTCTTCCTGCTGGCGGTCCGTCATGAACCGACGCGAGAAGATATCGACGCACTTCATGAATAAGGAACTGACAATGACCCTGCTCTCCACTGGCACCGATTATGACGCGCTGGCGGCCGCCTTCCGCCCGATATTCACCCGTATCGCCCAGGGCGCTGCGGAGCGCGAACAGCAGCGCATTCTGCCCGATGAGCCGATCCGCTGGCTGAAAGAAGCGGGCTTCGGCACGCTGCGTATCCCGCGCGAGAAGGGCGGCTGGGGCGCTTCGCTGCCGCAGCTCAGCGCGCTGCTGATCGAGCTGGCGCAAGCGGACTCTAACCTGCCGCAGGCCCTGCGCGCGCACTTTGCCTTTGTGGAAGATCAGCTGAATCAGTCGGATTCCGCCGGGCGCGACCGCTGGTTTCGTCGCTTCCTCGACGGTGAGCTGGTGGGCAGCGGCTGGACGGAGATCGGCGCGGTTAAGCTGGGAGAGGTGAACACCAGAGTGACGCCGGCAGAGGGCGGCTGGCGACTCGACGGCGAGAAGTTTTACAGCACCGGCGCGCTGTACGCCGACTGGATCGATGTGTTTGCCCGGCGCAGTGATACCGCCAGCGATGTGATAGCCCTGGTCAGCACCCAGCAGACCGGCGTGGTGCGGGAAGATGACTGGGATGGCTTTGGCCAGCGGTTGACCGGCAGCGGGACCACCCGCTTTACCGGCGCTCGGGTGGAAACCGAACATGTCTATGATTTTGCCCAGCGCTTTCGCTATCAGACCGCCTTCTACCAGCATGTGCTGCTGGCGACCCTCGCGGGCATTGGCCTGGCGGTTGAGCGGGATGCCGCGCAGGGCGTCAAACATCGCTCCCGGATGTACAGCCACGGCAACGCCGCCGTGCCGCGCGATGACGCCCAGGTTCTGCAGGTCGTTGGGCAGATCAGCAGCTGGGCATGGGCGACCCGGGCCGCGGTCCTGCAGGCCGCGGAATCGCTGCAGCAGGCCTATGTGGCGCACGTCAGCGACGACGAAGCATTGATTGCCCGGCGTAACCAGCTGGCGGAAGTGGAAGCGGCGCAGGCGCAGGTGATCGCCAGCGACTGGATCCCGCGGGCGGCGACGGAGCTGTTTAATGCCCTCGGGGCGTCGGATACGCGAACTCGCCTTGCGCTGGATCGCCACTGGCGCAATGCGCGGACGGTTGCCTCGCATAATCCGGTGATTTATAAGGCACGTAATATCGGTAACTGGCTGGTGAACGGTGAAGCGCCCACCTTTATCTGGCAGATAGGCAATGGTGAGAAAACGGCGGGGTAAGCCTGTCGGCGACGGGAGGCGCAGTGCTTCCCGTCGTCAGGAAAATCAAGGTTTATCCAGCGACCAGGTGGCGCTGCGCACGTCGACTTTCACCGGCAGCAGGCCGATGCGCGTAAAGGTATCCGCCAGCGCCTGCTGTTCGTTATACACCGCCGGGGTCATGCGTTCGGCACCGTAGGGCAGGCGGGCCAGGGTCTTCAGCCAGATGGCTTTATCCAGTCCGGTTGAGGTCGACAGCAGCCCGGCGGCCTCGTCCTGATGGCTGTTCGCCCACGCGCTGAGTTTACCCAGCTCATCCACCACCTGCTTTGCTGTCTCCGGGTAGGTATCTGCAAACTTGCGGCTGGCGAGATAGAAGGTGTAGTGCGGCACCAGCCCCTCGGCATTGCGGATCTGTCGGGCTTTCGCGTTGGTTTCCACTTCTGCGAGGAACGGATCCCAGATCACCCACGCATCAATCGCCCCGCGCTGGAAAGCGGCGCGGGCGTCCGCCGGCGGCAGATAGACCGGGGTGATGTCTTTATAGCTGAGGCCCGCTTTTTCCAGTGCGGCAACCAGCAGGTAGTTGACGTCAGACCCCTTGTTCAACCCCACGCGCTTGCCCTTCAGGTCGGCCACGCTGTGGATTGCCGACTGTTCAGGCACCACAATCGCTTCCGTTTTCGGGTTAGCGGGGGAGTGGGCAAGGTAGACCAGATCGGCTTTCGCCGCCTGGGCAAAGGCCGGAGGCGCATCGCCGGTCGCGGCCAGATCGATACTACCGACGTTCAGCCCCTCCAGCATTTGCGGCCCGGCGGGGAATTCGACCCAGCGTACGGCAATGCCCTGTTTTTTCAGGCTCTCATCCAGCGTGCCGCGGTACTTCAGCAGCGCGAAGATATTCGCCTTTTGATAGCCGATGTTGACGGTTTCCGGCGCTTTGGCCAGCGCGGAGGTAGAGAGGGCGGCGAGGACCAGCAGCCAGGCGGGGCGGAATCGGTTGGACATTGTCTGTTCTCCTTAGCGGTTTTGCGTAAGGTAACAAACAGCGCTTATAACCATTAAATAACTAAAATTTTATTGATATAACAAAAAGAGTTATGCAGGACGATGGCCCGACACGCCGACGCGTGGCGGGCCAGCAGGTTAATCGCAGGCAACAATCTTCATCGCCAGACCACCGCGGGAGGTTTCCCGGTACTTGGCGTTCATGTCTTTGCCGGTTTCGTACATGGTCTCGATCACTTTATCGAGACACACGCGCGGCTCGCTGGTCCGGCGCAGCGCCATTCGCGCGGCGTTGACCGCTTTCACGGCAGCGATAGCGTTGCGTTCGATGCACGGCACCTGCACCTGGCCGGCGACCGGGTCGCAGGTCAGGCCGAGGTTATGCTCCATAGCGATCTCTGCCGCGATGCACACCTGACCCGGGCTGCCGCCCAGCAGTTCCGCCAGACCGGCCGCCGCCATCGAGCAGGCGACCCCCACTTCACCCTGGCAGCCGACTTCGGCGCCGGAGATGGAGGCGTTCATCTTATACAGCGAACCAATCGCGCTGGCGACCAGCATATAGCGGGCCAGGGAGTTGCTGTTCACCTTGCGGATAAACTTGTCGTAGTAGGCCAGCACCGCCGGCACGATACCGCAGGCGCCGTTGGTTGGCGCGGTCACCACCCGGCCGCCGGCGGCGTTCTCTTCGTTCACCGCCAGGGCGAACATATTGATCCAGTCGACCACCGCCATCGGATCGCTGTTGGTGGTGTCCTGGCTCACCAGCATACGGCGCAGCGCGGCGGCGCGGCGCGGGACGCGCAGTTTGCCCGGCAGGACGCCTTCGGTGGTGATGCCGCGCTCGATACCGGCGCTCATCACTTCCCACACCGCGGCGAAGTGTTGCTCAAGGGCTTCTTTGCTGTGCAGCGCCAGTTCGTTCTGCATCATCAGGCCGGAGAGCGACAGCCCGGTTTCACGGCAGTGACGCTGCAGGTCGGCGGCGTTTTTGTAAGGGTAAGGAACGGCAACCGGCGCCTCGGTAGTCTGGCCGAAGTGCTCCTCATCAACGATAAAGCCGCCGCCGATAGAGTAATACGTCTGGCTGTAGAGCACCTTGTCGCCGGCCAGGGCGGTGATACGCATGCCGTTCTCATGCAGCGACAGGTTGTCGGCATGGAAATTCATGCACTGATCCACCGGGAAGTCCACTTCGTGCTGACCGTTGGCCAGCATCAGGCGGCCATGGGTATTAACGTCCTGAATAAAGCCCGGAATGGCGTCGATGTCGACGGTGTCCGGCAGGTTGCCGGCGAGTCCCATGATAATCGCGATATCGGTATGGTGGCCTTTACCGGTCAGGGAGAGGGAGCCGTAGACGTCGACGATGACTTTGCTCACCTCGGCCAGCAGGCCGCGCGCGATCAGGTCGTCAGTGAATTGTTTGCCCGCTTTCATCGGTCCAACGGTATGGGAGCTGGAAGGGCCAATGCCGATTTTAAAGATATCGAATACGCTGATCATATGTATTCCCGTGCTGTCGGAAAGCGCGCCGCCGTAAAGCGGCGCGGGGGGAGGCGTTGAATGAATTAGCTGAACAGAGAGTAGAAGATCGCGGAGATGGCAATCAGGCCCATAATCACCACGAAGACGTTGCTGATATGGCCGCTGTATTTACGCATCGCCGGGACTTTCTGAATCGCGTACATCGGCATCAGGAACAGGATCATCGCGATAATCGGGCCGCCAAGGGTCTCGATCATACCGAGGATGCTCGGGTTCAGGGTTGCCACAATCCAGGTGGTGATCAGCATGAACAGCGCGGTCAGCTTGTTCAGTTTGTTGATTTCAATTGATTTGCCTTTACTGCGCAGGGATTTAATCACCATGCCGTTAAAGCCTTCGCGAGCGCCCAGATAGTGGCCAAGGAAGGATTTGGTGATGGCGATCATCGCGATGATCGGCGCCATCCAGGCAATGATTGGCGCGTTAAAGTGGTTCGCCAGGTAAGACAGAATCGAGATGTTCTGCTCTTTCGCCGCCGCCAGGTCTGCCGGAGAGAGGCTCAGAACGCAGCTGAAGACGAAGAACATCACGGTCAGCACCATCATGATGTGGGCGCGAGCGAGGATACTGGAGCATTTCTTCTCAGCGCCTTCGCCGTACTCTTCACGTTTGGCTACCGCGAAGGAAGAGATGATCGGCGAGTGGTTGAAGGAGAAAACCATCACCGGGATCGCCAGCCACAGGGTCATCAGCAGGCCGTTGCCGGTAACGGAAGCGCCGCTCAGGGAGAGCGTCTCCAGCGCCGCGCCGTTCCACTGCGGGATCAGATACAGAGCCAGCACCATCAGCGCGATAACGAACGGGAACACCAGCACACTCATTGCCTTAACGATCATCTGCTCGCCGAAACGCACAATGGTCATCATGCCGACAATCAGGATCAGCGACAGAATGGCGCGCGGCGGCGGCGTCATGTGCAGCTGGTGCGCCATGAAGGTTTCGACGGTGTTAGTGATCGCCACGCTATAAACCAGCAGGATCGGGTAGATAGCGAAGAAATAAAGCAGGGTAATCAGCTTACCTGCGCCTACGCCGAAGTGTTCTTCCACTACTTCGGTGATGTCTTCGCCCGGGTTTTTCCCGGAGAGCACGAAGCGGGTCATGCCGCGGTGGGCGAAGAAAGTCATCGGGAAGGCCAGAATCGCCATGATGATCAGGGGGATCATGCCGCCAACGCCGGCGTTGATCGGCAGGAACAAGACGCCCGCGCCAATCGCTGTACCGTACAGGCCCAGCATCCACATGGTGTCGGTTTTACGCCATCCGCTGCGGGTTTCGCCCGAAACGATGGTGCTGGTTTGAGTGGTTTCCATCTGTATCTCCTGGAGGAATCAACAAAATCTAATGAATAAATACAATTGCGTAACATGAAATTCGTTTAATTACGGTTTTTTTAGAAATTTTCTCCGTAATAATTGGGCCGGAAAGATACATTTATATGGTTTATGCATCAGTGATCGCGATCTCAAATGCAATAATCCACTTTCAATGTGCGTATTTTTAGTCCAACAGCCTGTTTCTGGTGATCAGCCAGCGATTTGTGGCGCGAAGGCTACCATTTGCAGCATATGAGATAAAAGCGGAGCGGCGTAATAACGAGGGATTTACTGCAAAAAAGAGAACTAGTCGACGTTTTTGCGCTTAAAACCATTTTTTGCAGTGATAATTGTCGCAGTTTTTACCAACGCAAACGTTTGGCTATGTAGAAATAATTCAGGTGATTGATTAGTAACAGAAAGGTTTTTAGCGCGTTCTGGAAGTCAGAGGAAGAGAGCCCGCCGGGGGCAGGCGTCAGGCGATGCCCCGGCGGGAGAGGGGGAAATCAGGCGATGATTTCGTAGCAAGGAATATAGGCGGTGCCGCCCGGAAGCTTCATGCGGTGCTGGGCGACGAAGCCCTGCAGCAGATCGTCCATACGGCGCATCATCTCCGGATCGCCGTGCAGTTTGTAAGGACCGTACTGCTCAATGGCCTGGATGCCCACCTCTTTGACGTTCCCCGCGACAATCCCGGAGAAGGCACGACGCAGGTCGGCGGCCAGCACTTCCATCGGCTGATCCGGGGAGAGTTTGAGGTTGGCCATGTTCTCGTGGGTCGGATCAAACGGCATCTGCAGGTCCGGCGAGATGCGAATCGACCAGTTAAAGCTATAGGCGTCATCGGTCTCGCGACGGCTCTCTTTCACCAGCGGCATCGCTTTTTTCATCTGCCGCGCCACTTCCGCCGGGTCGTCAATGATGATCCGGTAGTGGCGACGGGCCGATTCGCCCAGGGTATGGGTGATAAACTCGTCCAGTACACGGAAGTAGTCGGCGCTCTCCTTCGGCCCGGTGAGGATCAGCGGCAGCACCTGCGCTTTGTTGTCGGGGTGCATCAGAATACCCAGCAGGTAGAGCAGCTCTTCGGCAGTGCCGACGCCGCCCGGGAAAATAATGATCCCGTGGGCGATACGTACGAAGGCCTCCAGACGCTTTTCGATATCCGGCATGATGATCAGTTCATTGACCAGCGGGTTCGGTGGTTCCGCAGCGATAATGGATGGTTCGGTCATGCCGATAAAGCGGCTGTCTTTGTAGCGCTGCTGCGCATGGCCGACGGCGGCGCCTTTCATCGGCGCCTCCATTGCGCCAGGCCCGCAGCCGGTGCAGATATTCAGTTCCCGCAGGCCCAGCTGCGTACCGACGCGGCGGGCGTAGAGATATTCGTTTTCGTTGATGGAGTGGCCGCCCCAGCAGACGATCATGTTCGGCGCCTCGCCGACGTGCAGCGCGCGGGCGTTGCGCAGGATCGAGAACACCAGGTTAGTGATATGAACCGAACTTTCGAGATCGAGGTTCGGGAAGCGAACGGTATTGTGGATCTGGCCGTAAACGAACAGGATATCGCGCAGCACGGCGAACAGGTTGGCCTGCAGGGAGCGGATAATCCGCCCGTCAACGAAGGCGTCTTCCGGCGGGTTGATCAGTTCCAGCTTCACGCCGCGTTCGCGCCGCAGCACGTTAATCTCGAAATTTTCGAAACGGGACAGGAGCTCCTTGCTGTTATCGGTCAGGCTCCCCGAATTGAGCACAGCAAGCGAGCAGTTGCGAAAGAGTTGGTACAGGTCGCTGCTGGCGGTGCGCTTAAGCATATCCACTTCCAGCTGCGACAGCATATCCATTGAACCAAGCGGGCTAACATGTGTAATCAAGTGAACTCCTTACAGGACGCTTATGGTCTTCCTGTGATTACAATAGCCCTGCGAACGGCGTTTCCACAACCTTGCGCGCGCCTAAACGCACGCAAATTGTGAAATTGTTTATTATTGACGGGCGAGGCGGCCGGTGGCGGGGGAAAAGTCGCCATTGCTGCGCCAGGGGTTGATATCCAGACCGCCGCGTCGCGTATAGCGGGCGTAAACGGAAAGCGATTCCGGCTGGCAGAAACGGAGAATATCGTTAAAGATACGTTCGACGCACTGCTCATGGAATTCGTTATGGTGGCGGAACGAAACCAGATAGCGCAGGAGCTGCTCGCGGTCGATTTTCGCCCCCCGATACTGGATCTGCACCGAGCCCCAGTCCGGCTGATGAGTGATAAGGCAATTAGACTTCAGCAGGTGGCTGACCAGCGTCTCCTCCACGATTTTGCCGCTGGCGGCGCCCTGCAGGTAATCGGCGCTGAACTGATAGTTATCGATCTCGATATCCTGATCGTCGATGCAGGTGCCGTGCAGGCGGGCAATCGGCTGGCCTTCCAGTTCATCCAGGCGGTAGAGCGATACCTTCACCTTCCCCTGCGCGCAGGCGCTGAGATCGCGAGTCAGCGTCTCTGCAACGTCCTGCCAGCTGGCGAAACGGGTCTGGTTAAAGCTGTTGAGATAGAGCTTAAAGCTTTTCGACTCCACCAGATTGAGGCTGGTATCGGGCAGCTCGACGTGGCCGACAGCTACCTGCGGCAGACCTTTGCCGTTCAGCCAGGAGAGTTCGTACAGCGTCCAGATATCGGCGCCGTGAAACGGCAGATTATCGGCATGCAGGCCCAGCGGGTCGCGGTTTAAACTGCGCGGCACGCCCTGCAGCAGCGAGGCGTCATAGGTATCGCGGTAATCGGTTGATTTACCGAGCGTCAGGCCGGCCAGCGCCTGATGATTATCGTAAGAAGACATGTTTCACCATAGTAAAGCGGGTACACTATTGCTCCAGTGTATCCTGTCTAACGTGAAGAGAGAAACCGGTGGACCATCAGACAGCAGAAGCGCTACGCGCTTTTACCCAACGATATTGCGCCGTCTGGCAGCAGCAGCGCCACAGCCTGCCGCGCAGTGAAGAGCTTTACGGCGTCCCGTCGCCTTGCGTTGTCGACACCCAGGGCGAGGCCGTTTTCTGGCAGCCGCAGCCGTTTTCGCTGGCGCAAAATATCAGCGCGGTTGAACGCGCCCTCGACATTGTGGTACAACAGCCGCTTCATTCTTATTATACCACTCAGTTTGCCGGCGATATGTCCGGCCGGTTTGCCGGCGAAACCTTGACGCTGCTGCAGACCTGGAGTGAAGAGGATTTCCAGCGGGTGCAGGAAAATTTAATCGGGCACCTGGTGGTGCAGAAGCGGTTGAAGCTGTCGCCGACGCTGTTCATCGCCACCCTCGAGAGTGAACTGGATGTGATATCCGTCTGTAATCTCAGCGGCGAGGTAGTCAAAGAGACCCTCGGCACCGCCAAACGCATTACGCTTTCTCCCTCACTTGCGGGTTTCCTCAACCACCTTGAGCCAGTTCTGTAATCCAGTCTGCCAGATCGTTTGTGAGAGATCTCTTACAAAACCTGTAAGAGATCGTCATCATTTAAGGTAAATTTAATCCATACTTTTTTATATAAGTTGTTGGTATTAAATCAGATCTTAATTTTTTCGTCCTTTTGAGTGGGGACTAATCTTAAGAGATTGTCTCAAGAAGGGTTGTAAGAAGGGGCAGAATCAGTGATCCTATGTCTGTCGACAGGACGTCGCGAAATGAAGCGAACATCAGGATGATGGCGCTTCTGCAGGACCCGCCAGGACGGCGTTGCAGGGACAGGCTTCAGGATGAAGCAAGGATAACGCAGGATCGCGTAATGGACACCTCCAGGATGGAGAACGAGAGCCGCTCAGGATGAACGGTGGATCAGGAAGATCGGGACAAACTTATGGATAAGTCATTTCGCATCGGGGTGGTGTGAAAGCAGGATGCACGTGTTTATGGATGAACATGGTCAGGAGACCTCAGGAAAAGTTTTCAAGGACGAGCAGGGAGCACCAATGTAGCGGGACTGCTGCAAAACGAACCGGGAGCACTGTTTATACAGTGCTCCCTTTTTTTATTTCTCCTGCGGATTTGCTATCCTGCGCCCGGTTTTTAACTCATCGAGGTTTCCCCATGACTCTTCACGATAGCGTGCGCGATCGCCTGCGCGCCATTGAAGCCCTGCTGCGCGAAACGGAGCACTGGCAGGAGACGGCGCCGGACAGCAGCGCCTTCGCCAGCGATAAGCCGTTTTGCCTGGATACCCTGGAGCCGCTGGAGTGGCTGCAGTGGGTCCTGATCCCGCGTATGCACCAGCTGCTGGAGAGCGGCCAGCCGCTGCCGCAAAATTTTGCCGTTGCGCCTTATTACGAAATGGCTCTGGATCAGGCCCACCCGGTCCGCGAATCCATGCTGGCGGAACTTCTGCTGTTAGACGCGCTGTTTGCCGGTGAGCAGGCCTGATGCTGGAGATTATCTACCAGGACGACTGGCTGGTGGCGGTCAACAAACCCTCGGGCTGGCTGGTGCATCGCAGCTGGCTCGATCGCGACGAGAAAGTGGTGGTGATGCAGACCGTGCGCGACCAGATTGGTCAGCACGTTTTTACCGCTCATCGTCTCGACCGGCCCACCTCCGGCGTGCTGCTGATGGGATTGTCGAGCGAGGCGGGCCGGCTGCTGGCGCAACAGTTCGAGCAGCACCAGATCCGGAAGCGCTACCATGCGATCGTCCGCGGCTGGCTGATGGAAGAGGCGCTGCTGGATTACCCGCTGGTGGAGGAGCTGGATAGAATCGCCGATAAGTTCGCCCGCGAAGATAAAGGGCCGCAGCCAGCGGTAACCCACTACCGCGGTCTGGCGACAGTGGAGATGCCGGTCGCGACCGGGCGCTATCCCACCTCGCGCTATGGGCTGGTGGAACTGGAGCCGAAAACCGGCCGCAAGCACCAGCTGCGCCGTCATCTGGCCCACCTCCGTCATCCGATCCTCGGCGACAGCAAGCACGGCGATCTGCGGCAAAACCGCAGCGCCGCGGAACATTTCGGCTGTCACCGCCTGATGCTGCACGCCAGCGAGCTGTCGTTAACCCATCCTTTTACCGGCGAGCCGCTGACCCTGCGCGCCGGTTTTGACGACGTCTGGATGCGCGCGCTGTCGCAGTTTGGCTGGCGCGGGCTTCTCCCGCTAAATGAAAGGGTTGAGTTTGCCGACGACAGCGGTCAGGATGAAGAGAATAAGGTCAATCCAGGGAGATAATAGCATGGCGGAAGTCGGAATTTTTGTCGGCACCATGTACGGCAACTCGCTGCTGGTCGCGGAAGAAGCGGAAGCAATCCTCAGCGGACTGGGACACAAGGCTACCGTGTATGAGGATCCGCAGGTCAACGACTGGGAATCCTACACGGGTAAGTATGTGCTGGTGGTCACCTCCACCACCGGGCAGGGCGATCTGCCGGACAGCATCGTCCCGCTGTATGAGGGCATCAAAGATATGTATCAGCCTCACCTGCGGTACGGCATTATCGCGCTCGGCGACAGCACCTATGCCAACTTTTGCGGCGGCGGCCTGAAGTTCGATCAGCTGCTGCAGGAGCAGGGCGCGAAGCGCATCGGCGAGATGCTGAAGATTGACGCCAGCGAAGACCCGGAGCCGGAGAGCGTCTCCAATCCGTGGGTTGAGCAGTGGGCCACCCTGCTCGCATAAAAGCGCTGCCCTCTCCCTACGCAGAGGGCACTCTTTCAATACGTCGCGGCCAGATACGCGGACGTCAAAATAGTAGCGCTTTCCAGGCGCCGCGCCTTTAGGCAAACGCCACAATATCCTTAGCAATATCATGGCTTAAGCCAGCCAGTTTCACCGGGTCAAGTGAGGTATTTCACACTCCGGCCCTTTTTGCTGCGCTATGCGGCGCCAGCGGCGCTGGCTTTTCATTTCCGTGAACTTCCCCCCATTCTTTCAGGCATTCGCCACAAACCACCTGCAATAGCGGCGTAAAAGCTGTGTGGATGCACGGTGAGCCGCGGTGTGCCTCTTCATATACTGCTCCAGCCAGTGATAAATGCAGTGCCAGATATAACGACAACTATCAAAACACGACCACGTCATTCTGATTACCCTACAGGTTGTGCTGTTCAGAATGAACGTAGCTAAACGCTATGATTCAGGAGTACAACAATGAGTTCATTAAGTCAGGCGGCGACGGCGGCTGAAAAGCGCACCAACGCCCGCTACTGGATAGTGGTGATGCTGTTTATCGTCACCTCTTTTAACTATGGCGACCGGGCGACGCTGTCGATCGCCGGTTCGGAAATGGCCAGGGATATCGGCCTTGATCCGGTGGGGATGGGGTATGTGTTCTCCGCCTTCTCATGGGCTTATGTCATCGGCCAGATCCCGGGCGGCTGGCTGCTCGACCGCTTCGGCTCGAAGCGCGTCTATTTCTGGTCGATCTTCATCTGGTCGATGTTTACCCTGCTGCAGGGCTTCGTCGATATCTTCAGCGGCTTTGGCATTATCGTTGCGCTGTTTACCCTGCGCTTCCTCGTCGGCCTTGCCGAGTCGCCGTCATTCCCCGGCAACAGCCGGATCGTCGCCGCCTGGTTCCCGGCGCAGGAGAGGGGGACAGCGGTATCGATTTTTAACTCCGCCCAGTACTTTGCCACCGTTATTTTCGCGCCGATCATGGGCTGGCTGACGCATGAGGTGGGTTGGTCGCATGTGTTCTTCTTTATGGGCGGGCTGGGGATTGTGATCAGCTTTGTGTGGCTGAAAGTGATCCACGATCCGAACAACCACCCGGGCGTGAACCAGAAAGAGCTGGACTATATCGCCGAAGGCGGGGCGCTGATCAACATGGATCAGAAGAGCAGCGCGCAGAAAGTGCCGTTTAGCGTCAAAATGGGGCAGATCAAGCAACTGATCGGCTCGCGGATGATGATCGGCATCTATATCGGTCAGTACTGCATCAACGCCTTAACCTACTTCTTTATCACCTGGTTCCCGGTTTATCTGGTGCAGGCGCGCGGCATGTCGATCCTCAAAGCCGGCTTTGTCGCCTCGATTCCGGCGGTGTGCGGCTTTGTCGGCGGGGTGCTGGGCGGGGTGATCTCCGACTGGTTAATGCGCCGCACCGGCTCGCTGAACATTGCGCGCAAAACGCCGATTGTGCTGGGGATGCTGCTCTCCATGACCATGCTGATGTGTAACTATGTCAACGTGGAGTGGATGGTGATCGGCTTTATGGCAATGGCCTTCTTCGGCAAAGGGATCGGCGCCCTCGGCTGGGCGGTGATGGCGGATACCGCGCCGAAAGAGATTAGCGGTCTCTCCGGCGGTCTGTTCAATATGTTCGGCAATATCTCCGGCATCGTCACCCCGATCGCCATCGGCTATATCGTCGGCACCACCGGCTCGTTCAACGGCGCGCTGATCTACGTCGGTATCCATGCCCTGGTGGCGGTGCTGAGCTATCTGGTGCTGGTGGGCGATATCAAACGTATCGAACTGAAACCTGTAGCGGGACGTTAATCATGACTACTCAATCCAGCCCGATTATCACAGAGATGAAGGTCATTCCGGTGGCCGGGCACGACAGCATGCTGCTGAACATCGGCGGAGCGCATAACGCATGGTTTACCCGCAATATCGTGGTGTTAACCGATAACGCCGGCCATACCGGCGTCGGCGAAGCGCCCGGCGGAGAGGTCATCTACCAGACGCTGCTGGCGGCGATCCCGCAGGTGGTGGGCCAGGAGGTCGCCCGACTCAATCGCGTGGTGCAGCAGGTGCACAAAGGCAATCAGGCGGCGGATTTCGACACCTTCGGCAAAGGGGCGTGGACCTTCGAACTGAAGGTTAACGCGGTGGCGGCGCTGGAAGCGGCGCTGCTCGACCTGCTCGGCCAGGTGCTTAATGTGCCGGTCTGCGAGCTGCTGGGCCCGGGTAAGCAGCGTGATGCCGTCACCGTGCTGGGCTACCTGTTCTATATCGGCGATCGGCAGAAAACCGACCTTGGCTATCTGGACCATACGCCGGGCGATCACGAATGGTACCGCCTGCGCCACCAGCAGGCTTTGAGCTGCGAGGCGGTAGTGCGTCTGGCGGAAGCCGCCCAGGATCGCTACGGTTTCAAAGACTTTAAGCTCAAAGGCGGCGTGCTGCCCGGCGAGCAGGAGATCGACACCGCGCGGGCGCTGAAAAAGCGTTTCCCGGATGCGCGCATCACCGTCGACCCTAACGGCGCCTGGCTGCTGGATGAGGCCATCGCGCTGTGTAAAGGGCTGCAGGATGTTCTGACCTACGCCGAAGATCCGTGCGGTGCCGAGCAGGGTTTCTCCGGCCGGGAGGTGATGGCCGAGTTCCGCCGCGCCACCGGGCTGCCGGTCGCCACCAATATGATAGCCACTAACTGGCGCGAAATGGGCCATGCGGTGATGCTCAACGCCGTCGATATCCCGCTGGCGGATCCGCACTTCTGGACGCTCTCCGGCGCGGTGCGGGTGGCGCAGCTGTGCGACGACTGGGGGCTCACCTGGGGCTGCCATTCCAATAACCACTTTGATATTTCCCTGGCGATGTTTACCCACGTCGGCGCCGCCGCGCCGGGCAACCCCACCGCCATCGATACCCACTGGATCTGGCAGGAGGGCGACGCGCGCCTGACCAAAAATCCGCTGCAGATTATTAACGGCAGCATTGCCGTGCCAGACGCGCCGGGACTCGGCGTGGAACTTGACTGGGAGCAGGTGCGCAGAGCCCATGAGGCCTATAAAGCGCTGCCGGGCGGCGCGCGCAACGACGCGGGCCCGATGCAGTACCTGATCCCCGGCTGGACATTCGACCGCAAACGTCCCGTTTTCGGCCGCCACTAATTAAAAAGGATGATGCTATGACGACTTTCTCTTCAACGCCCGTTGTCACCACCATGCAGGTGATCCCGGTTGCCGGCCATGACAGCATGCTGATGAACCTGAGCGGCGCGCACGCCCCGTACTTCACCCGCAATATCGTAATTATCAAAGATAACGCCGGCCATACCGGCGTCGGTGAAATCCCGGGCGGTGAAAAAATTCGCCAGACCCTGGAGGATGCCATTCCGCTGGTGGTGGGCAAAACGCTGGGCGAGTATAAAAACGTGCTGGGCGCGGTGCGCAATCAGTTTGCCGACCGCGACGCCGGGGGCCGCGGCCTGCAGACCTTTGACCTGCGCACCACCATTCACGTGGTGACCGGCATCGAAGCGGCACTGCTGGATCTGCTGGGCCAGCACCTTGGGGTCAACGTCGCCTCGCTGCTAGGCGATGGCCAGCAGCGCAGCGAAGTCGAAATGCTGGGCTATCTGTTCTTTGTCGGTAATCGCCATGCGACGCCGCTGGCCTATCAGAGCCAGCCGGATGAGCAGTGCGAGTGGTATCGCCTGCGCCATGAAGAGGCGATGACGCCGGATGCGGTGGTCCGCCTGGCGGAAGCGGCGTATGAAAAATATGGTTTCAACGACTTTAAGCTGAAGGGCGGCGTGCTGGCCGGTTTTGAAGAAGCCGAAGCGATCAGCGCCCTGGCGAAGCGCTTCCCGAATGCTCGCGTCACTCTCGACCCGAATGGCGCCTGGCTGCTTGAGGAGGCCATTCAGATTGGTAAACAGCTGAAGGGCGTGCTGGCCTATGCGGAAGATCCGTGCGGCGCCGAACAGGGCTTCTCCGGCCGCGAAGTGATGGCCGAGTTCCGCCGCGCGACGGGCCTGCCGACCGCCACCAATATGATCGCCACCGACTGGCGGCAGATGGGCCATACGCTGTCGCTACAATCGGTGGATATCCCGCTGGCGGACCCGCACTTCTGGACCATGCAGGGGTCGGTGCGCGTAGCGCAGATGTGCCATGAGTTCGGTCTGACCTGGGGTTCGCACTCTAATAATCACTTCGACGTGTCGCTGGCGATGTTCACCCACGTCGCGGCAGCGGCGCCGGGCAAGATCACCGCTATCGATACCCACTGGATCTGGCAGGAGGGCAACCAGCGTCTGACCAAACAACCTTTTGAAATCAAAGGCGGCATGGTGCAGGTACCGAGCACCCCGGGCCTGGGGGTTGAGCTGGATATGGACCGCGTGATGCAGGCAAATGAGCTATATAAGAAACATGGTCTTGGCGCCCGCGACGATGCGATGGCGATGCAGTATCTGATCCCGGGCTGGACCTTTGACAACAAGCGTCCATGCATGGTGCGCTAAAAGTCCGCCGGCCTCTGCGGGGGCCGGCATTGCGCGACAGCGCCAGGGGTTGGCTCAGAGTAAGGACAGCAGATGAAAATAGTGATCGCACCGGATTCCTGGAAGGAGAGCCTGAGCGCGCTGGAAGTGGCCAGTGCGATAGAGCAAGGCTTTCGCGAGATTTATCCTGACGCCGAGTACGTCAAGCTGCCGGTTGCCGATGGTGGGGAAGGGACGGTGGAAGCTATGGTGGCGGCGACCGGCGGGCTTCTGGTTCCGCTGACGGTCACCGGGCCGCTGGGCGAGCCGGTTGAGGCATTTTACGGGCTGTCCGGCGATCGCCAGTGCGCCTTTATCGAAATGGCGGCGGCCAGCGGCCTGGAGAGCGTCCCGCCGGCGCAGCGTAACCCGCTGCTGACCACTTCCTGGGGTACCGGGGAGCTTATCCGCCATGCGCTGGACGCCGGGGTAAGACAGATCATTATTGGTATTGGCGGCAGTGCGACCAATGACGGCGGCGCCGGGATGGCGCAGGCGCTGGGGGCGAAACTGCTGACCGCCGAGGGCCAGCAAATCGCCTCCGGGGGCGGCGCGCTGGAGACGCTGGCGCGAATCGATCTCAGCGAACTCGATTCGCGTCTGGCAGATTGCCGGATTGACGTTGCCTGCGACGTCACCAACCCGTTGACCGGCCCGCAGGGCGCCAGCACGGTGTTCGGCCCGCAAAAAGGGGCGACGGCGCAGATGATCGACCGGCTCGATAGCGGCCTACGGCACTATGCCCGGATTATCGCCCGCGATTTAGATATCGACGTGCTGAGCCTTGAGGGCGGCGGCGCGGCGGGCGGCATGGGTGCGGCGCTGTATGCGTTCTGTGGTGCTCAGTTGCGTCCGGGCATTGAGATTGTCACCGATGCGCTACAGCTGGCTGAGCGGGTGGCGGATGCCGATTTAGTGATCACCGGCGAAGGGCGTATCGATAGCCAGACGATCCACGGCAAAGTGCCGGTGGGGGTGGCGAGGGTGGCGAAGCGTTTTAACGTCCCGGTGATCGGGATTGCCGGCAGTCTTACCGCCGATGTTGGCGTCGTGCATCAGCACGGGCTGGATGCGGTATTCAGCGTGTTGTATACCATCTGTACCCTTGATGAAGCGTTGGCCAATGCCGCCGCCAACCTGCGAATGACGGCGCGTAACGTAGCCGCGGTTTTGCAGATGGGCGACAGGCGGTAACCCGGCTGGCGCAGTGGTATTTGTAGTCCGGATAAGGTGCGTAGCACCGCGATCCGGGAACCATCCCCGGTGGCGCTTACGCTTACCGGGGCTACCAACCGAATACCGGACCGTAGGGCGTAGGCCGGATGAGGCGCGTAGCGCCGCTATCCGGGGTTTACACCCCCATCCGGCACGCTTCGCGGGCCACATTATCCATCTCATCTAACAGCTCAAGCAGCTCCGGCTCCAGATCCTCGGCGGCGGTGCCTGCCCGCAGCTGACTTTCCAGGGTATGGCACAGCTTTTTCAGCCGCGGCACGCCGCTATAGCTGCAGCTGCCGTGCAGTTTATGGATCAGATCCACCAGCCCTTCCGGCTGCTCGCCCACCAGCTGCTCCTCAACTTTGTTACGCACCTCCGGCATAAAGGCGATCAGCATTTGCAGCATCTCCCGCGCCAGGTCCGGCTTCATGGCCGCCTGGCGCAGCGCCAGCTGCCAGTCGAGCGTCTGGTTATGATCGACGATCGGCTCTGCGGGCGGTAGCGACGCCGGAACGACGCTGTGCAGGCCGGGCTGATAGCGCAACAGCAGTGCGTGCAGTTTCTCTTCTTCGATTGGCTTCGCCAGATAGTCGTTCATGCCGGCGCTCAGTAATTTCTCACGCTGGCCCTCCAGGGCGTGCGCGGTGACCGCAATAACCGGGGTTTGCTGATGATGGGACAGGTGATGGATAAGCTCACAGGCGCGGATGCCGTCCATATCCGGCATCTGAATATCCATCAGGATCAGATCCATCTGCAGCTGCTTGGCCTTGTCCACCGCCTGCTGGCCGCTGTCGCAGAGGATCACCTGCTGCACAAGATCATCCAGCAGGGCGCCAATCAGCTTCAGGTTAGCCGGGTTGTCGTCGACGGCCATTACCGTCATTGGCAACTTATGACTGTCGATCTGCATCAGCGGCGCGGAGGCAAGCGCGTGGCTGGTAGCCACCAGCGCCGGTAGCAGACGGGTGGTGGTGAGCGGCTTTAACAGGCAGGCGGCAACGCCGTCGCGCTTCAGGGCTTCGGCGCTGACCTGGGCATGGCACGGCAGGGCCAGCAGTACGTTATCGGACATCGCGCAGGCTTTGGCTAATTTTTCCCGATGCGGCGACAAATCGCGCATTGAAACCGGGATACCGACCAGCAGAATGTCATACTGCGCTTCCGCCAGCGAGGAGAAGGTAGGGCTATAGATAACCTCCAGCGGCGTAGCGGCCAGCATCTCCAGGGTACACTGCGCCGCCGTCGCGTTGGCTTCCACATAGGCCAGACGTTTGCCCACTAGCCCGTCGGTGTTCAGCGTATCCGGAATGGCGTTCGGGTTGAGATCGAGGCTGATATGGAACCAGAAGGTGGAGCCGCGGTTCGGCTGGCTGTGGAACGAAATATCCCCGCCCATCTCTTTGACCAGACGCTGAGTGATCACCAGCCCGAGCCCGGTGCCGCCGTGGCGGCGTGAAATACTGGCATCGGCCTGACGGAAGGCCTGGAATAGCCGGGACTGGTCGCGCTCGGGGATGCCGATGCCGGTATCGTGGATCTGAATTTCGATCTGTACCCGGGAATTACTGATGGCCCGCTGCTCCACCAGTACGTCGATATTGCCGTGCTCGGTAAATTTGATGGCGTTGCCCACGAGGTTGGTCACAATCTGCTGCAGACGCAGCGGATCGCCAATGACGTTATCCGGTACATTGTTCTTAATATTCAGCGTCAGCTCCAGCCCTTTATCGTGCGCGGAATGCGCCAGCAGGGTGACCACTTCATCAAGCGAAGTGCGCAGCAGGAACGGAATACTCTCCAGGATCAGCTTCCCGGCTTCCAGCTTGGAAAAGTCGAGCACGTCATTGATGATCGCCAGCAGATTGTTGGCCGAACGTTCGATGGTGGTCAGGTGGTCGCGCTGCGTAGCGTTGAGATCGGTTTTCAGCGTCAGGCGGGTAAAGCCGATCACCCCATTGAGCGGGGTGCGCAGCTCGTGAGACATATTGGCCAGGAACTCAGACTTAATGCGCGCCGCCTCCTGGGCGCGCTTTTTCGCCAGGTCCAGCTCGACGTTCTGGATCTCCATCTGCTCAAGCGTTTCCCGTAGATCGGAGGTCGCCTGGTCGACGTTGTGTTGCATCTCTTCGTGGTATGCCGCCAGCGACATGGCCATCGAGTTAATGCCATTTTTCAGCATATCCAGTTCGCCGAGCATAAAGCCTTCGACCCGGCTGTCCAGCTGTCCGCGGCGGATGCGGTCGACAGTGTTAACCATATTGCGGATTGGCCCGGTGACGTCGCGCATCAGCCTCCAGCCGAAGATTAACGCGATGCCGATACAGAACAGCATCATTACGCTGGAGATAAAAATCTCTTTGTACTGCTGGAGGCGAACCGATTTTAGATCCAGCTCCAGGGCGACGTAGCCCAGCATATTGCCCGGCATTTTAGCGTCAGATTCGGGTGATTCATCCGGAGAATAGCTTTCCGAGACAATAGGCGTGCGCAGGATCATCATGTCGCCATCGCGGATGACGCTGAGGTGACGGGGGAATGCCTCGCCTTTCGGGATCTGCAGTTCGCTGGGATTGAGCTGGTAATTGGAGGTGACAAATAAGCGGTTATGCGAATCGTACACCGAGATGGCCCGCACGATCTCCGAGTGGCGACGATGCAGAACGCTGATCAGCTGGCCGATGGATTCGCGGTTTTGCAAGTTCATGCCGTATTCGCTGGAGACCGCCAGCGGTTCGATAATACTGGCGCCAGCGTCCTCCAGCTGGCGTTGCAGGTCGTTATAACGATGAGCGACAAAGAAAATACTGAGCAACAGTCCTATCAGGACGGTTGGCGCCAGAATCAGAATCATCATGCGAGCACGCAGGCTGTAGTTGGTCATGCGGTTCCATTATGGGAGAATATAGACATCATCGTTCTGTGCAGCGTCGCTGCGCCTCGCGGCGCTGCCGCTCTGAACGAGCTCGTTTTATTTGATTGAGACAACTCTCTACGATGGCGCAATTCTACTCTGCAAAACGGCGTGTGACGACGCGCCAGATCATAACCGTTACAGTCAACGACCTCGATCCCTTTGGTCAGGGTGTTGCCCGCCATCAGGGGAAGGCGTTGTTCGTGAGCGGCGTGCTGCCCCACGAGCAGGCCGAGGTGGTGCTGGTGGAAGATAAAAAACAGTACGCCCGCGCCGAGGTGAAACGCCGACTGACCGACAGCCCGCAGCGCCAGGCGCCGCGCTGCCCCCATTTTGGCGTCTGCGGCGGATGCCAACAACAACATGCCAGCGTTCCGCTTCAGCAGCAAAATAAACGCGCCGCGCTGGGGCGACTGATGAAGCGCGAGGTAGATGACGTCATCGCCGGCGCGCCGTGGGGCTACCGCCGTCGCGCACGCTTGAGCTTGAATTATCAGCCGAAGACCCAACAATTGCAGATGGGTTTTCGCCAGGCCAACGCCAAAGCGATCGTCGATGTGGTGCAGTGCCCTGTTTTGGTGCCCCAACTTGAGGCATTGCTGCCCGTCGTGCGCGAGTGCTTAAGCGCGCTGAGCGCATTACGCCATCTCGGCCACGTCGAGCTGGTGCAGGCGGACAATGGCCCGCTGATGGTGCTGCGCCATACCGCAGCCCTGCCGGCGACAGACAAGGAAAAACTGGAACGCTTTTCGCAAACTCACGGTCTTTCCCTGTACCTCGCGCCACAAAGCGAGATACTGGAGCATATTCATGGCGAAGCGCCATGGTATACCTCAGACGGACTACGCTTAGTGTTCAGCCCGCGGGATTTTATCCAGGTCAACGACGGCGTAAATCAGCAGATGGTGCGTACCGCACTGGAGTGGCTGGATCTGCGGCCAGAGGACCGGGTGCTGGATCTGTTCTGCGGGATGGGCAACTTTACCCTGCCGCTGGCGACACGCGCCGCCCATGTGGTGGGCGTGGAAGGGGTGCCGGCGCTGGTAGAGAAGGGGCGGGAAAATGCCGCCCGCAATGGTTTATCAAATGTCACTTTCTTCCATGAAAATCTGGAAGAAGACGTCACTCGTCAGGCCTGGGCGAAGCACGGCTTTGATAAAGTGCTGCTGGACCCGGCCCGCGCCGGCGCGCCGGGCGTGATGCCGCATATAATAAAACTGGCACCGCGGCGGGTGGTGTATGTTTCCTGCAACCCGGCGACGCTGGCGCGAGACAGCGAAACCCTGTTGCAGGCTGGATATCAGATTCAACGCCTGGCGATGCTGGATATGTTCCCGCATACCGGCCATCTGGAATCAATGGTGTTGTTTGAGCGCAGGCTTACATAAGGTCATTCACAACGTCGCAGAAGAGCCACCCTGGCCATGAATGCTGACGCGACCTGCAGGATGACATGTAGAAAGTTGAGGCTTGCCGACTTCGGCAGGCCGGTCCCTTAAGGAGAGGACAATGGTTGCGGTAAGAAGTGCACATCTTAATAAAGCTGGTGAATTTGACCCGAAGAAATGGATCGCGAGTCTGGGAATTTCCAGCCAGCAGTCGTGTGAGCGCTTAGCCGAAACCTGGGATTATTGTCGCGAAAAAACGCAAGGACACCCGCAGGCGGACCTGCTGCTGTGGCGGGGCGTCGAAATGGTGGAGATCCTCTCCACCCTAAGTATGGACATCGATACGCTGCGCGCGGCGCTGCTGTTCCCGTTGGCCGACGGCGAAGTTGTCAGCGAAGAGGTGATGCAGGAGAGCGTAGGTAAATCGGTCGTGACCCTGATTCACGGGGTGCGGGACATGGCCGCTATCCGCCAGCTGAAAGCTACCCATACCGACTCGGTCTCTTCCGAGCAGGTGGATAACATTCGCCGTATGCTGCTGGCGATGGTTGACGATTTCCGCTGCGTGGTCATCAAACTTGCTGAGCGTATCGCGCATCTGCGCGAGGTCAAGGACGCGCCGGAAGATGAGCGCGTTCTTGCGGCGAAAGAGTGCACCAATATCTATGCTCCCCTGGCGAACCGCTTAGGTATCGGCCAGCTGAAGTGGGAGCTGGAAGATTACTGCTTCCGCTATCTGCACCCGGCGGAATACAAGCGCATTGCTAAACTGCTCCACGAGCGCCGTATCGACCGCGAGCATTACATCGAAGAGTTTGTCGGCCACCTGCGCTCAGAGATGAAAGCCGAAGGCGTCAAGGCCGAGGTCTATGGCCGGCCGAAGCATATTTACAGTATCTGGCGCAAAATGCAGAAAAAACACCTCGCTTTCGACGAGCTGTTTGACGTTCGCGCGGTGCGTATTGTGGCTGAGCGTTTGCAGGATTGCTATGCCGCGCTGGGGATCGTCCATACTCACTACCGCCATCTGCCGGATGAATTCGACGACTACGTGGCCAACCCGAAACCCAACGGTTACCAGTCTATCCATACCGTGGTGCTGGGGCCGAGCGGCAAGACGGTGGAGATTCAGATCCGCACCCGGCAGATGCATGAAGACGCCGAGCTGGGCGTGGCCGCGCACTGGAAGTACAAAGAGGGCGCGGGAGCCGGCACCAGCGGCGGCCGCGGCTATGAAGACCGTATCGCCTGGCTGCGTAAGCTGATTGCCTGGCAGGAAGAGATGGCCGACTCCGGCGAGATGCTCGACGAAGTGCGCAGCCAGGTCTTCGACGACCGGGTGTATGTCTTTACGCCGAAAGGCGACGTGGTGGACCTGCCCGCGGGGTCGACGCCGCTGGACTTTGCCTATCATATTCACAGCGATGTCGGCCATCGCTGCATCGGCGCCAAAATTGGCGGCCGCATCGTGCCGTTCACCTACCAGCTGCAGATGGGCGATCAGATCGAAATTATTACCCAGAAGCAGCCGAACCCGAGCCGTGACTGGCTGAACCCTAACCTCGGCTATGTGACCACCAGCCGCGGACGTTCGAAGATCCACGCCTGGTTCCGTAAGCAGGATCGCGACAAGAACATTCTCGCCGGTCGGCAGATCCTCGACGACGAGCTGGAGCATTTGGGCATCAGCCTGAAGGATGCGGAAAAGCACCTGCTGCCGCGCTATAACTTCAACGAGCTCGATGAACTGCTGGCCGCCATCGGCGGTGGCGATATCCGTCTCAACCAGATGGTCAACTTCCTGCAGGCGCAGTTCAATAAACCTAGCGCCGCCGAGCAGGATGCGGCCGCGCTGAAGCAACTGCAGCAGAAAACCTACACGCCGCAAAATCGCACCAAGGACAATGGCCGGGTAGTGGTGGAAGGGGTAGGCAACCTGATGCACCATATTGCCCGCTGCTGCCAGCCAATCCCGGGCGACGAGATCGTCGGCTTTATCACCCAGGGGCGCGGGATCTCCGTGCATCGCGCGGACTGCGATCAGCTGGCAGAACTGCAGTCGCATGCCCCGGAGCGCATCGTCGATGCGGTATGGGGCGAAAGCTACTCGGCGGGCTACTCGCTGGTGGTCAGGGTGGAGGCGAACGATCGCAGCGGTTTACTGCGCGATATCACTACCATCCTCGCCAATGAGAAGGTGAACGTGCTGGGCGTCGCCAGCCGCAGCGATACCCGTCAGCAGCTGGCAACCATCGATATGACCATCGAGATTTACAACCTGCAGGTGCTGGGCCGGGTGCTCGGTAAGCTCAACCAGGTGCCGGATGTGATCGACGCGCGCCGTCTGCACGGCGGTTAATTCGTCTGTAGGCCGGATAAGGCGAAGCCGCCATCCGGCAATTTCGCAACGTCGGATAAGGTCTAAACGCCTTATCCGGCCGACTATTTTTTAAATTTCCAGGATTGTCACATGACTCAAATTGACCGCTTGCTCGGCATCATGCGCCGCCTGCGCGACCCGGAAAACGGCTGCCCATGGGATAAAGAGCAGACCTTCGCCACTATCGCCCCTTACACCCTTGAGGAGACCTACGAGGTCCTCGATGCTATCCAGCGGGAAGATTTTGACGATCTGCGCGGTGAGCTGGGCGATCTGCTGTTCCAGGTGGTGTTCTATGCGCAAATGGCGCAGGAAGAGGGACGCTTTAACTTTGACGATATCTGCGCCGCCATCAGCGACAAGCTGGAGCGTCGCCACCCGCATATCTTCGGCGAGGCATCGGCGGGCAATAGCACGGAAGTCCTGGCCCGCTGGGAGCAAATCAAAAGCGCGGAGCGGGCGGAAAAAGCCCAGCATTCGGCACTGGACGATATTCCCCATAGCCTGCCGGCGCTGATGCGCGCGCATAAAATCCAGCGCCGCTGCTCGGCAGTGGGTTTCGACTGGACCTCGCTGGGCCCGGTGCTCGACAAAGTGCATGAAGAAATTGATGAAGTGATGCATGAAGCGCAGCAGGCGGTGGTGGATGAAGCAAAACTGGAAGAGGAAGTGGGCGATCTGCTGTTTGCCACGGTGAATTTATCCCGTCATTTGGGCGTCAAAGCCGAGGTGGCGCTGCAGAAAGCAAACCTCAAATTTGAGCGTCGCTTCCGCGAGGTCGAGCGTATTGTCGCCGCCCGCGGCCTGGAAATGACCGGCGTCGACCTCGATACCATGGAAGAAGTGTGGCAGGAAGTAAAACGCCAGGAAACTGATCTCTAACGGATTTTCGTGATCAAGCGCGATTTGTGTGATTTTATAAATAACAAGCGCTTGATTTACGTCAAAAACATTTCGCCAAAAGCGTCTATTTTCTCTTTCCGTTATGTCGTTGAAACACCATGTAGCCTGCCTCTTCGAGTTGTTCGAGTCGCAACACAGGTGCAACTTGAAGAACGAAGGGGAGGGGAAGAATGAAAGTTTGTGGCGTCACGCATGTTCGGGTATACTACTTTCCCGTCCTGGTTATTCCATCGTTTTACCCTAACTTCTCAGGTTCAGCATGACAACGAACTATATTTTTGTGACCGGCGGGGTCGTATCCTCTCTGGGTAAAGGCATTGCCGCAGCCTCCCTGGCAGCCATTCTTGAAGCCCGTGGTCTCAACGTGACCATCATGAAACTGGATCCGTATATCAACGTCGATCCGGGCACCATGAGCCCAATCCAGCATGGGGAAGTGTTCGTTACTGAAGACGGCGCAGAAACCGATCTGGACCTGGGCCACTATGAGCGTTTTATCCGCACCAAGATGACGCGCCGCAATAACTTCACCACCGGCCGTATCTACTCCGACGTGCTGCGCAAAGAGCGCCGTGGCGACTACCTGGGCGCGACCGTTCAGGTTATCCCGCACATCACCAACGCTATCAAAGAGCGCGTACTGGCGGGCGGCGAAGGCCATGACGTCGTGCTGGTGGAAATCGGCGGTACCGTAGGCGATATCGAATCCCTGCCGTTCCTCGAAGCGATTCGTCAGATGGCGGTAGAGATCGGCCGCGAGCATACCCTGTTCATGCACCTGACTCTGGTGCCGTACATGGCCGCCGCGGGCGAAGTCAAAACCAAGCCGACCCAGCACTCCGTGAAAGAGCTGCTCTCCATCGGTATTCAGCCTGATATTCTGATCTGCCGCTCCGATCGCGCGGTTCCGGCCAACGAACGAGCCAAAATTGCTTTGTTCTGTAACGTTCCGGAAAAGGCTGTGATTTCTCTGAAAGATGTCGATTCCATTTATAAAATTCCGGGCCTGTTGAAATCTCAGGGGCTGGACGATTATATTTGTAAACGATTCAGCTTAACTTGTCCGGAAGCAAACCTGGCCGAATGGGAACAGGTAATCTATGAAGAAGCTAATCCGGCAGGCGAAGTCACCATCGGTATGGTCGGTAAGTACATTGAACTGCCGGATGCCTACAAGTCGGTGATTGAAGCGCTGAAACACGGCGGTCTGAAAAATCGCGTTACCGTCAACATCAAGCTGATCGATTCGCAGGATGTGGAAACGCGCGGCGTCGAAATCCTCAAGGATTTAGACGCTATCCTGATCCCGGGCGGCTTCGGCTACCGCGGCGTTGAAGGCAAGATCGCCACCGCGCGCTATGCGCGTGAAAACAATATTCCTTATCTGGGCATCTGCCTGGGTATGCAGGTTGCGCTGATTGAGTTCGCGCGTAACGTAGCGGGTATGGAAAACGCCAACTCGACGGAATTTGTGCCAGACTGTAAATACCCGGTCGTGGCCCTGATTACCGAATGGCGTGACGAAGATGGCAACGTTGAAGTCCGCTCTGAGAAGAGCGATCTGGGTGGCACCATGCGCCTGGGCGCGCAGCAGTGCCAGCTGAGTGATGATTCTCTGGTACGCCAGCTTTACGGCGAGCCGACCATCACCGAGCGTCATCGTCACCGCTACGAAGTCAACAACATGTTGTTGAAACCGATTGAAGCTGCCGGTCTGCGCGTTGCGGGCCGTTCCGGGGATGATCAGTTGGTCGAGATCATCGAAGTGCCGAACCATCCGTGGTTTGTGGCCTGCCAGTTCCACCCGGAGTTTACTTCGACGCCGCGTGATGGACACCCGCTGTTTGCCGGCTTTGTGAAAGCCGCGAGCGAGTACCAGAAACGCCAGGCGAAGTAAAAAGAGTTTGAACGGCAATGCACCCATCCGGGTGCATTGTTTGTCTGGAGTTTTAGTTTAACTTGTACTGAGGAAAACCTAATGTCCAAAATCGTTAAAGTCATCGGTCGTGAAATCATCGACTCCCGTGGTAACCCGACTGTTGAAGCCGAAGTACACCTGGAAGGTGGTTTCGTCGGTATGGCAGCTGCTCCGTCAGGTGCTTCTACTGGTTCCCGCGAAGCGCTGGAACTGCGCGATGGCGACAAATCCCGTTTCCTGGGTAAAGGCGTAACCAAAGCTGTTGCTGCGGTAAACGGCCCGATCGCTCAGGCAATCCTGGGCAAAGATGCTAAAGATCAGGCTGGCATCGACAAGATCATGATCGACCTGGACGGTACTGAAAACAAATCTAACTTCGGTGCGAACGCTATCCTGGCCGTTTCTCTGGCGAACGCCAAAGCAGCAGCTGCGTCCAAAGGCCTGCCGCTGTACGCGCACATCGCTGAACTGAACGGCACTCCGGGCAAATACTCCATGCCGGTTCCGATGATGAACATCATCAACGGCGGTGAGCACGCTGACAACAACGTCGACATCCAGGAATTCATGATTCAGCCGGTTGGCGCGCCGACCCTGAAAGAAGCAGTACGCATGGGTTCTGAAGTGTTCCATCACCTGGCGAAAGTGCTGAAGTCCAAAGGCATGAACACTGCCGTTGGTGACGAAGGCGGCTACGCGCCGAACCTGGGTTCCAACGCCGAAGCGCTGGCTGTTATCGCTGAAGCGGTTAAAGCTGCAGGCTACGAGCTGGGCAAAGACATCACCCTGGCGATGGACTGCGCGGCGTCTGAATTCTACAAAGACGGTAAATACGTTCTGGCTGGCGAAGGCAACAAAGCGTTCACCTCTGAAGAGTTCACTCACTTCCTGGAAGAGCTGACCAAACAGTACCCGATCGTCTCCATCGAAGATGGTCTGGACGAATCTGACTGGGAAGGTTTCGCTTACCAGACTAAAGTACTGGGCGACAAAATCCAGCTGGTTGGTGACGACCTGTTCGTAACCAACACCAAGATCCTGAAAGAAGGCATCGAAAAAGGCATCGCTAACTCCATCCTGATCAAGTTCAACCAGATCGGTTCTCTGACCGAAACTCTGGCTGCTATCAAGATGGCGAAAGACGCTGGCTACACCGCTGTTATCTCTCACCGTTCTGGCGAAACTGAAGACGCTACCATTGCCGACCTGGCTGTTGGTACCGCTGCAGGCCAGATCAAAACTGGTTCTATGAGCCGTTCTGACCGCGTTGCTAAATACAACCAGCTGATTCGTATCGAAGAAGCGCTGGGTGAGCAAGCGCCGTTCAACGGTCGTAAAGAGATCAAAGGTCAGGCTTAATCCTGTCCTTGTGAAATAATCATGCCAGCCTTCGGGCTGGCATTTTTTTTTACGCCTGCGGCCATTATTTAAAGTCGACGGCCATTTGCTGAGGGATCGACAACCCGCGGGTGGTTTCCACGCAGCGGTCGATGTAATCGGTAAAGCGCGGCGGTTTTGGCATTCCCATGCTCAGCAGCTTGTCGTTACTAAAGCGCACATTCAGGGTGGCGAATGCGCCGTATAAGCGCATGGCTTTCAGCATCAGCCGCTCATTGCATGGCCCAAATATCCCTTTCAGTTCGCGTCTCATTTTGACCAGCGTTTCATAGCTCACCTGGGCGTACTTATCCCCCACCGGCGCCTGCTCCAGGGCCTGAGCCATCGCCCGGTCGATTTCGGCAAACTTCACGCTGTTCTCTTCGCCAGCAGAGATATGCACCACCTCGCCGTGAGCCAGAGGCTGGTTAAGCAGCATTAGCAGGGCGTCGGCGCAGTAGTCCACCGGGATAACGTCAATTCGGTCCTCCATGGAGCACATGAATTTCTGCAGCATCAGCCCCATGCTGAACACCCAGAAAATACTGCTGGAAGGCCGGCAGCCGTGATGGGTATGACCCACCACGATAGAGGGGCGGGCAATTACCAGCGGTAGCGTAGGGCACTGCTGCTGCATTAGCTGCTCGATGGTCGACTTCGAGTGGGTATATTCCACCAGGTGCTCAGCGCGTTCCCGAAACTCCGAGCTTTCGGCGACCAGTGAATCCGGTTCAGGCGAACATGACATCGCCGTACCGACGTGCAGAAAGCGCTGCAGACCCGTCACCTGCGCCATACGTTGCGCCAGGCGCAGCGTGCCCTCAACGTTAACCTTCCAGATAAGCGGGTTGCTGCCAAATGAGGCGACAGCGGCGCAGTTGAGGATGTGCGTGACCTGATCGAGGCGCGGATCGTTAAGAAAATGCTCCGGAGAGGCGAGATCGCCCAGCAGGATATGCTGCTGGCGCAACATCGCCAGCTTCTCCTCGGCGATGTTGAACTTACGCATGTTCTCTTTAACCCGTTCGAGGCCAGCCTCGGGGCTATCAGCACGTACCAGCAGCAGCAGATCTAACCGGGTTTCCTGATGGAGTATTTTCTCTAACGCGGCACCGCCCAGAAACCCCGTAACGCCGGTAATTAATAATGTGGTCATAAACGCTATCTCATTATGGTTGGTCTGCGGGATTCTAGGCGGGCAAAAGTAAACGACAATTAAATAAAAAAGGGGCCCGTTCAGGGCTTTATTAAGACCAGTTTAAGGTTATTATTACCGGGGGATAGAATTGGACTCGCAGATCGGCCAGATAATTCACTCTTTCATGTATCAGTTTGTACATTACTGTATTTTAAGGTTTTTTATTTTGGTTCTTGGACCTTTTATTTTATCCTGAATGACAGGAATAACATTTTCTGTTACATATTTCCCCCCGCGCGTCAGAATGCTATTTATTTTAATTCTTACCATGCTAATAAACTAAGCCAAAAGAAAAGATTGCTTTTTTAATCAATAATATTATTCCCGACACGGATATTGACGGAGGGGTAAAAAAGCGATCGCAGCGCAGGACAAGACCTGGGCAGCGAAATCTGCGATAATGAACGTTTATCACCCTAAACAGAGATGACTATGCAGTACCCGATTAACGAGATGTTCCAGACCCTGCAAGGCGAGGGTTACTTCACCGGCGTGCCTGCCATTTTTATTCGTTTGCAGGGATGCCCGGTAGGATGCGCGTGGTGTGACACCAAGCATACCTGGGACAAGCTGGCCGATCGGGAAGTGTCGTTGTTCAGCATCCTGGCGAAAACCAAAGAGAGCGACAAGTGGGGCCCGGCAAGCAGCGAGGATCTGCTGGCGATTATTGGGCGGCAGGGGTGGACAGCCCGCCACGTGGTCATTACCGGCGGTGAGCCCTGCATTCATGATTTAACGCCGTTAACCTCGCTTCTGGAACAAAACGGCTTTAGCTGTCAGATTGAAACCAGCGGCACCCATGAAGTACGCTGCAGCCCCAATACCTGGGTGACGGTTTCCCCGAAGGTCAACATGCGCGGTGGCTATGACGTGCTGTCTCAGGCCCTGCAGCGGGCGGATGAGATCAAGCATCCGGTAGGGCGCGTCCGCGACATAGAAGCGCTGGACGAACTGCTGGAAACGCTGAGCGATGACAAACCGCGGATCATCGCCCTGCAGCCGATCAGTCAGAAAGAAGATGCGACGCGCCTGTGTATCGACACCTGCATCGCCCGCAACTGGCGCCTGTCCATGCAGACGCACAAGTATCTGAATATTGCCTGATAAAAAAGCCCGGCAGCGTACTGACCGGGCTTTTTATCGCTTACTCGCCGCGATAGACGCAGCCGGCGGTGCAGGTCTCTTTGACCATCACGGCGCTCAGCAGCGGCACCCGCGGTTTCATCTCATCCCAGATCCATTTGGCCAGCACTTCGCTGGTGGGGTTTTCCAGACCAGGAATATCGTTCAGATAATAGTGGTCGAGGCGATCGTATGTCGGCTTAAAGGCGGCCTTCAGCTCGGCAAAATCCATGATCCACCCGGTATGGGGATCGACTTCACCGGTGATCTCCAGACGCACCATAAAGGAGTGGCCATGCAGGCGACCGCATTTGTGTCCTTCCGGGACGTGCGGCAGGTGGTGGGCGGCTTCGAAGGTGAAATCTTTAAACAGCGTGGTGGACATCATTGACTCTCAACAGGACGAAAAAAACCGCCGTAGGGTACCGGAAAGTACATTTTTTCGCATTAACTAAAACGGCCGTGAACAGAAAATGGACATGTTTATCTGCTTTATTTGATTTAATCTGTTATATTTCAATTGTTTATTTAATCGATTTTGTTGTTAATAACTACAACTAAAACAGGTTAGTCCATTTGGTTATTTATTATTTCCATCCCTTCTTTAATTGTTACTATGCCCGCCGTTAACCTTCTATTCTCTTCTGTTTTTGTCGCGCTGACAGGGTGCGAATAACAGCTTTGCTTACTGGAACAAACGACGCATGACGACACAGGCCCCACCTTCCAACTTGCTGCCGCTCAACCCGGAGCAACTGGCGCGCCTTCAGGCGGCCACCACTGACTTCACGCCCACTCAGCTCGCCTGGGTATCTGGCTATTTCTGGGGCGTGCTGAATCAGCAGTCCGGCGCGGCGGTAGCCGCCCCCGCCCCGGCCGCCGAGGTACCGACGATCACGCTGATTTCCGCCTCGCAAACCGGCAACGCCCGCCGCGTCGCCGAAGCGCTGCGTGACGATCTGCTGGCGGCGAAGCTGAACGTGAAGCTGGTGAATGCAGGCGATTATAAATTCAAACAAATTGCTGCGGAAAAACTGCTGGTGGTAGTGACGTCCACCCAGGGGGAAGGAGAGCCGCCGGAAGAAGCGGTCGCATTGCATAAGTTCCTGTTCTCTAAGAAAGCGCCGAAGCTGGACGGGACCGCGTTCGCCGTCTTTGGTCTCGGCGATACCTCTTATGAATTTTTCTGTCAGTCCGGCAAAGATTTCGACAACAAGCTGGCCGAGCTCGGCGCGGAACGTCTGCTCGATCGCGTCGACGCCGACGTTGAATATCAGGCCGCGGCCGCTGAATGGCGCGCGCGCGTGGTTGAGGCGCTGAAGGCCCGTGCGCCGGTCGCTGCGCCCGCTCAGCTGGCCACCAGCGGCGCGGTGAACGATATTCACACCAGCCCATATACCAAAGAAGCGCCCCTGACGGCGACCCTGTCGGTCAATCAGAAAATCACCGGCCGCAATTCAGAAAAAGATGTGCGCCATATCGAAATAGACCTCGGTGATTCCGGTCTGCGCTATCAGCCGGGCGACGCCCTGGGCGTCTGGTACCAGAACGATCCTCAGCTGGTGAAAGAGCTGGTGGAGCTGCTGTGGCTGAAAGGCGACGAGCCGGTGACCGTTGAGGGCAAAACTCTGCCGCTGTCGGAAGCCCTGCAGTGGCATTTTGAGCTGACGGTTAACACCGCGACTATCGTTGAAAATTACGCCACCCTGACGCGCAGCGAATCGCTGCTGCCGCTGGTGGGCGATAAAGCTCAGTTGCAGCAGTATGCCGCCGCGACGCCGATCGTCGATATGGTCCGTTTCTCTCCGGCGCAGCTGGACGCTGAGGCGTTAATCGGTCTGCTGCGTCCGCTGACGCCGCGCCTGTATTCTATTGCTTCCTCACAGGCGGAAGTGGAGAGCGAGGTGCATGTCACCGTGGGCGTGGTGCGCTATGAAATTGAAGGCCGCGCCCGGGCTGGCGGCGCCTCCAGCTTCCTCGCCGACCGCGTGGAAGAGGATGGCGAAGTCCGTGTCTTTATCGAACACAACGACAACTTCCGTCTGCCAGCCAACCCGGAGACCCCGGTGATCATGATTGGCCCGGGCACCGGTATTGCGCCGTTCCGCGCCTTTATGCAGCAGCGCGCTGCGGACGGAGCGCAAGGCAAGAACTGGTTGTTCTTCGGCAACCCGCACTTCACCGAAGATTTCCTCTATCAGGTGGAGTGGCAGAGCTATGTGAAGGAAGGTCTGCTGACCCGTATCGATCTGGCCTGGTCCCGCGATCAACAACAAAAAATCTATGTGCAGGACAAACTGCGCGAGCAGGGGGCCGAGCTGTGGCGCTGGATCAATGACGGCGCCCACATTTATGTCTGCGGCGACGCCAATCGTATGGCGAAGGACGTGGAAAACACCTTACTGGAAGTGATTGCCGAATACGGCGCGATGGACGCCGAAGCGGCGGACGAATTTTTAAGTGAGCTGCGCGTTGAGCGCCGTTATCAGCGAGATGTCTACTAATGAGCGAAAAACATCCGGGGCCTTTAGTGGTCGAAGGTAAACTGAGCGATGCCGAGCGCATGAAGCTTGAGAGCAATTACCTGCGCGGCACCATTGCGGAAGATTTAAACGACGGTCTGACCGGCGGTTTTAAAGGCGATAACTTCCTGCTGATCCGTTTCCACGGCATGTACCAGCAGGACGATCGCGATATCCGCGCGGAGCGCGCCGCCCAGAAGCTGGAGCCGCGTCATGCGATGCTGCTCCGCTGCCGTCTGCCGGGCGGGGTGATCACCACCACCCAGTGGAAGGCGATCGATAAGTTTGCCGCTGAGAACACCATTTACGGCAGTATTCGCCTGACCAACCGGCAGACCTTTCAGTTCCACGGCATTCTGAAAAAGAACGTCAAGCCGGTGCATCAGATGCTGCACTCGGTGGGGCTGGACGCGCTGGCCACCGCCAACGATATGAACCGTAACGTGCTGTGCACCTCCAACCCGTACGAGTCGCAGCTGCACGCTGAGGCCTACGAGTGGGCGAAAAAGATCTCCGAGCATCTGCTGCCGCGTACCCGCGCTTATGCCGAGATCTGGCTGGATCAGAAAAAGGTCGCCACTACCGACGAAGAGCCGATCCTCGGCCAGACCTATCTGCCGCGTAAGTTTAAAACCACCGTGGTGATCCCGCCGCAGAACGATATCGATCTGCACGCTAACGACATGAACTTCGTGGCGATTGCCGAAAATGGCAAGCTGGTGGGCTTTAACCTGCTGGTGGGCGGCGGTCTCTCTATCGAACATGGTAACAAAAAAACCTACGCCCGCACGGCGAGCGAATTCGGTTATCTGCCGCTGGAGCATACCCTGGCGGTGGCGGAAGCGGTTGTGACCACCCAGCGCGACTGGGGCAACCGTACCGACCGTAAGAATGCGAAAACCAAGTACACCCTTGAGCGCGTCGGTGTCGAAACCTTCAAAGCGGAAGTGGAGCGCCGGGCAGGCATTAAGTTTGAGCCGATCCGCCCGTACGAATTTACCGGCCGCGGCGATCGCATCGGCTGGGTGAAGGGGATTGATGATAAGTGGCACCTGACGCTGTTTATTGAAAACGGCCGCATTCTCGATTATCCGGGTCGTCCGCTGAAGACTGGCCTGCTGGAGATTGCTAAGGTCCATCAAGGCGAATTCCGCATCACCGCTAACCAGAACCTGATTGTCGCCAGCGTACCGGAAGATCAGAAGGCGCGGATCGAGAAGCTCGCGCGGGATCATGGCCTGATGAATGCCGTCACCCCGCAGCGCGAAAACTCGATGGCCTGCGTCTCCTTCCCGACCTGTCCGCTGGCGATGGCGGAAGCCGAGCGTTTCCTGCCGTCGTTTATCGACAAGGTGGAAGGGGTGATGAGCAAGCACGGCGTGAGCGATGAGCATATCGTCACCCGCGTCACCGGCTGCCCGAACGGCTGCGGCCGCGCGATGCTGGCGGAAGTGGGACTGGTGGGCAAAGCGCCGGGCCGCTATAACCTGCACATCGGCGGTAACCGCAACGGCACCCGCATCCCGCGGATGTACCGTGAGAATATTACCGAGTCGGAAATTCTCGACTCGCTAGACGAACTGGTAGGGCGCTGGGCGAAAGAGCGCGAAGCGGGTGAAGGCTTCGGCGATTTTACGGTGCGTGCGGGCATCATTCGCCCGGTGCTCGACCCAGCCCGCGATTTCTGGGAATAACATCCTGGTGCCCGGTGGCGCGTAGCGATCCGGGCCAGCGAAACCCGTAGGCCGGACGAACGCAGTGTCGTCCGGCAAAACAGGCAAACGAGGTTCATATGTCCGTACTCGATCTAAACGCGCTTAATGCATTGCCGAAAGTGGAACGCATTCTGGCACTCGCGGAAACCAACGCCCAACTGGAAAAGCTTGACGCCGAAGGGCGTGTGGCGTGGGCGCTGGAAAATCTGCCGGGAAACTATGTGCTGTCGTCGAGCTTTGGCATTCAGGCGGCAGTCAGTTTGCATCTGGTGAATCAGATCCGCCCGGATATTCCGGTGATCCTCACCGATACCGGCTACCTGTTCCCGGAAACCTATCAGTTTATTGACGAGCTGACGGACAAGCTCAAGCTGAACCTGAAGGTCTACCGCGCGGCTGAAAGCGCAGCCTGGCAGGAGGCGCGCTACGGCAAGCTGTGGGAGCAGGGCGTTGAGGGCATTGAGAAATACAATGAGATCAACAAGGTTGAGCCGATGAACCGGGCGCTGAAAGAGCTCAACGCGCAGACGTGGTTTGCCGGTCTGCGCCGCGAGCAGTCGGGCAGCCGGGCTACGCTTCCGGTGCTGGCGGTCCAGCGCGGGGTGTTCAAGGTGCTACCGATTATCGACTGGGATAACCGCACGGTGTATCAGTACCTGCAAAAGCACGGGCTGAAGTACCACCCGCTGTGGGATCAGGGCTATCTCTCGGTAGGCGATACCCACACCACCCGCAAGTGGGAGCCGGGCATGGCAGAAGAAGAGACCCGGTTCTTCGGGCTTAAACGCGAGTGCGGATTGCACGAGGGTTAAGCTGTTAGCTCTTCCTCTGAGTGATAATTCAAAAAGAACACGCGGGCGATACCGCGCGTTCTTTTGTGCGTATTAGCTTTTCTTCTCCACCTTCGCCAGCTCTTTCACCAGCGGCAGCATGACTTTCACTACCTCGCGTCCGCGGTGTTCGATGCGCCCCGGCAGCGCGTGGTCGATATACTGCTGATTATCCAGCTGGACGTCATGCCAACTGGTTCCCTGCGGGAAACTGGCCGATTTGCTCCGCTGCTGATAGCCATCTTTTTTGCCGAGTGACCAGTTAGTCGCCTCGACCGACAGCACCGGGATCCCGGCGTTGTCGAAGACGCTGGCGTCATTGCAGCAGCTGGTGCCTTTCGGATAAGCCGGGTTGAGTCCCGGGTTGGTGTAGGCGGCGATGCCCTTGCTGCGAGCGATAGCCAGCGCGCGGTCGCGGGTCAGCTTGCGCACCGAGGCCGGCGTGCTGCGGCCGCTGTTGAAATAAAGCTTATCGCCCACCACCAGATTATCGAGATTGATCACCAGCAGGGTATTTTTCTTTTCCGCTTCGCTCATCCGCTGCAGCAGGTTTTGCGCGCCGAGACGGCCTTCCTCTTCACCGCTGGTGGCGATAAAGCGGATGCCATAGCGGGTAGGGACGTTCTTTAAATGCTCCGCCAGCTCCAGCAATACGCCAAGTCCCATCGCGTTGTCGTCGATGCCCTGCAGCGTCAGGCCGCCGAGGTTGTTCTCCACGTCTTTATCGCTCTGCGGCGCATAGGTGTCGAGGTGTGCCATGATAATAATCTGCTGGCGCACTTTACCTTCATGGGCGGCGATCACCGTACTGCCGGTGGCGTTATGCCAGTTCTTGCGCTGATTGCTGTCGGTATAGATATAGCGGGTATTGAAGCTTCGCACGTCGCTCTGATACCCCATCAGGGCGAACTGCTGGCGCAGATAGTCAGCTGAGAGCATTTCCGGCGGCGTTCCGGTCATTCGTCCCGGGAAGACGGTGGCGATATGGCGGGCCTGGCTATTGGCGGTGTCGCCCAGCGCGCTGAATGCGGGGGCGGCGGCAAAAACAAAACCGGTGCCGAGCGCCAGCGGAAGCAGACGGCGGCACAACGCGGAAAACATAAGGGGTCCTTACACGAACAAGACAATTTGACGCGTACAGTATGAAACTGTGACCGCGGTTAAACAATTTCAATTGCTCTTAAATAGCGGAAAAATAGCGCGTTAAGCACTTTTTGATATTTGTATTTCCGCCGCGTTATTCCTTTGTGTCACAACTCATTCCATTTCGTAATTTCATTTGCTCTAAGGCGCACCCTATAGTCGCAGTATCGCTGAATGTAAGAGAGTTGTTGCACCGTGGATTACTTGCCCCTTTTTGCCGAACTGAAACAAAGGCCCGTGCTGGTGATCGGCGGCGGCGAGATTGCTGAACGTAAGATCAAGTTCTTGCTGCGCGCTCAGGCGCAGGTGCAGGTGGTCGCTGAAACGCTGTCACCGGCGCTGGCCGATCTGGCTGCGCGCCAGGCACTCAGCTGGCGGGCGACGGAATTCAGCGACTCGCTGGTGGATGATGTCTTTCTGGTGATTGCGGCCACCGAGGATGAGGCGCTTAACCAGCGGGTATTTGCGGCAGCTAACGCGCGCTACCGGTTGGTCAACGTGGTGGATAACCAGGCGCTGTGCTCGTTTGTTTTCCCTTCTATCGTCGACCGTTCGCCGCTGCTGGTGGCGATCTCCTCCAGCGGTAAAGCGCCGGTGCTGTCGCGCATTCTGCGTGAAAAAATCGAAGCGCTGCTGCCGACGAATCTCGGTCGGCTGGCGGAATCAGCAAGCTACTGGCGCAACCATCTGAAAACCCGCCTGACGACTACCGAAGCGCGTCGCCGCTTCTGGGAGCGCGTCTTTACCGGCCGCTTCGCCAGCCTGATGGTGGCGGGCAACTCTGCGGAGGCGGAAAAGGCGCTGCAGGATGAGCTGGATAAGCCCGAACGTGAGACGGGAGAAATTATTCTGGTTGGCGCCGGGCCGGGCGATGCCGGGCTGCTGACCCTTCGCGGTCTGCAGGCGATCCAGCAGGCGGACGTGGTTTTCCACGATCATCTGGTGACTCAGCCGGTTCTCGAGCTGGTGCGCCGCGATGCCGAACTTATTTGCGTCGGCAAACGCGCCGGCGAGCACTCGGTGCCGCAGCATGAAACCAATCAGCTGCTGGTGGAGGCGGCGAAGGCGGGGAAAACCGTCGTGCGCCTGAAGGGCGGCGATCCGTTTATTTTTGGCCGCGGCGCAGAAGAGCTGCAGGCTGCCGCCGAGGCGGGGATCCCGTTCCAGGTGGTGCCGGGCGTCACCGCAGCCGCCGGGGCGACGGCCTACGCCGGTATTCCGCTGACCCATCGCGATTATGCGCAAAGCGCCGTCTTTGTCACCGGCCACTATAAGCCGGACAGCGCCCCCTTCGACTGGTCGCTGCTGGCGAAGAGCCAACAGACGCTGGCGATCTACATGGGCACCATGAAGGCAGCGGAAATCAGCGCCCAGCTGATCGCCCACGGTCGCGACAGCGACACGCCGGTGGCGGTAATTTCCCGTGGCACCCGTGACGATCAGCAGACGATAACCGGCACATTGCATCAACTCGAACACCTGGCGAAAGACGCCCCGATGCCCGCCCTGCTGGTGGTAGGCGAAGTGGTGCAGCTGCATCAGCAGCTCGCCTGGTTTCAACATACATCATCCGCCGAGGGGTTTAACGCTTCGGTGGTCAATCTGGCTTAAGGAACGGTTATGGACCAAAAACGACTCACTCACCTGCGGCAACTGGAGGCGGAAAGCATCCATATTATTCGTGAGGTGGCCGCCGAATTTTCTAACCCGGTAATGATGTACTCCATCGGGAAAGATTCCAGCGTAATGCTGCATCTGGCGCGCAAAGCGTTTTATCCGGGAACCCTGCCGTTCCCGCTGCTGCACGTCGATACCGGCTGGAAATTCCGTGAGATGTATGAGTTCCGCGACCGGACCGCCAAAGCCTACGGCTGTGAGCTGCTGGTGCATAAAAACCCGGAAGGGGTGGCGATGGGCATCAACCCGTTTGTCCACGGCAGCGCCAAGCATACCGATATCATGAAAACCGAAGGCCTGAAGCAGGCGCTGAACAAATACGGCTTTGACGCCGCGTTCGGCGGCGCGCGTCGCGACGAAGAGAAATCCCGCGCGAAAGAGCGCATCTACTCCTTCCGCGACCGCTTCCACCGCTGGGACCCGAAAAATCAGCGTCCGGAGCTGTGGCACAACTACAACGGCCAGATTAACAAAGGCGAAAGCATCCGCGTCTTCCCGCTCTCCAACTGGACCGAGCTGGATATCTGGCAGTACATCTATCTGGAAAATATTGAAATCGTGCCGCTGTATCTGGCCGCTGAGCGCCCGGTGCTGGAGCGCGACGGTATGCTGATGATGATCGATGACGACCGTATCGATCTGCAGCCGGGCGAGGTGATTGAAAAACGGATGGTGCGTTTCCGTACCCTCGGCTGCTGGCCGCTGACCGGCGCGGTGGAGTCTGAAGCGCAGACGCTACCCGAAATTATTGAAGAGATGCTGGTATCGACCACCAGCGAACGTCAGGGGCGCGTCATTGACCGCGACCAGGCCGGCTCGATGGAGCTGAAGAAACGTCAGGGGTATTTCTAAGGAGCCGCCATGAACACGACCATTGCCCAACAAATTGCCAACGAAGGCGGCGTAGAAGCTTACCTGCACGCGCAACAGCACAAGAGCCTGCTGCGTTTTTTGACCTGCGGCAGCGTCGATGACGGCAAAAGCACCTTAATTGGCCGCCTGCTGCACGATACGCGCCAGATCTATGAAGACCAGCTCTCTTCGCTGCACAACGACAGCAAGCGTCACGGCACCCAGGGCGAAAAACTGGACCTGGCGCTGTTGGTGGACGGCCTGCAGGCTGAGCGCGAGCAGGGCATCACCATCGACGTGGCCTATCGCTACTTCTCGACCGAAAAGCGCAAATTTATCATCGCCGACACCCCGGGGCACGAGCAGTACACGCGCAATATGGCCACTGGGGCGTCCACCTGCGACCTGGCGATCCTGCTGATCGATGCGCGCAAGGGCGTGCTCGACCAGACCCGCCGTCACAGCTTCATCTCGACGCTGCTGGGCATTAAACACCTGGTAGTGGCGATCAACAAAATGGATCTCGTCGAGTTTAGCGAAGCGCGCTTCAACGAGATCCGGGAAGATTATCTGACCTTTGCCGAGCAGCTGCCGGGCAACCTTGATATCCGCTTTGTGCCGTTGTCGGCGCTGGAAGGCGATAATGTCGCCAGCCAGAGCGCGAATATGCCGTGGTACAGTGGCCCGACGCTGCTGGAAGTCCTCGAAACCGTGGAGATCCAGCGGGTGGTCGAGAGCCAGCCGCTGCGCTTCCCGGTGCAGTATGTTAACCGTCCGAACCTTGATTTCCGCGGCTTCTCCGGCACGGTCGCCTCCGGTACCGTGCAGGTTGGCCAGCGTCTGAAGGTGCTGCCGTCGGGCGTCGAATCGAGCGTGGCGCGTATCGTCACCTTCGACGGCGACCTGCAGGAAGCCGCCGCCGGCGAAGCCATTACCCTTGTGCTGAAAGATGAAATCGACATCAGTCGCGGCGACCTGCTGGTTGACGCGCAAGCCTCGCTGCCGGCGGTACAGAGCGCCAGCATCGACGTGGTGTGGATGGCCGAACAGCCGCTGACCCCGGGCCAGAGCTACGACATCAAAATCGCCGGCAAGAAGACCCGCGCTCGCGTCGACGCTATCCGCTACCAGGTCGATATTAACAACCTGACCCAGCGTGAAGTCGAGTCTCTGCCGCTGAACGGCATCGGCCTGGTGGAGCTGACCTTTGACGAACCTTTAGTGCTGGATCCGTATCAGCAAAACCCGGTGACCGGCGGGCTTATCTTTATCGATCGCCTGACCAACGTCACCGTCGGCGCCGGGATGGTCAACGAGCCGCACCTGCAGGCATCGACGTCGGCATCACAGTACAGCGCCTTCGAGCTGGAGCTGAACCAGCTGATCCGTAAACATTTCCCGCACTGGGACGCCCGCGACCTGCTGGGAGGCAAATAATGGCCCAGCATGACGAAAACGTCGTCTGGCATGCCCACCCTGTGACCCAACAGCAGCGGGAACAGCATCACGGCCATCGCGGCGTGGTGCTGTGGTTTACCGGCCTTTCGGGGTCGGGTAAATCCACCGTCGCCGGGGCGCTGGAGGAGGCCCTGCATGAGCGCGGCGTCAGCACCTATCTGCTGGACGGCGATAACGTGCGCCATGGCCTGTGCAGCGACCTGGGATTCAGCGATGAGGATCGCAAAGAGAACATTCGCCGCGTCGGCGAAGTGGCCAGGCTGATGGTCGATGCCGGGCTGGTGGTATTGACGGCATTTATATCTCCGCACCGTGCGGAACGGCAGATGGTGCGCGAGCGCCTCGGGGAAGGACGCTTTATCGAAGTGTTCGTCGATACCCCGCTGGCCATCTGCGAGGCGCGGGATCCGAAAGGATTGTATAAGAAAGCGCGGGCAGGGGAATTACGCAATTTCACCGGCATAGACTCGGTCTATGAGGCACCGGAAAAGGCGGAAATTCATCTGGATGGTGAACAATTGGTAACAAATTTGGTGCACCAACTATTAGACCTGCTGCAACAGAGCGATATTATCAGATCCTGAAACGGCAGCGGCATCGAGGGGTGCCGGTTGCCCGGTCTACAGGATTCGATATGCGCAATACCCAGAACCTCAGTATTATTCGTTCAGAACCGCCTCCGGCGATCGGCGACGAGACCACCTGGTCTTTGTCGGGCGCTGCCGTGGGCTTTATTTCGTGGCTGCTGGCGCTGGGTATTCCCTTCCTTCTCTATGGCAGTAATACACTCTTCTTTCTCCTCTACACCTGGCCATTCTTCCTTGCGTTGATGCCGGTGGCGGTGGTGGTCGGTATTGCGCTGCACTCTCTGCTCAATGGCAAACTGCTCTATAGCGTCAGCGCGACCATCCTGACCGTTGGGCTGATGTTTGCGCTACTCTTCCTCTGGCTGTTGGGATAACCCGTTGCTGGTATGAATCAAGCATGGGTATCGACAGCAAAAATATGGTACAGTCCCCGCGTTACGCGGCATCGTCCGCGCGCCCCGGTAGCGTACCCGGGCGAGTTTTGGGATGATGATGCCGTTTTTCAGGGGGCAGGATGGGTAAACTAACGCTGCTATTATTAGCTTTGCTGGTCTGGCTACAGTATTCGCTGTGGTTCGGTAAAAACGGCCTGCATGACTACACGCGGGTTAACGACGACGTCACCGCCCAGCAGGCGACTAACGCCAAATTAAAAGCACGCAACGATCAGCTGTTTGCCGAAATTGACGACCTCAACGGCGGGCAGGAAGCGATTGAGGAGCGTGCGCGCAATGAACTCAGCATGACCCGCCCGGGCGAAACCTTCTATCGTCTGGTACCGGATGCGTCTAAACGCAATCAGGCATCGGGGCAACAGCAGAACAATCGATAACCAGGCCCAGGATTACAACATGGCAGCCACTTTTCCGGGCGTTTGCGCCGTGGTGCCGGCAGCCGGTTTCGGCCGCCGCATGCAAACGGAATGCCCGAAACAATATCTCTCAATCGGTAACAAAACGATTCTCGAACACGCGGTCGCCGCGCTGCTGGCGGATGCGCGCGTCCAGCGGGTGGTGATTGCCGTCAGCCCCGGCGATCGCCGCTTCAGCCAGCTGCCGCTGGCGCAGCATCCGCAAATTACCGTGGTGGATGGCGGCGCCGAGCGCGCCGATTCGGTACTCGCCGGCCTGCAGGCGTTGCCGGAGGCGCAGTGGGTGCTGGTGCATGACGCCGCGCGCCCCTGTCTGCATCAGGACGACCTCAGCCGCCTGCTGTCGCTGTGCGAAACCAGCCGCGTCGGCGGGATCCTTGCGGCGCCAGTGCGCGACACCATGAAGCGCGCCGAGCCGGGCAAAACCGCTATCGCCCATACCGTCGACCGCAATGACCTGTGGCATGCGCTCACCCCGCAACTTTTCCCTCGCGAGCTGCTGGTGGATTGCCTCACTCGCGCGCTAAACGAGGGAGCCACTATCACCGATGAAGCCTCGGCGCTGGAGTACTGCGGCTTCCATCCGCAGCTGGTCGCCGGACGCGCGGATAATATTAAAGTGACGCGCCCGGAAGACCTGGCGCTGGCTGAATTTTACCTCACCCGTTCCCGACACCAGGAGAAAGCTTAATGCGAATTGGACATGGTTTTGACGTACACGCTTTTGGCGGTGAAGGCCCAATCATCATTGGCGGGGTACGCATTCCTTATGAAAAAGGGCTGCTGGCCCACTCCGACGGCGACGTCGCGCTGCATGCGCTGACCGACGCGCTGCTTGGCGCCGCGGCGCTGGGCGATATCGGCAAGCTGTTCCCCGATACCGATCCGGCGTTTAAAGGCGCCGATAGCCGCGAACTGCTACGCGAAGCATGGCGCCGCATTCAGGCCAAGGGCTATACGCTCGGCAACGTCGACGTCACGATTATTGCCCAGGCGCCGAAAATGCTGCCGCATATTCCGCAGATGCGCGTCTTTATCGCTGAGGATCTCGGCTGCCATATGGACGACGTCAACGTGAAAGCGACCACCACCGAGAAGCTCGGCTTCACCGGCCGCGGGGAAGGGATCGCCTGCGAAGCGGTTGCGCTGCTGCGTAAGGCCGACAAATGATCGCCTTTGACCAACTGACCTGGCTGCACGGCAAGCCGCAGAGCAGTGGGCTGCTGAAAGCCAATCCGGAAGATTTTCTGGTGGTGGAAGATCTGGGCTTTGCCCCGGACGGCGAAGGCGAACACGTGCTGGTGCGGATCCTGAAAAACGGCTGCAATACGCGCTTTGTCGCCGACGCGCTGGCGAAATTCCTTAAGATCCACGCCCGTGAAGTGAGCTTCGCCGGGCAAAAGGATAAGCACGCGGTCACCGAGCAGTGGCTGTGCGCCCGGGTGCCCGGCAAAGAGATGCCGGACCTGAGCAAATTTCAGCTCGAGGGCTGCCAGGTACTGGAATATGCTCGCCATAAGCGTAAGCTGCGTTTAGGCGCGCTGAAAGGCAACCAGTTTACCGTGATCCTGCGCGAGATTAGCGATCGCCAGGACGTGGAGACGCGTCTGCAGGCCATCGCTGAACGGGGAGTGCCGAACTATTTCGGCGCGCAGCGCTTCGGCATTGGCGGCAGTAACCTGCAGGGTGCCCTGCGCTGGGCGGAGAGCGGCGCGCCAGTGCGCGATCGCAATAAGCGCAGTTTTTGGTTGTCGGCAGCCCGCAGCGCGTTGTTTAATCAGCAAGTGAGTATTAGATTAAAAAAAACGGAATTTAATCAGGTCGTTGATGGCGATGCGCTACAATTAGCGGGGCGCGGGAGCTGGTTTGTCGTCACACCGGAAGAACTCGAGGTTTCGCAGGCGCGGGTGCATAACCGCGAACTGATGATTACGGCCACGCTGCCGGGCAGCGGCGACTGGGGAAGCCAGCGCGACGCCCTGGCTTTCGAGCAGGCCGCGATCGCCGAGGAAACCGCGTTGCAGGCGCTGCTGGTGCGGGAGAAAGTCGAGGCGGCGCGCCGGGCGATGCTTCTCTATCCACAGCGGCTCAGCTGGAACTGGTGGGATGACGTAACCGTTGAACTGCGTTTCTGGCTGCCGGCGGGCAGCTTCGCCACCAGCGTGGTCAGGGAGCTTATCAATACAACGGGTGACTATGCGAATATTGCTGAGTAACGATGACGGGATCCATGCGCCGGGGATACAGACCCTGGCGAAGGCCTTAAGGGAGTTTGCCGAGGTCCAGGTGGTTGCACCCGATCGTAACCGCAGCGGGGCCTCAAATTCGCTGACGCTGGAATCGTCCCTGCGTACGTTTACCTTTGAAAATGGCGACATCGCCGTCCAGATGGGCACCCCGACCGACTGTGTCTATCTCGGCGTGAACGCGCTGATGCGCCCGCGTCCGGACATCGTGGTTTCCGGCATTAATGCCGGCCCCAACCTGGGCGACGACGTCATCTATTCCGGCACCGTGGCCGCGGCGATGGAAGGCCGTCATCTGGGGTTCCCCGCGCTGGCCGTGTCGCTGAACGGCTATCAGCATTACGATACCGCCGCGGCGGTAACCTGCACCATTCTGCGCGCCCTAAGCCGCGAGCCGCTGCGTACCGGGCGGATCCTTAACATCAACGTGCCGGATCTCCCGCTTGATCAAATCAAGGGCATTCGCGTGACCCGCTGCGGCAACCGCCATCCGGCCGACCAGGTGATCCCGCAACAAGATCCTCGCGGCAACACCCTGTACTGGATTGGCCCGCCGGGCGATAAGCGCGATGCCGGGCCGGGCACCGATTTTGCGGCAGTGGATGAAGGCTATGTTTCCGTGACGCCATTGCACGTCGATTTAACCGCCCATCAGGCGCATGAGGTGGTCACCGATTGGCTGGAACGTGTCGGGGTTGACAGGCAATGGTAAGTAAACGTGTTGAAAGTTTGTTGAATCAACTGCGCACGCAGGGCATCGTCGATGAACGTGTCCTCGAGGCGATCGCGCTGGTCCCGCGCGAAAAGTTTGTTGATGAAGCCTTTGAACATAAAGCGTGGGAAAACACCGCGCTGCCGATTGGCCAGGGGCAGACCATCTCCCAGCCGTATATGGTGGCGCGGATGACCGAGCTGCTGACGCTGACGCCGGAGTCGCGGGTGCTGGAGATCGGCACCGGTTCCGGCTACCAGACGGCCATCCTGGCGCATCTGGTGCATCACGTATGCTCGGTAGAGCGAATTAAGAGTTTACAGTGGCAGGCGCGTCGTCGCCTGAAACAACTTGATTTACATAATGTTTCAACCCGTCATGGCGATGGGTGGCAAGGTTGGCAGGCGCGGGCGCCGTTTGATGCCATTATTGTGACGGCGGCGCCGCCGGAAATACCGACCGCGCTGCTGGCGCAGCTGGATGATGACGGCGTGCTGGTGCTGCCGGTCGGCGAAGAGCATCAGTTTCTCAAACGGATCCGTCGTCGGGGCAACGAATTTATCATTGATACCGTCGAGGCCGTTCGCTTTGTTCCCCTGGTGAAGGGGGAGCTGGCCTGAGACCCGGATTATTCCAGGTTTTTTTTGCCTGACTTTAGGCGTAGGGTGGACACATTTTTCAGTGTCCTGGCCGGGCGCCGCCCGGTAAGCAAGATATTGGCAGTTAACATATTCCTGGGGGATAAATGAGCGCGGGAAGCACCAAATTTACCGTCAGCCGTATTGCGGCTCTTTCACTGGTTTCACTCTGGCTGGCCGGGTGTACCAACACCAATAATCCGCCTGCGCCGGTTAGCTCTGCCGGCGGCGCCGCCTCTTCCAGCACCAACTCCGGCATGCTGATTACGCCGCCACCCTCCGGCGTCAAGTCCGCTCCTCAGGCGCAGCCGATTCAGCCGATGCAGACCCAGACCATTCAGCCGCAGCCGGCGCCGGTGGCGCAGGAGCCGGTACAGACGGTAAATGGCCGGATCGTTTACAACCGCAAATATGGCGATATTCCGAAAGGTAGCTATACCGGCGGCAGTACCTATACGGTAAAACGCGGCGACACGCTATTCTATATCGCCTGGGTCACCGGCAACGATTTCCGCGACCTGGCGCAACGCAACAACATCCCGGCCCCGTACGCGCTGAACGTGGGGCAGGTACTGCAGGTCGGTAACGCCTCAGGCCAGCCGATCACCGGCGAAAACGCCGTTTCTCAGGCCAGCGCCAGAGCGAGCGGCGGTGCGACGACCAGCACAACTTCTGCACAAAAATCGACCGCGGTGGTTGCTTCACAACCGACTATTACGTATTCTGAATCTTCAGGTGAACAGAGTGCTACCAAGATGTTGCCTAATAATAAACCAGCGACTACAACCACAACGGTTGTCGCGCCGGTGACGGCACCAACAACGGTGAGCACAACCCAGCCGACTGCAAGCAGTACGTCAACCAGTTCGCCGATCTCAGCATGGCGCTGGCCGACTGATGGCAAGGTTATCGAGAACTTTAGCGGCGCGGAAGGCGGCAATAAAGGTATCGATATTGCAGGCAGTAAGGGACAGGCTATTGTCGCGACCGCCGATGGGCGCGTCGTCTATGCCGGTAACGCACTGCGCGGCTACGGTAATCTTATTATCATCAAACACAACGATGATTACCTGAGTGCCTACGCTCATAACGATACCATGCTGGTTCGGGAGCAACAGGAAGTCAAAGCGGGGCAGAAAATCGCTACTATGGGTAGCACCGGAACCAGCTCAACAAGATTACATTTTGAAATTCGTTACAAGGGGAAATCCGTCAACCCGCTGCAGTACTTACCGCAGCGATAATTTGGCAAAGTACGGATAAGCGAAGCATCAGCTAACAGGCGCCAGGGCGGTGTCTACGTTCCTCTCGCAGAGAGGGCAGGGGAAATCGTCCAGGCGTCGTTTGTTGATGTGCCGTGGAAGGTGCTTTGCTCAGGGATCACGGGTAGGAGCCACCTTTATGAGTCAGAATACGCTGAAAGTTCATGATTTAAATGAAGACGCGGAATTTGATGAGAACGGAATTGAGGTTTTCGACGAGAAAGCCTTAGTAGAAGAGGAACCCAGTGATAGCGATCTGGCTGAGGAAGAGCTGCTGTCGCAAGGCGCAACCCAGCGCGTACTTGACGCCACTCAGCTTTATCTTGGAGAGATTGGTTATTCCCCACTGCTGACCGCGGAAGAGGAAGTCTATTTCGCGCGTCGCGCACTGCGTGGTGATGTCGCTTCACGCCGTCGCATGATTGAAAGTAACTTGCGTCTGGTGGTGAAGATTGCCCGTCGTTACAGCAATCGTGGTCTGGCGCTGCTGGATCTGATTGAAGAAGGTAACCTCGGCCTGATCCGCGCCGTTGAGAAGTTTGACCCGGAACGTGGGTTCCGTTTTTCGACCTACGCGACCTGGTGGATCCGCCAGACTATTGAACGGGCGATCATGAACCAAACCCGTACGATCCGTTTGCCGATCCATATTGTTAAAGAGCTGAACGTCTATCTGCGTACCGCGCGCGAGTTGTCCCATAAGCTGGACCACGAGCCTAGCGCGGAAGAGATCGCCGAACAGCTGGACAAACCGGTCGATGACGTCAGCCGTATGCTGCGTCTGAACGAGCGCATCACCTCCGTGGATACTCCGCTGGGTGGCGATTCAGAAAAAGCGCTGCTGGATATTCTGGCCGATGAGAAAGAAAACGGCCCGGAAGACACCACGCAGGACGATGATATGAAGCAAAGTATCGTCAAATGGCTGTTCGAACTGAACGCCAAGCAGCGTGAAGTTCTGGCACGTCGTTTTGGTCTGCTGGGTTATGAAGCTGCCACGCTGGAGGATGTGGGCCGTGAAATTGGCCTGACCCGCGAACGCGTGCGGCAGATCCAGGTGGAAGGTCTGCGTCGCCTGCGGGAAATTCTGCAGGGACAGGGGCTGAATATCGAAGCGCTCTTCCGCGAATAAGACGTTTTCTGTCAAAAAGGCCCCCTCGAAAGTCGGGGCCTTTTTCTTTGGGCTAGCCGAGGCGGGTTTCCTGCAGATGGCGCCAGACAATTTTCCCTTCCGCTTGTTGAAAAATCGCCGTCGACCAGCGAACGTTCTGACTGCTATCCGCCAGCGTTTGGCTTTCACGATATAGCACTGCGGCGCCGTCGTGCCACTCGCTGATGATTTCCATCTGATCCACTACGATATCTAACCCCGGACGGCTGCCGCCGGCGTGGTGGAAAAAACGGCTCACCGTTGGGTAGTCCATCTTCTCACCGCTCAAGGGGATCATGGTAAAATCGGCGGCAAAACGCTTCATCAGCGCCTCAGCGCTTCCTTCGCCATGGCTTAACCAGCGTTCGATAAGGACATGGGCATCGAGGACTTCCTGCAGATAAGGATTCATGACTTCTCCAGAGTGGTGTGCAGGCGATGGATAATCGCCCGATTATTCAGCCGCAGGCAAAACAGCAGCGGCAACAGGGTAATGACGGCGGCGCTGATAAATATCCCCTGACAGGCGTAGGCCGGCGGGAATACCCTCAGCAGCAGGGCGAGCAGGGCGCTGCCGGCAAAGAAGCTGAGCTGGCGGTTAAGATTCCATAGCGCGCTGGCGTCAGGCATCTCTTCGGCAGGCGTATGCAGGAAAGCGCTGCTTTGCGCGGTGCTGCTGCATAAGCTGCCTCCGCCGCCCATCAGCGTAAAGGCCAGAATCAACAGCGCCAGCGGGCTGTCCGCATCGATCTTCAGCAGCAGCATGATCCCCATCGCCTGAAGCAGGCAGCCGATGACAACCAGCGGCCGGGGCCCGAAGCGGTTGAAATATCTGCCGGTAAAGGTGATGGCGGCAAACGAGGCCAGCGACCAGGGCACCATCAGGGCACCGATTGCCCCCGGCGCCATCCCGGTGACGCGTTGCAGGTAGAACATCCCCACCACGTTGACGCCAATAAACATCCCCGGCACGCAGAGGTAGATCAGCATCGCGAAGCGCAGCAGGGGATCGGCCAGCAGCGACAGTGGAAGAAAGCGAGTCGGGCGAACCGGACCGGGGGTGTCGTTCAGCCATCGCACCGCCAGCACAAAGGTTAGCAGAGCGACAGGCAGGCTGGCGAAAAAGACCCAGCGCCAGCTGAACGCCTCGACTAACAGGCCGCCGATCGCCGGCGAGCAGGCGGGGGCCAGCAGGCCGACCAGCATCACCGCCGCCGACAGCTTCGCCCGCTCATGCGGCTGAAACAGCGGCCACGTAAGCGCCTGGCCGAGGGGGATTAACAGCCCGCCGCCCATCCCCTGCAGCGTCCGCCATAAAATCAGTTCGCTCAGGCTGTTGGCAAGCCCTGCCGCCAGCGCGCCGAGGCTGAACAGCCCCAGCGAGAGTAAAAACAGCCGTTTCGCCCCCCAGCGCTCGCTGAGCCAGGCGCTGAACGGCACAACGACCGTCAGACCGAGAATATAGGCATTACTGACCCACGCCAGCTGCGAGACGGAAACCGCCAGCGCGCGGCTGATTGCCGGAAAGGCGATGCTGGCGATAAACATATTGATCAAATCGAGAAAAAAACCGAACAGAAAAACGGTGGCAACGCGGTGGCGGTAGGTCATGGTTCACTCCCTCAGACAGGCGGCTACTGTAAACCTGCCGCAGCGAGGGATAAACGGGACTAATCGGGATATACTGTCTGAATATTTTTGACAATCATCCGGACGACGATGCTTAATCTTCAGCGCGTGACCATGTTTATCGCCGTGGTAGATGCCGGCAGTTTCACCCAGGCCGCAGCGGCGCTGGGGCAGACCAAGGCGGTGGTCAGCTTTAACGTACGGCAGCTGGAAAATGAGCTGGGGGTGACGCTGCTGCTGCGTTCGACGCGGCGTTTGCGGCTCACTGACGCCGGGGTGCTGTTCTATCAGCGCGGGGTGGCGCTCCTGAACGCGGCGGAAAATCTCCAGGATGAGGTGCGGGCCAGCCATAGCGGCTTAAGCGGGGAGCTACGGATCACCACCACGCCGGAGTATGGCGCGCAGGTTATCATTCCAGCGCTGGCCGCGTTCGCCCGTCGTCATCCGGCGCTGCGGGTGCGCCACGTCTCCTCCTCCCATCATGCCGACCTCATTTCAGAACGATTTGATGTGGCGATACGCCTCGGTACGCTGGCCGATTCCCGCTATCGGGCGACGCGGATAGCCAGTTTCGCGATCCTGCCCGTCGCCTCTCCGGCCTGGCTGGCAAGCCATCCGGTGCAGACGCTGTCCGATCTGGCGCAAGCTGAGTGGATTATTCACGAGCGCCTGCCGACGCCGCTGCGCTGGCAGCTGCGCACGGATCACCAGACAGAGGTGGATTTCGCGATAGCCAGCGCGCCGCGGTTTTCTGCTGATAGCGCTACGGCGCTGATGAGCTTTGCTCTGGCGGGATGCGGCGTCGCCTTGCTGCCCGCATGGCTGGTAGCCAAAAAGGTGGCGCAGCGGGAGCTGGTGCCGCTCCTGCCGGAATACCATTTCCCACAGCAGGGCGTGTATGCCCTTTATCCCGACTCGCAGCATTTGCCGACCCGGGTGCGGGCATTTATTGACTTCCTGCGCGAGAAGGTCGGTTAAGCGCCCGTTCAGGGCGCCATCATTTTGTGCACCAGCCGGGAGAACTGCTCGCGCTCGTCATCGCTCAGGCGGCCGAGAAACTCGTCATCGACCTCATTGCCCTGCGGAATGGAACGGTTAAGCAACGCCTCGCCTTCGTCGGTCAGATAGACAAAACGGCGGCGTTTATCGGCCGGATCGTGCTCCCGGCGCACCAGGCCGCGCGCTTCCATTCGGCTGAGCATCTCCGCCAGCGTAGCCTTGGTGCTGACCGCCGCTTCAATCAGCGCCACCTGTTCGATCCCGGGGTGCTCCGCTACCGAGCGCATCACCGCATACTGAGGTTTAGTCAGGTCCGGCAACGCCTGCTGCCAGCGGGCGGTATGCTGTTGAAAAAGCTGGCGCAGCAGGTGGAATGCTTCGTTTCGTAACTCCATGAATACTCCGTAACAAAACTGTCACCTCTATGATAGCCGTTCGTACGCCTTTTTATACCCTTTCTGCGTTTTGATTAAAAATGCGCACGTATACGAACGATCTTGCCAATAAGGGCTGGAGGGGGTAGTTTAAATATAAAGTTCGTACACGAACAAAAGTAATGAGGTCTGGAATGAAACTGATTATTGGGATGACGGGGGCCACCGGGGCACCGCTTGGGGTGGCATTGCTGCAGGCGCTGCGCGATATGCCGGAGGTGGAAACCCATCTGGTGATGTCGAAATGGGCCAAAACCACCATCGAGCTGGAAACGCCCTGGACGGCGCGCGAAGTGGCCGCGCTGGCGGACTTTTCCCACAGCCCGGCAGACCAGGCCGCCACCATCTCATCCGGTTCATTTCGTACCGACGGCATGATCGTTATTCCCTGCAGTATGAAAACGCTTGCAGGCATTCGCGCGGGTTATGCCGAAGGGCTGGTGGGCCGCGCGGCGGACGTGGTGCTCAAAGAGGGGCGCAAGCTGGTGTTGGTCCCGCGGGAAATGCCGCTCAGCACGATCCATCTGGAGAACATGCTGGCGCTGTCCCGCATGGGCGTGGCGATGGTCCCGCCGATGCCAGCTTACTACAACCACCCGGAGACGGTTGACGATATCACCAATCATATCGTCACCCGGGTGCTGGATCAGTTTGGCCTCGACTATCACAAAGCGCGCCGCTGGAACGGCTTGCGCACGGCAGAACAATTTGCACAGGAGATCGAATAATGGCTTTTGATGATTTGCGCAGCTTTTTGCAGGCGCTGGATGACCAGGGACAACTGCTGAAAATCAGTGAAGAGGTGAACGCTGAGCCCGATCTGGCGGCGGCCGCCAATGCGACCGGACGCATCGGCGACGGTGCCCCGGCGCTGTGGTTCGATAATATTCGCGGCTTTAACGACGCTCGCGTGACGATGAACACCATCGGCTCGTGGCAGAACCATGCCATCTCGCTGGGCCTGCCGCCTAACACGCCGGTGAAAAAGCAGATTGATGAGTTCATTCGCCGCTGGGATAACTTCCCGGTGACGCCAGAGCGCCGCGCCAACCCGGCGTGGGCAGAAAATACTGTTGATGGCGATGATATCAACCTGTTCGATATTCTGCCGCTGTTCCGCCTCAACGATGGTGACGGCGGTTTCTACCTCGATAAAGCCTGTGTCGTTTCGCGCGATCCGCTGGATAAAGATAACTTCGGTAAGCAAAACGTCGGTATCTACCGCATGGAAGTGAAAGGCAAGCGCAAGCTCGGCCTGCAGCCGGTACCGATGCACGATATCGCGCTGCATCTGCACAAAGCGGAAGAGCGTGGGGAAGATCTGCCGATCGCCATTACCCTCGGTAACGACCCGATTATTACCCTGATGGGCGCCACGCCGCTGAAATACGATCAGTCTGAATATGAGATGGCTGGCGCGCTGCGCGAGAGCCCGTATCCCATCGCTACCGCGCCGCTGACCGGCTTTGACGTGCCCTGGGGTTCGGAAGTGATCCTCGAAGGGGTCATTGAAGGGCGTAAGCGTGAGATCGAGGGGCCGTTCGGTGAATTTACCGGTCACTACTCCGGCGGTCGTAACATGACGGTAGTGCGTATCGACAAAGTCTCTTATCGCAGCAAACCGATTTTTGAATCGCTCTACCTCGGTATGCCGTGGACCGAGATTGACTATCTGATGGGCCCGGCGACCTGCGTACCGCTGTATCAGCAGCTGAAGGCCGAATTTCCGGAGGTGCAGGCGGTCAACGCCATGTACACCCATGGTCTGCTGGCGATCATCTCCACCAAAAAACGCTACGGCGGTTTTGCCCGCGCGGTGGGCCTGCGGGCGATGACCACTCCCCACGGCCTCGGCTATGTGAAGATGGTGATCATGGTTGATGAAGACGTCGACCCGTTCAACCTGCCGCAGGTGATGTGGGCGCTCTCCTCGAAGGTTAACCCGGCGGGAGACCTGGTGCAGTTGCCGAACATGTCGGTCCTTGAACTTGACCCAGGCTCCAGCCCGGCAGGCATTACCGACAAACTGATTATCGACGCCACCACCCCGGTTGCGCCGGACCTTCGCGGCCACTACAGCCAGCCGGTGCAGGATCTGCCGGAAACCAAAGCCTGGGCTGAAAAACTGACCGCTATGCTGGCCAACCGTAAATAAGGAGAAGAAGATGATTTGTCCACGTTGCGCCGATGAAAAGATTGAAGTCATGGCTACCTCGCCGGTGAAAGGGGTCTGGACCGTGTATCAGTGCCAGCACTGTCTTTACACCTGGCGAGATACCGAGCCGCTGCGCCGTACCAGCCGCGAACACTATCCGGAAGCGTTCCGCATGACGCAGAAAGATATCGATGAGGCGCCGCAGGTGCCGCACGTACCGCCGCTATTGCCGGAAGATAAGCGTTAATGAAAGGGGCCCGCTAAGTCGGGCCTTTTTTATATTTAGTACAATTATGGAAATTATTTTTTCATTAAATTAAAAAATTACGTGAAGGGTTAATATACCGGGATGACTTTGCGAGCCTGCATCCAGATTATTATAAAATTCGTCTGATTAATTCCTTGCAGATAAATTTCACGCCCTGACGAGTGTAGAATTGCGGCGGGTGCTTGAGGCTGTCTGGCCTTGAGCATTACCAGGCCCCCAGACAGACGAAAGCCCCAGGAGATATTTCTATCAACTGAGGCTAGCGAGTGAACATAGACAATTCAGATGTTAGTCTCTTCTTTGCAGGGAGGCAAGATATGCTGACAAAATATGCCCTTGTGGCAATCATCGTACTCTGTATTACGGTACTGGGATTTACGCTGTTGGTGCACAGCTCACTATGCGAGCTGAGTATTAAAGAGCGTAATATTGAGTTTAAAGCTGTTCTCGCTTACGAATCGAAGAAGTAGCATCCGCGCGAGGGCAACCCCGCGTATGGGTTGTCAGGACGCATCCTCTAGCACCCATTTTTTTGTTTACTAAAACGGCAGCGCTTCACAGCGCTGCCGTTTTTCACCTTAATGGGTGGCTAGACCAGGCTTTTCAGACGGTAGATCCACTCCAGCGCCTGACGCGGGGTCAGGGAGTCCGGATCAAGATTCTCCAGCGCCTCAACCGCAGGCGAGGTCTCTTCCGGGGCGGCGAGTAGCGACATCTGCGTGCCGTCGACCTGGGTCGCCGCCGCGTTGGGCGAGATACTCTCCAGCTCGCGCAGTTTCTGCCGCGCGCGCTTGATCACCTCTTTCGGCACCCCCGCCAGCGCGGCGACCGCCAGGCCATAGCTCTTGCTGGCCGCGCCGTCCTGCACGCTGTGCATAAAGGCGATGGTATCGCCGTGCTCCAGCGCGTCGAGGTGGACGTTGGCGACGCCTTCCATTTTCTCCGGCAGCTGGGTGAGCTCGAAGTAGTGGGTGGCGAACAGCGTCAGCGCCTTGATTTTGTTGGCCAGATTTTCCGCACAGGCCCACGCCAGCGATAGCCCGTCGTAGGTGGACGTGCCGCGGCCAATCTCATCCATCAGCACCAGGCTATGCTCGGTGGCATTGTGCAGGATATTGGCGGTTTCAGTCATCTCCACCATAAAGGTCGAGCGGCCGCTGGCCAGGTCATCCGCCGCGCCGACGCGGGTGAAGATGCGATCGATGGGCCCGATCTCCACCTTCTGCGCCGGGACGTAGCTGCCGATATAGGCCAGTAGCGCAATCAGCGCGGTCTGGCGCATATAGGTACTTTTACCGCCCATGTTCGGCCCGGTAATGATCAGCATCCGCCGCTGCGGCGCCAGCTGCAGCGGGTTAGCGATAAACGGCTCTTTCAGCACCTGCTCGACCACCGGGTGACGGCCTTCGCTAATGCGGATGCCTGGCTTATCGCTAAAGGTCGGGCAGCAATAGTTCAGGGTTTCCGCACGTTCCGCCAGGTTGACCAGCACGTCCAGCTCGGCCAGCGCGCTGGCGCTGGTTTGCAGATCGGCGAGATGCGGCAGCAGCAGGTCGAACAGTTCGTCATAAAGCTGTTTTTCCAGCGCCAGCGCTTTGCCCTTGGAGGTCAGCACCTTATCTTCGTATTCCTTCAGCTCAGGAATAATGTAGCGTTCGGCGTTCTTCAGCGTCTGGCGGCGCACGTAGTGGATCGGCGCGAGGTGGCTCTGGCCGCGGCTGATCTGGATGTAGTAGCCGTGGACGGCGTTGTAGCCGACTTTCAGGGTATCGAGGCCCAGCCGCTCGCGCTCGCGGATCTCCAGTTTATCGAGATAATCGGTGGCGCCATCGGCCAGCGCCCGCCACTCGTCCAGCTCTTCGCTATAGCCTGGAGCGATGACCCCGCCGTCGCGGACCAGCACCGGCGGGGCGTCGATCACCGCGCGCTCCAGCAGTTCGCGCAGTTCGGTGAACTCGCCCATTTTCTCGCGCAATTTTTGCACCGGCTGACTGTCAACGTCGGCCAGCAGCTCACGCAGCAGAGGCAGTTGCTGCAGGGCATGACGCATGCGGGCAAGATCGCGCGGCCGGGCGGTACGCAGCGCCAGACGCGCCAGAATACGCTCCAGATCGCCGACCTGGCGCAGCACCGGCTGCAGCTCGGTATAGCGCTCCTGCAGCGCGCCGATGGTCTGCTGGCGCTCCACCAGCACGGCGGTATCGCGGACCGGCATATGCAGCCAGCGCTTGAGCATCCGGCTACCCATCGGCGTCACCGTACAGTCGAGTACCGAGGCCAGGGTGTTGTCGGTGCCGCCGGCCAGATTCTGGGTGATCTCGAGGTTACGGCGGGTGGCGGCATCCATAATGATGCTGTCCTGCTGGCGTTCCATGGTGATGGAGCGGATGTGCGGCAGCGAGGTACGCTGGGTGTCTTTGACATACTGCAGCAGGCAGCCGGCGGCGCACAGGCCGCGCGGGGCGTTTTCGACGCCGAAGCCGACCAGATCGCGGGTGCCGAACTGCAGGTTTAGCTGCTGGCGCGCGGTGTCGATTTCAAATTCCCACAGCGGGCGACGGCGCAGACCGCGGCGGCCCTCGATCAGCGACGATTCGGCAAAATCTTCCGCATACAGCAGTTCCGCCGGGTTGGTGCGCTGCAGCTCTGCCGCCATGGTTTCGCGGTCGGCCGGTTCGCTCAGACGAAAGCGCCCGGAGCTGATATCCAGCGTCGCGTAGCCGAAGCCTTTGCTGTCCTGCCAGATGGCGGCCAGCAGGTTGTCCTGGCGCTCCTGCAGCAGCGCTTCATCGCTAATGGTGCCCGGGGTGACGATACGCACCACTTTACGCTCGACCGGCCCCTTGGTGGTGGCTGGGTCGCCAATCTGCTCGCAAATGGCCACCGACTCGCCCTGATTGACCAGTTTGGCGAGGTAGTTCTCTACGGCGTGGTGGGGGATGCCGGCCATGGGTATCGGTTCGCCCGCGGAGGCGCCGCGCTTGGTCAGCGAGATATCGAGCAGCTGCGAGGCGCGTTTCGCATCGTCATAAAATAGCTCGTAAAAATCCCCCATCCGGTAAAACAGCAGAATGTCAGGATGTTGCGCCTTTAGCTTGAGATACTGCTGCATCATGGGGGTATGAGCGTCTAAATTGTCCATATCATTCATAGATTAAGTCACTGTGTAACTTCATGAAAAATGAATTAAATCCGATTTTTTAGCAAAAGTTACATTCATAAATGTTCATAAAAAATCACTCAAATGCACTCATTAATGTAGGTTGAAGTGTAGGTTGTTGTCGATTTTTTGTTCTTTGCCTATGCTTTATAAGCACTGGAAGCGCAGATACCAACAAAACCTACATTACTTACAGACTGCTTGATTGTAATTCTATGATGCATTTGAGTAATCATCCCTCAGGAGGCGCTATGCTAACACCTCACAATGATAAACCGTTAACGACTAAGGCCATAGAAAGCATGAAGCCTGGTTGTAAAGACAAAGCGGATGTCGGTGAAAACCGGGGGCTACGCATTACCTGTGGGGCTACCGGCACCCGGACGTTTTTTTACCGCTATGTTAGCCCAGTCACGCATAAACTGACACAGTTGAAAATTGGCGCTTTCCCGCAAATTTCACTTGCAATGGCAAGAGTTAAATTACAAAAACTTAAAGAAATCAGAGCGGAGGGGCGTTGCCCGGCACAAGAGCATAAAGCTGTGCTGGCTCAGCAGCATGAAGAACAAGCTGCGTTGCAGAAAGTGGAGTCTGTATCGGTATGGACCGTGGAAGCGCTTATTGAGCTTTACCTGACACAGCGTATAGAAGATCGCATTACACCGGATGGAAAGCGTATTCCCGGCGTGCGTAAGCTAAAAGGACAAAAAGAAACTCGCCGCCTGTTGGTCAAAAATGTTGTTCCGGTCTTAGGTCATCGCACTGCATCGGAAGTGACACGTAAGGAGATTGTCGAACTGGCAAATAGTGTTGTTGCCAGAGGTGCGAATGTTCTGGCCGGAAGTATGGTGCGCGAACTGAGTCTTGCCTATGAATACGCGATTGGTTTAGGGCGTTTTGATGATGATTTTGCTAATCCTGCATTATTAGCTAAAAACAGTCTTCGTCAGGCAAGAATTAAATTGACCAGTAAGCGTGGTACGCGCGTACTGAATGAAGATGAACTGGCAAAATTTCTGCACTGGTTACCAGGTGCAGCCTTCACTCCCACAATAAAAAACGTGTTGCGTTTAACATTATGGACAGGTTGCCGTACAGGGGAAGTATGCGCAATTGCCTGGAAGGATGTTGATCTCAACAAAGGAACGATTCATTTAAACGAGGACATGACTAAAACAGGTGTTGGGCGCTATGTCCAACTTCCGGTTCAGGCAATTGAGTTTCTCAAAGTGTTGAAAATGACGTCGGATAAATATCTTTTCCCCTCACAGGCGACGAAGCTACCCATTCAGCAAAAATATTTAACTGAAAACGCATGGCGTCTTCGAAAAGAGGGTTTGATGTTAGATATTCCACATTGGACTCCGCACGATCTCCGACGTACTGTGAGGACCGGATTGTCCCGGCTGGGATGTCCAGGGGAAGTGGCTGAAGCGATTATTGGGCATACTCGTGGTGGTGTTGAGGGAATTTATAATTTGTATACCTATGATGCGGAGAGCAAGAAATGGCTTCAGGCCTGGGCTGATTATATGGACAGCTTGTTTGCATAAAAAAATACTGAAAATCTCTGTTTTAACTGTGCCACCTGTATCATTCCGGCTTAATTCTTTGTATTTAAAAGCGTTATTGGTGGCATAGGTCACTACAGACCTGTGTCATGACGGTCCTGGCTGTACCACCACGCAGGATATGTCAGCCAGTCTGCCCGTAAATCTGCTCGATATACCGCCCGCGCCCGTCACCGTGCCCCAGATCCGTTGAGGTTACCGCCAGCGCCTCTTTGTGACTCAGCCCCTGCTCCTCGTAATACCGGATCGCATCCTGTGCCCAGGCATAGCGCAGGGAGTGGGGCGAGTATTCGCCCGTCAGTCCAGCATCGCGGAGGTGGTTGTGCCAGTAATCCATCGCGGATTTCAGATCCGGCTTGTCAATCAGATGTCCGTTACGCTCCCCGGCAATATTCAGTGCCTCTTTCACCGCCTGACGAACCGCTTCCCGGTCCGTCACCTGCGTCATGCGTGGTCGTCCGCCCTTGGTGCCGAAAATCACGGGCAGACGTTCAGCCCCTTTTTCCAGCTGTTTATCCCAGGTTTTCAGTGACTGGCAGCACTGTACCGCCTCCTGACCACGCAGGCCCATCACCCTTGCCAGTTGCAGGCTGGCCGCGAGACCAGCGTCGGTTTGCTGTATCCGCTCCAGCACCTGCTGGTAAAACGCATCCGGAATTGCTCGATGTGTTCCATCGCGGCAGGCACCGTTGATACCGAGCGATTGGTTGCTGATTAATTCTGACTGGCTGAGTTGTGTACGCCCGGCTTCAGTCAGAATAGAGCGCACCATCGCCATCTCATTCTGTAAGGTACGCGGGGAAATGCCCTGCGCCAGTCTTTCATTGATATAGCCTGTGATGTGCCTGGCCTTAATATGGTCGGTTCGGGTTATCTGGATATTCTGCGCCAGCAAATGATGTGTGAAACGCTGCGCCATCTGTTCGCGATCATGGACCGTTTTATGGCTACCACCCGCACGGTGCGCCAGTTTTTTCATATCCTGCGCCAGACGTGACATGCAGACCTCCCCCCGCAGTGACAGGCTTACTCCATTTTTCCGGCGCGTGGTGAATGTATGGCGCAGAAAACTGCGCCATGCTGAACAATACCGGTGCGCCGGAAGGCGAAAGTTGAGGTATGGCGGGGTACGGTGCTGCACGATGTGCAGGCCGCCTGCGTCAGCAGGGATGCCCCCGGATCGTCGTGATCCGCCTCCGGTACTGTTAATTCCTCCTTTTTGTAACGATTGACGCACGTACTGGCCGTCTTCAGCAGGTAAAAATAGAGCGGCGTGCCTGAAATTTCGGGGCTGGCGCAGCGGAGTGAGCCGGCGTCACTTTGTGCATCAGGCGCATCCAAAGTGACGCCCCGGCCAGATACACTGGTGTTTGTCGGGCGAATTCCAGCGTTTTGGGCGCAGGACTAGCAGATTATTGTTGCTGGGATCTGTCACCGTTTTGGCGCAGACATACTTGAAAAACTTCAGGTGCGTGCGATCGTTGCTTTCGGCAACTGCCCTTTTTGCATGTATCGCCTGAGGGCTCTTTTTGCAGTTCCAGGACTGCGTCAGTTGCTGTAAACATAGCATTCTGGGTGCAATGATCAAGCAATAATTTTATTTAATTAATTGATAATTAATGGTTTTATCTTTCATGCGATAACATGATGCATTATGCCCTTTGGGGACTGATACTGTTTTCGCCAGAAGTTCTTGCTAACTATCACCAGGCTGCTGGCGCAGGCGGCCTTTTGGCCTTTTCGGGCAGGGCCGTTCCCCCTTAATGCCATTCCCTTTGCCTTCAATACAGCTAAGGTGAACTTACCGCTTTGCTCACCTTAACTGGCAGTACTTACTCTTTCTGTCATTATTCCGGCAGCTTTTCACGCCGCATTTCCAGTTCCTCGGCTTCTTTAAACGCTTCGTAGAGCAAATGAAGCTGATCGGCGAGGATCAGGAGCAGGACATAGTTGGGGCCATGCTCATCGATCTCAAGCATGGAATGCGTCAGGATACGGCAGCGGTCCAGGAGATCTCTGGCTGTAGGTTTATCCGGTGTGAGATTCATGATGTTCTCCTTATTGCTGCCAGCAGCCACCACGGATTCTGGCGATATCCAGCAGCAGCGATTTCATGGCATTACTGACGGCACAGAGTTCGTTTATCACCGACTCATCCCGCAGAAGTTTATCCGGCTGCCGCAGCCATTCATCCAGGCGGATCTGTATTACGGTGAGTGACATCGCCACACTGTCCAGCCGACAGCGTTCCAAGGGGCGGAGATGTCGATGGTCGGCAAGGATGCTGTCCGCAAGCTGGCGCAACGATTCAGTCAGCATAAAAAGACTACCTCCCGTTTCCTGGTACGCGCTGGCGATACGAATTTCGGCTAGCCGGAAAGCAAATCCGTACACCACAGAGGCCAAGAGTTGACGGATATGACGTAACCCGCCGGGAGAATAAAAATCCCCTTCGGTCAATGTGCTGAGGACTTCTGACTGATTGAGGGTATGACTGCTAAGGATTTCGAGGGCAAGACGGAGAGAGGCGTTATCGTGGGGAGAAAGTGGCTTTTCGGGGAAGCGTTCTCGCCATCTTTCGGCATGGTTTAACCAACGTTCGAGACATTCCTGATGCAGAGTACCGCAGTGGTGGCGGTTGATATTGAATATCTGAATCAACTCGTCATTATCGTCGGAGAGGGCGAGAGTATAACAGTAATGCGCAAGGCGTGATTTCAATGAAGCGAGTGAAGAAAACATAATCATGTTCTCCTGGTAGGGAAAATTAACCACCACCAGAGTTTCCACGCTCATTGGTGGCAGCCCAGACAAGGGTGGAAATACCGGCCTACCAGATCCGGCCAGCCCGAAGGCTGCCTCACCTGAGCTGCCATTGAATCACATGCACCAAAAGACCCATGCATGAGGTACGGCAGATCAGGGCGATAACAAGAGTTATCACCAGGTAGGTGTTTTCGGGTTTCCACGCCCGGCAATCCCTTCGGGATTGCGGGCTAACTGTAACGAATTGCTCTAAGTGATGCAAGAAGCCACCGCTGATACAACTGCGTCTAAATTTTCTGTTGATAACTATGAAATTATCTACTGGAAATATCAAAGAAGCTTCTTCCAGCTATCAGGGGGTTCTGGTGTGTATGGTAAAACCAGTATTAAAAGTTGTTTCTTCCATGCTCCAACACCCTCAACATCAAGCTCAAATTCAATAGGCATCCATTTACCATCATAACCTTCTTCAATTAACTTTATGTTATTAATTCGGTTGATACACTTTAGTGGAGTGTTTATTTTACCGGGGGAATTAGGATCCTCATAAGGTATTGATGCCAACCGAATCATATCTAATTTAAATAATCTATTTAACCATGCAGTCCCTCTATACTCTTCATAGAACTGGCATAATCTAGAACCATAAGTTGGGTGAAAAGGACTTTCGCCTCTTATAAGAGATAGATTGCTTTTAATTTTCTGAGGTAATGCATTTATACCTGAAACTCTTGCTAGGTTACCGTTTTGTAAAAATAGATCATTATCGTCATTTACTGCAAACGTAGAACCTAGTTGATCTGCCCGGATTCGAGGGAAACTTTTCTCAACATAACAGGTAACAATAATTTTATTGTCTACTTTCTCCCATTCAGGAGGATTTGACAATAAACGACCATCGTTTAATTCATTAGAAACAACATAACGATCGTAACTATTTATTTTTTCAAATCTATCAATGTAATCAGTGATTGTCCGAATATCTCCGGTAATGAAATGCTGAATTTTAAATTTCCAAACCAATCTATTTATATTTATAATTTCGCCGGTAGCGATCGTATCGGGCCCTATCTCAAAAAGATCATAGGTTCCATACTGAGATATGTTCGTGCTTAAGTTTTGACTGGCAATATTTTCACGTTCGGCTTTCATTTCTCTTAGTAGTTGTGCGGTATAGTGATTCTCATCCCGATCAATTTCTATGCTATGGTTAGCACATAACCAAATTCCATTAGAAATATGCTTTCTTTCTTCCGGTGACATTGATGCAAGATATCGTCTTCCTCCAGGAGCAGCTGCATGGATATGTGCAGCAATGCCGATAGATATCGTTGCTTCATCAGATTCTTCACTAGGGCCTGAGGTAGGACATGTACATCCTCTGAATGAACATTGATGCCCTGCTCTATTTGCTAACGCCTTTTTAGTTCTTTCTGTGAAATCATCACGTTTGTTCATATGTATCCTTAATATTTAATGTATTAAAATTATAAACGAATTATTTCACTATAGTCATTATCAAGCTCTTTTATTTCTAGTGGATATGTTTCCTCGACAACTATGTCATCAAACATTTTTATATTTGCCCATGAGTACCACGAGTCAAAAATTCTTCTACCGCTATTTCGTTGGGTGTCAGTGACAAAAAGAATACTAGATTCATTATTTACTCTGGGCGTTATATCTTTTAACACCCCATTTTCTTTTATAACTGCATGGAATTCAGCTTCAGTGAATCCATTTTTTCTGTCTTCCCAGAACATCCAACCGTATACAATCGAAGCATTATTATTACATTTTGAATAATCTTCACAATTATTAAAGCAATATCCAGCGCGAGAACCTGTTACTTTTGTTAATGGCAAGTAAACTGGAAGATCTTTTAAGCCTAATTCCTTCAATAATTTTTTTATCGCAGAGTTGATCTTCTTGGGCGTTTTAGGTTTGAGTTTCATTTTGGGAGTCATGATGGTCCTTTGCAGATACTGAAGTTTGCTAGAGTGGGTTATAGTACTAAATTATTTTTCCTTGACTTTATGTAAATCAAGTTTATGTAGCCAATTTTTCGTTATCTTTTTCTTAAGATACTAATTCAATAAGAATATAAGTTACTCTTTAACAACAAATGTTTCTAGGTTAGTTAAGAAAATATTGTATCCGCAGTTTCCCCCAACATTGCTGCAAACCGCTGACGCAACACATCCTCCTCCGGCAGTTCATAATATTTCCCGATCCCCCTGCCTGATCGCCCCTGTACCGGGATGCCTAATCGCTGCATCAGCTTACCGCTCATGGCTCTGGCAGCGGCGGGAGATAAGGGAAGATGATGAGTTGTGCTCCAGAGCAAGAACCTTTCCACCAGTTCGTTGGACGTCAGGCGCGCCATGCCGCTGAATGGCCGCGAGGTTTCAAGCTCAGCCAGCATAAACTGATGCACTAGTGACAGGCTGGCGATTTTCTCTTCTCTCAGGGCCTGGGTCACAGGAGCGCGGCGGGGATCGAAGCCTGTCAGCTCCAGATGCTGTAACCAGTGAAGCAAGTGGGCTGCCCCGTCTTCGTTTAGCCAGTGATACAGCCGATCAAAATAATCTTTGTCCCTGATGCGGCGAGCGTCGGGTTCCAACACCAGAAAACGGCGTTCATACAGCCCTGCCCGGATGACCCGCTCGTGATTACTGGCGAAGATCATTCGTGCGCAGTTGGGGACAGGCTCCGGCTCCATCCCTTTACGTTCCAGGTGAAAGACCGGTTCACTGATGATGGCTTTCAGCCTGTCCGCGCATCCGGCTTCCGTCATTTCGGCTTCGTCGACAAATACCAGCAGTTTGTTTGCCAGCGTACTGTTAAAACGCCCGGTCAGGTGCCGGATGCCGTTAATCTGCGCGGCATACGGGCCGAGTATTTGCAGCAGAGGACGCACCAGGGTGTTTTTTCCGGTGCCTTCCACCGATTTCATCACGACAGCGACGGAGGGTTTTTCCTCCGGGCGCTGGATAAGGTGCGCCATCCATTGCAGAAGATAATCAGACACTACCTTATCTCCGGCGCAGATCACCTGTTCTACATGATAAAGGAAGGGCGATATATCACCCGGCAACGGCTCTGTAATGAACCCAGTAAACAGGTTACAGATATCCGGTGGACAAAGCACAGGCTGCGGGTAAAAGCCAATGCCACCTGTTTTACTGTTATGTCCCGGCCATTGCAGCCACGCATTGCCTGTTGGTTTTCCGGCAATTGGTCTGTCGGCCAGAAAGTTATTGCGAAATGCGCGTAGCGTCTGGAAAGTGTGCGTTCGCCCGGTGACGGCATGAGGCTTCACGCTGACCACGTAATGCTCGCCGGAAAGCAGTACATGGGTATATTCGTTATTAAGCTCTTCAAGGCGCTGAAGATCGGCTTCCGCTAACGGCGTACCATCGCTTAACGCTTGCTGAGAGGCCAACAGCTCGGCGGCGTCGCTTTTCTGGCGGGCAAGTTGAGATGTCCAGTCTTCCAGTAGATTGCCCTCCAGATCATACAGCACGGCGTATTGCACATTTGCCAGCGCCAGCTTATGGGCAATCTGTGTCAGGGCCAGTTGTGCGATGCGCCCGGCCTGGTGAATCCGTACCCGGTGGCGGTTTTCGTCAATGATGTCCAGTTCATTGAGATGTTCTAACTGGTCCAGGTCGAGCACAATTGGCGGGACAGGATCGTCAACTACCGGGTCCTGTATGTAACACTTTGCGGCATTCCAGGCTTCATCTCCGGCGAAGATGATGGCCTCCGTATATTTATCTTCCGGTAGCTTTTTTACATTCGGTGCGCGTTTCATGATGCTTTTCTACTCACGATAGCGCTCATCCCTGAGCAGTAGTTAACCCGTTTTTGACCGTTCCTGCCAGCGGCGAACCTCGCCGGCATCAAATACCACCAGGCGTGATGAAAGGCGGACAGGTTGCGGGAAGCCGGGATCTTTCACCCGGCGGTGAACGGTGGATTCGCTCATTGCCAGGAACAGCGCTACCTGACGGATACGCACGTTGCCGGAGAGCGGAAAATCCAGGGAAGTGGGTGGTTGTGATGTGATCATGATCGCTCCTGTAGTGGGGTGAGGTGGCAGGGTTGATACTATTCAGCAGGTTACAGGGCGTCTACAGGTCAGAAAAAATACAGTGAAAGGTGTGGCCGTCCAGTGAAAGAATCCCCTGTCCGGTGAGTAGTGATCTTCTTGCTCGCGAGAATTGAGAGCACCAAAATTCGCTTTATCTGACTGTTTTAGAATAAGAACCTAGCAGGTTCACTTAATTGAATGGCTGAGTAAAGAACGAGGCCGTACACGTCCTGAGACGTTCCCGGACTACTATGGAGGGCCAGACGGAGAGGAATTAATCGTGAGAGCGCCGGGGGATAGTCAGAGCTGACTTTAACTTACTATAAATAGTCGATCGTGATAGTCCTTCAGCCGGAAGTCCCTCGTGCTCCGCCAGCGTCTGGATGTCCCGCCAGATGTCAGCCAGATGGGGTGATTCTGGAGTTCCATACGCCCCCTGCGAGTTTTTGACCAACAGCATGATCAACAGAAAGAGCAGCCTGTCAGTATTTTCTCTTTCCGTCGTCTTACGGTATTGCCCGCGCTGATTGCGGCGTAGCGTCAGGCCCAGTTCCAGCAGCGGTGGACCGCCCAGGCGCATTAACCAGCTCCTGGCCAGGTTCTGGTTGGCAATGGTGGTGACAGCCTGGAGGCAACGCGTCCGGATCGGCTCCGGGGTGATAGTTTCATCAGTCATCAGGTGCGCCAGTGCAAACATTTCGTCCGCCGTATAAAGCTGTTTGCTTTTGTCCTGAGACTGTAGTCCCGCAGCTTTGATTTGCCGGGATACCATGTAAAGCCAGACGTCATAATATTCGCGTTGGTCATCTGGTATCGCGGCTGTTTTCAGGCGTGGGTCGAGGCCACACAGCAGCAGAGCCAGTTCACGCGCGCTTAGCGCGGGGGTACTGACCGCCCGTTCAAACACATTCTGACGTACAGGACTGATCATCATTTTTATCCGGTCATGCAGGTGTAGGGATGCTCGCTTTAAAAATGTACAACCATGACGCTATCATATTGTTCACGGGTGTTTATCCTGGAAGGTGAAAAGTGTGCGGCGAATAACACTGAGGTGGTACAGGTGGGTAGGGTGGAGGCACAGATGCAAAACTGACCTGTACCACATATTTTTTCTTACTTATTAATACATTATTTACTTATGGTAAAGGTGGTATAGCTAATTAAGGAAGAATGCTAAAAAACTGGCTGCGAAATTTAATCGGAGAAAATCCCACTGATAAATAAATTTTGAAACAACAATGCTTCATGATTCCGCAGTAACAGGCGTAGATTTTTTGACTAACAGACAAATATCGGATGGGGCTACTAAATAGCTTAGTGTGGAATAGTGCTATACTTTATGCTAGCCATTGCAGGACAAGGGATTGGTACTGTTCTCTCCGCTAAACGCTACTACGCTAAGTATGCAATGCGTCGTTCTTGCGTAACAGAGCGCTTAGGACAAGGGCATGCTTTAGTGTCTGGTTTCATGTCAGTTTTCTCCAGCTCTTGATATTACTACTGACCAGTTCAGAACCTGGTTTATCAGTTGAGTGATAGCGGGTAAATAATACCCGCTAATATAGAGCTATGATTTACTTTTGACTGTACGAAGCTGCATCATTAGTTCCATTCCCTTAGGCGATAATTTCCAGTTTACATTATTATGCTCAAGGAGACCTAATGCTTTAAATTGCAAATAGATGGTTTTTAACTCTTGAAAGTCTATTGTTGTGTGATTGTATGAATGTGGTGCGACTTTTTCTATGTGGTTTTTCAAAATATCATATATTTCATTATCTATGGCTTCAGTTGTTAAATAAGGGCTAAGTAAAGAAAATAATTCTGCCCACTTTATATTTAATGACTTATGTTCTTCTCTATCCTCATCATACCAGCCAACTGTACTTATTTCATAGGGAAGTTCATATATGTCATTCAGGGATGCAAGGTTTTCCGGTTGTGCATAATCAGGACGATTTTCTAGCTGCCTTACCTTTTCTGATAGTTCTTCATTTCTTTTTCTTAGCTCATTTAATTCGAATAAAGTAGCCTCACTGCTAACTTTATCTGCTCTAACCCATCCTATTGCAGGGTATGCTTTAATAGTTTTATTCAGGCTTAAAGCTACAAGCCCGGGAAGATCTTTTGCTGATGACCATGTTTTTCGAAGCCTTCCTGTTGATGCTTTTTCTATAAATTTTTGAAGTTTTTCGCGGAGTAATGGATCTGCTTCTGATTTATCGAAAGGTAAAGCGCCAGGATTCTCATGCACTAATACTACGACTTTTAGTCCTTTAGATACCGCGTAGTCGAACTCCTTCTCGGTAAAACTTAGCCCATCATCAGCGACTGTCCCATATCTCCCGCCTATTATAAGAAGGTAATAATCACTGTCATCTATGATTTTCTTGATAAACTCCCATTGTTCTTCATCAATTGAAGGAAAAAGCTCCATCCCCGCAGGGATACAGTCCATTTCCATTAGAGATTGTATAACGTTACTACGTTCTTCTTGTAAGTCAGTGAAAGTAGAACTTACAAATACTTGATATCGCTTATCCACTGTATCACAATCCTTAATAAAAATGATATTAATGCGAACCAACTTCTCAGTTATGTGGAGTAGGTTCGCATATTGTTGTCGAGGTGGGTTATTTAAGGAGCTATTTCATCAGCCTGACTAAAATTTTCTACAGGTTGAAAATTAAATTTCAATATCGATCTGATTTCCAATATTTATTATGTTTTCAACTTCACTGTAAATATCAATGTTTTCATCAGGAACATCAATACTGACTAATAAACTATATCTAACCCGATTTTCATAGCGATCCTGTGCTGTACGATACTTCCACCAGCCACCAACAGGGTAAACTGCTATAGTATTCATCTCCGCTAAATCCGCAGCACTTCCTTTCCAAGTATCTGAATGTAAGGAACCTCGAACTCTCAACTGAGGTCCCAAGGACCATCCTGATGCATCTCCTTCTGGGCCATTGTACTCTTCATTATTAGCATTACGGTTTATTGATGCTCTAAAGTTATCAAATGTCTGGTTAGGTCTAATAACTGCAAATCTTAAACCATGAGATTGATAACTATATTGCCGTCTAAACCCCTTTTGACTTGGATTAGGTTCAATAAAATAGGACAACGTTATTCTTAAAGTAACGTTGGTCTCAGGGGATAGCATGCGTAATGCTTCGACAGGCCAAGGAAGTGAAAAAAGATGCATTTCATTAAGAGTCGGATCCCCCGAACCATTTCGATTAAATGGAGTCATTTCTGATTGGGAGACTAATGTCAGGGCATTTTCGGCACTGTGCATTGCTCGTTGCAAATTAGGCACACCATAACCAACCATCCTGAGTAAAGTTTCTTTGGCTAATTTCGCTGTGCTTCTACCTCGCTCTATTCTATATCGTTCACGCATGCGATTAGTCCACTTAGCTGTATGGACTAATAAGCCTCTTATAGTTTCGGGCCAGTACTCTGGATACTGAGCCATTAGCAATGCGGCTTGTCTTGAGACAAGAGCACAGGCAGCGCTAGTGTCAGAATTAACTTCAAATAACTGATTTGTTGCTCTACCTGACGTAGTAAGTAATGATAACTCGGTTGTGTTTGTTATTTCATCGCGATTAGGAGACAAAAGTTTGTTTCCACCTTCCTCAACTAAGTCTGGCTTATAAGGCGCATGTTTTCTCCATCCCCACGAGATTGATGACCTTGTCGATGGTGCAATATCTTCTGAAACGGCAAAAGGCGACCATCCATTGTATTGAGGATCAGTATGAGTAGTTTTATCCGTATAAGCTCCTACCGTTAAGGCATTCCATGACTGAGCAGGATCTTCAATTTCAGCGAGAGTTGCAGAATCCCAATAATCTAAATTTAGGTTTGTTGGCTGGGAATTTCCTGCTGATATGACGAATAACCTTTGGATATCGTCCTCCAGGCCAAAACAAAATTTATCAATTTCAGCAGACCACGATGATGGTTGCCCACCGATAGCATTAGGCTCAGCTGTTACAGCAAGAGAATAAATCCTACGCCATTGTGGATTTCCCAATTCTAATCTACTTGATGTTCCTGTAGTAATGGAACCATATAATGCCGGATCATTAGTTGACCTAGGAGGAAGAATTCTCCCTGATTCTATATAATATGGTACTGAAATTGTTTGATTGCTTAGTGTCGATGACAGGAAGTCTCCATAAACGCATAGCCCTGCTTGCCTTGAGCCATGATCGTTGTATGGTCTTAGACTATAATCATCAAATGTAGGCCATGAAGAGTCCCAGGAGACCGTCAATGATGCATCAGAAAAATTAGATAAAAGAGGATTATTATAATTTACTCCCGTATCTAAGATACAGACAGACACATTAGCATCAATGCTACGGTTAATTCGAGAGGTAACATCATTAGCCCATTGATGTTGTTCTGTAGGTAATGAGTTTACTATAACAGAAATATCTTCTCTGGCTGCCCTTATCTCTTTTAGGTTTGATATTATCTCCGGACAAATACTCAATCTTGCCAAACTTGCCTTAATAAGTAGTACTGTAGTGTCAAAAAAATTAATAGAAGAATTCCCTAGTCTTCCATTAATTCTTTCACATATTGATTGAGCAATACTTATCGCATAATCGTTATCACCTTTCAACCAAAGCTCAAACCACTGTTCTGCATTGTGATCTACAGGAATAAGTTCAGTTTTGTCAGTCCAAAAGGAAGTTATATCAGCTAACTCTATAGATTCTATGCTGTCAATTAACGGGTGGTTTCTGGGGAAGTCTCGACTATCTCTTAAAGGATTTAAATATTCATTTATTTTATTAATAAATTTCGATCTATTTGTCTCGCTTATGTATAGGATTGCAATCTCTCTGTTAGATCTCCTAACCAAAGAACAAAGTTTGAAATATGAGTTATCAATCTTATCGATAGGAAGATCACAAGATTCGAAACTGACTAACTTTACGTAAATTCCACATTCATCAGTAATTGGTGGGAGCCTTGGTCTTCTGTCATAATAAGCTATTATTTGATTGTACTGATTTAATAACGATGAACCATGAGTTTCTCTGTCCCTAGATGCGACTTGAGGACTTCGACCAGTACTTTTAGAGCGATAATCTTCGGGGAATACATAGCCGTTTAATAAAATATGCTGTTTGTTGGAAGTCATTGCATTCCTTATTGTCTGCTTTCTTGCCTACGCTGTATGGCCTTTACTAATAACTCAGTGGTTAGATTATTCCCATTATATAGTACTGACTCTTTTGCTGCATCTTCACTGGCTCGGGTAATCTCGGCCGAACTCAACCCTGAAGAACTTTCAATGATCGTATTCCATGATAGGTTCTTCAAATCAAAAACGGCTAATCTTTGCTCGATAAGAGCTTTGATTAAGTCACCTTCTGGTTTTGTGAAAGGTATAATATCGTCAAATCGTCTATATAAGGCGCGATCTAATAGTTCTGGATGGTTTGTTGCGGCTAAAACGATGCTCTCAGAATCATCCTGTTCAACGAAAATTAAAAAGGAGTTTAAAACCCTACGTATCTCGCCTACATCATTCTGGGCTCCTCGCTGGGTCCCGATTGCATCAAACTCGTCAAAGAAATATACTGCTCTTGTTTGTTTTATATGATCAAAAATTAGACGCAGTTTAGCAGCAGTCTCACCCATATAACGAGTTATCAGGTTATCCAGGACAACCGTATACAGCGGCAGCTTTAACTCTGTGGCAATGACCGATGCGGACATAGTCTTACCTGTGCCGGGAGGGCCAGTAAAGAGTAGTTTTCTCCTTGGAATAAGTCCGAACTCAGAAAGCTTATCCTTCTGCTTCTGCTCGAGTAGGACTTGGTTTAGTCTCTCCCTTACGCTTGAAGAAATCACTAGCTCCTGAAGATGTACAGGCCTATTTACTTGCTCAAGTAATCCCTTGAGATCACCGTCAGGTTGCTTAACAAATGGGGTTAATCGTTTTTCGACTAACCCTACTGAATGTGTAGATTTCTGGCTTTTGTCGACTAAATTTTTTATGTCGTTTGCGAGCTTGTGGTGGCCCTGCCTAGCTTCTTTGGCCGCTACTTGCAAAGCAATAGAAAAGAACCGCTGATCATCACGATCAACGTGGCTTCTCAATAATGCTTTAATTTGCTCAGCGGTAGCCATATATCCTCATAAACCCCATATACTCTTGCTGTAAAGTCTACTATAGATTGATGACCTTCGACATTGTTACCTTCACTATAAGGCCGATTTGTTTGCTGGTTTGATCACTCACTATTGCCCCAGAATGTGATTTTAAAACCCCCAAACCAGACAGGCAATGCAGCATCAACTCCTTCCTGAAGGCTTTTGGTTGGTATGTAGCCGGAATTTTGGACGCAACAACCTTCACGCTATGGCCTTGGCGGAGAGCATACCGATGAGGGCACGATAACACCCTAGTGGCGTCGGGCTACAGATGATGTGAAGTCGTGCCGAAACCTTGATATAATGAGTAAGGTTACACATTCGATAGCTGAGGAATCGTGATGAGCAATGACAAGAAAACGCAGGTGTATTATGTTAAACCGTCTCGCGCCGACATTGTTCGCTCGGTAGCAACGTCAACAGCCGTTGAAACAGGGCAGTCCTCTGAGAAGATCGAAGCTTCGCTTGAAGCGACGCGCAAAAAGTTCGCCCATCTTCGGCTTGCTGTTTAATCTCGTCTCAACGCAGCGCCAACCCAATAACACATCGGGCCATAGTCCATTGACATGCCTGCGTGGATAGCCGAAATGTATTCGGCTTTATTTCGCTCCCAGCTTTGATAATCCAGCGGCCTGTATCCCCCCTGAACCGCCATCACATCAGCTAAAAGTCGTGATAAACGCCCATTGCCTTCCCGGAATGGATGGATGAGTATCAGCTCTACATGGGTTATAGCAATAGCCTCTATGAGCTGTTCTTCGCTCATGTTGGTACATGGCGTATATCGGGCGAGATATTTAGCGTCGAATTCTTGTAGTAGTTTTGGCAACTGTGCAGAGGGCGCGAACATAAAGCCCCCTTTGCTGATATTGACAGTCCTTTCTTGCCCGGCCCACTCATAGATGTTTCCCAGCCAGCGGCGATGCCAGCTTTTCAACAAAGCAACGGTGATCTGTCCTGTTGGAAACTGCTCTTCAAAAATGCAGTGATAGAGCTTCTCTAACAGCACAAGCTCCGCTTCGTCCATCTCATCAGAATCGGCAATCCCCAGCTTATTTGCCAGGACTTGCTCACCGGAGTTTTTCTCATACTGTCCTTCACTGCCAGAGACACGGTATCGGCTCATGGGAACATCCTGCGCTAATGGAGAGTCGGAAAGCTAAGAAATTATAACGCTGGGTGAAGAGAGTAACAATGCGCGCATAATCAGGCAGTTACGAAAGTGTAGGTTAAAATGTAGTTTTTATAATCTGATGGGAAATTATCGTTAATAATCAACATTAACAGACCAATGCATCATCGGCGTGTGGGCGTCGAGATTGTCAATTGTGCTCATGGGGTGTTATCCAGATCCCTGATTTGAAATGGCTGCGATTTTGTAGTTGTCGTCGTTATCACATGGATGAGACATAATAACGGAGATGGGCAGGTGAGGGAAACCGACGAAAGCGCGCGGCGCGATCCGGATTCCAGTTGCGCCGCGCGGGGGTTACGGCGCCAGATAAACCTGGGGGACCGCGTTGTCCGGGTGCTGGACGAGGCGGACATCCGCCCCGTACCAGCGATGGATAACCGGCTGCTGGATCACCTCCTGCGGCGTGCCCTGGGCGACCAGATGTCCCTGGTGAAGCAACAGAATGCGGTCGGCCCACAGGGCGGCGAGGTTAAGGTCATGCAGCACCACGCAGACATGCAGTTGCCCGCCGGCGGTGAGCCGTTTGAGCAAGCGCAGCAGGTGCTGCTGATAGTAAAGGTCCAGCGCCGAGGTGGGCTCATCGAGAAACAGCCAGCCCTGCGGCGCGCCGTCGCGCCATAGCTGCGCCAGACAGCGGGCCAGCTGTACCCGCTGCTGCTCGCCGCCGGAGAGGCCGGGATAGCGGCGACCGGCAAGGCCATCGCAGCCGGTGACGGCCATCACCGCCGCCAGCACCGCCGGATCCGCCGTCGCGCCCCACGGTGAGCGTCCCATGGCAATGACCGTTTCCACCGTCCAGTCGGCCTGCAGGGCCGTTCGCTGCAGCATGACCGCCCGCCGGCGCGACAGCGCCTCGGGGGAACAGGCCTCCAGCGGCTTGCCTGCAAGATGGCGGGTGCCGCTGTCCGGAGTCAGATAGCCGGTCAACAGGCGCAGCAGAGTGGATTTCCCGGCGCCGTTCGGCCCGATAAGCGCCGTCATCTCGCCGCCGCGCAGCGCGACGGAGACGTTGTCGATAATCTGTCGTTTACCAAGGTGAAGTGACAGCCCCTGGGCGCAGTATTCATTAACCATGTCTGGAGTTCTCCCGACGAAAGACCAGCCACAGAAACCAGGGGGCGCCCAGCAGGCTGGTGAGCAGACCGACCGGTATCTCCGCCGGCGCCGCCACGGTGCGGGCCAGGGTGTCGGCCAGCAGAAGCAGGATCGCGCCGGCCAGCAGCGAGCCGGGGATCAGTCCGCGATGGTCCGGTCCCAGCCACAGGCGCATCAGGTGCGGCACCACCAGGCCGATAAAGCCGATGACTCCGCTGATGGCCACCGCGACGGCCACCAGCACCGCGCTGCACAGCAGCAGCCAGCGCTGCAGCGCCTGCACGTTGACCCCAAGATAGTGCGCCTCTTCATCGCCAAGCTGCAGCAGATTGAGGCGGGACGCCATCCACCACACCGCCAGCGCCGCAGGGATAATCAAGGTCGCGGCCACCAGCAGCGTCGGCCATTCGGCCTGGCCCAGACTGCCCATTCCCCACAGCGACAGCTGGCGCAGCTGGGCGTCATTGCTCAGCCAGGACAGGACGCCGACCAGCGCGCCGCACAGCGCGTTGATGGCGATCCCCACCAGCAGCAGGCGCGACAGCGAACCCTCCTCCGCCCGACTGAGGATGAAAATCACCACCATCACCGCCAGGCTGCCAATAAACGCCGCCAGCATCGGCATATACAGGGCGATCAGCCCCGCAGCGGAGAACGGGAGCACCAGCCAGCTGGCCACCGCCAGCGCGGCGCCGCTGCTGATGCCCAGCAGGCCCGGGTCGGCAAGCGGGTTGCGAAACAGCCCCTGCATCACGCAGCCGGAGAGGGCCAGCGCCGCGCCCACCAGCAGGGCCAGCAGCACCCGCGGCAGACGGATGGTCAGCCAGATATGGCGCAGCATGTCATCCCCGGAAGGCAGCAGGTTGACCAGCGGCAAGCGCATGGCGCCGAGGGTGGTGGCAAACAACGTCAGGGAGACCAGCAGCAGCGTCATCAGCAGCAAACGGCGAGCGAGGGCAGGGCGCATCAGGGCAACTGCTCCGCTTTGTTTCGCAGCGCGATTATCGCCTGCGGTGTGCGCGGCCCGAAGCCCAGCAGGGCCATATCGTCGATCGTCAGCAGCTGTTTATGACGCCCCGCCGGGGTCTGCGCCAGGCCGGGCAGTTTCCACAGCCCGGCTTCGCCGCCCATCCCTTTGAGACCATCGGCGGAGATCACCACCAGATCCGCCTGGCTGGCGGCGACCCCTTCCTGCGACATGGCGCGATAGTGGTCGAAGCCCTGCATCGCGTTCTGCAATCCGGCGGCGCGAATGGCGCCATCGGCCGCGGTATGCTGTCCGGCCACCAGGGTATTCATTCCGCCGTGGCTGAGAATAAACAGCACCCGCTTAGCAACCGGCTGCGTGGGAATGGCGGCGATCTGCTGCTGAAGCTGCTGGCGCAGCGCGTCGCCTGCCGCCGTTTTGCCTAACGCTTCGGCAATGACAGCAACTTTGTTATCGATCGCGGAGAGACTTTCGCCGCCCGGCACGTTAACCACCTTCACCCCGCTCGCCTGCACTTTGTGTAAGACCAGCGAGGGCTGCGCCTGGGCGCTCGCTAACACCAGCTGCGGGCGTAACGCGAGGATCCCCTCGGCGTTCAGCTGTCGCAGGTAGCCGACGTCCGGCAACTTTTGCGCCGCCGGGGGCCAGCTGCTGGTGCTGTCCCGCGCCACCAGGCTCTCCTCCGCGTGAAGGGCATAAACGATCTCAGTGACATCTCCGCCGAGTGTGACGAGCCGCTCAACGGCGGCGTGACTCAGCAGCGGGAAAGCGATCAAGAGCAGTAACCAGCGCATCATGCGGGCTGCCCTTCACGGGTCAGGCGGTCTACCTGCTGGCGCCATTGCGTCTGCTCGGGGTGCCCCTCGCTGCGCTGGCCGTAGAGCTGGGCAATCTGGGTGCCGTCTTTAGCGAACAGTTCGACGCTGGTGACGTGTCCGTCCGAAGTCGGCTTGCGGGTCACCCACACTTCATCGAGGCTCTCTTCGCGCAGATGCAGGGTAAAAGTAGTATTGAAGATATTCAGCCAGCCGCGCATGGGGGCCAGCTTTTCCAGGGCGCCGGTAAAGATCTGCACGCAGCCGCGATTGCCGACGAAAATCATGATTTCATTGCCCTCCTGGCGCACCGTCTCCAGCAGCGACGGAAGCGCATGGCGATCCACGCGGCAGGCGAGGTCGTCGCTCACCAGACGGAAGGCCTGCTGGCGGGAAAGCTGATATTTACGCAGCAGACCGAAGAACTGGTGAACGTCGGTCATCGCGCGCCAGTCGTTCTCCAGGGCGGCGCCGTCGGCGGTATCGGCATATTTCACCGGCTCCAGCGGGCGCAGGGTCAGCGGTGCCGGCGCCGCCACCCGATATTCCGCGATCAGGGTCTCCCAGGCCGCCATGTCGGTCTGCGTGGTCGCATAGACTTTCAGCAGGGCGTCGCCGTGGTGGTCGAAAAACTGGATGCTCTGACGGCCATTATCGTTCAGATGGAAGGCGCTGGCCCACTGGCTGAGGAACAGACGCAGGTCGAGCGCACGCGGGTTCAGCACCAGCCCGGCGTGGCCGCTGAGGTGCTGGTGCGTGAACTGGCCCACCTGCTCATGCACGGCATACTCGTTGCGGCAGATGCATTTGGTTTCGCCGACGCGCTCCAGGGCGGCAATCAGCGCCCGGGCGTCATCGCTCAGGCGCACGGCATCATGGCCGAGGCGGGCGGCGGTCAGCTCGGCTTCGCTGATCCCCATTTCCGCGGCGATATCGCGGGCATATTTCGCGGTACTGGCCGCTTTGGTGGCCTGGTAGCGCTGCCACAGGTCAGGGTGTGCATTTGGCATAATCATATCCTTCTCGACGATGAATATCCCCGGCCGCGGGCCGGGGGCAGGTGCGTTATTATTCGGGCAATCAGAAGTCGACGTTGACGCCCAGCTGCCAGGTGCGGCCCGGCATCACCGCCAGCGCTTTATCGTTGGCGTCCTGGTTGGTGCCGGTCTCGATATTGCGGCTGCTCAGGTAATCCCAGTATTTACGATCGGTGAGGTTGTAGACCCCGCCATTGAGGCGCACGTTTTTCGCCACCTGCCAGTACGCGGTCCAGTCCAGCATGCCGTAGCCCGGCACGCGCATATAGTCGCTGCTGGCATCGGTGATGGCGGATCCGCTGTTGCTGTAGCTTTCGCGGTTGGTGGCGGTCGCCTGTTTCCCTTTGACAAAGGTCGCCGTCAGGGCGGTGCCGTAGCGTTTCGCCGGATCGTCCCATACCACGCCGACGATGGCTTTCATTGGCGCCACGCTGTCGAGGTCGACGTATTTATCGCCGCTGTAGCTGGATTTCGATTTCCCTTCGCTATAGCCGAGGGCGAGGGTGGCGCTCAGGCCGTCCACCTGCTCAAACCAGGTGCCAAAGTTAAATTTGGTGCTAATCTCACCGCCGTAGATATAGGCTTTATCGCGGTTTTCCGCCTGATAAATGGTGTAGATGTTCGACGGCACATTCGTGAACTGGCCCGGATTGTTGGCGCGGGTATAGCGGGTATAGGCGATAAAGTTCTTATAGCTGTTGTAGAACAGCGCCGTGCGCAGGGTGATGCCTTCGGTAACTTCCCCTTTCAGCCCCCACTCGAGATTATCGCTGGTTTCCGTCTTCAGATCGGTATTGCCGATCAGGGCATACTGCTGGCTGCCGGCGTAGCTGGAGCCGAGGTTCCAGGAGCCATACAGCTGGCTGGCGTTGGGGAGCTGCGCCCCGCGCTGGTACTGCAGGTAGGTCATCAGGCGCGGGGTGAGGTCGTACTGGAAGGTCAACGACGGCAGAACCTGGGTATCGCTGTTTTTGCCGTACAGATTCGCCACCGACGATTCGCTCAGCACGCTGCTGTTGGCGGCGAGATCGGACAGATTTTCCGGCTTAGTCGATTGATGCACCACGCGCACGCCGGGAATAACGGCGAAGTTGTGGCTGTCGAGATCGAAGTTGATCTTATCCTGGACAAAGCCGCCGAGGGTGTAGCTGCGGCTGTCTGCCTCCGGCTGCATGATCTCGCTGTAAACGCTGGGGATCGGCGACTGGCTGAACGGCCGCTGGGTTTTGCTGGTGCTGGCGTTGAAACCGGCGCTTAGATCGTGGCGGCCCAGGGTTTTCGCCAGCGCAGTCTGCAGGCCCCAGGTGTCGGTATCGTAGTTAGAGTTCACCGTCTGCATTCTGCGGGTGACGCTGTCCGGCATATAAGTCCAGTCATGGGCTTCGGTATGCTGGTAGTAGATTTTTGTGGAGACGCTGTCGAGGTAGTCGTTCATCGGCGTCCAGTCATCCTTCAGGCTCAGGCCCCAGCGCCGGGTCTGGCTGGTCTGGTTGGCGGTGCCGATGGTGCTGTTGCCGCTGGAGTCCCAGGTATCGTAGTGGGTGTGGTTGGTTTTATGGTAATAGTCGAAGGTGCTGGTCAGCTTGTGCTCATCGTTAGGCTGCCAGATCCCGGAGGCCAGAAAAGCATCGGAGTGCCAGTTCGCCGGGTAGGCGTCGACGGTGCCGCTGTTGTTTTCGGTTTCCTGGCCGTCACGGCGGCTATAGACCAAAATCCCGCGCAGGAACTCATCGCCGCCGGCGACGGTCACCCCGTTGTGCCAGCTGCGATCCGCAGAGTCGTAACCGCTGCGGTAGCCGAAGGCGCTGGTCTTGCCCGGACGCAGGTAATCATCCGCCGATTTCGGGCGGAAGGAGACATTCCCCCCGATAGCGCTGTTGGCCGTTTCCGTCGAGGTGGCGCCGGACTGGATATCCACGCTGCCGTACATATACGGGTCGATATAATCGCGGCCGATGCCGAAGGTGTTGAGCCCGGCGCGGCCGACGTAGCCGCGGCCGGTGGCGTTGGGTTGCGCGATACCGTCCACGTCGATGCCTACGCGGTTGCTCTCCATACCGCGAATGTTGTAGCCGGTGTAACCTCCGCGGTCGAAGCCGCTTTTGCCGTTGCCGGAGCCGCCGCTGGCCCCGGTGGCGCTGATGAGCGGCTCATAGCGCATGATTGAGCCGAAATCGTTAGCGCCTTTATTCTCCAGCTCCCGGGCGCTGATGCTGTGTTCGCTACCGGCTTTCTGCACCGGCGCGGGGGCGGTGACGGTCATTTGTTCCGAGGTGTCATCCACCGCCTCGCCGCTAACGGCGGAAGTATCTGCTGCGATGGCAGAAGTCTGATAAATTGCTGCAAACAAAGAGGTCACCAGCAGGCGTTTTTTACACCATGCTGCTGACGGAGTCGATTTGTACATAGTCGCCACGCCTTGATCGTTATTAGTATCGGCTCACGCGTTACTTCCAGAGTTGCAGGTTGCTCCGTCTTTTCCGTTGCGGATAGGGTCTTACTCCATTTGTTGATTGCGAATGGTAATGATAGCTATTATCGTTTGCAACAAAATAATCATGTGTTCTTCATTTAAACTGCACTTTGTTTACAATTTGCCCTTTCAGACTTAGCGAGACGACGATGAACTCAAAAGCGGCCATCACCATCACCTACTGTTCCCAGTGCAACTGGATGCTGCGCGCTAGCTGGATGGCGCAGGAGCTGTTACATACCTTCAGCACCGACATCGCCTCGGTGACGCTGGTGCCGGGGACCGGCGGGATCTTCACGATCGATGTCGACGGTCAGCAGATCTGGGAGCGCAAGCAGGATGGCGGTTTTCCGGATGCGGCCGAGCTGAAACGCCGGGTGCGCGATGTCTGCTTCCCGGAGAAGCCGCTGGGCCATGTGGATAAAGGTGACCAGAAGGGGTGACAACCCCCTCCGGACGACAAGCGCCCGGAGGATAAACCGTTAGCGGGCTAACTGCACGTCAACCAGCACGCTTTGTCGGCGGGTGCGTATGAGGGATACCGCTTCTTCCAGCACGCCGGGGAGATCTTCGGCCCGGGAAACCGACAGGGCCGCCGCGCGGCTGGAGGCGGCGATCGCGGCGAAATCCGGCGAGGTGGTAAAGGCGGTGGCTGGAATGGTTTCCGCGCGGGCCGCGTAGCCATCCGGGTAGAGCGCTTTGGTGCCGCCCGCGACGGCGCCCCACCCGCCGTTATTTCCGACCACGACGAGGACAGGCAGCTTCATTACCTCCGCAATATGGTGGCAGACCGCAGGGTTGGCGAACAGGTACGACCCGTCGCCGACGGCGGCAATAATCAGCTCTTCCCGGCGCGCAAGCTGCAGCCCCAGCGCGATGGGCAGGGCTTCGCCCAGGCCGCCGGCCAGCGCTTCCTGGTAATAGCTCTCGGCTTGGGTCAGTCCGGCAAACTGCGGCAGCGTGGTCAGTTCAGAAACGATCCGGCCGCGGTGTTGATTAGCCAGATGGCCGAGGCAGTAGCTGAGCCAGGGTTTGGTAATGGCCCCGGTCTGGCTGGCATGGAGAAGCGCGTCGCGCTGGCTTTTCTGTTGCTGGATGCGGTTCTGCGTATATGCCGCCCGCTCCGCCACATGCTGCTGGCGGGCGGCCTGCAGCGGGCGCAGCGCCTCTTCCAGCAGGCTGAAGACTTCATCGGTCTCGCCCGCCAGGTTGATGTCCGCGCGATAGCCGCGCACCGGGTAGCGGGAGAAGAGCGGATCGGGGCCCATCTGGATCACGGTGCAGTCCTGGCGACAGTCGCCCTCGGCGATCATCCATGGCGCCTGCGAGTCGACCACCAGAATCACATCGGCGTCAGCGAGCCAGACGCTGGGATCAGCCGCGGCGAGCAGGGGATTATCGGCGCTCAGGGTAACCTCGGTGCCCCAGTATTCCACCAGAGGGATCGCCCATTCGCGCACCAGACTATCGAGGCGCGCAAAGCCTTCCGCCGTTCGGGCGCCGCGCTGGGCGAAGATGACCGGGTGTCTGGCGCAGGCGATTGCCTCGGCTGCGCGGGCGATATCTTCCCGGACTGGCGCATAGCGGACCGGCTGCTGCGAAGGGCCAGCCTGCAGCGCGGTCTCATCGACGGCAAAGGTTTCGCACAGTGGCTCACGCGGTAAGCTCAGGTAGACCGGCCCTTTCGGCAGGGAGCTGGCGATCGCCCAGGCCCGGTCAACATGCTCGCCGATCTGATCGGCCAGCCGCAGTTCAAAATCCCACTTCACGGATTCGCGGATCAGCGCCGCCTGGTCGCGCATCTCCTGGCCGTAGCCAATCGGCGTATTACGGCAGCCGAAGTGGGAATGTTCGCTTATCGGCGTGCGGCCGCCAAAAATCAGCACCGGAATATTGCTGTTCGCCAGATTGATGACGCCGCAGGCGGCGTTGGCTAGCCCGACGTTGGTGTGAACCATCACCGCCTGCACCTTGCCGGTGCCGAGGTAATAGCCATGGGCCATGCCGATGGCGGCGTTTTCATGCGGGCAGATCACTAACTCCGGTACCTTTTGCCCGGTCGCCCGGGCCTTTGCCCAGGCTTCAATGACTGGAGGATAATCGGTGCCCGAGTTGATAAAAATATACGCCACGTCCAGCGCCTGTAGCCGATGCAGTAAAAGTTCAGCAGCCGATAATGTGATAGAGGCCATATTCTCTCCGTATTCACGCGGTGTAATCGCGGTAATTAAAAGGTTAAGAAAATAAATCCGCCCATCGTAATGATGGAGGCAATAATACTCAGCGCCATCGTCGAGGCCATTTCCTGCTCGCCGGTTTTATACTGCATAGCAATAATTATCGCGATGGAGCCTACCGGGATAGCCATCGTCAATACGACTTCCTTTATTTGCTCCATGCTGAAGCCCATTTTTAATAAAATGAGATAGCCGGCGCCGGGGACCAGAATATTGCGGGCGATAACGGTGATAATGGTAGCGGTGGTGATAACAATGCTGCGCGTATAGAGCACGATCCCGGCGGCAAACAGCGCCAGCCCGCCAGAGGCTTTGCCCAGCAGACCCAGCGACATCGAGATAGTCTGCGGAATATGGATATCCGCCAGCACGATGATCAGGGCGATTACCGGCGACCAGACCACGGGTTGTTTAATGGCGTTCACCACCCGTGCGCCAAAGGAAATATGCTGGCTCTTATCGCCGGTGGCGACCGACATCAGTATCATCACCAGCGGCAGCTGGAAGACGTTTTGCGTGATGCTGGACACGGTGATCAGCGACGCGCTGACGGTGCCAAATAAAAAGGCCAGCACTGAGGTGCCGATAAACGGGACTGCCGGCGAGCCGATGGCCAGCGCCTGCAGCGTACTGAGGGCGAGGTCGCGTCGAAACAGATAGCGGGCGACCAGTAAGGGAATGACGAAGCTGAGAATCAGCGCCAGGATGATAGCCACGGCGACCGGGCCCATGGTCATGACGATGTGTCGCGGCGTCATCACCATATTGCTGAAAATACTTAGCGGCAATGCGTAGAGCATCACAATTTTATTGATGTCTCCCGCCTGCTGCCAGTTAAAGTCTTTTCGTTTACCGCTAATATAGCCGATGATGACGGTAATGATGACCGGTAATATAGCGCCTGAAATTAATAGAATATTGTTCTGTGTCATGGTGATATATTCTCATTATAAATTATCTTCGGTTCAGAAATGTGTTTTGCCGTGGGTGGTGAGATAAATAAATCCTTTTGAAGTATGCGTTCCGGTGATTTTTGAGCGTATTGATAGCGATATTTATTCGCTAAAAAAGGGCGCAGGGGAAATGCAAAAACCGTTTATTCAATGAGTAAATATCATGCCAATGAAATTTAAGCAGATTCAGGCATTTATTACCGTCGCCCGCGAAGGCAATATGACCCTGGCCGCAGAGAAAATGGGGATCACCCAGTCGGGACTGAGCCGACTGCTATTGAGCCTGGAAGCGGACCTGAGCGCATCCTTATTCGAACGACATAAGCACGGCATGGCGTTGAGCGAATATGGCAGCGCCTTTTTACCCTACGCGCTGACGATGCTGAATACCGAACAAAAGGCGCGCGAGGAAATTGAGCTCATCCGTGGCGCCGGGAAAGGCATTCTGCGGATTGGCTGCGTTTCCAGTCTGCTGACCAGCCATTTCATCGATAAGCTGGCGGCTTTCCATCAGCACCATCCCCAGATCCATCTGCGGATCGTCGACCGCATTGACTCCGAGCTGTATAAGCTGTTGCTGATGCACGACATCGATATCGCCCTCTGCGGTCCCTTACCGCATGATGAGAAAATCGTGGTGCGGGGCAAAATTAACTGGCAGGACCGGATCTGCATCGTCGCCAGGCAGCACCACCCGCTGCATCAGGCGGCGGACGTCACCCTGGAGGCGATGCTGGACTATCCGTGGATCATGCCGCCGCCGTCTAGTACGCCAATGAACATCCTGGCGGATATCTTTCGCGCCCGGCAGTTGCCCTGTCCGCAACCGGTTATTGAGTGCGCCTCATCCTCGGCCATTAAGGCCTTTCTGTGCGAGAGCGATCTGTTAACGTCAATGCCGGCCCCGGTTTACCGACACGAAGAAGCGCTTGGCCTGCTGCGCCCGTTTGAGCTCGAGGGCAGCGTTTTTATCCGGGATTTCTATGCCTACAGCCATTTCGGGGTTCTGTCCGGGGCAGCCCTGCAGTTGATTCAGCATCTGAAGCAGTGAGTCTGGTCGGGTATGGATATTAAGGTGTATGATAAATACACCTTAAGAGCAGACGAAAGGCGGGGAGATGGGGAAGCGTATCGAACGGGAAAAAATGACGATTCAGCGGATGATTGCCCTCTACCAGCGGCGCAGTCCCGAGGCGCAGGCCGATGATGGGCACTATCAGGCGCTGAACGCCTACGCTGACAAGCGCCTTGATAAGTGCGTGTTTGGCGAGAATAAACCGGCCTGCAAGCAGTGTCCGGTGCACTGCTACCAGCCGGCGAAGCGCGAGGAGATGAAGCAGATTATGCGCTGGGCCGGGCCGCGGATGCTCTGGCGCCACCCGATCCTCACTATTCGCCATATGCTGGACGACAGGCGCCCGGTGCCGCCGCTGCCGGAAAAATATCGACCGAAAAAGTAGCGGCTTTCCCTGGTCAGCGCTGCGCAGCCGGGCGACAAGTCGTGCTCTTGTAGCCTCGGCAAGGCGTTAGCCGCCACCGGGGATAATTGCTGAAGTTTTCTGTTTCTGACTATCGCGGATCGTGCTTGCGACAAAGGCGACTACAAACAGCGCGGTAAACAGCACCACGATAGTCGGCGCTGGCGCGCTGTCGAGATAAAACGCCAGCCACACCCCTCCCGCCGAGCAGCCGATGGCCACCGCTACCGCCAGCAGCAGGGCGTGGATAAAGCGTCTCACCAGCAGAAGCGCGATCGCCCCGGGGGCAATCAGCAGCGAAATCGACAGAATAATCCCCACCGACTGCAGCGTCGCGACGATGGTCAGGGCGATCATGCACAGCAGGCCGTAGTGCAGCAGTCCGCCGCGCAGGCCGCTGGCTTTAGCCTGCGTTGGATCGAAGGCGTGCAGCAAAAAATCCCGCCATTTGAAACCGATAATCAACGCAATCACCAGTGCGATCGCCGTCGTTTGCCCAATATCGCGGAGGGAGATCCCCAGCATATCGCCGAACAGGATATGGTCGAGATGAACATCGGACTGGATCGCTACGTACAGCACCAGTCCGGCGCCAAACATGCCGGAGAAGACAATCCCCATGATGGTATCGCGCTTGAGTCGGCTGTTATCGTCGAGAAAACCGGTCGTCACGGCGCACAGCAGACCAGCGATAAACGCGCCGATGGCGAAGGGGATGCCGATAATGTAGGCCAGCACCACGCCCGGAAAGACCGCATGGCTCATGGCGTCGCCCATCAGCGCCCAGCCTTTGAGCACCAGAAACACCGACAGCAGCGCGCAGGGAATGGCGACGACGATCGATATCGCTATCGCATTGACCATAAAAGGAAACTGGAACGGGGCCAGGAACAGGTTCAGCATGCGGCCTCCCTGGCGCGGCGGCGGCTGGCCAGCAGGCCGTGCTTCGGCGCGAAGATAAAGGTGATGAGGAACAGCAGCGTTTGCGCGACCACGATAATGCCGCCGGTGGCGCCGTCGAGATAGTAGCTGAGCCAGGCGCCGAAGAAACTGGTCAGGCTGCCGATAGCCACGGCGATGGCCAGCAGGCGCGGGAAGCGATCGGTTAACAGCCACGCGGTGGCCCCGGGAGTCACAACCAGGCAGATGACCAGAAAGGCGCCGACGGTCTGCAGCGCCGCCACGGTGCAGGCGGCCAGCAGGGTAAAGAACAGCAGCTTCAGGCCGCGGGTGTTCAGGCCAATCGAGCGGGCGTGGTGTTCATCAAAGAAGGTCACCATCAGGTCTTTCCACTTCAGCAGCAGAATCGCCATTGAGATAAAGCCGATCGCTGCCAGCTGGATAATATCCTCCGGGGCGATGGCCAGAATATTGCCGAGGATGATGGTCTGGATATTCACCGACGTCGGATTCAGCGACACCATAAACAGCCCGATCCCGAAGAAGGAGGAGAAGATCAGCCCGATAATGGCATCCTCTTTTAGCCGCAAGCGCTGTTGCAAAAACAGCATGCTGCCCGCCGCCAGGCCGCCGGAGAGAAACGCGCCGAGCGCGAAAGGCAGGCCGAGCATATAGGCCCCGGCGACGCCGGGTACAATCGAGTGGGAGAGGGCGTCGCCAATCAGCGACCAGCCTTTGAGCATCAGGTAGCAGGAGAGAAACGCACAGACGCCGCCCACCAGCGCCGACACCCACATCGCATTGAGCATATAGTAATAGCCAAACGGCTCCAGCAGCCCGCTCATCGTGGGCCTCCCGCCGCGCGCCGGCTGATAAACGGCCGCTCGTCATCGGTGATAACCTGCGCTTCCCCGCCGGTGAGCGCGACGTGGCGCAGCACGCCGCTGAAAGCCCGCTCCAGATTCTCGGCAGTGAAGGTGGTTTCTGTCGGGCCGCTGGCCAGCACGGTGCCTTTCACCATCACCGTATAATCACAAAATTCACTCACTGACCCGAGGTTGTGGGTGGAGACCAGCATGGTACAGCCCTCATCGCGGAGCTCGCGCAGCAGGCTGATGATCCGCGCTTCGGTCTGCACATCGACGCCGGTGAAAGGTTCATCCAGCAGGATCACCTGACCCTGCTGAGCGATGGCGCGGGCAAGAAAGACGCGCTTTTTCTGCCCGCCGGAGAGCTCGCCAATCTGCCGATGGCGAAACTCGCTCATGCCCACGCGGGCCAGCGCGGCATCGACAATCTCGCGATCGCGCGGCTTTGCCCGCCGCAGCCAGCCCATATGGCCGTAGCGGCCCATCATCACCACATCCTCCACCAGCACCGGGAAGGACCAGTCCACCTCTTCCGACTGCGGGACATAGGCGACCAGGTTCTGGCGCAGCGCGCGGTTGACCGGCTGGCCGAGTATGGCGATCTCGCCGTGACCAACGCGGACAAAGCCCATCAGCGCTTTAAACAGCGTGGATTTACCCGAGCCGTTAACCCCCACCAGCGCGGCAATGGAGCCGCGCGGCACGCTGAACGAGGCGTCGCGCAGGGCAGTGTGGCCGTTGCGCCAGGTGACGGTGAGCTGGTCGACATACAGTCCCGCTTGCGCTGCATTCATGGCTGCTTCCTCATCCCGTCCTGGATACCGTTGACGATGGTTTCGGTGGTGACGCGCAGCAGGTCGAGCCAGGTCGGCACCGGGCCGTCGGCGGCGCTCAGCGAATCGACATACAGCACGCCGCCGTAGTGGGCCCCGGCTTCCCGCGCCACCTGACGCGCCGGTTTATCGGAGATGGTGCTTTCGCTGAAGATGGTCGGGATGCGTTCTTTCTTCATGGTGTCGATAACCTTGCGCACCTGTTGCGGGGTGCCCTGCTGGTCGGCATTGATCGGCCACAGATACAGTTCGCGCAGGCCATAGTCGCGGGCCAGATAGGAGAAGGCTCCCTCGCTGGTGACCAGCCAGCGCTTATCCGCCGGCAGCTGCGCCAGTCTGGCCTGCAGCGGCGCCATCGTCTGACGGATCTTCTCTTTGTAGGCCTCGGCGTTACGGCGATAGGTGTCGGCGTGAGGCGGATCGTACTTCACCAGCGCATCGCGAATGTTATCGACATAGATCAGGGCGTTATCTGCCGACATCCAGGCATGAGGATTGGGCTTCCCGCTATAGGGGCCCGCGCTGATGCCCATCGGCTGGATCCCCTCGCTGACCACCACCTCCGGAACGCCTTTTAAGTGCTGATAAAAACGGGCAAACCACCGTTCGAGATTAAGCCCATTGCTGAGGATCAGCTGCGCCCCCTGCGCGCGTTTGATATCGCCGGGCGTGGGCTGGTAATCATGGATCTCCGTGCCCGGTTTAGTAATGGAGCTCACGTCGGCGGCGTCGCCGGCCACGTTCTGCGCCATATCGGCGATAACCGTGAAGGTGGTGATAACCCTGAATTTCTCCTGCGCCGAGGCCGGCGTCGCGGCCAGCAGAGCCAGCGCGCTGGCCAGCAGCAATGATTTCAGCGGTGTCAGGTGTAGCATAGGATCCCTCGCAATGGTGTGGTTAATTTCCCAGCGTTTATAGCCATTGCTATGTTATATAGCACAAGCTATTTATAAATGAAAATAATTCTTATTTGCATGCGTGGGTAATAATGAGCCGGGAAACGAAAGCGCGAAAAGGGGAGGTAAGTCTGGCCCGGCGCCAACCGGGCGAAGATCAAGAGATATCGGCGACCGACTGGCGCGGGATCAGGCGGCCAGCCAGCGAGCGGCCCTCGGTGGCGAAGGTTGGCCGGTCGTCAATCAGGCTGCGAATACGCTGAATACAGTTATCCAGCAGCGCCTCCAGTGGCCAGGAGATGCAGGTCAGCGGCGGGTAGAGCAGCGAGGCGAGCGGGGAATCCTCAAGGCTCAGCAGGGAGACCTCCTGCGGGACGGCGATGGTGAATTCGCGCAGCAGACGCATCGCCTCTGCCGCGTAGCGGTCGCGTTTAACGATGATGACTGAGTATTTACTGAAGCTGTTAATTAAGGTCAGCAACGCCTGCTCGACGTCATCGTTGGCCGTCAGCACCAGTTGGCGGTTAAAAGGAATGGAGTAGTTCTGCAGGACGTTGCGGTAGCCTTCCAGCATCTGACGGCTGGCATCGTCGCTATCGCTGTCCACCAGCAGGGCGATGTTGCGGTGTCCCTTGCCAATCACATAGCGGCAGGCGCTTTCGGTGGCAAAGGCGAAGTCATAGCCCTGGCTGTTGCTCCCGGCGACGCCGAAGCGGTCAAAGGCGATAACGTTGCGCGGCGCGTCGGCGGCAACGGCGCCCAGCACTACCACCGCCACGCACTGGCGCTGCAGATCGTCGATTACCGCCGCCTGCTCTACCGGGTCGCTGACGTACTGGACCAGCAGGCTTTTATTCAGCCCTTTCAGCGCCTGAGAGAGCAGCGGCAGCAGACGTGCGCCGTGGCTTTCGTCCTGCGCGGAAATCACCAGACCAACGTGGCTGGATGTCTGACTGGCGAGGTTTTGCGCGGCAAAGCTCGGGCGATAGTTGAGTTCTTCAACGGCCCGCAGCACAGCTTCCCGGCTCTCTTCGCGTACGCCCCGGGTGCCGGTCAGCACGCGGGATACCGTCGCTCTTGAGACATTCGCTAATCTTGAAACATCATCAATCGTTGGCATGGCTTTTTCTGTCTGAACATTTTCGCCTAGCTTAACATACCTGCTGAAAAAAGTGTCTACCGCTGCCCTTGCGCGGCGCCGGGAAGCCGGGGCAGCCAGGCCGCGCCGCGCACGCCGCTGGCGTCGCCGAAACGGGCCGGTTTGATCTGCGTGCGGCAGGTGTCGGAGAAGATCCACGGCACGATGGCGGCAGGCAGATCGCGATAGATCTGGCTGACGTTGGACAGACCGCCGCCCAGCACAATCACCTGCGGGTCGAGAATATTGATCACCGACGCCAAGCTGCGGGCAAAGGCATCGATAAAGTGTCGCCAGTGGGCCAGCGCGCGCGGATCGCCGTTTTGCGCCGCGGCGACAATGGCTTCCGCACGGGCTTGTTCCCCATAGCGGCGGGCGAAGCCGGTACCGGAGAGAAAGCTTTCGATGCAGTTCGTTTTGCCGCAGTAGCAGGGCTGCGGCGGGCCATCGCGCTCAGGAGTATAGCCCGGCAGCGGATTATGCCCCCACTCCCCGGCGATAGCGTTGGGGCCGCTGAGCAGCTGTTGATGAACGGCGATCCCGCCGCCGCAGCCGGTACCGATAATCACCCCGAAGACGGTGGTAGCTCCGGCGCCGGCGCCATCCACCGCCTCCGAAAGGGTGAAGCAGTCGGCATCGTTTGCCATCCACACCGGCTGGCCAAGCTGCTGCATGATATCCCGGCGCAGATCGTGACCGTTGAGCACCAGGCAGTTGCAGTTTTTAATGCGTCCGCTTTGCGGATCGATAGCCCCGGGCAGGCCGATCCCCAGGGTGAACGGCTGCGGGCTGACCGCGCGAATATCGGCAATCAGGGTCAGCAGCTGACGCATAAAGGCGTCATAGCTCTCTTTGTGGGTCGGCCGGCGCAGGCGCTGGACGCATTCGCCCGCCGGGTCCAGCAGTACGGCTTCCATTTTGGTGCCGCCAATATCTATTCCAAGATGTAACATAGTGACCTCGGGGAATCAGGCCCGGCCAGCGCGTCTGGCCGGGCAAGGCGCTAGGCGTGAAGCGGCTGCGCACGGTAAATCGCAATCAGTTCGGCAATCAGCTCTTTCGCCAGAATGGATGTCATCAGGTGATCCTGAGCATGGACCATTACCAGCGTCATTTTGGTTTTTCCCTCGCCTTCGTCAGCTTCGATAAGCTGGGTCTGTACAAGGTGAGCTTCGCGGGAATAGTGCGCCGCTTCCTGCATTTTGGCGTCGGCGGTGGCGAAATCACCCGCTTTAGCGGCGTGCAGCGCTTCGTAGCACAGGCTACGTGACTGGCCGGCATTGATGATGATCCCCATCACCTGTTCTTCTAATTCCATGATTATCCTCTGAATCGTTAGCGTTAAGCGGTCTGCGCCGCGTTGTCAGCCTGGCCGACGGCGTTTTCACGCTCCTGGGCCAGCAGCTGTTTTTCGTAAGCTTTGAGAAATGGCAGGTACATCACCATGGCGGTAGCCATACAAATGAGGCACAGGATCACCGGGCTAAAGCTCCAGTTCGCCGCCCACGAGGCGCCGATAGGCGCCGGCGTTGTCCACGGCGTCATCGACACTACGCGGCTGACCAGGTCCAGCTTCAGCGCGAAGTACGCCAGGGTCGCGTTCACCATCGGCACCAGCACGAACGGCAGGAAAAACAGCGGGTTCATGATGATCGGCGCGCCGAACAGAATCGGTTCGTTGATGTTAAATACGCCCGGCACGACCCCCATCCGGCCGATCGTCCGCAGATGCACGGCCTTGCTGCGCAGCAGCATCAGCGCCAGCGGCAGGGTGGAGCCGACGCCGCCGATCAGCAGATAGTGATCCCAGAAGCCCTGGACATAGATGTGCGGGATAGCGGTGCCAGCGGCCATGGCCGCCTGATTGACCGACAGGTTGGCCATCCAGAACGGGTTCATGATCCCGGTGACGATCAGCGCGCCGTGGATCCCGGCGAACCACAGCACCTGACAGACCAGCACCGACAGCAGGATCGCCGGCAGCGTATCGGAAGCCGCGACCAGCGGCTTCACCAGCGACATGATCGCTTCCGGAATGATCATCCCCAGCTGGGCTTCGATAAACAGGTTCAGCGGATGCAGCGTCAGAATGATCGCCAGCACCGGGATCAGGATTTCAAACGAGCGCGCCACCCCGGCAGGCACTTCCGGCGGCAGGCGAATGGTGATGTTATGCCGTTTGAGGAAGGCGTACAGCTCGGTGGAATAGATGGCCACCAGAATGGCGGTAAAGATCCCCTGACCGGAGAAGTAGGCAGTAGAGATCTGGCCATCTTTCAGCGGCGCGGCTACCAGCAGAAACGACATCAGCGACAGCATCCCGGCGGTCAGCGAGTCCAGATGATGGTGTTTGGCGAGGCTGGCGGCGATCCCGACGGCGATAAACAGGGTCATCACCCCCATGCTGAAGTTGAACGGCAGCATCAGCGCATCGCGATGATCGAGCGAAAATTGCAGCCAGGCGCGGGCGAATCCCCAGGTGGTGTCGGGTGAGAAGGGGGGAAAGATAAACACCAGCAAAAACGAGCCGACGATCATAAAGGGCAGGGCAGTGATAAAGCCATCGCGGATCGAGGTGACATATTTTTGCTGGCCGATCGCGCCGGCCATAGGCGTGATCTGCCGTTCGATCACGTCGATCAGTTTAGCGTACAGAGAGCTCATGATCTTTCCTTAGTTCTTGTTTTCGATAAGGGAAAGGGCGAAATCAAGGACCGCGGCGCCTTTTTGCATGCCGTAGTCCATCATATTGATGGGTTCGACGCGGATACCGTATTTATCCGCCTGTTTTTGCAGGTCCTGCTGCATGTATTTCACCTGCGGCCCCAGCAGCACCACCTGATAATGGCCGACCTGTTCGGCGAACTCCGCTACGCCATAGGCGTTGATCTCTACCGGCAGGCCCCGCTGTTCGGCTTCCGCAATCATTTTTTTCATCAGCAGGCTGGTGGACATGCCTGCCGAACAACACAACATAATTTTTTTCATAATTACCGCTCCTGATGAGGTTGGATGAGCGGACTATAGTCAAAATGGATGCATTGCGGAAAGCGCTTTCCGTTTGTGGATTTATTAATTGTGACCATGATCACCTATGGCAGGCTTTCACTTTCCGGTGTTGTGGGCGATCATCCCGGCGAGACAACCATTCGCAAAGGTAGGAGTATGAACATTCAGTTAATGAATGTGGCCGTAGACATCATCGAGCAGCGGCTGGCGCCGCTGGCGAACGTTCTGACGCGCAACAACCACATTACGGCGATGCGCGATAGCTTTGCGCTGGCTATGCCCTTTGTGATCGTTGGCAGCCTGTTAGTTCCCATTTTGTTTCCGCCCGTTTCCATCGACGGCGCCTCGCGTTTCGGCCAGGTCTATTTGCTGCTGCGGCCAATCCTGCTGCCGACCTTTCAGCTAACCATTGGCCTGGTGGCGCTGATTGTTGCCTTCGGCGCCAGCGCCAGTCTCGCCAAGCAGTACCGTCTGCCGGAACGGCTCTGCGGTTTAACCGGGTGTCTGGCTTTTCTGCTGTTTATCGGCTTTCGCGAGACTGCGGTGAGCAATGTTTATCTCGGCGGTATGGGGATATTTACCGCTCTGATATCCAGCACCTATTCCATTGAGATTATTCGCTTTTTCTACAAAAAAGGCTGGTGCATTCGCTTGCCTGATGAAGTGCCGCTGATGACCCGCAATGGCTTTCAACTGCTGATCCCGCTGCTGGTGGTGATGCTGTCGATAAGCGTGATGAATGCCATACTGCTGCAGACCACCGGACGCATCGTACCGGAGTTGATCAGCGAAGCGGTGCGGCCGCTGGTGCTGGCGTCCGACACGCTGATGGCGGTACTTATCTCTTTATTTATCTGTAACTTACTCTGGTTTATCGGTATCCACGGCGCGCTGATCATCACCGGGATCATGAACCCCTTCTGGATGACCTATCTGTTTGAAAATCAGCAGGCGCTGGCGGCGGGTTCGCCAACGCTGCCGCATGTTTATCTGCAGGGGTTCTGGGATTTTTACCTGCTGATCGGCGGTATTGGCTCCACTTTGCCTCTGGTGCTGATGGCGATGCGCAGCCGCTCGCGGCAGCTGAAAAGCGTGGCCAAGATTGGCCTGCTGCCGTCGCTGTTTAATATCAACGAGCCGATACTGTTTGGTTTTCCGGTGATCATGAACCCGGTTTTTTTACTGCCGTTTCTCTTTGTTCCCCTGATAAACGCCTGTATCGCATGGTATTTAACTCAGCTGGGTATCCTCGACCGCGCGGTGGCGATGCTGCCATGGTCGATGCCTTCCCCGCTGGGGGCGGCATGGTCGGCGAACGGCAGCTGGAAAAATTTGTGCATGAGCCTGTTCGCGATGTTTAACGCCTGGATGCTCTATCGCCCCTTCTTCAAAGTGTACGAACGTCAGCTCGCGGAAACCGAACGCTGACCCCCTCGCCGTCGGCGGCTTATCCCCCGGCGGCACCTGCTCATCTGCTCCTCCTTCCGCTCCACTGCCGGCTCCCGGCGGCATTCTTGTAATTTTATGTGATCAGTCTCACGAATATATTCGCCGCAGAGCTAATTTTGTGAACCAGATAGGCAATTATGGAAATCGCTTTCCGTAAGTGGATGTACATTTCCGTTTTTGATCCGTAAATTTCCCCTCCGTTATCGGTTCGTGTTAACAAACATAACGTGGGAAAAAAATAATGATAAAGCTGAAACACTCAATACCTCTGGCTCTCCTCTCGCTGGCAGGGGCCAGCAGCCCGGCCTGCGCCGATCCGAAGTATGATTTTGCGCTGCATGGCTATATCCGCTCCGGGATCCTGGCGAACTCCGATGGCAACCGCGCGGACTCCGTCGGCCTGATGCCAGACGGTAAGTGGCGACTGGGCAACGAAGAAGACACCAAGATCGAACTGATCCCCACCGTGACGCTGACGGCGGACAGCGGCGTGGTGGCGAAAGTGCAGGCCAACCTCACTCACCAGTCGAAATGCACCTCCGACTGGAACTGTCAGGATGACGATGGCCATGACGTACAGTTTCGTGAAGGGTTCGCCGAGCTGAGCAATCTGGATTTTGCGCCGGAGATGACCTTCTGGGCCGGTAAGCGCTATAGCAGCTCCAACACCTCCAGCCATCAGTTCGACTGGGAGTACATTCAGTACAACGGCACCGGCGGCGGCTTCGACAACATGGATCTCGGCTTCGCCCGCTTCGACGCCGGGGTGTACGCCTTTTCACCCACCGATGAAACCAAAGCCTACCCGGTGGATAAGGGAGATCAGGGCTACCCGGATGACTATTCCCTCAACCTGTGGCTGAAAAAGATCGCGGGGACAGGCTTCGATCTGGAGCTGATCGGCCACCACATGAACCGTAACGAAAACCATCCGACTTCCGCCGAGAAGGGCTATGGCGTGACCGGTATTTATAACTTTGACGGCTTCTATGGTCTGACCGGAGGATACTCCCGCCTCGCATTGCAGTACGGGAAAGGGCTGGCGGCGGGTGACTCGCTGGGTAAAAATGGCTGGGGCTGGGCCAACCTGGAAAACACCCAGTCCTGGCGAGTGGTGCTGGATAGCGTGGCCTCGATGGGCGACCTGGAGATCTCGACCTTCGCTTTCTGGCAGAAAGATAAAAACTACCGCTGGTGGACAGAAGATGAAAATGGCTGGGGACGCTCGATGTGGGTCGCTGGTATCCGCCCTTATCATCAGATCACCCGCAACTTTGCCATGCAGTACGAGCTGGGCTACGAATACCTGGATGACAAAAACTACAAAGGAGTAAACGGCAAAGGCAAAGGCGGCCTGACCAAAGTCACCGTTGCGCCAACGCTGACCTTTGACTCCGGTTTCTGGGCGCGTCCGCAGCTGCGCTTCTTCGTCACCTACGCGAAGTGGGATAAAGGTGTCTCCGATGCATTAGACGGTAACTACAACTGGGATACCAATACCATCACCGCCGGCGGGTATTCCCGCAGTGGCTCTACCGACACCGTTAACTTCGGCGTACAGGCCGAGGTCTGGTTCTAAGGAGAGACAACGATGAAGCCGATGAAAAACCTGCTGCTGATGGGGCTGCTGTCCGCGCTGGCGTCCGGCGGGGCGCTGGCCGCCGAGCGCTCGCACTTTACGCACTTTATCACTCGCGACGGCGCCACCCTCAAGGACGGTGACAAGGTGTTTCGTTTCGCCGGGATCCACGCGCCGGAGCTACACCGCATTGAAGACGACGCCCGCGGCCCCTGTAGGGCAGATCCGCGCGGCTGGGGGCAATACTTTAAATGGCCAACGGCCCAGGAGCAGCAAAACTGGATCCAGGCGATGGTGCAAACCGGGGCGAAAGCCCAGCGCATCTACGTGCTGTCGGTGCAGCAGGAATTTGATAAGGCCTGCGGGCGTGAGACCCATATTCTGGCGCCGGAAACGGCGGACGGCATGCCGCGGCTGAATGAGAAAGCCATGCGGGTGTATGACAACATGATTGCCGAAGCGGATAAACAGGGATTGCGTCTGATCCTGCCGTTTATCGACCACTGGTGGTGGTGGGGCGGGCGCGAGCAGCTGGCGGCGTTCTATCATGAAAAAGCGGAAGACTTTTATCGGACCGATAGCAAGACCTTCAAAGCCTATCTGGATGTGATCCGCCAGGTCATCACCCGGACAAATACCGTCACCGGCCGCGCCTATTATGATGAAAAGGCGATCATGGCCTGGGAAACCGGTAACGAGCTGGAGGATACCAACGCCGATTTCCTGCATCAGACCGCGGCGTGGATTAAAAAGTGGGCCCCTCATCAGCTGGTGGTGGATGGCACCTATAAGAAAATCAATTCCTTTGCGTTGACCGACCCCAATGTGGATATCGTCAGCAATCACTATTACACCAATGCCGATAATAACCATCCCGGGCAGGTGACGCAGGATCTGCGCGCCGTCGGCGGGCAAAAAGTCTATCTCGTCGGCGAGTTTGGCCTGCTGCCGGCGGATCAACTGAACGCCATTATGCAGTCGATTGTTCACAGCGACGTCAACGGGGCGCAAGCCGCCGGCGGGCTTATCTGGGGCTTCCGCGGCCATCGTCACGACGGCGGCTTCTACTGGCATAAGGAGTCGACCGGGCACTACAGCTACCACCTGCCGGGGTTTGCCAAAGAAGGCGAAGCGAACCAGGAGCAGGCGGTGGTCGATCTGGTGCGCACCGCCGCGGCGCAGATGGCCGGGCAGCAGACGATGGCGCCGCTGCCGAAGCCGGAGGCGCCTTTGCTGCGCGAAACCACCTCGCCCTTCGCGATCAACTGGATGGGCGCTGCGGTAGGACGCAGCTACGATGTCGAACGCGCCGCCTCACCGACCGGGCCGTGGACGGTGGTGGGCCGGGATATCTCCGATGGCGTTAACGAATGGAATCCGGAAACCATGGTTCTGTTCCGCGACGATTATCGTCAGCTTCAGCTCGGGCACACGTATTACTACCGGGTGACGGCGAAAAACGAGAGTGGTCGTTCGGCCCCTTCCAATGTGATTAGCGTGCAGCATAGCGAGGAGAATCAGCCGCCGGTTGTCACGCTGGAACCGGCCCTAACCACCACGCAGGACCAGGGCGTCGAGCTTACGGCCAGCTGGCAGGACGATGGCCTGCCGTCGCGAGAGGTTAAGGTGGGCTGGCAGCACGCCGGCGATGGCCAGGTGCATTTCTGCCATGCCGATCGGGCTCAAACCCGGGCCTGGTTTACGACGCCAGGCACCTATGCGCTGACGTTCACGGCGGACGATGGGCTGCTGAAAAGCAGCAAAACCGTGACCGTGACGGTAGGCGAGGCGACGGGGAAAGCGCCAGCGGATTTTTGTCGTTATCACGGCGAGGTTTATGGCGTGGCTGAGGGGCGGCTGACGGTGATGAAGAGTGATAAAGACGCGCTGACAGTTGGTGAGGACGGCTTCCTCGGCCCATTTGCCAACGAGGGGGATAAGGTCAGCTGGCAGGTGCAGGCGCCGTGGAGCGGTCAGTTCCTGCTCAATGTAACCTTCAACGGCAAATGGGGCGGTAAGCAGAACTCGTTTGTCGTCAACGGGGGCGCTCCGCAGGCGGTGGCCTTCCCGCAGACGGATGAGCAGGGCCAGCAGCTGCGGATACCGGTGACGCTTAAAGCCGGGAGCAATCAGATTGACTTCGGCCGCTTCGCCGGCGACTGGGGCTATATGTTCATTAAATCGATCGAAGTGGTCGCTGAGTAGTACGTTCAGGCTGCGCCAGACGGGCGCAGCCTTTTTTTCGAAGGAGAGGTTATGCAGCAGTATCAGTTTCCGCAAGGGTTCCTGTGGGGGGCGGCGGCGTCCGGCCCGCAAACGGAAGGGGTCACCAATAAGCGCCATCGTTCCATCTGGGACAGTTGGTTTGCCGAACAGCCGGAGCGATTTTATCAGCAGGTAGGGCCGCAGACCGTGTGTGATACTTATCATCAGTATCCGCAGGACGTGGCGCTGATGAAACAGACCGGCTTCAACTCATTTCGTACCTCGATACAGTGGTCACGACTGATCGCTGATTTGGAAACCGGCGCGCCGGACCCGGACGCGGTGCGTTTTTATCACGCCTATCTGGATGAGATGATCGCCAACGGCATTGAGCCGATGATCAATCTCTACCACTTTGATATGCCGGAAGCGCTGCAGAAACAGTACGGCGGCTTTGAATCGGCGCACGTAGCCGAGCTGTTTGCCCGCTTTGCCCGCACCGCCTTTAGCCTGTTTGGCCATAAGGTTAAATACTGGATAACCTTCAACGAGCCGATTGTGCCGGTTGAGGGAGGCTACCTGTACGACTTCCACTATCCATGTAAGAAAGATGGCCGGCTGGCGGCGCAGGTGGCGTTTAACATTATGCTGGCGCACGCCAAAGCGGTAACGGCTTATCGTGAACTGGCGCTGGCGGGCGAGATCGGCGTGGTGCTCAACCTGACCCCGAGCTATACCCTCACCGACAGCGACGCGGATAAAAAAGCCGCCGGGTATGCCGACCTGTTTTTTAACCGCAGCTTCCTTGACCCGCTGGTAAAACATGAATTCCCCAAAGCGCTGTGCGAGATCCTTGCCGCCCACGACTGCCTGCCGACGACCAGCAAAGACGACGCGGCGTTGATCCTCAGCGCGGATATCGATTTTCTTGGGGTAAACTATTATGTGCCGCGGCGGGTAAAAGCGCGTGAGAGCGAATATGACCTCGATTATTTCACCCCGGAATACTATTTCGAAAACGCGGTGAACCCGCAGGGCCGCTTTAATCCTTATCGTGATAACAACGAGATCCTGCCGCAGGCGATCTATGACATTGCCGCCAATATTCGCGATAACTACGGCAATATTAAGTGGTATCTCGCGGAAATCGGCATCGCGATGGATCGACAATCAGAGGGCGAGCCCGGGGCGGACGGGGTGATAGACGATACTTTCCGCATCCAGCTGATGGAGGAGCATCTGGTGCAGCTGCATCGGGCGATAGCCGACGGCGCGAACTGCTTTGGCGTGCACCAGTGGACGTTTATCGACAACTGGTCGTGGATCAATGCCTTCAAACGGCGCTACGGCTTCTGGCGACTGGATCTGGAGACCGGCGAGCGACAGATAAAACGCAATGCGCTGTGGTTTGCCGAACTGGCGACCAGCAACGGTTTTACCAGCGATAAATAGCGCGCTGCGCCAGCGCTCCCTCTCACCGGCGCGGAAAGGGGGAGCGCGCGAGGTTACACCAGTTCGTCTTTATTAATACCCAGCCGCTTCATGCGTGACAGGAGCGTGGTGCGCTTGAGCCCCAGCCGCTGGGCGGCGCCTTTCGGCCCGGCCACCACGCCGTTGCTCTCCTTCAGCACCCGGACGATCAGCTGATATTCATCCTCACCTTCCTCAGGCAGGACCGCCGGCGTCCGCGGGGCTTCCACGATATCCCGCTCCGGCAGGGAGAGCTGCAGTACGTTGCCGCGGGTGAGCAATACCGCCCGTTCGATAACGTTTTCCAGCTCGCGCACGTTGCCCGGCCACTCCATACGCGTCAGAGTGCGCAGGGTTTCCGCCGGAATGCTGTCGATATTGCGCCCCATGCGGCGGGCGATTTTAAAGGTAAACGCCTTCACCAGCAGCGGAATATCGTCGGGACGTTCGCGCAGCGGCGGCAGGTGGATCGGGAACACGTTGAGCCGGTAGTAGAGATCGCTGCGGAATTCCCTGTCGATAACCATCTGCTTGAGATCGCGGTTGGTGGCGGCGATCAATCGAACGTCGGTCTGAATCAGCTTGTTGCTCCCCAGACGTTCGAACTCCTGCTCCTGGAGGACGCGCAGCAGTTTGGGCTGCAGTTCCAGCGGCATATCGCCCACTTCATCGAGGAACAGGGAGCTTTTGTCCGCCAGTTCGAAGCGGCCGATACGCTGGGCGCTGGCCCCGGTGAACGCGCCGCGTTCGTGGCCGAACAGATCGCTCTCCAGCAGCCCGGCGGGCATCGCCGCGCAGTTCATCTTCACCATCCGCCGACCGTTGCGTCCGCTGAGGTTGTGGATAGCGCGGGCGATAAGCTCTTTGCCGGTGCCGGTTTCGCCGAGGATCAGCACGGTGCTGTCGCTGTGCGCCACCATCTCTACCTGCTTGAGCACATTGTTCATCGCCTCGCTGCGGCCGATAATCTCCCCGAATTCGCTCTCGACATTATTGAGCTGCTCGGTGAGGGCGAGGTTCTCATCCACCAGCCGCTCTTTCAGGCGCTGAATTTCGCGGTAGGCGAGGGCGTTATCGATAGCGATCGACACCCGCTCGGCGATCTGCCGCAGCAGCTTGAGATTGGTGGTGGTGAAGACCTGTTCGTCGCACTGCGCCAGCTTAAGCACCCCGAGCAGGGTATTGCCGGACATCAGCGGCAGCAGGCACAGGGTCTGGATCTTATTGCCCCACATCTCGAAGAGCATTTTCTCATACGGCGCGAGAGTGTCATGCTCGTGCAGATTAAGCAGCAGCATCTCTTTGCTTTTGAACACGCGCTCGGTGAGAGTGCCGGCTTCATCCACCTCGCTCTGGTCGTGAACCGGGTGGCTGGCGTCAAGATAATGCGTGGAATAGATGTTGAGCTTCCCCTTGCGGTCGCTGCGCAGCACCACGCTGATGGCGTCGATCCGGAAGTAGCGATGGATCTCTTTCGCCACCTCGCTGACCAGCTCGTCGATATCCAGTCGCGAGAGCACCGCGTTGGTGATCGCCACCAGGATGCGAAAGTTGTCGCGCTCGTGGCACAGCAGATCGTAATCGACGTTATTGCTGACCCGGTTCTGAATCTGTTCGGTGACGACGGCGACGATCTGCGCGAAGGTATGCAGCCGCTGGAACTCTTTCTCGCTCCACGGCCGGTTGTCACGGCGGAGGAATTCGCAGCCGCCGAAGATCCGCCCGTCCGCCGCCAGCGGCAGCAGCGAGTAGTAACCGAACGGACGATACAGTCCGCTGCGGATAAGCTGCGGCCAGGTGTCGGCAAAGGTTTCATGATCGCAATGCAGGGCATCCGGCCGGGAGAGTAAGCGACGCACCGGACCGTGGGCCAGGACGGTTTCATCCTCGTAGCTTACCGGATGGCCGGCCTCATCGCAGGCGTACCTGGCCGCGCGGTGATTACCCGCGTTCCACAGGATGATGGCCGCCTCATCGGCCAGCGCGGACTGTTGCACCAGACGGGTCAGGGTTTCGCTTAGCGCGGCCAGATCGGGCTGCTGTAATAAAAGCCGGGTGATATCGAACAGCCCCTGCTGGCCGAGATCGCTCATCGGTGTATACGACATTGCTTACGTCCAAAACTCGCCGACAACGCGGCGCATAAGAAAATGATGGTACAAATAATAGTATGTTAATAAAGCGGTTATTGCCGCTTTAACCCATCCATGGGCGCCCGCTGGTTTGGGCAAAATAATTACGCTGGCTTTTTCCCGGCTCGCGCTGCGCTTAGCCGGGCTACATGTGCGCGCAGTTTTGTAGCCCGGAAAAGGCGCCAGCCGCTATCCGGGACCCGACGCCGTCGTTAACAAATTCTCGGCAGCGGTTCGGCGTGGGGAAGATCGAGCGTCCGCTTCACGCCGTACAGCCCAACGGAACGTACGCCCGGGCGGACGACCACTTCGCCGATTATCGCCGCATCGCGTCCTAACGCGTGAGACCGCAAATGCGCCAGCACGTTTTCCGCCTCGTCGCGGGCGACGGCGAGCACCAGCTTGCCTTCATTGGCGAAGTTCAGGGCGTCCAGACCAAGCAGCTCGCAGACGCCGCGCACCGTGTCGTTGACCGGCAGCGTTGCCTCCTGCAGTTCGATGCCGCAGCCGCTGGCGGCGGCGAACTCATGGGCGACCGCGTTAACCCCGCCGCGGGTGGCGTCGCGCAGGGCTTTCACTCCGCTCAGCGGGCGCAGGGTCTGGATAAGCGGCGTCAGCACCGCGCAGTCGCTGGACAGCGCGCCGTCCAGCCCCATCTGCTCGCGCAGGTTAAGGATGGTGGCGCCATGATCCCCCAGCGTGCCGCTGACCAGCAGCACATCACCGGCGCTAATCTGCTGCGTCCCCCAGTGAACGTCCGCCGGGATGGCGCCGATGCCGGCGGTGTTAATAAACAGCTTATCCGCCGCGCCGCGCGGCACCACTTTAGTGTCGCCGGTGACGATGGCGATCCCTGCCGCCCGGGCGGTGTCGGCCATGCTGGCGACCACCGCTTCCAGGGTGGCCATCTCCAGCCCCTCTTCGAGAATAAAGCCGCAGGAAAGATAGCGCGGGATGGCGCCGCTGACCGCCACATCGTTGGCGGTACCGCAGACGGCAAGCTTGCCGATATTGCCGCCGGGAAAGAACAGCGGGTCAATCACGTAGCTGTCGGTGGAGAAGGCGAGGCGGTCCCCCTGGGCGGCGAGCGCCGCCAGATCGAGGCGCGCCTGATCCTCCTGCTCCGCCAGCCAGGGGTTGGCGAAGGCCTGCATAAACAGGTCGCCGATCAGCTGCTGCATTGCCTGTCCCCCGCTACCGTGGGCTAACTGGACGCTTTTCATACTTCATTCTCCTGACTGCGATATTGATACCAGGCGGCGCAGGCCCCTTCAGAGGAGACCATTAGCGCGCCAAAGGCGCTTTGCGGATTGCAGGTGCTGGCGAAGAGCGGGCACTGGTGCGGTTTACAGCGGCCGGTCAGCACCTCGCCGCAGCGGGCGCGCGGGTCGTCGCACACGCGCTGCGGCGCCGGGCGAAAATGCGCCTCGGCATCGAAGCGCTGATAGGCTGGCGTAAGCTGCACGCCGGAGTCGCTGATGACCCCCAGGCCGCGCCATTCGCTGTCGCCATCCAGGCGGAAGACGTCGGCCATCGCCGCCTGCGCCAGCGGGTTGCCCTCATCCGGCACCACGCGACGGTACTGATTTTCCACATCGCTGCGCTGCGCTATTGTCTGCTCAACCAGCATCACCGCGCCTTGCAGTAGATCAAGCGGTTCGAAACCGGCGACCACTAAAGGACGGTGATAGTCGCTGGCGATAAAGCCGTAGGCCTCGGTGCCGATCACCATACTGACGTGGCCCGGGGCGAGAAAGGCGTCGATTCCGTTCTCCGGCTGGTCCAGCAGGCTGCGCAGGGTCGGCAGCAGGGTGATGTGCTGGCAGAAAAAGTAGAAGTTATCGACGTTGCGCTCTCGCGCCTGACGCAGGGTCAGGGCGGTAGCGGGCATGGTGGTTTCGAAACCAAGACCAAAAAAGACCACCTCGCGCTGCGGATTTTGCTGCGCCAGCCGCAGAGCGTCCATCGGCGAGTAAACGATGCGGACATCGGCGCCGCGGGCTTTCGCCTGCAGAAGCGAGCCGTTTTTACCCGGCACGCGCATGGCGTCGCCGAAGGTGCAGAAGATCACTCCCGGGCGGCTGGCAATCTCAATGCAGGCGTCGATGCGCCCCATCGGCAGGACGCACACCGGGCAGCCGGGCCCATGAATAAATTCGATGTTCTCCGGCAACAGCTGGTCGAGCCCGAATTTAAAAATGGCATGGGTATGGCCGCCGCAGACCTCCATGATGCGCAGCGGTCGCGCGGCGGTGTGCGGCAGCAGACGAGCACGCTGCTGAAGATGGGCCACCAGCTGCATCACCTGTTCGGGGGCGCGGTATTCATCTACGTAACGCATTATCGCTCCTCGCCGTACAGCAGCGCGCCGACGTCCGGCTCCACGTCAAACATATTTTGCAGCGCCTCGAGGGTGTCGCGGGCTTCGGCTTTATTAATGACGCTCATGGCGAAGCCGACGTGCACCAGCACCCACTGGCCGAGCCGCGGCTGGCCCTGCTCATCTACGGCGCCGACCAGCGTCAGGTCGACGTCGCGCTGAATACCGCAAACTTCCACCTTCGCCAGCACGCCGTCGATGGCGCAAATTTGTCCCGGAATGCCTATGCACATCGCTGCGTCTCCAGCCAGGTGAGCCACTGCTCCATGCCTTCGCCGCTGGTGGCGGAGACAAGAATAATTTCAATATGCGGATTGACCTCGCGGGCGCAGGCCAGGCACCGCTCAACGTCGAAATTGAGATACGGCAGCAGGTCGACTTTGTTGAGCAGCATCAGGCTGGCGGCGGCGAACATATGCGGATACTTCAGCGGTTTGTCTTCGCCTTCGGTGACCGACAGCACCGCCACCTTATGGCGCTCGCCGAGATCAAAGCTGGCCGGGCAGACCAGGTTGCCGACGTTTTCGATAAACAGAATGCCGCGGTCAGCCAGCGGCAGGCGCGGGGCGGCGTCGGCGATCATCTGGGCGTCGAGATGGCAGCCTTTCCCGGTATTGACCTGAATCGCCGGGGTGCCGGTGGCGCGAATGCGGGCGGCGTCATTGACCGTTTGCTGATCGCCTTCAATCACCGCGCAGTCGGCGCGTCCTTTCAGCCGGGTGAGGGTTTCGGTGAGCAGGGTGGTTTTGCCGGAGCCGGGGCTGGAAACCAGATTCAGCACCAGCTGCTGTTTTGCTGCGAAGCGTGCGCGGTTGCGTGCCGCCAGGCGGTTGTTTTTATCCAGCACGTCGATCTCCACTTCCAGCATCCGCCGCTGGCTCTGCCCCGGGGCGTGGGTACCCGCTTCGCCGTGGCCGTAATGCAGGTCGCCCTCTGGCGTGCGGGTGGGGGCGAAGTGGTCGATTTTGACACCGGTGATGGTCATCGTCTGGCGTGGGGCGGGCGCGAAGGGGGCGCTGCGGAACGCGGAATGCGGGTTTCGTTCGTCTCCTTCAATATAGAGGTTGCCTTCGCCACAGCCGCATGTTGTACACATAATTTACTCCAATTCTAAACGCTGAATCTGTAAGCCGTCATCCGCCACGATCTGCAGCTGGTCGTTATTGCAGTGCGGGCAGCGGCGAACGTGCTGCGAGACAAGATGGACGTACTGCTGACAGCGATCGCACCAGCATTCAGCCTGTTGTTCGGTGATATGCAGTTCGCACCCCTCCGCCAGCGTGCCGCGGCAGACCAGCTCAAAGCAGAAGGTCAGGGCGCTGGCTTCCACGCAGGAAAATGCGCCGACCTTAAGCCACACGCCGGTAACCCGCCGCGCGCCGGCCTGCTGCGCCTGTTGTTCAATAATTTCCAGCGCCCGCTGGCTGAGGGTGATTTCGTGCATAGTCGCCTCCGTATCGCGATGCGCCTTCTATGCAATAACGATGCCAGAATGAAATCGTCGTGGCAGTCAATGTCGATGTCGACGCCCCGGGGCTGTCATCGACATGTCGCATCGGCAGAGGTCGATAAAAAACATAGTTAAATCAATTAAATAAAACCTGGCATGAAAAATGCTTAGAGGGTGCATCTCATGCTACGGAGAAACCGATATGACTATTTGGGAAATAAGTGAAAAGGCGGATTACATCGCCGACCGTCACCGGCAGCAGCAGGAGCAGTGGCACATCTACTGTAACTCGCTGGTTCAGGGGATCACCTTGTCGAAGGCCCGCCTGCATCACGCGATGAGCTGCGCGCCGGACAAAGAGCTGTGCTTCGTGCTGTTCGGCCATTTTCAGGTGTTCGTCGCCCTCGCGGAAGGCTTCAACAGCCACACCATCGAGTACTACGTCGAAAACAAAAACGGCGGTGATAAGTATCTGATTGCTCAGGCCACCCTCGCAATGGATGGCACGGTGGACGGCCGCATCAGCAACCGCTCCCGCGACCAGGTGCTGGAGCACTATCTGGCGATTATCGCCACCGTCTATGACCGTCTGTATGACGCCATGGAACAAGACCAACCGGTGGATTTAAGCCATCTGGCGCTGACCCACTGATCGTAAGGTGTCGACACGTGTCGAAAATGACACCTGCGCAACCTGATTTCGTCAAAAATGACTTTCACCCGAGGATGACCCGGTGAACCGTTTTGTAATTGCTGACTCCACTGTCTGTATCGGCTGCCGCACCTGCGAAGCCGCCTGCTCTGAGACGCATCGCCAGCACGGCCTGCAGGCTATGCCGCGGCTGCAGGTGATGCGTAATGAAAAAGAATCGGCACCGCAGATGTGCCACCACTGTGAAGATGCTCCCTGCGCCACCGTCTGCCCGGTTAACGCCATCCAGCGCGTCGATGGCGCGGTCCAGCTCAACGAGAGCCTGTGCGTAAGCTGCAAACTGTGCGGCATTGCCTGCCCGTTCGGCGCCATTGAATTTTCCGGCAGCCGCCCGCTGGATATCCCGGCGAATGCCAATACCCGGCTGGCGCCCCCCGCGCCGCCGGCGCCGGCGCGCGTCAGCTCGCTGCTCGACTGGGTACCGGGCGTGCGCGCTATTGCCGTGAAATGCGACCTCTGCCACTTCGATGACCAGGGCCCGGCCTGCGTGCGGACCTGTCCGACCAACGCGCTGATGCTGGTGGATAGCCGTGATATCGCCCAGGCCAGCAAGCGTAAACGCCAGCTGACCTTTAATACCGACCTTGGCGACTTGTCGCTGTTCCAGGCGCAACAGGGGGAGAGGGAATGAGTGTAATTGGATTAGTGAATCAGGCGGTGGCGTGGTATGCCGCCAGCGCCGTACTGGCCTTTCTGTTTGCCATGCGCAAACCGCTCAGCGGCGCCATTGCCGGGATCGGCGGCGCGGTGGCCAGCGCCATGCTGGTGGTCGCCGGCGGCGCCGCGCTGCTGATGCCGGAGCGGATCCACGGCGGCATGCTGCAGTTTCTCCACCTGACGATACGGGTGGGGGGCGTCAACGCGCTGTGGCTGCTGGCCATCGGCCTGTCGGCGCTGCCGGTGTCATTGTTCAATATTAGCTGGCATCGCCACCCGCAGGTGAAGGCCAACGGCCCGCTGGTCAACCTGCTGCTGGCCGCCGCGACCTGCGCGGTGGTGGTGACCAATATCGGTTCACTGGTGGTGATGGCGGAGATCATGGCGCTCTGCGCGGCGTTTCTCACCGGCTGCGCCGCCTCCGGTAAGCTGTGGTTTGCGCTGGGGCGTCTCGGTACTTTGCTGATGGCCTGGACCTGCTGGCTGGTGTGGTCAACCTACGGCACCCTCGAGCTGGCGCAGATCAACCTTCAGGCGGTGGATATGATGCAGAACCCGCTGCTCTGGCTGCCGGGTCTGGTGGGGTTCGCCCTGCTGGCCGGGGCGATCCCGCTGCACGGCTGGGCGCCGCAGGCCCACGCCGGGGCCAGCGCGCCGGCCGCCGCGCTGTTTTCCACGGTAGTGATGAAAGTCGGTCTGTACGGCATGCTGACCGTTTCGCTGGCCGGCGGCGTGCCGCCGCTGTGGTGGGGCGTGATGCTGCTGGCGCTGGGGATGATCACCGCCTTTATCGGCGGACTGTATGCGCTGATGGAGCATAACATTCAGCGCCTGCTGGCCTATCACACCCTGGAGAATATCGGCATTATCCTGCTGGGGCTGGGCGCCTTCGTCACCGGCGTGGCGACCCGCAACAGCACGCTGATGGTGCTGGGCTTTATCGGCGGCATGTATCACCTGATTAACCACAGCCTGTTCAAAACCACGCTGTTCCTCGGTGCCGGAGCGGTGTGGTTCCGCACCGGTCATCGCGATATCGAGAAGCTGGGCGGCATCGGTAAAAAAATGCCGCTGATCTCCCTCGCCATGCTGGTGGGGCTGATGGCAATGGCTGCCCTGCCGCCGCTGAACGGCTTCGCCGGCGAGTGGGTTATCTATCAATCCTTCTTCAAAATGAGCACTGGCGACCTGTTTATCGGCCGTCTGCTGGGGCCGCTACTGGCCGTTGGCCTGGCGATCACTGGCGCACTGGCGGTGATGTGTATGGCGAAAGTCTACGGCGTGACCTTCCTCGGCGCGCCGCGGACGAAAGAGGCGGAAAACGCTACCTGCGCCCCCTGGCTGATGACCCTGAGCGTGGTGCTGGCGGCGGTTTTCTGCCTCGTTGGCGGCATCGCCGCGCCGTGGCTGCTGCCGCTGGTGAGCGGCGCCTTCCCGGTGCAGGCTCAGGTATCGAGCGTGGTGTCGCAGCCGATGATCGCGCTGCTGCTTATTGCCTGCCCGCTGCTGCCGTTCCTGCTGATGATCTTCTTTAAAGGCGATCGCCTGGCGGCGCGCTCGCGCGGCGCGGCGTGGGTCTGCGGTTACGACCACGAGCAGTCGATGGTGGTAACGGCCCACGGCTTTGCCATGCCGGTGAAAGAGGCCTTTGCGCCGTTGCTGAAGCTGCGTCTCTGGCTGAACCCGGTGCGTCTGGTGCCGGGCTGGCAATCGGCCTCGGCGCCGGCGCTGCTACGCGGGATCGCGCTGGTTGAGCTGGCGGTGCTGGTGGTGATTGTCATTTCGCGAGGAGCCTGAGAATGAGTCTGTTAATTGCATTGCTACAGGCGCTGGTGCTGTTTGCCGTCGCGCCGCTGTTGTCCGGGATCGTTCGCGTCGCCCGCGCGCGGCTGCATAACCGCCGTGGACCGGGGGTACTGCAGGAGTATCGCGATATCCTGAAACTGCTGGGCCGCCAGAGCGTCGGTCCTGACGCCTCGGGCTGGGTGTTTCGCCTGACGCCGTACGTCATGGTGGGCGTGATGCTGACCATCGCCACCGCGCTGCCGGTGGTGACGGTAGACTCCCCGCTGCCGGTGCTGGGAGATCTCATCACCCTGATCTACCTGTTCGCCATCGCCCGTTTCTTCTTTGCCATTTCCGGTCTGGACACCGGCAGCCCGTTTACCGCGCTGGGCAGCAGTCGCGAAGCGATGCTCGGCGTGCTGGTGGAGCCGATCCTGCTGTTGGGCCTGTGGGTGGCGGCACAGGTCGCCGGCTCGACCCATATCAGCGCCATCACCGATACCCTTTACCACTGGCCGGCGGCGCGCAGCATTCCACTGATTCTGGCGTTATGCGCCTGCGCCTTCGCCACCTTTATCGAGATGGGCAAACTGCCGTTCGATCTGGCGGAAGCGGAGCAGGAGCTGCAGGAAGGGCCGCTGTCGGAATACAGCGGCAGCGGCTTTGGCATCCTGAAGTGGGGCATCAGCCTCAAACAGCTGGTGGTGCTGCAGATGTTTGTCGGGGTCTTCTTTCCGTGGGGCCAGATGACCAGCTTCAGCGTCGGCGGCCTGCTGCTGGCGCTGGTGGTTGCCATCGTTAAGCTGGTGGTTGGGGTGCTAATTATCGCGCTGTTTGAAAACAGCATGGCGCGTCTGCGTTTTTGTGCCACCTCCCGCGTCACCTGGGCCGGGTTTGGTTTCGCCTTTTTAGCTTTCGTCTCCTTGCTGGTGGCGTGATTAAGAGAGTTTGAGCATGTCTGAAGAAAAAATCGGTCAACACTACCTTGCGGCGCTGCACCAGGCCTTTCCCGGCGTGGTGCTGGACGAAGCCTGGCAGACCAAAGACCAGTTAACCATCACCGTGAAGGTCAACTACCTGCCGGAAGTGGTGGAGTTTCTCTACTACCAGCAGGGCGGCTGGCTGTCGGTGCTGTTCGGCAACGATGAACGTAAGCTCAACGGCCACTACGCGGTCTATTACGTGCTGTCGATGGAGCAGGGCACCAAATGCTGGATCACCGTGCGCGTGGAAGTGGACGCCAACAAACCGGAATACCCGTCGGTGACGCCGCGCGTCCCGGCGGCGGTATGGGGCGAGCGCGAAGTGCGCGATATGTACGGCCTGGTGCCGGTCGGCCTGCCGGACGAACGCCGGCTGGTGCTGCCGGACGACTGGCCGGACGAACTCTATCCGCTGCGCAAAGACAGCATGGATTATCGCCAGCGTCCGGCGCCGACCACCGACGCCGAAACCTACGAGTTTATTAACGAGCTCGGCAGCAAGAAAAACAACGTGGTGCCGATCGGCCCGCTGCACGTCACCTCTGATGAACCTGGCCACTTCCGCCTGTTCGTTGACGGCGAGAACATTATCGACGCCGACTACCGCCTGTTCTACGTCCATCGCGGGATGGAAAAGCTGGCGGAAACCCGCATGGGTTATAACGAAGTGACCTTCCTGTCGGACCGGGTGTGCGGCATCTGCGGCTTCGCCCACAGCACCGCTTACACCACCTCGGTGGAGAACGCGATGGGCATCGTGGTGCCGGAGCGGGCGCAGATGATCCGCGCCATTCTGCTGGAGGTGGAACGCCTGCACTCGCACCTGCTGAACCTCGGTCTGGCCTGCCACTTTACCGGCTTTGACTCCGGCTTTATGCAGTTCTTCCGCGTGCGCGAAACCTCGATGAAGATGGCAGAGATCCTTACCGGCGCGCGTAAAACCTACGGCCTGAACCTGATCGGCGGGATCCGCCGCGACCTGCTGAAAGAGGACATGATCCAGACCCGTCAGCTGGCGCAGCAGATGCGGCGCGACGTGCAGGAGCTGGTGGATATGCTGCTCAGCACGCCGAATATGGAACAGCGTACCGTCGGTATTGGCCGTCTGGACCCGGAAATCGCCCGCGACTTCAGCAACGTAGGCCCGATGGTGCGCGCCAGCGGCCACGCCCGCGACACCCGCGCCGACCACCCGTTTGTCGGTTACGGCCTGCTGCCGATGGAAGTCCACAGCGAGCAGGGCTGCGACGTGATATCTCGCCTCAAGGTGCGGATCAACGAGGTTTACACCGCGCTGAATATGATTGATTTCGGTCTCGATAACCTGCCGGGCGGCCCGCTGATGGTGGAGGGGTTCACCTATATTCCGCACCGCTTCGCGCTGGGCTTCTCCGAGGCGCCGCGCGGCGACGATATCCACTGGAGCATGACCGGCGACAACCAGAAACTGTACCGCTGGCGCTGCCGGGCGGCGACTTACGCCAACTGGCCGACCCTGCGCTATATGCTGCGCGGCAACACCGTTTCCGATGCGCCGCTGATCATCGGCAGCCTCGACCCGTGCTACTCCTGTACTGACCGCATGACCGTGGTCGATGTACGCAAGAAGAAGAGCAAAGTGGTGCCATACAAAGAGCTGGAGCGCTACAGCATCGAGCGTAAAAACTCGCCGCTGAAATAAGGAATCGCCATGTTTACCTTTATTAAAAAAGTTATTAAGACCGGCACCGCGACGCACGCCTACCCGCTGGAGCCGATGCCGGTGGACAAAAACTTTCGCGGCAAGCCGGAGCATACGCCACAGCAGTGTATCGGCTGCGCGGCCTGCGTGAACGCCTGCCCGTCGAACGCCCTGACGGTCGAGATCGATCTGGCCACTAACCAGCTGGCGTGGCAGTTTAACCTCGGGCGCTGCATCTTCTGCGGTCGCTGTGAAGAGGTGTGCCCGACGGCGGCGATTAAGCTGTCGCCGGAGTATGAGCTGGCGGTGTGGAAGAAAGAGGATTTCCTCCAGCAGTCGCGCTTCGCTATCTGCCACTGCCGGGAGTGCCAGCGTCCGTTCGCGGTGCAGAAGGAGATCGACTACGCCATTGCGCTGCTCAAGCATAACGGCGATACCCGCGCCGAGCTGCACCGCGAAAGCTTCGAAACCTGCCCGGAATGCAAGCGCCAGAAATGCCTGGTGCCGTCCGATCGTATTGAACTGACCCGCCATATGAGGGAGGCCAGCTGATGAGTACTTTACTTGGCCCGCGCGATGAAAACGGCATTCCCGTGCCGATGACGGTGGATGAATCCATCGCCAGCATGAAGGCCTCGCTACTGAAGAAGATTAAACGTTCGGCCTACGTCTACCGCGTCGACTGTGGCGGCTGCAACGGCTGCGAAATCGAAATTTTCGCCACCCTTTCGCCGCTGTTCGACGCTGAACGCTTCGGGATTAAGGTGGTGCCTTCGCCGCGCCATGCCGATATTCTGTTGTTTACCGGGGCAGTGACTCGCGCGATGCGCTCCCCGGCGCTGCGCGCCTGGCAGTCGGCGCCGGATCCGAAGATCTGTATCTCCTACGGCGCCTGCGGCAACAGCGGCGGCATCTTCCACGACCTGTACTGCGTCTGGGGCGGTACCGATAAAATCGTACCGGTCGACGTCTATATTCCGGGCTGCCCGCCGACGCCAGCCGCCACGCTGTACGGCTTCGCCATGGCGCTTGGCCTGCTGGAGCAGAAAATTCATGCCCGTCTGCCGGGTGAGCTCGACGAACAGCCGACCGAGCTGCTGCATGCAGATATGGTGCAGCCTCTGCGGGTGCGCATCGATCGCGAAGCGCGGCGTCTGGCGGGCTACCGCTATGGACGGCAGATTGCCGATGACTATATGCGTCTGCTTGGCCAGGGCGACAGCCAGGTGCTGCGCTGGCTGGAGGCGGAGAAAGATCCGCGTCTGACCGAGATCGTCACCCATCTCAACCAGGTGGTCGAGGGGGCGCGTATCCGATGAGCGAGACGGTGGTGTTCAGTCAGCTGAGCCGTAAATTTATTGATGAGAACGACGCCACGCCGGATCAGGCGCAGCAGGTGGTCTATTACAGCCTGGCGATTGGCCACCACCTCGGCGTCATCGACTGTCTGGAGGCGGCGCTGAGCTGCCCGTGGGACGCGTATCTGGCATGGATCGCCACCCTTGAGGCCGGAAGCGCCGCGCGGCGCAAAATGGAGGGCGTGCCGAAGTATGGCGAAATCGTCATCGACAGCAGTCATGTGGCGATGCTGGCCAACGCCTTTGATAAAGCGCAGTCCGCGCAGACCCCGCAGCAGCAGGCGTGGAGCAAAACCCTGCTCAGCATGCTGCATGATATTCACCAGGAGAGCGCCATCTACCTGATGGTGAGGAGATTACGTGACTGACGTTTTACTCTGTGTCGGCAACAGCATGATGGGCGACGACGGCGCCGGCCCGCTGCTGGCGGAGATGTGCGCGGCTAACCCGGCCGGCCAGTGGGTGGTCATCGACGGCGGCAGCGCGCCGGAAAACGACATCGTGGCGATCCGCGAATTACGCCCCGAACGCCTGCTGATTGTCGATGCCACCGATATGGGCCTAAACCCCGGCGACATTCGCATCATCGATCCCGACGACATCGCCGAGATGTTTATGATGACCACCCATAACATGCCGCTCAACTATCTGGTCGATCAGCTGAAAGAAGACGTCGGCGAGGTGATTTTCCTCGGCATTCAGCCGGATATCGTCGGTTTTTATTATCCGATGACCCAGCCGGTGAAAGAGGCCGTTGCCCGGGTGTATCAGCAGCTGGCAGGCTGGCAGGGCAAGGGCGGCTTTACTCAGCTGGAGGCCGCGGACGACTAGCCCTGTGGCGAACCGGGCTCTCCGCCGGCGCACGACTGGCCGGACGGGAGCCCCGTTCCCGGCGCTGCCAGCTCAAGATTCTCTATCACTAATTTACCGGGCGACACCGAGACTCTGACCTGCGTGCCGACCGGAAACCCCGCCTGCTCCAGCCAGTCGCCGTTTAAGCTTAATGCCGCGTGGCGGGTGTAGCGCCGCGTCTCCCGCGTTTTGCGGTCCTCATGGCGTTTTCTGACATATCCCACGGTTAACTGGCGAATGGCCCTGGCTATCCCTCTGGCTGCGGTAGGGTGCTGTGCGCTCATGATGTGCTCCTTGCTGAAGATACCCCGGTAAAAGTACTGGATAAAATACCAGTTATTGTAAACAGGTGGCAAACCAGAAACTGGAATCAGGCTCGAGAAAAAAGCATGTAATGGATGCAACAGATAGCCGACGTCCGTCCCCCGGTTATCGCGGGGAACGGGCGCGCGTGGGCGAAGGTGCTTAGTCGAGATCGGCGCCGTTACTGGCTATCACCTTCTGGTACCAGAAGAATGACTTTTTACGCTTACGCGCCAGGGTGCCGTTGCCGGCATCGTCGCGATCGACATAGACAAAGCCGTAGCGCTTGCTCATCTCGCCGGTGGACGCCGAGACCAGATCGATGCAGCCCCAGCTGGTGTAGCCCATCACCGGAATGCCGTCGCCGATAGCGTCACGCATCGCCCTGATGTGCTCGCGCAGGTAGCTGATGCGATAGTCGTCATTGATGTCCCCATTGGCATCGATCTCATCGCGGGCGCCAAGCCCGTTTTCCACCAGGAACAGCGGTTTCTGATAGCGGTCGTACATCATGTTCATGGTGATGCGCAGGCCCAGCGGGTCGATGCCCCAGCCCCATTCGCTGGCCGGAATGTGCGGGTTCTTCAGCGACTTGACGATGTTGGCGGCATTGGTGTTGCTGGCGTTCATCTCCGCCGAGGCGCAGCGCGACGCGTAGTAGCTAAAGGAGACGAAATCGACGGTGTTTTTTAGGATCTCGTCATCGCCCGGCTGTTTCGCAATCGTGACCCCTTTTTCCCGGAACACCCGCGCGGCCCACACCGGATAGGCGCCGCGGGCCTGGACATCGATAAAGAACAGGTTTTCGCGGTCCTTCTCCAGCGCCATCCATACATCTTCCGGCTTGCAGGAGTAAGGGTAGAAATTACCGCCGGCCAGCATACAGCCGACCTGATTTTGCGGGTTAATCTCATGGGCGATTTTCGTCGCCAGCGCGCTGGCCACCAGCTCGTGATGCGCGGCCTGATACTTCACCTGCTCCTGGTTTTCACCCTCTTCAAACACCAGACCGGCGCCGGAGTAGGGGCTGTGCAGCATGATGTTGATTTCATTGAAGGTGAGCCAGTATTTCACCAGGCCGTCAAAAGCTTCAAAGCAGGTGCGGGCGTAGTGGCTGAAAAAATCCACCATTTTGCGGTTGCGCCAGGAGCCGTACTCCATCACCAGATGCATCGGCACGTCGAAATGACACAGGGTGACCAGCGGCTCGATACCGTGCTTTTTGCACTCCTCGAACAGTGAGCGATAGAAGGCGATGCCCTGCGGATTCGGCTGCTGTTCGTCGCCGCGTGGGAACAGGCGGCTCCAGGCGATGGAGGTGCGAAAGACGCTGAACCCCATCTCGGCCATCAGGGCGATATCTTCTTTATAGCGATGGTAAAAATCGATCGCCTGGTGGCTGGGGTAAAATTCGTCTTCACGCAGCGTAAAGCGCTTCTCCAGGCCTAATTTTACCGGCAGGCGATGCGCGCCGTGGGGAAGGGTATCCACGGTGGTCAGCCCCTTACCGCCTTCAAGATAAGCGCCTTCAGACTGGTTGGCGGCCAGTGCGCCGCCCCATAAAAATCCCTGTGGGAAACTCGCCATGCATTACCTCATTATCAATAGTGTATTCAGGCGTGGGATGCCTGGGCCCGGGCCTGGCGCGCTCTGGCGTCGGCAGCGGCCTGCTCAACGGGAATGTCCTCAAAGCCAAGGATCAGCGTCAGGGCAAACGACAGCATCACCGACAGCGCCATCACGCCAAACACCCAGACGATGGTCATTGGATTGGCCGGATCGAAAAACTGCACGCTGGTAAACAGCCCCGGCGCCGCCATCGAATGGCTGGCCAGTCCGGCAATGCCTGCCACCGCGCCGCAGATAAAGCCGCTGATTAAGCTGGCGATCAGCGGGCGCTTCAGGCGCACCGCCACGCCGTACAGCGCCGGTTCGGAAATCCCGGCCAGAATCGCCGATGCCGCGGCGGCCAGCGCCGTCTGGCGCAGCTCCGGGTTTTTGGTTTTCCACGCTACCGCCAGCGAAGAGCCGCCGAGCGACAGGTTGGCGCCGATCTCCGACGGCATCACCATACCCTCTTTGCCGGTTTCGGCGATGGTCTGAATGATGGTCGGCGTAAAGACGCGGTGCATACCGGTCATCACCAACAGCGGCCACAGCCCGCCCATGATCGCCACCGACAGCCAGCCGAGATAGCTGTGGATCGTATACACCAGCGCGGAAATGGCGCTGCCGATCCAGATGCCCAGCGGGCCAATCAGCAGGATCGCCAGCGGGGCGGCGATCAGCACGATCAGCATCGGCTTCAGAAAGTTTTTCGTCACCGCCGGGGTAATGCGATCCACCCAGCGCTCGATATACGACAGGCACCAGGTCATCACCAGCGCCGGGATCACCGTGTAGGTGTATTTCACCGCGGTAACCGGAATAAAGGCGAATTCAACGTGTTCTCCCTGGGCGGCTTTGGCCATCAATTCGATAAACCCAGGATGCACCAGCACCCCGGCGATGGCGATAGCCAGCGACATATTAGTTTTGAATTTCACCGCCGCGGAGGCGGCCACCATCAGCGGCAGGAAGAAAAATGCGCCGTCGCCGATAAGCGCCAGCAGGGTCAGCGTCGGCGAGCCTTTCGGCAACGCGCCGCTCATCTCGAGGATCATCGCCAGCAGCTTGACCATCGATCCGCCGATAATCGCCGGGATCAGCGGGGACATGGTGCCGATCAGCGCGTCGAGGATCCCGGCGCCGATGCGTTTCAGGGTCAGCGGCGCTTTGCCCTGCGGCTCAGCCGGGCGCAGGTCGCCTGGCAGCAGATTCACCACCTCGCGGTAGGCCTGGGAGACAGTGTTGCCGATGATCACCTGGCACTGGTTATCGCTGCGCACGACGCCGAGCACCCCGGCCAGGCCTTTCAGGGTAGAGCTATCGACCTGTTCGTCGTCTTTAACCACGAAGCGCAGACGGGTCATGCAGTGGGTAACGGCGGCGACGTTGTCGACCCCGCCGATTGCCGCGACTATCTGTTGCGCCAGGGCTGCATAATTTTTCGACATCGGATTTTATCCTGTTTATCAATAGGGTACTGATCTGCCACCGCCCCGCATCGCCGGGCGATACCATGTTTTTATAGGAAACCGGTTCCACAAAATCATGGTTGGTTTCATTTAATTTCACAAGAAATAAAAAAAGATGATCTCAATTTTGTGATTTTGATCGCTAAGCGTCGCCGTGAGCCGGATCGCGTTGGTGAACAGGGGAATGCTGTAAAAGCGGGAAACGTGCAGTACACTGCCTGCAACTTTTGCAACAGGAAGAATCACATGGCAACGATGCTGGAGGTCGCAAAGCGCGCGGGGGTATCGAAGGCGACCGTTTCGCGGGTGCTGTCGGGCAACGGCTATGTCAGCCAGGAGACCAAAGACCGGGTGTTTAAGGCGGTGGCGGAGAGCGGCTACCGGCCTAATCTGCTGGCGCGCAACCTGGCGACCAAAACCACGCAAACCCTCGGCCTGGTGGTGACCAATACCCTGTACCACGGCGTCTATTTTAGCGAACTGCTGTATCACGTGGCGCGGATGACGGAGGATAAAGGGCGGCAGCTGATCCTGGCCGACGGCAAGCACAGCGCGCAAGAGGAGCGGGAGGCGATCCAGTACCTGCTGGATCTGCGCTGCGATGCGATCATCATCTACCCGCGCTTTCTCACCGTTGATGAGATGGACGATATCGTTGAGAACCACTCGCAGCCGATCATGGTGCTTAATCGCCGCCTGCGCCGCCACGCCAGCCACTGCGTCTGGTCCGATCAAAAAGCCTCGGCGATGCGGGTAGTGGAGCGGCTGATTGCGCTTGGCCATCGCGATATCGCCTTTATTACCGGCTCCCTTGACTCGCCCACCGGCGTCGAACGCCTCGCCGGCTACAAAGACGCGCTGGTTGGCCACGGCATCGCCCTGAACGAGGCGCTTATCGCCGAAGGGCGCTGGACGCCGGAAACCGGGGCGGCGGGGGTGGAGAGCCTGCGTCAGCGCGGGGTTACCTACAGCGCGCTGGTGGCGAGCAATGACGATATGGCCATCGGGGCGATGAAGCAGCTTCACCAGCTGGGCGTTAAGGTGCCGGAACAGGTCTCGGTGGTGGGGTTTGACGATATTGCTCTTGCGCCGTATATGGTGCCGTCGCTCGCCAGCGTCCGGGTGCCGGTGACGGAGATGATTAAAGAGAGCATCAATCGGCTGATCTTTATGCTGGATGGCGGGGAATTCAACTTTCAGCAAAGCTTTCCCGGAGCGCTGATTGAACGCGAGTCGCTGGTGGCGGGCCCCTGTGCCTGACGTCGTCAGCTGTCATCGTCACTACTGACGATGACAGCAAAGCGCAGCTATAATAGTCTTTATAATCAATACATTAAAAAATTGGAACGTATTATGCATACTCCGGCGCGTAACCTTCTTACTGCTGGAGAAATGGATGAACCGTTTCATTATCGCCGATGCGAGCAAATGTATCGGCTGTCGCACTTGCGAAGTGGCCTGCGTGGTATCCCATCAGGAACATCAGGACTGCGCCTCCCTGACGCCTCACACCTTTCAGCCGCGTATTCACGTGATCAAAGGGGTCAATGTTTCCACGGCGACCGCCTGCCGTCAGTGTGAAGACGCCCCCTGCGCCAACGTCTGCCCGAACGGCGCCATCAGCCGTGATAAAGGCTTTGTCCATGTGATGCAGGAGCGTTGCATCGGCTGCAAAACCTGCGTCGTCGCCTGCCCGTACGGGGCGATGGAGGTGGTGGTGCGCCCGGTGATCCGCCATAGCGGCGCCGGACTGAACGTCGTGGCGGAAAAAGCCGAAGCCAACAAGTGCGATCTCTGCTTCCACCGCGAGAGCGGTCCGGCCTGCATGGAAGTGTGCCCGACGCACGCCCTGGTGTGCGTTGACCGCAACAAACTTGAGCAGATGAATATCGAGAAACGTCGCCGTACGGCGCTGGCCTGGTAAGTCAAGGCATGAACGGGGTGCAAATCCGCATTCGCGGTAAAGTGCAGGGGGTGGGGTTCCGCCCCTTTGTCTGGCAGCTGGCCCGGGCGCAGGCCCGCTGCGGCGATGTCTGTAACGACGGCGACGGCGTACTGGTGCGGCTGGTCGGGGGCGACGACGGTTTTACTGCCGCTCTGGCTGACCACTGCCCGCCGCTGGCGCGGATCGACAGTACCGCCTGCATTCCCTATCGCTGGGCGGCCACGCCGCAGGATTTCACCATCCGCGAGAGCGGGGCGGGACGGATGCGGACTCAGATTGTGCCCGATGCCGCGACCTGCCCGGCGTGCCTCGCGGAGATGAACGATCCCCGGGCACGCCGCTACCGCTACCCCTTTATCAACTGCACCCACTGCGGCCCGCGGTTGACCATTATTCGCGCCATGCCCTACGACCGGCCCTTCACCGCAATGGCGCCGTTCCCGCTCTGTTCCCCTTGTGAGGCGGAATTCCGCGATCCTGCCGATCGCCGTTTTCACGCCCAGCCGGTGGCCTGCCCCGACTGCGGGCCGCGACTGGAATGGCGGGCAGAGGGGGAAACGCTGGACGGCGAGGCGGCGCTGCAGGCGGCTATCGCCCGGCTGGCGGCGGGCAAAATCGTGGCGATAAAAGGCATCGGCGGCTTTCATCTGGCCTGCGATGCCGGTAACCCCGCTGCCGTTGCCACGCTGCGGGCGCGAAAACACCGCCCGGCAAAACCGCTGGCGGTAATGCTGCCGACGGCAACGGGCTTACCCGCCGCCGCTGCGGCGCTGATGGGCTCCCCGGCTGCGCCCATCGTACTGATTGCCAAAGCGCAGGTCTCCGGCCTGTGCGACGAAATAGCGCCAGGGCTTGCGGAAGTTGGGGTGATGCTGCCGTCTAATCCGCTGCAGCATTTGCTTCTGCAGGGCCTGGCGCGCCCCATCGTAATGACCTCCGGCAACCTTAGCGGCCGTCCGCCGGCGTTAAGTAATGCTCAGGCGCTCAATGAGTTAGCCGACATTGCCGACGGCTTTCTCTTGCATAATCGCGACATCGTACAGCGGATGGATGATTCACTGGTGCGCTCAAGCGGTGAAATGCTGCGCCGCGCCCGGGGCTACGTCCCGGACGCGCTGCCGCTGCCGCCAGGGCTAGGAGACATCCCGCCGCTGCTGGCTCTCGGCGCGGATATGAAAAATACCTTCTGCCTGGCGCGCGGCAGCGAAGCGGTGCTGAGCCAGCACTTTGGCGATCTTGGCGAGGAAGGTATTGAACAGCAGTGGCGCAGCGCCCTGCAGCTGATGCAGAGCATTTACGCGTTTGTGCCGCAGCGGGTGGTGGTTGATGCCCATCCCGGCTATCGCTCAACGCAGTGGGCGGCCTCCCTGCCCCTGCCGCTGGAGACAGTGCTGCATCACCATGCCCACGCCGCGGCATGCCTGGCGGAGCACCGCTGGCCGCTTGACGGCGGGGACGTTATCGCCCTGACACTCGACGGTATTGGTATGGGGGAGAACGGCGCGCTGTGGGGCGGGGAGTGCCTGCGGGTCAACTATCGCGAATGCGAACATCTTGGCGGGCTGCCGGCCGTCGCGCTGCCAGGGGGGGACCTGGCGGCACGCCAGCCGTGGCGAAATTTGCTGGCCCACTGTCTGGCCTTTGTCCCTGACTGGCAGGATTATCCGCAGGCCGCCACCCTGCGCCAGCGCAACTGGCCGCTGCTGGCGCAGGCCATCGAGCGCGGGATTAACGCACCGCGCGCCTCATCCTGCGGACGGCTGTTTGATGCCGTTGCCTGCGCCCTGGATTGCGCGCCGGAGAGTCTGAGCTATGAAGGCGAAGCGGCCTGTCGGCTGGAGGCGCTGGCCGCCAGCTGCCCCGGCGTCAGCCACCCGGTTACGCTGCCGTGGCGCGACGACGCGCTGGATTTAGCGACCTTCTGGCGGCAATGGCTGAGCTGGCAGGCGACTCCGGCGCAGAAAGCCTGGGCATTCCACGACGCCCTGGCCTGTGGACTGGCGGCGATGGCCCGCGACTGCGCCACCGTCCGCGGCATCGACACGATGGTCTGCAGCGGCGGGGTGCTGCATAACCGCCTGCTGGCGGCGCGATTGACCTTTTATCTGGCGGATTTTACTCTGCTGTTTGCACAGCAGTTGCCGGCCGGCGACGGCGCAATCGCCTATGGTCAGGCGGTGATCGCTGCCGCCCGCGGGCAGGCTCAAGGAATACAACCATGATAATGACAGTTTTACGCCAGCAGCCGCGCGCCGCGGGTCTGGTGCTGGGGTTGATCGCGGCGAATTTACTTGCCTGGTGCTGGGCGCTGCAGGCCTTTGGCGACAGCGGCGCGCTGATGGCCGCCAGCCTGCTGGCCTGGGGCTACGGCCTGCGCCACGCGGTGGACGCCGACCATATTGCGGCGATTGATAACGTGACCCGCAAGATGATGCAGCAGGGGCGGCGGCCTTTCGCCGTCGGGGCGTGGTTTTCGCTGGGCCACTCATCGATTGTGGTGCTGGCCTCGGCGGCGATTGCCGCGACCGCCACCGCCTTCAGCACGCAGATGAGCTGGCTGCATGATACCGGCAGCGTCATTGGCACCGCCGTGTCGGCCCTGTTTTTACTGGCGATGGCCTTTATCAACCTGGTGATTTTACGCAGCGTGTGGCGCAGCTTCCAGGCATGGAAGCGCGGTGAAAAGGTCAGCGACGAAATCGTCAGCGGCGGCGGCATGATGAGCTGGCTGTTTGGCAAGACCTTCCGTCTGATAAGCCGCAGCTGGCAGATGTACCTGGTCGGTTTCCTGTTTGGTCTCGGTTTTGATACCGCCACCGAAATCGGCGTACTGGGTATCTCCGCCGCCGGCGCGTCGAGCGGGATTTCCGTCTGGTCGATTATGGTCTTTCCGGCACTGTTCGCCAGCGGTATGGCGCTGGTGGATACGCTTGATAATGTGCTGATGGTCGGCGCCTACGGCTGGGCGTTCAGCAAACCGCAGCGTAAGCTCTATTACAATATGACCATCACCGGTACCTCGGTGGTGGTAGCGCTGTTTATCGGCGGCCTGGAAGCGCTGGGGTTGCTGATGGATAAGTTTGCGCTCAGCGGCGGAATATGGCGCTGGGTAGGGGCGTTAAACGACAACCTCGGCGACGCCGGATTTGTGGTGGTCGGGTTGTTTGTCGCCTGTTGGGCGCTATCGGTGCTTAACTATCGCTGGCGCGGCTACGACAATCTGGCGCGCTAGGCTGGATATGTTCCCGGCTTGCGCTGCGCTTAGCCGGGCTACCAGGACAATACCGTAGCCCGGCTAAGGCGTTTACGCCGCAAGCCGGGAAAACCATCAACTTACCAGTTGTTTGAGCAGCGCAAAGGCTTCCTTCATTTTGTCTTCACTCACCACAAAGGCCCGCAGCTGGTTTTCGGCATCCACGCCTTTCGCCACCAGCCCCTCTTTGGCGGCCACGATATTCCACGTCAGATCGTCGCGGCGGGTGTCGCCGGCCAGATGCAGCGGCAGATCCGGGGTTTTCACCTTCACCAGCATTGGCGGCAGCTTGAGTTCTCCCGCCTGCGCCAGCAGATTTTTACTCAGGCACATGGCGCTGAGTAAAATCGGCTGCAGGAACGGCAGTACCACGCCGTTGATTTCCGCACAGTCGCCGAGCGCATAAATCGCCGGGTCGCTGGTTTGCAGCTGGCTATTGACCACAATACCGCGGTTAATCTGCAGTCCGGCGTGGCGCGCCAGCGACGTTTCCGGGCGCAGGCCGGCGGCGGCCACCACCGCATCGACGGTTATCGCGCGCTGGCGATCGAGACTGACGCGAATGCCGTCGGCGGTTTGCTCCAGCCCCTCCAGCTGCGTTTTCAGCATCAGATGTACGCCCATCTCGGTGAGCCGATGCTGCAGGCGGCTGCTGGCCTCCGGCGGCATCAGCGCCGCCAGCACGCTGGCGGAGTTATCGACTACCGTTACCGCTTTACCGGCGCGGCAGAAATCCATCGCCAGTTCGCAGCCAATCAGGCCGCCGCCGACGATCAGCACGCGCTTCGCGTCGTGCAGCCGGCTCTGCGCCGCGCCATATTCGCGCTGGCTATTGAGCGTTAGCATCAGCTCGCGCCCCGGCACCGACGGGATAAACGGCGTCGCGCCGGTGGCCAGCACCAGTTTGTCGTAGCGCCACTGGTTATCCTGGCTCTTCACTAACCGGTTTTCGGCGTCGATATCGCTTACCCAGGTATGGGGAAACAGACGCAGAGTGTACTGCTCGGCGAACTCGCCGGCACTTTGCAGGGTCAGATCGTCGGCCTTCTGTCCGCGGCTGATGACATGGCTGAGGTCCGGTTTGTTGTATTCATCCATGCTATCGGCGGCGATGAGGGTCAGCGGGATTTGCGCATCCTGCTTACGAATATTTTTCACCAGCTGGCGGGCCGCGAAGCCCGAGCCGATGATGACGATGCCATCACTCATTTTGCCTCCGTCGCCAGTACGTCAAAGACATCTTTGCCAAGAGAACACTCAGGGCAGAGGAAATTGTCCGGCACTTCACTCCACGGTGTACCCGGCTGTACATCCTGGTTAGGTTCGCCTTTCGCCGGGTCATAGACCCACTGGCACACGCTGCACTGCATCATGGGACCGAGATCGGCGGCCGCGGCGGCGGCACAGGCGCAGTCCTGTGGTTCCGGCGTTGTCGCTGCTTCAGCAACCGGCAGCGGCGAGAGGGCCCACTGGCGGGCGATGTCGCGACCGTGTTGGCGGCACAGCTCCAGCGCGTCGATATCCGGGCGCCATTTGGCTTTCAGGCTCAGCGACATCTCAAAGCCGGCATCCTGCAGGCGGGTGGACAGGCGGTCTACCGCGCCGCCGCTCCAGCCGTGCGAGCCAAAGGCGCTGGCGCGTTTATTGCGAAAACGCAGCCCGGTCATCTCTTCCACCAGCCCGGCGATTTTCGGCATCATCACGTTGTTCATGGTGGACGTGCCGACAAGTACGCCTTTCGAGCGGAAAACATTGGTGAGAATGTCGTTTTTGTCGCTGCGGGCGACGTTAAAGATTTTCACCGCTACCCGTGGGTCAACCTCGGTGATCCCCTGGGCAATGGCGTCCGCCATCATGCGGGTATTATTGGACATGGTGTCGTAGAAGATGGTGATGCGATCTTCCTGATAATCCGCCGCCCACTCGAGGTATTTCTCGACGATTTGCGTCGGGTTATCGCGCCAGACCACGCCGTGGGAGGTGGCAATCATCTCCACCGGCAGGTTGAAGCCGAGGATTTCAGTAATTTTCGGCGTCACCAGGCGGCTGAAGGGCGTCAGGATGTTGGCGTAGTAGCGCTGGCACTGTTCGTACAGTTCAGTCTGGTCCACTTCGTCGTTGAACAGATGTTCGTCGCAATAGTGCTGGCCGAAGGCGTCGTTGCTGAACAGCACCGCGTCGCCGGTCAGGTAGGTCATCATGCTGTCCGGCCAGTGCAGCATCGGCGTTTCCACGAAGATCAGCTGTTTACCGTTACCGATGTCGAGAGTATCGCCGGTTTTCACCACGTGGAAGTTCCACTCCGGATGATGATGGTGGCCGTTGATCGAGTCGATGGCGTTGGCGGTGCAGTAGATCGGCGTATCCGGGATCTGCATCATCAGTTCGGTCAGCGCGCCGGCATGGTCCTCTTCGGCGTGGTTAATGACGATATAGTCGAGGTCGGCGAGGTCGATTTCGCGGCGCAGGTTCTGTACGAACTCGCGGCTGAATTTATGATCGACGGTATCGATCAGCACGTTTTTCTCTTCGCGGATGAGATAGCTGTTGTAGCTGCTGCCGCGCAGCGTTTTATATTCGGTGCCGTGGAAATCACGCACTTCCCAGTCACGTTGGCCAACCCAAAGAATGTTATTTTTCACCACAATAGACATAGCAACCTCAATCAATACAGTGTGTTTAAACTCAGTTGACTGGCTTATATCAAGTTGCGTGCCAACTTTTTAATTCATTGATAATTATCTGTTTTTAATTTTTTCTGATTTTGGTTGTTGTCAAAATGACAATGGTTAAAATAGTCGATATGACAATGCGTATTGTCAAAATGACAATGGAGCGGCAATGAGTTTTTCCGTCGACGAGCTGGCGAGAATCGCCATAGATTTACAAAGTGATATTGGTCACACCGACCGCTTTTCGCGCCTGATTACTACCCTGCGGCAAATTCTTGGCTGCGATGCCTCGGCGCTGCTGCGCTATGAGGCGCATCAGTTTGTGCCGCTGGCGATCGATGGCCTGGCGCAGGATGTGCTCGGTCGGCGCTTTGCCCTGGAAGGACACCCGCGGCTGGAGGCGATTGCGCGCGCCGGGGATGTGGTGCGCTTCCCGGCGGATAGCGACCTGCCCGACCCCTATGACGGGCTGATCCCCGGTCATGAGAGCCTCAAAGTCCATGCCTGCGTGGGACTGCCGCTGTTTGCCGGGCAGACGCTGATTGGCGCGCTGACCCTGGACGGCATGGATGCCGATCGTTTCGATAGCTTCAGCGATGAAGAGCTGCGGCTGATTGCCGCGCTGGTGGCCGGGGCGCTGAATAATGCGCTGCTTATCGCCCGCCTTGAAGCGCAAAACGTCCTGCCGGCGCAGGCGGTGAATTACCCGCTGCCGGAGCGCCAGGAGATTATCGGCCTGTCGGGGCCCATGCTGCAGCTGAAAAAAGAGATCGATATCGTCGCCGCCTCGGATTTAAACGTGCTGATCAGCGGCGAAACCGGCACCGGCAAAGAGCTGGTGGCGAAGGCGGTGCATCAGGGGTCGCCGCGAGCCGCCAACCCTCTGGTGTACCTCAACTGCGCGGCGCTGCCGGAAAGCGTAGCGGAGAGCGAGCTGTTCGGCCATGTGAAAGGGGCATTTACCGGGGCTATCAGCAACCGCAGCGGTAAATTTGAGATGGCGGATAACGGCACCCTGTTTCTTGACGAAATCGGCGAACTGTCGCTGGCGTTGCAGGCCAAACTGCTGCGCGTGCTGCAGTATGGCGATATTCAGCGCGTCGGCGATGACCGCAGCCTGCGGGTCGATGTGCGGGTGCTGGCGGCGACGAACCGCGATCTGCGCCAGGAGGTGGTGGAAGGGCGCTTTCGCGCCGATCTGTACCATCGGCTGAGCGTCTTCCCGCTGTCGGTTCCGCCGCTACGCGAGCGGGAAAGTGACGTGGTGCTGCTGGCGGGCTATTTCTGCGAGCAGTGCCGCCTGCGGATGGGGCTGGCGCGGGTCATTTTGGCTGAGGCGGCGCGAAACCGGCTGCAGCAGTGGTCCTGGCCGGGCAACGTGCGCGAACTGGAGCATGCTATCCATCGGGCGGTGGTGCTGGCGCGGGCCACCCAGGCCGGTGATGAAGTGGTCCTGGAGCCGCAGCATTTCCAGTTTGCGGTGGCGGCGCCGATGTTGCCGACTGAGACGGCGGCAGCGGCGCCCGCGACGGGAAACATCAATCTGCGCGAGGCGACCGACTCTTTTCAGCGAGAAGCCATTAGCCGCGCGCTGGAGGCGAACCAGGGCAACTGGGCGGCGACCGCCCGAGCGCTGGAACTGGACGTCGCCAACCTGCATCGGCTGGCGAAACGTCTGGGGCTTAAAGGATCCCCGCCTGGTAAAAGTTCTGCAGGTTAATGGCGCCGACCAGTTGGCCGTTCTCATCCACTACCGGCGCGGCGCTGATTTTGTGTTTCATCAGCCGCTCTTTGGCTTCCACCGCGCGGCTATCCGCCTGCAGCGTTACGCCGTTGCGGGTCATCGCCCGAGTGACACCATCGTTGAGCGTACCGCCAGCAACCAGCCAGCGGCGCAGGTCGCCGTCGGTGAAAACGCCCTGCACGCGGTTGGCTTCATCGCAGACCGCCACCAGGCCGAGTCCGGTTCGGCTTAGTTCGAGCATGGCGTCCATGACGTTGGCCTCGGTATTGACCCGCGGCACTTCTTCATCACGACGCATCAGGTGATGCACTTTGTTCAGCAGCCGCGCGCCGAGGGCGCCCGCCGGGTGGGAACGGGCGAAATCCTCTTCATTGAAACCGCGCGCCTGCATCACCGCCATCGCCAACGCGTCGCCCAGCATCAGCGTGTTGACGGTGCTGGAGGTTGGCGCCAGATGCATCGGGCAGGCTTCGCGCTCCACGGCGATATCCAGCACCGCTTTCGCCGCCAGCGCCAGCGGCGAGGTGGATTTGCCGGTCATCGCCAGCAGCGGAATGCCTTTTTCTTCCAGCCGCGGCACGATGAGATCCAGCTCTTTCGCGCTACCGGAGTAGGAGATAAACAGCATCACGTCGCGGCTATCGAGCATGCCGAGATCGCCGTGCAGGGCTTCCGCCGGATGGACGAAAAAGGCCGGGGTGCCGGTGCTGGCGAAGGTTGCCGCCAGCTTTTTACCGATGTGGCCGGATTTACCGATACCGGAGACAATCAGTTTGCCCTCGCAGTGGATAATGGTTTCCGCCGCGCGGATGAAGTCGTCGCCCAGGCGCTCCGGCAGGCGGCTCGCCTCCTGCAGCTCAAGCATCAGGGTCTGGCGTCCGGCCTCTAACAAAAAGTTACTCATGATGTTCTCCAGTAATAATGACTTCAATGCCTTTGGCTTCCAGCGCCCGCTGGAATTCCGGGTCAATATCGGCATCGGTAATCAATTTATCCACGCGTTCAAGGCCGCAGACAATATTGGGGCTTTTACGACCAAACTTGGATGAGTCGGCCATCAGGATCACTTCGCGGGCGGCGTTGCACATCGCTTTGCTGACGGTATAGACCTCATTAAAGGTAGTGACTCCGGCGTTCAGATCGATACCGTCGGTGCCCATAAACAGCTTGTCGAAGCTGAACTGTTCGAAGGCGTTTTCCGCCAGCTGGCCGTGAAAAGAGGCCGATTTTTTACGGAAGGTGCCGCCCGGCATCAGGATGGTCTGCTCGTTATCGAACTCTGATAGCGCGTTGACGATATGCAGGCTGTTGGTCATCACCGTGATGTTATTGAAGTGACTCAGCAATGGCACCATCTGCAGCACGGTGCTGCCGGCGTCGAGGATAATTGAATCGCCATCGTGGATGTATCGCACGGCGGCCTCGGCAATCTGCGCTTTTTTATGGGTGTTGATCAGCGTTTTATGGTCAATCGGCGGATCGGCTTCATCCTTGTTGAGTACCACGCCACCGTAGGTGCGAATGACGGTGCCGGCGTTTTCCAGCGTGACCAGATCCTTGCGGATGGTGGTGCCAGTGGTATCGAAGTGTTGCGCCAGCTCTTCGACCGAGCATTTTCCCTGCGACTGCAGGAACTCGAGAATGGCTGCCTGGCGCTGACGTGGTTTCATAGGCGTCTATCCTGCGTTTAAGTTTCGAAGTGATAATTTCGCAAGATATTTACTTTTACAACGAAATTATCTATGTTTCGGATTAAGCGCTAATGATAGTGCATTCTGACAGCGCGGATCATGGGGAAAGATCACATCAGGCTGCAATTCCGCAATATGTTTGCCTGCCAGAGCCGGGATCTTTTGCGGACTGGCGAAAATGGTGAAGCCTTTCATCAGCAGCGTGTCGCTAATGCGGTCGTTATCATCGACGGCGATGGCGACGATGGCGCGCGGTTGAAAGCGCCCGGCGGAGCGGCCGACGCCCACCCGCCCCTGCTGGCACAGGCTATCAAAGGCGCGATTGAAGCGGCGGATCTGCCAGCCGCCAAAGGCCAGCTGGGTAAGCCAGGCGATGGCGGCGACGATGATTAATGCAGTAACCATAGGTCTCTCCTTAAGGGGGGCGGTAACAGCCCAGGTCACGGCGCAAGCGCCTAACCCGAGCGACCCGCGGTGCCGTTTTTTTGTCGGGTGGCGGCTAACGCCTTACCCGACCTACAGTTTTGTAGCCCGGATAAGCGCAGCGCCATCCGGGAACCTGTTAAAACATCACCTGGCCGCCGGTGACGTTGATCGACTGCCCGGTGCAGTACGACGCCTGTGGGCTAGCGTAAAACATCAATACGTTCAGCACATCCTGATATTCGCAGCCGCGCTTCAGCGGCACCTTGTCGATGTAGTACTGCTCGACTTCGCTCTCATCGATACCGAGCTTGGTGGCATACTGCGGCAGCAGCGACTGGAACATCGGCGACTTCAGCAGATTGCCGAGCATCAGCGAATGCACGGTAATGCCATATTCCGCCAGATCCAGCGCCAGCGACTGGGTCAGCCCGACGCCGCCGAACTTCGCCGCGCTGTAGCCGGAGTTGTGCTTACTGCCGACTTTGCCGGATTTCGAGTTGATCTGAATGATCCGCCCCTTAATGCCGTCGCGGATCATCAACCGCGAGAACTCGCGGGCGCAGAGAAAATAGCCCACCAGATTGACCTGCAGCGAGCGGTCGAAATCCCCCAGCGCGAAGTCGCTAATAAACGCCGCCTTGGCGATCCCGGCGCTGTACACCAGCAGGTCGACGCGCGAAAAAATCTCATCCACCCCGTGGGCCAGGGCGGTGACGCTGGCCTCGCTGGTGGCGTCGGCGCCGAAGCCGTACGCCATACCTTCGCCATACTCAGCGTTAATCTCCTGGGCGACGCGGCTGGCTTTTTCGCTCTGAATATCGACCACCGCCACGCGGTAGCCCTCGGCGGCCAGCCCGCGGCACAGAAACTCTCCTAAGGTTTGTCCACCGCCAATGACAACAGCAACCTGATTCATCTCTCTCTCCTTTTAAGCAACAAACTTCAGTACGCAGCCGGGCGCGATGGCGTCCGGCACCGGGCCCGCCACATGGACGGTACCTGGGAACTCCGCTTCACGATGGCCGTCAAAGCGCAGGGTGATGTGGCCCAGCTCGCGCAGGTTTTGTTCAGCGACCTCGCCGACGGCGGTCACCGGGTAGCGCTGTTCGCCAAGCTGCAGCTCTGCCCCCGGCTGCAGCGTGCCAGCAAGCTCGCCGTGGTTGTGAATAAAGCAGTACTCTTCGATATCCGCCGGGGCGCCCTCGCGGAAGGTGATCAGCATTTGCTCTTCCAGCGCCATCGTCGCGCAGGCGCCGATGTGCGTAATGGTGGTCTGGTAAATCACAGTCATCTGCAGGAACCTCTTACTGGTAAATAAATCCGGAAACGAACCACGCGATCAGCACCGTTGGTGCGCCGGTCAGAAAGCGGCTGACCAGCACCGACGGCACGCCGACGCGCACGGTATCCTGGCGGGCTTCGGCTAGCGACAGGCCTACCGGAATAAAATCGCAGGCGGCCTGGGCGTTAATGGCGAATAGGGCGGGCAGGGCGAGGTGCGGCGGAATGTTGCCGAGGCCGATTTGAACGCCGATCAGCACGCCGATCACCTGGGCAATAACCGCGCCGGGGCCGAGAAACGGCGACAGCAGCGGGAAAGAGCAAATCAGCGCCAGGGTTACCAGCCCCAGCGGATGGCTGGCGAGCGGCGCCAGGCCGTGGGCGATCCAGTCGCCGATGCCGGAGGCCATGATGATGCCGATCAGCGCCGAGACGAAAGCCATAAACGGCAGAATGGTTTTCAGCACCGTATCAATGGTGTCGCGCCCGGCCTGGAACAGCACCGCCACCACCGAACCCATGCCCATCCCGACCTTCGCCAGCAGGCCATCGCTCTGTTCAGTAATCTTCTTGCTGGTGTCGTAATCGCGACCCGCGCTCTTGTTTTCCGCCGGCGGCTCGGAAACCCCTGCGCTGTCGGGAGCGATGCACTGGATGTTGTCCTCTTTGACGCCGGAGACATAAATATCTTCCGTGATGTACTGGGCCAGCGGCCCTGATTTACCGGTGGCATGGATATTCACCGTCGGGATGCGGCGCTTAGGATAGAGCCCGCAGCGCAGGGTGCCCCCGCAGTCGATAATCGCCACGCCGATGTCGCTTTCCGCTGGTTCCCCCTCTTTAAACCCGTCCACCGGCTGCCAGCCGGTCAGGCTGGCGATGCGGTCAACGATCGCCGGGCGGGTGCCGGCGGTGATATAGACGATCTTTTTGCCTTCGACGACGTCGAGCTCAAGCGGGCCGCCCCAGCCGCCGGTGCCTTTCTCTATACGAATACGGGTCATGATGTCGCTCCTGACAGATGCACTTTCTGGGAAAGCTGAATCGCCATTTTTCTCTCGAAAATCGAGGTGGTCAGGTCGGTGACCCAGCCGCGGAAGAAGTTAGTCACCAGCCCGACCAGCAGGTAGCTCACCGCCAGCGGACCGAGCGGTAGGCCGAGGGTAGTGAGGCCGTTGGCGATGCCGAGATAGACGAACAGCTCGCCGGGGTTGATATGTGGAAACAGTCCGTTCATTGAGTGGCAGCTATACGACGCCGCCGCGTAATAGCTGGGCTTGTACTTCTCTGGCATAAACCGACCGAGGCTTAACGTCATTGGGTTACAAAACACGAAGGTGCCGATGCAGGGTAGCAGCAGGTAACGGGAGATTGGGTTTCCGGCGCAGCGCTGCGCCAGCTTCTCGATCCGCTGCTGGCCGATAAAGTTGATCAGCGCGTTCATGATCACCAGCAGGCTGATCAGCAAGGGGAGGATCCCGGTCACCATGCCGGTAAATACCTCGCCGCCTTTCTGAAACAGGCCGATAAACCACTCCGCGCCGTGGGTCACGACGTCAATCATTGTTCTCTCCTTCAGCATGTTATTTTTCTTGCTAATCGCAGGCTGATTTTAATCATTTTGAAAGGTTTAAAAGTGTTAAATGGATCGCAAAATGAAAGATAAATATTTTATTTTGAAATATGATGCGGGCGAGATGAAATGTTGCAGGGCATGAAAGCACGCAGGGGAGGAGCAGTTGAAGGACTATTTTGTCTACAAACAGATTGTCGCTTTCTTGTTGGTCGTCGCATGCTTTACCATAATTATCCCTTGCTGAATTTGTTAAACGGAATTCCCATGTTGAAGCGTCGCTATCTGGCTTTACTTCCCCTTTGTGTGCTCCTCGCTGCCTGCAGCAGCAAACCCAAGACCCCCGCGGAAACGGAGATGGCGAGTGGAACCGGCGGCTTTTTGCTGGAACCGCAGCATAACGTGATGCAGATGGGCGGCGACTTCGCCAACAACCCGGCGGCGGCGCAGTTTATCGATAAGATGGTGGCGAAGCACGGCTTCGACAGGCAGCAGCTGCAGGAGATCCTGTCGCAGGCAAAGCGCCTGGATTACGTCCTGCGGCTGATGGATCGTCAGGCGCCGACCGGCCTGCCGCCAACCGGGCCGACCGGCGCCTGGCTGCGCTACAAGAAACAGTTCATTACCCCGGATAATGTGCAGAACGGCGTGGTGTTCTGGAATCAGTATCAGGACGCGCTCAACCGCGCTTATCAGGTTTACGGCGTGCCGCCGGAAATCATCGTCGGCATTATCGGCGTGGAGACTCGCTGGGGCCGGGTGATGGGCAAAACCCGGATCCTCGACGCGCTGGCGACGCTGTCGTTTAGCTACCTGCGCCGCGCCGAATACTTCTCGTCGGAGCTGGAAACTTTCCTGCTAATGGCGCGCAGCGAAAGCGACGACCCGCTGGATCTGAAAGGCTCTTTCGCCGGGGCGATGGGCTACGGCCAGTTTATGCCGTCCTCCTATAAGCAGTATGCGGTCGATTTTAACGGTGACGGACATATCAACCTGTGGGACCCGGTGGATGCTATCGGCAGCGTGGCCAACTACTTCAAACAGCATGGCTGGGTGAGCGGCGATCTGGTGGCGGTGCAGGCGCTGGGGCAGGCCCCGGGGCTGGAGAATGGTTTCAAGACTAAATACAGCGTTTCGCAGCTGGCGGCCGCAGGGCTGACCCCGACCCAGCCGCTGGGTAACCATCAGCAGGCCAGCCTGCTGCGGCTGGACGTCGGCACCGGCTATGAGTACTGGTACGGGCTGCCGAACTTCTACACCATCACCCGCTACAACCACAGCACCCACTACGCGATGGCCGTCTGGCAGCTGGGTCTGGCGGTTGCGCAGGCCCGCGGCGGTTATTAATCCTTTCATCCGGCTGACAATTTCCCAGCCTCCCCGGATAGCGGTGCGTAGCGCCTTATCCGGGCTACGGTCTGGTATCCGGTTGCTAGCCCCGGTAAGCGCAGCGCGACCGGGGGATGACGCCGGGGAGGCCGCGCTTATCCCCCCGTTTTTTCCCGTCTCCATGCCTCTTGTTGACCTTTGTTACATTTCCGCTGACTGACGCTGATTTACATTCTTTCTTCGCTTCGTTATTGTTATGTTATAACATTAAATTGAGGCGGGGATATGTTCACATCGATTTTTATGGCATCCGCCGCGGCGCGCGCGGCCATCGCAGGCGTGCTGCTGGCGGCGCTATGGTTAGCAACCTGGTGGGCGGTGACGCTGCCATGATTGAACTGGAGCAGCTGGTCGCCGGCTATGACGGGGTAGCGATCACCCCTCCGCTGAGCGGGATGATATGCCCCGGCAGCCTGACGGCAATTGTTGGCCTCAATGGCTGCGGAAAATCAACGCTGCTGAAAACCCTCGCCGGGTTTCTTCCGCCGGTCAGTGGCCGCCTGCGCTGGCAGGGAAAACGGCCGGTGATCGGCTGGCTGGCGCAGCGCCATGCCCTCGAGTCGCAGTTTCCTCTCAACGTGCAGGATGTGGTAAGCCAGGGCGCATGGCCTGGCGTGTCGCTGCTGCGCGGTCTGGGGGGCGGCACCCGGCGACGCATCGGCGCGGTGCTGGAGCGGGTCGGGCTGGCGGGCCTGGCGAAAACGCCGATCGAAGCGCTCTCCGGCGGCCAGTTTCAGCGCATGCTATTTGCCCGGGTGATGGTGCAGCAGGCGCCGCTGGTGATGCTCGACGAGCCCTTCACCGGTATCGACGAAGCGACCAGTCGCGAACTAATGGATTTGATCCTCGAGATGCACCGGCAGGGACAGACCATCCTGGCGGTGCTGCATGATAACCAGCGGGTGGCCGACTTTTTCCCCGAGACGCTGCTGCTGACTCCCCAGCGCGCCTGCTGGGGCGCTACCCGGGCGGTGCTCCCGGCCTTCAGTCATGTGAGGTCGGCATGATCTGGCACACCTTCTTTCAGCCTTTCATTGAATTCGGCTTTATGCGTCGGGCCCTCGTGGTGTGTCTGGCGCTGTCGCTGAGCACCACCATGCTGGGCGTCTTCCTGCTGCTGCGGCGCATGAGCCTGATGGGCGATGCGCTGTCGCACGCCATTCTCCCCGGCGTGGCGGTGGGGTATCTGCTGAGCGGCATGTCGCTGCTGGCCATGACCCTCGGCGGCTTCATCGCCGGTATCGTGGTTGCCCTGGTGGCCGGGTGGGTGAGCCGGCGGACACCGTTAAAAGAGGACGCCAGTTTTGCCGGATTTTATCTGGGCTCGCTGGCCCTGGGCGTCACCCTGGTGTCGCTGCGCGGCTCCAGCGTGGACCTCCTGCATCTGCTGTTTGGCTCCATTCTGGCGGTCGACCGCGATGCGGCGCTGTTTGTCAGCGGCGTCGCCAGCCTGACGCTATTGTGCATTGCGCTGTGCTACCGCGGTCTGGTCAGCGAGGCGTTCGACAGCGCCTGGCTGCAGGTGAATCACCGGCGGCTGCCTGCGCTGCTGCATGGGCTTTTTCTGGCGCTGCTGGTGCTTAATCTGGTGGCCGGGTTTCAGGTGCTCGGCACGCTGATGGCGGTAGGGGTAATGATGCTCCCGGCGGTCGCCGCGCGCTGCTGGGCGCGCACGCTGCCGGGCATTCTGCTACTGGCGGCGGGAATGGGCGCGCTCTGCGCCTGGCTGGGATTAAGCCTCTCCTGGGCGATTAGTCTTCCCGCCGGGCCCGCTATTGTGCTGACCGCCAGCGCACTGTTTTTTGTTTCGCTATTTTTTGGCACGCGCAGCCGGCTGCTGGTCGGTTGGCGCACATTGATGGGGTAAGGAAATGATGAAACGTAGTGCAATAGTGGTCGCGCTGGCCCTCGGCCTGATGGCGCAGGGGGCCATGGCGAAAACGCTGAATGTGGTAAGCAGTTTTTCGGTGTTGGGTGATATAGCGCAGCAGGTCGGCGGGGAGCATGTCCATGTGGATACCCTGGTCGGCCCGGACGGCGATCCGCACACCTTCGAACCGTCTCCGAAGGATAGCGCGCTGCTCAGCAAGGCCGACGTGGTGGTGGTTAACGGCCTGGGGCTGGAAGGGTGGCTGGATCGCCTGATTAAGGCCTCTGGTTTTAAGGGCGAGCTGGTGGTGGCATCGAAAGGCGTCAAGACCCATACCCTTGATGAAGAGGGTAAAACGGTGACCGATCCCCACGCCTGGAACAGCGCAGCGAACGGCGCATTGTATGCGCAGAATATCCTCGATGGTCTGGTGAAAGCCGACCCGGAAGATAAAGCGGCGTTGACCAGCAGCGGCAAGCGCTATATCGACCAGCTGACGTCTCTCGACGGCTGGGCGAAAGCGCAGTTCAGCGCCATTCCGCTGGCCAAGCGCAAGGTCCTGACCAGCCATGACGCTTTCGGCTATTTTGGCCGGGCTTATCACGTGACCTTCCTCGCGCCACAGGGGCTCTCTTCAGAGAGCGAGGCCAGCGCGGCGCAGGTGGCGGCGCTGATTAAGCAAATCAAAGCGGATGGCGTCCATACCTGGTTTATGGAGAACCAGCTTGACCCGCGGCTGGTGAAGCAGATTGCCAGCGCCACCGGCGCGCAGCCGGGGGGCGAACTCTATCCGGAAGCGCTATCTAAGCCGGGCGGCGTCGCCGATAGTTACGTCAAAATGATGCGTCACAACGTTGAGCTTATCGCTAACAGCATGAAGTAACAGGTTGTCTGGTCGTCCTGGTTATCACAGGACGACCCATTTCTGGATCCCCCCTCGTAAAATCGCCACTTCATCCCCATATCTCTGTCGAAAGTGCTATCTTTGATGGCCTCTTTATCCGGAGCAAAGCGGGGCGATAATGACCGATTCAGAATTAATGCAGCTAAGCGAGAAGATTGGCCGGGCGCTGAAGGCGCGTGGGGCGACGGTGACCACGGCGGAATCCTGTACCGGCGGCTGGATTGCGAAAGCGATCACCGATATTGCCGGCAGCTCGGCGTGGTTTGAACGCGGCTTTGTCACCTACAGCAACGAAGCTAAATCGCAAATGATCGGCGTCAGCGAAGCGACGCTGCGCGACAACGGCGCGGTAAGCGAACCGGTGGTGGTGGAGATGGCGATTGGCGCGCTGCGCGCGGCGCGTGCGGATTATGCCATCTCCGTTAGCGGCGTCGCCGGGCCGGATGGCGGCAGCGTCGAAAAGCCGGTCGGCACGGTATGGTTCGGCGTCGCCAGCGTGAGCGGGCAAGGGGTGACGCGGCGGGAATGCTTTGCCGGAGACCGCGAAGCGGTGCGTCGTCAGGCGACGGCCTATGCGCTAAATCTGCTCTGGCAACAATTTCTACAAAACACTTGATACTGTATGACCATACAGTATAATTGCCTCAACTGAACAAATATTAACGGCGAAGCGAACACGCTTTACCCTGCATGATTAGGAGTAACAATGGCGATCGACGAAAACAAACAGAAAGCGTTGGCGGCTGCACTGGGCCAGATCGAAAAGCAATTCGGTAAAGGCTCCATCATGCGCCTGGGTGAAGACCGCACCATGGATGTGGAAACCATCTCCACCGGCTCGCTTTCTCTGGATATCGCGCTGGGCGCCGGCGGTCTGCCAATGGGCCGTATCGTCGAGATCTACGGTCCGGAATCCTCCGGTAAAACCACCCTGACGCTGCAGGTTATCGCCGCAGCGCAGCGTGAAGGTAAAACCTGTGCGTTCATCGATGCTGAACATGCGCTGGATCCTGTCTATGCACGCAAACTGGGCGTCGATATCGACAACCTGCTGTGTTCTCAGCCGGACACCGGCGAGCAGGCGCTGGAGATCTGTGACGCGCTGGCGCGCTCTGGTGCGGTTGATGTTATCGTCGTCGACTCCGTCGCGGCGTTGACGCCGAAAGCGGAAATCGAAGGCGAAATCGGCGACTCTCACATGGGCCTTGCGGCGCGTATGATGAGCCAGGCGATGCGTAAGCTGGCGGGTAACCTGAAGCAGTCCAACACGCTGCTGATCTTTATCAACCAGATCCGTATGAAAATTGGCGTGATGTTCGGTAACCCGGAAACCACTACCGGTGGTAACGCGCTGAAGTTCTACGCCTCTGTGCGTCTGGACATTCGCCGCATCGGCGCGGTGAAAGAGGGCGACAACGTCGTCGGCAGCGAAACCCGCGTCAAAGTGGTGAAAAACAAGATCGCCGCGCCGTTTAAACAGGCCGAATTCCAGATCCTCTACGGCGAAGGCATCAACTTCTACGGCGAGCTGGTAGACCTCGGCGTGAAAGAGAAGCTGATTGAGAAAGCGGGTGCCTGGTATAGCTACAACGGCGACAAAATCGGTCAGGGTAAAGCGAACGCGATCACCTGGCTGAAAGAGAACCCGGCGGCGGCGAAAGAGATTGAGAAGAAAGTGCGCGAACTGCTGCTCAACAATCAGGATGCGAAGCCAGACTTCGTTGTTGACGGCAACGACGCAGAAGAAACCGAACAGGATTTCTGATATCGTCTGCAAGACTGACAGGGCTGCTTAGGCAGCCCTTTTGCTTTGTGAGATTATCGAGGTGCCTGTGACTGAACCTTCATCACGCCGCTCCGGCTACGCCCGCCTGCTGGACCGTGCTATCCGCATTCTGGCGATGCGCGACCACAGCGAGCAGGAGCTGCGACGCAAGCTGGTCGCTCCGGTGATGAGCAAAAACGGTCCTGAGGCGCTGGACGCCACCCCCGACGAGCTGGAGCAGGTTGTCGCCTGGTGTATCGAAAACCGCTACCTTGACGACAACCGCTTCGTCGGCCAGTTCATCGCCAGCCGGAGCCGCAAAGGCTATGGTCCGGCGCGCATTCGCCAGGAGCTCAGCCAGAAAGGCATTGCGCGCCAGGTCGTTGACCAGGCGATGCGCGAATGCGATATCGACTGGGTGAGCCTTGCCAGGGAGCAGGCACAGCGTAAATACGGCGAACCGTTACCTTCCGCCTTTACTGAAAAAGTGAAAGTTCAGCGATTCCTGCTTTACCGCGGCTACCTGATGGAAGATATCCAGGAAATCTGGCGAAATTTTGCAGATTGACCCATCCGGGATTTTACTTCGCCGTAAAGAAAACTTATCTTATTCCCACTTTATTCCGTCGGGCCGCTGGTTGTGACTGTGCAGGCAGCGGCCTGGGCGATTATTCCTTTACACAAAATCATTCAAGCTGCATCAGGGCGGCAAGAGAGACTCTCTTTCGCAACGTACGTCAGTTCGGTGCCGGAAGAGCAAGCGCAGCCAGGACAGAGGCGACTTGAAGGATGACGTGTAGCTTGATTTCAGGATAATTATGAGCAAGAGCACCGCTGAGATCCGTCAGGCGTTTCTCGACTTTTTCCATAGCAAGGGACATCAGGTAGTTGCCAGCAGCTCCCTGGTGCCGCACAACGATCCGACCCTGCTGTTTACCAATGCAGGGATGAACCAGTTCAAGGATGTCTTCCTTGGTCTCGACAAACGTAATTATTCGCGTGCGACCACCGCACAGCGTTGCGTGCGTGCGGGTGGTAAACACAACGATCTGGAAAACGTCGGTTACACCGCGCGTCACCACACCTTCTTTGAAATGCTGGGCAACTTCAGCTTTGGCGATTACTTCAAGCAGGATGCCATCAAATACGCGTGGGAACTGCTGACCGGTGAGAACTGGTTCGCGCTGCCGAAAGAAAAACTGTGGGTTACCGTTTACGAGACCGATGACGAAGCTTTCGACATCTGGGCCAATGAAGTAGGCGTTCCGCGCGAGCGTATTATCCGCATCGGCGACAACAAAGGCGCGCCGTTTGCTTCTGACAACTTCTGGCAGATGGGCGACACCGGTCCGTGCGGCCCGTGCACCGAAATCTTCTTTGACCACGGCGATCATATCTGGGGCGGCCCTCCGGGAAGCCCGGAAGAAGATGGCGACCGTTACATTGAGATTTGGAACATCGTCTTCATGCAGTTCAACCGTCAGGCTGACGGTACCATGGAGCCGCTGCCGAAGCCGTCCGTCGACACCGGTATGGGTCTGGAGCGTATTGCCGCGGTGCTGCAGCACGTTAACTCCAACTATGACATCGACCTGTTCCGCGATCTGATCGCCAGCGTGGCGAAAGTCACCGGCGCGACCGATCTGACGAACAAGTCGCTGCGCGTTATCGCCGACCACATTCGCTCCTGCGCCTTCCTGGTTGCCGACGGCGTGATCCCGTCGAATGAAAACCGCGGCTACGTGCTGCGTCGTATCATTCGCCGCGCGATCCGTCACGGCAACATGCTGGGCGCGAAGGACACCTTCTTCTGGAAACTGGTTGCCCCGCTGATCGATGTGATGGGCTCCGCCGGCGACGAGCTGAAGCAGCAGCAGGCTCAGGTTGAGCAGGTGCTGAAAACCGAAGAAGAGCAGTTTGCCCGCACCCTCGAACGCGGCCTGGCGCTGCTGGATGAGGAGCTGTCGAAGCTGAAAGGCGACACCCTGGACGGCGAAACCGCCTTCCGTCTGTACGACACCTACGGCTTCCCGGTCGACCTGACCGCCGATGTGTGCCGCGAGCGCAACATCAAGGTTGATGAAGCTGGTTTTGAAGCCGCGATGGAAGAGCAGCGCCGCCGCGCGCGCGAGTCCAGCGGTTTCGGCGCCGACTATAATGCGATGATCCGCGTTGACGGCGCCTCTGAATTTAAAGGCTACGATCATCTGGAGCTGAACGGCAAGGTTACCGCCCTGTTTATCGACGGCAAAGCGGTGGATAGCGTTAGCGCTGGCCAGGAAGCGGTGGTGATCCTTGACCAGACCCCGTTCTATGCGGAGTCCGGCGGCCAGGTGGGCGATAAAGGCGAATTAAAAGGCGCGGGCTTCTCTTTCGCAGTTAGCGACACGCAGAAGTACGGCCAGGCTATTGGTCATATCGGTAAAGTCGCCAGCGGCTCACTGAAAGTGGGTGACGCGGTGCAGGCCGACGTAGATGAGGCTCGCCGTCAGCGTATCCGTCTCAACCACTCCGCGACGCACCTGATGCACGCGGCGCTGCGCCAGGTGCTCGGCACCCATGTGGCGCAGAAAGGTTCGCTGGTCAATGATAAAGCGCTGCGCTTTGACTTCTCGCATTTTGAAGCGATGAAGCCGGAAGAAATTCGTGCGGTGGAAGACCTGGTCAACGCGCAGATCCGTCGTAACCTGGCTATCGAAACCAACATTATGGATATCGATGCCGCGCGCGCATCCGGCGCCATGGCGCTGTTTGGCGAGAAATACGACGATCGCGTGCGCGTTCTGCGGATGGGCGACTTCTCCACGGAGCTGTGCGGCGGGACTCACGCGGCGCGTACCGGCGATATCGGCCTGTTCCGCATCACGTCAGAGTCCGGCACCGCTGCTGGCGTGCGCCGTATCGAAGCGGTGACTGGCGAAGGCGCGATGGCCATCCTGCATGCGCAGAGCGATCAGCTCAATGATATCGCTCAGCTGCTGAAGGGTGACAGCCACAATCTCGGCGAGAAGGTTCGCGCCGCGCTGGAGCGTACCCGTCAGCTGGAAAAAGAGCTGCAGCAGCTGAAAGAGCAGGCTGCGGCGCAGGAGAGCGCAAACCTCTCCAGCAAAGCGGAAGAGATTAACGGCGTTAAGCTGCTGGTCAGCGAACTGACCGGCGTTGAGCCGAAAATGCTGCGTACCATGGTTGACGATCTGAAGAACCAGCTCGGTTCGACGATCGTTGTATTAGCTACGGTAGCGGATGGTAAGGTTTCTCTGATTGCAGGTGTGTCTAAGGATGTGACAGACCGCGTGAAAGCAGGGGAGCTGGTTGGTATGGTCGCTCAGCAGGTGGGCGGTAAAGGGGGCGGTCGTCCGGATATGGCGCAGGCCGGTGGTACCGATGCGTCTGCTCTCCCTGCAGCGTTAGCCAGTGTGAAAGGCTGGGTCAGCGCAAAACTGTAATAACTATAAACGCATTTACCCTAAATAATTCGAGTTGCAGGAAGGCGGCGACGCAGCGAATCCCCAGGAGCTTACTCAAGTAAGTGACTGGGGTGAGCGAGGAAAGCCAACACACATGCAACTTGAAGTATGAGGGGTATAGGTGCCATAACCAGAGGGTTACGGCACCTTGCGTCAGAAACACTGATAACGATAAAGTCGGGTTGAAATTGTGTATATCGGCTAAACTTAGGTTTAACAGAATGTGATGCCATGACTGCTTATACCCTAAGGTATTTGTCATCGCTTACTTTTTGGCGTTATATGATGGATAATGCCGGGATACGAGAGACCCGACTCTTTTAATCTTTCAAGGAGCAAAGAATGCTGATTCTGACTCGTCGAGTTGGTGAGACCCTCATGATTGGAGATGAGGTCACTGTGACAGTTTTAGGGGTGAAGGGTAACCAGGTTCGTATTGGCGTAAACGCCCCTAAAGAAGTGTCTGTTCACCGTGAAGAGATCTACCAGCGTATTCAGGCTGAAAAATCCCAGCAGTCCAGTTACTAAGGTTTCCGCGCCTCGCTGTGCAGTGAGGCGCATCACTTACCGCCGCTTTTTCCCTTTTTCTGTTTTTTCCCCCTGCGCCATACCGCTTTTCATTACCCTTTGCCGCTTTGGTCGTTTGGCGTTATGCCAGCGTCAGGGCTGATTTCCTGTTGATAAATTGCCCTTTTTGCCGTTTTTGCACGCGAATTGCGTGCGAAGTGTGCAAACGAAAAAAGGTCTCGAAAAAGTGTTTGACTTATAAGTACCAGAAAGTAATATGTGCGCCATCGCAGCGACGAAGAGCAGAAACAAGTTCTTCGAAGCACTCGAAAGAGGCGTGTGTGGTGAGGTGGCCGAGAGGCTGAAGGCGCTCCCCTGCTAAGGGAGTATGCGGTCAAAAGCTGCATCCGGGGTTCGAATCCCCGCCTCACCGCCATTTTGCATCCGTAGCTCAGCTGGATAGAGTACTCGGCTACGAACCGAGCGGTCGGAGGTTCGAATCCTCCCGGATGCACCATCTTCTTTCTGAATTAAGAGAGAAGAGCGCTGTGAAAGCAGCGGCCCGCAGTGCGAGGCATAATCGAGTCACTCTACCGATTAGGCCATCATACTCAGTGTGGCATGTGTTAGTTGTGACACTGACGCGTAGTAAAGCAAGTTTCCCGATGCATCCGTAGCTCAGCTGGATAGAGTACTCGGCTACGAACCGAGCGGTCGGAGGTTCGAATCCTCCCGGATGCACCATTCTTTAATAAGAATGGCAAATCGCGAAATTTGATATCAGAATTACAGCAGTAATCCCGATGCATCCGTAGCTCAGCTGGATAGAGTACTCGGCTACGAACCGAGCGGTCGGAGGTTCGAATCCTCCCGGATGCACCATATTCTCCTTAGCAACAGCGACGACGATGTTGTATGGTCTGCGAAATTATCGCCAGCACCAGGGAGGATAACGTTGCGTAAGCAACGGCCCGTAGGGCGAGGCGCAGCCGAGTAATCCTCCCGGATGCACCATATTCTCCTTAGTAACAGCAACATTGTTGTTATCTGGTTTGCGAAACCATCGTAAGTGCCAGGAGAGTAACCCCGCAGTAAAATAGCTTTCCCGATGCATCCGTAGCTCAGCTGGATAGAGTACTCGGCTACGAACCGAGCGGTCGGAGGTTCGAATCCTCCCGGATGCACCATATTCTCCTTAGTAACAGCGACGATGTTGTTTTATGGTCTGCGAAATCATCGCCAGCACCAGGGGGGATAACGTTGCGTAAGCAACGGCCCAAAGGGCGAGGCGTAGCCGAGTCATCCTCCCGGATGCACCATATTCTCCTTAATAACAGCGACGATGTTGTTGCGTAGGCTGCGAAATTATCGCAGCACCCGTTCTGAATGCATAATCTTCACTCTTCTCTCACCATCCCGATTACCTCGTTTTCCATCACTGGCTTCATCCTGACTTTTTTATTGGCAAGACGCGCTTTCCACTATAATTTATCCTTGTATATCAGCGTTATCAGGCTGAGATAAATGCAAGGAGAGAAATCCATGAAATGGTTCAAAGCAATACCTGCTTTTTGCGCGACGCTGCTGGTAACGACGGCCCTCGCTGGCTGTGCGGGATCGGCTACAAAGGAGAGTACGGGCGGCTATATTGACGATACCGTGGTGACCACCAAGGTGAAAACGGCGCTCTTTAACGATAAAGACATTAAGTCCTCAGAAATTAGCGTCCAGACCTTTAAAGGCCGCGTCCAGCTGAGCGGATTTGTCTCCTCCGCGGAGAGCGCTAAACGAGCCGTAGAAGTCACACGCCGAGTGCAGGGCGTGCGAATGGTCGAGAACGATCTGCGTATTAAATAAGGCTGGTTATCCGGCCTAATGTTTGGGGGCGCCTGAGGGCGCCTTTGTCGTCTGCGCCGCTGGCCGCGACAACGGCGGGCTTTTGCGTTACAGTAATCATTCCCAAACCGGTTGGTGAGAAGACAATGTACGAAGGTTACGCAGGACTGATCTTTGATATGGATGGCACCATTCTCGATACCGAGCCGACCCATCGGCAGGCATGGAACGAGGTGTTGGGCCGCTACGGTATGCGTTTCGACGAACAGGCGATGGTCGCGCTCAATGGCTCACCAACCTGGCGAATCGCCCAGGCGATTATCGAACTCAACCAGGCCGATCTCGATCCACATCGCCTGGCGCAGGAAAAAACCCAGGCCGTCAAAGCGATGCTGCTGGACAGCGTACGCCCGTTGCCGCTGATTGAGGTGGTTAAGGCATGGCACGGCCGTCGCCCGATGTCGGTGGGAACCGGCAGCGAGAGCGCCGTCGCCGAAGCGCTGCTGGCGCACCTGGGGCTGCGTCATTACTTCTCCGCGGTGGTGGCGGCCGATCATGTGGTCAACCATAAACCCGCGCCCGATACCTTCCTGCTGTGCGCCGAGCGCATGGGCGTCGCGCCGGAAAAATGCGTCGTCTTCGAAGATGCCGACTTTGGTCTGCAGGCGGCGAAGCGCGCGGGAATGGACGCAGTTGACGTGCGTTTGCTGTGAGCGACGCGCTGTCACTCACCTCGCTGTTTGCCAGTAGCTTTTTAAGCGCCACGCTGCTCCCCGGCAATTCGGAGGTTGTGCTGGTGGCTATGCTACTTGCAGGGGTCAGTCATCCGTGGTGGTTAGTATTAATAGCAACAATCGGCAATAGCCTTGGAGGGGTAACTAACGTTATTCTGGGGCGCTTGTTTCCGCTGCGCAAAACCTCGCGCTGGCAGGAGCGGGCGGCCGGCTGGCTTAAGCGCTACGGCGCGGTCACGCTCTTACTGAGCTGGGCGCCGGTTGTCGGCGATTTACTGTGTTTGCTGGCGGGATGGATGCGCATTTCCTGGGGACCGGTACTCTTTTTCTTATGCCTTGGTAAGGCGCTGCGCTATATCGCTATTGCGGCAGCGACGCTTCAGGGCATGACGTGGTGGCACTAATTGGACTGACAGTTCATCCATTACAATTATGCTTATTCAAACGATTTCGACAGGCGGGAGGTCAAATTGATCCCGGACGTATCACAGGCGCTGGCCTGGCTGGAAAAACATCCGCAGGCTCTGCAGGGTATTCAACGTGGTCTGGAGCGGGAAACGCTGCGCGTGAACGCAGACGGCACCCTTGCAACGACCGGTCACCCTCCGGCGTTAGGCTCAGCGCTGACGCATAAATGGATTACCACCGATTTTGCCGAAGCTTTACTTGAGTTCATTACGCCAGTAGATGGCGATATTGAGCATATGCTGACCTTTATGCGCGATGTCCATCGCTATACCGCGCGTCAGCTTGGCGACGAGCGGATGTGGCCGCTGAGCATGCCATGCTATATCGCCCCCGGTCAGGATATTGAGCTGGCGCAGTACGGCACCTCTAACGTGGGGCGCCTGAAAACGCTATATCGCGAGGGGCTGAAGAACCGCTATGGCGCGCTGATGCAGACTATCTCCGGCGTGCACTATAACTTCTCCCTACCGATGGCCTTCTGGCAGGCAAAATGTGGTGTGGAAGATGCCGAGAGTGGTAAAGAGGCCATTTCGGCGGGCTATTTCCGCTCAATTCGTAACTACTATCGCTTTGGCTGGGTGATCCCCTATCTGTTTGGCGCCTCGCCGGCGATTTGCTCCTCATTCCTGCAAGGCAAACCGACAACGCTGCCCTTTGAGGAAACGGGCAACGGCATGTATTACCTGCCGTATGCCACCTCGCTGCGCCTCAGCGACCTTGGTTATACCAATAAGTCGCAAAGCAATCTCGGAATTACGTTTAACGATCTGCACGAGTATGTGGCAGGATTGAAGCGGGCGATTAAAACGCCGTCGGAAGAGTACGCCAAAATCGGGCTGCAGAAAGACGGCAAGTATCTGCAGATCAACAGCAACATTCTGCAGATTGAAAATGAACTTTATGCGCCGATCCGCCCGAAACGCGTCACCCGTCGGGGCGAAACCCCGTCCGATGCGCTGTTGCGCGGTGGTATTGAGTATATCGAAGTGCGTTCGCTGGATATCAATCCGTTCTCGCCGATCGGCGTTGACGCCCAGCAGGTGCGTTTCCTCGACCTGTTTATGGTCTGGTGCGCGCTGGCCGACGCGCCGGAGATGAGCAGCGATGAGCTGCTGTGCACCCGCACCAACTGGAATCGGGTGATTCTGGAAGGGCGTAAGCCGGGCTTAACGCTGGGGATTGGCTGCGAAAGCGCGCAGTTCCCGCTGGCTCAGGTGGGCAAAGATCTGTTCCGCGATTTACGCCGCGTGGCGCAGACCCTGGACAGTATCCACGGTGGCCAGGCATATCAGCAGGTCTGCGACGAGCTGCTGGCCTGCTTTGACGATCCGGAATTAACCTTCTCAGCCCGCATTCTGCGTTCTATGATTGAAGAAGGCATTGGCGGTACCGGCCGTGCGCTTGCCGATCGTTACCGGACGCAGCTGCGCGAAGAGCCGCTGGAGATCCTGAGCGAAGACGATTTTATCGCCGAGCGCGACGCGTCGGTGGCGCGACAGAAGAAAGTGGAAGCTGAAGACAGCGAGCCGTTTGAGGCGCTGCTGGCGCGGCACGCGTAGCGCTGGAAAAGAAAAAGGCCACATCACTGTGGCCAAACTTTCATCTCTGATTCAGGGATGATGATGATAATAAATGCGCGTCTTTCATATACTGAGACTCGCGGCTGAACAAAGAGTTCATTTTATTTTAAAAAAATTCACTCCCGGAGGTGACGAATGCCGTTGTTAGATAGTTTCACAGTCGACCATACCCGAATGGAAGCCCCAGCGGTGCGTGTCGCGAAGAAAATGAACACGCCGCATGGCGATGAAATCACCGTTTTCGATCTGCGCTTCTGCGTACCGAACCAGGAAGTGATGCCGGAACGCGGTATCCACACCCTGGAGCATCTGTTCGCGGGCTTTATGCGCGATCATCTGAACGGGAATGGCGTGGAAATTATCGACATTTCGCCAATGGGCTGCCGCACCGGCTTCTATATGAGCCTGATTGGTACGCCGGACGAGCAGCGCGTCGCTGACGCCTGGAAAGCGGCGATGGCCGATGTGCTGAAGGTGAAAGATCAGAACCAGATCCCGGAGCTCAACGTCTACCAGTGCGGGACTTACACCATGCACTCGCTGGAAGAGGCCCAGGACATCGCTCGTCATATCATTGAGCGCGATGTGCGCATCAACAGCAACGACGAACTGGCGTTGCCGAAAGAAAAACTGCAGGAACTGCACATCTAGTGCTTCCGCCACGGCCCGACGCCTGTCGCCGGGCCGCTCTTCTGACGCCGCGATGACGACGACGCTTTCCTTCTCCTTTCAGCACCGCCCACTGGTGCCCTTTGCCCATGATTATGCCCACGGTGACCAGGAAGACTGGCATCAGCATGACTGCGCCCAGCTGCTGCATATACTAAGCGGCGTGGTGCGGGTCGCGACGCCGGTAGGCTACTGGGTGGTGCCGCCCGGGCGCGGCGTCTGGCTGCCGGCGGGAACGCCGCACGCGCTGCGCATGACCGGCAACGTGGCGGCGCGCACCCTGTTTATCGATCCGCTGGCGCGCGCCGATCTTCCGGCGGGCTGCCAGATTGTACAGATCACGCCGCTGCTGCGGGAACTGATCGTGTCATCCCTGGCGCTGGCGGAACGCTATGCCCCCGCCAGCCGCGACGAAAGAATTTATGAACTGATCCTCGATGAGATCCGCGGGATGGCGATCCTGCCGTTTGGCCTGCCGGAGCCGCAAAGCGAAACGCTGCGTCGGCTGTGCCAGCAGGTACGCGAGGCGCCGGGCGAGGCCTGGAGCAGCGGCCAGGCGGCGAAGGCGTGCAGCATGAGCGAGCGAACCCTAAACCGCCATTTTCAGCAGCAGACTAGCCTGACGTGGAGCGAGTGGGTGCGCCGGGCGAAGCTAATGGAAGCGCTGGTGCGCCTGGCGCAGGGCCACTCCGTGCTGCGGGTGGCGCTGGAGCTGGGCTACGGTAGCCACAGCGCCTTCAGCGCCATGTTTCGTCGGGTGATGGGCGTCGCCCCCAGCGACTATTTTCGTCCCCCGGCCTGATCGGCGGCGCTGAGCGCATTGCACAGCGCCTGCAGCGAGGCGCGCGCCACGTCATTATCGATACCCACGCCCCAGTAGCTTTCTCCTTGCGGAAAAACGCAGCGGATATAGGCCACCGACCGGCTGTCGCTGCGCGCGCCGAGCGTATGCTCATGATAGTCCTTGATCATAAACGGCTGCCGAAACAGCGCGCTGAGCCCGCTGGCTGCGGCGGAGAGCAGGCCGTTGCCCTGGCCCTGCAGGCGTCGGGTTTCGCCGTGGTGACGCAGCGTTGCCTGCAGGGAAAGCTGGCCATCCTGCTGGCTGGCGCTCTGATAATCGAGCAGCGTCAGCGCCGGCTGCGCCTGCAGCCCGTAGCGCGTGCGGAACAGCTGCCACAGCGCATGGTGGGTCATCTCTTTGCCGTCGCTATCGGTGGCCTGCTGAACGTGCTGGCTGAAGTCCTGCTGCAGCCCGCGGGGCAGTTTCAGACCATGATTTTGTTCGATAAGCCAGGCGCTGCCGCTCTTCCCCGACTGGCTGTTGACGCGGATCACCGCCTCATAGCTGCAGCCAATATCCTGCGGGTCAATGGGCAGGTAGGGCATCTGCCACGGATCGCCAGGCTGACGGGCATCAAACCCTTTTTTGATCGCATCCTGATGGGAGCCGGAGAAGGCGGTGTAAGCCAGACTTCCCGCCCACGGGTGGCGCGGGTGAACGGGGATCTGGTTGCAGTTTTCCACCACCTCCACCACCCGGTTCATCTGCTCGAAGCGAAGCTCAGGGTCGATGCCCTGGCTGTAGAGGTTCATCGCCAAAGTCACCAGACAAACGTTGCCGGTGCGTTCGCCGTTGCCAAACAGGCAGCCTTCTACCCGATCGGCGCCGGCCATCACCGCCAGCTCGGCGCTGGCGACGCCGGTGCCGCGATCGTTATGCGGATGCACGCTGATGCAGACCTCGCCGCGGCGGGAGAAGTGGCGGCAAAAATACTCGATCTGATCGGCATAGACGTTGGGGGTGTTGACTTCCACCGTCGCCGGCAGATTGACGATCATCGGTCGCTCGGCGCAGGGCTGCCAGACATCCGCCACCGCTTCGCAAATCTCAAGCGCAAACTCGGGCTCGGTGAAGCAGAAGGTTTCAGGCGAATATTCATATTGCCAGCGGGTCTCCGGCTGCTGTTCGCACTGCTGACGGATAAGCCGGGTGGCGCGGGTCGCGAGGGCGATCACCTCGGCCTTGTCCATGCCGAAAACCAGCTCGCGGAACAGCGGCGCGGTGGCATTGTAGAGGTGGACGGTAGCCCGGCGGGCGCCGCGCAGCGCCTCAAAGGTGCGCAGGATCAGCGGGTCTCGCGCCTGGGTCAGCACCTGGATGGTGACATCCTCCGGGATGCGCTGTTCGTCAATCAGCTGGCGGACAAAGTTGAAATCGGTTTGTGAGGCGGAAGGGAAGGCGACTTCAATCTCTTTAAAGCCGCACTCCAGCAGCAGATCCCAGAACTGCAGTTTGCGGGCGCTGTCCATGGGCTCCGCCAGCGCCTGGTTGCCGTCGCGCAGGTCAGTCGACAGCCAGCGCGGGGCGTGGCTGATTTGCCGGTCTGGCCAGCGGCGGTCAGGCAGGGCGATCGGCGGATAGGGACGGTACTTTTCAGCAGGATGGCTCAGCATAGTGTTCTCCTTAATGGTCAGCCTTTATCCTGCCCGAGCGCAGGGTGACGGGCTTTCGCAAACGAGACAGAAACTAGCGAGAACTGGACAACCTGACGCCGTAAAAAAGGGACCCGGAGGTCCCTTTATGTGAGGCTTAGTGCGCGCCGCCGCCGCCTCCGCCGGCGCTGAACGGTGGTCTGGCGAACCACACCAGCCCCAACAGCAGGATGAAAATAGCCGCAGAAATCCAGAAGATTTCGTTGGCGGAGATAATCAGCCCCTGGTTGGTTATCTGCTGCGCTATCCAGCCGGACGCCTGCTGCTGCGTCATTCCCATGCCCTGCAGCTGATCGTATATCTGCTGCGCGTTGGGGTTAAAGGGGGTCACCGATTCGGTGAGCTGCGCATGATGCAGCGCCTCGCGGTTGGTCCACAGGGTGGTGGTGATCGAGGTCCCGATGGAGCCGGCAAGGGTACGGGTGAAGTTCGACAGGCTCGACGCCGCCGCCAGCCGCTCCGGCGGCAGGCCGGAGAGGGTGATGGTGGTCAACGGCATGAAGAAGCAGGCCACCGCGAAGCCCTGGATAAACTGTGGCCACGCCGAGGCGCCAAAGTCCATCCCCGGTTCGAAGGTCCAGGCGCGCCAGTAGAAGCAGACCGCGTACATAATAAAGCTGAAGGTGACCAGCCGCCGCATGTCGAGCTTATGCGCGAAGCGGCCGATAATCGGCGACAGAATGACCGGGATCACCCCCACCGGCGCCGACGCCAGGCCGGCCCAGGTCGCGGTGTAGCCGTAGACCTCCTGCAACAGCTGCGGCAGCAGTACGATGGCGCCGAAGTAGAGCATATAGGCCAGACTGATACAGAGGCAGCCGATGGTGAAGTTGCGCGACTTAAATAGCGACAGATCGACAATCGGGTTATCGTCGGTTAGCTCCCAGACGATCAGGAAGCTTATCGCCACCACCGCCACGATGGTCAGAATGATAATCTCATTGGAGGAGAACCAGTCCAGCTCTTTACCCCGGTCCAGCATCACCTGCAGGCTACCGATACCGATGATCAGCAGCGCCAGACCGACGCCGTCGATCCGCCGCTGTTCGGTTTTGGTTTCCCGGTTGCGCAGGGTCTGCAGGGTCATCAGCACCACCGCCACGCCAATGGGCACGTTGATAAAGAAGATCCAGCCCCAGTGATAATTATCGCTGATATAGCCGCCGAGGATCGGACCGCAGATGGGCGCGACAATCACCGTCATTGACCACAGCGCCAGAGCGATAGAGCGCTTCGCCGGGGGATAGTTGCTGAGCAGCAGACTTTGCGACAGCGGGATCAGCGGCCCGGCGACGATCCCCTGAATGACGCGGAAGAAAATCAGCATCGTCAGGCTGTTGGAGACGCCGCAGGCCCAGGAGGCAATGGCGAAGGCGGTGGTTGACCACAGGAACAGCTTCACCTCGCCGACGCGCTTGGCCAGCCAGCCGGTGATCGGGATGGAGATGGCGTTAGCGACCCCGAACGAGGTGATGACCCAGGTCCCCTGGCTCAGCGACGAGCCAAGGTTGCCGGCAATGGTCGGGATCGCCACGTTGGCGATAGTGGAATCCAGCACCTGCATGAACGTCGCGAGCGACAGCGCAATGGTCATAATGACCAGCTGCGCGCCTTCCAGCGGTTTTTGCTGTTGCATTACACTCACCCCGAATTATCCGGCGTTGGCCTGAATGATCTCGTCTATCAGCTTATTAACCGGATCGAGAGCGATTTCACGGGCATTGCTCTCGTAAACCGGGGAGCTCCGCACCTGGCTTGCCAGCATTTCACCATCGCGATCGGTGGTGTTGACTTCCACCAGCGTCGAGAGGCCGATGCGCAGCGGGTGTTCCGCTAGTTGTTTTTCATCCAGCTCGATACGAACCGGCAGACGCTGTACCACTTTGATCCAGTTGCCGGTGGCATTCTGCGCCGGCAGCAGAGAGAAGGCGCTGCCGGTGCCCATATCCAGACCGACCACTTTACCGGTGTATTTCACGTCATCGCCATAGATATCGCTGATCACAGTGGCCGGCTGGCCGATACGCATATGCGCCAGCTGAGTCTCTTTAAAGTTAGCATCGATCCACAGGTTGGTCGCCGGAACCACCGCCATCAGCGGCGTGGTGGTGCCGATCTGCGCGCCAGGCTGTACCGAGCGACGGGAAACGTAGCCGCTAATCGGGCTGACGATCTGCGTACGCTGCAGGGCCAGCCAGGCGTTACGCACTTCAGTGGCCGCCTGGAGCACCGCCGGCTGCTGTTCCAGCCTGGTGCCCAGCACGATCGCCTGGTTGGCGTTGTACTGCTGGATTGCCACGTCGAGTTCGGCCTGTGCGCTGGCGACGGTATCGCGGGCGTGCTGCAGCTCTTCGCGGCCAATGAGGTTCGCGGCGCCCAGCGGGATGCGGCGGTTCAGGTCAGCCTGCGCCTGGGCGAGGGCGGTTTTTTTGACGTCGATATTTGCCTGCAGCTGCTTGCTGTTGATCATCTGCTGGCGGGTCTGACGGACGCTGGCGGCCAGTTGGGTCTTAGCCTTTTCAAACGCCTGTTGGGCATCGGTCCGATCGAGAGTGACCAGCGGATCGCCTTTCTGCACGTAGTCCGTGTTGTCAGCCCAGACTTTGGTCACGCTGCCCGCGACCTGAGCCATAATTTGTACCTGATTCCCTGCCACGTAGGCATCGTCGGTCTCTTCGTAGTGACGCAGTACCAGAAACCAGTAAATCCCATATGCCACGGCAATAATAATGAAGAGCAATGTCAGCAATAGAAGGGCGCCTTTACGCTTTCCTTTTTTGCTGCCTGGTTGCTGCGGGGTTTGGCTCTCCGCATTTGCACTCATGTTATTCTCCACGATCTTATTATTTCACATCGGCTGAGCCGACCTGTTTATCAGAAAGGCCAGCAGAGATCTGCTGGCCTGGCTGTTTTCCTTGCAACGTAAAAATGGGCTGAGCGACGCCGCCCTTAGCGTAGAGAGTCCGCTAGCACGCCTTCTTCTTCCATCTGATCAAGGCGGCTCAGGAGTTTGCGGGTGATGTGTTCGAGCTGATCTTTTTCGCTGGTGCTAAGTGAAGACCACAGCTGATGCAGGCAGTTATGCTGCGGCGGCAGGACTTCACGCAAAAACTGATGGCCCTTTTCGGTCAGTTGCAGATGCAAACAGCGACGATCGTTATCGCTCTCGCGGCGCTCAATCCAGCCGCGTTTTTCCAGTTCATCAGCGATACGGGTGGCGTTGGTACGTGACGAGCCCAGCGCACAGCTCAGCTCGGACGGCTGGATGCTGTGGTTTTCCTGTGACTCCAGCGTAATCAGCGCCATAAATAATGTCTCGTTAATTCCCTGCGCTTTGAGCATTTTATTGCGATTTTCCAGCAGCTTACCTTGCATATGCATGCAAAGACGAGTTAACAGGATCTCCTGAAACGGGAAATCTTCATGGCGGCTGGCGCGGAACTTGAGCATTTGCTCAATGGGAGTAAACGAACTATCCATTTGGGTATGACCTCATTAATTACAGCCGATATAATAACTATTGTGACAAATAAATCAAATGAATTATTGACCAAAATTGATACGTAAAGCTTAGAGCCCGTTGGTGATTTTCCATGCCAGACCATAGGCAAACGCCGACAGCAGGGTCGGGACAATGATGCTGCGGGTTTTCCAGAAGGCGGCCCCCAGCACCAGGAAGCCGGTCAGAGTCGGCGCCAGGCGATGGGCATCGGCGAGGATCTCCGGCACGCTGGAGACCACCAGCAGCGCGCAAATCGAGGCGATGCCAATAGTATCCAGCAGCACGCTGACCGGGCCGCGGCGGGCAGGACGGGCGTGGCCGGCGCGCAAACGCAGAGGAAGATAGCGAAAGAGATAGTTGACGCCGCCGACTATCACCCCGAGCAGAAGGACTTCACTGTTCATCCGGCATCCCCTTGAGCATGGCCTGAAGCAGCGCCGTCAGACACCCGCAGACAATTCCGGCGAGGATCGCCGCCGGAATGGAAAATAACAGAATGCCGCCCAGCGCGCCCGCCAGCGCCGCCGTGACGCAGAGTGACTGATGACGCTGGAAAGAGGCCAGCAGGAAGCTCATAAACAGCGCCGGCAGCATAAAGCCGAGGGCGGCTTCCACCGCCGGATAATCCACCAGCAGGCCGTTGCCGGACCAGGCGCCGGCCAGCGTGCCGCACACCCACGATGCCCACGAGGTAAAAGCGAGACCGAGCATCCAGTTTTCGCTCCAGCGGCGGTTATCGCGAACCAGCCTGGCGGTAGCGGCGGCGAAAACCTCATCGGTCAGGCCGAAGGCCCAGAGGGCGGTTTTCTTTTTATCCAGCGCTGAGCGAATGCGGCTGCGCAATGAGGGGCCATACAGCACGTGGCGGACATCCATCGCCATCACCGTTAGGGCGGCGACCCACAGCGAACTGCCGGCGGCCAACATGGCGGTGATCACAAACTGGCTGGCGCCGGCGTAAATAATGCAGGAGAAGAACAGGCTTTCCAGCGGGGTGAAGCCCAGCCGGGTGGCATTGAGTCCGAAGGCGAATGCCACCGGAAGGTAGCTGATGACGATGGGGAGACTGTCTTTGATGCCTTCGCCGACGGTGGCGACGCGTTCAGGTAAGGCACAGGTTAAGGGCGCGGGGTTTTCCATATGAATAACTTATCGCTGGATCCATGTGAAGGTGGCAATTTGACCGATGTCTCCACCTTAACAGAGCGCGATGCGCCTTAACACTATGGAAATTCCTGGAATCGCTTTTCTATGACCTGGCCACGAGAAAGGGGGCAAGGGGGCCGGATAAGGCGCTGGGCCTTATCCGTGAGCGGGTTTACTGCTGCGCGGCGAGGGCGGTTTTCACCCAGCTGTCGAACAGCGGCTGGTGGGCTTTGATCCAGCCATCAACGTGGCCGTTAATGTCGGCTTCGGAAGCATGGCCTTCATGCATCATCGCATTCTCGGCGTTGATGTCGGCGATCGGCAGCTTCATGATGCTAAACAGAGTGGCGGCGGCCGGATTTTTCTCCGCCCAGGCTTTGTTAGCGACGATGTGCATGGTGTTCACCGGGAAGCCATAGTTGGCGCCGTTGGCCAGTTTGGTGTCGATGTTTTTCTGCTCGCCCGGAAGGGAGGAGAACGGCACCTGCAGCCAGACGACGTCCTTGCCAGGATTCAGCACGTCGCTAACCCAGTACGGCGTCCAGGTGTAGTAGAGCACCGGTTTACCCTCTTTATACCGGGCAATGGTGTCGGCCATCATCGCCGCGTAGTTGCCCTGGTTATGGGTGACGGTTTTGCTCAGGCCATAGGCGTCAATCTGATGGTTAATCACTGCTTCGCAGCCCCATCCTGGGGTACAGCCGGTGAGATCCGCTTTACCGTCATTGTTGGTATCAAACAGTTTGGCGATCTGCGGATCTTTGAGCTGATCGATGGAGGTGATGTGGTACTGCTCAGCGGTTTTTTTGTCGATCAAATAGCCCTGGGCGGCGCCTGAGACGTACACTCCTTTGCGATAGAATTTGTTATCACCGCCCGCCGCGGCGTACATGTCATCGTGCAGCGGTTGCCAGTTGGTGGCGATAAAGGTGGTATCTCCGGCGGCAATTGACGTATAGGCAACGTTATAGTCCACTTCGCTGGGTTTCTCGACGGTGTAGCCCAGCTTCTCCAGCGCGCGACTGACCAGCAGGGTCTGGAAGCTCTCTTCGGAGATAGTGCTCTGAGCGGGCTTCACCGTAATCCCTTTACCCGGCAGGTCGGCGGCGAAGGCGCTGGTGGCGAGCAGGGTGGCAAAGGCGGCGGTGGCCAACATCGTACTATGTCGCATGGTGGTTCCTCTTATTGTTTAACGGGAAGGGCCGCTCCCGGGCATCGGCTGGTGTCGGGGAGCGGCGCTGTTATCGACTTATCGACAGAAAGGGCGAGTGATAAGCCCCAGCGGGCCGGTGGTGTACCAGCGGCGGTTGCCGCGACTGCGGGCGTCGCGACCGACGGCCTGGGTGAGGCGGTCAAGAATAATCGCCAGGATCACGATCCCCACCCCGCCGACGGTCGCCAGGCCCATATCCAGGCGGCCGATACCGCGCAGCACCATCTGGCCGAGGCCGCCGACGGCGATCATCGAGGCGATCACTACCATCGACAGGGCCAGCATCAGGGTCTGGTTAACCCCGGCCATAATGGTGGGCATGGCCAGCGGCAGCTGCACCTTAAACAGCAGCTGGCGCGGGCTGGCGCCAAATGAGCGCGACGCTTCGATCAGATCCGCAGGCACCTGGTTTATCCCGAGGATGGTCAGACGGACGATCGGCGGCAGGGCGAAGATAATCGTCACCACCACGCCCGGTACGTTGCCGATGCCGAACAGCATCACGATCGGCACCAGATAGACGAACGCCGGCGTGGTCTGCATGGCATCCAACAGCGGGCGGATGATTTTCGCCGCCCGCGGGCTGCGCGCTAGCCAGATCCCCAGCGGCAAGCCGATAACCATGCAGAACAGCAGGGCGGTGAGGACCAGCGCCAGAGTGACCATGGCTTGCGACCACGCGCCGATGGCGCCGATGGCAATCAGCGATACCAGAGTGGCGACCCCCATGCCGAGGCTGGAGATCTGCCAGGCGATTAGCGCGAAGACGATAATCGCCACCGGCGCCGGCATCCCCAACAGCAGCTGCTGGAAGGCGCTGAGGATGTAGTCGATCGGCACGCGGATCCCCTGGAACAGCGGACGGAAGTGCAGCACGATCCAGTCGATGGCGTGGGTCACCCAGCTGTCGAGCGGGATCAGGGTCTTATGGAACGGATCCATGATATTGAACTGTTCCGGCTGCGGCGCAGGGGCGCTGTGCAGCCAGTCGGCGCCGCCGCCATTAGCCGGCGCGGCAGTAGAGGCGCCACCCCAGGCGTCGGCAGCCTGCGAGGCGCTGTCGGTTGACGGGGCGCTGCCCCATGGATTGGTCTGATCAGCCATGATTCACCCCCTCGCGATCTAAAGCCTGGAGCAACATCCGTTTGGAAATGATGCCAATATATTGTTGTTCTTCATCCACTACCGGCACGGCGCACGGAGCGTGGCCGACGTGGGAGAGCAGATCGCTGAGCGGGGTTTGCGCTTCCACCGCCAGCGGGGCGTCAATCAGCGCCGCCTCGATCCCCTGCCCGGCGCTGAGGGCTGTTTTCAGAGAATCAATCGAGACAATCCCGACAAAGCGATTACCGCGCTCTATGACATAGCCATATTCCCGGTCTTCATCCTGTAATAATTTCAGCGCCGAACGGGGGCCAAAACCAGGCGTTTTACGAATCAGGCCAACCGGGCTGCGGCGGGCAATATCTTTCGCGCTGAATACCTGGCTAATATCCACGCCGCGGAAGAAGGTGCGCACATAATCATTGGCCGGATTATTTAATATTTCATCCGGAGTGCCGACCTGGACCACTTCGCCATTTTGCATAATGGCGATACGATCGCCAATTCGCATGGCTTCATCAAGGTCATGGGAAATAAAGACGATAGTGCGTTGATGCTTCGCCTGTAATTTGATGAGCTCATCCTGCATTTCGGTACGAATGAGCGGATCGAGCGCAGAGAAGGCTTCATCCATTAACAGAATATCGGGATTAATCGCCAGGGCGCGAGCTAAACCGACGCGCTGGCGCATGCCGCCGGAGAGTTCATCCGGCCAGGCGTGGGCATAATTCTCCAGCCCCACCTGACGCAGCGCCTCCCGGGCTTTTTGCTCTCGTTCGGCGGCGGGAACGCCGGCAAGCGCCATGCCAAACGCCGTGTTATCGAGCACGCTCATGTGCGGCATCAGCGCAAAGGACTGAAAAACCATCGCAATTTTCTTGCGACGCACCTCGCGCAGCTCGGCATCCGACATTTTGGCGATATCGACCCCGTCAATCAGCACCTGGCCGCGGGTGGGTTCAATCAGGCGATTGAGAAGGCGAACCATGGTGGATTTCCCCGAGCCGGAGAGCCCCATGATGACGAATATCTCGCCTTCTTCAATGGCCAGACTGGCGTCTTTGACGCCAAGCGACAGCCCCGTTTTTTCCAGTATTTGCGCTTTGTTGAGTCCTTTCTCAATATATTTGAAAGCACGGTGTGGATGCTCGCCAAATATCTTATAAAGATTTTTGATTTCTAATTTAATTGCCATGCAATAGAGAAGTTCCTGTTATTTGTTTATTGCGATATGATACCCGATGGTGATTATGATCTTTTTACACCCTAACATACTCAGATTCTGTGACAACCCTCAATGGCAAACTCTCGGCAAAATCAGATGGGGACAACTGTGGCTAAGCCCCCGTGATATAAGGGCTGGGCGGTAATTTGTTGTTGGTAATATTTTTTGATTATCTTTGGATAATTCGACTGAAATGGACCGGTTTTCTGCTAAATATGACGAAGTGATGACGGTTAGGTCATGGAGAGAATATTTGGTGGATTAAACGCTATTTTGTGAAATTAATCACCAGGAATCCGCCTGCGATATTCCTGGTGAAAGTACGGTTAAAAGTCCCAATCGTCGTCGGCGGTCTCTTCCATTTTTCCTATCACGTAGGAGGAGCCGGAACCGGAGAAAAAGTCATGGTTTTCGTCGGCGTTGGGCGACAGCGCTGCGAGGATTGCCGGATTGACCGCCGCCATCTCCGCCGGGAACAGCGCCTCGTAGCCGAGGTTCATCAGCGCTTTGTTGGCGTTGTAGCACAGGAAAGCGCTGACGTCGTCGAACCAGCCGCTCTCGCCGTACAGCTCCCGGCTGTAGGCCAGTTCGTTGTCGTAAAGATCCATCAGCAGATCGAGGGCGAAATTTTTCAATTCTTCGCGCTTGCCGGGGCTGACGATCTCCAGTCCTTTCTGGTACTTGTAGCCGATGTAATAGCCATGCACCGCTTCATCGCGAATGATCAGGCGGATCAGATCCGCAGTGTTGGTCAGCTTTCCCCGGCTGGAGAAGTACATCGGCAGCCAGAAGCCGGAGTAGAAGAGAAAGGATTCGAGGAACACGCTGGCGATTTTTTTCTTCAGCGGCTCGTCGGCCTGATAGTAACCCAGCATCAGCTGCGCCTTGCGCTGCAGGGGATCGCAGCTTTCGCTCCAGGCGAAGGCGGCATCCACCTCCTTGCTGTGGCACAGCGTGGAAAAGATGGAGCTGTAAGAGCGGGCATGAACCGCCTCCATAAAGCTGATGTTCGACAGCACCGCCTCCTCATGCGGGGTTAAGGCGTCCGCCATTAGCGCCGGGGCGCCGACGGTGTTCTGAATGGTGTCAAGCAGGGTCAATCCGGTAAAGACGCGAATGGTCAACTGCTGCTCCGCCGCGCTGAGGGTTTGCCAGGCGGGAATGTCGTTCGACAGCGGCACTTTCTCCGGCAGCCAGAAGTTGCTGGTGAGACGGTTCCAGACCTCAAGATCTTTATCGTCATCAATGCGGTTCCAGTTGATTGCGCTGACGCGCGTTAAATGGGTCATCCTGTTCTCCTTACAGCGCGCAGGACACGCAGCCTTCAATTTCAGTGCCTTCCAGCGCCAGCTGGCGCAGACGGATGTAGTAGAGCGTCTTGATGCCTTTCTTCCAGGCGTAAATTTGCGCCTTGTTGATATCGCGGGTGGTGGCGGTATCGGGGAAGAACAGGGTCAGCGACAGCCCCTGGTCGACGTGGCGCGTCGCCTCGGCGTAAGTGTCAATGATCTTCTCCGGCCCTATCTCATACGCATCCTGGTAGAGGGCCAGATTGTCGTTATTCATAAATGGCGCGGGGTAGTACACCCGTCCGGTTTTCCCCTCTTTGCGGATCTCAATCTTCGAGACGATCGGGTGAATGCTGGAGGTGGCATGGTTGATGTACGAGATCGAGCCGGTGGGCGGCACCGCCTGCAGATAGCGATTGTAGATGCCATAGCGCATGACATCGTCGCGCAGCTGGCGCCAGCTTTCCCGGTCGGGCAGAGAGATGCCGGCGCGGGCGAACAGCGTGCGCACCCGTTCGGTTTTCGGCTGCCACTCCTCCTGCAGATATTTGTCGAAGTACGCCCCGCTGGCGTAGCGCGACTGCTCGAAGCCGGCGAAGCGCTGGCCGCGCTCGCGGGCCAGCTGCATCGAGGTGTGCAGCGCGTGCCAGGTCACGGTGTAGAAGTAGATATTGGTGAAGTCCAGCCCCTCCGGGCTGCCGTAGGCAATGCCCTCCCGCGCCAGGTAACCGTGCAGATTCATCTGCCCCAGGCCGATGGCGTGGGAGGCCGCGTTGCCGGCCGCCACCGAGGGAACCGACTGAATGTCGCTCATGTCGGACACGGCGGTCAGGGCGCGCACCGCGGTGGCGATTGTGCGGCCGAAATCCGGCGAGTCCATGGTATGGGCGATGTTCAGCGAGCCGAGGTTGCAGGAGATATCTTCCCCGATATGCGCATAGCTGAGGTCTTCATTATAGGCGGACGGCGTACTGACCTGCAGGATCTCCGAACACAGATTGCTCATGGTGACCCGCCCGGCCACCGGACTGGCGCGGTTCACGGTGTCTTCAAACATGATGTACGGGTAGCCGGATTCAAACTGGATCTCCGCCAGGCGCTGGAACAGGTCGCGGGCGCGGATCCAGCGCTTGCGGACCCGCTCGTCGGCCACCAGCTGCGGATAGAGGTCGCCGATGGCGCAATCGGCGAAAGGTTTGCCGTACAGCCGTTCGACGTCATAAGGCGAGAACAGGGCCATCTGCGCATCTTCTTTCGCCAGCTGGAAGGTGATATCAGGGATCACCACCCCCAGCGACAAGGTTTTGATGCGGATTTTCTCATCGGCATTTTCACGCCGGGTATCAAGAAAGCGTAAAATATCGGGATGGTGAACATGCAGCCAGACCGCACCCGCCCCCTGGCGGGCGCCGAGCTGATTGGCATAGGAGAAGGCGTCCTCCAGCATCTTCATCACCGGCACCACCCCAGAAGACTGGTTTTCGATGCGCTTGATCGGCGCCCCGGCCTCGCGCAGGTTGGAGAGTAAAAAGGCCACCCCGCCGCCGCGCTTCGACAGCTGTAGCGCCGAGTTCACCGCCCGGCCGATGGACTCCATATTATCCTCAATACGCAGCAGGAAGCAGGAGATCAGCTCCCCGCGCTGCTGTTTGCCAGCGTTAAGGAAGGTCGGTGTGGCGGGCTGAAAGCGGCCGCTGAGTATCTCCTCCGTCAGCTGCCGCGCCTGCTGTTCATCGCCCCGGGCCAGCGTCAGGGCCACCATCACGCTGCGTTCGGCGAAATCCTCGAGGTAGTGCTTGCCGTCAAAGGTCTTCAGCGCATAGCTGGTATAGAACTTCCAGGCGCCGAGGAAGGTCTGAAAGCGAAACGGAGCGCGCCGGGCATGGGCGAACAACGCCAGCACAAACCCGCGGTCATAGCCGGCCAGCACCTGCGGATCGTAATAGCCCTCGCTGACGAGCCAGCTGAGCTTATCCTCCTGGCTGGGGAAGGTGAGGACGTTGGGCTGAACCTGGGTCGCCATAAAGGCCTCAACCGCCTGGCGATCTTTCTCAAACGGGATGCGGCCCTCGCTGTCGTACAAATTCAGCATCGCGTTGAGGGCGTGAAAATCCACGGCGGCGGTTATACGTTCTGCGGTTGTCGTTGCCAAAATTCGCTGACTCCTTTACGCACGGTGTTGATATCGTCGGGGGTTCCCATCAGCTCGAAGCGGTAGAGATAGGGCACGGCGCATTTTTGCGCGATGACATCTCCGGCACGCCCCCAGCCGTCGCCAAAGTTGCGATTGCCGGCGGCAATCACTCCGCGGATCAGCTGGCGGTTATGCACGTCGTTTAAAAAGCGGATCGCCTGACGCGGTACCGCGCCGGCGGTGCCGCCGCCGCCATAGCTGGGAACGATGAGAATATAGGGCTCGTCTACCCGCAGATGTTCACGCTCGTTCAGCGGGATGCGCACCGCCGGCAGCCCCAGGCGCTGCACAAAGCGATGGGTATTCTCCGAACGGCTGGAGAAGTAGACGATGAGGCTCATGCGCTGGCCGCCGTAAAGGAGGGGCGCAGGCGATTGATCATATCCGGGCGGAAGCCGCTCCAGCGCAGCTCACCGGCGATCACCACCGGCAGCTGGCGAAATCCCTGCTCGCGCAGGGTGTCGGCGGCATCCGGCTGCTGGTCGACGTTGACCATTTCAAAGGCCAGTCCCCGGCTCTCCATGGCTCGCCGGGTGGCATGGCACTGCACGCAGTCATTTCGAGTGTAAATAATAATGCGCATGATTCGTATTTCCATTTAAGATAACAGCACGGCGCTAAACATAGCGTCGAACGTAGTGGGCCATTCGATAAGGAAATACTAGATGTAGTTATTTAAAACTTCAACCACTCAATATATAGCGTTTTTGGCAAGCGAGTCCCCCGCCGGGATAGATCGGCGGAGGAGGGGGGAGGCTGTGCGGAACTACAGGCGCATGGCCACGGCGAGGCGGTTAAAGGCGTTCATCAGACTGACGGCGAAGGTCAGATCGCTTATCTGACGCGGGGTAAAATGTTCGCGCAGCGGCTGGTAAACCTCATCTTCCGCATGGCTGGTGGCAATGTCGGTGACCGACTCGGCCCAAGCCAGCGCCGCGCGTTCGGCCGGAGTAAAGTGGGCGCTTACCCGCCAGCCCGCAAGGGCATCCAGTTTGCTTTGCGCCATGCCGCCTTTGCGCAGCGCCTGGCTATGTTTCTCAAGACAGAAGGCGCAGCCGTTGATCTGCGAGACGCGTAAATAAACCAGCTCTACCAGGGCGTTGCCCAGCTCGCTTTTCTCCAGCGCGATGCTGGCCTGTACCAGCCCTTTATAGACTTCCGGGCTCAGTTCACTGAATGGCTGACGTAATTGGTTCATGGTGTTCTCCTCTCTAAGACGGCAGCCAAAATAGCACTATAATGGACTGCAAAAGATAGCCATATTCTGATGAAAAAAGCAGACCATAATGGAAGCAATTAACCTCCCGCTTTATCAGCGTATCGCCCGCCAGTTGAAATCGGCGATTGAACGTGGCGAACTGACCCCGGGCAGCCGTTTGCCCGCCAGCCGGGTGTACGCTCAGGAGCAGGGCGTCTCCCGGGCGACCATCGAAAACGCCTGGGGAGAGCTGGTCGCCCAGGGATGGCTCGAGCGGCGTGGGCAGGCGGGGACCTTTGTCAGCGAGCGGCTCAGCCCGCGCCAGCTGGCGCCGGTACCGCCAGTGCAACCGGCCGCGCCGACGGAGCCGCTGCCGTTTCAGATGGGGCTGCCGGCGCTGGATCTCTTTCCGCGCGGGCAGTGGGCGCGGGTGATGGGGCGTCGGCTGCGGACGCAGTCGCGGTTCGATCTTGCACCCGGCGATCCCGGCGGCGATCCGCTTCTGCGCCAGGCTATCGTCGATTATCTACGCCTGTCGCGTAGTATCGACTGTCAGCCGGATCAGGTGTTGATCACCGGCGGCTATGCCGCCTCCATGAACCTTATCCTGCGTACCCTGGCGCAGCCGGGACAGCATATGTGGATGGAAGATCCGGGGTATCCCTTTATCCGGCCGGTCGTCGAGGCTGGGCAGCTGGCGGTGGATGCGATTCCCGTGGACGACGAAGGGATGGACGTCGGCTGGGGCCAGCGTCATCACCCGCAGGCGCGATTTGCCCTGCTCACACCAGCCCATCAGAGTCCGCTGGGGGTCGCGCTGTCGCTTCCCCGACGCCGCCAGCTGCTGGCGTGGGCCGCGGAGCGCGACGCGTGGATCATTGAGGACGATTACGATAGCGAGTTTCGCTATCACGGCAAACCGCTGCCGCCGCTGAAAAGCCTTGATGCGCCGCAGAGGGTCATCTACGCGGGCACCTTCAGTAAGTCGATGTTCCCGGCGCTGCGCACCGCCTGGCTGGTGGTGCCGACCCCGCTGGTGGCGCGTTTTCACCAGACCGCGGAGCGCCAGTCCTGCACCGTTCCCACCCTGTGGCAGCAGACGCTGGCGGATTTTATCCAGCAGGGACATTTTTGGCGTCATTTGAAGAAAATGCGTGCCAGCTATAGCCAGCGTAGACAGTGGCTGGAGTCGGCTCTGCAGGCGCAGGGCTTTCAGGTCACGCCGCAGCTGGGGGGAATTCAACTGGTTATGTCGGTCAGCGGCGACGATCGGCTGCTCGCGCGGCGGGCGGTTGTGGCCGGGCTGGCGGTGCAGGCGCTGAGCGACTGGCGGATTCGCCACGCGGGCGAGGGGGGATTACTGATGAGTTTTACCAATATACGTTCGCCGGCGATGGCTGACGGACTTGCCCGACGGCTGAGAGAGGCGATCGCGATTTGATGGCGCTTAAGTCGGGGAAGCAGAAAAACCCCTGCGGCCAGAGGCGCGCAGGGGCTGACGCGTATTTGTTATCTTCATTGCCTTCCGTAAAGCTCGCGGGCTACCGCGCGCCAATCGCGCGGCGGCAGCCGACGCTTAAGCTATTATCGACGTAAATTGAGCAATACGCCAATAAATACCCCGACGGCGGCGGCGGCGCCCACACTGTGCCACGGTTTATTGCGCACGTAGGTATCGGCACAGCCCAGCGCATCGCACGCTGCCTGGCGCGCATCCAGCGCCGCCTGCTGCACCCGGTTGTGGCCATTAAGGCGGGCACGAGTCTCTTTTAACAGCGACTGCGCTTTGACACGCGCCGCTTCCGCTTCCTCTTTGGCGTCACTGCCCCATGATTTCAGCACCTCTTCCAGCGTATCCGCTAATTGGCTGACATCGTTATGAATATCTTCGGCGTTCTCGTCAAAATTGTTGCGGTTCACATGGTTAGCCATCGTTATCTCCCTTAATTCCATCGAGTGAGTAAGTGTAGGACAAGATTTTGAATTATGCTTACTGTTGTGGTTTCTGGAATTTTCCGAAAGCACTGTCCTTAATGAATAAGGTAAGGTCAATGTGCGGTAAAAGATAACGAGGAATCAGTATGTATTTAAGACCCGATGAGGTGGCGCGTGTTCTTGAAAAAGCCGGCTTCACCATGGATGTTGTGACGCAAAAAGCGTACGGCTATCGCCGCGGCGATAATTATGTTTATGTGAACCGCGAAGCGCGCATGGGGCGAACAGCGTTAGTTATTCATCCGGCGTTAAAAGAGCGCAGCAATATGCTGGCCGAACCGGCTTCAGATATCAAAACCTGTGATCATTATGAACAGTTTCCGCTGTATTTAGCCGGGGATGCGCAACAACATTATGGTATTCCGCATGGATTTAGCTCACGCATGGCGCTTGAGCGTTTTCTGAATGGGCTATTTGGCGAAGCCCAGCCGGCAATGTCGACGAATTAATACGGCGATAGGCATTTAAGGATCCAGGCGAGGCGGGCTGGCGGGAAGAGGCGACTGGCAGAGCCAGTCGCTGCTAACGCGTTGGTCAGGCCTTCGCCTGCTGATAGGGCGCCACGCGGAACAGGCGGCGGCAATAGTCGAGGAAGTAGCCGTAGGCGGCGCCCATCATCATCGATACCGCCAGGTTCGAGCTCACCGCGGCGACAATCTGGTGCCAGTCAGCACCCACGCTCCACAGAATAGCGACATACACCGGCGACTGAAAGGTGACGTAGGCCAGCACGTCGGCCATATTTTTCATCCACCTGGCCGGGCTGATGCGCCGGGCCTGACGCATGGCGAAATCGCGATAAATCCCATAGGGTACGGCAATAATAATGTTGACCGGGATCGCCACCAGACGCGACGATAACGACTGCTCAAACGTCATACCAGAGAGAAAAATTTCGATCATCATGTTGACGACGGTGCAGTAAACCACCATCGCAAAGGTGTCTGCAACCGCATGCCGCAAGCGGGAGTGCGCAGAGAACATCGGAGTGCTCCTCGAAAATGAAGTCATTAACGCCGAAAAATGCGCGTTGGTATAGCGTTTTTGGTCTGCCTGTTTTGATGTGCGTAGAGTATATCTCTGCATTAAAAGTGGCAACTAGCTATAAATTTTTATTTATCGCCTTTTTGTCGATAAAATACTCTGCGCTGGTTTGTTTTTTGTTCGTTACGCTACTTTTATTCCTGTTTTTGAAAATATCAATATTTATCAATGTGTTACTCTTGATTGCGAAATCGAGACTGGCCGAGGGAACGGCGCCTGATAGCCAACCATGGCGCAACATCACGCGAGTGTGTGATTCCGCTCTCTTTTAGGATTTTTTATGCCGTAAGTCGCGTTTTTATGGTGAAAAATTCTGAATTGCGAATTGTTGTTTTATTCCCATTTTCTGATTAACTATTCACTGTGGCCAAAGGTATGTATCAGTGCGTCCACGTATGAACAGCAGGTAACCCGCTGACCATAAAGCTAATATTCCTGGCGAGAACGGTGGTTTTTCCCGTCATTCTGCCTTTTTTATTTATTCACTCTCTTTTTTGCCTGTGCTTATGAAAAAGGCTCAGGTATTTGCCAATATAGTTCCAGGGGATAACCGCTAATATCCACCTTATATATTTATCTGGACAACCGTAGGCTGGAAATAAATAAACGTTTCTATTACACTTGCCGCGTTGTATCTTTTAATTTGCTATTTGGAATTTTTTAATTTTATGTCTTCAATGTTACACAAACTGAATAATATCCGTTCACTGCGTGCCCTGTCCCGTGAATTCTCCATTGACGTGCTTGAAGAGATGCTGGAAAAGCTCAGGATCGTCACTGAAGAAAAACGTACGCAACAGCAGCAGGCAGCTCAGCAGCAGGCTGAATATCAGGAGAAAGTGAATACCTGGCTTGAACTGATGCGCGCCGACGGTATTTCTCCTGACGAGCTGGTGGCCGATATTCAGCCGCCAAAGGCGGGAGGCAAAAAGCGTCAACCGCGCCCGGCGAAATATCGTTATACCGATCATACTGGCGCAGAGAAAACCTGGACCGGACAGGGAAGAATGCCGAAGCCGATTGCCGAGGCTGTCGCCCAGGGTAAATCGCTGGATAGCTTTTTAATTTAACGCCTTCGGGCCAGCGCCAGGCCGGTGGTGAGAGACCCACCGGCCTGGCCTTATGACTTTAAGCGAGGGGCTTTAGCAGACGCCGAAGTCTCCCTCTTCCTGATACGGCGTGACCTCGTCCGACTTCAGCGAATAGCGCTCTCCCTGCTCCTGTGCGGCCTGAACCACCACCAGTTGCTCCCCTTGCACTTCCACCACTTTCAGTTTTGGTCCGCCCGCTCGGGGTTGTACCAGATCGCCGACAGCAAACATAATTCACTCCTCACTGTTAACACCATGGATAAACCTAAACCATAGCTCAACGCCCGCTCACTGAACACCGGGCGTGCTGTTTTTTGTTAAAACAATTTGGAGTTATATGTATTAACATTGTTAATGTTTTGCTGGCGCCATACCGCTGCTGAGAAAGGGGGACGGCGAGGGTAGGGTTACCACCAATCAGGTCAGGAAAGACACCATGAAGTATATCATTCTGTTGATCATTGTTATTGCTGTACTGTATGTCCATTACCGCGGACGGGTGCGCTATCGTTTCTGGCGGCAGCTCTCCGACCATTCCACATTTACCGCGCCGCTGAATGGATTTATGTATTTATTTTCCCGCGTGCCGAATACGCCTTATCTGCGGCCGGAGATGTTTCCCGAGCTGGCGATATTGCAGCAAAACTGGCAGGTTATTCGCGACGAAGGTCTCCACCTTCAGCAGCTGGAGCAGATTAAAGCGGCCGATAAATATAACGATGCCGGGTTTAACTCATTTTTCAAAACCGGCTGGAAACGCTTTTATCTGAAATGGTATGAGGATGCCCATCCTTCCGCCAGCCAGCTCTGTCCGCAAACTACCGCGCTGCTGCGCGATATCCCGTCGGTGAAAGCGGCCATGTTTGCCACTCTGCCGGACGGTAGCCGTCTGCCGCGCCATCGTGACCCCTACGCCGGCTCGCTACGCTTTCATCTGGGCCTGGCAACGCCGAACGATGACCGCTGCTTTATCGAGGTGGATGGCCAGCGTTACAGTTGGCGCGATGGAGAAGGCGTGCTGTTTGACGAGACCTATATCCACTATGCGGAAAATACCAGTGGTGAGAATCGCTTGATTCTGTTCTGCGATATTGAACGGCCGATGCGCTACCGCTGGGCGCAGAAAGTTAACCACTGGCTGGGACGCCATCTGATGAGCGCCGCTTCGGCGCCCAACGATATCGGCGATCGCACCGGCGGGATTAACCGGGCGTTTCGCTATATTTACCAGATCCGTATTGTTGGTAAGCGGTTGAAAAAATGGAATAAGACGGTCTATTACATCGTCAAATGGCTGCTCTTCGGCGGCATTGCCTGGCTTATCTGGAGCGCGTTTTAACCCCCTGGCGCCGGTTCCACGGCATGGTCGCCAGCAGACGCGCCATGCCGCAAAAGCCGGTTACGCCGGCGAAGGTGAGCCCGGCGCCGACCGCGCCGCTGAGCAGGAAAAAGCCGCCGTTAACGGTATAGCCCAGCAGCACCCCCAGTAAAATCAGGGTGCCAGCGGCAATTTGCACCTGGCGCATCAGCGGCAGCGGCTGTGATGAATCTTCCACTACCGGCAACCCCGCGGCTTTCCACGCCTGAATTCCTCCTGCCAGCAGGCAGGCCTGCGCCGGCGCGGCGGCCGCGGCCAGACGAATCGCATTATTCTGCGTCCGGGAACCCGCCTGGCAGTGAAAGATGACCGTCTCTCCGGCCCGGGCATTGAGGGGCGCACCGCTGGTCAGAGTGGCGAGCGGCACCAGCTCGGCATCGGGGATATGTTCGCGCGCATATTCATCCGCATCGCGGATATCAATCAGTCTGGCGCCCTGGGCAATCTGCGCCTGGGCCTCGGCGGGAGTTAAGGTGGCGATGGTCATAGGATCCTCACGGGCAATAGAGCGTTTTCAGCGTATTGATCACCTGCTGTACCGCAGGGTGGGTGATGAAATAGTGGATACGCTGGGCGTCGCGCTCGCTGTCGATCAGCCCCTCGTCACGCATCCGCGCGAGGTGTTGCGAGGTGGCGGAGGGGCTCAGCCCTGTAGCCCGGGCGAGTTCGCCGGCGCTGGCCCTGGGCGCATCGCACAGCATGCACAGGATCAGCAATCGGTGAGGATTGCTCATCGCTTTCATCAGCGCGGCGGCTTCTCCGGCGCGGGCCTGCAGGTCTTCAGGTGTGGTCATTTATTTTAGCTTTGTCTAAATTTAGATAACTCTAAAATAAAAAGGCCGCCAGCGCCAGCACAATTTCTCCACGACTCAGGCCGGAACGGCGAGCCGGGCAATCTGCGCCCGGGCGCTGGCGATCCCGGCGTCGCGACCATGCGGGCGATTGTCCAGCCCTTCGGCATAGATAAATTCCACCTCCTGGATCCCCATCAGCCCCAGTACCGCGCGCAGATAGGGCGTGACGGCGTCGGTAGTTTCTCCCTGGTGAATACCGCCGCGGCTGCTGACGACCACCGCCCGGACGCCCTCCACCAGCCCCTGCGGCCAGCTCTCGGTGTAGCGAAAGGTTTCCCGCGCCCGCGCCACGAGGTCGAACCATTTTTTTAGATCGGTCGGGACGTTGAGGTTATACATCGGCGCGCCAATCACCAGCAGGTCGCTGGCCTTTAACTCGGCGATAAGCTGGTCGGAGAGGGCGACCGCCTCGCGGATAGCAGGCTGCGGATCCACTGCCCCGCGCAGGGCGGCGAACAGGGGGCGATCCAGCGTTGGCAGCGCCATGGCGCTGAGATCGTGTTCGGTGAGCCGATCGCCGTGTCCCGCCGCCTGGCGCGCCGCGAGAAATTCGTTAATCAACTGATTGGTCAGGGATGTTTCGCCATTAATGCTGGATTTTAAAACCAGAACGTTAGCCATGATGAGTGCCTCAAATGAAAGATAGAAGCAAAGACTAACACTGTCTTTTTTGTCTCAGGAGTGACATTATTTTTCCCTATTGTATCCCGTAAGGAACCAATCTGTGCGCGACGATCTGAATGCGATCCCGGTATTTGTCACCGTGGTCGAGAGCGGCAACTTTGCCAGCGCGGCGGCGATCCTCCATGTGACGCGTTCGGCGGTGGGAAAAACCATTGCCCGGCTGGAAGCGCGTCTCGGCGTGGCGTTATTCCAGCGTACCACCCGACGGCAACTGCTGACGGAAGAGGGGGAGCAATTCTATCTCCAGTGCCGGGAAGCGCTGGAGCGCATCCGCGAGGCCGAAGAGACGCTGCAGCGCGGCAAAGATGAGGTGCAGGGGCGGCTGCGGGTGTCGCTGCCGGTGCTGTTTGGCCAGCGCTGCGTGGCACCGCTGCTGTTCCGCCTCAGCCAGCGCTATCCGTTACTGAAGCTCGAGCTCCACTACAGCGACCGGCAGGTCAATCTGCTGGAGGAGGGGTTTGATCTTGCGGTGCGTATCGGGAGCCTGGCCGATACCGGGTCGCTGCGGGCCCGGGCGCTGGGAGAGCACGGCATGGTGCTGTGCGCGGCGGCGGAGTACCTGCGCCAGCAGCCAGCGCCGCAGACTATTGCCGGGTTGAACGAGCACCGTACCCTCGGCTATCTGCACAACGGCCAGCTGCAAAAATGGCAACTGTATGACCCGCAGCAGGGCGAAGTGCGCTTCAGTCCGCAGACGTGGCTGATACAGGATGATTTTGCCGCCATCGCGGCGGCAGTGCAGCAGGGGATGGGCATCGCCTGGCTGCCGGACTGGCTGGTGGCGCAGGCGCTTGCCGATGGGACATTGCAGCAGGTGTTGGCGCCCAGCGCTCAGGTGCGTTTCGCCATCCACGCGGTATGGCCGGAGGGGCCGTGGCTGCCGCAAAAAACGCGGGCGGCGATCGATGCCCTGCGGGAAGGGCTACCTCTTACCGCAACACCTGGTTAGCGCAGAGAGAAATAACCGCCATCTATGGCGGCGGAGGTTTTCCGACAGCGTGCAAGCTACCGGCGCGCTTTACGCCATAGCCTCAGCGACGAGGCCGTCCGGCACGGGCGGCACGGCGGTACAACGTGCTGCGGGCGATACCCAGTATCTGCGCCGCCCGGCTGACGTTGCCGTTGACCCTGGCCAGGGTATCGACAATCAACTGCTCATCATGGGCCTGCAATCCCCCGCGCGGCAACGGCGCAGGCGCGGCGCGATACGCCTCCGGCAGCGCGTCGGGCGTCAGCGTGTCGCCCTCATCGGCGAGAGCCAGCATTACCTTCAGGACGCTCTGCAGCTGGCGTACGTTTCCCGGCCACGGCAGCTGGCTGAGGTGAACCAGCAGCGCGTTTGAAAGCGTCACCCGGCGTGAAGCACCGCCCAGGTCGTGCCACAGGGTGGCGATAAAGGTTTCCAGCGCCGGCCACTCGCGCAGCGGAGGCAGCGCCAGGGCGTATTCCCGGAGGCGCCACAGCAGATCTTCACGGAATTCTCCGGCGCTGACCCGCTGGGTCAGGTTGCGGTGGGTGGCGCAGATCAAGGCGAAATTCACCGGCACGCTGCGGCTGGCGCCCAGCGGAGCGACCTCTTTCTCCTGCAGGACGCGCAGGAGGCGGGTCTGCAGCGCCAGCGGCATATCGCCGATCTCATCAAGAAACAGCACCCCGCCGTCAGCCTCGCGGATTTTACCGATATAGCCATTTTTGCTGGCGCCGGTAAACGCCCCCGGCTGGTAGCCGAAGAGCTCGGATTCGATCAGCGATTCCGGAATGGCGGCGCAGTTAATGGCGACAAATTTACCGCTGCGCCAGCGGCTGTGCCGGTGCAACGTGCGGCTGACATACTCTTTGCCGCTGCCGGTTTCTCCTTCAATGCACAGGGCGATGCCGGCGTTGAGCAGCCGCAGCAGCTTTTCGCCTTCGCGCGGACTGGTAAAGGGGAGATGCATGGCCGGCGGGGCGCTTACCGCCACCCGGCGGCGGGTGGGCTCCCGCAGGCGATAGTGGTAGCGGCCCTGCGGCGTGGTCAGCGGCAGCGGGACGCTGACCGCCGTTTGCGTCAGCGTCGGAAAAAGCGAGGCAAAGGTGAGCTGGCCAAACTGCGCCGCGCTCAGGCCGAACTCGCGCATCGCCAGCCGGTTGCCGGCGGTGAGGACGTTGTCGGAAAAGACCAGCAGCAGCTCCTCGACGCTGTCGAGTTTGTCCACCTGCCGGTGCAGGCTCATCAGCCACTGCTCAGGATGCAGACTCTGTTTCACCCACAGATATTCAATTTGCTTTGCCGCCGCTTTTACCCAGCCAAAGGTGTGCTGGTGGGGAAAATTCGCCGGGCCGGAGATATCCAGCACCCCGGCGATGCTTCCGTCCGGTCGCTGGAGCGGCATCGCCGCGCAGTACAGATTCTGGTTGCGGGTAAGAAAGTGCTGACGGCCATCGATCTCGCAGCCATCGTCAATCGCCAGCGCGGTGCCGATGGCGTTGGTCCCGCGCCCGCTTTCACTCCACAGATTGCCGGGAGCCAGCGCCACGCGCTGGGCCTTTTGCAGCGCCTGGGTATCGCCGAGAGTATGCAGCACCAGGCCGTCGGGGTCGGAAAGGATCACCACCGACTGCAGGTCTGCGACCTGGCGCGACAGGGCTTCCACCACCGGCTGCGCCAGCTGCTGCAGGCCGCGGTGGCTGGCGAGCCGGTCCGCCAGCTCGCCGGCACCGAGGCGGGGAAAATCCTCGGTGGCGGGATCCAGCCCGTAGCGCTGGCAGCGAGACCACGAATCGCTCAGCAGGGGATTCGCATTAACCTCTGGTGCGAGAAGAAAGGGATTGCCTGCCACAGGGCACCTCTGGGTCGATGTTGCTGTGTTGCAATATTGTAGCTATTTGGTTTATTTGGTGTTGCGATTTGCAACACATAAGTGGAAACCCGTGCGACAGTGGCTGACCATCTGCTCGGTTAGTGAAGGCAACGTATTAATAAATAAAAATATTTAAAGAAAATAAAAAACTGGCATAACCCCTGCAAAGTGAGAAGCGTTCGGCGGCAAACTTAAAAAATCAATATGCCGCTGCGTCTCAACCCTACAGAAGGAGATTTGCGATGCGTTATGCACATCCTGGCCAGCCCGGCGCCATGGTTTCATTTAAATCGGCTTACGGCAACTTTATTGACGGTAGATTTGTCGAGCCGCTGAGCGGTGAATTCTTTATGAATACTTCGCCGGTCGACGGCAGCAACATTGCGCAGTTTCCCCGCTCGGATGCCAGAGACATTGACTTCGCCCTCGACGCTGCCCATCGCGCGGCGCCGGCGTGGGGTAAAACCTCAGTGCAACAGCGCTCCAGGCTGCTGCTGCAGGTCGCCGATCGTATTGAACAGCATCTGGAATATCTGGCGGTGGCGGAGAGCTGGGACAATGGGAAACCGATCCGCGAAACCCTGAATGCCGACCTGCCGCTGGCGGTGGATCATTTTCGCTACTTCGCCGGCTGCCTGCGCGCTCAGGAGGGAAGCACCGCCGAGATTGACGAAACCACGGTGGCCTATCATTTCCATGAACCGCTGGGGGTGGTCGGGCAGATTATCCCGTGGAACTTCCCGCTGCTGATGGCCGCGTGGAAGCTGGCCCCGGCCCTGGCGGCGGGGAACTGCGTGGTGCTCAAGCCGGCGGAACAGACGCCGCTAAGCATTACCCTGCTGCTGGAGCTGATCGGCGATCTGTTCCCGGCCGGGGTGCTTAACGTGGTGCAGGGTTTCGGCAAAGAGGCGGGCGAGGCGCTGGCCACCAGCAAGCGTATCGCCAAGCTGGCGTTTACCGGCTCCACGCCGGTCGGGCGGCATATTCTCGCCTGCGCGGCGGAAAATATTATCCCCTGCACCGTCGAGCTGGGGGGGAAATCGCCCAACATCTACTTCGCCGACGTGATGGACGGAGAAGAGGAATTTATCGAGAAGGCGGTGGAGGGGCTGGTGCTCGGCTTCTTCAACCAGGGTGAGGTCTGTACCTGCCCGTCGCGGGCGCTGATCCATGAATCCATCTATGAGCCCTTTATGGCACGGGTCATGGAGAAGGTGGCGCAGATCCGCCGCGGCGATCCGTTAGATACCGACACCATGATCGGCGCTCAGGCTTCCCGCCAGCAGTTCGACAAGATCCTCTCCTATATTCAGATTGCCCGGGAAGAGGGTGGGCAAATTCTGACCGGAGGCGAGCGGGCGGCTATCGCGCCGGCGCTGGATAATGGTTTTTATATTCAGCCCACGCTGATTAAAGGTCGCAACGATATGCGCTCCTTCCAGGAGGAGATCTTTGGGCCGGTGATCGGGGTGACCACCTTTAAGGACGAAGCGGAAGCGCTGGCTATCGCCAATGAGACCCAGTTTGGTCTCGGCGCCGGGGTGTGGACGCGGGATACCAACCTCGCCTATCGCATGGGTCGCGGCATTAAAGCCGGTCGCGTGTGGACCAACTGCTATCATGTCTACCCGGCGCATGCGGCGTTCGGCGGCTATAAACAGTCCGGCGTCGGGCGGGAAACGCACAAGATGGCGCTGGATGCCTATCAGCAAACCAAAAACCTGCTGGTGAGCTACGGCACCGCGCCGCTGGGCCTGTTCTGAAGTCCATCTCATTTCTGACCGATCCTCAGTCCGCAATCCATTCGGGTTGCGGATTTTTTTTTACTTCAAAATAACCATGTGAAGATGGTGGCTATTTTGCCGGCGGCAGCGCCCATGTATTTATGTCACTTATGTATTGGCTTTCACTTGAAAATAAAAACACTTCCATAATAAGGGATTAGCGGGTGGAGGTGGCGCACCCTGGCGTCGTTTGTGTAGAAATTATGAATATTAATACCAGGAAAATTCCTAATTTTTGTGTACGCTCTGACGAGCGCACAATAAAACAAGACGAATTTTTGAACAATTGTCTTTAAATTTGTTAATTGAATTGATCTGTTGTTGTTTAAAGGTATTTGAATTTCTTTTGTATAGATATGTAAATTAACATTGAAAAGCCATTTCAAAAATTAAATATATGGCGAGCATAGCTATTAACTTATAGTTAACATCTTCCCGGGTTGCCTTTTGATACTTCGGGTAATATATTTATTTCGCACATCAAAATAACTCTTTTTTCTTCTGTTTGTTATTCATGGCCATCTATTGGCGAAATAAGGCAGAGTAGAGGGGGATGTGCCTAATATCCTGCGGAAGGAACGCAACGTACATTTACAGGGAGGAGCTGACGAGCCGTTTCGCGATAGCTTTAGGCTATTGTCGATGATGGAAAATATGTTCGTTAACGATGAGATAAATAATGAAAAAACAACCTCGCTTTATAACCATCCTCATAGGAGCGCTGCTTTCTGGCGTAGCCTTGCAGGCTACCGCGGCCAACACTATCAATCCTGACTCGGGCACCAGTTCGGAAGGCGCCGGCGGGCAGGTCATCTTCAATGGGTCAATCACCGACAGCTCTTGCAACGTCGATAGTAGTTCTAATGGCCAGAAGGTTGATCTGGGCAAATGGGCCAGCAACTATTTTACCGGCACTGGTTTTGAAACCACCAAAACCCCCTTCCATATCAAAGTGAAAGATTGCCCGGCCAGCGTGACTACGGTCGCCGTGCTGTTTGACGGCGCGCGCGATCAGTCTGATAACTCCCTGCTGGCCATCAACGGCGGCGCCAGCGGCGTAGCGATTAAGCTGTATGAGCACGATCGGTCGACGGCTGTCAGCCTCGGTAAAACGTCAGCCAAACAGACGGTCACTCCGGGTACCAGCGGCGGCACCGGCTCTGCCGACCTCGAGTTTTACGCCGACTATATCTCCACCGCGGCGACCGTGACGGCAGGTAAAGCCGACGGTACAGCTAATTTCAATATGATTTATAATTGATCTAATTGCGCGTTATTCAGAGTCAGCCCACTGCGTCTTGATTAATTACAGATAGCTAATGTGTTAATTGTCATGAAGTCACGAAATATATTCGTGACGGTATAGTTGTTTTTGCTAATTATCCCGTCGAGTACTGGCTCTGTTATTCACTGCTTTATTTTGTTGTCTGTTCAACTTTTACCTGATGGTAAGTCATGATGAAGAAAATAATTGCCGTTGCGGCTTTTCTGCTGTGCACCACGGCAGCGCAGGCCGGTATTGTCATGGGTGGAACCCGTGTGATTTATCAGGAAGGGAAGCGTGAAGCCGCTATTTCAGTCACCAATGCCGATACCCATACGCCCTATCTGGTGCAGTCGTGGGTGGAAAATTACGCGGAAAACGATAAGGCCAGGGTGCCCTTCATTGTAACGCCGCCCTTGTTCCGTCTCGATCCGGAGCAAAATAACGTTCTGCGGATTAACTTTATTGGCGCCTCGCTGCCCCGCGACCGTGAATCGGTCTTCTGGCTGAACGTCAAAAGTATCGCCCCGACGCCTCAGGGCGAGGTGAATAAGCTGCAGGTGAATATTAAATCGAAATTCAAAATCTTCTATCGCCCCAACGACCTGGCGGGCGACCCGGCAAAGGCCTGGCAGCAGCTGAAGTTTAGCCAGTCCGGCGGTCGGCTGACGGTGATAAATCCCACTCCCTACTTCGTCTCTTTTTACGCCGTCGAAGTGGGCGGGCAAAGCATCGACGATCCCGGCATGGTGGCTCCCTTCAGCGAGAAAACGTGGCCGGTGAGCGGGCACGGCACCGTCAAATGGCGGGCGATTAACGACTACGGCGGCGTCAGCGTTTTCGCCCAGCAGTAATTCCCCTTTTTGATGAGCTTACCGGACGGCGCCAGCATGAAAAGAATAACAACAGCCAGGGTGCGGGAGTATGCCTTGTTGCCCGTTACCGCCGGGCGGGCGGTGGCGCTGGCGACGGTGCCGACGATGATGTTTTGTCTCAGTCCGTTGAGCCGGGCGCTGGCCGACGACTATTTTGACCCGGCGGCGCTGGAGTTTGCTGACCCGCAGCAGCAAACCTCCGATCTGCACTACTTCGCCAAACCCGGCGGCCAGCAGCCGGGGACTTATCCTGTCACCGTGGTGGTTAATGACCAGGAGCTGGGTCAGGCTGATATCACGTTTGTTGACGATGGCGGGCAGCTGCGCCCGGTGCTGACGCCCGGTCAGCTGGCGGAGTATGGCGTCAACGTCAGCGCGTTTCCCGCCTTTCAAGCGCTGCATGAAGGCGAAACCTTCACCCGGATCGAGAAGTTTATTCCCGACGCCAGCAGTCGGTTCAGCTTCGCTAACCAGCGCCTGACGCTGAGTATTCCCCAGGCGGCGATGAACGTGCAAAGCCGCGGCTATGTCGATCCGTCGCGCTGGGACGATGGCGTGCCGGCCGCGTTTGTCGATTACTATTTTTCCGGCGCGCAAATAAAGAACGCCGACGAAGGGGAGAGCAGCCGCTCAAACTATCTCAATTTACGCAGCGGCCTCAACCTGGGCGCCTGGCGACTGCGCAACATCTCCTCAATGCAGTATGACCAGCAGCGCCGGCACTGGGATACCCAGAGCACCTGGCTGCAGCGCGATGTCCGCTCGCTGAAGAGCTTGCTGCGGATCGGCGATACCTATACCACCGGCGATGTGTTTGGCAGCATACAGTTTCGCGGCGTCCAGCTGATGTCTGACGATGAAATGCTCCCGGACAGCCAGCGCGGCTTTGCCCCAACCATTCGTGGCGTGGCGCACAGCAATGCCAAAGTGACCGTCTCTCAGCACGGGTATGTGATCTACGAGACCTTTGTGTCGCCGGGGGCGTTCGCCATCAGCGATCTCTACCCCACCTCGCAGAGCGGCGATCTGGAGGTGAAGGTGACCGAGAGCAATGGCGCGGTGCGTACCTTTACCCAGCCCTATTCCGCGGTGCCATATATGCTGCGCGAAGGGCGCGGCAAATTCAGTCTCAGCGCCGGCCGCTACCACTCCGGGGGGGAGTCGGTGCGCTCGCCGGAATTTCTGCAGGGCACTTTGTTCTACGGTTTGACGGCGGGATTCACCCTCTACGGTGGTACGCAGCTGGCCCGGGACTATCAGGCGTGGGCGCTGGGCCTGGGCCGCGGTTTTGGCGAGTTCGGATCGCTGGGAGGGGATGTCACCCAGGCCGTCACCCGTACGCCGTCGGGCAAGCGCTATACGGGCCATTCGCTGCGCGCTCAGTATCAGAAAAATTTTGTCAGCTCGGGCACTGCGTTCAGCCTCGCCAGCTATCGCTACTCGTCAAGCGGCTATTACGATTTTGCCGAAGCCAGCGCCCTTGAAAGCGCCCAGGGGCAAGTAGACAACCGGCGTCGCCGGGAAGAGCTGTCGGTGTCGCAAAGCCTTGGTGGCCTGGGCAGTCTGGCGGTTTCCGCCTGGTCGCAGGAGTACTGGCATCGGCAGAGTCGGGATGAGACGGTGCACCTTGGGTTCTACAGCGCCTGGAAAGGGATCTCCTGGGGCGTGGGCTATTACTACACCCGCGCCAGCGGCCAGCAAAAAAATGACCGCTCCTGGTCATTCAATATCAATATTCCGCTGGGTGGTCCGCTGTCCGACAGCGCGGTGAGCTACAACACCACCTCGGACAGCAATGGCTATACCTCGCAGCAGATGTCGCTGTATGGCGCGGTGCCGACGCGGCCAAATCTGTTCTACTCGGTTCAGCAAGGTTATGGCAACCAGGGACGAGGCAGCAACAGCAGCGCCTCCCTGGACTACCACGGCGGCTTCGGCAACGCCCAGATCGGCTATCGCCATGACGCCGCCAGCAACCAGTTGACCTGGGGAGGCGCCGGCTCGGTGGTCGCGCATCCGCACGGCGTCACCTTCGGCCAGACGGTGGGTGAGAGCTTCGCCATCGTCCGGGCGCCGGGGGCCGCCGGCGTGGCGGTGCAAAACGGCAACAATGTGCACACCGACTGGCGCGGCTATGCCGTGGTGCCCTCCCTGACCGCCTACCGGAAAAATGTCATTACCCTCGATACGGAGTCGATGGCCGACGACACCGACGTCGACCAGCAGGGGCAGACCGTGATCCCCGGCGGCGGCGCGGTGGTGATGGCCAACTACCAGACCCACATTGGCAACCGGGTGCTGTTTACCCTGCGCAATGCCCAGGGGCCGCTACCGTTTGGCGCCAGTGCGCGGCTGGTCGAAGAGGAGGAGAGCGGCAATCCGCCGGGTGGCATGGTGGCCGACGGCGGCCAGGTGTATCTCAGCGGTGTGCCGCAGGAGGGAACCCTGGCGGTGAGTTGGATCGTCAACAACCAGTCGCAGAGCTGCACGCTGCATTTTCATCTTCCGGATAACCCACAGCAGAGTCTGAATACGGTGAAAACCGTCTCCGGACTGTGCCAGACACGCTGAGGCGGCTATGAAATCTGTTTTTCGTCTACTTCCTTTCCTCTTTCTGCTGGGGCTGAGCGCCTATCTTCCCGGCGTGCGGGCTGAAACCTGCCGCGCAAATATCGGCCAGACCACGGTCAATATTCCTAATATCAAGTATTTACCCACGCTGCCGATCAATACCCAGATGACCAGCGCGATGGCGGATAACGGCAGCGGGATCCCTTTTTCCTGCGACCTGCAGCTGCCGACGGCGAGCGCCAAACGCATCGTCTATAAGCAGCTGAAAACCGGCGGCTCGCCGATGGTGATTAACGGACAGCATGTCTACCCCAGCGCTATCGACGGCATTGGTTACGCCCTCAGCTTCCAGTGCGCCGGCGGCCCGATGCGTGCCATCGATGGCAGCCACTCCGCCGGCGACGAGTCGGTGGTGGTATGCGACAGTGCGACGCTCCCGGCGCTGATGACGCAGCAGCAAACCACGGTGAGGATTGCGGTAACCTTCTATAAAACCGGAACGGTGCAACTGGCGGACGGGACGCATACTAATTCGCCGCCGCTGCCGCAGGTGGGGGAGATGACCATTGAACAGCAGGCCAGCGCAAGCGCCAGCTTTGTCGCCAGCGCGCCGGTCAGCATCGATATCGCCGCCCTGAATGTGGACATTGGCAGCAGCGGCAGCTGCCAGGTAGCGACATCGACGATCCAGGTCAGTCTGGGTACGGTTAACCGGGGGGAGTTTCATGGCAAAGGGTCTACCGGCGGCCAGGCGAAGCGCTTTTCGATTCCGGTCTTCTGTCCGACGCCGACCGACGTGCGCATCGGCTTTTTCGGCGTCAGCGTGGAGAGCGATACCCTGGCCCTGAGCCAGGCCAGCAACAGCGCCAGCGGCGTCGGCGTGAAGCTGACCTACGGCAATAACCCCGGTGCGGCAGTGCCCGACGGCACCAGCGTTAAGATCAATGAGGCCAGCAACTTGCCGATCCTGAAAAGGGTGACCGGCGCCAGCGCCGGTACCGCCGAGGCGATCAATTTCAACGCCCAGTATGTGCAGACTGACGCCACGGTGGGAGCCGGTACGGCCAACAGCATGGTGACTTTCGCCCTGGAGTATAACTAGCCTGGGGCGGCACATGGGCATTCTGCAGGGGGATGGGCACCACCGCGCCGTAGTCGTCGATATAGTTCAACTGGTACAGGCGAGTGCTGTCGGTGGTCATCACGGTATGGCTGCTGTATGGCCGGAGCATCACGTTTCTTATCGGCGAGAGGTGGCCTTTATTATCGATCAGCGCCCCGTTGACCAGGGTGATATGCAGTGGGCCTAAGTTGGTAAAGCGCAGGTTATTCCCGCTCTGCTGCCACTGCAGCTTTTGCACCTCTCTGGAGAGGGTGGTGGTTATGGCGGGCGGACGATAAAAGAGCTTCAGGCGGGTACGGACGACAAATTGCAGCGTATGCGTGCCGACGGCTGCGGGAGGCGTCTCCTGGATATTGACCCAGTACACGCTTTCTCGATCGCCGGGCAGCCCGCCGCCGAGATAGATAAAGCGCAGCTGGGCGGATTGTTGCGGCGATAAATAGACCTGCGGCGGCGTCGCCACTATCGGCAGGCCAATGCGCGAGGTATTGAGTCCGGCGTCCAGCCAGATCTGCACTTTATAAGGCGTGCTGCTGCGATTGTGAATGTTCAGGCTGGCGACCTTTTCTTTCCCGGAATAGACCACCCGCGTGGCATTAATGGTGATCCCGGCGCAGGCCTGAAAGGTCACTGCGCAGAGCAGAACCGCCAGCTGTGTTTTCATTAGGACTCCCTTGAAGTTTCATCCCTGACCGGGAAGCTATTCCTGCATAATGGTAAATCGGGCCGTCGCATTGCCGTCGCCGGGATCGGCGTGGGCTTTGTCCCAGGTGTAATAGAAGGCGTTCAGCCTGAAGGTTCCGGAGCCGCCGTCCACCGAGATCTCTATGCGAGGATCGTGTTGCGGATCAAGGCGTTCATCGAGGCTGAGTGGGGTGCCCGTGCGGTCCGTGAGCAGAATACCTACGTTGCTGGCCGGCTTGCCGCTGCCGTCGAGCGCCAGCACGCGGTTTTCAGGCGTGCCGGCAGGCGAGGGGCCGTCAACCACAATATAGTAAGTGCCTTTCTCACAATCTTTAACGCGAATGTCGATGCCGACCGCCGGCCCGGTCCCAGACTGACTGTTTTTCAGTCTCGACAGCGGAATAGCGCCCATACTGACGCCGATGACCCCGCTGTCGCTCACCCCTTCGAGCTTGCAGGAGGCGTTCACGACCTTGCCGATGAAATTCAGCTTGCCTTCTGCCGCGAGTGCAGAGCCGGCGGCCAGTCCGGCAAAGACCGTCGCCAGACACAGCGTGATTATTTTCATTTTCTTTCCTTCTCTATTGCCCGTAAAGCTGGCGCCAGGGCCGTTATTTTGATGAGTCTTATTTACGCCAGGTATGTTTTTTTTATTTATTCATTTAACTGACTAATTTATTAATGCCTGGAAATAAACTGGCTTGTTATTTATGGGCTGCTTTTGTCAGGATAGTAGCGCGGGGGAATTGCGGCGTAAATAAGACGGTTATTGACGCGAGTTGAATGCCAAATAACTCTCAATAAAAAAAATTTTCTGTTTTATATCAGTGTGTTATAAATAGCTTATTGCTCTTTTTTGCCAAGCGAACGAACCCGCTTCATTGTGTAAAATACGATCGTTCACGTAAGGCTATGCCCGGCGGATGAGGGATCATTCACCGGATGGGGCTGTGTTTTATCGCCAGATTTGCGATCGGCAACCGCGCCGTCGGGTTGTATGTCCCGGTGTTTAAAAATAGGATGAATGCCCTGGCTCGCACTGCGGATACTGTGACTGATGCGGCCGGTCACTCTGGCATGAAAAACGATAACTTTAAGGATGGCGAAATGAGACTGACGGTGGGGCTGGCGCTGACGCTGGCGATAATGACCTGCGGCGCCCAGGCGCGCGATATGCAATCCATCGAGCACAGCGGTGAACTGAAGGTGGGCGTGCCGGGCGATTACGCGCCGCTGGCGTTTCGCAATGCCGCCGGCGAACTGCAGGGCTATGACGTGGACATGGCCCGCGATCTCGGGCGCACGCTCGGGCTGAAGGTGAGCTTCGTCTACACCAGCTGGCCCGCGCTCGCCGCCGATCTGCAGGCGGACAAGTTTGATATTGCGATGGGTGGGGTTACCGAGACCCCGGCGCGGGCGCAAGCCTTCGCCCTCAGCCATCCGGTGGTGGCGAACGGAAAAATCGCCTTAGCCAACTGCCAGGCCGCCCCGCGGCTCGGTTCGCTGGAAAAAATTGACCGTCCGGACGTGAAAGTGATCGTCAACCCTGGCGGCACAAACCAGAGTTTTGTCGATGAACACATCAAGCAGGCGCAAATTATTCGCGTGCAGAACAATGTCGATAACCTGCAGGCGCTGCGGCAGAAAACGGCCGATATGATGGTGACCGATCTGATTGAAGGCGACTATTACCAGAGCAAAGAGCCCGGCGTGTTCTGCGTTGCCAACGAAACGCCATTCGCCGGCACCGCCAGCAACAAGGTGTATATGATGAGTAAAGATAACCCGGCGCTGCTGAAGAAAGTGAATCAGTGGCTGGATAGCCAGGGCAAAGAGGTTCTCAAACGGAAGTGGAAAATTCGCGGTTAACCGCGGCGGCGCGCCACCGCCGGCAGACACGCCCGGCGGTGGCTATCGTCCACGATTAGCGCTGCGGCGACAGTGCCTGTCGCGCCAGACCGCGAAAGTAGCAGGCGTAGCCCAGGGTGGCGGTCAGGCACAGCATATAGCCAAACGACTCGCTGCCTTCCTCGACCGTATTTTTTACCACCCGGGCGTAGTTCTCTTCCAGCACGGCGTACCACAGGCCGTGCATGCCAAACAGCCGCGAGAAGACCAGAATCGCCAGCAGGCCGCTAATCATCATCCCGTAATACGGGGTGCGGGTATACTCCGCCAGCTGCGACAGGGTCTGACGCAGATGGCGCAACGGCAACAGCAGCGACCCCGCGGTGGCCAGCAGGGCAAACCAAACCCAGCTGCCGTGGGAGAGTAAATCAAACAGGCCATCCAGCTCACGGATCAGCATGGCGAGAAAGAAGCCGCCGATGAGGATATTGCTATAGCGCAAGTGGGCATATTTCCGCGCCAGCAGCAGATGAACCAGCACGATAACGGCCAGCACGCTCTCCTGGACCACTTCGGTGAGCGACACCTCCGGGATGTCGTTGCCAAACACCCGAATATCCACCCACAGGCAGAGTACCGCGAGGGCGGCCGCGACCGCCGCGCCGAAAAAGAAAAGCAAGCTTCGTAACAGAGACATTAACACCACAACTTATGCTTAAAACAAATATCATAAGTTCTGGGAATACATGTTCCTGTTCACTTTGTGCGACTTTGCCGCGTTTTTTTAACATTTTGCGCTTTTTAGCGCCCGGGAAGGCGGCAGGGGAGGGGGCTCCCCTGCATAAAGGGGATTCAGAGAATATCATCCACCACGCCGCCATCGACGCGCAGCGCGGCGCCGGAGGTGGCTGACGCCTGCGGCGAGCAGACGTAGACCACCATATTGGCGACCTCTGCCACCGAGGCCGCCCGCTGGATCACCGAGCTCGGACGATGGGTCATGACAAACGCTTTCGCCAGTTCCTCCAGCGACTGACCGGTTTTCGCCACGTCGTCTTTCAGCATTTCGGCAAAGCCGTCGGAAATCGTTGGCCCTGGCAGAACGCTGTTAACGGTCACTCCGCTGCCGGCGACATATTTCGCCAGGCCGCGGGCCAGCGAGAGCTGCGCGGTCTTGGTGACGCCATAGTGGATCATGTCCGCCGGGATATTGCGCGCCGATTCCGAGGAGATAAACACCACCCGCCCCCAGCCTTTGCTGACCATCGCCGGGAGCAGCCCCCGCGACAGGCGCACGCCGGACATGACGTTGGTCTGCCAGTAGTTGTCCCAGGTCGCGTCGTCGGTGGCGTAGAAATCCTGCGGGCCATAGATCCCGGCGTTATTGACCAGAATATCGACGCCGGTCACGGCCCGCAGCAGCTGCGCTGCGCCGTCGGCGTCGCTGAGGTCGGCGATGGCGGGGCGCGCCTTCGCGCCCGGCACCTCATTTTGCAGCCGGGCGATCGCGGCGTTCACGCTCTGCTCGCTGCGCCCGTTAAGGATAACCTCTGCGCCGCTCTCCGCCAGGCCTTTGGCGATGGCGAAGCCAATACCCGCCGTGGAGGCGGTGACCAGCGCGACTTTTCCCGCTAAATCAATTTTCATGTTCCTGCCTTCTGGTTGTGGATCTCCTATTAAGCGTAGCAGCGGCGATATAGCCGGGGATCAGTAACCGGCGTGCTTATTGACCAGGTTTTTCAGCGGCAGCCCGCGGCGCTGGCGCTGAATGTTCTCCAGCAGCTGGCGGGCGATCACCTCGGCAGAGGCCGCAGAGGCCATATGTGGGGTGATGACCACCTGCGGATGGCGCCACAGCGGATCGTCCGCCGGCAATGGCTCCTGCGGGAAGACGTCGAGCACCGCCCCGGCGAGCTGGCCGCTCTCCAGCGCCGCCAGCACATCCTCATTGACCATATGCTCCCCGCGGCCGCAATTGATCAACACCGCCCCGGCGGGTAGCCGGTTGAACAGCGGCGCGGCGAGGATACCTCGGGTCTGCGCGGTGAGCGGCAGGAGGTTAATCAGCCCGTCAAGCGGCCCGAGGAAGCTGTCGAGCGCCTCCTCGCCGCGATAGCAGGTGACGCCAGCCAACTGCTTTTCACTGCGCGACCAGCCGGAGACCCGATAGCCGAGGCGGGCCAGCTGGTCGGCGATATAGCCGCCAATTTCGCCGAGCCCCATAATGCCGATATGGAAGTCGGCGGCGGCGCGCTGGGGATAGAGCTTCCAGGTTTGGGTCCGCTGGTGGGCCAGCGCCCGGTCGAAATGGCGCTGAAACCACAGGACGCTCCACAGGGCATATTCGAACATGCCGTGGCGAAAATCTTCATCGATCACCCGGCACAGCGGGATCTCGCTGGCGAACAGCGCGGGCGGCAGATGATCGACCCCGGCGGACGCGGCCTGGATCAGCTTCAGCCCCGGCGAACGGGTCAACAGCTGCGGGTCCGGGAACCAGCAGCTGGCGTACTGGGCGTCGCGCGCCGCCTGGTGATGGGGCAGAAGCGCCGTGACGTCGGGAAACTGCTGCAGGGCGGCGCAGATATCGCGGGCGAAATCCGCGTTGTTACAATCCACCACGATAGTGATATCAGACATAGGCGTTAGTCTTTGTAAGAGGTATCGAGACGGTCAAGACGGCGCAGCCACGCCTGCCAGACCTGTTGACGTTCATGCTCCACGCCCATCAGCTGCTCGCAGGCGTGCTGGCTAAGGTGCGGGGCGATGGTGTGGATCGGGCTGAGGGCCGCCAGCTGGGCGGTGGCCATTTGGATCTCGCAGGCGCGGTTCAGGTAGTACATGATGTAAAACGCATCGGCCACGGTGCGGCCCACCGACAGCAGGCCGTGGCTCTGCAGGATCATGGCGATATTATTCCCCAGCGAGCGCTGGATGCGCGCCCGTTCGTCGAGGTCAAAGGCCACCCCTTCATAGGGATGGTAGCCGACGCGCTGGTAAAACTCGGTGCTGATCTGGTTAAGCTGCAGCAGGCCGTCCTCGCAGGCGGCCACCGCCATTCCCGGCAGCGTATGGGTGTGGATCACGCAGTGGGCGTCTTCCCGGGCCATATGCACCGCGCTGTGGATGGTAAAGCCCGCCGAGTTAGCTGGCGCGTCGCCCTCTACGACCTTGCCCTGCATATCCACCACGATCAGGTTGCTGGCGGTGACTTCGTCAAACATCATGCCGAAGGGGTTAATTAAAAAACGCGGCTCGCCATCGCCGGGCAGGCGCACGGAGAAGTGGGTGTAGAGGGTATCCTCCCAGCCGAACAGCGCCGCCAGCCGGTAGGCGGCGGCCAGCTGCTGGCGCAGGTGTTGCTCAGTTGCCATTTAGCGTACTCCCATAAATTCACGGATTCGTTGCAGAGAAGGGGCCTCCAGCGGGCTGCGGATCACCTGCGGGGCGATATCGGCCTGCACCACGCCGTTCTCCATCAGCACCACGCGGTCGGAAATCGACAGGGCGAAGTCCATCTCGTGAGTGACAATCAGCATGGTCATGCCTTCGCGGGCCAGCGACTGAATGACCTTCAACACTTCGCCTACCAGCTCCGGATCCAGCGCCGAGGTTGGCTCGTCAAACAGCATAATGTCCGGCTTGAGCGCCAGCGCCCGGGCGATCGCCACGCGCTGCTGCTGGCCGCCTGAGAGCTGCCAGGGGTATTTGCGGGCATGGGCCAGCAGGCCGACGCGGTCGAGCAGCGCCAGGGCCTGCTCGCGGGCGACCGGCTGGTCAAGCAGCTGGTGATAGCGCGGGGCCAGCATCACGTTGTCGAGCACCGTGCGGTGGGGGAACAGGTTGAAGCTCTGGAAGACCATGCCGATGCGCCGCACCCCGGCGCGCATCTGGCGTTTGTCGACGATAGCTCCGCCCTTCAGATAGTCCTCGCCGTAGAGAATGATCTCCCCGCCATCAAGGCTTTCGAGGGCGTTGATGGTGCGGATCAGGGTGGTTTTGCCGGAGCCGGACGGGCCGATGATGCTGATCACCTCCCCGTTCTCCACCTGCAGATCGATGCCTTTCAGCACCTCATGCTGACCCCAGGATTTGCGGATGCCCCGCAGATCGAGCGCTGGCGGCGCGCCGTTGACGGCCGGCGTTTTGATCTCCTCCGTCAGCGCCGGCAGGCTCTGGCGCAGCGCCTGGCATTCCGCCTCGCTGAGGGTTTGCGGACGCTTGCGCTGAATATCGAGACGATTTTCCAGCGCCCGGAACAGCCAGGTGAAGACGGTAACCACCATCACGTAGTACACCGCCACCGCCAGCAGGGTCTCCATCACGAGGAAATTTTGCGCATACAAGCGCTGGCCGGTGAGCAGCAGCTCGGGTAAGGAGACCACCGACAGAATCGAGCTCAGCTTAATGATGGTGATGTATTCATTGATCAGCGTCGGCAGCGAGATGCGAAACGCCTGAGGAATAACAATCAGCCGCTGGATGCCGATAAAGCTGAAGCTCAGCGCATGGCCCGCCTCGCTCTGCCCCTTGGCCACCGACAGCAGGCCGCCGCGGTGGATCTCCGCCATATAGGCCGCTTCGGTGACGGTCATCGACACCAGCCCGGCGATAAACGGCACCCCGAGCAGCGGCTGGGTCACCGGAAACAGCTGCGGCAGGTTGTAGACAAACACCAGCAGCACCATCAGCGGCACGCTGCGAAAAAACCAGATATAGAGTTCGACGGGGATCTTGACCCAGCGCGGCGCGGAGAGCTTCGCGCAGGCTAACAGAAAACCGACCACCAGGCCGATCCCCCAGGACAAGGTGCTGATTACGATGACGGTCACGCACGCCTGCCAGAATGCTCCAATGCTAAACAGTGAAAAAAAGTATCCCCAATCGAACGCCATACCGACTCCTGTTGCGCAGTGCTTATTGTCTTAATCGATGCTTTCTAAGTTGTATTTTTTGATCAGCGCGGCATATTGGCCGTTGGCTTTCAGCGCGGCCAGGGTAGCCTTAATCGCCTCCGCCAGCTCGGTGTTGCCTTTGGCGACGTAGATCCCCAACGGCAGCGGGTAGACCAGGCGCGTAGAGCTTATCCCCAGGCGGCCGCGGCTCTTGTCGACGATGATCTGCGCCGCCGGGGCAATCTCAAGCTGGGCGCCGATGTTCTTCGACAGCAGCGCCTGCGAGGCTTCCGGCGCCGTCGGGAACTCCTGAATGGTGATGGCCGGTTTGCCGTTTTTCAGGCACCACTCATCGGAGTGTTTTTTCAGGCTGGTCACCCAGGTGGTGCCTGCCTGCAGGCCGACCTTCACGCCGCACAGCTCATCTTCGGTTTTCGGCTGCACCGCGCCGCCCTTCAGGGCGATGATCGACGCGCCGGAGAGGGCGTAAGGGATGGCGTCGGCCTGCTTCTGGCGTTCCGGCGTCACGTACATCCCGGAGATCACCGCATCATATTTCTTGCCGATGCCGAGGATCAGGCTGGTGAACTTGGTGTCGATCAGCTGCGGTTTGGCCTGCAGATGTTGGGCGATCAGCGCGGCGAAATCCGGGTCGAGACCGACGATGTTGTTATTGCTGTCATAGGACTCAAACGGCGGGTAGGTGACCTCCATCCCCACCTTAAAGACGCCCTCGGTCAGCAGTTCCGCCGCCTGGGTGACAGGGGAAAAACAGGCGCTGACGGCGAGGGTAAGCGCGACACGGCGCGAGATTTTTTTCAGGGTGCTAGTCATCATGGTTCCTCACGGGTGGTTAGGGGTTTTTTTGCTGTGCCTGTTTTTTCAAATGGCCAAAGGTATTGGTGCCGCGCGCGCGCTCCGGTAGCTGAAGTTCACCGCGATTGACCTTCTCGCGCAGGTAGCGATAGGTTTGCAGCGCCTGGCTCCACATATGCTCCCCGATGCTGAGCTCCTGATATTCACCGGCTTCGCCGGCGGCGAGAAAAGTCGGCAGCGGACGGATCAGCGTGTGGTAATCGCAGGCGAAAAACAGCGGGAAGGAGTACCGCTCCTGCGGCACTTTGCGCACCCGGTGGGCTGTAGCAACAAATGTGCCAGCGCTGAGCACTTCCAGCATGTCGCCGATATTGATCACGAACGCCTCTTCTCCGGCGGCGTTCTTGACGGGAGGTGCATCGATCCACACGCTTTCTTCATTGAGGACTTCAAGGCCGGGCTGGTCGGCGAGCAGCAGGGTGAAGCACTCATAGTCGGTGTGTGCACCAATTCCGGGAACATCTTCGACGCTGGCGTCGAACGGGTAATGGATCAGCCGCAGCTTGGCCGGCGGGCAGGTCACCATCGGTTTGAAATACCCTTCCGGCAGGCCGAGCGCGAGGGCGAAAGCGTCGAACAGACGGTGGCCGAGGGCGAAGACTGCGTCGTAGTAGGCCAGCACCCGCGCGCGGAAATCCGGCAGATCGGGCCACTCATTGGCGCCGATCAGCGGCGTGCCGGCGAGCACCAGCGGATGGTCATCCGCTGCCTGGAAGCCGATATCGAAAGCCTCTTTATGGTCCGGCTTGCCGGAGCCGTAGATCTCTTCTCCTTCCGGAACGTAGCCCTTATGGCTTTTGGAGTGGCCGATGTAATAGTTCATCTTCTCCTCCATCGGCAGGGCGAAGATCTGCTTCGCCGCCTCGCGGACGCCGGCGATCAGCGCCGGGTCGATGCCGTGGCCGGTGATGTAGAAAAAGCCCACCTCGCGCGCCGCGCGGCCGATGGCGTCGGCCACCGCCTGACGCCTGGCGAGGTCATCGCCGGCCAGATCGCGGATATCGATGGTCGGGAGTTCAGTAAAAGCGTGCTTCACGGCGGTCATGGCTGCGGTTCCTGTTCAGTGAGCGATAAAAACTGCTGAAAGTGGGCCTGCTGGCGCGCGGCCATCCAGGCGTTGAGCGACCAGAGATCGGCCACCGGAACGTTGGTGAACGGCAGATGGTGCAGATAGCCGTCGGCGCCAAACTCCGGGGTCAGCGTGGTCTGCGGGTAGCCGCGCTGGCGCTGCGAACGCCAGATTTGCTGCCAGAAGCGCTCGGCAAAGGCCAGCGCCGGCTGATACTCAGGCGCCGCCGGGTGCGGCACCTGCGGCCCCTGGTCGTAGCCCACCCGGGCCTGCACGTGATGCACGCGGTCGATAAAGGCGCTGAAGTCATCGCTGGGGTCATCCAGCAGGCGCTCACTGACCACCACCCAGTGGCTGATGTCGGCGGTAAAGCGCAGCTGGGGGAGCTGCTGAATGATCTCCAGGGTGAGCCACGGGCTGTACAGCGAGGTGGCGCGATGGGTTTCAAAGCTGCAGGTCAAACCAAACCCGGCGGCCAGCTCATGCGCCTTGCCGAGAAAATCGACCTGCTGCGCCAGCGGCCAGCGATCGTTGCCCGCCAGCAAATTGACAAAGCGCGGGTTGAGGCTGCTGGCCTCGGCGAAGCGGGTCTGCAGGCGCGCCAGATGCTGCTCGGGCGTTTCATGCTGGGCGGGGAGCACCCCGCCGCCGCTGAAAAGAATGGCGATATACTCCAGCCCCGACGCCTGCAGGCGGTCGGCGAGCTGCCGCCGCTCGGCCACCGTTAACGGCACGCGGGCTTCGATACCGCAGCAGCCGACGCGCTGCAGTTCATCCAGCGTTTGCGGCCAGGGGGTCGTCACTCCCCAGAGGGTGCGAAAGCATTTCAGCTCCATGGCGGCTTCCTCAGGCGTACTTCACGCCGGGCAGGACGCAGAGCATCTCGTACAGCAGGTTGGCCGCCAGCTGGGAGGTATTACCGCTCACGTCGTAGGGGGGCGAGACCTCGACCAGATCGGCGCCAATCAGATTTAGGCCGCGGCAGCCGCGGACGATCTCCAGCGCCTGAATGGAGGTCAGACCGCCAACTTCCGGCGTCCCGGTTCCTGGAGCCCAGATGGGATCGAGGCTATCGATATCAAAGCTGAGATACACCGGCCCGTCGCCCATCTGCTGGCGGACTTCGGCCATCAGCGGCGCCAGCGAGGTATGCCAGCACTGCTCCGCCTGCACCAGGCGAAATCCCTGGTCAACGCCCCACTGGAAGTCGCCGGCGGCATAGCCCTGGGCGCGCTGGCCAATCTGCACCACCCGTTTGAGGTCGAGCAGTCCCTCCTCTACGGCGCGGCGGAAGGTGGTGCCGTGGGCGATTTTCTCTCCGAACATCTCATCATTGGTGTCGGTATGGGCGTCGACGTGGATGAGCCCCACCGGACCATGTTTTTTGGTCAGCGCCCGCAGGATCGGCAGGGTAATGGTGTGGTCCCCGCCGAGGGTCAGCGGGATCAGCGGATAACTATTCAAACCGGTGTAGTAATCTTCGATAATTTGCACCGATTTGAGCAGGCTGTAGGTATTGATCGGCACATCGCCGATATCAGCCACCGACAGCGAGTCGAACGGCGCGGCGCCGGTCGCCATATTGTACGGACGGATCATCACCGATTCGGCGCGAATATAGCGTGGTCCGTAGCGCGTGCCCGAGCGCTGCGAGGTGCCGATATCCAGCGGAATGCCGACAAACGCCGCGTCAAGTCCCTGTAAATCTTCAATAAACGGCAGGCGCATCATTGTGGCGCGGCCGGCGAAGCGTGGCATCTCATTGCCACCCTGCGGTTGGTGAAAGAGGTTATCCATGTCTGCTCCTGAATCTGACGGATGAAACGTAACAGGAGAGATAGTGCGCAACCCGCGCTGGACTTTACATCGTCTGGCGTAAATACTCAGTTCATTTATTGGTGAACTAAATACGATGCATCACGACGCCAGCCTCAATATTCGCCAGCTGCAGGTTTTCGAGGCGGTGGCCCGCCTGGAGAGCTACAGCCGGGCCCAGCAGGAGCTGGGTATTTCGGTCTCCGCCATCAGCAATGCGATGTCGCAGCTGGAGGGACAGCTCGGCTTCACCCTCTGCCAGCGCGGGCGCGGCGGCTTTTCTCTGACCGAGAAAGGCCAGCAGTTTTTACAGCAGGCGATCCGCGTGCTGAGTGAACTCAATGAGCTGGAGCGGCAGTCGGCGCTGCTCAAAGGGGAGCACAGCGGCACCCTGTGCATCTCGACGCTCGACTCCATCGAGACCGAAACGGCGCTCTCGCTGCCGGTGGTTCTGCGCAGCTTCAGCGACAAATTTCCCCATGTGCATATCAAACTGATTATCCGCACCCCGGCGGAGCAACTGAACGGCGTGCTGAACAACCATATCGACCTGGCCATCGGCAGCTACAACTCGCAGGTGCATAACATCATCAGCGAGCCGCTGTACCGTGAACAGCACTGGCTCTACTGCAGCGATCTGCACCCGATGTTCTTCAGCCGCCAGCTCGATAAAGAGCAGATCAGCCAGTGCCCGCTGGTGACCCGCAGCTACTGGAACACCAGCGATCTCCGCCGTCGGGGCTTCAGCAAAGGGAGCGCCACCGTCGAGACCGTCGACGCCCAGCTGCTGCTGATCCTCTCGGGGAAATATATTGGCTATCTGCCGGAGCATTACGCCTGGCCGTGGATCAAAGAGAACCGCCTGCGGGTGCTGCTGCCCAACGAGTTTGGCTTTCAGTCGCCGTTCTCGGCCATCTGTAAGCGCGGGCGCAGCAATGAGCCCTACCTGAAAGCGTTCCGCGACCTGCTGAAGAAAAATACGGTGGCGCGGCCGAAGTGGAATTATTAAGTGGGGTAGGGGCTTCCCTCCGCCGGGGTGGTGATTTTCGCGCTTAGCGCGCTGCCCGGCGGGGGAGTTTTCCCTGTTCAAAAAACGAACGGCTGCCGGTAGCCCGCCCGGGCTGCGGCTGCCAGGCAACTGCCTCCAGGTTATCCACAGGGTTAGGCGCCGCTGGTGTGGACAGGTCGCGGCTAGCGGAACAAAGAATGGCGTTTGCGTTAAATAAAACGGTACGAAAGGGAATCTGTGTTTGTCCCGCCTTTGCCCGTGAAATCAGAAAATTTACTTCGCAGGCTAACCGCAGATTGCTTCAAAAAAATTCCCGTATTTGTTATATTGTTGTTCATTGATTATTCACCTCTGCGGTGCCAAAAAGAACAAGATTCACCGCAACCCAGGACACTGCCATGTTAGATTACCGCTTCCCGACAGCTTTGCAGATGGTTCTCAGCGTAGCAATGGCGGAGCAGATGGGTGAACGTTCGACGAGTGCGATTCTGGCCTACGGCCTGGAAGCGAACCCGAGCTTTATCCGTAAACTAATGGTTCCGCTAACTCGTGACGGCATTATCGTCTCCACGCTTGGCCGCAACGGCTCAATTCATCTTGGCCGTCCGGCGGACAAGATCACCCTGCGTGATATCTATCTTTCGGTTATCGAAGATAAAAAACTGTGGGCGTCGCGTCCTGACGTCCCGGCCCGCTGCGTGGTCAGCGCCAACGCCTGCTGGTACTTCAAATCGGTTGCCGATGAAGCAGAGCAGGCTTCGTTAAACGTCCTCGCTCGCCATACCGTGGCCAGCGCGCTGGAGGCGGTCAAAAACGCCGATACCAGCGGCTGCGACCCGGTGCCGGAAATGATCGCCCGCTTTAAAAAAGCGCATTAATCATTTTCTGGTGACGAAAAAAAACCGCCTTCAAATTGTGAAGGCGGTTTTTTTGTTATCTGCTGCAGGCTAGGCGGGCAGATCCTCCTGGACCGGCTTCCTGCGGGTCACCAGTTTCCGTAGCGTCACGTAAAACACCGGCGTCAGGAACAGACCGAAGAGCGTCACGCCCAGCATCCCGGAGAACACCGTGATCCCGGTGACGCCGCGGACTTCCGCCCCCGCGCCGTGGCCGAGGATCAGCGGAATGGTCCCGGCGATAAAGGCGATGGAGGTCATCACGATCGGGCGCAGACGCAGGCGGCATGCCTCCAGCGCCGCTTCCATGATGCCTTTCCCCTGGATCTCCAGCTCGCGGGCAAACTCGACGATCAGAATGGCGTTTTTACAGGCCAGGCCCATCAGGACCACCAGACCCACCTGCACGAAGACGTTGTTATCGCCCCCGGTCAGCCAGACGCCAAACAGCGCGGAGAGCATCGTCATCGGTACGATAAGGATCACCGCCAGCGGCAGTGTCCAGCTTTCATACAGCGCGGCCAGCACGAGGAACGCCAGCAGCACCGCCACCGGGAAGACGATCAGCGCCGTGTTGCCCTGGGTGGCCTGCTGGAAGCTGAGATCCGTCCACTCAATATTCATCCCATTCGGCAGGATCTGCTTCGACAGCTCCTCCAGATGCGTCATCGCCTGTGAAGAAGAGAGGACACGCGGATCGGCATCGCCAATCAGGTCCGCCGCCGGATAACCGTTGTAGCGGATCACCGGATCCGGCCCGTAGGTGGTACTGATATTCACCATACTGCCGATCGGCACCATTTCGCCCTGATTATTGCGGGTGCGCAGGTTGGCGATATCTTCCACGCTCTCGCGGTATGGCCCATCGGCCTGGGCCATCACGCGCCAGGTACGCCCGAACTGGTTAAAGTCATTGACATAAGACGAGCCGAGATAGGTCTGCAGCGTACCGAATAGCTCGGTTAGCGATACCCCCTGTGCTTTCGCCTTATCGCGATCGACCTGCACGTCCAGCTGCGGCACGTTAGCCTGGTAAGTCGAGATCGGGAAGTGCATCCCCGGCGTTTGCATAATCGCCCCGGACATCGCATTCACCGCGCTTTGCAGCGCGCCATAGCCCAGCCCTCCGCGATCCTGGATGTACAGAGAGTAGCCGGAACCCTGACCCAGTCCTAAAATCGGCGGCGGCAGGATGGAGAAGCCAAAGCCCTGCTGGATTTGCGCGATTTTGGCGTTGATCTCCGCGTTAATTTCCGCCGCCGTGTGTTTGCGCTGGTCGAACGGTTTCAGGCCAAAAAAGACCGTCCCGGTATTCGGCGTGTTGGTGAACTGCAGCGCGTTAAGCCCCGGGAAAGCGACCGCATAGTCGACCCCTTCGGTATTCATCCCGATCTCGCTCATTTTGCGGATCACCGCGTCGGTGCGCGCCAGCGACGACCCTTCCGGCATCTTCACGCCGCCAATGAGATACAGCTTATCCTGGGTGGGAATAAACCCGCCGGGGACGACTTTAAACATCACCCCAGCGGCGCAGAGCAGCAGCAGGTACACCGCAAACACTGCGCCACGGCGTCCAAGCGTTTTGCCTACCAGTCCCTGATAGCCGTTCGAGCTGCGCAGGAAAAAGCGGTTAAACGGACGGAAAATCCAGCCAAACAGGCGATCGATCAGCCGGGTAGGGAGGTCTTTCTTCGCGCCGTGCGGCTTTAACAGCAGGGCCGCCAGCGCCGGGGAGAGCGTCAGCGAGTTGATGGCCGAGATCACCGTCGAGATGGCGATGGTCACCGCGAACTGTTTGTAGAACTGGCCGGTGACCCCGGAGAGAAACGCCATCGGCACGAACACCGCACACAGCACCAGCGCAATGGCGATAATCGGCCCGGAGACCTCACGCATCGCCTGATGCGCCGCGGCAAGCGGCGCAAGCCCCTCTTCGATATTACGCTCGACGTTCTCCACCACCACGATGGCGTCGTCCACCACGATACCGATAGCCAGTACCAGCCCGAACAGGCTCAGGGTATTCAGCGAGAAGCCCAGCAGATAGAGAATGCTGAAGGTACCCACCACCGATACCGGCACAGCGATCAACGGGATAATCGACGCGCGCCAGGTCTGCAGGAACAGGATCACTACCAGCACCACCAGCACTACCGCCTCCAGTAGCGTCTGCACCACCGCGCGGATGGAGTCGCGGACGAAAACCGTCGGGTCGTACGGCGCCGCCCATTGCATATCTTCCGGGAAGCGGGTGGCCAGCTCGGCCATTTTGGCGCGTACCGCGTTCGACAGATCGATGGCGTTAGCGCCGGGTGACTGGAAGATACCGATCCCGACCGCATCCTTATTGTTGAGCTGGGAGCGCAGCGCATAGCTGCCGGAACCCATCTCGATGCGCGCCACGTCGCGCAGGCGGACCAGCGAGCCATCCTGCGCCGTTTTCAGAATGATATTGCCAAACTCTTCTTCGGTATGCAGACGGCCCTGGGCGTTAATGGAGATCAGGAAATCGCTCTCCTGCGGCAGCGGCTCGGCGCCAAGCTGTCCGGCAGACACCTGGACGTTTTGCTCCTGCATCGCCGTCACCACATCCGAGGCCGTCAGACCGCGGGCCGCGACCTTATTGGGATCCAGCCAGACGCGCATCGCATATTCACCGGAGCCAAAAATCTGGATCTGGCCGACGCCGGGCAGGCGCGCCAGCTCATCCTTCACTTTCAGCGTGGCGTAGTTGCGCATATACAGCGAGTCGTACTTACCGTTTGGCGAAAACAGATGCACCACCAGGGTCAGCGTCGGAGACTGCTTCTGGGTGGTGATCCCCAGACGGCGTACATCCTCCGGCAGGCGCGCTTCGGCCTGCGCGACGCGGTTCTGCACCTGAACCTGCGCCTGATCCGGGTCGGTACCCGGGCGGAAGGTGACGGTGGTGACCAGCACGCCGTCGGAGCCGGCGACCGATTTCATGTACATCATGTTTTCAACGCCGTTGATCGCTTCCTCCAGCGGCGTCGCCACGGTCTCGGCAATCACTTTCGGGTTGGCGCCGGGATACTCCGCGCGCACCTGGACGCTCGGCGGGACGACATCCGGATATTCGCTCACCGGCAGCAGTGGGATAGCGATTAACCCGGTGATAAAAATTAAAATCGACAGCACCGCTGCGAAAATCGGCCTGTCGATAAAAAAGCGGGAAAAGTCCATGTCTTGGATTCTCTGATTAGGGATCAGTTAAGGGTGGCGCTGGAGGTCATGGCAACGGTTTTGGCGTTAACCGGCATACCCGGCATAAACACTTTTTGTAAGCCGTCGACGATGACGCTATCCCCAGGATTCAACCCCTTCTGAACGATGCGTAAACCGTCTGCCAGCCGCCCTGGGGTAATGTCGCGGCGCTGTGCTTTACCATCTTTATCAACGATATAGACGTATTTACGATCCTGATCGGTCAGTACCGCTTTGTCGTCGATCAGCGTGGCTTTGAACTCTGCGCTGCCCGGCAGACGCACGCGGGCAAACAGCCCCGGCGTGAACAGACGCTGCGAGTTATCCAGCAGCGCACGCATGCGGATGGTGCCGGTACTCGGCGTTAACTGATTATCGAGAAAATCCACTTTGCCCTGGTGGGGGTAACCCTCCTCGCCCACCAGGCCAATCTCCACCGGGAGCGCCTGATTATCGCTGGACGCGCCTTGCCCGCGGCGGGCGAGGTTTTGATAGTGGAGGTAGGTTGACTCGTCGACGTCAAAGTAGACGTACACCGTCTTTTGCGAGACCAGGGTGGTGAGCACGCTGGCGGTGTCGCCCGCGGTGACCAGGTTACCGCTGGTGATCAGCGCCCGGCTGGCGCGGCCGTCAATAGGGGCGGTCACTTTGGTGAAGTCGAGGTTAAGCTGCGCGGCATCCACCGCCGCCTGCGCGGCGCGAATGTCGGCCTGCGCCTGAACCGCGGCTGACCGGCGCTGCTCCCACTCTTCACGGGAGACGAGGTTGGTATGGACTAATTTATCGGTGCGGTTCGCCTCGCTTTGCGCGAGGCTGGCCTGCGTTTTGGCTCTTGCCAACGCCGCCTGCGCCTGCTCCAGCGCGGCGCGATAGGTTCTGTCATCTATCGTGAACAGCACCTGGCCCTTTTTCACCTCCTGGCCGTCGGTGTAATTCACTTTATCAATGTATCCCGAGACGCGAGGGCGAAGCTGAACGCTCTCCACCGCTTCAATGCGACCGTTAAAACTATCCCACTGACTGATCGACTTCACCAGCACCTTAGCGGCGCTGACTGTCGGGGCGGGAGGCGCAGCATTCTGCGCGACGCTGTCGTCGCAGCCGACGAGCAGAAAGGAGAGCATCATCGCGCCGAGCGCGGTCAGGTGAATGTTTCCCCAGGTTTTTTGCAGGCTCATTATTTTTATTCCGGTAAATGTAGCCGCCGGGCAAGACGCAGCGTGAGAAGCCGCGCCACTTCCTTTGTCCGGGCTGGCTTAAGGCCATTTGTGTCGATCATCGCCACAAAACTGTAACAATTTCGAATACACTATCGCGGCGATTGTAGGAAGGCGCTTAACTAAGTGCAAGAATAATTGTTGCACTTTATGTGCGGTCCAGGGGGAGATAAAAAACCGCGATCCCGGCGTGGATTTAAATGTAACAATAAAACTTGCATTTTGTGTAAAAACAGGCCACCTTTAAATGCAACTGACAAAGATGCTTTTTACCGGCCGCGAGGGGGTAACATGATGAACACTGGCGCCATCATTCAGGATCTGATCGACTGGATCGACAACCATCTTGATAGCCGTCTGGATATTGACACCGTTGCCCGACGAGCCGGCTATTCGAAGTGGCACCTGCAGCGGATCTTCAAAGAACATACCGGGCAGCCCCTCGGAGAATATATTCGGGCGAAAAAGCTGCAAAAGTCGATCGAACGCTTGGCCCACAGCAACGAGCCGATCCTGAACGTGGCGATTGCCCTCGGCTTTGACTCCCAGCAGTCCTTCAACCGCAGCTTCAAGCGCCAGTACGGCCAGGCGCCCGGCGTCTGGCGCCGGAGTATCAGCCGCTCTGTTGCGCAGACATCTCGTCAGCGATCCGCATGACCGGGGAGGGTCAGTCCTGACCCGGCCCATGATCGAATTTGCTGCCTTTGCCGATGGCATAGAACTGCCCGCCTGCGACATAGTGAACGGTCCGTAGCTCGTCCGGCGCATCATCAAAAATCCAGTGTCCGTTGCGGAATACCCGGTCATCGCTCCAGGCGGCGACGATATCGCCCATAAACAGATTGTGTTGCTGCTGAATGTCCGGGTAGGGCATCACTTTGCACACCAGCCAGCCCGCACAGCCTGCCACAAGAGGAAGATCAAATTCCGGCTGATAAAAGAAGGGGATGGTGTCATTTTTATCCGGCGCGTCGGCATAGCTGCGCCCGCCAGCGTAGAGGACGGTTGCCATCTGGCTGACTACGGGGATCTGCACCACGAAATAGCCGCTCTTTTCCACCAGCTGACGAGTGAAAGCCTGGGTGCCAATATAGGCCACCACTTTTCGCTCGCCTGCCAGCCCAACCCAGGCGGCTGACATGACATTTTCGACGCCATCATATTTTGCGGAAATCATGGTGGTGGACCCGACCTGCAATAAACGATAGGCCTTACTTATTTCGACAGGCTGAACGGACATGGTTTTTCCTTTGTGCATGCTATTTAACGTAATGATTATCTGGATATTTATTGAGGGCATGTTCATTTTCGGGCCCTCTTTCGTAATCCACCGTGCAACGATACGCCAGGCGATTAAGCGTAAAAAGGTGCGTAAATTGTTTTCATTATTCATAATTCACGAATAATCATGCCGTCTGTCGGTAAGCTGCTCGCTACAGGAGAGAAAGAAGGTGGATCGTATTCAGGCTATGCAGATGTTTATGCGCGTCGCGGAGGCAGGAAGCTTCGTGCGTGCCGCGGAAACCCTTTCCCTGCCGGCCTCCACTGTCACCAGTACCATTAAAAACCTTGAGAAATACCTGAAGGTGCGGCTGCTGAACCGGACCACAAGGCGGGTGAGCCTTACCCCGGAAGGGATGCAGTATCTGGCGCAGTGCCGGGAAATTCTCGCCCTCATCGAACATAGTGAATCCACCCTGAGCGAGTCTGTCGCGCGGCCTCAGGGGCGCCTGCGGGTTGATATGCCCGCGGGCATCGCGCATTTCATCGTCATGCCGCATCTGCCGGACTTTTACCGGCGCTATCCCGATATCTACCTGATGATCGGCGTCAGCGATCGCCAGGTCGATCTCATTCAGGAAGGCGTCGACTGCGTGATACGAACGGGAGAGCTGAACAACTCCAGCCTGGTGGCCCGCCCTCTGGGCCGCTTTCGCTGGGTCACCTGCGCGTCACCGGACTATCTTCGGGAATATGGTGTGCCGCCGTCACCGGAGGCGCTCTCTCAGCACCGGGCTGTGCATTATTTCTCCGGTCAGGCGAGGCGGGCCGATGAGTTCCGCTTCGTTCGCCATGGCGAGACCTTTTCTGTACCCGTCAGCGGCAACGCGGCGGTGAATGAAACGGGGCTCTATATAAAAATGTGCCTGGCAGGATTTGGGCTGGCGCAGCTGGCGGAGAATATCGTTGCTGACCACCTGCAGGAGGGGAGACTGGTGGAAGTGCTGACGGACTGGCAGCCGCCCCCGGTACCCGTCACATTGCTCTATCCGCACCAGCGCTTTCTCTCTCCCGCCGTGCGGGCGTTTGCTGAGTGGATGAGCGAGGTGGTTTGAGGGGAGTATTGCTTGCATTTAGCGCTTCGCGATGGAGGGTAGGGTTCCAGCAGAAATATCTGGTCTGCTGATGAATCACTCGATATTCTGTAATGTTTTGTCTTTTTTGTGAACAGGAAAAAGTATGCTTAATACGCTACCCGATTTACACAGAAGTTTTGCAGAGCAACTGAAGCTTAAATTACAGTCTGATTCGCGGATCCACTCCTTTCTCGCCGGCGGCTCGTTTATCCATGGCGGGTTTGATCAATACTCCGATCTGGATTTCGTGGTGGTGATCGACCCTCTCCCCATCCATATAAACCAGTTCTTGGTTTATTTGCTCGAGACGGGAATAGACAGCAAAGGTAAGGGCGTACATAGGACACAACCGTTTTTTAATGTGCCTGTTGCATTGCTGCACAGGTAATTTATCGTGGTGATATCTTGTACTGTAATTGCATCTTCATTTATACCGTAACCGATTTAAAGGAACTGTAATGAAAAAGACGGTGGCTCAACCCCAGTTGCCCAATTCCGTTCAACCTGAAAAAAATGATGAACAAAACAGTAAAAAGTCAGCAGTCGGAGGAAGCGCGGCTGAAAGGGGATTAGATTACCAGGCTCGTGTTGCAGCTATTGCTATGACGTCTCTCCTTCTGGAACAGAAAGTCAGCTGGATTGAGGATGTTTTCAATGGTGTACCGGTTTTGATTGATGCTGAGACGGGGGGGCCCGGTGATGATATTTCATTAAAAACGAACACGGGAAAATCGGTGGAGGTTCAGGTCAAGCGAGGCCTGAAGCGTGGCAGTGATTTATGGGATGCACTTTGCGCGCTGGCAACAGGCATTAACGACAAGAGCATTGCTTGTGGAATTTTGGTTGTTTGCCCCAACAGCAGTACGACCATCCGCTCGAATCTGGCTGATAATATTGTTCGTATTGGGACCGGGAGAATTGATGGCCTCCACGAAATAGGTGATGATTTCATCAAGAACGTTGGCCTTGAATTCCCGGAGTTATCCCGGGTGTGTCGTTCCCTTCGAATTGTCACGGTAGATGCTGTAGACGGAAATGATAGTGCTGAGGTCAATGCCATTAGCCTGCTGGGGCGTTTATTCAATGAACCACGTCGAGCGTGGTCAGTTCTGGTTGAACGCGCGCGAAAACTCATCAGAATAAGAGGTCGCGCAACAGTAACCTCGTTGCTTCATGACTTCAGAAACGTTGGTATCGGCATCAAAATGGATACCACAGAAAGCGGTATTCAACTAAGAGCAGCCGTTTGTGATTGGCTTGAGAAAAGTTATTCTCAGTTTACAATCCCGGGGCAGGCAAAACCGGTTTCACTACAGAAATGTTGGATCCCACTCAAAGCCTCTGTCATTAAAGATCTAGAGCAGTTTCCTGATGACTTATCCAAAGCGCTTAACAGCTATCACCAATATTCAGCAAAGCGCAGGAGTGACATCAACAAGTTTGATGCTCATACCCTTGGCAGATATGTTACCAGGGGCATTATCATTGGTGGGCCAGGGATTGGAAAATCATTACTGCTTCGCCGCATAGCATTAACATATGCAGCTGAAGGCCATTTGGTATTGCTGGCACGACTGCGTCAGGTTGTCTCGCTTATCAATCATAAAGGCATCCGTTTTGAAGAGGCCCTTATCGATGTAGCGCTTAGCAGCTCTGGATTGAAATACAAATCACCTGACCTGCAGGATGCAGTCATTTTATGTGATGGCCTCGATGAATGTGGGGTCAGCCAAAACCTCGTTACTGATGCCATTCACAAATTTGCAGTTGCCCATCCTGACGCGAGGGTATTACTCACCAGTCGGCCTGTAGGCTACCGACCAGGTCAGCTGGGAAACTGGAAACATTATGAGCTTCTTCCTCTGGAGGAGTCTCAGGCTGACGACGCACTAATACAAGTGATGGAAGCCTTACCTTTCGAAAGCCCGGAGGTTCGACGGCACACTTTCGATGTCGCAAAAGAGCAACTGAAATCCTTGCATCTCAAGGGTGTTGCATCGAGAAGTCCATTGATTTTAACCATGCTCGCATCCTTATCTTCCAGAGGTATTGAGCCAGAAAGCTCTCGAATTTCTCTTTATCGACAGTTATTCAGATTGCTGGAAACGGCATACCCCTCTGTACGTTCTGAAGTGATTGGACCAAGTGAACCAGAGCGAAAGTGGTTCATCTCTTTGTTAGGCTGGATACTGTTTGAGCACGGTACTGAACCCTTTGAAGAAACATTCCGACACTGTGTATCTGAATGGCAAAAAGAAATGCCAGGCAGCTATCTTGCTTGCAGTAATAAGGTTAAGGCATGTTTTGATTTCTGGGAAAGCGTAGGCGTCATCGAGCGCATACACACGCTTAATCAAGAAGCAGTAACCTTCATTCATAAAACCTTTGCAGAGTATAGCGCCGCTGTCTTTATCGAACAGCAACCGCAAAACCTAAAACGAAACTTGCTCATTAACGTGATTCAAAGAGATGCCAGTAGCGAACTGCTCTCTTTTGCAAGCCACCTTGGGCTGATAGAAGACATTCTGGATGCTTGGCGCGAATTAATGCTCCAGGGAAAAACGACATCAACGAAAGAGCTGGTAAAGGTTCTGGACTTGATTATTGAAGCAGGAAGGCCTGTTACGGATGACTCATTATGCATCTTTGCCGACTGCTGCTGGAATGCCTTATCGTCATCCTCAAGCATGTATTCGGCAGGAGACGCCCTTTGCCAGGTGTCAACGTATAGCTGGGATGTTGTAAGGGAAAAGGTGAGAGCGAACCTTCATTCTCATGATGGCTGGCTTTGGCTGGTTTCCTGGGCATGTATTCTCTCTGGTAGCCCCTCAGAGGTTAGCTACCAGGATGCAATAATTGCATTGAATAGTATTAAGTCAAAGTGGCCAAAGCAGCTAAGGGAAAAACATTCTCTGTTTGATTTCATAGGCGGGAGGAAAGTGCAGGATTGTATCATTCTTGGCGCTGCAAAAATTATCCTCCAAAACCCTGAGGAGGTCGGGCTTAGTACACTTGACGCCATCGTAGATAAAGGACGAGGGGTGTCCGCCAGCTGTTTTGTTGGGTTAATGGAATGCTATGCAAAAGCAGGTATTGAGTTACCGGATGAAGTCACTCGCTATCCGGGAAGAGAGAAAGATTTTTATAGCGTTTACGCTGAAATTGATGTGAATTGCATCGGTCTCCTCTCTGTGCTGGCTGGAAACGATAACCATCAGGTTTTGGATGAGATTTTACCTGAACACATGCTTGAGCTCGGCGCGTTTTTGAATATAAGTCGCTTTCATCACCTCAGCCTGGAAGACCTGCTACATCTTGAAACAACGGATAAAGATATTGATAGAAGCAAGTTTTTGTACCAGATAGCTAAAGCTTCAGGCCTTGAACCAGATAAACTCAGACAGCAGGCTGCCAGTTTAAAAAGGCAGTGCGAGGGAAAAACGCTTGTACTGGTTTCAGCCTTTGGCAGGCTTCCTGCTGTCGATGCAGACATGTCTCCAGAAAGGGTCGATATCGATCCAGACGATTTCGATGATTTAATTTCAACAATTCTGCACGCCAGTCAGTTCTACAGTGTTTTAGCCGCCACTGTTCTTTATCAGCACAAAACACATCCAAAAGTCATAGACGGAATTAAACGCATCCTTATGCAAGGAGAGGGAACAGCTTTGTTTATAGGTACCCGGTTTATTACGGATATGCCGGACCAGGATTGGCAGCAATTACTCCTGCAACGACTGGAAACCTCTATGCCTGAGCAGGGTGCTTCACACTTGTTTGAGGCCCTTACCGAACCTTTCAATTCACGACATGAAAGTATTGCAAAACTGGGGTTACGGAGTGAAATGCTGGATGTAGCACTTCCGGCGGCCTCATTTGCAGCCAGGCTTCCCCAGTCTGATGAATTATCTCAGGATATTCGTCTCATATATGAAGACTGGAAGCTGCGGGAGAAACCCTATCCAGAGAATGGTGGTGTTATCCCGGACAGCCCTCGTGATGCCTTGTCTGGTATTTTGGTCAAGGATAAGGGCGACGCTAATCTGGCACTTATTCTTGAGATGGTGCAGGAAAAACGAACAAAAATTCGTGGGAATGGTGAGAAGGCACTCAAGAATATGCTCGATGGATCTGCCGAATTACAGAGAAACATTTCCAAATGGATCAGGGATGGCGTTTGCAAACCCACGCTGTTACGACAGATTATTACTGAAGTTACCTTGCACCCAGAAGCTGTTATGACGCTTATACCTTTCCTCAAAGATGAGTCATCCGGTATTCGATATGCTGCTACAGCACTTCTTAACACGCGGTTCATGACACTCGAGCAAATCGAATTGCTTGCCCGCGATCTTTTAAATGACACTGAAATTGAGATTAGAGAAATCGCATCTGCAACACTCTCTTCACTTATGCCCGGAAAGGGGGTGATGTAAGCTCTTCCGGGCACCACATCGGGCCCCGTTGTATTGGTGATGGCATATCTTGCCAGTCCACAGTATGCGGGGCTCGGAAACCGGATTAGTTCGGGTCGCCTGTCATTCTCTGCACTTCCTCTGCCTCAAAGGCGTCGTTAAGCATCTTCAACTGTTCGGATAGGATAAGAAGCAAAACGTAATTTGGAGCGGCATCGTCCGGTTTATCAAGCATGACGTTGGTTAAAACGCGAGAGCGATCAAGCAGCTCTCTTGCTGATGGGGATTCTGAAGAAGTTACCTTGACTTCTCCAGGACGTGTACGGTATCACCCTGACACAATGGTCAATTAAAACGGCTATATGAGAGCGCTTCCCTTAGTAGCAGAGGCCTCGAGGCGCATTTTAAAAGCAAGGCTTATCGCCGCAGGGGAAAGTACTAACAGGCTGCTTTCTGAATGTAAGCAATGACTGCTTCTGCAACCGTACTTTTGTTTATTGTTGAGTGCGGGTGCAGCCAACCTTTCTTTTGGCAATCAACGGAAGTAACCTGTAACGCGTTGTAAATAATTGCGAATAACGCAATACTGATTTCTCTGAAAATTCATGTCGGACAGACCGCCTTGTTGCGGAATGGTCTGTCAGGCTCCATCAGTAACTTAATGCAAATTAATGCCAGAAATATCACTCATTCCCCGGATTGCTCTGGTGCCTGAACTCGATTTCATAACAGGAAACGTAATGGATAATATTGACGATATCATAAAGGACGCTATTCAAAAGGCCACCACGGAGCGGGGCAATATTTCGATACTGATTGCTGGCCGTTCTGGGGTAGGGAAGAGCACATTAATCAACGCGGTATTCCAGCAGAAAATGGCCGAAACGGGCCAGGGTAAACCAGTGACTCAAAATACGCGTGAGATTACGAAAGAGGGTGTACCACTCACTATTTTTGATACCCGTGGTCTGGAAATGTCTCAGTTCAAGGAGACTCATGCTGATCTTGAAAAACTGATAACAGAACGCTCGTCTGACAGAGATTCAAATCGCCATATTCATGTCGCATGGCTTTGCATACAAGAAGACGGGCGTAGGGTCGAGCAGGCAGAGATTGATTTACACACTATGCTGGCTCGTCATATGCCGGTGATTTGTGTGGTCACCAAGGCGAGAAGTGACAATGGTTTCAAAAACGAAGTTCAGCGCTTGCTTCCTGAATCCAAAAATGTAATTCGAGTCCGTGCGATTCAGGAAGAGATGGATGATGGTTACGTCCTAAAATCAATGGGATTAGAAAGCCTGATAGAACTGACATCAGAGGTTATCCCTGAGGGAAAGCGTAGAGCGTTGGCTGCAGCGCAAAGGGCCAATATTAACTATAGGAAGACACAGTCGCATAAAATTGTAGCGGCTTCCGCGACGGCCGCAGCCGCAGCGGGCGCGAGTCCGATCCCTTTTTCTGACGCTGTCATCCTTGCACCTATTCAGGTTGGTATGATTGCGGGTATTACATCCGTATTTGGCCTTGAGCTATCAAAGGGAACCCTTACCACGCTGGTGGCATCGGCGATCGGCGTCGGGGGCGCGACGTTTTTAGGCCGCACCGTTGTTGTTAATATTCTGAAGTTTTTCCCGGGAGTCGGAACGGTTGCTGGTGGGGCAATATCAGCAGCCACTGCCAGCGCAATCACCGTTGGTCTGGGGGAGGCTTACATCACCGTGCTGGCTGAAATTTTTACTCAAGATCCTGATGCAGAGCCAACTGCAACGGAAATTGGCGAAAAGCTTAAAGAAAAAATGATAAAGATGGGCTCATGATCGTCTAAAGCGTTCGGTGTCAGGCGGCGTGCTGCGCTGCCTGTGAACGCTGAGATGTTTTTTCATCACAATTTTTTTTCGTGAAAGGCACATGCTGTGTCGGTTTATGGATTAAAACCTAGTTTTAAGTCATGATTTGGAACATCTTTGTAAGTTAATCTGAGACACACACCATCGTTGGGAACTCTGTTATGGCTGGCGTTAGCAAAATACATCTGACAGAAACGGACATCATCACAAAATTCATTCTGCCTGCAATCAAAGAGGCGGGTTGGGATGTAATGACGCAGATACGCCAGGAGGTAAAACTCCGCGATGGCAAAGTGGTTGTACGCGGCAAACTGGCGGCACGCCTGACAGTGAAGTCAGCCGATATTGTGCTTTACCACAAACCAGGGTTACCGCTTGCTGTTATTGAAGCAAAAGCCAATAAGCATGAGATTGGCAAAGGGATGCAGCAAGGGCTGGATTACGCGCGTTTGCTTGATGTGCCGTTTGTTTTTGCCTCCAACGGTGATGGCTTTATCTTCCATGATAAAACTAATCCTGTGCAGCTTGAATCTGAGATTAAGCTAGAAGATTTCCCTGGTCCTGAACAACTTTGGGATAAATACTGTTCCTGGAAAGGTTTTACTACCGAACAAATGCCAGTCATCAGCCAGGATTACTATGATGATAACTCAGGAAAGTCCCCTCGCTACTATCAGTTACAGGCAATCAATAAAACGATAGAAGCCGTATCTGCCGGGTAAAAACGTGTATTGCTGGTCATGGCTACCGGAACAGGGAAAACCTACACTGCTTTCCAGATTATCTGGCGTTTATGGAAAGCCAAAAACAAGAAACGCATTCTGTTCCTCGCTGACCGCAATATCCTGGTTGATCAAACAAAAACCAACGACTTCCAACCCTTTGGCAGCGCGATGACAAAAATTACCGGGCGCAATATCGACCCGGCATACGAAATCCAACTAGCGTTGTATCAGGCCATCACCGGGCCGGAAGAACATCAGAAAGCGTTTAAACAAGTTGCGCCTGATTTCTTTGACCTGATTGTTATCGACGAATGCCACCGTGGCAGCGCGTCGGAGGATAGCGCCTGGCGTGAAATCCTCGAATACTTCAGCAGTGCCACGCAGATTGGCCTCACCGCCACGCCGAAAGAAACCGAAGAAGTTTCCAGTACTGACTACTTCGGAGAACCGGTCTATACCTATTCCCTGAAAGAAGGCATCGAAGATGGTTTCCTGGCACCCTACAAAGTGGTGCGCGTGGACATTGACGTGGATTTACAAGGCTGGCGTCCGACCAAAGGGCAGGTGGATAAGCACGGTGAGCTGATTGAAGACCGTATTTATAATCAGAAAGACTTTGACCGCACCATGGTCATTGATGAGCGCACCATGCTGGTAGCGCAAACCATCACCGACTACTTAAAACGCACCAACCCGATGGATAAAACTATCTTTTTTTGTATTGAAGCCAGTGAACTTCTCGCCATAGAAGAAGGTATTGATACTGTGATGCGCTGGTCGCTGCCTGAACGTCTTGGCTCCTTTGCCCTAACTGAACAGGATCACATTCTGCTGATGGGATTCACGACAAGGCTGGCTTTCTATGATCTCAACAGCGGATTAATTACCCCAGTGGCTGCTTCACTGGGAGACACCGGCACCCGTATGGGTGATGGACGGTGCGACCGTGCCGGTAATTTTGTCTTCGGGACGATGGATGACGATTATCCCGTTAAAGTCATCGGTAAGTTTCATCGACTCAATGCGGCAACGCTGACTGCTGAGACGTTTGCATCGCCCGATGTCGCTATACCGAACAGCATCTGTTTCAGCCCCGATGGTGGCACGTTCTATTACTGTGACTCGATGCAGGGTCGGATTATGTGCTGCGATTACCCCTCGCTGCAAAACCAGCGCGTGTTCACCAAAATCGAAGACGGCGGCGCGCCTGATGGTTCCTGCATTGATGAGCAGGGCTATCTGTGGAACGCAGAATGGGGCGGCAGTTGGGTTGTCCGATACAGTCCGGTGGGAGAAATACACAGCATTCTTTCTGCTCCAGCCCTCCAGACAACCTGCCCGGTGCTTGGTGGTTCGTCACTCCACACACTTTCATGTACCAGTGCCCGGGTAGGACTCGCAGAGCCAACCGCTTATGACGGTGCGCTTTTCAGCATTCGGTCACCTTTTTTTGCCGGATTACCAGAAAGCCGTTTTGCAGCGCACAAAATATAACCTCTGGCATTTGATCAGATTCAGGCTGAGAGAAAGCGTCCGCTTCTGGCACTGAGCGGACTAGGTAACTAAGCTGAAGGTCTGCTACGAGCGAAAAATAGACTTAGGGAAACTGGTTTGTTTAGATCAAATCAATAGAGAAATTTTTTGTTCTACCCATTGAAATGAGGCTGATAAGCACGGATATAAATGAAAGCAGCTGCGCTGGGCATCTGCCTCTGGAGAAAATAGCAATGGAAGATTTCTACATTTCAGCAATCAAAATGGACAGCAACAATCAGCATATTGAGTTCGTAAAAATTCATGAGAACCTAGGTAAGAAGATCGGACCTGGCACTGTTAATTCGCGTGCATTCGTTGGTGAACTGATCAGAAAAGGGAAAGCAGAATTCAAAACAATTACTTACAACAAAGAAAAAAAATCATGGTCTGTAGGGGCAAAGGTTGAAGTTATGACTGATGATTTCATTACTACCGATCCAAACAAGACTAAACATGACAATCTTGGCAACCTTCCTACATTTATCTAACGTTTGAAGTTTTATTAAAATCCTAAGCCGTTGCCTAGAACGGCTTTTTTCCAGATTTTATGCCCTGAATGTACGCTGAGTAGTCTCGGCATTTTCTGTGTTGCTATGACTTCTCAGTATATCTTTACTGTTCGTAATATCCCCTTGCGCTGTCTTGTAAAGTCTAGTTTTGGCACAAACCAGACTGTCAGATTCGATTGCGATCTATCTACGATTACTCCAGGTCTGGTTTGAGCCAATGCACCTTTGCGGGGAAAGCACCAGTCCAGTTCAAAACTCAGCCCACAAGTTTTAACCCCGTTTTCCCGCTTTCAACAATGCTCCCGCTATCGGCCTTGCTAACAAAATCAGCCCACCATTGCATCATTGGACGTCGTTGCTCAAGATAATCGCTTCGATTATAAGCTCGTCGTACCTCATTTTTGTCTATATGAGCCAATGCTGCCTCAATAACATCAGGCGGAAACCCTTGCTCATTGAGAGCTGTACTTGCGATAGAACGCAAACCATGGGAAACGAGAACGCCCCCTAAACCAGCACGCTTGAGTGCTGCATTCACTGTTTGGCTGTTCATCGGCTGGGTTGGTTTGATGCGACTGGGAAAGATAAATTCTCGGCCACCACTGAGAGACTTCATCATTTCCAGAATAGCGATAGCTCCGTCAGGTAATGGAACCGTATGGTCCCGATTCATCTTCATTCGAGCAGCAGGAATTTTCCATTCGCTAGCATCAAAATCGATCTCATCCCATCGAGCTTCAGCGGCTTCGGCAGGGCGGGTAATGGTGAGAAGCTGCCACATGAACAGGCATCGTGTGGACAGGCTGATACTCGCCATGCGTATAGTCTGCATTAGTTGTGGGAGTTGATCCGGGCGGATACTAGGCATGTTTTTCTTCTGCGGTTTCTCGAACGCTTTCCCGATGTTTACGCTGGGAACTGCATCAATCAAGCCTGTGTTCTGCGCATAAATCATGACTTCGTTAATACGCTGACAAAGGCGGCGAACAGTCTCTAATGCACCTCTGGCCTGAACCGGCTGAACTGCTTTAACCAGAGTATGAGCCTTAATCTCAGTGACACTGATATCACCGATTGCCGGGAAAACATCTCTCTCAAGAGAGCGCCAGATATCGTCGGCATAGTCCTCTGTTACGCTGGTTTTCTTCACATTCCACCAACGCTCGGCAACTAATAAGAAGGTGTTGGTTTTAGCTTCTTGAGAATTCCTCACCTGTTCTTTCTGATGCTCCTGAGGATCAATGTCTTTTGCTAATAAAACTCGAGATTCAGCTCTTAGTTTACGCGCATCAGAAAGTGAGACGGCAGGGTAGGCTCCAAAGCTCTGCTTAGTTCGCTGCTTTGTCAGAGGTCGATAGTAACGGAACTGCCAGAGCTTACTACCGCTGGACTTGATTAGCAGAGTAAGCCCATCACCATCATACAGCTGGTAATCGGCATCTTTAGGTTTGGCGGCTTTGATTTCCGTATCGGTTAAAGGCTTGGTTTTTCTTGCCATGGGGAGTCTCCATGCGTTTAGGCCCAACGAAAACAATAGAGCTTTTCGTTGGGCCCATCAATGGGCCTAAAAGGTGCGGATTTAATGAGTTCTCTTCGGACGTCGTGGGGCAAATTGAGGGCACAAAAAAGCCCGCAGGGCTTGCGCCGTGCGGGCTTTCAGGACTTCATCGGATGACTCTGGTAATCACCGATGGAGAATTTTGGGCTGGCGTCCCTGTAACTAGATATCTATTTGATTGAATTTTCTAGATAAATGTTGTTTCTGACTTTACCTTTGGTTCTATAAAGGAACCATAAATCGTAACGGCATAACCCCCTGAAAATAGTCCGTTAGCAAACTGTATCAAAAAATATCAAACCTCTTGGTTCAACTTCCTGATGGCATCTGAACTCATTTCATTGGTCTTCCTTTAACATGTCGATTACGTTAGCTACATACATTAAGTCTAATGCATGTTGGAGATCGTTATGAAAAACTGGTCAGTTGAGCAGACGAGAGAGGTGAAGAAGTGGCTGGATATTGATACATATCGCGGATTCGAAGAGCTTCCGCTTATACACCTCTACCATGAATTGCTGGCAAGGACATTGTTCTTCAAACCATATCATGAAGAATTTGAAGCAGAAGCCGTAAGGCTCTACATCGACAGGATCTTCACTGGAAAGCCCTTTCTCATCACAGAAAAGCATCTCGGCTATCTCACAAGAGAGGATACTCTTTACCAGCCACCACACTTCTTTCTGACAACAACTGAAAGACTGGCGCAACTCAGTATTGTGGGGCTACGAAATTCACTTTTCTTCTGGGAGGGAGGGGATGAGTACTCGGTTAACCGTGAATTCCTCGAAAGCCCTGTATCAGAGTCCCTACCTCGCCTGTTCAGAGATACTGTCATGGTCGAAATCGACTTGGCGAATGGAACTGACGAGGAAATAGCTGAATCCCTGAAAGCCGCACTACCTCAGTGGCGTAAGGTCAGAGGTATTGAGGCTGACACTACTGACTCGATCCGCTTTGGTTATGGAACGATTAAGAAAATCATCAACTACAGACTCATTCCCATGATCGACATCCTTGTATGGTCAACGCTGCACAATGTTCGGATATCAGAAGACCGTCTTTCACGCCTCCTTTACACAGACGATGATGATGAAGAACAGACCCGCCTTAATCACCAAATTCGGGACACAGACAGACCCCTTGCTCTGAAGGCCGCGAGTATACCTTTCATCCGACAGTTTCATCTGTTCATCAACAAAAACAGCCATCTCAAAAACATCAGAGTTTCAGACGTGATGAAAATCGCTGATTCTGACTAAGGCCAACCTCCATTAGCTCTGGTATTCCCAGCTTCTGTCTCTTTCCCGCTGATTCATTCGTATAGTCGTTTCCATCAAAACGAAAGAAGAGGAAACGACTATGAATCAGCACAACACCCGCCTTATTCGTTTACCAGAGGTTCTGCATCGCACTGGATACGGTAAAGCCTGGATCTATCATCTAATCAGCAAAGGATGTTTCCCATCACCAGTGAAAATTGGATCTCGTGCAGTTGCTTTCATTGAAAGTGAAGTGGAAGAGTGGATTCAATTAACTATCGAAAATTCAAGAAAGCATGTCGCCTGAAATAAAATTACAGCCTTCATATTTATGAAGATTAATTCTCAGATTTGTAAAGTTTATATCTTAACAAAACTTATATTTAACGTAATTCTTTACGTTTTTTCAGGCAGGGCTTACGCCATAGGTATTTAAAGGTGGTTTCTTAATATCGGGTATGGATACTTAGAACTAGCCGTACCTGTTTCTTTCACGTGAAAGAAGTTTTTTTAAGCATTTAAATTCATTATAAATAAAGCTAAATATAACAAAAAAATTTGCAAAATTTAAATTGATAAAATAATGATAAGTCATAGTAATTATTAAATGTAAAGTTTTTGGAGGGCTATTAATTATTTATGTCATATAAAATTAAAAAATTTTTGATGAGTAATGGTGAAAGAGGGTGCTTGATTCTCGATAAGGAGACACAATTGCCAGTTTACTATCAAAACCTTTATCTCACAACGAATGTTAGAAACAGAAGTGCGACCGCATCAACGATAGAGATAGTCGCAACAAACCTACTTATACTAAGCAATTTTCTGAAAAGCAGGAACATAAATATCATTGATAGGATTGAAATCAAGGGGTTCTTAAGTGTAGCAGAAGTAGATGACTTGATACGGTATGCAAGGCAGAGATTCGATAAGCAAAAGATTACGAATGTAAGAGTGATAGAAATGGAACAGGTTGCTAAAAGAACTTTCAGTTATAGGATTCATGTTTTTTCGAGCTATCTTAATTGGCTGTGCGGTTTACTTCATTCTATTAAGGGAATTCATGCTAGATATGAAGTCGAGAGTTTCATAGAAAGTATTAGAGCACATCTCCCGCGAAATAAATCACTTAGCGTGAATAACAGAAAAGATAAATCTCTAAGTGAAGAACAAATAAAGACACTATTCAAGCTATTGGAAGTCGAAGGAAGCCAAAATCCCTTCCAGAAGGAGGTTCAGGTGAGAAACAGGCTCATTTTTACCTTACTATTGAATTGTGGTTTAAGAGCAGGAGAGCTATTAAATCTAAAAGTTAATGATTTCAATCCCAGAGGTTATACACTTAATATTTTCAGAAGACACGATTGCATTGAAGATCGAAGGCTGAATCAACCTTTAGTCAAAACTGGTGAAAGGGAAATCCCATTGTCGGACGAGTTAGCAATGGAGATTTTGGATTACATAAATAACTATAGAAATAAATACACCAAAAAGAAGAAGCATGACTTCTTGTTTGTTACACACAGTTCATGTAAAACAACAGGGGAACCTTTATCTGTTTCCGCATATGAAAAGATAATTTCGACTATTAAAAAATCAAGTCCGGTATTAAAAAATTTATCAGGTCATAAACTGAGGCATTCCTGGAACTATTTCTATTCAAATGAAATTGATGATTCGAATTTAGACATCAGCCGAAAATCAGGGTTGAGGTGCTATCTCATGGGATGGTCAAAAGATTCAAAGATGTCAGAAAATTATAACTTCAAACACATATCAATAAAAGAAAAGGAAGTTATTGAAAGGGTTTATGACTCTTTAAGAAAAATAACTAAGGAGGTATGAAATGAAAACAAGCACATTAAAAAAGATAATAATTTATTTTCAATGATGAAGGGGTATAGCTTCAGGATTTCTGATAGTAAATGGCAATTAGATATAAATAATTGTGTTTACCCACATAAGGTTGCCGATAAAATGCCAGAGTCGATGCGTGTTGGTTATCTTAATACCTTGGCATATTTTTCGTCTGAATATAGTGCAGGCTACATAAAGAATATAAATCACATCTTTAGCCAATGGCTAAGATTGATGGATCTTGAAATGATTAATTCCAAAGCGGTTTATCAATTTAATGTTAGCTTAGGTCCTGAGAAAAACTATAAGCTAAATTCAATAAAGAACTTTCTTAGTAAATGGAAAAAACTCGGTTATGAAGGAGTAGATAACTCAGCTCTAAGAATGCTGGAAAAAATAACCATTAAACCTAATTTAACAGGGGAAGCCGTTAAACGAAGAGATCCGAATAGTGGACCACTAACGGAAGAAGAGCTGAAAATCATACTTGAAAGTATCAGAAAATTGTTGAAAGAAGATAAAATCCCTCTGTTTATTTATTGCTACGTTATTCTATTAGCAACAACGGGAAGGAGGCCATCACAGCTAACTTCGTTGAAAGCGAAAGATCTCATCAGAACGGAAGAGGGTTGTTTTCTAAATATACCGAAAGTAAAACAAAGGAAGAACTTCAGAAGTGTGTTCAGCATGATGAGAATCGACGATAGCCTGTATGAGGAACTTATAACCTTGATTGATCAGAACCAGAAACATATCGAAGGTAGGGTCAAGAGGAATATTAGTCATTTAAAAAATGAATTACCTATACTCATGGACATTAAACAATATGTATTAATTGATACTGGCCAAAGTTTAGATACCATCATGACAACTGATTTTTTACATATGAAGAATTCTTTCATCTCAAACAAACTAAATAAATTGACTACTAAATTCAACATTGGGTCATCAAGTAATAACGGCCCTATACGAATTAATGCAAGACGATTTAGGTATACCCTGGGAACTCGTTTAGCAAAGGAAGGAGCATCAGTTGAAGTAATCGCTAAAGCATTAGACCATAAATCTATAAACTCATCAGGGATATACATAAAAAATTGTCCAGACAATGTTCATTATATAGACAAGATGCTTAATCCTTTTTTTGAACCGCTATCAAAGATATTTCTTGGAGAAGAACAGTCAAAAAACAAGAAGCTCTTTACTGAATATGTTTTAAATTCATTCGGATTTTTAAATGGTAAAAACGACCAAATTGAATGTTTCACTTGTAAAAACTTTAGAGCCTGGAGTTCCCAATGACCAATATAATCTTATTCGAGCCAGCCAATGCTAATAATCCGAGTTCAAATGTTGATGAATTTATTGAATTTTGTAAGAGTAATATTTTTAACTCGAAGTTCGCGATTTCATGGGAAAGCAATGTATGGAAGAGATATTATAGATTCAATAAGTTTGACATGAACAATAATCGAAATAGCAAGGATAGATTAGATGGTGGTTTCATTGATTTTGCTAAAGCTTATATGTTGCATATTCACTCGTTTAACAAGTCAAAGTCAAAGCAGAATACTTTGTCAATGTTGAAAATCATTGAGTTTGTTTTAATGAAATCATGCGGAGAAGCTAATGTTATCAAGTGTAATAATAGCATATTTGATGAATGTGCAAGGTTAGCATCTGCCAAATATTCAAAAGTACAAGCAGTTGGAATTGGTAAAGAACTTGAGAAACTATGTTCATTTTTAACTGGAAACAGAATGACGACCTCATCATACTTTTTCTGGGTAAATCCGTTAAGGTATAAAATAACTCAGAGCTGGAAAGGTTATGAACCTTCACTCGAAGGACACTCAAAACTACCAGACATAAAATCCATAATAGCTATTGCTGAGATTTTCTCAAAAGATGAAAACCAATTGTCTACAAGGGACATTTTCACTACTTCTGTTCTTGCACTACTCATGTGTGCTCCAGGAAGAATTTCAGAAATTTTAAGTCTTCCAGCGGATTGTGAGATTACTGAAAAAGATGACAAAGGCATTGAACGATATGGTTTAAGATTTTTTTCAGCAAAGGGTTATGCTGGGGATATCAAATGGATTCCTACAGTAATGATCCCTATAGCTCAAAAGGCGATAGCCCGATTAAAAAAACTGTCCAACCATGCAAGGTCTGCCTCAAGAACAATGGAAGGTCAAGGCACTGAGTCATCCAAATATGCACTCGTTATCACAAAGCCTCAGAATTTTCCTTGGTACGATGAAGAAAAAAGAATTAAATATTCAAATGCTTTATGTCTTTTATTTGACAGGCAACTATGTCAGAAGAAAAGAAAATATTTTACATCTTTTTTCAGACCAACAGCTGAGTTTTTTAGAATGGATATTAATGCTTTTGCAAGTATTAAAGGCACTACAAACCTGTTCAAAAGACACGGCTATATCAATGAGGATGGTATTCCCTATTCTATTAAAACTCATCAATTAAGGCATCTGTTGAATACTTTTTCTCAAATTAATGGCATGGATGAGTTTAGCATCGCTCGATGGTCCGGGCGTAAGCTTATTTCTCAAAATGTTTCTTATGATCACCGATCACACTTACAAATGACTAAACTCATAAGAGAAAAAACGACAATCGAGGCAAGTAATAGCCATAGGAAAAAAGAAATAGCGATCATGGACATAACTGATTTCGATTCTTTGAATGATGGAGCTGTGCTCGTTACTAAGCATGGTTACTGCAAGCACTCATATGCTTTTGACCTATGTGGTTATTATCCAATACAAGACTCTGGAAAGGATGATGACCGCCTATTGGTAATTCATAATAAAATTATTGAAAAAACATATCATGATAAAAATGATGGGAATGTCAATGCTGAAAAATGGTATGAGTTTCAAACTAAAATAATAAAAGGAGAATAAATGGCTAAACATATTACTGGTTATGATGAAAAAAGCATAACAAATGTTATAAATAACTGGAATAAAGATGAGAAGCTAACCTGGGATGCTTTATGCGACAAGTTAGTAAAGGTCATTGGTAAGAGACCTTCAAGACAATCTTTAAGTAGTCATGTCAAGGTATCGGATTGTTTTAATTCAAAAAAGAAGGTCCTCAAGTGTGGTATTAAAGAAAAATGTTCTATTAAGCCTGCTAATTTAGAAATCGCTTGTCAGAGAATAAAAAGGCTCGAAACTGAAAACGAAGCTTTGATAGCATTAAATAACAGATATTTAGAGCAGTTCAAGATATGGCTTTATAATTGTCATTTGAAGCAAATAACAGTTGAAGAGCTTAATAGACCCTTACCCGTAAAAGATATTTAAATATAATTTGATAGGTTATAACTATTGACATGATTAATAATTATGATATTTCTTTAATTGTCAGGATGACCAAAATAAATTGCAAGGATGCATATTATGGAAAAAGTAAATATTAATCTCATGGAAAGGTATCTTCTTTTGCTTGATAGATTCGTTGATAAACTCTCTGAATCAGGCTTTGAAGAAAAGGAAATTATAGAGCAATCATACCTGTTTTGTGCCGGTTTTTACATTAAATACCAGTCTGAAATAGAAAAGCTAACGTTCTCAAACAGGGAAGTGGTATTGAGTTTTTTGCTTCTTTCTTATTATTGCTATATCAATAAAATTGAAAATGACATGATCGATAAAGGACGAATGAAAAGTGTATGTTCTTCACTTATCGATTTCATTGTGAGCAATGGCAGTAGAACCGAAAAAGTCTACATTAATGAGAGAAGGAAACATGAGGCTTCTACCCTAAAAAGAGAGTTATACATCAAAGAGAAGAAAAGAAAATATGGATTGTGATTATTCAAAAGCCCGTAATAGGAACCTACGGGCTAACTCTTTGTTGCTGATAATTTTTATCTTTTTATTAAATCGATAAGGTTTCTTAGTTCATGATCAAATTTCTTGCTTCTTCTTTTAATCCATCTGATACAAATAAAACTTCCAATTCTTGAGAAAAGATATGTAAACCAGATGTATTTGTGGTCGCTCCACATATAGCCGTCTTTAAATCCCCAAGGCAGTGTGAGAAATGAAATAAGCGCAGCAGCACAAAGTAAAATAAAAATAACGGTGAGCATCTTTGGAACAGGCATAGCTCTGTAATACGATGCTGTGGAGGCAGTATGAAATAACATTGTCAGAAAAGCGGGGATAATAATGGTTTTCCTTTTTAAGTTTACCTTGTGTTCACCCGTTTTTTTATTAACGATAAGTGCATCTTTATACACATCATATGAACCATTCTGACTATACTGGCGAAGCTCGTATTTATAGATAGTGTGTGAATTTCTGAACGGGATACCATAGTCGGAAATCTGCTTCTTATCCCCAGCGTCGGTTTTTACCCAGATCTGACCATTTCCAGGATCGGAATCGATGACTGTGCCAGAGAAAGTCTCAACGAACGTGTAAGTTTCACCTTCGAATTTATTAGTAATGATTTCTTGTTGCTGTAGCTCAGACAGACCAATGTTATGGTGTTTCGTAGTGGAGATACTCATACAAGTTCCTATGTGTTCTGAATGAAGTCATATTCGTTTTATGGAGAAATCAAGGAATACACATGAGATGGTATCTGCCATTTCAAAACCTTCTTCTTATTGGAATAAGAAAATAGACTAGTTAAATCAGTCTATTAGATGAATACTTGTAAATTGACATTTTGACTGAGTTTGCAGGAAAGGCAAATCACTTGTACCGATCGATCACGGATCAATGATAGTTAAAACCAATCAGAGATTGGTTATCGATCGGTATAAGCGATCAATGTGTTGGACTGTATTTATCAAAAAAGGCTTGCCAGTCTTACATTGAAAGCGAACTTCTTTTGGATTGAGGTGCAGATTCGATGAGGTTTTTTTGGGGGATAGGTGTAATCTCTACCACCCTCATGCCAGTGATGGTTTTGTGTTTTTTAGGGCGTTTCAGCGTGGGGATTTTTAGGTTTTTCAACATAGCAATGATGTTTTGGAGATAGGGGATGGTTTCCAGCCATCTAAATGTTGAAATCGTATAGCTTCGCTTGGGAGTCTCTTTTAACTCCCCGATTGCTATCGAGCCTTTAGCACCAGTTTCCAAGAGAAGCGTTGCTGTAGCGCCTTCTGCTGTGATTTCAGGGGTAATAGCTTTATTAGGGGATTCGCTGGCAGAGGCTCTCAGTTTAAACAAGAATGCACTATCGCGTTCAGCTTGGTAATCGATCTTGTTTTGTAATTCAGCCCAAGAATACCCTTTTCCTAATTGAGATGCTTTGAACACAATCCCGTTGTATTCGAATGAGAAGCCGTTCATGCGTCCAGTAGAAGCGATGTTCGGGATTGCTCTGATGTTTTGTGCGACAAGCTGATAGGCTTTGTTGAATAAATCGAACTTTTGCTGAGTTGAAGGATCAGATCACGCATC